>Ga0310822_100016_pt1 | contig 475060 bp, 446 predicted proteins | sample P4_ome_2_FD_201313 | JGI IMG/M metagenome (GOLD analysis project Ga0310822, IMG submission 201313) | Sorghum-adapted microbial communities from Joint BioEnergy Institute, Emeryville, California, United States - P4_Day56_Rep2 | ecosystem: Engineered > Bioreactor > SSF (Solid state fermentation)... | reverse complement strand
GAAGCATTAGCGTGGACCATGAGGACCTCTCGGTAATCGGATGTGCGTGTTTGGTAACCACACCGATACCGGAGGTCCTCACCTACTTCCGCTCACCACGCCGTTCACAACCTGTCTGGGAGTTACATCTAGGCCCCCGCCGCCTCCCTGGGCGACGTGCAGTGGAAACCCTCGCGCTCATCCGTACCATGACCGATGACGGCCTCATCGCGCTCGGCGAACCCACCAAGCACGGCGCCGAATTCCGCGACGGGACTGCAACCGACGACGCCATCGCACTGCTGGCAGCGGAATACGTCGAACGGTTCCATGACCACCTGCATTGGCCGTTCCTGCTGTGGTTCCGCGTGACAGACAAAGGACAGCAAGTCGCCACGGCGCACGCGCAGAAGTACGACGCGTGGCTGAATCAGCTTCGCGCCGAAGGCCGCGAGTACGAACCGTTGCCCCTGCACCTCGCCCCCGGCGGCACCAAGCTGACTCACCCCGTCAGGAGTAGCCCGATCAGCGGAGGAAGACCTGCCCGTCCTTGGGGTAGCCGCCACCGTCGGTGGCGACGTGCACGTGGTCGTAGTGGTTGGCGGTATCGCCGCCGCGGTCGGCCATCATCCGCGCCGAACCGTCCGGCTTGTAGATGGTCTGCCGCCAGATCGCGTGCACCACCCCGAGCCGCTCGGCGTTCTCCATCACGTACGCCACCACCTGGTCGCCGAGCGCGATGCCCGCCTCCGACCGCGGATTCGGGATCATCACGTCGATCGCCAGCCCGTGCGGATGCCACTTCAACGGATCCGACCGCACCCCGCCGATGTCGAGAATCTCCGGGAACCGCGCACTCACCGCGCGCGCCGCGCGGATCGTGTCGACCTGCAGACCGGTCTCCTTGGCCACGCCCTGCGGCAGCACCGGCGGAATGTAGGGCACCGCGGTCAGCTGCGCCGGCGGGCTCGGCGGCGGCGCCGCGACGATGTCGCCCGACCACTTAACGGGGTCGGCGACCGGCGGCTGGCCCTCCGCACCGGTCCCGCAGAGGACTCCGGCCGAGACGACCGCCGCTACGACTGCCACCCGCGACCACTGCCGGGTTCTGGCTAACGAATGTCTTCCCACTGAATCGGCAGGTTAGCGACCCCTCGCTTGGCATCGCCAATTTAAGAGAACCCTGTGAGCAGCGCGTTCTCCGTCAAACGAGGTCGCTCCGACCCGTGAAACCCCAGCTCATACACGGAGAACCGGTGTGCCAGCAACGAACCGGTACCCACGTACCAGAGGTGCGCAGCGTCATGTTTAACCGCGGCTGTGACCTACCCGCCCAGCGCCTCCGCCGCCGGCCCCAGGTCGAAGAACTGCGTCTCGCCGTTCGCGTCGTCGAGGCCGTCGTTGTCGGTCACCACATACAACCGCCCGTTGCCCGCGATCGCGAACCCCTCCACCTTCTCCTGCACGAACCCGTTCGTCGCCTGCAGGTCCGGCAGCAGATTACGCGCCAACGTCTTCGACAGCACCGGCGGCGTCTCCCCCGCTGTCGCGCCCGGGCCGTCCGGCATCGCCACCCGGTAGATGGCCTTCACCCGCGCGTCCGGCCCGTTGAGCTTGTCGCGCTCCAGCACCAGCAGCGACCCGTCGTGAACCGCGATCTCCGACAACCCGATCCAGTCGCCCGCCACGCTCGTGCGCTCCAGCGGATACCCGAACCACTCCCACCGATCGGTGTAGCGCCCCAGCCGCGCCACCCCGTCCGGATCGCCCTTGACCTCGCGCTGCACCGCGACCCACACGGCGTCGCCGTCGACGGCCACGCCCTCCAGGCCCTGCCCGCCCAGGCCGGTCGCGACGTCGTCCGGCAACGGCACGCGCCGTTCGACCGCGCCGTCGGCGCCGACCCACACCAGCGCGTTGCCCGGGCCGTCCTCCCCCTCGACCGCCAGCACGAACCCGCCGTCTGGGCGCGCCGCCAGCCCCTCGACATCCAGAGTCACCGACTTCCCGTTCTCCGTGACCGGCACCTCGGTGTCGATCAGCGCCGGCGTCTGCGCCACGTCCACCCCGAGGATCCGCGCCGGCCCGTACGCGACATCCGTCGCCGTGAACAGCCGGTCAGGGTCAGCAGGGTCCGCGCTCAGCGCTCCCAGCGCACCCCAACCGATCGGCGCCCCGTCGACGTCGCCGGACACGATCGACGGGAAAGGCAGCGCACCCGCGTACCGCTCGCCGTACCCGTACACGCTGACAGATGCGCGCACCCGATCGTCGGCGGCGTCCTCCTCCGAGGAGATCACCAGCAGGTCGCGCGCCGGGATCGCCAGCACCCCTTCGGGTCCCGGCGTGGTCGGCAGGATCTGCCGGAACACCGGGGCGGTGACGTCGCTGACGTCGTAGGCGGCGACGAAATTGCTTCGCTCCGAGGCGATCAGCGCCGTCGGCCGCCCGCCGACCTCCGTGATCGCCAGCCCCTCCGGCTCGGGCCCCTTCTTCTCCGCCCGGCCCTCGTTGTGCAGACCGGTGCGCACGGCCAGCTGTTCGAGCGAGTTGCCCGCATCCCACACCACCTTCCCGGTGGCGGCGTCGAAGATCGTCCAGCCGCGGGTGCCGCCCTTCCAGTCGCCCTCATTGGCGGTGGCGACGTGCGTGTCGCCGATCCAGCCGATGGCGTCGGGCTCGCGCGGGGTCTCCGGGATCGACCCGGTCTGGTCGATGACGCCGTCCTCGGCGGTGTCGATCCCATCCACGGAAACGCTTCCCGCACTGAAGATCCGCTGCACGTCGCCGCTGCGGCCGTCGATGATCGCGAACCCGTTGTTCTCCTGCAGCGTCACCGCCACCTGGTCCCGGCGGTTGATGCTGACGTACTCGGGTTCGAGGTCCTCCGGGGTGTCGAGTCCGACCGCCCGTGCGGCGTCGACGTCGAAGTCCACCCGACGCGGCGTCCACGCCGTCGGTTCACCGTCCAGGGTGATCAGTTGCACGAATCCCGTTGGCGGCTGCGGCAGGTCGCCTTCGTCACCGCCGGGTGGGGTGGCCTCCTCGTCGCGCTGGTTCTCGATCGCGATCGCGGCGAACGATCCGTCCGGGCTGATCGCGATCGAGTCCGGTTGCCCGCCGAGGTCGATGCTGTGCACGCGGGTGCGGTCGCCGACGCGGACCACGTCGACGCGGCCCGACGGGTGCGCGAAGTCGCCGCCGGTGGTGTCGATGACGACCAGCACGTACTCGCCGACGGCCGCGACCGAGGTGGGCTGGTCGTCGGCGTGGCCAAGCTCCTCCAGCGAAAGCGTGCCGAGACCAACGGGTTTCGCCGGGTCACGGATGTCGAGGAAGCCGATGCGCTTGGTGGCGGCGTCGGTGTAGATGACGGTGTTGCCGTCGGGGGTGACGGTGGAGATCTCGGCGACGGTCTCCTCCGCGGGGTCCTCGGCGTTGAGATACACCGGATAGGTCGCCACCCGGTGGTAGCGCTCGGCGGCCGGCAGGTTGAAGTCGATCGGCGAGGCGGCCCTCGGTGCCGCTGTGGGCTGCTCCTCGTCGGCGGTCGAGCATCCCGCCGCCAGAAGAACCGTCACCGCTGCTGTTATCCGCACGAAGGTCGTCGCTGTCACCCGTCATCCTCTGGACTTGTTGCTGAGTCGAGCGAGTGTGGCGCGATCAGGTGGCGCGCGGGCGAAACTCAGGTGAACAGGTCCAGCCAGATCAGGCTACGGGCACTCCTCGGTGTCGCGGACGACACCGAAGTCGATGCGCGTCGACGTCGTGAACGTCGCGCCGGGCGGGGGCGTCGAGCTGCAGACCGTCCAGTTGCGGTCGATGATCTGAAGCCGCCCCTGTCCCGTCAGGTCGGTTGAGCTGCTGAACCACACCGCGCCGTCGGTCAACGACTGGATGGCGTCCTGCGCGCCCTGCAGATCCGTGCCGATCAGATTCGGCATGGTCCAGGTCTCCTCCGCCGCCGCGGCGGGCGCCAGCGCGCCAAGGACCGCAACGCCCTTGACGCTTCGGCGGCTCATCGGAGCCTGATCTTCGCGCCACCCGAGAACATCGAGTCGTGCACTTCGAGCTCGGCGGGCTGGGTGCCCGGCGGGACGTCGAACGCGACACGCACCTGAATCGCGTTGCCGGGATTGATGTCTGCCATGATCCCGTCGTTCATCCACATGTCGGCTTTGGAGTCAGCGCCGTACTCGCGGCCGGCCGTGTCGATCAGGGTCTGGTTCGACCCGAAGTACGACTGCGGCCGATCTCCGATGTTCCTCACCGACAGAGTGAGAATGATGAACTCTCCCTGCGGTTTCGCGATCATGAACGGGTTGCTGGGATCGCCGGCCTGCGCGGCGCGCTGCATATCGAGTACCCGGAACTCGAACTTGCCGTCGCGTACCGCGGATCCCGCCGGTGCGACCGACGGCGTCGCGGAGGCCGGGGCCGTCCTGGATGACGTCGATGGGCGCGATGACGTCGAATTACTGCTCTCATCGCCACTGCCGCACTTGCCGACTCCGAACAGGATCAGCAGAACGACGGCGACCATCACCCACGCTGCGCCCTTGCCTGAGCCCTTCTTGACGGCGGTCGGCGCCTGCGGCGCAGCCCAACCCTGACCGTCCCAGTACATCTGCCGGCCCGAACCCGACGGATCCGGGTACCACCCCGGAGGCATGTGCGTAGCCATTCCTGACTCCCCCCGCTAGCTGTTTTCTTGAGCGGAGGGAACGCTAGCGGCGCCCACCGACAAGTCCACGCTGAGAACGCATCTGAGCACGTCGGAGGCTGTTTCTCAGCTTGCCTCAGCGTAGAGTTACATTGCTGTGAGACTTGGGGGATTCGGGTCGAGCGAGACGCGGTAGCCGGAAAGTCCGGGTGATGGCGGGCCACTTCGTCTGTCCCACTTCGTCTGTCCCACTCTCACTTTACGTCAGGGACCGGGGCTTGCCGCAAGGCCCGGGTGGTGCTGCACAATCGTGCGTCCACCGCACCCGACCAGGAGGAATCCGCTTTGCCGAACCCGCCGAAGCCGTTCGAGATCTACACTCGACGGCGCGGTGTCGGCCGCCGAGCTCGCGAGGGGCGACGGCCCCGGCCGCGTCTACATCGTCGAACCGACCGGCACGCTGGAGGACGACCCCAACGTCACCGACAAGAAGTTCCCGGGAAACCCGACCCACTCCTACCGCACCCGCGAGCCGGTCCGCGTCGTCGGCGAGGTCACCGACTGGGTCGGCCACACCCCCGAACAGCTGCAGGCCATGATTGACGGCCTCGAGGAACTGCGGCGTAGCGGCAAGGCCGTCATCTACGACTGATCAGCACTTGATCTGGTGCTGCGGGTCGCTGGTGTGGTCGAGCCACTTTCCGTGGGCGTCGCCACCGGCGGCCCGCACCCCGCGCAAACCTCCGCGGGGGTTTAGACCGCTGCGGGCACCTCCACGACGAGCACGTGTCCCGTGCCGCAGACGCCCTGACGGCGGAGACTCTGAGCTTCCCGAATTAGCTAAGAGAGGCTAAGCACCGCCTCTGACCTCTGTGGCAGGTGCAGGATTCGAACCTGCGTAGGCTTACGCCGGCGGATTTACAGTCCGCTCCCATTGGCCGCTCGGGCAACCTGCCGGGGTGTCGCACCAACCCTTACCAGTTTGGCGCGACTAGCAGGGTACAACGAGTATGGGTCGAGTACGAAAACGGGATCGATGAGGAGGGAGCTGGTCCATGGCGGATTCAAGCTTCGACGTGGTCAGCAAGGTCGACCGGCAGGAAGTCGACAACGCGTTGAACCAGGCGGCCAAGGAGCTGGCCACCAGGTTCGACTTCCGCGGCACCGACACCAGCATCGCGTGGAAGGGCGATGACGCCGTCGAGATCACCAGCTCGACCGAGGAGCGGCTCAAGGCCGCCGTCGATGTCTTCAAGGAGAAGCTGGTGCGCCGGGACATCTCGATCAAGGCGTTCGAGGCCGGCGAACCGCAGCCCAGCGGCAAGGCCTTCAAGGTGACCGGCACCATCAAACAGGGCATCAGCGCCGAGAACGCCAAGAAGATCACCAAGCTGATCCGCGAGGAGGGACCGAAGGGCGTCAAGGCGCAGATCCAGGGCGACGAGATCCGGGTCAGCTCCAAGAAGCGCGACGATCTGCAGGCCGTCATCGCGATGCTGAAGAAGGCCGATCTCGACGTACCGCTGCAGTTCGTCAACTATCGCTGACGGCTGACGGGCCGGTTCCGGCGTTCCCATTTGTTCAAGACCGCCCGGGAGCCCGGTTGTGACGATGGCCGCATGATCGCCATCGAAACCCCCAACGGACGCCAGAACCTGCTCGTCACCCCGCTGCACCTCGGCCCCGGCCCGCGGGTGCGGACCGTTCGCGGCTTCGCCTGGAACCCCGAGGCCCTGTCCGCCTACGTCTCGGCCACCGCGGACGACGGCGCCGACGGCCGCCTGATGGTCGTCGTCGAGGACGAGGGCCGCGGCGACCACTGGGAACGCCACGTCGCCGATGAGGTGATCGTCTGCCTGACCGGACAGGTCTCGGTGCTGCGCGGCCCCGACCCGAGCGAGGACACCGCCGACGAGGTGGTCCTCGGCCCCGGCGACGCGGTCGTGAACCCCGCGGGCGTCTGGCACGCCGTCGACATGCACGGTCGGGCCCGGGTGCTGACGATCACCCCCGGCCCCGGCAGCGAACACCGGCCCAGGACCTAGCCGTGGGGACGGCCGTCGACCAGCACGTCGCCGTCGAACCAGGAGGACGGCGTCCGCCCGGTGAAGCTGCGCCAGTCGCGCACCAGGTGGGCCTGGTCGGCGTATCCGGCGGCGGCGGACACCTCCGCCCACGCCGGGGCGCCGGCGGCGGCCACCAGCCCGACGGCCTGCTCGAGACGCAGGATCCGCGCCAGCGTCTTGGGTGTCAGGCCGAACTCCTCCCGGAACCGGGCGGTCAGGTGGCGACGGCTGCACCCCAGGTCGTGCGCCAGGTCGCCGACCCGCACCTGCCCGCGCGAGTCGACGAGCCGCTGCCAGGCCGCGGCGACCTCGGGGCGGACGTCGAACATCCCGGCGCACATCGTCCGGGCGACGGCGCGCGCGAGCACGTCGTCGAGCACCCGGAACCGGTGCGGCCACGTCGCCGCCGCACCGAGCCGGTCCTCGAGTTCGGGCCACAGGTCGGCCAGCACATCGGACAGCGGCACCACCGAGTTGGCGAGCGCGCCCGCGGGCATCCCGAACACCATCCGCGCGCCCAGCGGGGTGAACGACAGCTTCACGCCGCGCTGAGCGCCCCGGTGCCTGATCGAGATCGACTGGGCCAGAAGACCACTCGCCATCGACGGGTAGCGGCCGCTGGTGCCGCTCAGCCCGCTCGGCACGTCGATCTCCAGTGGTTCGCCGAAGGTCAGAACGGCGGTCAGCGTGTGCGACGGCATGCCGACGTGCACCCCGGGCTCGAAACCCCGCAGGTCGAATCCCGTGTAGCCCGTGACGAACGGCCGCAGCGGCGCCGCCGGATGTCCGCCGATCTCGATCCGCGCCGGATCCCTCACCCGCCCCAGCGTACGCAGAAAGAGACAACACCATGACGATCCGTCTGACCTGTATCGGCGACAGCATCACCCGCGCCCAGATCAGCGCCGACTACATCGCCCCGCTCACCCACCGGCATCCGGAGACGCTCACCGTGCAGCGGTTCGGCGTCAACGGCGACTTCGCCTACCACCTGCTGCAGCGCCTCGACCCGGTCGTCGCCACCGGAGCCGACGCGATCACCGTGCTGATCGGCACCAACGACGCACGCGCCGCCCTTCCCGGCTACCCGATCGCAAAGACCATGAAGCGCAAGGGACTTCCGCAGCCACCGAGCCGGGACTGGTTCGCCGAGTGCCTCACCGGGATCGTCGAACGGCTGCAGCGTGACACAGACGCCGAGATCGCGCTGCTGTCACTGCCCGCGCTCGGTCAGGTGCTGCACGCCGCCCCGATGCGCGTCGCCGCCGAGTACAGCGCGACGATCGCCGAGGTCGCGCGGGCGGCCGGGGTCGCCTGTCTTCCGCTGCACGAGCGGCAGGTCGACGTGCTGCGGTCAGAACCCGTCGACCCGGTGCCGTACCGCGAACTGACGCCCGCCGGGTTCATCGCGACGCTGTTGCGGCGCGGCCTCGGAGGTGACCTCGACGCCCTCGCCCGCCGACGCCGGCTGGCGCTGACGACCGATCACATCCACCAGAACTGCCGCGGTGCGACGCTGATCGCCGAGGTGATCGACGAGTGGCTTGCGCATCTGCCGCGCAACCGAAGTCGGGGCCGAGACGCGTCGGACCCGGCCCCGGGCCGGACCTGACGGAACCCCGCACGGGCAAATGCCCCCGAGCGGAGGGTCGCCGGCCCTAATCTGGTCCGCATGGCAGCTGCGAAACGCGCCCCCACCGTCGTCGTCCTCGGCGGCGGCTCCTGGGGCACCACCGTCGCCAACATCTGCGCCCGGCGCGGCCCGACCCTGCAGTGGGTGCGCTCCGAGGAGACCGCCCGCGACATCAACGAGAACCACCGCAACTCCCGCTACCTCGGCGAGGACGTGGTGCTCACACCCGACCTGCGCGCCACCACGGATTTCTCCGAGGCGGCCAACAGTGCCGACGTGGTGGTCATGGCAGTGCCGTCGCACGGGTTCCGGGCCGTGCTGACCGAGCTGGCCCGGGAGCTGCGGCCGTGGGTGCCGGTGGTGTCGTTGGTGAAAGGTCTGGAGCAGGGCACCAACCTGCGGATGAGCCAGATCGTCAACGAGGTGCTGCCGGGCCATCCCGCCGGCATCCTGGCCGGCCCGAACATCGCCCGGGAGGTGGCGGAGGGATATGCGGCCGCGGCGGTGCTGGCGATGCCCGATCAGGAGATGGCCGCATATCTGGCGCGGATGTTCCGCACCAAGCGGTTCCGCACCTACACCACCGACGATGTGGTCGGCGTGGAGATGGCCGGGGCGCTGAAGAACGTGTACGCGATCGCGGTGGGGATGGGCTACTCACTGGGCATCGGCGAGAACACCCGGGCCATGGTGATGGCGCGGGCGCTGCGCGAGATGTCGAAGCTCGGTGAGGCGATGGGCGGCCAGCGCGACACCTTCGCCGGGGTGGCCGGCATGGGCGATCTGATCGTCACCTGCACCAGCAAGCGCAGCCGCAACCGCCACGTCGGCGAGCAGCTGGGTGCCGGTAAACCGATCGACGAGATCATCGCGTCGATGGATCAGGTCGCCGAGGGGGTGAAGGCCGCCAGCGTGATCATGGAGTTCGCCGACGAGTACGGCATCTCCATGCCGATCGCCCGGGAGGTGGACGCCGTCGTCAACCACGGTTCCACCGTCGAGCAGGCCTACCGCGGTCTGATGGCCGAGAAGCCCGGCCATGAGGTGCACGGCTCGGGGTTCTGATCCCGCAGCTCAGTTGCGCCGGTTGAGCAGCGGGTTGCTCGGCGCCAGGATGTGGCTGCCGGCCGGGCCGATCACGAAGCCGGCCCCGGTGCGGCTGTCCACGCAGGTGGTCATCGTGCCGTCGGTGCCGCAGCTGACCGTCTGATAGCTGATCCGGGAGTTCGGGGGCAGCGGTTCGGCGTCGCCGACCACGTCGAACACCGAGGCGTCGGTGGTGGCGAAACCCGGAACCCCGGGCCCGCCGCTGACCATGTTCGCCCCGCCGGGTGCTCCCGGGAGCGGCCCGCTGCACCCGTATCCCCCGCTGCGCTGCAGCACACAGGTGATCCCCGCGGGGCCGCGGAAGGCGAACCAGGCGCCGTCCATGACGGTGTACTCCGACAACCTCACCGGCTCGAAGGCGTTGACGTCGGGCGGCCCGGGCCGGTCCGGTTCGGCGGCCGCGACGGCGGGCACACCGACGACGGCGGCAAGAGCCGCCCCGAGGAGCACACGCTTCAGCACGGGGCTCAGCCTAACGGGGCGATGAGCTGCCCGCAGCGTGACGGCCGACCGCACCTCAGGACCGCAGGAACTCCAGGATGTCGGCGTTGACGACCTCGGCGTGGGTGGTCATCATGCCGTGCGGGAATCCCTGATAGGTCTTCAGTTTCGCGTTCCGGAGCAGTTCGGCGGTCAGCGGACCGGAGTTGGCGTAGGGCACCACCTGATCGTCGTCGCCGTGCATCACCAGGACCGGGACGGTGATCTTCGTGAGGTCCTCGGTGAAATCGGTCTGGGAGAACGCCACGATGCCGTCGTAGTGGGCTTTGGCGTCGCCCATCATTCCCTGCCGCCACCAGTTGGCGATCAGCGCCTCCGACGGTTCCACACCGTCGCGGTTGAACCCGTAGAACGGCCCGGACGCGAGGGCGCGGTAGAACTCCGAGCGGTTCGCCGCGAGTTGCGCCTGGAAGTCGTCGAACACGCTCTTGGGCAGCCCACCGGGATTGGCGTCGGTCTGCACCATCAACGGCGGCACCGCGGCGATGAGCACGGCTTTGGCGGTCCGCTCCTCCCCGTGGCGGGCGAGATAGCGCACCACGACCCCCCCGCCGGTCGAGTGGCCCACGTGCACCGCATCCCGGAGACCGAGGTGCTCGACCAGCGCGGCCAGGTCGTCCGCGTAGTGGTCCATGTCGTGACCGTCCGGCACCGGCGACGAACGGCCGTGCCCGCGCCGGTCATGGGCGATCACGCGGTATCCCGCGTTGAGGAAGAACAGCATCTGCGGGTCCCAGTCGTCGGCGGTCAGCGGCCACCCGTGACTGAACACGATGGGCTGCCCGCTGCCCCAGTCCCGGTAGAAGATCTCGACGCCGTCGGAAGTGGTGATCGTTGCCATCGTCGGCCCTTCTTCGCCGGATTCGCCGGATTCGCCGATTAGCAAGCTACCCCGCGGCACCCGTTCTCGCAGCGCGAAAGTCGCAGAACTCAGTTCATCCCGTTGGCCAGGGTGAGCGACTCCCCGGACTAGCACCCCCCTTATCCGAGACCAGATAGAGCACGGCGTTGGCGACGTCCTCGGGGCTCAGCAGTAAGCGCCCCGGGGCTCAGTAGTAATGGCCCGGACCGCGGCCGGCCATCGCCTCGAGCCGGGCGATGCGGTCCTCGATCGGCGGGTGGGTGGAGAACAGTTTGCCGATCTTCTCCCCGGCGCGGAACGGGCTGGCGATCATCAGATGCGCCTGATCGGCCAGCTGCGGCTCGGGCGGCAGCGGCGCCGCCTGCACCCCGCCGCTGATCTTGCGCAGCGCCGACGCCAACGCCAGTGGGTCGCCGGTCAATTCGGCTCCGGACTGGTCGGCCTGATACTCCCGCGACCTCGACACCGCCATCCGGATGACCGTCGCAGCGATCGGGCCCAGGAACGAAACCAGAAGCAACGCAAAGGGGCTCGGGCCGCCTTGGCGGTTGCCGCCGAACATGCTGGCGTACATGGCGATATTGGCGAGCGCGGTGACGATCGCGGCCAGCGCACCGGCCACACACGAGATCAGGATGTCGCGGTTGTAGACATGGGAGAGTTCATGACCCAGAACCGCCCGCAGTTCCCGCTCATTGAGGATCTGCAACAGGCCGGTCGTACAGCACACCGCCGCGTTGCGCGGGTTGCGCCCGGTGGCGAACGCGTTCGGGTTCGCGGTGTCGCTGATGTACAGCCGCGGCATCGGCTGGTGGGCGGTGTTGGCCAATTCCCGCACGATCCGGTACATCACCGGCGCCTGCAGTTCGGTCACCGGTTGGGCGTGCATGGCCCGCAGCGCCAGCTTGTCGCTGTTGAAGTAGACGTACACGTTCATGCCGACGGCGAACAGCACCGCCAGGAACAGGATCGACCGGTTCTGGAACAGCGCACCGATGAAGACGATCAACGCGGACATCCCGACCAGCAGCACGAACGTCTTCAACCGGTTGGCGTGCGGGTTCCACGTCATCAGCTTTCCTCCTAGAAGTCTTCGCTGATTAAACGCTGAGCCGGACGTGAGAGGTTCCGGTTCGGGTCAACCGTGTCGGTTCACGGTGAAATCGATCAGGGTTGCCAGCGCGTCCCGGCCCGGTCCGGCCGGCAGCTGCGCCAGCACACTGCGCGCCTCCGTCGCGTACTCCCGGACCGTCTCGGTGGCCTGCGCCATTCCCGGCGAACGGCGCAGCAGGTCCAGCGCCTCGGCCAGGTCCGCATCGTCCTCCACCGGTCGCGACACCAACTCCCGCAGCCGCTCGGCCTCCGGGCCGGTTTCCCGCAGCGCGTACAGCACCGGCAGCGTGTGCACCCCTTCGCGCAGGTCGGTGCCCGGCGTCTTCCCCGACTCCGTGGACTCACTCTCGATGTCGATGATGTCGTCGGAGATCTGGAACGCCGTCCCGACGATGCCGCCCAGCCGGGCGAGCCGTTCGACCTGCTCCTCGTCGGCGCCGGAGAACGTCGCACCGAACCGGCCGGACGCCGAGATCAGGCACGCCGTCTTCTCGTACACCACCTTCAGGTAGTGCTCTATGGGGTCGGCGCCGTCGGCGGCGCCGCGGGTCTCGCGCATCTGACCGGTGACCAGTTGCGCGAACGTGTCGGCGATCACCCGCACCGCCTCCGGCCCGAGCCGCGACACCAGCCGCGACGCGGTCGCGAACAGGTAGTCGCCGGCCAAGATCGCAATGCTGTTCCCCCATTTCGCGTTGGCGCTGGGCGCACCGCGACGCATCTCGGCGTCGTCCATCACATCGTCGTGATAGAGGGTCGCCAGGTGCACCAACTCGATCACCGCGCCGGCGACGGTGACCTGCCAGGCGTCGGGCTCCGGCCCCAGCTGGGCCGACAGCACCGTGAACAGGGGGCGGAATCGCTTACCGCCGGCCCGGAACAGATGCTGTACCGCCTCGGCCATCAGGTCGTCGGCTTTGCCCAGCTCAGAGGACATCAGATCCTCGATGCGCGCGACGCCGTCACGGACGCCGGCGGCGAAATCCGGGTCACCTAGATCCACGCCGGCCACCACGGTCGCTGGTGTGTTCACGATGCCAACATACTGGTACCCATGGACGGCCGGTGCGAAGGAGCGCTCGGGGCAGCCCCCGGTGCAGGGCAGGACGGGCGACACGGCGATCGGGTGAGCGCCGATGTCGTCGTCGTCGGGGCCGGACCGGCAGGTTCCGCGGCCGCGGCGTGGGCCGCCCGGGCCGGCCGAGACGTGCTGGTCATCGACTCCGCGCAGTTCCCCCGCGACAAGGCGTGCGGCGACGGTCTGACCCCCCGGGCGGTCGCCGAACTGGAACTGCTCGGGCTGGGCCCGTGGCTCGACACCCACATCCGCCACCACGGGCTGCGGATGAGCGGATTCGGCGCCGCGGTGGAAGTGCCGTGGCCCGGCCCGTCCTTCCCGTCCACCGGCAGCGCGGTGCCGCGCACCGAACTCGACGACCGGATCCGGATGGTGGCCGTCGACGACGGCGCGAAGATGATGCTCGGCGTCAAGGCCGTCGGCGTGACCCACGACTCATCCGGGCGGGTGGCGTCGGTACAGCTGGACAACGGCACCGAGATCCGCTGCACCGAACTCATCGTCGCCGACGGCGCCCGTTCCACCCTGGGCCGCGCGCTGGGCCGGCAATGGCATCAGCAGACCGTCTACGGCATCGCGATCCGCGCCTATGCGGAGAGCCCCCGCCACGACGAACCGTGGATCACCTCGCATCTGGAACTGCGCTCGGCCGAGGGCGAACTGCTGCCCGGTTACGGCTGGATCTTCCCGTTGGGCAACGGCGAGGTGAACATCGGCGTCGGGGCGCTGTCCACCGCCAAACGCCCGGCCGATGCGGCGCTGCGTCCGCTGCTGTCCTTCTACACCGGACTGCGCCGCGACGAATGGGGTTTTCCGGGCCCGCCCCGCGCCGCGCTGTCGGCGCTGCTGCCGATGGGCGGGGCGGTGTCCGGTGTGGCCGGGCCGAACTGGATGCTCATCGGCGACGCCGCGGCGTGCGTCAACCCGCTCAACGGTGAAGGCATCGACTACGGCCTGGAGACCGGGCGGTTCGCGGCCGGACTGCTGGGCTCCGGTGACTTGTCGCAGGCCTGGCCGGCGCTGCTGCAGCGGCATTACGGTCACGGCTTCTCGGTGGCGCGGCGGCTGGCGTCGTTGCTGACCCGGCCGCGGTTCCTGCCGCTGACCGGTCCGGTGGCGATGCGCTCGACGAAGCTGATGAATATCGCGGTACGGGTGATGGGCAACCTGGTCACCGACGAGGACTCCGACTGGGTGGCGCGGGTGTGGCGCACGGCCGGCGCCGGGTCCCGCCGACTGGACGAGCGGCCGCCGTTCAGCTGACCGGGCGTCCAGCGCGGCCGCACCGTCGCCGGTCATGTGCGACAACCTGGTGTGCGCGTTGCACATTCGCCGGACAGCACCAGCGGCGCCGCAGCAGATCTGCGACCTCGCCCTGCAGCACCCCGGCTGACCCGACCGGAATATGCCGGGGTGCGACGGGGTTGTCGGCAGCGACGAACGGCGTAGCCTTGACCCCACAGGGCCGCAGCTGAGATCACAGCCCGTCGGCCCGACCCGTCGGGGTCAACTGGGAGGTCCGCGATGCCCGGTCCGATGTCCGCCAGACTGGCCGGCCCGCTCGCACTGGCGGCCGCTCTCACCGCCGCCGCCCTGATATCGCCGGGCCCGGCGGCCGCGGCGCCCGGGCACCCCGACCGGCGCTGCGCCGAAGTCCCCTATGTCGGTGTGTGCGTGCCGATGTGGGAACGGCCGAACAAGTCGGCGCGCACCCCGGTCGGTCAGGTGCTCGGGCCGCTGTTGACCGTCGACATGGCCGACACCCCGCCCCCGCGCTGACTACCGGGCCGGTTTGGTGGCCGCGTGCAGTGCGACGATGCCGCCGGTCAGGTTGCGCCAGCGCACTTTCGACCAGCCTGCGTCGCGGATCTGGTGGGCCAGTTCGAGTTGCGTCGGCCAGGCCCGGATGGACTCGGCGAGGTAGACGTAGGCCTCCGGGTTGGACGACACCACCCGCGCGATCCGCGGCAGCGCCCGCATCAGGTACTCCTTGTAGACCGTCGCGAACGCCGGATGGGTCGGGGTGGAGAACTCGCACACCACCAGCCGGCCGCCGGGCCGGGTCACCCGGGCCATCTCCCGCAGCGCCGCGGCGTGGTCGACGACGTTGCGCAGCCCGAAGCTGATCGTCACCGCGTCGAAGACCCCGTCGGCGAACGGCAGCCGGGTGGCATCGCCGGCGACCTTGGCGACCGCCCGCCCGCGGCCGGCGGCCAGCATGCCGACGGAGAAGTCCGCGGCCACACACCACGCGCCGGATCTGGCCAGCTCCACCGTCGACACCGCGGTGCCCGCCGCCAGATCCAGCACGGTGTCGCCGGGCCCGATGCGCAGCGCGGCCCGCGTCGCCCGACGCCAGAACCGATCCTGCCCCAGCGACATCACGGTGTTGGTGAGGTCATAACGCCGCGCCACCGCGTCGAACATCGACGCGACGTCGCGGGGATCCTTCTCCAGAGTTGCCCGGCTCACGTCCCTGACGCTACCGGGTCAAAGTTCCGCACGAAATCCGTCCGGTCGGCATGCTGAGACTGCACAACGCACTCGCGACGGAAGGCAGCGCATGGGTTCGAACGTCTGGGGCTCGAAGGTCTGGTTCATCACCGGGGCATCGCGCGGTTTCGGCCGGGAATGGGCGATCGCGGCGCTGGACCGCGGCGACCGGGTGGCGGCCACCGCCCGCGACGTCTCCACCCTCGACGATCTGCGGGACCGGTTCGGCGACGCGGTGCTGGCCATGACGTTGGACGTCACCGACCGCGCCGCCGACTTCGCCGCGGTCCAGCGGGCACACGACCACTTCGGCCGCCTCGACATCGTGGTCAACAACGCCGGCTACGGCCATTTCGGCTTCGTCGAGGAGCTCACCGAAACCGAGGTGCGCGATCAGATGGAGACCAACTTCTTCGGAGCGCTCTGGGTCACCCAGGCGGCGCTACCGTATCTGCGCCGCCAGCGCAGCGGGCACATCATCCAGGTGTCGTCGATCGGCGGGGTGTCCGCGTTCGCCGATCTGGGCGCCTATCACGCCTCCAAATGGGCGTTGGAGGGGCTCTCCCAGTCGCTGTCGCTGGAGGTGGCGCCGTTCGGCATCCACGTCACGCTGATCGAACCGGGCGGCTACGCCACCGACTGGGGTGGTTCGTCGGCCCGCCGCTCCGCGACGATGCCCGAATACGCCGAGTCCCGCGCCGAAGCCGACCGGGTGCGGTCCCAGCGGGTGGCCCGCCCCGGCGACCCGAAGGCGTCGGCGGCTGCCCTGCTCAAGGTCGTCGACGCCGAGAAACCGCCGCTGCGGGTGTTCTTCGGCGAGCTGCCGTTGCAGATCGTCAACGCCGACTACCAGAGCCGGTTGCAGACCTGGGAGGAGTGGCAGCCGATCGCCGTGCTGGCCCAGGGGTGACCCCCGGGGGGTGGCGTCATCCGGCGTGCCGGTGCGGTGCCGGGTGCGCGACGGCGGGTGCGACCGCCGCATAGTGCTCGAGCAGTTGATCGCAGATCGCCGGCCAGGTCCGGCCCAGCACGCTGCGCCGGGCCGCGACCGCGTACCGCGGCCGCTCGGCGAGCAGGCGATCCACCGCCCCGGCGAGCCGGGTCTCGAACTCCTCGACCGGCAGCAACAGCCCGGTGCGGCACGGCGCCACCAGATCCCGGGGGCCGCCGGCGTCGGGGGCGATCACCGGCAGACCGGAGGCCAGCGCCTCCTGCACCGCCTGGCAGAACGTCTCGTGTTCGCCGGGATGCACGAAGACGTCCATCGACGCATACGCGGCCGCGAGCTGCTCACCGTACAGCGCACCGGTGAAAACCGCTGTCGGCAAGAGGTTCTCGAGCTTGCGCCGGTCCACCCCGTCGCCGACGATCACCAGCTGCAGGTCGGTGCGCGGGGCCAGCGCCCGCAGCCGCTCGACATGCTTCTCCGGGGCCAGCCGGCCGACGAACCCGACGATCGGCTTGCCGTCGGGCGACCAGCGCCGGCGCAGCTGCTCGTCCCGCGCCGACGGTGCGAAACCGCCGACGTCCACCCCCCGCGCCCAGAGGTGCACCCGCGGAACACCGTGGCGGGCCAGATCCCGCATGGCCGCGGTGGACGGGGCCAGGGTGCGGTCGGCGAGGCGGTGCAGATGACGGGTCCACGCCCACGCCGCCCGCGCGGCCACGCCCATGCCGTAGCTGGCGGCGAACCCGGCGACGTCGGTCTGGAACACCGCGACCGTGGGCACCCTGAGCCGGCGGGCGGCGAGCAGACCGCCGTAGCCCAGCAGCGCCGGTGAGGCGAGGTGCACCACGTCGGGGTCGAAGCCGCGCAGCACACCGATCATGCGGGGCCGCGGTATCCCCAGCGGCAGCGAGGTGATCTTCGGGAACATCCGGGACGGCACCCGATGGATGCGCACCCCGTCGTGAACCCGTTCGGCCGGGGGTTGGCCGGGTGGGGTGTCGGGCGCGATGACCAGCACCTCGTGCCCGGTGCCGCGCAGATGTTCGACCACCCGCAGCACCGAGTTGGTGACCCCGTTGACATGGGGCAGGAATGACTCGGTGACGATCGCGACCCGCACACCCGCAGCGTCTCAGCCGCAGCTGACCACCAGGTTGCCGACCGGTGGTGTGGACGCGAGCAGCCGGGAAATCGCGGGTTTCAGCCGCTCGTGTGAGTTCGCGCCGGCTCGGCGGGGGTGGGCGTACGCGATTCCAGCCGGCGCTGCAGAAACGCCAGCCCGACCAGCGCCGCGCCGACGACGATCCAGCCCAGCACCGCGATCGACCCGGCCGGCACGATCGCCAGCAGCGCGTTGCGGTCCTGAACCCGCACCAGCTCGGGATCGTTGACGTCGTACTCGACGTAGATGCGCATGCCGGTGTCGAGTTCGGACGGGTACAGCACCCCGAGTTCGGGCCGGTAGGTGACCCGCTCCGGGGTGACGAACTCGATCGTCGACCGGCGCGGCCCCGCGTCGAGCACCAGCGCCTCTGCCACCCCCATGTTGCGTTCGATCTGCCGGTCGTTGCGCCAGGCGCCCACCACCAGCAGCACCGACTGCAGCGTGATCACGCACGCGGCGATGACCAGGCCGATGCGCACCCGGCGCAGGATGCGCTGGCTGCGGGTCTCCCCCGGCTCGCCGTACAGATGCGGCATGACCACCGCCCACACCGCCCTGGCCCGCGCGCCGAGCACCTCCAGCGCGGCGCGGGCCCGGTCGGCGGCACCGGTCACGCCGTCGGTCTTCGGGCCGCGTGTCACAGCGCCGCCTTGATCGAGGCGTGCAGCGCCCGCAGCGAGGACCGGTCGGCTTTCACCTCCAGCACCCGCATCCCCTCGAACGGTTCGTTCAGCGCGGCGCTGAGCTCGGGCAGCTCGAGCTGACGCGATTCCACGTGATAGGCGCGGCACAACGCGCCGACGTCCACGTCGTGCGGGGTGCCGAAGATGCGCGACGACACGTCGGCGAACCGCGGATCGCCCTGCTCGAGCAGTTCGAAGATGCCGCCGCCGTTGTCGTTGGACACCACGATCGTCAGGTTGTGCGGCACCGGTTCGGTCGGCCCGATCAGCAACCCCGAGCTGTCGTGGACGAACGTCAGATCCCCGATCAGCGCGATGGTGCGGCCCTGGTGGGCCAGCGCGGCCCCGATCGCCGTCGACACCGTGCCGTCGATGCCGGCCACCCCGCGGTTGGACCGCACGGCGACGTTGCGGGCGTTCAGCCCGACCAGGGCGGCGTCGCGCACCGGGTTGGACGCACCCAGCACCAGCTGGTCGCCGTCGCGCAACGCGTCGACCACGGCCGCGGCCACGTGCAGCCCGGTGGTCAGCGGATGCGCGGCGAGTTGCTCCCGCACCGCCGACATCGCATGCCGGTGCACCTCCGCGCAGCGCCGCAACCAGGCCGGCTGGGGCTCCCCGGTGACCACCGCCCGGGTGCCGGTGGCCTGCGAGTTGCCCGACACGTCCGGCCACCGCGGACCGGTGGTGAGCGCGTACACCGGCACCGACGGGTCGGCCAGCAGTGCCGAGACGGGCCGGTGCAGGGTGGGCCGGCCCAGCATGATCACCTGCTGCGGGCGCAGCAGCGGCAGGGCCAGCGGATGCAGCGGGTTCTCCGGGGCCGGGGCGGTCGGCTCGGCGACGGTCGGCAGTGCCGACAGGTTGGGATGGTGGCCGGCGCCGTGCCCGGCGATCACCACGGTGTCCAGGCTCAGATCGATGTCCAGCGGCTGGTCGAAGCTCACCGGCGGGGTGTGGGTCCACGGTCTGCCGCCCGGCCGCCCGGGAGGCGGGCCCTCGGAGGTGGTGTGCGGATCCGGCACCAGCGGCTCCCGCAGCGGGATGTCGAACTGCACCGGCCCGGCGTTGGCGGTGCGGGCTCCGGTGGCCGCGGCCAGCACCCGGCACGTCGCCGAGCGCCACTGGGCGTTCAGCGTCGACATGTCGCCGATCGTCTCCGGCGCCAGCCCGAGGCTGATGGTGGCCCGCACCTGGGTGCCGAAGTAGCCGAGCTGTTCGAAGGTCTGGTTGGCGCCGGTGCCGAGCAGTTCATAGGGCCGGTTGGCGCTCAACACGATCAGCGGCACCCGCGCATAGTTGGCCTCCACCACCGCGGGTCCCAGATTGGCCACCGCGGTGCCCGACGTCATCGCCACACACACCGGGGCGCCCTCGGCCACCGCCAGGCCGATCGCCAGGAAGCCGGCCGTGCGTTCGTCGATCCGCACATGCAGCCGCAGCCGCCCGGCCCGGTCCGCGTCCTGCAGCGCGAACGCCAGCGGCGCGTTGCGTGACCCCGGGCACAGCACGACGTCGCGGACACCGCCGCGGATCAGTTCGTCGACGACCACCCTGGCCTGCGCGGTCGAAGGATTCACCATTACAGCCTATCGGCGAAGAATTTCAGGATCGCCTCGTTGACCGCCTGCGGCTGTTCGATGAACCCGAGGTGCCCGGTGTCGGGGATCTCCAGGTAGCGGGCGTTCGGGATGGCGTCGGCCACCTCCCGGCCCAGATGCGGCGGCAGCAGCACGTCGTCGCTGAACCCGATCACCAGCACCCGCGCGGTGATGTTGCGGTAGGCCGGCAGCCGGTTGCCCTGCGGGGAGACGTCCATCTGCGCGCGCAGCCCGGGGGTGTGTCTGGTGGGCCACATCGTGAACATGTCGATCCAGTCCCGCACGGTCCGCTCGTCGTTGAGCGTCTTGCGGGAGAAGTTCTCCAGCAGACGGATTTTCGCGTCGTAGGCGGGCGGCAGCTCGATCCCGGAGGCCTGCAGTTCACGCTCGGCCTGCCGGAAGAACTGACGGGTGTGGTCCTCGCGGCCGCGGGTGGCCATCAGCACCCCGTCGGTGACCAGATCGGGGCGGGCCAGCATCAGTTCCTGCGCGATGAACGAGCCCATCGACACCCCGACGACGCGCACCGGCCCGGCGCCGATCTTCTCGATCAGCGCCGCGGTGTCGGCGACCATCGTCTCGGTGGTGAATCCGTCGGCGTTCTCGGTGGCGCCCACACCCCTGTTGTCGAAGGTGATGCAGCGGTAGCCGGCCCGTATGAACTCGGGTACTTGATGCAGATGCCAGGTCCGTCCGGCGCCGCCGCGCCCGGCGATGAACAGCACCGGATCGCCCCGGCCACGATCGTCGTAAGCCAAATTCACGCCGACGACCGTACCTCTTACCGCGATTTCGGCGTGCGCACGATCGCTCAGCGACCGTACGCACGCCGAAATCGCAGATCACATCCGCAGGCCGCGTTCCCTGAGCAGCGGAAGCACCTCGGCGCCGAACCGTTCCAGCATGCCGTCGTATGGCACCCCGCCCATCAGGAAGCCGGTGATGCCGGCCTCGTACAGCTCGGTGAGCCGGTCGGCGACCTGCTCGGCGGATCCGACCAGCGGCAGCCCGCCACCGCTGGTGATGAAGTGCTCCTCGAGGGCCGCCGCGATGTGCGCTTCGAACGAGGAGCTGTTCAGACCGAGGTAGTGCATGAAATTGCGGGCGGCTTCGGAGTCGCCGGCGCTCAGGATCTCCTCATAGCGGCGGCGGGCGTCCGCCTCGGTGTCGCCGAGGACGACGGTCCCGTAGGTCATCACGCGGACCTTCCGGCCGTTGGCTTCGGCGACCGAGGTGATGTTGTCGGCCAGCGCGCGGCCCTGTTCGGCGTCGAGCAGGGTGGCGAAGTTGATGTCGGCGTGCCGGGCGGTGAACTCGACGCCGGCCGGGCTGGCGCCGGCGTTGAGCACCAGCGGCCGCTGCGCCGGACGCGGCTCGGATACGGCCTGTCTGAGCTGGAACGACGCACCGTCGTGATCGAACGGCTCGGTCGACGACCACAACCGGTCGATGATGCCCATCCATTCGTCGCCGAACCGGTAGCGGTCGGCATGCTCCTTGGTGGCGATGCCGAACATGTCCAGTTCGGGTGTGAACCAGCCCATGACCGCGTTGAGCGCGAACCGGCCGCCGGAGATGGCGGCGATCGTGGCGGCCTGCTTGGCGACGACCACCGGATGCACCGCCGGTGCGTGCGCGGTCGCCGCCACCACGATCCGCTCGGTGACCGCGGCCACGCCGGCGGCCCAGGTGAACGTTTCGTACGTCACACCGTTGGGGTTGAGCCGACCGCCGTAACCGCGCCAGCGGGCGACCGGCACCAACAGGTCCAGGCCCAGCCGGTCGGCCTGCCGGGCCACTCGTGAGGTGGACTCCCAGCTGAGCTCGAAAGCTCCCGGCGCGCTGGTCATGGTGATACCGCCGGACACATTCAGCCCGAACAGGCCGAGCGCGAACGGGTGCTCGTCCAGCACGTCATGAGCCGGGCTCTGCGCAGAAGTGGTCACGAAAATCCTTTCATGATCTGGTGATGGGTCTACCGGGACCGGCCGGTCATCTTGACCGGCAGGGTGGTGAAGGACCGGAACTGGAAGTTCGGGCGACGCGGTGAGTCGCCGGTGATCTCGATCGTCTCGATCCGGCGTGCGATCTCGGCGAACACCACTTCGCCTTCGAGTCGCGCCAGATGACTGCCGATGCAGTGGTGCCGGCCGCCCCCGAATGCGACGTGCTGGTTGGGCTTTCGCCGGACGTCGAAGCCGTCCGGGTCGTGGAACCGGGTGTCATCGCGATTCGCCGACAACAGCAGCAGCCAGATCGGCTCCCCCGCCGGGATGGTCGTGTCGGCGATGGTGACGTCCTCGACGAAATGGCGATAGGTCACCGCCACCGGCGACTCCCACCGGATGAACTCCTCGACCGCCGTCCGCGCCAGGCCCGCCGGATCCTCCCGCAGCGCAGCGAGTTGTTCGGGCTGCCTGGCCAATCCGAACACGCCGGCCCCGATCATCCCCATCGTGGTGTCGAAACCACCGGTCAGCAGGGACAGCACCGTCGCGACGAGCTCGTCGCGGCTGAGCCGATCGCCCTCGTCCTCGGCACTGACCAGCGCCGAGAAGATGTCGTCCGCCGGCGTGCGGCGACGGTACTCGATCTGTTCGGAGAGATAGTCGATGAAGTTCTGGCAGGCGCGGTGGCAGGCCGCGATCCCGTCGGCGTCGTTGGCCTGCGGCAGGAAGATCCGGAAGAAATCCGGTGTCCAGTCCAGCATCTGGGCCCGGTCGGCCTCCGGGATGCCGAGCATCCCGCAGATGACCCGCAACGGCACGGTGAAGGCCAGTTCGGTCATCGCGTCCGCCTCGCCCTGTTCGAGCATGGCGTCGAGGGCCTCGGAGGCGACCCGCTCCACGTCGGCACGCAGTTTCTCCACGGCACCGCGTGTCATCGCCTTCTCGGTGAGCTTTCGCAACCGGGTGTGCACCGGAGGGTCGTTGAGCACCATCAGACCCCGGTAGATGCGTTCGGCCGGCCCGCCGGCGAGTTCCACCGGCACGGTGGCGCCCGGGGGCTGCATCAGCCCGGCGGTGGTCCGCAGCAGCCGCCGGACGTCCTCGTACCGGGACACCACCCAGGTTCCCCCGCCGACCGGTATGCGCTGAACGGGATCCTGCTCCCGCAGCGCCCGGTAGGTGGGGATCGGATCGGCCAACTGCTCTTCGTCGAGCGGATCGAACAGGACGGTCACGTCAGCTCCTCATCACGGCGACTTCGTTGTGCCTCACGGCGGACATTGGCGGACATCGGCGGACACTGGCGAAAGCCCTTCACTCAGACGGCGCCGGCGCTGCGGAACGCGGCCCAGCCCTTGACGGCGAAATCGTCTCCGGCACGGACAACCTCCGCCGCGTGGTCGCCGCCGAGATGCGCGGGTACCAGCAGCGCGTTGTTGTCCGCCGCCCAGGACAGGACGCGGCGCCGAGAGGCCCGTGCGCGGCCGGGATCCTCGCAGAAGCAGCTGTTCCAATCGGGACGCAGGATCTGCACCGGGCTGTGCAGCAGGTCGCCGACGAACACCGCCCGCTCCCCCTCGGACTCCAACTTGAGCACCGACAGCCCGGGTGTGTGGCCGGGTGCGAGTTCGAGCGTCAGATTCGCATCGATCCGGTGGGTGTCGCCTTCCCACATGTCCGCCAGACCGGCCTGCTGCACGGGCAGCACACTGTCCTCGAACATGTTCTGGTTCACCAGCGCACCGCGACGCTCGTGGCCGTTGAGCGGATTCCAGAAGTCGAAATCACGTCTGCTGAACACATACCGGGCGTTCGGGAAGGTGGGGACCCACTCCCTGTCGTGCAGATAGGTGTTCCAGCCGACATGGTCGACGTGGACGTGGGTGTTGATCACCAGGTCGATGCCCTCGGGCCGGAAGCCGGCGGCCGCCAGCCGGTCGAGGAAATCCGTCTCCAGGTGCCCGAACACCGGAAGGTACGGCCGTTCTTTGTGATTCCCGGCTCCGGTGTCCACCAGGATCGTGCGGCCCTCGCTCTGCAACACGAACGTCTGCAGACAGGCCCGCACCATCCTGTCGGCCGGCTCCCAGTGGTCCGGCGCGAGGAGCGCGCGCTCGCTTTCCCAGAACCGGTCGTCGCTGTCCGGGATGAGTTCGGTGCCGGGGGCGAAGAGTCCCTCCCACTCCATCACCCGGGTGACCGTCACCGCGCCGATCTCGATGGTCTTGATCATGGGGACCTCCTGGCATCGGCCGACTGTCGACGGAAGGGACCTGATGTAGGCGACTTCAAACTACCCACTGTTAGGTTCTGGTTCGGATAGTGCATGTGATCCGGCGCACATGTCAAGAGATTTGCCGAAAAATGTTCATACACAGGCGAATTACAGGCATCGGATCCATCGGACACCGCAGCCGGAATTGGTTACCGTGCCTAACTACGGATAGATGAAAGACCCTCGGTGAACGAGCTCACGCGTCGACCGCGACGGCCGCGTCATCGCGCTCGCACCGGTAGTCCTCGAGGGCGGCGCACCGGGTCATCCGCCAGTAGTCCACGATCCGCCACGGCATGGTGGCGACGACCCGCCCCTGCTCGTTGCGGTACCAGTTCGTCATCCCGGGATGCGACCACAGCATCTTGGCGTGCGCGTCGTCGTGGCGACGGGTGTAGTCCGCCTCGACCTCGGGACGGACCTCGACGGTCCTGAGGCCCCGTTCGGCCATCGTCACCAGCAGATCGACGACATACCTCACCTGACATTCGGCGACGGTGATGAAGCTGCCACCGTGCCCCAGCGCGGTTCCGGGCCCACACAGAATGAACAGGTTGGGGAAGTCGGGCACGGTGATTCCCAGATAGGCGTGCGCGTTCTCGGGACCCCAGGTGTCCGCCAACGTCCGTCCGGACCGTCCGGCGATCCGCATCGGGTAGAGATACCGGTGGGTGTGAAATCCGGTGGCGAACACCACCACATCCACCTCGGCCTCGGTGCCGCCGGCGCCGTACACCGACGACGGACCGATCCGGGTGACCGCCTCGGTCACCAGGTGCACGTTCGGGCGCCGGAGCGCGGCGTACCAGCCGTTGTCGAGGAGCATCCGCTTGCCGAACGGCGGATAGTCGGGCAGCACCTTCTCGATCAGATCGGGCCGGTCACTCAGTTGCTCCTCGATATAGCGGGTGAAGACTCGGCGGTGACCGTCGTTCGCGGCGTTGATGGACCTGTCGAAATGCGGCCAGTCAGGGTCGATCTGCAGGCTGGGGTGCACCCTGTCGTTGAAATTCCACGCCAGCCGGGCCCGATACCACCGCGCATAGAACGGCACCCGCGCCATGAGGCGGTGCACCGCCGGGTCGATGGCACTGAAATAGACGTTGTTGGGGGCGATCCATTGCGGCGAACGCTGAAACACCCACAGCGATTCGACTTCCCCGGCGATCGCGGGCACCACCTGCATGGCGCTGGCCCCGGTGCCGATCACCGCGACCCGCTTGCCCGACAGATCCAGCCCGTCCGGCCACTCGGCGGTGTGGAACGCCGGCCCCTCGAACGACTCCCGACCCGGTATCGACGGGATCTTCGGCCGGTTGAGCACACCCGTCGCCGAGATGAGGATCCGAGCGGACAACTCGTCGCCGCGGTCGGTGCGGACCGTCCACCGTGCCGAACGCGGATCGAACTCCGCACTGACCACCTCGGTGTTGAACCTGATCGCATCCCGCACCCGGTATTCGTCGGCGACCCGACGCAGGTAGTTCTCGACCTCGTCGCGCTTGGCGAAATGCGTTGCCCAGTCCCGTTGCGTGAACGAGTAGGAGTACAGGTAGCTGGGGGTGTCGACACCGGCCCCGGGATATCTGTTCTCCAGCCAGCATCCCCCGACGTCGTCGTTCTTCTCCAGCACCACGATCCGTTCGAAACCGGCCTGGCGCAACTGGATCACCGCCAACATGCCGGAGATCCCGGCGCCGATGACGATCACATCGATATCCGGCGACGCCGCTCGGGGTGCTGGCCGCTCGATGAAACCCAGGTCCTCCGCGGCGAACTCGACGTACTCGGGTGGCACGTGTTCACCGTTGGCCAGTTCGAGCAGCTCCAGAAGGACATCTCCGGTGGGCGCCGGAACAGCCGGTTTCGCGCCGGCTTCCCAGTCGAGCACCGCCGCCACCGCCGCCTGCTTGATCTCCGCGGCGACCTCCGGCGGGAACCCGCCGGAGTCGTTGTCGTCCATACCCCTGCTGCGCGTGGGGCGATACCGTGCGCCGAGCCATTTCCGATCGCCGGTGAGCTGGTAGAGCACCGGGACGAGGGAGGGTAGATTCGCGTGCTCGATATCGGCGGACAGCTCGGCGGCGCCTCCGGCGGGAACCGCCCGGCGAATCTCCTGCACACCAGCCTCCTCACACAGCAACCTAACTGCGGTTAGTTTATTGCAGCCCGGCAGCCGCCAGCAAGCCCCACCCACCCGGCGTCGAATACCAAGCTCCCGACCTCAAAAGGGGTGTCGCACGACGAGCTCTGCTTGACATGTGGGGGCAGTCACATCACAATCGCCCACATCGCCTAACCGTCGATAGGTCGTGAAAGGGGCATGAGGTGGAACTCGTCGAGGCCATGCGGACCACGGGTACGTGTCGGTACTTCCGTCCGGATCCCGTTCCTGATGAGGTTCTCTACCAGGCCTTCGATCACGCCCGGTTCGCGCCACAGGGCGGTAACCGCCAACCGGTCCGGTGGATCGTGGTGCGCGACCCGGCGCGCAAGGCGGCCCTGCAGGACTTCTACCTTCCGCTGTGGAAGAACTATCTGTCCGGCATCGCCGACGGCACGGTCAATGTGGGCGCGCTGCCGAAGACCGTGCGGGACGCCGACTACTTCGCCGAACATCTCGCCGAGGCTCCCGCGATCGTCGTCGCGTGCGCCGAACTCGACGGTCTGCATCCCACCGACACCGACCTGGGCCGGCTGTCGATCGTGGGCGGCGCGTCGGTGTATCCGACCGTTCAGAACTTCTGCCTGGCCCTGCGCAATCTCGGGGTGGGGTCGGCACTGACCACGCTGTTGTGCCAGGTCGAACCCGAGGTTCGCGAGTTGCTGGCCATCCCGGAGGGCGTCGCCACCGCGGCACACATCGCGATCGGATACCCGCGGGATCCGTTCCCGGCGAAACTGACTCGGCTCCCGGTCGAGGACGTCGTCGCCGCCGAGACCTACGATCAGCCGTTCTTCGCGCCGACGACGGTGTGACACACCGGTCGGGATCCGCCGCGCCCGAGGAGACTGCCATGCCTGATCTCGCCCCACACCACCGCACCGCACTGGGTCGAGCCACCATCGGTGACCAGCTGCGACGCCACGCGAGGACGCAACCCCACAAACTCGCCTTCATCTCCTACGGGGTCGACGGCACCCGCACGACGACCAGTTACGGCGAGCTCAACGAGCGGGCCAACCGGTTCGCGGCGCTGTTCACCGAACTGGGCGTCGGGCGTGGCGACCGGGTGTCCTCCATGGCCCGCAATCATGTCGATGTCGTCGCCGCCTACTACGGGGCGCTGAAGATCGGCGCCGCGTTCGGTGGTGTCAACGTCATGTACCGCGGGTCGGACATCGGTTATCAACTCACCCACAGCCGCCCCGCCGTGGTGTTGACCGACGCCGAGTTCGCGCCGCTGGTCGACGAGGTGCTGCCGGAAGGCATGCGCCGGTTGACCTACGGCGACGAACTCGACGCGCGGCTGAACGACCAGCCGACCGCTGAACCCGTCGCCGACGTCGACGAGAACGATGTCGCTCTGGTGGTGTACACCTCCGGCACCGAGGCCACGCCCAAAGGGGTGCTGATACCGCACCGGAACTACCTGGCGTCGACGGCCCCGGCCTGGGGCTGGGGACTGGGCACGAACCCGGAGGACACCTGGCTGTTCGTGATGCCGTTCCACACGATCGCCGGGATCGGTTCGATGACCAGTCTCACCCTGATGGGCGCCACCCTGGTGCTGCCGGCCCTGATCGAGGCCGGTACGGCGCTGGAACTCATTGCGCGTGAGCAGATCACGGTGATCGCGCAGACGCCCACGTTCTACGCCGCGCTGTCGCAGCATCCGGATTTCGGCGCCCACACCGTCGGGCAGGTCCGCCGCTGTATGACCTACGGCGGGCAGGTGCCCCCGCACGTCATCGAGGCCTGGGCGGCCGCCGCACCGGAGGTGATGTGGGGCACCTACTGGGGGCAGACCGAACTCTCCCAACTCGGCACCGTCGGGTTCTTCCGAAGCCTCGACGACATCCCCGGCGGGGATCCGACCTGGATCGGAAAACCCGTCACCCATCTGGAGATCCGGGTCGTCGACGAGGACGACAACGACGTCGGGACCGGCGAGTTGATCTGCCGGTCCCCGTCGGTCATGTTGGGTTATCTCGACGATCCCGAACGCACGGCGCAGGTGCTCCGCGGCGGCTGGCTGCGCACCGGCGACATCGTCCGCATCGACGCCGACGGCAACCTGTTCTTCTGTGACCGGGTCAAGGACATGATCAAGAGCGGCGGTATCAACATCGCCTCTCAGGAGGTGGAACGAGTCGTCCATCGTCATCCCGACGTCCTGCGGGCAGCCGTCGTCGGGGTCCCGGACAGCTACTGGTCGGAGGCCGTCACCGCGTTCGTCGTCCTGCGGGACGGCAGTGACACGTCGGCCGAACACATCGTCGCGCACTGCCGCGAACACCTTGCCCCGTACAAGGTTCCCAAGGCCGTCCACATCGTCGACGAGTTGCCGACCGACGCGCAGGGCAAGATCCTCAAGCGGGTGCTCCGCACGATGGCCCCGGCGTGACGTCCGGCGAGCGGGCCCTCGGGCCGTCGCGGGGTCTCGCGCGGTTCGGACGGTTGTGCAGCGGGCTGCGGTAGGTTATGGAACGCAGCGCGCTGCGGTGGGCCGGAGAGCCCGCCGCGCACCACCGTGGGTAGAAAGCGAAGAGCAGTTGAGCCAGTCGCCCGACAACGCCACGTCATCGTCCCGCGCGGGGTCCGGCGCGGGGTCCGGCGCGGAGCCGATCGGGCGGGACACCCCGCGGCGCCGGCCGCGCATCCGCCCGGAGGAGATCGTCAGCGCGGCAGCCGAATTCTTCGCCCGCGAGGGTTATGCGAACGTCGGCATGCGCGATGTGGCGGAGGCGGTCGGGATACGGGGCGCGAGCCTCTACCACCACTTCGGGTCGAAGGAGGAGATCCTCTACGCGATCTGTCTCACCGTGACCAAGGAGCCCAATGAGCTCAATCTGCCGCTGCTCGATGCCGCCGGGACACCGGCGGAGCGGCTGTCCGCGCTCATCCGCGCTCATCTGGAACACCTGATCCGGCGCCGGGTCGAACACCTGGTGGCGCTGCACGACATCAACTCGCTGACCCCCGAGCACCGCGCGATCATCGACGATCTGCGTCGCTACTACCAGCGCCGGGTCCGCGATGTGATCGTCGCCGGGGTGCGCTCGGGTGAATTCGACGTGCCGGATCCGAAGCTGGCGGCCCTGCTGATCCTCGATGCGCTCAACGGGGTCAGCGGATGGTTCCACCCCGACCGCGGTCACTCGCTGCCCGACGTCATCGCGGCCTACACCGAGATGATCGTGGAACGGGTCTTGCGGGCCCGCATTTCCTGACGCGTCGTCGCGATTTCGGCGTGCGCACGATCGCTGAGCGACCGTATGCACGCCGAAATCACCGTGGGGCGAGCATGGACTTCCAGGCGTCCCCGCTGTCGCCGCTGGAATCCTCGAGCCGGTAGCGCACCCCGTCGGGGCCGATGACCTCACCGCGGGCCGGGTGGAAGGTGGCGTGCGCCGGCGTGTAGACGCACGGGTTGGGTTGCCGGCCGTCGCAGCGCACGGTGCCCTGCCCGGGCGGGGTGAGCGGGTCGCTGCGGGGCAGCGGCGGTGGGGGGAGCCGATCGGCCGGGAGCGGATGCTCGCCGGTGTTCACCGTGGGTGCGGGGATGACCCGGCCCGGCTCGACGGGTTGGTCGCAGCGCGCGCCCGGCGCCGGACAGGTGCGGATCTGACCGGGTTCGCCGTACCACGGGTTGGTGCCGGCCGGCACATACGGTTCGTCGCTGCGACACTCCTGCGGCGTCGCGGCCCGCTTGCCGGGCACGTCCGCGCACGGATAGTTGCGCGCGCCCCGCACCACGTTGTCGGCGTCCTTGGGGATCTTGCAGTACGACAACCGGTCCGGAAGCGGAGCCCGGGAGGTGTCGGCGGGCGACCGCCACTGCGAGGCCGGCACGAAACCGCTGAAGCATGGCGGCGGCTGGTTGACCGCGAGATTGAAATGCAGCAGCGCCTGCCCCGGGAACGGTGCGGCGACGGTCTGCGCGACGGCGGCGCCCTGCGGCAGGATGACCAGCACCTGTTCCACCCCGTCGTGGTAGCGCTTGAGCATGTCCAGCACGATGGTCAGGTTGGCCAGCGTCTGCGGCAGCCCGTCCCGGACTTCCTCGAGCACGCCGTGGACGGCCCGCGCGGTCGGTGCGGCGTCGCGCAGGCTGCGCTGCAGCGCCGCATCGTGTTCGGCAGCCTGCGCGGCGAGCTCGTCCAGCTGCGCCGACCAGGCCGCGATGTCGGCTCCCGATTCGACCTGGCTGTCGATGATCGGCCCGGCGTGGGTGATGACGTCGCCGACGGCGGGCCGATACGCGCGGAAGTCAGCGACGACGCTCTGGGTGGCGTCCACCAGCCGGTACAGTGTGGGCCCCAGACCGGCGACGGCCGAGCTGGTTTCGTCCAGCAGCGACGCGATCCGGTCCCGCGGCAGCGCAGCCAGCGCGCGGTCGACGGTGTCGAGCGCCGGACCTATCTCGGCGGGCACCGTGGCCTCAGTGATGGTGTCGCCGTCCGACAGGTACTGTCCGCCGCCGTCGGTGGCGACCAGGTCGAGGTACTGCTCGCCGATCGCCGACACCGAATGGACGTTGGCGGTGACGTCGACCGGGATCCGGTACCGCTCGGAGATGCTCATGGTGGCCCGGGCGCCGCGTTCGGTCGGCAACACCTCGGTGACCTTGCCGATCGTCACCCCGTGGTAGGTGACGTTGGCGGTGGCGTACAACCCGCCCGAGGAGGGCAGTTCGGCGTACAGGGTGTACTGACCGACGCCGAGCAGCGCCGGGACCCGTAGGTAGTACCAGAGCAGGGCGACCACGGCGACGACGGTGAGCGCGCCGAAGATCGCCAACTGGATTCGCACGATCCGGGTGATCTGCATGCCCGCTCACTCCGCCCGCTCGATGAGTGGCCCGCCGGGCGCGTCCAACGGGTTGGGGGTGAACCGGATGTCGGGCAGCATGGTGTCCGGGTCGCGGCCCCAGGACTGTTCCAGCGCCCGCAGCGCCCCGGAGAACCCGGTGCCGGTGAGGAAGCCGTTGTCCAGGGTGCTCAAGGTGAGGTCGAACGTTCCGGACAGGTTGATGTAGTCGCCGCGGACCACCTTGTCGACGTTGTCGATGGTGAACGGCAGTGTCAGCAGCAGCTGCAGCGCCTCGGGCAGATACGGTGCGGCACGGGCGAGTTCGCGCAGCGGTCGTTGCAGCAGCCGCAGGTTGGTGTGCAGATCGGCGCGGGCCGCGGTGAGCGCCTCGTCGGTGATGTGGGCGAACCGGCCGAGCGCTTCCATCCCGTCGACGAACAGTTCGCGTTGCGCGGCGAAATGCTCGATCAGCGGCGGCACCTCGGTCAGCACCCGCTCCAGCGTGGCCGAGCGCTCGGCGACGACTCCGGCCAGCCGGCGCGTCGAGCTGATCGCCCGGTCGATCTGATCGATCTGATCGTTGAGGCTCGCGGTGAAAACCGCGAGCCTGTCGAGGAATTCGCCGATCTGCTCGGCGTTTCCGGACAGCATCGCGTGGACCTCGTTCTGAAGGTATTCGAGGTTGCCCACCCCACCCCCGCGCAACACCGCGGCGATGCCCGCCAGGGTGCGTTCGGTGGTCGGGAACGCCGAGGTGTGTCGCAGCGGGATGGTGTCGCCGTCGCGCAGCGGCTCCGGGGCAGGTTCGGCGGGTGCGGCCAGTTCCACGTGCTGGGTGCCCAACAGGCTGGTCTGCCCGATCTTGGCGGTGGCGTTGCGCGGCAACCGGACCGCCGGATCCAGGGAGATCGTCAGCGTGCCGACCCAGTCGACCAGGTCGATGGACCGCACCGTGCCGACGTACACGTCGGCCACCCGCACACGGCTGTTGACGTTGAGCGCCAACGCATCCTCGACCTGCACATAGACGGTGTAGGAGCCGGGTCCGGTGCCCGGACCGCTCGGCAACGGCACGTTGGCGATTCCGCGCCAGGACCCGCACGACGTGAGCGCGACGATCACCGACAGCGCCGCCAGCAGCCGGGCGGCCCGGCGCAGCGCGCTCATCGGCCGGCCTCCGCGGTGCCCATCAACGCCGCCAGATCATCCGGGGCGATCATCTTGCGGGTGTTCGGATGCAGTTGCAGCCCGGCCATTCCCGGTGCGATCTTCCAGCCCGGCTCATGGTTTCCGTGTGAGAACAGGGTGTCGCGGGCCCACACCCCGGGGACCGTGGTGTCCTTGAAACCGGGCGGCGGCCGCAGCCGTTCCTCGGAGTAGGCGATCTGGTTCGGCAGCGTGGAGGCGGTGTTGAACAGGTTCATCCCGAACGGTGCGTAGTTGAACTTGATCGCGTCGAGGATCGGTGTCAGATACTGCGCGCACAGCTCCGCGGACTCCTGGTAACCGAGCCGGCCGGCGGCCTGGATGCTGCTGCAGAAGAACTGCAGCGGGTTGGCGAACGTCACCACCGGCACACCGGTCAGCGTTCCGTGCGCCGGTTCGTAGATGTTGATCAGATTCGCCGCGAGATTCGGCAGCACGTGCAGCGCGGTCTCCAGCCCCTCCCGCGGCTCGGGCTGCATGATCGCGGTGGTGGTGATCGCGAGGTTGTTGACGTCGCGGGCCAGCACCGAGCCGTTGTCGTCGATGAACGCACGGGTGACCGCCAGAACGTGGTCGATCCGCCGAATCGCCTCGGCCAGTTCCTGATCGGAATCGGTGAGTTTGGCGGTGAATTCGGCGAGGTCGCGGTTGAGCGCGACGAACTGGCGGTTGTTCTTGTGCAGTGCGTTGACGAACTCCGCCAGGCTGGTGACCACACCGAAGAAGTCGTCGCTGCCCTTGTGCAGCGCGGTGAGCGCATCGGCCAGGCCGGTGAGCGTGGTGTTGATCTGCGCGCCGCGGCCGGCCAGCCCGTCGGCGAAGGATTCGACCACCTCTCCGAACGGCCCCCTGGGCTGGTCGTCGGTGGGGCCGAGCCGGCTGACGATCTCGGTGATCTCGTTGCGCAGATCGTCCCATTCCACCGGAACCTCGGTGCGGTCCAGCGGGATCACCGCACCGTCGGCCATGGTCGGGCCGTCGGTGTAGGTGGGGGTGAGCTGGATGGAGCGCGACGCCACCAGGCTCGGGTTGAGCACCACCGCTTTGGCGTCGGCCGGAACCGGATAGCGGTTCTGGAAGTGGAAGGTGACCTTCATGAGGTCGCCCTCGGGTTCGATGCTGTCGATGGTGCCGACCCGGATTCCGGCGATCTGCACCTTGTCCCCCGGATACAGCGCGTTGGTCTGGTGGAAGTACGCGGTGACGGTGGTGGTGGTCAGTGCCCGGTACAGGCGCCAGCCGGCGTAGCCGCCGACGACTGCCAGCGCCGCGACCAGCACGGTTGCCACCAGGGCGATCCGGGAGATCCGCGGGAGTCTCAGCCGGTGGATGTCGAAGATCGTCGCCACGGATCAGCCTTCCGTCTTGGTCGGTGCGGTCAGCACGGCGGGTGGGCCGAAGCCGCCGGGGACCGGCCCGAACGGCCCCTGGTCGACGGCGGCGCACGGCAGCGGGTTGTCCGGGCGGGGCAGCCCGTCCGGCGGTGGGGTGTAGGAGCACGGCGCGCCGGGCACCACCGCCGGTCCGGGATGTTCGGGGGTGCCCTCCCGCACCGGCGGCGCCGACGGCGGGGCCCGGTTGGGTTGCGGGGCGCCATTGGGATCCGGCCACTGGAACACCGGCAGCCCGGCGTCCCGCCAGAAGTTCTCCGGGTCGATCCCCCGCTCCTTGAACGCGGCGTCGACGAACGGTTGCATGATCTGCCCGGGAACCAGGTTGGCCACCAACGCCTTGAAGTACGGTCCGCTGCCGAGCGCTTCGGACAGCCCGGCCGAGTAGTTGCGCACGATGGACAGCAGTTCGGCCAGATCGTCTTTGCGGTCGGCCAGCAGATCGGTCACCGACTGCAGCTGCCGCAGCACGTGCCCGAGGTTGGGATTGTCCTCGATGAGGCCGGCCACCTGCTCCGATACCGCCGACACCCGTTCCAGCAGTTGGGAGATCGCGGCGCCGCGTTCGTTGACCGCGGCCAGCAGCTCGCGGGCGTGGATCAGCAGCCGGTTGACGTCGGCGCTGCGTTCACCGAACACCGCGGCCAGATCGTTGGCGCCGGCCAGCAGTTCGGTGAACTGCTCATCGCGTTGTCCGATGACGTCGGACAGGTCGGCCACCCCGCGCAGTGCCGCGCCGAGATGTGGGGTGGCCTGGTCGACGGTGTCGGCGAGCACGGTCAACGATTGTTTGACGGTGTCGATGTCCCACCCCGACGCCGCCGTGGACACGTCGAAGAACGCGTCGTAGATCTGGTACGGCTCGGTGCTCTGACCCACGGGCAGCACCTGGTGCGGTTTGAGCTCCTCGCTGCCGTGGGGATCGATCTCCAGCACCTTCATGCCGAGGATGGTGTTGGTGCGGATGGCCAGCCGGCTGTCGGTGCCGATGGTGTGGCCGCCCAGGTTGAAGCCGACCACGACCAGCCCGTCGCGCAGCGCGGTCGAGGTCACGGTGCCGACGTCCACCCCGTCGATGCGGACCTTGTCGCCGGGGTTGAGCCCGGCCGAGTCGGTGAACTGGCCGTAGTAGGTGGCCTGGGTGAACAGCATCGGGATGCTGGAAAGGCTCTGTCCCACACCGAGCAGCAGCACGCCCAGGAGGATGCCGATGATCCCGGTGCGGGCCCGGTCGGAGACTTCGATCGCTCTCATTTCGGTGTGCACCGTCCGCTCGGCTGATGGGTGATCCGCACCGTGCGCACCGGCCCGCCGGGCTGAAGACCGTTGAGCTTGAGATTGAGGTCGCACAGGTAGAAGTTGAAGAAGTCGCCGTAGATGCCGCCGGCCCGGCCGATGGTCTTGAACGCCTCCGGCCAGCGGATCAGCAGATCATCGAGGTTGGAGATGTCGTCGATCAACGGCTGGGCCACGTTCTCGAGGTGGCCGACGGTGTCCTTGAGCACCGGGCGTTCGTCGGCGAGCAGATCCCCGACGGTGCCGGCGGCGTCGCTGATGTGGGCGACCGCGTCGGCGAGCGGGTCGGCCCGGTTGCGCAGCGCGGTGATCAGCGTTTCGAAATCGGCCAGGGTGTCGTCGAACTCCTCCTGATAGCGCACCGTGGTGTCGAGCACGACGTTCAGATCGGCGATGAGTTCGCCGATGGTCTGGTCACGTTCGGCCAGCCGGCTGGTGAGTTGTGCGGTGTGGTCGAGGATCTGGCCGAGGGTGTCGCCCCGGCCCTCCAAGGCGACGACGATCGACTCGGCGATGCTGTTGACCCTGCCCGGATCGAGCGATCGCAGCAGCGGCCGGAAACCGCCGATCAACGCATCGAGATCGAGCGCCGGCCGGGTCCGTTCGACGGGGATCGTCGAGCCGGGCGGCAGCGGCCGGCGATCCGTGCCCGGCTGCAACTCCAGATAGCGGTTGCCGATCAGGTCCTGATAGCGGATCGCCGCGGTGGTGGAGGCGAACAGCGGCACCGTGTGGTCGACGGCGAACTCGACGCGCACCGGGCGGTCGCCGCCGCCGACGGTGACGCTGACCACCTTGCCGACCTCGACACCGGAGGCCCGGACGAACTGACCGGCGCGCAGACCGCTGACATTGCTGAACTCGGCGGCGTAGCGGACGGTGCGGTCGAACCGGACCTGCCCGAACACGACGATGATCAGCGCGGTGAACAGCAGCAGGATCGCCGAGAAGATGCCCAGCCGGACCGCCACCCCGGTGATTCTCATGGGTTGATGGTGTCCTCTCCGCCCTGCCGGCCCCAGACGTATTCGGCGACGATCGGCCGGCCGAGTTCGAAATGGTTGTACGGCGCGATCGAGGCGCCGGTGTCCATGACCAGCCACGGCGCCGGCCACAGCTCGCGGGTGATCTCCTGCCAGCAACCGGGTCTGCCGCCGGGGCCGCCCTTGGCGTTCACCCGCGGCAGGTTGTCCGGATACAGATAGCGGTTCTCCGCTCCCAGCAGCGAACTGTTGGTGGCCAGCGAATATCCGTTGTCGCCCAGCGCGGACCGCACCGCGGGCGCGGCGCGGGCGATGTTGCGGACACCGCAGAACAACGCCGGGCTGTGCCGGTCCAGCAGCCGGGCCGACACGGTCAGATCCGCGGCGCCGCGGATCAGATACGGCGCGCCCCGTTCGAAGACGTCGGCGCCGGTGTCGCCGAAGCCGATCGCCGCGGTCAGCGCGTTGTCGAGATCGTCGCGTTGCCGGAATACCGTCTGCGCCGTGGTGGCGGCGTCGTCCAGGAAGCTCCACAGGTTCGGGGATGCGGCGACGTAGATGTCGGCGAGGTCGGCCAGCGCGACGACGTCATGCCGGATCTGCGGCATGCGGGCGTTCAGGTCGGCCAGGATCGCGTTGCCGTCGACCAGCGATCGCCCGAAGTCGGCGCCCAGACCGTCGAACGCGTCGGCCAGCGCGGTGAGGGTGGCGTTGAGTTTGACCGGATCGATCTTCTCCGACAGCGAGGTGATCGTCTCGAACAAGGTGTTGAACTCGGTCGTCACCGCGGTCGCGTCGATCGGACGGTCCGGGCTGATCCGGGCCGCCGCCGGCTGGGGCGGGGCGGTCAACGCCACGTACTTGTTGCCGAACACCGTGGTGGCCTTGATCTCTGCGTGCACGTTGGCCGGGATCAGTTCGACGAACCGGGGCTCGACGTCGAGCCGGAACTCCGCCAGGGTGTCCCCGTTGCCGTCGACGGCGGCGATCTCGGCGACCCGGCCGATCTGCACACCGTTGTAGGTGACCTTGGCGCCCGGCTCCATCACCAGGCCGGCCCGCGCCGCCAGCATGGTCAACGGAGTCACCGGGGTGAACGCACCGCGGAACTGTCCCCAGACGAGTGCGACGGCGGCCGCCAGCAGGATCAGCAACAGTGCGCCGAGCATCTTGTACCGTGGGCGGCGGCGCTGATCCTCCTGCAGGATGGTCAATTCGACCGGCTCCCCTCCGTATCACCCGGCCCTGACGTTAGGTGAGCGCCGATCCGGGCAAAATGACCGAAACGGCCATTCGGCTTGATACGTTCGGACAGTGCGTCGCGACGATCGGGCGTGTGGGCGGTTCTGGAACCTCCCGCGGCCGCCGGTGGCCGCGGCCGACCTGATCGACACCGCCGTCGAGGCGGGCATCCCCGCCGACCGGTGTCTGCGCGGAACCTGGCTCACGCGGTCGGATTTGGCCGCCGCCGACCGGCTGATCACCGCCGAGCAGGAACTGCGGATCGTGCGCAACGTGCTGGCCGCGACGGAACACCCCACCGCGCTGGCCGGTTCGGCCGGTGCGCGCTATCAGTTGCCCCGGGCCGGGTTCCTCGGCTTCGCTCTGCTTTCCAGCAACACCCTCGGCGACGCCATCCGGGTCGGCATCCGGTTCTGGCGGCTCACATCGGTGTTCGAGCGGGTGACGTTGGAGGTGAACCGTCAGACCACCGCCATCGTGCTCGATGACCGCGACGTGCCGGCCGATGTGCGGCAGTTCCTGGTCGAACGCGACGCCGCCACGATGGTCGGCGTCACCCCGGCGCTGCTGGGCGGCCCGCTGCCGGATGGGGTGCGGATGTCGTTGCGCCGCAGACCCAACGGCGATGCAGCGGTCGAGGAGTTGGTGGACGTCAGCTACGGCGCCGACCGCAACGCCATCACCTTCCCCACCGCGCTGCTGGACCGCCCGCTGGCGGCGGCCAATCCGGCGGTGGCCGCCCAGTGCATCGCCCAGTGCGACGAACTGCTGGCCCGGCACCAGGACGAACCGACGGTGGCGAGCCGGGTGCGCCGACGGCTGGCCCGTGATCCGGGCGCGGTGCCGCTGATGCGGACGTTGGCCACCGAGATGGGATTCACCGAACGGACCCTGCGACGTCGGCTGGCCCGCGAGGGCACCGGCTACCGGTCACTGATCGACGAGGTGCGGGGTGCCAGGGCCGCCGATCTGCTCAGCGGCGGGGCGACCGTGAAACAGGTTGCCCAGCAACTCGGTTACTCCGAGCCGGCGGCGTTCCACCACGCCTTCGTGCGCTGGCACGCCCTCCCTCCGGCGCGATTTCGGCGTGCTGACGTTCGCTGAGCGGACGTACGCACGCCGAAATCGCTACGTTTCGAGCAGTGCGAAGCATTCCCGGGTGCGGTCCATCCACCACCGCCGGCGGTCCGGCGGTGCGGCGAGTTCCAGCACCCGTTGCGGGTCCGGTCGCACCGGCGCGGCGGGCAGATGCCCGTCGACGAGTTCGAGCGGTTCGGCCACGTCCTCGACGAACAGCCGCCCGGTGCCCAATCCGCAGGCGTGGTTCAGCTGCGGCAACGCCGCCGCGGCCAACAGACCCCGGCCGATTCCCACCGCCGTGTCCAGCGCGCTGGACACCACGATCGGTATGTCGATCGCGGTGGCGATCTCCAACAGCCGGTACGCGCCGCCCAGCGGGGCCACCTTGAGCACCGCGATGTCGGCGGCGCCGGCGCGCACCACCCGCAGCGGATCGTCGGCCTTGCGGATGCTCTCGTCGGCGGCGATCGGCACGTCGATGCGGCGGCGCAGTTCGGCCAGTTCGGCGATGGTGGCGCAGGGCTGCTCGAGGTATTCCAGCGGACCGTCGGCGGTCAGCGCCGCGGCGGCCTTCACCGCCTCGTCGACGGTCCAGGCGCCGTTGACGTCCACCCGCACCGTCGGCACGAGTTCGCGGACCGCGTTGACCCGCGCCACATCGTCGGTGAGGGTCTGCCCCGGTTCGGCGACCTTCACCTTGGCGGTGCGCGCCCCCGGAAACCGGGACAGCACCTCGGGCACCCGTTGCGCCGGCACCGCCGGAACGGTGGCGTTGATCGGGATCCGGTGCCGGCGGATCAACGGCGGACTCTTGAACGCTGCCTCGATACCGGCGGCCAGCCAGGCGGCCGCCTCCGCCGGGCCGTACTCCGGGAACGCGCCGAACTCGCCCCACGCGACCGGTCCCTCGATCAGCGCGACCTCCCGGACGGTCACTCCCCGGAACGGCACCCGCATCGGGAGGGCCACCACGCGCAGGCGCTCCAGCAGCTCGTCGAGTGTTGGCATCACCGGGCCAGTGTCACCCACGGCGCCCGCGATGGCCGCGGATCACCGGCACGTTCCGCGTGCCGCCGCGGTCCGGTCGGGCTCGGGCCGGCGGATGCGCAGCCGGATCGGTCCGCGCCAGGCGTCGTCCGGGTCGAGGATCCTGCCGCGCTGGGTCACCTCGATGTCGCCGGCCCGGGCCAGCTCGCGGGCCACCTCCCGGGCCTGTCCCATCAGCTCACGCCAGGTGTCACCGCCGACCGCCCGGGCCGCCTCGGACGGGCAGATGCTGCCCGTCGGGCCCCGATCGCGGGTCAGGTCCCGGATCGCGGCGGCCAGCCGGCGGCGGGTGTCGTCCACCGGTCCAGTCAAACCGACCGGACCTGGCCTGGCCACAAATCTGTAACACGTTCTAGTCTGAGCGTATGAGTGACCAGTTGCTGCGCCATCCCCTGCACTCCGGCCACCTCACGGTAGGCGCGCTGAAGCGCAACAAGGACAAACCGGTGTTGTTCCTCGGCGACACCACGCTGACCGGCGGTCAGCTCGCCGACCGGATCAGCCAGTACATCCAGGCCTTCGAGGCGCTCGGGGCGGGCACCGGCGCGGCGGTCGGGCTGTTGTCGCTGAACCGACCCGAGGTACTGATGATCATCGGCGCCGGGCAGACCCAGGGCTACCGGCGGACCGCGCTGCACCCACTGGGGTCGCTCGACGACCACGCCTACGTGCTCAGCGACGCCGAGGTGACCTCGCTGATCATCGACCCGAACCCGGCCTTCGTCGAGCGGGCGCACGCGCTGTTGGAGAAGGTGCCGTCACTGCAGCGGATCCTGACCATCGGGCCGGTGCCGCCGGCGCTGGACGGGGTCGCGGTGGATCTGACCGCCGAGGCCGCCAAGTACGAGCCCAGGCCGCTGGTGGCGGCCGACCTGCCGCCGGACCACATCGGCGGGCTCACCTACACCGGGGGCACCACCGGGAAACCCAAGGGGGTGATCGGCACCGTGCAGTCGATCACCACGATGACGACGATCCAGCTCGCCGAGTGGGAGTGGCCGGAGAATCCGCGGTTTCTGATGTGCACCCCGCTGTCGCACGCCGGCGCGGCGTTCTTCGTCCCGACGATCGTCAAGGGCGGCGAGATGATCGTGCTGCCGAAGTTCGATCCGGCGGAGGTGCTGCGGGTGATCGAGGAACGCCGCATCACCGCGACGATGCTGGTGCCGTCGATGCTCTATGCGCTGCTGGACCATCCGGATTCGCGCACCCGCGACCTGTCGTCGCTGGAGACGGTGTACTACGGCGCGTCAGCGATCAACCCGGTGCGGCTCAAGGAGGCGATCGACCGGTTCGGCCCGATCTTCGCCCAGTACTACGGGCAGTCCGAGGCGCCGATGGTGATCACCTACCTGCCCAAGGGCGCCCACGACGAGAAGCGGCTGACCTCCTGCGGCCGGCCCACCTTGTTCGCCCGCACCGCGCTGCTCGACCCGGACGGCAATCCGGTGCCGCAGGGCGAGGTCGGTGAGATCTGTGTCAGCGGCCCGCTGCTGGCCGGCGGCTACTGGAAGCTCCCCGAGGAGACCGCGAAGACCTTCAAGGACGGCTGGCTGCGCACCGGCGACATGGCCCGCGAGGACGAGGACGGTTACTGGTACATCGTCGACCGGGTCAAGGACATGATCATCACCGGCGGGTTCAACGTGTTCCCGCGCGAGGTGGAGGACATCGTCGCCGAACATCCGGCGGTCGCGCAGGTGTGCGTGATCGGCACCCCCGACGAGAAGTGGGGTGAGGCCGTCACCGCGGTGATCGTGCTGCGGCCGGAGGTGGACCGCGACGAGGCCAACGTCGAGCGGATCAAGGACGAGATCCGGGCCTCGGTCAAGGAGCGCAAGGGCTCGGTGCAGGCGCCCAAGCAGGTGATCGTCGTCGACTCGGTGCCGACCACCGCGCTCGGCAAGCCGGACAAGAAGGCGGTGCGGGCCCAGTTCTGGAAGGACAGCGAGCGCGCCATCGGCTGACAGGGACTGCTCGCCGGTGCCGTCCGGGTCGCCGTCACAGACTCCCGAGCGCCGGCCTCCTAAGCGCCGGCGCACACCCCGGAGTCGCGGATCACGCTGCCGTAGACGTTGGCGGTGGCGATGTTGGCGTTGATCTGACCGGACGGCAGCCGCTTGCTGATCTTGTCGCTGATCTGGGTGTACTGGTACCACAGCCGGTACATCGAATCCCCGTGGAACACCGGCGAATACTCGCTCTGGTCCGGGTAGTTGACGATGAACAGGGTGTGGACGCGCGGTTGCAGGAACGCCCGGTCTGATCGAGGTTGGCGGCCACGGTGTCGCCGGCCCGGGCCACGCCGGGTGCGGGCCAGTCGTCGCCGTGATCGGCGAGGAAGTACTGGAATCCGTAGATCTGGGTCCGTAACTGGTCGTACTGGGCGTTGAACCACTGGCAGGAGTCCCGCATCGCGACGACCTGCTCCGGGGTGACGCGGATCTGCCACAGGTTGTACGGGAACACGGTGTAATCGGGCTGCCAACCGGACTCGTACGGGGTGAAAACCGGCAGCGTCGGAGCGACCTCGTCGTCGGCGCGGGCGGCCGGGGCGAGCACCAGCAGTGCCGCGGCGAGAGCCGGGACCAGCCATCCCGCCACACCGGCCGGCAGGCGAATCATCATCGGCTGCCGCCGTACTCGGGTCGCAGGATGGGGGCCAGCGCGGACAACGGGATGTGCGCCTGCACGGTGCCGCCGTCCATCGACCACTGCATGACGCCGGGGGTGAAGTCGGTGGGCCGGTCACGGGCCACCGGATAGTCCGGCATGTAGATGACGAGTTCGTCGCCGTTGAGCGCCCACGCCTTGTACGCGCCGGAGTAGACCTTGTCCGGGGTCCACCGTTCGAAGATGAACGGGTAGGTGCGCGGCTGATGCGGCGGCGGCGCGACGTCGAGCGCCTGCTCGATGTAGGGCCGGGCCAACGGCGGGATCTCGGTCAGCGGGTCGACCCCCGGCTTCACCAGATCGGCGAGCTGCAGCCGGCGGCCGTTGGCCATGTCGAAGGTGAAGGTGCGGTAGGCGTTGTTGAAGTCCGGTCCGTCGGCGTGGTAGGTCTCGCGGAACACCACGCTGAGCACATCGCCGCGCCGGAACACCTGATGATTGCCCTCACCGAAACTGTCGGCGACCATGTCGGTGGCGGCATTGCGCCAGTTGTTCATCAGCGTGCTCAGGTAATCGCGGATCACCGGCCCGGTGGTGGGGTGGTCGACCAGATCACCCGGGATCGCGATCTTGATGTCGCGGGTGGCCTTGCGCACCGATTCGACGGTGGTGCGGCAGTATCGGCCGTCCCACTGCCCACCGATCTCGCCGCAGAACGACGGCGCCGACGCGTGGGCCGACGGTGCGGTGAGCAGCGCCGCAGCGACGGGGACGGCCACCACAGTGCAGAGCGCCGCCAGCCTTCTCAGACGCATCACGATCCTCCCGACATCGTCACGGCAACTCGACTTTGCTTGCGCGCCAACGACCGTCGACGTGTTCCATGGTCATCTTGATCCGGCTGCGGTCGATCCGCGGATCCGGCACCGCCGTGTTCGTCACCGACTGGTCGACGAACAACAGCACCACGGCCTTGTCCCTGGATGCCGACTGCACCGCCGACTCCACCACCACACCGCTCGCCTTGGCCCTGTTGTCGATGAGCAGTTGCCGCAACTGCGAACTGGACTGGGAGTACATGTCCTTGAACTCGCCGGTCGCCCCGTCGAGGACGGCGTCGAAGTTCTCATCGACGCTGTCGGAGTCGATGCTGGTCAGCACCTGCGCGTACGCGGCGGCGGCCTGCCGCGCCTGTTCCCCGGCCTGCTGGATCTGGCGTTGGTGCCACATACTCCAGCCGAGGAACCCGATCGCGCCGAGCAGCACCACGGCCGCCAGCGCGGCGCCGGCCCACGCCACGACGCGTCCCCGGCCCGGCCCCGGCGGGTCGGGGACGGGTTTCTCGTCGGGTTTCCGGCCGGTGTCGGGGTCTTCGTCGGTGGACACGGATTCGGCTCCTCGGGTCAGCGGGGCGGTTCGATCGGCAGGGTGGGACCGCCATAGGGCGTCGGGATCGTGTAGCGGCCCTTCGGTGTCGGGTCGGTCTGCCGGCCGAGATCCGCTCCGGGCGGCGGACCGGCCGTGTCGTCATCCGCCGGTCTCGGGGCGTTCTTGGCGCCGCGGACCAGGATCCCGGGATGGTCGTTGCGGCAGTAGGTGTACATGAACGGCTCAGGGTAGTCGGCATGCGACGGTGGCAGCTTGGGCGTGCCGTAATCGCATGTCATGCGCGGATAGATCTCGGCGGTGCCCCACAGGCCGCCGTCGTGCATGGCGGCGCCGAGCGCGTCGAGCACCGAGGTGCGGTGCGACGGGAACAACGCGTTCAGTGCCGGCACCCGCAGGTAGAGCAGCCGCGAGGTGGTGGTGAGGTTGCCGAGCAGCTGGACCATGGTGTCGGAGTTGTCGGCGAACAGGTTGTCGACGTGCGCCAGCACCTCTGGTGTCTGGTCGGTCAGCCGCCGGTAGCCTTCTCTCATCCGGTTGACCCCGTCGAACGTGTCGGCGAGATTGTCTGCGGCGACGTCGATTCCGGCGTTCTTGTCGTCGATCAGGGTGAACACCACGCGGCTGGTCCGCAGCAGCGAGCTGGTCTCGGGCAGCACCGAATCCAGGGTGGACAGCAGGAAGGTGCCGCCGTCGACGATGTCCTTGAGTTTCTGCGGCCCGGCCGGGCTGAGGCTGAGCTCACGGCGGATGATTTCGAGCTTCTCGACGTCGGCCTGCGCCAACGCCCCGTCCGCGTCGGCCAACAACTCGGCGAGCGGCACCGGAACGGTCGCGGTGCCCTGCCCGATGTGGGCACCGTCGGCCAGATACCGGCCGGTGTCCTCCTCGGGGATGAAGTCGATGTACTGCTCACCGGCCGGTGACAACCCCGACACCCGCACCGCCGACGAATCCGGGATCTTCACCGCCGAATCGATGTCGACGACGGCGTTCACCCCCTCCGGGGTGATGTCGAGCCGTTCCACCCGCCCGACCGGCACCCCGCGCAGCGTGACGGCCTGATTCGGCAACAGCCCGCCCGACTCGGGCAGCGCGACGGTGACCTGGTAACTCGAGGCGAACGGGTTCACCTGCAACGCCCCGAACAGCAGGTAGGCGGTCGCGACCACGAGCGTCAGGATCAGCCCGATCGTCGACAGCGTCGCCCGGCGGCGATGTCCGAACCGCACCAGCGCGACGATCCGGTCGGCGACCGCACCGATCATCGGGGCGCCTCCTCCGGTGCGGCTCCGGCGGCGGGCCCCGGCGCCGGGATGATCTCGCCGGGCTCGGTGGGGCTGGGAATCACCGGTAGCTGCGGCACATCGGGGCCCTTGCCGACGACCCGTTCCTGCAACCGGAACAGCGTGTACTGCAGGGTGCCGACCAGTTGGTGCCAGTCGCTCCACTTCGGCCCGTGCAGTCCGGGGTCGCCGGCGAAGCCGATATCGGGGTGGTGGCCCCACACCAACCGGTCCACGCTGGCGTCCAGGGCGACCGAGCCGCCGCTCATGGTCTTGATGAACGGCGGCATCAGCCGGTTGAGCGCGTACAGGGTCGCGCCCGGGGCGAGCGCGACATCGTTCCAGGCGTTGGCGATGGTGTTGGCGTCGGCGATGACGCTGCGGCCGCTGGTGTCGGTGCCGGCGATCGACGGGAATCTGTGTGCCTGATCGGAGATGCCGCCGAACCGTTCGACCAGATCGGCGATCTCGGTCGCATGCCCGGCGAGCGTGTCGGTGGCCGGCCGCGCCTCGGCCATCACCTCGCTGAGCACCTGATTCTTCGCGGCGATCTCGCTGGCCAGCCGGGAGGTCTCGGTCATCGCGGTGGAGATCTCCGCCGACCGCGCGTTGAGCTTCGCGAGCGTGGCGTTGGTCTTGCGGACCAGGTTGCCGAACGCCTGGCCCTCGTCACCGGTGGCCTTCCCCAACCCGTTGATGATGTTGGTGAAGTTGCGTACCGCACCGCCGTTGACCAGGATCGCCGCCGACGCCAGCACCGATTCCACCGTGGCGGCGGCCTTGGTCGAATCCTTGCCGATGGTGTCGCCGTCGCGCAGCATCGGGGTGTCCGGCGGCACGTCGATCGGCGGTTTGATCGCCACGAACACATCGCCGAGCGGGGTCGCCGACCGCAGTTCGGCGGTGCTGCCCCGGGGCAGCCGGACCCCGTCCATGATCCGCAGCGTGGTGACCGCGAGATAGTCGCGTGCCACCATGGACTCGACCTCACCGACGTCGGCGCCGGCCAGTTTGACCTTCGCGTTCGCGGGCAGATTCAGCGCGTTGGTGAACTCCGCGGTGAGCCGGTAACCGCCCGAACCCACCCCGGGCGCGGGCAGCGGCAGGTCGGCCAGACCATTGGTGGCGCACCCGGACACCAGACACCCGACCGTCACCAGGGCGGGAACCAGCCGGCGCAGTCGCAGCACACTCATCATCTTTGCCCCATCGCCGCCAGGCCCTCCAACATGTACGTCAGACCGAAGTCCGGCCCGAAGTCCTGTAAAGTCCCGGTGCTGCAACCTAATTGCCGCAGACCCATCATGTTGCAGACTTCCTTGACGAGCTGGTTGTCGAACAGCACCTTGTCGGTGACCACCTTCATCCGCAGGGCGCCGTTGCGCTGATCGGCCACGTTGTAGAGGTTGTCCAGCGTCATCGGGGTGACGTCGAGCAACTCCTTGAGATCGCGTTCGTGGTCGACGGCCGCGTTCAACACCACATCGCCGTTGGCGATCAGGTCCCTGATCGTCTCCCGATGGGTCTGCAGCACCTCGCCGGCGTGGGTGAGCACCTCGTTGATCTTGCGGCCGGTGGTGCCGCTGCCGAGCTTCTCGTCGGCCAGGATCTGGCTCATGGCGCGCACCGATGAGCCGAATTCGCGCAGCAACTCGTCGTTGCGGGCGGCCGCCTCGGCCAACGAGCTCACGTTGCGCACGATGGTGGTGAGCTGGTCCCTGGTGAGCTCACCGCGGTCGGCTGACAGCCGCAACGCGTTCGACAACTCACCGAGCGCATCCTTCATCTGCCGGCCCTGGCCGTCGACGATCGCCGCGCCGGCGTCCACCACGTCGGCGATGGGTCCGCCACCCTTCCCGTCGCCGCGCAGCGACAACGCGAGCTTGTCAAGGACGTCGAGCACGCGGGCGAATTCGACCGGGGTGCGGGTGCGGTTCAGTCCGATCGTGTCGTGGTCCTGCAACGTCGGGCCGCCCCGGTACGGCGGGGTCAACTCGATCTGACGGTCGGTCAGGATCGAGTTGGAGAGGGTGACCGCCTGGACGTCCTCGGGCACCTTGACGTCCTTGTCGACGGTGAACGTCACCTCGACGTAGTTGGTCTTCGGGGTGATCTCGGTGACCTTGCCGACCGGCATGCCGAGCACGGCGACCACATTGCCGACGTACAGCCCGGCGGCGCTGTCGAACTGGGCGGTCACCGTGATCGTGTCGAGCTGATCCCGGGCGACCTTCACCGCCACGACGGCGACCGCCGCGACCGCCACCAGCCCGGCGGCGATCAGCGCGATGACCCTGGTTCTGACGTCACGCATCATTTGCAGTCCTGGAAGTACTCGATCATGCCGAACTGCTTGGCCCGGCCGCTGATGGCGCACATCCAGGAGTCGACCAGCAGACCACCGGGGGCGTTGTAGTCGATCGCGTTGCCGGTGCCGGTGATGTTGGCCAGGTTGCGGACCGCGATCGGCGTGGTCTGCAGGATGCTGCGCAGCATGCCGTCGTTGTCGGCGAGCAGACCGGACAGTTCGCGCAGATTGCTCAGCAGCTCTTCCAATTCGGGGCGGTCGTCGATCACGATGTCGCTCAACCGCTGCACCAGAACGGTGAGGGCGTCCATCATCGCGTGGAAGGTGGCCCGGCGCGCGACGAACTCGCCGAGCAGCGAATTGCCCTGGTGCACCAGGTTTCCGATGTTGGCCTGCTGACGGCGCAGGGTGGTGCTGACCATCTCGGTGGTTTTCAGCAGCTCACCGAGTTGGTCGCGGCGCTGCGCGATGATCGATGACAGGGTGTGGGTGTTCTCCAGCGCCTGTGGCACCACCGGGGGAAGCGTTTCGAGTTGCCGGCCGAGAATCGCCAGCGACTCGGCGAACTGATCGGAGTCGACCTGCTCATAGGTGGTCGCGACGTCGGCCAACGCCTCCTGCAGGTCGTACGGAACCTCGGTGTGTTTGAGGTCGAAGGTGTTGTCGGGCAACGTTCCCGGGCCGTCGGGGTACAGCGCGAGGTAGCGAGATCCGAGGATGGTGGTGATCTTGATGACGGCGCGGGAGTGCTCGCCCAGCCGGATGTCGCCGCGGACCTTCAGCCGCGCCTCGACGTGGTCTCCGTTGAGCTTCATGCTCAGCACCTCGCCCACCGGGATGCCGGCGACGGTGATCGGGTTGCCCGGCTGCAGCGCGGCGGCCTGCAGGAAGCGGGCGGTGTACTCCTTGTAGCCGATACCGGCCGCCTTGACCACCAGCAGCGCTCCGACCAGTACCGCGACCACCGCCACGGCGATGACGCCGAGCGTGGTCCTGCTGTAGGTCTCCAACGGACGCCGGGTTATCCGCCTCAGTCGTGCTCGATCAACCATTGGCGAGGTTCCTGCACTTCGGGGTGTAACGGGCTTTGTTTCCGGGGGTGGCCGCGGCCACGATGATCGGGGTGATGTCGTTCAGGCCCGGGAAGAACGCGGTGCCGTCCAGGTTGCACGCATAGGCGTTGGCGTAGGTGCCCTCGCCGGTGACGCGCGCGAACCCCTTCAGCATCAGTGGCAGATTGGCGCCGACGAACGCCAGCTGGGGTTCGATGCCCAGCATGTGTTTGGCGAATCCCGGCTCGCGCTGCACCATTTCGTTCAGCGGCTGGTACACCTCGTCGGAGATCGCCGACAGCTGACGGATCACCTTCGCCGCCGATCCCATCGAGTCGATCAGCTGGTCGCGCCGGTCGTCGAAGGTCGACACCACCGACCGGGCCTCCCCGATGACGTGGTCGAGGTCGTCGTTGTGCCGGGCGAGGTTGGCCACCACCGTGTTGAGGTCGGTGATCACCGCTCCGAGTTCCTCATCCCTGCCGGCGAACGCCTCGGTCAATTGCGCGGTCTGATCGACCAGCGCGGTGATCGAGGCTTCGTCGCCCTGCAGCGATTCGATCACGCCCTTGGTGAGGTTGTCGGCATGTTTGGGGTCGAGCACGCTGAACAGCGGTTCGTAGCCGTTGAGCAACGCGCCGACGTCGAACGAGGGGTCGGTCTGTTCCACCGGAATCGTGGCGCCCGGCGGAAGCGGGTGCGGATCCCCCAGGTTGCCCAGCGACAGGCCGAGATAGCGCTGCCCGACGATGTTCTGGTAGGTCACCGAGGCCACGGTGTTGCCCAGGACCTGTTGGTCGGACTGCACCACGAACGACACCTTGGCGTACTTGCCGTCCAGCTCGATGCGTTCCACGCGGCCGACCCGCACTCCTGCCATCCGCACGTCGTCGCCCTCGCGCAGGCCGAACACATCGGTGAACACCGCCGAGTAGGGCACCGTCGACCCGGCCACGTCGCGTCGCAGCGTGACATAGACCAGCCAGGTCAACACCACGGCGACCGCCATGAACAGCGACAGCCCGATCAGTGCGCCTCGAGATCTCATCGGGGCTCCTCTCCGCCGCCCGGCGCCGGTGGCGGAGCGGGCACCGGGGGCCGCGGCTTGTTCGGATTCGGCGCGACCGGCGCCAGCGGTGACAGGTTCACCGGCGGCGGGGGTATCGGCACCAGGTCGGGGTTGGACGTCCCCGGCACCGGCGGCGCCGGGAACATCCCCGGCGGCAGCGGTGGGTTCGGATCCGCCAGGTTCGGGTTGGGGTTCACCAACGGCGGTCCCACGGCGACGAGGTTCCCGTTCTCACCCACGATGGTGCCCGGCGGTGGCGCCAGATCCTTCGGAGGCTGATAGTTCTGCGGCAACAGCACATCGGGCAGCGAGGGCCGCGTCACCACCAGCGGTGCGGTGTAGCAGCTCGGCCCCTTCAGCTCCCCGTAGCGCGGGCAGTCGGCGCGGGTGTAGGTGTAGGAGGGGGTGAGCGAGAGGTTCATCCGCATGTTGCCGATGTCGCGCTCGGGCCGCCATACCTCTTCGAAGAACTTGTCGGACAACCCGTTCATCTTGATGAACGCGGGCAGCCAGTGGTGCGAGGTGTCGGCGAGGTTGCCGATCACCGGGGTCATCTCCGTGGTGATCGTCACCATCCGGTCGGTGTGGTTGGTCAGCGCGGTGTGCGTGGTCGCGCTGGTGTGCAGAGCACCGCCGATCAGGGCGTCGAGTTGGGCACGCTGCTGTACCAGCGTCTGCATCGGCTGGACCGCCTGATGCAGCGCGTCGAGCAGTTCCGGCGCGGTCTGCTGCAGTCCGCGGGTCGCCCCGATCAGCGCGGAGACCGTGGTGGGACCCGGGTCGGTGGCGACGATCGAGTCGATCTCATCGATGAGAAGGTCCAATTGAGCACCGGCGGAGAGCAGTTCGGTGCGGCGGTTCTCGGTGGCCGCGTTCACCGCGGCCAGGATGCCGACCGTGCGGTCCTCACGGCCGCGCCCGGTGGCGGCCAGGATGTCGCGCAGCTTGCTGATCGTGGTCTGGAACAACACCGTCGGCAATTCGGTGTCCTCAGGGATGTGCGCTCCCGCCTGGATCGGCGTGCCCGGGCCGCCGTCGCGGTCGACGAGCTGCACCGACGACACCGCGAAGACGTTGCTGGGCACCACCCGAGCCGTCACCGTGGCCGGAATCGAACGGGCATGGTGCCGGTCGAGGTTGATGTGGACGTAGTTGGGGTGGCCGTGCGCGGCGGGGGTGACGCTGTCGACGTGACCGACCAACACCCCGTGGTACTTGACGTCGGATCGCTGCGGCAGACCGTCGCCGACGTTGACGAGGTCGGCGACCACCCGCACGAACGGATCCAGCCGGCCCGTGGCCTTGACCAACAGATATGTCGAAATCACCGACAGCACAACGATGACCACCACACCGCCGGCCAGCAGCTGTCGATCGGTGGGCCCCCGTCCGTCCAGATCGAAGGAATTCGCCATCTAGCCCCCGAACCTCGCCCCTGCGTCGATGTTCCACAACGCCATGGTGAGCAGCATGTTGACGATGATCACCACGGTGATACTGGCGCGCATGGCATGACCTGCCGCGACTCCCACACCCTCGGGGCCGCCGCTGGCGTAGAAGCCGTAGTAGCACTGGATCGTAGTGGCGATCCACACGAAAACAATGGCTTTGAGCAGCGAGTACAGGATGTCCTGACCCGACAGCATCAGGTTGAAGTAGTGCAGGTACGACCCGGTCGCACCGCCGCTGATGATCTGGACCACCACCTGCGTGGTCAGATAGCTCACCGCCAGACACATGACGTAGAGCGGGATGACGGCGATCACCGAGGCCATCAGCCGGGTGGTCACCAGATACGGGACCGGCCGGATGGCCAGCGACTCCAGCGCGTCGATCTCCTCGGCGATCCGCATCGACCCGAGCTGGGCGGTGAAGCGGCAGCCGGCCTGGGTGGCGAACGCCAGCGACAGCGCGATCGGCGCCAGTTCGCGGGTGTTCACCAGCGAGGAGATGATCCCGGTGGCCGGACCGAGCCCGAGCAGGTCGAGGAAGTTGTAGCCCTCGATGCCGACCAGCGCGCCCACGGTGACGCCCAGCACGATCGCCACCCCCGCCGTCCCACCGCCGACCACCAGAGAGCCGTTGCCCCAAGCGATGTCGGACAGCAGACGGACGAACTCGCTGCGATAGTGACGCAGCGCCACCGGAATCCCCACGATCGCGCGGACGAAGAACACCAGCATGTGCCCGAGCCGGGCGATCGGCGGCGTCGCCTTGCGGTAGAGCCGCACGAACGGCGTCAGCACCGGAGGGACGTACGTCGCCGCCATCTACAGACCCACCCGCGGGAACAACATGATGTAGAGCTGGCTGATGCCGACGTTGACGATCATCAGCACCAGGATCGACTCGACCACCGCGGCGTTCACCGAGTTCGCCACCCCGGTCGGCCCGCCCTTGGTCGACAGCCCCTTCTGACACGACACCACCGCGACGATGGCGCCGAACACCACCGCCTTGATGAGGGCGACCAGCATGTCGCCCGTGGTGGTGAACGACGCGAACGTGGCGACGAAGCTACCCGGGGCGCCGTTCTGGAAGTACACGTTGAACAGGTAGCTGGCCAGGAACCCGACGAAGCACACCACGCCGGTGAGGGCCACGCCGATCATGATCGCGGCCGCGAACCGCGGCACCACCAGCCGGCGGATCACCGAGACGCCCATCACCTCCATCGCATCGGTCTCCTCGCGCATCGTGCGGGAGCCGAGGTCGGCGGTGATCGCGGAACCGACGGCGGCGGCCATGAGGATCGCCGCGGTCAGCGAGGCGGCCTGCCGGATCACCGCCAGACCGCTGGCCGCGCCGGCCAGTGAGGTGGCGCCGACCTGTCCGGCCAGCAGGGCGAACTGGATCGACAGGGTGACGCCGATGGGCAGCGCGACCAACACCGTCGGCAACACCGCCGTGCCCGCCATGAACGCGGCCTGCCGGACGAACTCCCACCACTGGAACCGGCCGGTGAACAGGTCGACGAACAGATACTGCAGGGTGCGCACGCCGAGGACGAACTGCTCTCCGACCGTTCCGAGCGCCGCCAGCGGGTGGCGCCGGATGTAGCCACCGGCCCATTCGCCGATGACCTCAACGCCGTCACTACGCGTCATGAACCGCCATTCACTTCGAGCCTTCGTCCGTCGCCCGCGGCATCAATCCGGCTAGCGCCGCCCCACGATTGTTGCCGCATCTTCGCTTGGTTTTGTGCGGATCGAGTGCAGTCGATCACACTAGGTGCCCACACGTGACCTTCGGCAGGCTACCTCGTGTGATGAGTATGCACATTAACTTGTGGCGAGACGCGGAATCGGGCGACGACATCGCGATAGGCCGGTGCGGGCACCCGCGCCGCGATGCTGACACACGCTGCGGTCGCGTTCAACCGCACCGTAATGCACTGATACACACGTCAATTCGCTGTCCGAAAGGATGCGGCCCGGTCGGCCGGCGCGGAGCCGGGCTCAGGCGAAGACGATCTCGCCGATGGCGAGCTGAGGGAGCAGCACCGACGCCAGCACCGGGCGGGCATCCGGTCGGAAGGAGCCGATGTACCACCGCACCGCGGTGAATTTGCGGTCGTGCGCGGACTCGGGCACATCGATGGTGTGCACCCGCTCCCAGGGCAGGGTGGGCCGCGCCGCCGACGGCAGATGCCGCGACCACACCGGGTACTGCAGCGGCCGGGCGGCGGCCCGGTGCGCGGCCAGTTCGGCGGCGCGCGCCACCACCGTGCTGTCCGGGTCGCCGTCGCCGGCCCACGGCGCCGCGCACCAGAGGCCCGGCCCAACGAGCAGTTCGGTGAGGTCGTCGGCGAGCCCGGCCGCGTGCCGGTCCAGATCGCCGGCCGGCAGGCCGAGATGGTGGAGCTCCTTGACGCCGAGGATCTCGGCTGCCACCCGCTGATCGAACCGCTGATCGGGGATCTGCCGGTCGAGCGCGGGCAAGCCGGTCAACATCAGGGTGGCGTCACGGTCACACACCGAGACCACCCGCACCTCGACCCCCAGGTCGACCAGCGCGGCGATCGCGCCGCCCAGCCCGAGCAGCTCGTCGTCCGGCCGGGCGGCCACCACGACCAGCCCCGGACAGGCGGTCAGATCGAGCCGCGGATATCCCCCACCGGAACCCGCCGTGACCGGCGTCCGGACAGCGGAGCGCCAGGCCGCCTGGCCCAGATCCGAGACCACCGCCCCCGGTTCCGTCGTCACCGCACATCTCCCCCGTCGCAAACCAGACGTTTGCGATAGTTCATCGTGGCAGGAATAGCCAGATTTCACGCCGCTTACACGGTACTCTCCGAGAGTTTGCTGTCCGTCGGCGGTGGCAGCATGGATCCGTGCACACGGTCAGGCCCCCAGAAGTCCCCCCAGAAGTCCCCCCAGAAGTCAGGGCCGTGCTGTTCGACTTCTCCGGCACGCTCTTCCGCCTCGAGGAGGACGCGAGCTGGTTCGGGGGCATGACGATCGCCGAGCAGCGTGAGGTCGACCGGCATGTGCAGGTGGAGCTGATGCGTCTCGTGCTCGTCGACCCGCTGCCCTCCGGTCAGCGCCCGGACGGTCTGCGCACCGCGCTGCGCGACCACGGCCTACGGGTCTGAGCCCGGCCGCGGCGGGACGGTAGCGTTGCGGTCATGTCTGACCGGATGAGCGACAACCCATTTGACCCCGAGTTGTGGCGGGTCGTGGACGGCTTCGACGATCTCACCGACATCACCTACCACCGCCACGTCGTGGACGGAGAACCGCAGCCGACCGTGCGGGTGGCGTTCAACCGGCCGGAGGTGCGCAACGCGTTCCGTCCGCACACCGTCGACGAGCTGTACCGCGCGCTCGACCACGCGCGGATGTCGCCGGACGTCGGGGTGGTGCTGCTCACCGGCAACGGGCCGTCCCCCAAGGACGGCGGCTGGGCGTTCTGCTCCGGCGGTGATCAGCGCATCCGCGGCCGCACCGGCTACCAGTACGCCTCCGGCGAGACCGCCGACACCGTCGACGCCGCCCGGGCCGGCCGGTTGCACATCCTCGAGGTGCAGCGGCTGATCCGGTTCATGCCCAAGGTGGTGATCTGCCTGGTCAACGGCTGGGCCGCGGGGGGCGGACACAGTCTGCACGTCACCTGCGACCTGACCCTCGCCAGCCGGCAGCACGCCCGGTTCAAGCAGACCGACGCCGATGTGGGCAGCTTCGACGGCGGGTTCGGCAGCGCCTATCTGGCCCGCCAGACCGGGCAGAAGTTCGCCCGGGAGATCTTCTTCCTGGGCCGCGCCTACGACGCCGAGACCATGCATCAGATGGGCGCGGTCAACGAGGTCGTCGACCACGCCGACCTGGAACGCGCCGGGCTGCAGTGGGCCGCCGAGATCAACGGCAAGTCGCCGACCGCCATCCGGATGCTGAAGTTCGCGTTCAACCTGATCGACGACGGGCTGGTGGGCCAGCAGGTCTTCGCCGGGGAGGCCACCCGGCTGGCCTACATGACCGACGAGGCCGTCGAGGGCCGCGACGCGTTCTTGGAGAAACGCGACCCGGACTGGAGCGCGTTCCCCCGCTACTTCTAGCGGGTCGGGAGATCGCAGCCGGGACGCCTAGACTCGCTGAGATGACGAGGAATCCGCTTCGCCGGTTGTCGAACGGTTTGCTGCTGTCGACGATGCGGCCGCCGTTGGTCGATCAGCTGCTGCAGTACCGCCCCGACCGCGAGCCGGTCGGGCTGCGCGGCAAACGGGTGTTGATCACCGGGGCGTCGTCGGGAATCGGGGCGGCCGCCGCCGGGAAGTTCGCGCGGCGCGGCGCGCACGTGGTGCTGGTCGCGCGCCGGCAGCAGTTGCTCGACGAGGTGCTCGACGAGCTCACCGCCGCCGGGGGCACCGGGCGGGCGCTGGCCTGCGACCTGACCGACCTCGACGCGATCGACGAACTCGTGCTCAAGATCGAACAGGACCTCGGCGGAGTCGACATCCTGATCAACAACGCCGGGAAATCGATCCGCCGCCCGCTCGCCGAGTCGCTGGAGCGATGGCACGACGTCGAACGCACCATGAACCTGAACTACTACGCGCCGCTGCGGCTGATCCGCGGGCTGGCGCCGGGGATGCGGGAGCGCGGCGACGGCCACATCATCAACGTGTCCACCTGGGGTGTGCTCAGCGAGGCGTCGCCGCTGTTCTCGGTGTACAACGCCTCCAAGGCGGCGCTGACAGCGGTCAGCCGGGTGGTGGAGACCGAGTGGTCCCAATTCGGTGTGCACTCGACCACGCTGTTCTATCCGCTGGTCAAGACCCCGATGATCGCGCCGACCCGGGAGTACGACAACCTGCCCGCGCTCAGCGCCGAGGAAGCCGCCGACTGGATGATCAGTGCGGCCCGGTACCGGCCGATCCAGATCGCGCCCCGGATGGCCGTCACCGCCCGCGCGCTCAACGTCGTCGCGCCCGGCGTGGTCAACGCGGTGATGAAACGACAGCGCATCCAGCCGGTCTTCGTCTGATCGGCTGAACCGGCGCCCGCGGGTCCGGCGCGGCCGGGACTCGCCGGTCCGAGCCGGGACAACCCGGCGCCGGAGATGATAAACACGACATCATGGAGATTCTGGCCAGCCGGGTGTTGCTCCGGCCGGCAGACTACCAGCGCACGCTGGCGTTCTACCGTGACCTCATCGGGTTGGCGATCGCCCGGGAATATCCGGGGGGCACAGTGTTTTTCGCCGGCCAGACGCTGCTCGAAATCGCCGGCCACGGCGGCGGCGAGCCGGGTCGCCGGTTCTCGGGGGCACTGTGGTTACAGGTCCGCGACGTCTACGCGGCGCAGGCCGAACTGACCGAGCGGGGGGTGCAGATCACCCGGGAGGCCCGGCAGGAACGCTGGGGTCTGCACGAGATGCACGTGACCGACCCCGACGGCGTGACCCTGATCTTCGTCCAGATTCCCGCCGACCATCCGCTGCGCCGTGATACGCGCATGACTGAGGATTGACGTGTCCGATGAGCGTGCTGCGTCCGATATCCGTCGCCGCCGGCGCTGAGGCGCTGGCGATACTGCCCGCCCTGGCCGATGCGCTGGAAGACCGTTCTCCGGCGCTGCTGCCGGTCCCCGCCGACGACGCCCGCGACCGCGCACTGCTGACCACCGCCCTGCGGGCCGGTGAACCCATCGACGACGACGTCGCGGTGGTGGTGGCGACCTCGGGAACCACCGGCACCCCCAAGGGCGCCATGCTGACCGCCGCGGCGTTGCGGGCCAGCGCCGAGGCCACCCACAACCGTCTCGGCGGGCCCGGTCAGTGGTTGCTGGCGCTGCCCGCCGAACACATCGCCGGACTGCAGGTGCTGGTGCGCAGCCTGATCGCCGGCACCACACCGGTCGCGATCGCCCCGAACTTCGCGCCGGCCGATCTGGTGGCGGCCATCGACCAGATGGACCCCGGCACCCGGCGCTACACCGCGATGGTGGCCGCACAACTGGCGAAGGTGCTGCACCACGACGAGGCCACCGCGGCGCTGGCCCGGTTGGACGCGGTGTTGATCGGTGGCGGGCCGATACCCGCGGCGGTGGCCGAACCGGCCGTCGCCGCCGGGATCAACGTGGTGCGCACCTACGGGATGAGCGAGACCGCCGGCGGCTGCGTGTACGACGGCTTCCCGCTCGACGGGGTGCGGGTGCGGCTCGACGACTCGCGCATCCTGCTGGGCGGGCCGGTGCTGGCGAAGGGCTACCGCAATCCGGTGTGGCCCGACCCGTTCGCCGAGCCGGGCTGGTTCCGCACCGATGACTACGGGCTCATCGATGAATCGGGCGCGCTGCGGGTGCTGGGCCGGGTCGACGACGCGATCAGCACCGGTGGGCTGACCGTGTTGCCGCAGGTGGTGGAGGCGGCGGTGAACACCCACCCGGCGGTGGCCGAGAGCGTGGTGTTCGGGGTGCCCGACGACCGGTTGGGGCAGCGGGTGGTGGCCGCGCTGGTGCTCAAACCCGGCGCCGAGGCGCCGTCGGTGGACGACCTGCGCACCCACGTCGCCCGGATCCTGGACCGGACCGCCGCGCCCCGCGAGATCCACATCCTGACCAGGTTGCCGCGCCGCGGCATCGGCAAGGTCGATCGGCGCGCGTTGGCCCAGCGGTTCGCCAGCTGACATCGTGCCACCCGACCGCTGCCGCAGGACTGCGATCATGCTGCGGGACAGCGCTTTTCGCCGAACTTCGGAAAAAACTGCCTGCGCGGTGCGCTGCGCACCTACACTCTGGACCCCTAGGCACTCTGGACCCAGGGAGGTGAGCATGCGAATCCACCGCGTGGTCCACCGGATCGTGGCGGGGGTCATCGGCTGCGGTGTGGCACCGCTGCTGGTGTTGGCGTGCAGTTCGGACACCGGCACCGAAAGCCCGACGACCACCAGCTCCGCACCGACCGGCGACCACCACCAGGAGCAGCACCGCGACGGCAGCGGATCGGGGTCCGGAGCCGAAGCACCGCGAGGCCACTGGGATGACGAAGGCCAGCCGGTGCACGGCGGGCCGGTCGGGGCGGACGGCTCCACCGGCAACAATCTGACCCGGGAGTACTGCGCCCGAAACGAGGATCCGGGGTGCCCGGCGGGCAGTTACGTCGGCCCCAACGCCATCCTGAGTCCGGACGGCAGCAACACCTACGTCCCGTGTGAAGGCACCATCTGCACCAACCCGAACCACGGTGCCGGCGACGATCCCGAGAGCATCGATCCACCCACCGATGACGCGCCCGAGGACACATTCGGCGATTCCGGTGACGATTCGGGTGACGACACCACCGGCTGAATCGACGCCACCACGATCGCGATACCGGACCGGCCGGGCGCCGGTCAGCTGGGTAGGGAGTTGCTCAACCGTTCGGTGGCGGCCAGGTAGTCCTCGATGAATTCGCGTACCACTTCGCGGGCCGGTTTCACCTTGTTCATCAGGCCGACGCCCTGACCGACGAAGTAGGTCGCCAACTGCTGGGCGCCCTTGTGCCCCTGGGCGGCAAGCGCGTCGATGCGGCGCAGCACCGGTTCGCTGATCATCGACTGCAACGGCAGCGGCAGCGGCTGACGCCCACCGTCGGACGGCAGCCACGCCTCGGTCCAGGCCGACTTGAGCTGCCGCGACGGCTTGCCGGTGCGCCCGGCCGAGCGGATGGTGTCCCGCGAACTCGCCGCCAGCAGCTTCTGCACGGTGTAGGGGGCGGTCTCGGCCTCCTCGGTGGTGAGCCACACCGAACCGGTCCACGCGCCCGCGGCGCCCATGGCGACCGCCGCCGCCATCTGCCGGCCGGTGACGATGCCGCCCGCCGCCAGCACCGGCACGTTCGCCCCTTCGGCCTCGATGGCCTCGATGACCTCGGGGATCAGCACCATCGTCGTCACCTCGCCGGTGTGGCCGCCGGCCTCGGTGCCCTGCGCGATGATCAGATCGACCCCGGCCCGGACCTGCTTGACCGCATGCTCGCGGGCCCCGACCAGTGCGGCCACCGGAACACCGTGTTCGCGGCCGGCCTCGAGCATGTAGTCCGGCGGCACCCCCAGCGCGTTGGCGATCAGCTTGATGGGGTGGCTCATCGCCACCTCGAGCAGCTCCTTGCCGGTGTCCCCGGACAGCGAGGTGCCGCCCAGCTTCGGCTTCGGTTCGGGCTCGATGTCGTGGGCCGCGAGCAGTTCGTTGATGAAGTCGCGGTACTGCTGCGGGATCCGGTCGGCGAGCTTCTGTGCCGTGACATCCTTCTCGCCCTTGCCCTCGAACTTCGCGGGCACGATGATGTCCGCCCCGTACGGTTTGCCGTTGACCTGTTCGTCGATCCAGCTGAGCTCGCGGTCCAGCTGTTCGGGGGTGTAGGCGGTGGCGCCGAGCACACCGAAGCCACCGGCATTGGTGACCGCCGCCACCACGTCGCGGCAGTGGCTGAACGCGAAGAGCGGAAAGTCGATACCGAACTGCTCACACAGGGCCGAAGTCATACCGCAAGTATCAACCTGACACCTGTCGAGTCGCGACCGGGGGTGCGGATCGGCGGGCGCCGTCCACCGCCGTCCCGGGAACGGCGAACGTGCATTCCGTGCGGAAAACCGGCCCTCGGACCGCGCGGAATACACGTTCGCGGGGGCGGGGGTGCGGATCGGTGTCACGCGGTGTGCAGGATCGGCGCGAGGAACTCCTCGATGGCGCCGATCATCTGCCGGCCGGCCAGCAGGGTGAGGTCGTTGTGCCCGGCGTCCGGGACCAGCACATAGCGTTTGGGCTCCGGCGCGGCGTCGAACAGCCGCCGGCTCTGCGACTCCGGAACGATGTCGTCGCGGTCGCCGGCAACGATCAGCAGCGGTGCGCGCAGCGAGCCGATGCGGTCGATCGACGGGTAGCGGTCCAGCAGCAGCCACCGCGCCGGCAGCCACGGGTAGTGCACCCGCGCCACGTCCGCCAGCGACGTGAACGGCGAGCGCAGCACCAGCGCCGCCGGCGGCCGCTCCACCGCCAGTTCGAGAGCGACTGCGGCACCGAGGGATTCACCGAAGTACACCATCCGGGCGGGGTCCACATCAGGCTGTTCGCGAAGCCAGTCGTGGGCGGCGCGGATGTCGAGGGCCAGCCCCTCCTCACTGGGTCGTCCCGGGTTGCCGCCGTATCCGCGGTAGTCGAACAGCAGCACGGCCATGCCGAGCCGCCGCAGGCTCACCGCCAGCGCCACCCGCCCGGACCGGTCACCGCCGTTGCCGTTGCTGACCAGCACCGCCGGGGACGGCCGGCCGCCGGGGGCCGGGAAATACCAGGCACCCAGCTCCAGCCCGTCGGCGGTCCGCAGCACGACATCGCGCGCATCCACCGACACCGTGGTGGCGGACGGCACGGGTCCGGGCGAGGGGAAGTAGATCAATCGACGCTGCTGGGACCACAGCAGCCCGAGCACACCGGTCGCCACAACGGCAACGATAACCACCATGCGTCTGGTCACGGCAGCTCGAACGGCAGCTTGACGCCGTCGTGCGCCAGACAGTGCCGGCAGGTGCGTTCGCCGGGGACCTGATCGAGCGCCTCGTGCACGAGCTTCTTGAACGGTTCCATGTTGCGCCGGAACTCGGCGAACACGTCAACGGCCCGCACCCCGCTTCCGGATTCCACTCCGGCGTCCAGGTCGGTGACCAACGCGATTGCGGCGTAACACATCTCGAGTTCCCGGGCGAGCACGGCCTCCGGATGGCCGGTCATGTTGATCAGCGTGAAACCCTGATCGGCGTACCACCGGCTTTCGGCGCGGGTCGAGAACCGCGGCCCCTGGATGACCACCATGGTGCCGCCGTCGACCACACCGGGCTGCCGCGCGGCGATCGCCCGCAACTCCGGGCAGTACGGGTCGGCGAAGCTCACGTGGATGCCGCCGGAGTCGAAGTAGGTGTCGGCCCGCCCGGCGGTGCGGTCGACCAGTTGATCGGGCACCACCACCGACCCGGGGCCGAGGTCGGGCGTCAGGCTGCCCACCGCGCACGGGGCGAACACCCGGCGCACACCCAGCGCCCGCAACGCCCACATGTTGGCCCGGTACGGCACGGTGTGGGGTGAGTACTCGTGGTCGACACCGTGCCGGGGCAGGAACGCCACCTCGTGCTGGCCGACCCGACCGATGGTGATCGGCCCACTCGGCGCGCCGTAGGGGGTGTCCGGGGTGACGGTGCGCGCGTCGGGCCCGAAGAACGAGTAGAAGCCGCTGCCGCCGATCACTGCGAGCATGGGCCCATTGTCGGCCACGGCACCGCCGGCGGAATCGCCGGTGCGAGGATGATCGGGTGGCCAGTCTCGCGCAGTGGATCGAAGGCGCCCGTCCCCGGACGCTGCCCAACGCCGTCGCCCCGGTCATCGCCGGCACCGGCGCCGCCGCCTGGCTCGGCGCCGCGGTGTGGTGGAAGGCGCTGCTGGCGTTGGCCGTCGCGGTGGCACTGATCATCGGCGTCAACTACGCCAACGACTACTCCGACGGCGTGCGCGGCACCGACGATGTGCGGTCCGGACCGGTGCGGCTGGTCGGTTCGCGGCTGGCCACCCCGCGCGCGGTGCTGACCGCCGCGGTGGTGAGCCTGGCGATCGGGGCCGTCGCCGGTGTGGCGCTGGCGCTGGTCAGCGCCCCCTGGCTGATCGCGGTCGGCGCGGTCTGCATCGCCGGGGCCTGGCTGTACACCGGCGGGTCGAAACCCTACGGCTACCGCGGGCTGGGCGAGGTCGCGGTGTTCGTGTTCTTCGGACTGGTCGCCGTGCTGGGCACCCAGTACACCCAGGCGCTGCGCATCGACTGGGTCGGCGCGGTGGCCGCGGTGGCGATGGGCTCTCTGTCGTCGGCGGTGCTGGTCGCCAACAATCTGCGCGACATCCCCACCGACCGTGAGTCCGGCAAGATCACCCTGGCGGTGCGGCTCGGCGACGCGCGGACCCGGCTGCTGTATCAGGCGCTGGTGGCGGTGGCCCTGCTGGCGACTCCGGTGTTGGCGCTGGCGACCCCGTGGTGCCTGGCCGGGCTGGTGGCGCTGCCGTTGGCGGTGCGGGCGGCGCGGCCGGTGCGCGCGGGTAGCGGCGGCGCGGCGCTGATCCCGGTGCTGCGGGACACCGGCCTGACCATGCTGGTGTGGTCGATCGCGGTCGGCACCGCGCTGGCGCTGGGTTAGACACCCGCGAACAGGCACACAATCGCCTGGTCGGCCGGGTTCGCGTGCGAGTTTGGGTCTGCTCGGCGGAGAACGGGTACCCGTGTCGCTCGACACGGGCGAAAGGCATGCATGACCGCAGCACGACTCCAACTGAACCGCGAGGACCTCGAGGAGGCCCGGCGCATCGTGGACGCGGTGTCCGCGGCGTTCTCCCAGAAGGTGGTCGGCCAGCACGACCTGCGCGAATCGCTGCTGATCAGCCTGCTGGCCGGCGGCCACATCCTGCTGGAGAGCGTGCCCGGGCTGGCCAAGACCACCGCCGCCCGGGTGATCGCCGACACCATCCACGGCGGTTTCCAGCGCATCCAGTGCACCCCCGACCTGCTGCCCAGCGACATCATCGGCACCCAGGTGTACGACGCCGCGACGAACGCGTTCGTCACCCGGCTCGGCCCGGTGCACACCAACATCGTGTTGCTCGACGAGATCAACCGCTCCAGCGCCAAGACGCAGAGCGCGATGTTGGAGGCGATGGAGGAACGCCAGACCACCATCGCCGGCACGGTCTATCCGATCCCGGAGCCGTTCCTGGTCATCGCCACCCAGAATCCCGTCGACCAGGAGGGCACCTATCCGCTGTCGGAGGCCCAGACCGACCGGTTCATGCTCAAGGAGATCGTGCGCTACCCCTCCCCCGACGAGGAGGTGGAGGTCCTCACCCGGATGGACGCCGGCCTGTACGACCGCCACACCCCACCGGTGGTGACACTGGACGACATCCGCCGGCTGCAGCAGATCGTGCGCACCGTGCACATGGACCGCGCGCTGATGCACTACGCCAGCACCCTGGTGGCCGCCACCCGCGAACCCGAGCGCTACCTGCCCCGGCAGCTGGCCCGGCTGGTCGAGTACGGCGCCAGCCCCCGCGCCACCATCGCGTTCGCCAAGGCCGCCCGCGCGCTGGCGCTGCTGTCCGGCCGCGATCACGTGCTGCCCGAGGACATCGCCGGGCTGTCGCACCGGGTGCTGCGGCACCGGCTGATCCTCGGTTTCGAGGCGGCCAGCGCCGGCGTCACCCCCGAAGTGGTCATCGACGCGGTCCGCAAAGCGGTGCGGGTGCCCTGAGGCCGCCGTGGGCAAATACCTCGACGCCGCCAAACGTCACTTCGGCACCGATGTCCGCGGCCTGCTCGAGGGCGGCCGTTACGCGTTGCTGCACACCCGCAGCATGGAATTCGACGATCTGCGGCCCTACGTGCCCGGCGACGACGTCCGCGACATCGACTGGAAGGCGTCGGCCCGCTCCGGCGACATCCTGATCAAACGGTTCGTCTCCGAGCAACACCACAAGGTGCTGATCGTCGCCGACGCCGGCCGCAACATGACCGCGTCCGCCCCCAGCGGGGAACGCAAACACGATGTCGCACTTCACATCATGGGTGCGCTCGGGCTGATCACCATGCGCCGCTCGGATCAGGTCGGCATGGTGTACGGCGACGTCCGCGGTTGTGTGAACATCCGCGCGGGCCGCGGGGAGAGCCACCTCGAGAGCATGCTGCACCGCTACCACGAGCAGGTGTGTGGCCGCCCGGGACGCAGCGACGTCATATGTCAGCTCGACTATGCCGCAACGCATTACCGGCATCAGATGTTGCTGGTCGTGGTGTCCGACGAACCCGAGCCGACACAGCGGCTGGCGACGACGCTGTCCCGGTTGACCGCCCGGCACGACCTGATGTGGGCGATGGTCGCCGACCGGCCGGCCGTCGGTTCCGGTGCGGCCGCGCAGGACGGCTACGACGTCGGCACCGGCGATGTCGTCCTCAACGGCGCCGTCCTGGGCGCCCGGGTGATCGACGCGTACCGGCGCGCCGAACAGGCCCGGGTACGCCGACTCGACGAATTCATGACGACGTGCGGGGTGCCGTACACCGTGATCGGCGGCAGCTCCGAGATCCGCCGCAACCTGGTGGCGTTGACCGAGAGGCTGGCCCGTGCCCGATGAGCTGTTGCGCTTCGTCGGCGGGCCCGAGACGTATTCAACGGTGTGGCTGTGGATCGGGCTGGCCCTGCTCGCCGTGCTGATCCTCTGGTACGCCGCGGCGCTGGTGTGGACGCTGCCGTCGCAGCGGTTGCGCCGCATCCCGGTGCTGCGCGATATGCATGCGCGGGTGCTGCGGCGCCGGTTCGGCCGCGCCGTGCGCGCCGTCACCGACGGTCACCGCCGTGGTGAGCTGTCCGCTGCCGAGGCCGGGACACGGCTGAGCCGCACGCTGCGCAGCTTCCTGCACCAGGCCACCGGCGTCCCGGCCCAGTATCTGCAGCTCGACGAGCTGGCCGAAACCGGACTCGCCGACGCCGCAGAGCTGTTCGCCGAGCTCGAGGAGGCCCGATTCGCCGCCGCCCCCGGCGTCGACGTGGCGAGCGTCGGGCGGAAGGCCGAGGAGTTGGTGCGGACATGGTCCTGAGTTGGTGGCCCGTCGCGGTCATCGGACTGCTCGGCCTCGCCGCCGTGGTCGCGGCGGCGTGGCTGCTGCCGCTGGAGAGGCAGCACCCGGAACCGGTGCTGCTGGCCAACACCCGCCGGCTGACCCGGCTGCCGGAGTACATCCGGGTGGCCAGGGTGCGGTCGCTGGCGGTGATCATCGCGCTCGCTCTGCTGGTGCTGGTGTTCGGGGCGGCCGTGCTGGCCGCCGCCCGGCCCGCGCAACCGACGGGGGCGGGCTCGGGTTCCGACGGCCCGGACGACCTCATGTTGTGCGTCGCCGCGCCGCTGACCCAGCGGGTGACCGGTGCGTTCTTCGGCTTCTTCGCCGAGCACCCGACCGGCGACGGCGGTCAGCGCATCGGGCTCACCTCACCGAATCGGCGGGTGATCCCGCTGACCCGCGACCACCAGTTCGCAGCCGCCCGCTTCGGTGAGCTGGCCACAACCGGTGACCCGGCTGGCGACGCGAGCGCCGCCGCCGGCTTCGCACCCGCGGTCACCTACACCGACTACGCAGCCACCGTCGATGACCAGCTTGCGTTGTGCCTGACCGGGTTTCCGTCCGCCGACGAGTCGGGACCGCGCCGCCGCTCACTGATCTACCTGGGGCCGCCGACGCTCGGCGACCCCGCGGACGACCGACCGGCGCTGTTCACCGATCAGCAGGTGACCGAGTTGGCCGCCGACGCCGGTGTGCAGGTCAACGCGATCGCGATCGGTGGTCGCGAGGACCCGTTGGGCGGTGTCGTCGACGCCACCGGCGGACAGTACTTCTCGGTGCCTCCCGACGCCGACGCCGCCACGGTGGCCGCACACCTGGACGCGATCCTCGCCGTCCCACCCGCGGTGCCGCACCGCGGGGCGGGCGCGGGGACCGGTGATCATCCGGTAACCCCGTTGATCGCGGCGGTGCTGGGTGCGATGCTGCTGGCGCTGGCGCTGGTGGGGGTGCGGCGATGACGTTCCAGCCGGTGCTGCACGTGGTGGTGTTGCCGGTGATCGCCGCCGCGCTGGTCGCGTTGCGGGCGCTGACGCTGCGTCCGGCCCTGGCCGCCGGCCGCGCCGCGGTGCTGCGGTGGTGCGGGGTCACCATCGCCATCGCCCTGCTGCTGATCGCCGCCGCGCGGCCGACATTGCACGTCAAGGACGCCACCTCCGGGGAGACCGCCGGTGGTGCCGACACCAATGTGTTCCTGATCGTCGACCGCTCAGCGGATTCCGCGGTCGCCGACCACGGTGACGGCGTCGACCGGATGGCCGGCATCCGGGATGACATCACCGCGCTGACCGAACGCTATCCCCGTGCCCGGTTCGCGCTGCTGTCGTTCGCGGCCCGGCCGGCGTTGGAATGGCCGCTGTCCGCGGACGTGTGGAGCCTGCAACCCGTCGTCGACCGGCTGACGCCGTGGCGTGATCAGAACGGCGATCCGTCCCGGGTCAACGCGGCCGCCGCGGCGACGGTGCTGCGGTATCAGTTGATCGCCGCCGCGCAGCAGTATCCGGAGTCAGCGAACCTGGTGTTCTATTTCGGTTCCGGGGCCGGCGCGTCCGAAGCCCCGCAGGGGGAGTTCGATCTGATCGCCGGGGCGGCCGGGCGCAGTCTGGTGGACGGCGGTGCGGTGTACGGCTACGGCAACCCCGAGGACATCCGGCAGACGTCCGGGTCGCCGTTGAACGAGGCTGGGCTGCAACGGATCGCCGAACAGCTCGGGGTGCCCTATCTGCACCGCACCGCGGGCCGCGAGCTGCCCCAGCCGGGGCCTCCGACCACCGGCGGTGCGTCGGCATCGGGTGCCCTGACCGTCCGGATCGAGTTGTACTGGGTGTTCGCCATGGTCGCGGCCGCGCTGCTGCTCGCCGAGATCTATTTCGGTCTGCGCGATGTCCGGCGTACCCGGCCGGCTCGTCAGGCGGTGCAGCCGTGACCGGCCGGCTCCCGGCACGGGTGCGGTTGCGTCGCCGGCTGCTCATCTATTCGGCCCCGGTCGCCGTCGGGGTCCTGCTGACCGCGATCAAGCTGATCTCGGTGGTGATCGCCGGGCACTCGGCGGCAGCGCATTTCGCCGCGGGCGACGCCGACGGGCTGCGCCGGGACGTCGCGACGTTGCACTTGGCCGATGTGATCGAACCGCAGAAGGCGCGGTTCGCGGCGGGCACCCTCGCGGTGCTCGACGGCCGACTCACCGACGCCGACGCACGGTTCACCGAGGTCCTGTCCGGCACCGCGGCGCCGCACTCCTGTCCGGTGCGGATCAATCTGGAGTTGGTGCGGGAACGGCGGGGCGACCACGCCGCGTGGGCGGGCCGGCCCGACGCCGCTCGCGAGCGTTACCGCAGCGCGCTGCGGATCGTCGACGAGGCGCCGCCGGCGTGCTTCGCCGGCAACACCGATCCCGATCCCGAGCGGCGGGCCGTGCGGGCCGACGCGGCGGCCCGGTTGACCGCGAAGCTGGCCGGGTTGGGGCAACCGCCCCCGGCCGCACCCCCGCCGCCGTCGGCGCCACCTCCCCCGCCCCCGCCGGTCGGTGCGGCGACCGCGCCGGACGGCGAGGCGCCCCGGGAACCGTTACGGCTGCATCCGCGGGACGGCGACCCGCTCGACCGGTTGCGGCGGGTCCTACGCGACGCCGCCGAGTAGGCGCAGACCAACACCGCCGGAGAGGCGCAAACCAGCACCGCCGGATAGGCGCAGACCAGCACCGCCGGAGAGGCGCAAACCAGCACCGCCGGATAGGCGCAAACCAGCACCGCCGGAGAGGCGCTCAGTCGGACTTTGTGTCCGGCGGGGTTTCCCCACGCATCCGGGCGCGCAGCGCCTCGCGTTCCTTGCGGCGCTGCTCACTGAGCTCGGCCATCCCGGCGGTGGCGCGGCGGCGCAACGGCGCGAACAACCAGATGCCCAGCGGCAGGGCGATCACCAATGCGAACAGCATCGCCACCACCACGGGGAACTCGTCGATCCCGAACAACCGGCCCACCACGATGATCAGCACCGTCAGCGCCGCGACCAGCGCGAGCCGGGCCAGCACATAGCCCAGCACATCCAGCACCACACGGGTAGCGGACCGATTCTCCGTCACGAATCGGAGCCTACCGCCGACGCGTATATTGGCCTCAAGGAGGTTGTTGAGTGGCGTACTTGCTCGTGACCCTGATCGTGCTGGGCGTGGTCTACCTCGGCTGGCGGCTGGCGCGCGCCTACGAGAGCCGCCCGACCACTCGTGTCATCGGCCCGGACGACGATCCGGAGTTCCTGCGGCGTCTCGGCGGAGACACGAACCCGAACCCACGCCCGTAACCCCTCCACTCGCCAAGGGGGGTCAGAACGGGGGGCTCAGAACGGGGGGCTCTGAAGCTGCTGCGCGCCGGGAAACCCGTCGGCGACGACGGCGGCCAGTTCCAGCAGCGCTTGTCGGGTCTGCGGTTTGAGTTGGTCCAGGTCGATTTCGGCGCCCTCTTCCAGATGGGGGTCGAACGGCACCATCTTCACCGCGCGGCAGCGCCGGGAGAAGTGGTCCACGACCTTCTGCAGATCGACCTTGCCCGACCGTGGCCGCACCGCGTTGATCACCGCGATCGAGTTGCGCACCATGTCCTGATGTCCGTGCGCGTCCAGCCAGTCCAGCGTCGCCGCGGCGCTGCGCGCCCCGTCCACCGAGCCGGAACTGATCACGATCAGCACATCGGCGTTGGCCAGCACCGCCGACATCGCCGAATGGATCAACCCGGTGCCGCAGTCGGTGAGCACCAGGCTGTAGAACCGTTCGAGCACCCGCAACGTGCGGGTGTAGTCGTCGGAGCTGAACGCCTCCGACACGGCCGGGTCGCTCTCGGAGGCCAGCACCTCCAACCGGCTCGGGCTCTGTGAGGTGTAGGCCCGCATATCGCTGTAGGTCTGGATGCGGTCGGCGTCGCGCAGCAGGTCGCGCACGGTGGCCCGGGTCTGCAACGGCACCTTCTGGCTGAGCGTGCCGCGGTCCGGGTTGGCGTCCACCGCGACCACCCGGTCACCGCGGGCCGACCCGAACGTCGACCCCAGCGTCGCGGTGATCGTGGTCTTGCCGACACCGCCCTTCAGCGACAGCACCGCGATGCGGTAGCAGTCCTGCAGCGGGTGGCGCACCCGGTTGAGCAGTTCGTTGTGACGAGCGACCTTCGGGCTCTCGCCCAGGTTGACGGTCCGGAACGTGGCCCGGTACAGCCATCGGCGCCAGCCGCGCGACGGTGCCGGTCTGCGCTGTCCGAGCAGGGCCGTGGTGGACAGATCCACATACGGCGCTCCCGGCGCCTGCTCGGGCGGCGGCCCGGTATGCGGTGGCTGGGCCTGGACCCCGTGGAGTGGCACCCCGGGCTGTTGGACCCCGTGCTGGGCAACCTGCGGAGCGGTCGGCGCCGGTGGCGGCATCGCCGGTGGTGGGGCCCCCGCAGGTGCGCCGTGGCCGTGCGGCACACCGTCGGGTGGGGTGGGCGCGGTCCACTCCGGAGGTGGTGTGGCGGCCGGATCGCGGAACCGCTGTTCACCGCGAAATCCTGACGGTTGGTCAGTCAACAGCCCGTCCCCTCCTGTTGTGTCGGTCGTCGGTCAACTCAATTCTGTCGGCTCAGCCGACTGGACCCCACTTGTCGGCTCAGCCGACGCCGGCATATGAGTGCAGCCCCACCGTCACCAGGTTGATGAAGAACAGGTTGAACACCATCGCCACGAAACCGATGACGTTGATCCAGGCGGCTTTACGGTCCCGCCAGCCCGCGGTGGACCGGGCGTGCAGATACGCGGCGTACACCACCCACGCGATGAACGACACCGTCTCCTTGGGGTCCCATCCCCAGTACCGGCCCCACGCCTCCTCGGCCCAGATCGCGCCGAAGATCACGCCGAACCCGAACACCGGGAACGCGAAGATCGTCGCGCGGTACGCGATGCGGTCCAGGGTCTGGGCGTCGGGCAGCCGGTCGACGATCCGCGCCCACAGGCCGTCGCCGGCCACCTGGCCGAACCGCGACATCTTCACCAGGAACAGGATGCTGGCCACCCCGGCGACCAGGAACACCCCCGAGCCCAGGCTGACCACCGACACGTGGATCGGCAGCCAGTACGACTGCAGCGCCGGCATCACCGGCGCCGCGTCGGTGTAGAGCCAGCGGCCCGACACCGTCAACAGGATCAGCACCGGCACCAGCACGAACACCCACAGCGGGCGGTACCGGGCCCGCCGCAGCATCACCGCGGCCGCCACCAGACCGCACAGGCAGGTGACGTTGACGAACTCGTACATGTTGCCCCACGGCGCCCGCCCGGTGGCGAGCCCGCGCAACACGATGCTGCCCAGCAGCGCGGCGATGCCGACATAGGCCAGCGCGAGCCCGGCCCCGCCGATGCGTTCATCGACCGGACGTTTCGGGGCCTCGACGACGACGCCGGGTGCGGCGGCGCCGGGGGACGTGGTCACCGCCCCGGATGCGGCCACTCCGGCGGCGGCCAGTTCCCGCGTCTCGACCTTGCGGCTGCGGGCGTAGGCCAGCTCGATCGCCAACAGCAGAAGCGCACCCATCAGCACCAGCACGGAGGTGGTGAACGCCCAGTCGGAATAGCGGGCCAGGCCGATGTCGATTTCCGTACTCACCAGATCAGACCTTCTCTCGCGACGGGTCGGCCGTAGCGGCGTCGGCGCCGGTTGCGGTGCCGGTCTCTGGGCCGGTTTGTGAGCCACTGCGCAGCAGCCGCTCGGTCAACCGCTCGAACTCGTCGCCCCAGCCGGAGTTGTCGGTGCGCGCCAGACCGCCCAGTTCGACGTTCACGGTACCCGGGCCGGACGGGCTGATCCGAACCCAGACCCGGTGCCGCCGCACCACCAGCGACACCAGCAGCCCGGCCATCATCGTCAACGCGAACACCAGCACCCACACCTGGGCCGGGTCGTGCGACACCTGCACGTTGATGAACGGCACCGCGTTGTCGAAGCGCACCGTGGTGCCGTCGTCCAGGCGGGTCTGTTCGCCCAGCCGCAGATTGACCCGCGCCTTTTTGGTCAGCCGGTTCTGTTCGATCAACCGCTCATCGAGGGTGAACAGCGACTGTGGGCGGCCGCTGTCCAGTCCGGTGTCCCCGCGGTAGATGTCGATCGCGACGGCCGGATCGGTGAGTTCCGGAAAGATCGACGTCATCAGCGTGCCGTCGAACTGTGCCGTCGGCGCGAACAAGCCCTGGATCGCGATCTGATTCCTGCGGCGCTCGTCGGGATCCGGATAGGTGCCGGCCGGCGGATCGAACCGCATCACCCCCGACGACAGCAGCGTCAGCATGTCGTCCGGCCGGAACTGCAGCGTCTGGGTGCGGGTCTGGCCGTCCGGGAAGGTGACGGTGAACGTCGGGGCATACCCGTGGCCCTGCAGGTAGACGCGGTCCCCACCGACCCGCAGCGGATGGTTGACCTGCAGCCGGTACGGCCGCCAGGTGCCGGTGACCAGATCGTCGCCGGCCTGATACTCGATGTCGGCGGCATACGAGGTGGCCTGCCCGCTCGGCAGATATTCGGCGTCGAAGCCGTTGACCCGCAGGCAGATCGGATGAAGCGACGTGCCGTCGACGGTGTTGCCGGCCCGGAACGAGTCGAACGCGGCCGGGGACGCCGAGCAGAAGCCGGCCTGCCCGTCGGCGACGACGATCACCTGTCCCTCGTAGCCGAACATCTTGCCGACCGCCACCGCCACCAGCAGACCCAGCAGCGAGAAGTGGAACACGATGTTGCCGAACTCGCGCAGATACCCCTTCTCCGCGGAAATCTCGGTGACCCCGTCCTGCTCGCGGGTGGCGGTGCGCCAGCCGCGCAGCCGGCGGGTCATCTCGGCGGCCAACGGCCGCGGTTCCCCGGCGATGTCGGCGGTGTGGTGTTTGGGCAGCCGGGACAGGTTGCGGGGGGCGGGCACCGGGGTGGCGCGCAGGCTGCGGACGTGGTCGACGGTCCGCGGGGTCAGGCAGCCGACCAGGGAGACGAACAGCAGCACGTAGATCGCGGTGAACCAGAAGCTGGAGAACACATCGAAGGCCTGCAGGCGGTCCAGCCACGGTCCCAGCGTCGGATGCTCGGCGATGTACTCGGCGACCTTGCCCTCGTTGAGGTTGCGCTGCGGCAGCAGCGCACCCGGAATGGCCGCCAGCGCCAGCAGGAACAGCAGCACCAGCGCGGTGCCCATCGAGGTCAACGTGCGCCAGGTGTTGCGGATCAGTGCGCGCACGCGCTGTGTGAGAGACATCAGATCGGCAGCCTCACATCGGAGACGAAGGCGTCACGCACCCACGAGATGAACTCGTTCCACAGCCCGGTGACCAGCGCCGCGCCCACCAGGATCAACAGCACACCGCCGAAGATCTGGATGGTGCGGGTGTTGCGCCGCAGCCAGCCCAGCCCCTGCACCGCCCGCGCCGAACCGAACGCCAACAGGATGAACGGGATGCCCAGACCCAGGCAGTAGGCGATCACCAGGACCACCCCGCGGGCGACACTGGCGCCGTCGGTCGCCGAGGCGACGGTGATCACCCCGGTCAGGGTCGGGCCCAGACACGGTGTCCACCCGAGTGCGAACACCGCGCCGAGCAGCGGCGCCCCGGCCACCGTCGACCACTGCCGCGGGGCGAACCGGGCCTGCCGCTGCAGCGCCGGGATGAAGCCGATGAACACCAGTCCCATCACGATGGTGATCACCCCGCCGATGCGTTGCAGCAGCACCTGATTGGTGATCAAGGTGGTGGTCATCCCCAGCACCGCGACGGTGCCGAGCAGGAACACGACGGTGAATCCGGCGACGAACAGCGCGGCCGCGCCGGTCACCCGCAGCCGCGCCGACCGCGGCGACATCCCGGCTCCGGAGTCGGCCGGCGGGTCCCGGCGGGGACCTCCGGTGACCACCGGCGCGGCCTCCTTCGGCACGCCCACCACCGCGGCCAGATACGACAGGTAACCGGGCACCAGCGGCACCACGCACGGCGAGGCGAACGACACCAACCCGGCCAGGATGCTGATCGCGACCGCCACCAGCACCGGGCCGGCGGCGGCCAGCTCGGCGAAACCGGTCATGACGCGTCCCCGTCCGGGGCGGGATCCTCGGCGGCCAACCGTTCCACCACCGGTTGCAGATCCTCAGCGAGCAGTTCACGCAGGAACACCGCCGCGACCCGGTGTTCGCGGTCGAGCACCACGGTGGACGGGATGACCGTGGTCGGATAGCGGCCGCCGAACGCGATCATGGTCCGCATCGGCGGGTCGTAGATCGACGGGAAGGTGATGTTCCGGTCGGCGATGAAGTCCTGTGCCGCGTCGATGTTGTTGTCCCGCACGTCGATTCCGAGGAACGCCACACCCTGGTGACGGGTGGCGTCGTAAACCTGCTGCAGCTCGAGGATCTCGGTGCGGCACGGCCCGCACCACTGGCCCCAGATGTTGATCACCACGACCTGACCGGCGAAGTCGTCCAGCGAGATCGTCTCGTCGGGGTTCATCAGGTCCGGGCCGGAGATCGGACCGGGGCGGCCGCGGTCGGCGGGCGGATCGTAGAAGATGTCGGTCTGCCCGCCGGGGGCGACGAATTCGAAGGTTCCGCCCTGCGCGACGGCGTCATCACCGGTGGAGCAGCCGGTCAGCACCAGCATCGCGGTGCCGACCAGCAGAACCACCAGCCGCTTCACAGTTCGGCCGGCTCGCAGTACTTCACCTCGACGAGGCGGTCCCCGTCGAAGACGAACGACGTCAACGAGGCCAGGTTGCACTCGCGTTTGCGCGGATCGTGCCACAACCGCCGGCCCTCCATCGCCGACCGCAGCGTCCACACCGGGAGCTGATGGCTCACACACACGGCCTCGTGGCCGGTGGCCTTGGCCCGGGCCTTCTCCAGCGCGGTGGTCATCCGCGCCACGATGTCGCGGTACGGCTCACCCCAGGACGGTTTGAACGGGTTGTACAGGAACCGCCAGTTGCGCGGATCGCGCAGCGCGCCGTCACCGGGTGACACCCGCTGCCCCTCGAACACGTTGAGCGATTCGATGAGGTTGTCGTCGGTCTCCACGGTCAGGCCGTGCCGCGCGGCGATCGGCGCGGCGGTCTCCTGGGCGCGCTGCAGCGGTGAGGCGACCACCAGCACGATGTCCCGGTCGGCCAGCACCTCGGCGACCCGTTCGGCCTGCGCGCGGCCCCGCTCGGAGAGCCGGTACCCGGGCAGCCGCCCGTACAGGATGCCTTCGGGGTTGTGCACCTCACCGTGGCGCATGAAGTGGACGATGGTTCGTTCGCTCATGCCGGGCGGGCCTCCGGTTCTGCTCGGCCGGCGGCTCGGGCGGCCGCCGGCAGTGCGTCCGCGATCTTGTCGAAGGCCTCGTCGTCGAGTGCGGTGGACACGAACCAGGCCTCGAAGGCGCTCGGCGGCGCGTAGACGCCGCGTTCGAGCAGGGCGTGGAAGAACGGCGGGAACCGCCAGGTCTCGCTGGCGCGGGCGGTGTCGTAGTCGGTCACCGGTTTGTCGGTGAAGAACACGCTCAGCATGTTTCCGGCTCGCGAGACCTGATGTGGGACACCGGCTTCGGCCAGCGCGGAGGTGAGCAGGCCGGTGAGCCGGTCGGCGTTGGCGTCCAGGGTGGCGTAGGCGGCGTCGTCGGCGGCGCGCAGTGTGGCCAGTCCGGCGGCCATCGCCACCGGGTTTCCGGACAGGGTGCCGGCCTGATACACCGGCCCGAGCGGCGCCAACCGCTCCATCACCTCGGCGCGCCCGCCGAACGCGGCGGCGGGCAGCCCGCCGCTCATCACCTTGCCGAACGTGAACAGGTCCGCCTCCACCGATTCCAGGCCGTACCAGCCGGAACGGCTGACCCGGAACCCGGTCATCACCTCATCGGAGATCAGCAGCGCGCCGTGCTCGGCGGTGATCCGGCGCAGCGCGGCGTTGAAGCCCGGCTGCGGCGGCACGGCGCCCATGTTTCCGGGGGCGGCCTCGGTGATCACCGCGGCGATCTCGGCGCCGAGGCGGTCGAAGGTCTGCTCGACGGCGGTGACGTCGTTGTAGGGCAGCACGATGGTGTCGGCGGTGGCGGCGCCGGTCACCCCCGGCGACGACGGCAGGCCGAGGGTGGCCACCCCGGAGCCGGCGTCGGCGAGCAGGGCGTCGGAGTGGCCGTGGTAGCAGCCGGCGAACTTCACGATCTTGGCGCGGCCGGTGAAACCGCGGGCCAGCCGGATCGCGCTCATGGTGGCCTCGGTACCGGAGTTGACCAGCCGAAGCCGCTGCACCGGCGGCACCCGGTCGATGATCTCGCGGACCAGCTCGGTCTCGGCCGGTGTCGGTGCCCCGAACGACAGCCCGTCCGCTGCCGCCCGCTGCACCGCCTCGACCACGGCCGGATGGGCGTGGCCCAGGATCATCGGCCCCCACGAGCACACCAGGTCGACGTAGCGGTTGCCGTCGGCGTCGGTGAGCCAGCACCCTCGCGCCGAGGTGATGAACCGCGGGGTGCCGCCGACCGCGGCGAAGGCCCGCACCGGCGAGTTGACGCCGCCGGGGATGACCGTCGCCGCGTCGGCGAACAGGCGCGCCGAGGTTCGGGTGGTTCCGGGGGCGGGGTGGTCGACACGCATGACCACCAGTGTCCCAGCACCACGCAAGTCGGCAACTACAGGGTGTAGTGGGAGCCGGGTCAGGCTTTCGACACCGGGGTGAGCAGGAAGACCGGGTGGTCGGCGTCGTCGGGCAGCGCCTCGAAATAGCCTTTGACCACCCGCCCGGCCTTCTGCCGGTAGGCGGCCAGGATCGGCGCCCGGCTCTCGGGCGGGACCTCACGGGCCACCATCCGGGTGTCCCCCAGCAGCACGTTCGGCTCGGCCCGCACGTTGCGCACCCACTCCGTCTCGCCGCGGGTGGACACCAGATGGCGGTTGCCGTCGACGTCGACCGGGATCACCGGGATCTGCTGGGGCTGCCGGCTGACCCGCCGGGTCACGGTGAGGGTCTCGCTGCCGCCCGCGCCGAGCGCCATCGCGATCTTGTTGAACACCGCCCGGGTGAACCAGGGCGGTTTGAGATAGGCCATGCCCGAGTCTGTGCCGCGAACCCCGGCCGGCGCAATGCCCGGCCGGCCCGGTGTGGGCGCGCGAACCCTTGAACGCACCGCTTCGCGCGTAGTTGGATGACGGTATGCAACTCCCCCAAGGGCTGGCCCGGTTCAACCGCTACGTGACCAACCCGATCCAGCGGGTGTGGGCGGGCTGGGCCCCGTTGTTCGGGATCCTCGAGCATGTCGGCCGCAAATCGGGCCGGCAGTACCGGACGCCGTTGACGGTGTTCCCCACCGCCGACGGGGTGGCCATCCTGCTGACGTACGGACCGGACCGCGACTGGTTGAAGAACGTCATGGCCGCCGAACAGGTGCGGATGCGCCGGCACGGCAAGACGTTGACGTTGACCGACCCGCAGGTGATGTCCCGCGACGAGGCGGCGAAGTCGGTGGTCGGCCCGGCCCGCCGGGTGTTCGCCAGGCTTCCGTTCGAGCAGGCGGTGCTGCTGCGCCGGGTGTCCTGACGAATCCCGGTTCGCCGACAATGCGGCGGTTCGGTGCCGGCAGGTGACACCGATCCGCCGCCTTGTGTCTGTGTCGGGTGTCTGTGTCGGCTCTACGCGCGCCAGTGGAGCACGTCGCCGCGGCCCTGGGTGAGCACGGTGCCCGGCATCACCCGCAACCGCAGCGGCGTCAGCCGCCACGCCGCGAACGCCTCGCAGGTCGGGCCGTCCCGCCACTGCGGGATGATCGCCGGGTCGTAGCCGACCGGCCCGGGCGCGTTCTTGAACAGCTCCCACACCGTGGACCGGCCGGCGTCGTCGTACACCCACCGCACCCGGCATTCGGCGCTGCAGGTGTCGTGGCTGGGCGACCAGTAGCTCAGCGACACCACCGGATGGGCGGCGATGTGACCGCGTTTGAGCGGGGTGGGCACCGTCGCGATCCACCCGGTGAGCCGCTCACCGTCCCACTGCCACAGTGGATGCAGGATCCGGGTGCGGGGAACCCCGTCGGCGCCCACGGTCGCGGCCGTCGCCCACACGATCTCGTGGGCCATCGCGACGAACGCCGGTGCGACCCGTTGAAGCGCGGTCACGACTCCTGGATCCGACGGAATTCCTCGGTGTTGCGGTACTCCACCCTGCCCTCCTCGGCGCTGGTCTCGATGTGGCCCTTGTCCTCCTCATCGCCCCAGCCGGTCACGGCGGTTCCGGTGACGGTTCCACCGCTGCCCGGCAGCGTCGTGGTGGGAGTGCTGTCATCGTAGGCCTTGGCCATCTCCTTGGCCTGCTCCCGATGTTCGTCGGTGACCTCGGGCTTCTCGGTGAGCTGCTCGGAGTCTTCCGCGGGGCGCTTCTCGGTGGTCATGGGGCACGTCCTCGATGTCGGTCGCGTGGGAAATCAGTCGCAGACCGGGGTTTCGGCCCGCTACCAGCGACTGCCCGCAACGGTGACCCACGAAACACCGCCCGCTCATCGAGAACGGGTCAGCACATCCTCGACGATGTCGGCGGCGGCGGCCGCTCCGCCGGCCGCGGTGATGGCGTCGTGCATCGTGCGCACCGCGGCTGCGATCGTCGCGCTGCCGGCGACCCGCTCCACCGCCGAGCGCAGCCGGTCCGCGGTGATCTCGTCGCGCCCCAGCCGCACCCCCAGGTTCAGCTCGGCGATCCGGTCGGCGTTGGCCTGTTGTTCGGTCATCTGCGGAACGGCGACGATCGGCACCCGGTGCGCCAGCGCCTCCATCACACTGCCCATTCCGGCGTGACTGACGAAGACCGACGCGTGCCGCAGCACCTGCAGCTGGGGCACCGAGGCGTGCACCTCGACGTGCGGCGGCACCGGTCCCAGCCCGGCCGGGTCGACGCGGTCGCCGACGGCCAGCACGACATGCCAGCCGGAATCGGCGAACGCGGCCAGACAGGTGCGGAAGAAGTCCGCGCGGTCGTGGTAGGCGGTGCCGAGGGCGATCAGCACCACCCGGCGTCCGTCCCGGCCCGGCGGCGGCCGCCACTCACCGTCGGACGGCCGGTCGACGAGGCAGGGGCCCACGAACGCGTAGTGCGCGCCGAAGGTGTCGCCCGCGTACTGAAACTCCCTGGGCAGATAGACCAGTTGGGCGTCGGCGGCGGTCGCCCGCACCAGGCTGAGCCCGGTCAGGCCGTGTCGGCGGGCCAGCCGGTGCGCCCGCCACAGGTTCCACAGCAACCGCGGATGCAGCGGGTTGACCTTGATGTAACGGTTCATCGACCAGTGCCGGTTGCCGACGAGATTGGGCCACCCGGCGACGACCGGAACCTCCCATGCGGCCGCGGCCAGCCGGCCCCACCAGGCCATGGTGGCGTCGTGCAGGACCAGATCCGGCCGATCCCCGGCGAATCCGTCGAGGACCTGGGGCAGCACGTGCCCGGTCTCGCGCAGCGCCGCCTCGGTGGCACGGTGGAAGTCGCGGGCGGTGAACTGCGGGGGCGGTTCGGGCCCGCTCAGCGTCGTCGCGTAGGGCACCAGCCGGGCGCCGACGTCGGCGATCCGGGCCGCGTGCCGTTCGGTGGCGGCGTAGCTGACCCGGTGCCCGCGGGCGATCAGCTCGGCGGCCACCCCCAGCGTCGGGTTGACATGCCCGACGCCGACCGGAACCGCGAAGACGATGTGGGCCACGGCTCAGGCGGACCCGGTGTGCAGGGCGGCCGGCAGGCTGGGCAGGAAGTGCCGGGTGGCGAAGGCGCGGATGTCGTCGGCGGTGTCCAGCGGTTGCACACTGGGCAACAACAGCGCCATCGCCGCGTACCGCAGGATGGTGTCGGCGAATTCGATGACGGCGGCCTCCCCGATGCGTTCGGCGAAGCCGGCCGGGAAGATCACCCGCAGCGCCTCGGCCATCCGCTCCACGGCGGCGCCCCAATGCTGCTGCGCCAGGTGCAGGATGAATCCCGGCTCATCGGTGATCATCCGGTGCAGAACCCGGTGCCGGCGGAATTTCAGGATCGCCAGGGTGAACGCCTCGACGTAGTAATCACCTTGCGGGCCCGAGTGTTTCAGCTCGGCGGCGATGTCGGCGAACAGTGCCGCGTTCTCCCGGTCGACCACCGCGGCGACCAGCTCGTCGCGATTGGTGAACCGGCGGTAGATGGTGGTGCGGCTGACCCCGGCACGCCGGGCGACGTCCTCGAGCGCGACCTTGCGGAAGCCGTGTTGTTCGAACTCGACGACCGCGGCGTCGAGGATGGCTTGACGGGCCGGGTCAGGCCGCTCGGGCATAGCCCCGGCGCGCGTACTTGTTGTAGCGCACCTTCATCGGCAGCCGGTCCCACACCCAGTTCACCGGCCTGGACCGGCAGAAGGCGGCGAACCGCTGATAGCGGCGTTCCTGCTTCTCGCTCCACGGCAGGTTCAGCAGTGTCCGGGCGCGCGGCGGCAGGCCGCCGGTGGTCAGAAACGCCGCCACCGGGTCGAACACCACGCTGATCACCTTCCACACTGCCGGGTGCACACCCTTCGGGCACGGGAAGCCCTTGGTGACGTAGCCGACCCCGTACTTGGCGGTCTTGTGCGCGACGATGATCTCGTCGAGCATCCGGTCCCAATATCGCTCGAACTCGTCGTAGGTGGCCGGCATGACCCGGTCACTGACGCCGTAGCGGCGATACCAGGTCTTGGACTCCAGGTAGATCTGCTCCTTCTCGGCCCGGGTCAACCGCTTGACGAAGGTGTCGGCGAAGTAGAGCACCTGGTCGACGAAGGTGGCGTGGGCCCAGAAGTAGGTCTCCGGATCCAGCGCGTGGTAGCGCTGCCCGTCGGGCATCGTGCCCTTGATCTCGGTGTGGTAGTCGCGCACCTGTCGGCCCGGGTTTTCGTCGTCGCTGCCGTAGACGGTCATGAAGATCGGCGGCAGCGACCGCCTCACCCGCGCGGCGGTGTCGGAGAAGAACACCGAATGGTCGAGCACGCCCTGGCCGAGTTCGGCGAGCATGTTCTGCAGCACCGCGGGCCGCGGCCCGATCAGCGGCATACGGTTGTCGCCGAAGTAGCGCCAGACCAGCGAATCGGGGCCCAACGGCAGGGCATCGGGGGTGTCCCGGCGGGCGTCCTGGGGCGTTTCGACGAGTTCGGTCATGGCCTCGAGTGTTACAAAATTTGAGTTTTGTTCCAAGTGGCTGTGAGGGTTGTCACCCCGGCGCCAGGTCGTCGAATCCCGCCTGGGCCGCGGACCGGTGCGCCGCGTCGCCGGTCTGCGGGGCGAACAGCGCATAGCCGATCGGTGCGGTGGACCACAGCCGCGCACAGTGCTCGACCAGCCGGGGCTCGACCAGCCGGGGCTCGACCAGCCGGGGCTCGACCAGCCGGGGCTCGACCAGCCGGGGCCACACCCGCCCGCCGGCCGCCCGGTACACCTCGAGGGTCCGGTCGAACGCGGCCGGCGGCGCCAACGCGTGCTGCATGGCCAGGTCCCGCGCGGGATCACCCACCTCGGCGGTGGTCCAGTCCAGGACACCGGTGATCCGATCGTCCGGATCGACCAGCACATGCGCGGGATACAGCTCACCGTGGGTCAACACCGACCATCGTGGCCAACAGCCGTCGTCGGCCAGCCAGTCCAGCCAGCGCCGCCGCGCCGGCTCGGGCACGGTTAATTCGGCGCACACGGTGTCGAGGTCGCGCCGCCACCGCTGCCGCACCTGCTCGGGTGAGCAGACCGGCAGACCGGTGCCGGCCACCTCATCGGCCGGGACGGCGTGCAGTTCGGCGAGCAACCGGCCGAGTTCCTCGGCGTAGCGCAGCGAGCCCGGGTCGATGCGCCACACCGGCCGTCCGCCCTCGTCGAGGGTGAGTCTTGGTTCTCCCGGCAGCGCCGGATAGGCGATCAGCTCCGGGGTGTTGGATCCGCCAGTCCGGCACCGCCACCGACAACCTGGGTGCGACGAATTCGAGCACCGCCGCCTCGACGCGGGCCCGCTCGGCGGCGTCGGGACGGCGCGGCACCCGCAGCACCCATTCCACGCCGTCGACGGCCCGGGCGAGCGCGACACGGAAGTCCAGCCCGGCCTCGTTGACCGTCACGGTGGCGGGGTCCAGCCGCAGACCGTGGCGCCCGGCGGCGGCGACGAGCTCCGCCGCGATCACCGGCGCAGTCGGGCGACGCCCAGCACGGTCAGCACCCCGGCCGCGGTCGCCGACATCAGCGCCAGCGTCAGCAGCGGCGCCGAATAGACCACCGAGGTGGTCTCCGGTTCACCGTCGAGCACCGGCGCCACCAGCACGGTCGAACCGGCGGCCACCCAACCGGCCACCGCCCCGGCGGCGCAGCCGAGCGCCAGCACGAGCAACACCATCGCGCCCCGTCGGCCGGTCACGGTATCCGCTCGTCGACGAGCCGGGTCAGTTCGGTGCGCAGTCCGGCGCCGTCGCGGGCCCACGCCTGTGCGGTGCGGTCGTTGGTGAGTTTGAGGCCGATCCCCTTGCGGCCGCGCGGCACCCCGGTGAGCTCCCCGAGCGCCCGCGCCGACTGCCACTTCGGGACCTCGGAGCCGGTCGGCTCGGGAAAGACGCGCACGATCTCGTCCACCCGGATGGTTTCGGTGCCCTGCCGCAGGGTCTCCGGGGTCAGTTCGACGGACGTGTGGATCCGGGCCGCCTTGATCTGGATGGCCAGGAAGCCGGTCACCAGCACCAGGAAGATTCCGGGCATCAGCAGTTGCACCCCGTAGCCGGCCCACCGCTGGATCAACAGCATCGACATGGCCGAGGCGGGACCCAACATCGCCCACCACCAGCTCGCGCCGGGTTCGTGGAACAACACCTGCGGCGGCGCACTGCGTTCGCTCACTGCTCTCCCCTGTCCTGTGTGTCCTCGGTGACGTCGTCGGTGAACCACCCGGCGGCCGTCGGCCGCGTCAGCAGCACCACGCCCACCAGCACCGGCAGCAGGGCGATCAGCGGTGCGACGCCGGTGCCGACGATAACGGTCAGGACCGCCACCACGGCCACCGTCACCAGACCCAGTGCGACCGTGGCGCGGCGGTAGGTGACCTGCCCACCGCGGATCCGGCCGGTGAGGAACGCCAGCCCGGCGCCGGCCAGCGCGTACAACAGCCCGGTGGCCCGGCGGAACATCAGGTAGCTGCGCAGTTGGTCATCGGTGAAGGTCTCGGGGGCCACCGCGCGCAGCTGGTCGAACCCGACGGTGGCCACCACCAGTCCGGTACCGAGCAGCAGGGCCGCGCCGAGCAGCAGGAGCCAGAACGCCACGTCGACGATGCGCGGCCGCTGCGGCGGTGATGTGGCTGACACGGTGCGCCAGCCTAACGCCGATTCAGCGGGTGAAGTAGGCATGGGCGTCCTTGCGGTGCAGCAGATACGCCCCGCCCACGATCAGGACCGCGCCGAAGATCGTGCAGACGGCGTAGCCGACCGCCGCCACCGGCGGACGGTCCACACTGAACAGGTTGATCCCGGCATACACCACCGAGGCGATCCCGCCGCCGGTCAACAGCGTCCGCGCCCACCGGTAGCCCTGCCGCAGCAGCACCAGGAAGGTCACCACGATCGCGGCGATGACGAACAGGAACATCGCGGAGAACCCGTAGACCACCAGCGGGGAGCCGGGCGCCGGTGCGGCGACGAGATCCACCACCGAACCGATGATCATCAACGGCAGCGCGGCCGCCCACAGCCAGAACGCGGTGTCGACGTCCGGCGGGGTCGTCGGCGGCTGCGGTTCGGTCACCCCAGCCAACCGGCGGCCTCCACCGCCCAGTAGGTCAGCACGATGTCCGCGCCGGCCCGCCGGATGCCGGTCAGCGCCTCCAGCGCGACCGCGGGTCCGTCGATCCAGCCGTTGGCCGCGGCGGCGCTGATCATCGCGTACTCCCCGGACACCTGGTAGGCCGCGACCGGGACCGGGGAGATGTCCGCGGCCGCGCGCACCACGTCCAGATAGCCCAGGGCCGGTTTGATCATCACCATGTCGGCGCCCTCGTCGATGTCCAGGCGCACCTCGAGCAGGGCTTCCCGGGCGTTTCCGGGGTCCTGCTGATAGGTGCGCCGATCACCGCTCAGGCTCGACGCCACCGCTTCCCGGAACGGGCCGTAGAACCCGGACGCGAACTTGGCGGCGTACGCCAGGATCGCCACATCGGTGTGCCCGGCGGCGTCCAGCCCGGCGCGGATCGCGGCGACCTGACCGTCCATCATCCCGCTCGGGGAGACCACCTGCGCGCCGGCCTCGGCCTGCGCCACCGCCAGCTCAACGTACCGGGCGTTGGTCGCGTCATTGTCGACCCGGCCGCGGGCGTCGAGCACCCCGCAGTGCCCGTGATCGGTGAACTCGTCCAGACAGGTGTCGGCCATCAGCACGGTGTCGTCCCCGAGGTCGGCGGTCAGGTCCCGCAGCGCCGCGTTGAGGATGCCGTGCTCGTCGGCGCCGATCGATCCGGTGGCGTCCTTGTCGGCCTCCTGCGGCACCCCGAACAGCATCAGACCGCCCACCCCGGCCCCGACCGCCTCGGCGGCGGCGCGGCGCAGGGACTCGCGGGTGTGTTGCACCACCCCCGGCATCGACCCAATCGGGCGCGGTTCGTCGATCCCGTCGGCGACGAACATCGGCAGCACCAGATGCCGCGGCTCCAGCGACGTCTGCGCCACCAGCCGGCGCATCGCCGCGGTGCCGCGCAGCCGTCGCGGCCGACGATTCGGAAACGTCACGGCCGCGGACCTAGCGGCGACGGCTCTTCTTACGCGGCGGCGGCAGCGCACCCTCGGCCCGCAGCCGGGCGGCGTGCTCGGCCAGGGCGTCGACCAGCGGGCCCACCGCGGCCACCTCGGGCTGCACGTCGACCCGCAGCCCGAACTCGGTGGCGGTCTCCGCCGTCTTCGGGCCGATGCAGGCGACGATGGTGCGGGCGTGCGGCTTGCCGGCGATGCCGACCAGGTTGCGCACCGTCGAGCTCGAGGTGAAGCACACCGCGTCGAACCCGCCGGTCTTGATCATCTCGCGGGTGGCCGCCGGCGGCGGCGCCGCGCGCACCGTGCGGTAGGCGGTGACGTCCTCGATCTCCCAGCCGCGTTCCCGCAGCCCCTCGGCCAGGGTCTCGGTGGCGATGTCGGCCCGCGGCAGCAGCACCCGGTTCACCGGGTCGAAGACGTCGTCGTAGGGCGGGAACTCCTCGAGCAGGCCGAGCGATGACTGCTCACCGGACGGCACCAACTCGGGGTTGATCCCGAACGCGCGGACCCGGTCCGCGGTGGCCTGCCCCACGCAGGCGATCTTCACACCGGAGAACGCGCGGGCGTCCAGCCCGAACTCCTTGAACTTCTCCCAGACCGCCCGCACCGAGTTGGTGGAGGTGAACACCACCCACTGGTAGCGGCCGTCGACCAGCCCCTTGACCGCACGCTCCATCTGCGCGGGGCTGCGGGGCGGCTCGACCGAGATGGTCGGCACCTCCATCGGCAGCGCGCCGTGGGCGACCAGCTTCTCGCTCATCTCGCCGGCCTGCTCACGGGTACGCGGCACCAGCACCGTCCAGCCGTACAGGGCGCGGCTCTCCCACCAGTTCAGCTTGGCGCGGTTGGTGACGGTCTTGCCGATGGTCACCACCAGGTTGCCGGTGTGCGGCCCCTCGGCGGGCGCACCGCCCGGCGGCTCGAGGCCGGCCAGCGTCGCCTTGTCCCCCATGGTGGCCAGGCTGGCTTCCACCGAACGCTGCTGGCAGGTGGTGCCGTTGGTGGTCACCACCACCGGTGTGGTGTCGGCCAGGCCGTACTCGATCAGGGTGTTCGCGGCGTCAGACAGATGCGACGCGGTGGCCTGCAGGATCAGCGGGCCCGGCGCCGCGGCCAGCGCACCCCAGTCCACATCGCCGCGCACATCGGCGACGGTGTGGGTGGAGCCCAGCGGTAGTCCGGCGTAGGTGGGCACCGCGGTGGTCTGCGGCAGCCCCGGCACGATCTCGAACGTGAGCTGGGTGCGGGCCAGTGCGGTGATCTCGTTGATGACCGCGTCCACCGACAGCGGGTCGCCGGCGATCAGCCGAACCACATCGGAGCCGCTGCGCGCCTCGGCCGCCACCGTCTTGGCCACCTCGGCCGGATCGCCCAGCGCCGGGCGGATCTCCGGGCCGCGGCAGATGTCCTCTTCCTCGACGGCGTCCTTGTCGTCGGCCTTGGCGGCCTTCGCATCGGACTTGGCATCGGTGGCCTTCGCATCGGACTTGGCACCGGCGGCCTTGGCATCGGACTTGGCGCCCGATTTGACCGGCCTGGCCGGCGCCGGACCGACCAGCGGCGGCAGATTCGTACCGATCAAAGTCTTCACCGCCTCCGGAACATCGGGGTCGGTGAAGACCAGCGCGGCATGGGCCAGTATCGTTTGAGCCTTAGTTGTCAGCAGACCGGGATCCCCCGGGCCGGCGCCCACGTACGTGATGCGGCCGGGCTTCGGCTTACGCCCTCGCATGCTCACCTGCCGAGTCATCTGTCTCTCCCGCTCTACAGCTCAGTTCGATCCGCCATGAGTTCACGCGCCCCCAGCTCGAACAACTCCGCGGCCACCGAGACGCCAAGCTCTCGTGCCCGACCCGGAGTTCCGACGCCGGACGCACGGATCACGTCGGATCCGCTTACCGTCGCCACGCAGGCGCGCAGCGACAGTTCCTCGAAGACACGACCGTCCTCATCGATGGACTCGACTACCTCAGCAATCGCCCCCACCGGTGCGGAACATCCCGCCTCCAGTTCGGCGAGCAGGACCCGCTCTGCGGTGACCGCGGCCCTGGTGTCGGAGTCGTCCAACTCCGCCAGGATCGCGGCAAGCCCGGTGTCCTCCGCGCGGCACTCGACCGCCAACGCGCCCTGAGCCGGTGCCGGCAACATCTGCACCGGTTCGAGAGTCTCGGTGACGACTTCGAGGCGCCCGATGCGAGCCAGCCCCGCCCGGGCCACTACGATGCCGTCGAGTTCACCGTTGCGAACCCTGTTCAACCTCGTATCTAGGTTGCCTCGTAGGGGGCGGATTTCCAAACCGAGACCCAATGCTCTAAGCTGGGCTGCCCGCCGTGGACTCGAAGTTCCGATCAACGAACCGGATGGCAACTCCCCGAGAACGAGGTTGTCGCGAGCAACCAGCACGTCACGCGGGTCTTCACGCGGAGGAACGGCGGGAATGGCAAACCGAGGGTCGTCGGCGGTCGGGAGATCCTTGTAGGAGTGCACCGCGGCGTCCACCCGACCGTCGAGGATCGCCTCGCGCAACTCGGCGGTGAACACCCCGACGCCCATGTGCTCGATGGGGGTGTCCGGGGACCGGTCGCCCCGGGTCGAGATGATGACCAGTTCGGCTGGGTGGCCCCGGCTGATCAGAGCGTCTCTGATGACGCCGGCTTGCGTCGTCGCCAGGAGGCTGCCACGAGTTCCGATCCGGATTACGCCATCGCGTTGAGTCAATGAATAGCTCAGTCTTCGAGTTCGGTTGTCACAGATCTGATGTCAGGCGCCTTGATCTCAGGCGCCCTGATCTCTGGGGTCACGGTGGCCCGCGCCGCATCACTCAGGGCGGTGTCGAGCGCGTCGCCCACCGCGGTGTTGATGTCACCGCTCACCGTGGGCTTCAGCTCGCTGCCGGCCACCGCGTCGACGGCCTGCTGATCGAGTTCGAACAGCTCGCGGAGGGCCTCGGCGTAGCTGTCCCCGCCCGGCGCGCTGGCCAGCTGTTTGACCCGCACCGTCGGTGCGTGCAGCAGTTTGTCGACCACCCGTCGCACCGTGCGCGCGACCTCGTCGCGGTGCGCGGCGTCCAGTTCGGGCAGCCGGTTGTCGAGCCGCAACAGCTCCGCCTCGACGACGTCGGCGGCGCGTTTCCGCAGCGCGGTGACGGTCGGCGTGACCTCCGCCATCCGCTGGCCGGCCAGATACCGGGCCACCTCGGCGGCCACGATCGCGCGGGCCGCCTCGGCGTCGGACGCGGCCGCCCGGGCGCTGGGCTCGCGCTGGATCCGTTCCATGTCCACGACGTGGACCGCCGGCAGTCCGGCGACCGCGGCGTCGACGTCACGCGGCATCCCGAGGTCGCAGATCACCAGCTCGCGATCCTCGGAGCGGCCGGCCAGCGCCCGGTGCGCATCGGCCAGCGACACCACCGGGCTGACCGCGCCGGTGCTGCTCACCACGACGTCGGCGTCGGCCAGCGCGGCACAGATGTGATCGAGCGTCAGCGCCTCGGCCGCGACGCCCTGTTCGGTGATGTTGTGGGCCAGCCGCTTCGCGCGCGGCAGCGACCGGTTGACCACCTGGATCCGCTCCACACCCGCGGCGACCAGGTGTTTGGCTGTGAGCGCGCCCATCGAACCGGCGCCGATGATCAGCGCGTTACGCGCGGCCAGGCTGCCCAGGGTCCGGCCGGCGATGTCGAGGGCCACCGACACCACCGAGGCGCCCGCCGCGTCGATGCCGGTCTCGGAGTGCACCCGCTTGCCGACCGACAGCGCCCGCTGCGCCAGTTCGTGCAGGGTCCGCCCGACGGAGCGGTTGGCCTCGGCGGCGGCATACGCCCGCCGCACCTGGCCCAGGACCTGTTGCTCGCCGACCACCGCCGAGTCCAGCCCGCTGGCGACGGCAAACAAATGCTCGACCGCGGCCTCGGCGTACCGGACGTAGGCGTATTTGGTCAGATCATTGAGGGGCATGCCGGAGTGCTCGGAGAGCACCTGGCCGATCACCGACAGGCCGCCGTGGAATGCGTCGACAACCGCATAGATCTCCACCCGGTTGCAGGTCGACAGCACCATGGCCTCGGTGACCAGCGACGACTCCAGAACCCGGTCGATGATCTTGGCTTGTTCGGACTCCTCGGTACTCAGCTGCTCGAGCACCGACACCGGCGCACTGCGGTGCGAAACCCCGAATAGCAGCACGCTCACGGCTTCATCACCACCTCGACCACGGTAGTCGGTTCAGAGTTGGGCTACCAAATTCGCTGATTCCGTTCATCGGCCCGCTAAATCCGCCCGTAGTCTCGGCTCGTCCACTTCCCAGTAGCTGTGCTCGTCGCCGTCGAGCAGTACCACCGGCAGCCGGTCCCCGAATTCCGCACGCAGCGCTGGGTCGCCGGCCGCCGCCGCGGCGTCCACATCGGTGACCGTGAACTCGAACCCGAGCTCGGCCGCCAGCTCCTCCAGCTGCTGCGCTGCCCGCTCACACATGCCGCACCCCTGTCGGCTCAGCAACACCACACGGGACTCCACACCGCACAGTATCGCCGTTCGGGTGGCTAAATTGGAGCCGTGGCCGAATCGCGTGGTGTGGAGACGACCCCGACCGACGCCAGCCACGGCCCGCGCGAACAGGAGACGGCCGGTAAGGCCAGCGCCGAAGCAGCGGTGACCGAGCTGGCACCCGAGCCCCCGCCGCCGGCGCCACCACCGGATCTGACCGCCGCGGCGTTCTTCGACGTGGACAACACCCTGGTGCACGGCTCGTCGCTGGTGCACTTCGCCCGCGGGTTGGCCGCACGCAACTACTTCTCCTACCGCGACATGCTGCGGTTCGTCTATGCGCAGGCGAAGTTCCAGCTCACCGGCCGGGAGAACAGCGACGACGTGGCCGCCGGCCGGCGCAAGGCGCTGTCGTTCATCGAGGGCAGGTCGGTCGCGGAACTCATCGCGCTCGGCGAGGAGATCTACGACGAGATCATCGCCGACAAGATCTGGCCCGGCACGCTGGCGCTGGCCCAGATGCACCTCGACGCCGGGCAGCAGGTGTGGCTGGTCACCGCGACGCCCTATGAGCTGGCCGCGACGATCGCCCGGCGGCTGGGGTTCACCGGCGCGCTGGGGACGGTCGCCGAATCGGTCGACGGCGTGTTCACCGGCCGGCTGGTCGGCGACATCCTGCACGGCGTCGGCAAGGCCCACGCGGTGCGCAACCTGGCCGTCCGGGAGGGTCTCAACCTGCGGCGCTGCACGGCGTACTCGGACAGCTACAACGATGTGCCGATGTTGTCGCTGGTGGGCACCGCGGTGGCGATCAACCCGGATGCGGCGCTGCGCAGCCTGGCCCGGGAGCGGGGCTGGGAGATCCGCGACTTCCGCACCGCGCGCAAGGCCGCCCGGATCGGGGTGCCGTCGGCGGTGGCGCTCGGCGCGGCCGGCGGGGCGCTCGCCGCGCTCGCCCAGCGCCGCCACGAACGGCGCTGACACCGACGCTGATAGGCTCACGCCGCCAGGCCACGGCCGACGACCGACCGGAGCACACAGCCATGAGCATCGCCGCAGACATCATCGGGACGCACTACCGCTATCCGGACTACTTCGAGGTGGACCGGGAGAAGATCCGCGAGTTCGCCCGCGCGGTGAAGAACGACCATCCCGCCCACTTCACCGAGGAAGCCGCCCGGGAGTGCGGCTACGACGCGCTCATCGCCCCGCTGACCTTCCTGGCCGTCGCCGGCCGCCGGGTGCAGCTGGAGATCTTCAACCACTTCGATGTGCCGATCAACCTCGAGCGGATGATGCACCGCGACCAGAAGATCATCTTCCACCGGCCGATCGTCGCGGGCGACAAGCTGTACTTCGACTCCTATCTGGACTCGGTGATCGAATCGCACGGCACCGTGATCACCGAGGTGCGCGGCGAATGCACCGACGCCGACGGCAATCCGGTGATCACCAGCGTGGTCACCATCCTGGGTGAGGCGGCCCATCCCGACGAGGCCGACGAGCTGACCGCGCAGATCGCGGCGCGCCGCGACGCCGCGTTGAAGCAGTTCGTGGCGTCCCAGAACCGGCCCGCGACCGGCGGGGCGTCAGCCGAGGAAGGTGCTGCGCCGGCGGGTCAGTAGCTGGTAGAGGGTCTGCTGGATGGTCTCGCGGACCTGGTCGGTCAGTTCGAAGGTGATCATCGGATCGTCGGCGGCCGATTCGTCGTAGTCGGCGGTGGGGATCGGTTCGCCGAACTCGATGTACCACTTCGACGGCAGCGGGATGAGCCCGAGCGGCCCGGCCGCCGGGAACAGCGGGGTGATCGGGAAGTACGGCACCCCCAGCAGCCGCGCCAGCAGCCGCACGTCGGCGAGCATCGGATAGATCTCCTCGGAGCCGACGATCGAGCACGGCACGATCGGCGCCTTGCTGCGCAGCGCGGCGGAGACGAATCCGCCGCGGCCGAACCGCTGCAGCTTGTAGCGGTCCCTGAACCGCTTCCCCAGCCCCTTGTAGCCCTCCGGGAACACCGCGGTCAGCTCCCCGGCGGCCAGCAGCCGGTGGGCGTCGTCGGCGCAGGCCATGGTGTGCCCGGCCTTACGCGCGGCCGGCCCCACCACCGGCAGATCGAACACCAGGTCGGCGGCGAGCATCCGCAGGTCCCGGTGCAGCGGGTGATGGTCGTGCACCGCGACCGACGCCATCAGGCCGTCGAACGGCAACACCCCGGCGTGGTTGGCCACCACCAGGGCCGCACCGGTGTCGGGCAGGTTCTCGATACCGCTGACCTCGACCCGGAACCAGGAGTTGAACAGACCCCGCAGCAGCGGCAGGAACACCGCCTCGTTGAGGTGCGGATCGAAGCCGAATTCGTCGACGGTGTAATCGCCGGTCATCCGCTTGCGGAGGAATTCGGCGACGGCGCCGATGCGTCTGGCCAGTTCGTTGGGCTGCTCCTGGGCCGCCGCCGACCGCCCGGACCCTGAGCGTGCCGACTCCAATTCCCGGATGACGCCGGCGAGCTCCTCGGAGGCCTGCACCGCCGCGTCGGACTGCATCGACGGGTGCCGGCGTACACTGGCCGCCCGCTGGGCAATCCGGCGCTGCGCAGCGCGACCCGAATCCGAATGCAGCGGAATCACTTTCGCCTTCGGATCGCCTGCGACCACTCGCTCCACCCCCGCCAGATCGATAGATTCCCCTGTTGATGGATCAACGTCCCCACCGCTGAGCCACTGCCACCGCACGGCTCTCCATTGAGCGTACCCACCGCGGGTCGACGATCGGGGTCAATCCACGGCCACGTACATAATCGTCGAACGCCTCCACCGTCGTCCACTTGGGCGAGTAACCCAGATCCTCACGCATCCGCGTGGTGTCCATGACCCGGCCGTAACTCAGGTAGTTGAGTTGCTCGCGATCCAGCTCGGTGGAGCGGGTCGCGCGCACCACCGAATCGACGACGGACAGCGCCGATCGCGGCACCGGCAACGCGATCCGGCCGGCCCGCCGGATCGCCTGCGACATCATGATGATCCCGGGTGCGGCGATGTTGAACGTGCCCGGTTTCCCGGAGAGCGTCGCGTGCTCGAGCGCGCCCAGGGCGTCCTGTTCGTGCAGTAGTTGCAGGCGCGGGTCCCGGCCCAGCACGGTGGTGACCACCGGACGGGCCAGAAACCGGGTCAGCGGGCTGTTGATCGCCGGCCCGATCAGGTTGGCCAGCCGCAGGATGGTGACCGCGATGTCGGGCCGGCGCCGCGCCAGGCCGCGGGCGTAGCCCTCGATGTCGATGCTGTCGCGGGCGAAACCGTCGCCGGGCGATTTGCGCGCATCGCACTCCTCGGAGAACACCACCGGATCGCGGGGATGGGCCCCGTACACGTCCGAGGTGGACTTGAGCACCACCCGGCGCACCGACGGCGCCTTCTGACAGGCCGCGAACAGCTGGATCGCGCCCATCACGTTGAATTCCTTCTGGGTGGCGCGTGCACCCGATCCCCGGGCGTAGGAGGCCGCCGCGGCGTGCACCACGGTGTCCACGTTGCCGTTGCGGATCACCTTGGCGATGAAGGGGTTTCGGATGTCGGCGCGGATGAACTCGGCGCGCCCCATACGCCGCAGCATGTCCTTGCTCGGTGTCGCGACGTCCACGGCGATCACATGGTCGATCGCCGGGTTCTGCGCCAACCGCGCGGTCAGGTATCCGCCGAGGAACCGGCACGCCCCGGTGACCAGAACGACCTTCGGCTGCTGCGCCGCGTCACCGGTCCCGGTTCCGTCGGCGGCATCCACCGACCTGCCGTTGCGACGATCTTCGGATGCCATCAGGCCCAGCCTAACGGCGAAAGCGCGAAATTACTTGCCGAGTTTCCTGCGCTGAACCCGGGTACGGCGAAGCATCTTGCGGTGCTTCTTCTTCGACATGCGCTTGCGCCGTTTCTTGATGACTGAACCCATTGACTCCGTTACCTAAGTTTTCCGAGCCGCCCATGACGGGGCGGCTGACTCGACCCCGCCACTTTACCGGGCGGGCCGAGCGGTTGGAAAACCGGTCGCCGGCCGAAAATCGCCGGGCGCAGGAGAATCATCGGGTTTCCGATGTCATCGGCGAGGTCATCCCGACCGGAAACCGGCCCCGTTGCCCCGCCCCGCTAACCGGCGTCGAAGAACGACGATTCCAACAGGTCGTGCACCGCCTTGGCATGCACCCGGAACGACCGTCCGACGCGAACTGCCGGCAGCTCGCCGCTGTGCACCAGTCGGTAGACGGTCATCTTGCTGACCCGCATCAAACTCGCCACTTCGGCAACGGTGAGAAATTGAGCTCGCGGCACACCTCCGGTGGCGTCCACCGCATCACGCGCCGACTTCCCGCTCGCCGAATCCCGGCCCGATGGCCCGTTCATTGACGTCATCGCAACCCAATCCATCAGGCACGGGCAGTCCCAGCGGCTTCCCCTCCGCTGGCACCCACCCGTGCATACACCCAGGAGAATAGCGTGGCGGGTGGTGTTACTGCGACGGGTGTGGGGTATTCAATTCCGATTCAGGCGAATTACTCGGATGTAATTCCGAGCTGTTCAGAGCGCATTTTCGCGGCCTCCACCGCATTGGCGACCGCGGCCCGCAAACCGCCGCGTTCGAGTTCTCGCAGACCAGCCGCGGTGGTACCGCCCGGCGAGGTAACCATCGCACGCAACTCGGCCGGGCTGGTGTCCATCGCAGCGCCGGCCGCGGATTTCGCGGCGTCGTCCAGACGGTCCAACAGCATCGCCGCCGAACCGGCCATGGTCTGGGCGACCAGACCGGTGGCCACCGCGCGGGACAGCCCGACGGCCACCCCGGCGTCCACCATCGCCTCGGCCATCAGGAAGAAGTAGGCCGGGCCGGAGCCGGACACCGCGGTGACGGCGTCCATCTGCGCCTCGGTCACGGTCAGCACCCCGCCGACGGCGTCGAAGATCCCCGCGACCTCCTTGAGCTGTTCGGGCGTCGCGAACCGGCCGGGCGCCAGCGCGCTCACCCCGCCGCCGACCACCATCGGGGCGTTGGGCATCACCCGGACCACCGGGGCGCCGGCCGGCAGCTTGGCCTCGTAGTAGCCGGTACCCACCCCGGCGGCCACCGACACGAACACCTGCTCGTCGGTGCCGCTGTCGGCGCGCGCCGCGGCCTCCGCGATGTCGTCGATGACCTTCTCCACATCGCCGGGTTTGACGGCGATCACGATGAAGGTGGCGCTCTCGGCCGCGTCGCCGACCGAGGTCACCAGCACCCCGTACTTCTCGGCGAGGTATTTCGCCCGGTTCGGGTCCTTCTCGGCGACCACCAGGTCCTTGACCTGACGGCCCGCCCGCAGCAGTCCGGACAGAAGGGCTTCGCCGATGTTTCCGCCACCGATGATCGCGATTCTCGCCACGCTCAAAGCATGGCAGACGACGCTAGCGCTGCGGCACCATGGCCAACTGGCGGGTCTGCACGATGATGCGGCCGGCGTGATCGACCACGACGTGGTCCTCGTCGAACCAGTCCTGGCCGATCTGCATGGTGGTGCAGATGACCCGCAGCCAGCCGTCGGCCGGCAGCCCGCGCAGGTAGGCGGTGAGCTGCACGGTGGGCGCCCAGCCGAACCGCTGCACCGCGTACGTCACCGGCGCCGAGACATCCCCGCACATCAGCGCGAACAGCACATCGGGCGCAGCGTCGCGGGGCCGCACCCACATCTCCACCACGGGCGGGCCGCCGTCGCTGCGGGGCTCCAGCGTGTGCAGCGCCGGGCGGATGTCGCAGCCACGGGCCAGGTGCACGATGTCGGCCATCGGATGGCCCGGGCCGATGGGTTCCAGACCGGGCGGCGGTTCGGGGGTCATCCGGGTCACCACGGGGTTGACCGACAACAGCGGTTCGGCCTCGTGTTCGGGTTCGGCCAGCGTCACCGCGGCCCGCACCGCGGTGCGGTCCCCCTGGGTCAGTTCGACATCCACCAGGCTGACCCGGCGGCCGCGTTTGTGCACCGTGGCCCGCAGCCGCATCGGGCCCGGGTCGGGGGCCCACAGGTAGTTGGCGCTCACCGCCACCGGCTGCACGGTCCCGACCTCACCGTTGCGGCCGGCACCGTCCCGGCCGACGGCGTGCGCGCTGCGCGCGGCCTGCGCACACAGCGCCAGCATCGCACCGCCGTGCACCTTCGGGCCGATGGTCCAGTGCTCGTTGAGTTCCCCGTCGTATTCGCACCGTTCGGGACCCTCGCTCACCGTGGTGAGGGTCATGGCGTCGGTGAACGAGGTGGATCCGGGCTCGACCGTGCTGTCGACCATGCTGAAGACATCCTCCGGGGGACTCGTGACTGGAACTCGTGGCTGCGCGGCGGGTGATCGTCAGCGCAGCAGGTGCTGACGGGCGAACTGCAGCGATTCGGTGAGCAGTGCCTCGCGTTCGTCGGCGTTGCGCGCCCGCGAGGTGGTGACCTCCAGAATCACATGCCCGGTGAAGTCGCCGGCGGCCAGCATCTGGCAGATCTCCGCCGCCGGCTGGGTTCCGCGGCCGGGCACCAGGTGTTCGTCGACCGAGGCGCCGCTGCCGTCGCACAGGTGCAGATGCGCCAGGCCGTCTCCCATGCGCCGCGCCATGTCCATCGCGTCGGTGCCGGCCGTCGCGGTGTGCGACAGGTCCAGCGTGTAGTGCGCGTGGTTGCCGTCCAGCGGATCGTAGGACGGCGCGAACGCGGAGATCCCCGGGCCGGGCTTGCCGCCGCGCTTGCGCATCCGCTCGATCGACGCCTCACCCGCCCCGAAGAACCGGTCGGCGCGGAACGGGAACATGTTCTCCACCGCGACGAGCACGTCGCTGGACGCCTCGAGTTCGGCCACCTGATCGGTGAACCCCTCGGCGTACCGGCGCTGCCACCGGAACGGTGGATGCACCACCACCGTCTGGGCTCCCAGTTTCTCGGCGGCGCGCACGCTGCGCTCCAGCTTGGCGACCGGGTTCGCACCCCACACCCGCTGGGTGATCAACAGGCACGGCGCATGCACCGACAGCACCGGCACGCCGTAGCGCTTGGACAGCCGTGCCACGGCGTCGATGTCCTGGCTGACCGACTCGGCCCACACCATGAGCTCGACACCGTCATAGCCGAGGCGGGCGGCGTATTCGAAGGCGGCCTCGGTCCGCAGCGGGTAGACCGAGGCGGTCGACAATCCGACCTTGATGGCAGGGCGCACAGTGCTTCGTCGGCCGCCCTAGCTCGCCTGCAGTTGCAACGCCAACGGACCGAAGGTGACCAGCGCCCCGACCACCACCGCGATCATCGTGCTGGTGATGTCCTCGGTCTTGCGCACCACCCGCACCCCGGCCACCAGGCCGAGGATGACCAGCATGCTCAGCACCAGCGTGACGATGCTGTTCCAGCGCCACAGCTGGTCGAAACCGAGGAACAGTCCGGCGCCGAACGCCACCGCCAGCAGGCACTGCCCGACCACCAGGGCGCCGCGCAGGATCGCCGACAGCCGCGAACCCTCGCCCGCTCCGACGTCGGCGGTGTCGTCCTCGACGACCTCCTCATCGAGGTTCTCGTCGAGGTCCTCGTCGAGGTCCGTCTCGTCGTCGGTCTCGTCGAACTCGGCGCCCAGGTCCCCCTCGAGGTCGGTGTCGTCGACGTCGTCGGTGTCGAGATCGAACGGGGTGTCCCGATCGGCGACGGTCGGGCCGCCGAACAGTTCGTCGTGCGTCGAACGCGACCACGGCCGCCGCTCGGCGACCTCGACGCGCTCCTGTGGCCCGTCCGCATCGTCATCGAAATCCGCAGGGCCATAGTCGATTTCGGGCGCATCGGCCAGGTCCACCGGCGACTCGAACGCATCCTCGCCGTCATCCAGCGGATCCGGGACCATCTCGTCGGGATCGCTGTCGGCGACCGCCGGGCGGCGCGGGGCGCGGTGTGCGGACCGATCCTGCCCGGTGCGGTCGCGGTCGGGTGCCGGCGTGGGGGTCTCCCGCTTCGGCAGGTCCGTCCGCCCTGTCGGGCCGGGCAGCTCCTGCTCGTCGGTGCGTTCGGCGGGCGTCTCCACGGGCGCGGCACGTCCCGACCCATCCGGCCCGGAGCCGTCCTTCTGGGCGTCCTCGGGCTCGGTGTCGTCGCCGACGACGGGAATCTCACCTGTGAGTTCGGCCACCGTGATCGCATCGGCGTTGCCGCGGCGGCGCCGTCGCCGGCCGCCGACCGGTGGCGCACCGATCGTGCCGTTTCTGGCCAGCAACTCCGCGACCGAGATCGGCCGGTTGCTGTCTTCTGGTTCTGTCATCGTGTGTTGCCTCTGGGCCCGGCTGGGCTGGTCGTCGACGCCGGGTGCATGGCCCCGGCCTCTCGCGCGGACGGTGACACCGTGGCGAATTGGTCGGCGTCGATGGTGGCTGGGTTGTCCGCCCCGCCGACGTCGAACGGATGGTCCGTTCCGCTTCCGCCGACGGCCTCACTGTCGAGTTTCCGCAAAATCAGCCCCTCTCGCAAAGCCCAGGGGCAGATGTCGACGGTCTCGACCTCCAGCGCCTTCATAGCCGCCTCGGCTATCAATGCTCCGGCCACAATCTGTGGAGCCCGGTCGGCACTCACCCCTTCCAATTCCGCACGGTCAGCCGTCGTCATCCTAGAGATGAACGCGATGACCTGCCGCAAGCCCGTCGCGGTGACGGTCCGTCTGACCCGCGGACCGGCCGCGGACGGCGCCGCCCCGGTGAGCCGGGCCAGCGAGTGGAAGGTCTTCGACGAGGCCACCACCAGGTCCGGCGAACCGGCCGCCAGCACCGTGGCGGCGGGCTCCGCCAGCTCGGTGGCCAGCCAGTCCCGCAGCATCGCCACCCGGCGCCGCCCGGGCGGATCGTCGGGCAGCCACTCGCGGCTGAGCCGGCCCGCGCCCAGCGGCAGCGACAACGCCACGTCGGGTTCCTCGTCGACACCGTTGGACAGCTCGAGCGAACCGCCGCCGATGTCGATGTTGATGATCCGGCCGGCGCTCCAGCCGTACCAGCGCCGCACCGCCAGGAAGGTGAGCCGGGACTCGTCCACGCCGCGCAGCACCTGAAGGGAGACGCCGGTCTCGGCGCGCACCCGCTCCAACACCTCCTCGGTGTTGGTGGCGTCGCGCACCGCCGACGTGGCGAACGCCATCAGCTCGGCGCAGCCCGAGCTCGCCGCGATCCTGGCGAACTCGCCGATGGTGCTGATCAGTTTGTCGGCGCCCTTGCGGGTGATCTTCCCGGAGCCGTCGATCTGCTCGGCCAGCCGCAGCGACGCCTTGGTCGAGCTCATCGGGGTGGGGTGACCGCCCCGGCGGGCATCCACGATCAGCAGATGGACCGTGTTGCTGCCCACATCGAGCACTCCCAATCGCACAGCTTCCAACCTAATGGGTCTACCGTGGTTTTCTGTGAGCGGATCGCACGTGGGCGAAGTGGAACTCGACTTCGCCCGGGAATGGGTGGAGTTCTACGATCCGGACAATCCGGAACACCTCATCGCCGCCGACATGACCTGGCTGCTGTCGCGGTGGACCTGTGTCTTCGGCACCCCCGCCTGCCAGGGCACCGTCGCCCGCCGCCCCGACGACGGCTGTTGTTCGCACGGCGCGTTCCTGACCGATGACGACGACCGGGCCCGGCTCGACGCCGCGGTGGACCAGCTGACCGATGAGGACTGGCAGTTCCGCGACAAGGGCCTGGGCAAGAAGGGCTACCTGGAGGAAGACGAGTACGACGGCGAGGCCGCCCTGCGCACCCGCAAGTACAAGGGGGCGTGCATCTTCCTGAACCGGCCCGGGTTTCCCGGCGGGATCGGCTGCGCGCTGCACATCAAGGCCCTCAAGCTCGGGGTCGAGCCGCTGACGATGAAACCCGATGTGTGCTGGCAGCTGCCGATCCGCCGCAGCCAGGAGTGGGTGACCCGGCCGGACGGCACCGAGGTGCTCAAGACCACCATCACCGAATACGACCGGCGCGGCTGGGGTGAGGGCGGCCATGATCTGCACTGGTACTGCACCGGTGATCCGGCCGCCCATGTCGGCACCCGGCCGGTGTGGCAGTCCTATGCCGCCGAGCTGACCGAACTGCTGGGCGAGAAGGCCTACGCCGAACTGGCCGCGATCTGCAAGCGGCGCGGCAAGCTCGGCCTGGTGGCGGTGCATCCGGCCACCCGGCTGGCCGAGTGATCCGGCCCGTCAGCCCTCCAGCTTGTAACCCAGACCACGCACGGTGACCAGGTGCACCGGGTTGGCCGGGTCCTCCTCGATCTTGGAGCGCAGCCGTTTCACGTGCACGTCAAGGGTTTTGGTGTCACCGACATAGTCGGCGCCCCACACCCGGTCGATCAACTGCCCCCGGGTGAGCACCCGGCCGCTGTTGCGCAGCAGATACTCGAGCAGTTCGAACTCCTTGAGCGGCAATGTGATCGGTTCGCCCCGGACGGTGACCACGTGCCGGTCGACATCCATCCGGACCGGGCCGGCCTCCAGCACCGAGTCGTCGACGTCGGCGCCGTCGAGGTCGGAGCCGCGGCGCAGCACCGCACGGATCCGGGCGATCAGCTCCCGCGCCGAATACGGTTTGGTGACATAGTCGTCGGCGCCCAGCTCCAGCCCGACCACCTTGTCGATCTCGGAGTCGCGGGCGGTGACCATGATCACCGGAACCTTGGACTTGGCCCGCAGCCGGCGGCACACATCGGTGCCGCTCATGCCGGGCAGCATCAGGTCGAGCAGGATGATGTCGGCACCCGAACGCTCGAACTCGGCCAGGGCAGACGGGCCGTCGGTGACGATCGTGGTCTCGAAGCCCTCCTTGCGCAGCAGGAATGCCAGGGGATCGGCAAGGGACTCCTCGTCCTCCACGATCAACACGCTGGTCATGACTGTTTCTGGTCCTCTCGCTCATCCGATGCGACATCGGAATCGGGGTAGGCCGGGATCGACAACGTGAACGTCGACCCGGTGCCCGGCTGACTCCACAGCCGGATCGTTCCGTTGTGGTTGGCGGCCACGTGTTTGACGATCGCCAACCCCAGCCCGGTGCCGCCGGTGGCCCGGGACCGTGCCTTGTCGACACGGAAGAATCGTTCGAACACCCGCTCCTGATCCTCGGGAGCGATTCCGATCCCCCGGTCGGTGACCGAGATCTCGACGAATCCGCCCCGCCGCTGTCTGCTGATCGACACGGTGGATCCGTTGGGCGAGTATGCGATCGCATTCGACACCAGGTTAGCCACGGCGGTCACCAGCAGGCCCAGGTCGCCGCGGACCCGGTAGCCGCTCGGCGGGTCGGTGATGATGGTGATGTCGGCGTTGTCGGCGGCCACCTTGTGCCGCGACAACGCCTCGGCGACCACGGTGTCGACGTCGACCGCGGTCAGATCCGGCAACGGTTCGCCGCCCTGCAGCCGGGACAGATCGATCAGCTCTCCGATCATGTCGGCCAGCCGGGTGGATTCGGCGACCATCCGGTCGGCGAAGCGGCGCACGGTCTCCTCGTCGTCGGCCGAGGCGAGCAGCGCCTCGGCGAGCACCTTGAGCGCCCCGACCGGGGTCTTGAGCTCGTGGCTGACGTTGGCCACGAAGTCGCGCCGGGTGGCTTCCATGCGAGCGTGTTCGGACTCGTCGTTGATGTAGACGACGGCGAACCGGCGGTCCTCGTCGGTCAGCAGGCGCACATGCCCGCGGATCGACCGTGGGGTGGACCGGTTGGCCGACCGGCCGGGCCAGCCCCAGCTCGGTGTTCTCACCTCGGACAGGTCCACGTCACCGTCGGCGCCGGTGATCAGGGTCTGTTGGACGGCTTCCCACGTCTTGTCGTCGATCAACCCGTCGCGAACCAGGTTGAGCTGACGGGCCTGTTCGTTGGAGTACACCACGTCGCGGAACGTGTCGACGACGATGATGCCCACCGGAGCTGCGGAAACGATGTGCCGGAGCATCTCGGATACGGTGAGGCCGGCCTGTTCGGCGGCGCGGGCGCGACGGCGTTCCTGCAGCCGTGGGATCAAACCCGCACCGATGCCGACTCCGACGGCCAATGCGAGTAGTGCCCCGACTGCCAACTGCAGCGCGGAAACCACGCTCACGCGAAAATCGTACGCAACGGGTGAACGTCATCCCAGCTGCGCGCGGCCGAAACGGGACACGTCACACCCGTGAGCTGAGAAATTCGGCCGCTGTTCACCCGCTGTTCGCCCAGGCCGGGCCCGCCGGTGTTACTTCGCGCCCTGGGCCGCGACGGCGGCGGCTCCGGCCGCGGCGGCCTCCGGGTCCAGATACTGCCCGCCGACGACCTTCGGTTTGAGGTTCTCGTCCAGGTCGTAGCGAAGCGGGATCCCGGTCGGGATGTTGAGGCCGACGACCTCCTCGTCGGACATGCCGTCGAGGTACTTCACCAGCGCCCGCAGCGAGTTGCCGTGCGCGGCGATCAGCACCGTCTTGCCGGCCCGCAGATCCGGCACGATGGTCTGCTCGTAGTAGGGCACGAACCGGGCGACCACGTCGGCCAGGCATTCGGTCAGCGGACCGCCGTCGATGTCGGCGTAGCGCGGGTCGCCGTCCTGGCTGTACGTGCTGCCCCGCTCGATGGGTGGGGGCGGGGTGTCGTAGCTGCGCCGCCAGGCCATGAACTGCTCTTCGCCGTATTTCTCCTTGGTCTCGGCCTTGTTCAGCCCCTGCAGCGCGCCGTAGTGGCGTTCGTTGAGCCGCCAGCTGCGGTGGACGGGGATCCAGTGCCGGTCCGCCCGGTCCAGCGCCAGGTTGGCGGTGGTGATGGCGCGGCGCAGCAGCGAGGTGTAGACCACGTCGGGCAGCCGGTCGAGCTCGGCCATCAACTCCCCGGCACGCACCGCTTCGGCGCGGCCCTTGTCGGTGAGGTCGACGTCGACCCAGCCGGTGAACAGGTTCTTGGCGTTCCAGTCACTCTCACCGTGGCGGAGCAGAATCAGCGTGGCACCGTTTCCCATGGCCGAAATCATCTCATGTGGCCCGGGTCGCATGTCCGCCGTGCGGTCACTGCGGTGAGTGTGCGATGGCTGCGGTGAACGTGCGATGGCTGCGGTGAACGTGCGATGGTCACGGCGAACGTGCGCCCACGGTGCGACATCGGGCCGATCGCCACCACCACGGCACATTCGAATCACCCGCCACACGCCCGCCGCGGCCACAGCACACTCGGCTCAGCCCTTGCACGCCGGATTACGGTCGGCATTCGGCGTGCAGTCAGTGAGCCCGCCGTGCAGTCAGTGAGCCCAGCGTGCGGTCACTGCGGTGAGTGTGCGATGGCTGCGGTGAACGTGCGATCGCTACGGCGGACGTGCGCCCACGGTGCGACATCGGGCCGATCGCCACCACCACGGCACATTCGAATCACCCGCCACACGCCTGCCGCGGCCAGAGCACACTCGCCACACCCGGCGCACACTCGACAGCCGCTCGGCCCGCTCGAAGGCGACGGTCACTCGTCGTCGATCAGGTGCTCGAACGCCCGCAGATTCTTCAGCGACTCCCCGCGGGCCACCCGCCACTCCCACTCTTTCTGGATCGACGAGCGGAAGCCCAGTTCCAGCAGCTTGTTGAAGTCGTGGTCGACGGCCTCCAGGATCTGCCCCATCACCCGGTCCAGCTCGTCGGGGGTCACCGCGTGCAGCGCGATCCGGCCCACCAGGTAGATGTCGCCGAGCTTGTCGAGGGTGTAGGCCACGCCGTAGAGCTTGCGGTTGCGTTTGAGCAGGAACCGGTAGACGCCCTCGTGGTTCTCGTCCGGCTTGCGGCAGACGAACGCCTCGACCCGTACCGAGTGCTCACCGACCGTGAAGATCGCGTTCGTGGTCAGCCGCCGCTCCCCCGGCAACGCCACCACGATGCCGGGCGGCCCGCCGTGCGCGCCCTCGTGCCGTTGATGGGACAGCCCGTGCTCGGTGAGGGTGCGCTCGATGACCTCTTCCACCTCGCGACTCATGCCCGTACTCCCCGTCGCATCGTGAAACGCCGGCCGTTGCGCCGGACCGACGGCTCCGGACGGCGATGCGCGGCCCGGTAGTCGGCGATCGCCCGGCCGTAGCTGGCCAGCAGCGCGTCCACGGTGTTGGACCACGAGAAGGTCCCGGCGTGGGCGATCGCGGCACGGCGCATCGCGGTGGTGTCGCGATCCAGCAGGCCACCGATGGTCTCGGCCCAGTCTCCGACATCGTGGCCGTCGACGAGCTGCCCGGTCACGCCGTCGCGCACCGCCACCGGCAGTCCGCCCACCGCGGCGGCCACAACCGGTGTCCCGCACGCCTGGGCCTCGACGGCGACCAGGCCGAACGACTCCGAATAGCTCGGCACCGCGACCAGGTCGGCGGCGCGGTACACGTTGACCAGCTCGTCCCGGGACTGCGGCGGCAGGAAGGTCACATGCGCCCCGATATCCAGTTCTTCGGCCAACCTGATCAGCGAATCGGGGGCGCCCAGTCCACTGCCCGACGGCCCGCCGGCCACCACGATCCGCAGCCGGGGGTGGCTGTCGGTGAGCCGCACCGCAGCCCGCAGCAGGATGTCGGGCGCCTTGAGCGGCTGGATCCGGCCGACGAACGCCACCACCTGTTCGTCGTCGGACAGGCCGAGCGCCCGGCGGGCGGCCTGCCGATCACCCGGGGTGAAGGTGCTCAGATCCACCCCCGGATGCACCACATCGATCCGGTCCGGGTCGGCCTGGTGCATCGAAACCAGTTGTTGGGCTTCGTGTTCGGTGTTGACGATGAGCCGGTCGGCCTCGTCGACGACCTGTTGTTCACCCACCACCCGCAACGGCGGTTCGGGACTGTCGCCCTCCGCCAGCGCGGCGTTCTTCACCGCTGCCAGGGTGTGGGCGGTGTGCACCAACGGCACCGCCCAGCGGTCCCGGGCCAGCCAGCCCACCTGCCCGGACAGCCAGTAGTGCGAGTGCACGATGTCGTAGTAGCCGGGTTCGTGGGTGGCCTCCGCGCGCAGCACGCCCGCGGTGAACGCGCACAGCTGGGTGGGCAGATCGTACTTGTCCAGACCCTCGAACGGCCCCGCCACCACATTGCGGACCAGCACGCCGGGCGCCACCGGGACCACCGGCCGGTCCGCCGACGAGGTGGCGCGGGTGAAGATCTCCACCTCGACACCGCGGCGGGCGAGCTCCAGCGCGGACTGCAGCACGTAGACGTTCAGGCCGCCGGCGTCACCGGTGCCGGGCTGGTGGAGCGGCGAGGTGTGCACGGATAGCACCGCCACCCGTTGCGGAATCGGCGGGTCCAGCGGACCAGCGGTCGTCAGGCGCACACACTCATGTCTACACGCGTGGGGTCACCGACGGTTCAGCCGGTCGCATGCTGACCGGTCAGCACCCGCGCCGACGTGCGCGGTGCGTCCAGGGCGCGCCGCATGGCGCCGATCGGGTCGGCGTACAGGCTGCCCAGCGAAACCACGCCGGCGCCGGCCTCCTGCACCCGGTTGCCGAAGGCGGTGGTGCGGATCTCCAGCGGCGGCAGCACCGACCGCGTGGTGAAGGCCGCGGTCAGCGTTTCCATCCCGGCCGGGTAGTCGGTGAACGCCTGGCCGCCGACCACCACCTCGTCGGGGTTGAGCATGTCGCGCAGCAACGCCAGCGACTCGCCGAGCACCCGGGCCCGCTCGTCGAGCAGTTCGCGGGCGGTGGTGTCTCCACGCTGGGCGGCCCGCAGGACCGCGGCGATCGTCGACGCCGGGCCCTCGGGCGGGATGACGTTCAGCCGGCGGGCCGCGGTGACGACGGCCTGATCGCTGACCGTGGTCTCCAGCTGACCGGTGCCGCCGAGCAGGTCGGAGTTCACCGGCAGCGCGGCGATGGTGCCGGGTCCGGCCGCGGGTGAGTGCACCCGCCCGGCGATGCTCAGCGCGTAGCCGACGGTTTCCCGGGCGTACATGAACAGGCTGGTCGTCCCTCGTCGGCGGGACCGGCCGAGCAGCAGTTCGGCGGCGGCCATCGCGTCCAGATGCGGGGCCACCGACACCGGCAGTCCCAGCGTCTCGGCCAGCACCGGGCCGACCGGCGCGTCGGTCCAGCCGAGCAGCGGATGGTCGAGGTGGCCGGTGGTGACGTCGAAGACACCCCCGGCGGCGACTCCGACCCACAGCGGCCGGCGACGGTGCCACCGGCTCAGGTAGCGGCGCGCGCTCTCGGCCAGCGACGCCACCGCGCCCGGCTGCGCTCCACGCGGGGTGGGGGTCTCCACCACGTCCAGGGTGCGCCCGAACAGGTCGGTGGCGGCGATGCTGGTGGTGCGGGCCCCGATGTGGATGCCCAGGGTCAGGTAGGGGTCGTGGTCGACCTCGACCGGCACCCGGGGCCGGCCGATCGCCCCGGACACCGCGAGGTCGGGGCGTTCACGCAACAGACCGGCCTCCAGCAGGGCGATGACCTGGCGGTTCACCGTGGCGATGCTCAGGCCGGTGGCCTTGGCGATGGCGTCGCGGGCGATCGGGCCGCGCAGCCGGGCGGCTTCGAAGACCGAGGCCGCGGCGGCGTCGGCGACCCGCAGGGACGGCGCGACGACGCGCTGGCGGGACACCAGCGGGCGGCGGGTGCGCGACGCCGTGACGCCGGCGGGGCGGAGCAGCGATGAAGCGGTTCGGGGGGTGCTGACGGTGTTGGCAGTGCGGGCCACGGGAAGGTCCTTCGTCGAGAGCAGCGGATGGGGTGGATTCCTGCTGGCCACGCCCCGACGGGACAGAATTTCGGCGGAAACGTCAGGCGCGGCGCGTCACGCGACAACAACAGTCGCGACGCGCACACATGTGCACAACCTGGTTCCGGCTCACGGAGAGAATTTAGCACGGCTACTACAGTTGTCCAGATGACAACACCAGCAACCGAACGCCGGGTCGCGGTGGTCACCGGAGCCAGCTCCGGAATCGGTGAAGCGACCGCGAAAGTTCTTGCCGCACAGGGTTTTCACGTCGTCTGCGTGGCTCGCCGAGCGGAGCTGGTCGAAGCGCTCGCAGCCGAGATCAGCGGAACCGCGAGCGTGACCGACGTCACAGACCGGGCCGCCGTGGAGGCGCTGGCCGACCAGCTCGACCGCGTCGACGTCCTGGTCAACAACGCCGGCGGCGCCAAGGGTCTGGAACCGGTGGCCGAGGCGGATCTGGACCACTGGCGGTGGATGTGGGAGACCAACGTGCTGGGCACCTTGCATGTCACGCGCGCCCTGCTGCCCAAGCTGATCGCCTCCGGCGACGGCCTCATCGTCACGGTGACCTCCATCGCGGCCTTCGAGATCTACGACGGCGGCGCCGGTTACACCGCGGCCAAACACGCCCAGAGCGCGCTGCACCGCACCCTGCGCGGCGAGCTGCTCGGGAAACCGGTGCGGCTCACCGAAATCCAGCCCGGAATGGTGGAGACCGAGTTCTCGCTGGTGCGGTTCGACGGAGACCGGGAGAAGGCCGACGCGGTGTATCAGGGTTTGACCCCGCTGGTCGCCGAGGACATCGCCGAGGTGATCGGTTTCGCGGCGTCCCGACCGCCGCACGTCAACCTGGACCAGATCGTGATCCGACCGCGTGATCAGGCCTCCGCCACCCGCAAGTTCACCCGCCCGGCCGGGGAGTAGTCACCGGCGCGTCCGGCGGGGTGGCCGGGGCGGATTCCGGCAGGTCCGGCGGCGCGGGGCCGGTGCTGATCGCCGACATCGCGAGCCAGTCGGCCCACGGGACGGTCCAGTCCCAGATGTCCCCGTCGGCGTGCGACAACGGAATCGAGGTGCCGGTCACCTCCACCGGGTCGCCGTAGACGGCGCTGTGGAAGTACTGCTCGGCATCGGCCGGGGACATGTTGATGCAGCCGTTGGTGACGTTGCTGTTGCCCTGGGCCCCGATGCTGCCCGGATTGGCGTGGATGAATTCGCCGTTGTTGGAGATCCGCACCGCGTGCCGCATGTGCACGTTGGCGTATCCGGCGGCCGGGTTGGACATGTAGAAGTCGGTGTGTTTCTCGGTGACGACGTGGATTCCGCTGCGGGTGATGTTGCGCGGCAGGTTGCCCTCGCCGTAACTGCACGGGAAGTCCATCACCACACCGGCGTCGGTGAGCACCTGCAGCCGGTGCGCCGGCGCGTGGGCCCGGACCAGCTGATACCGGCCGATGCTGAAATCCAGGGTGGCGTCGGCGGCGCCGAATGCGCCGGAGCCGAACGCCACCCCGTACAGCGGTGCGTCGACGTGGACGCGGGTGCCGGCCGGGTAGTACTCGCGGGGCCGCCAGTGCACCCGCGAGCCGGCGGCCTCGTCGGGCAGCCACGCCCAGCCGCCCTCGACCGCGGGTTCGGTGGTCACCCGCAGCGCCCGCTCGACGGCGGCCTTGTCGCCGACCGGCGCGTCGAACTGGAGGATGATCGGCGCGGCCACCCCGACCACCTGACCGTCGGCGAGCTGGAACCGGCCGGTCACCTGCACCGCGGGTGCCACCGTGGTGAACGCGCCGGCGACCGGCACCTCCCGGCCGTCGGGGCCGACCGCCGTACCGGCCCAGGTGTAGGTGCGGCCGTAACCGAGCGGCTCGGTGGTGGTGAACACGGTGCGGTCCGGGTTGAGGACGCCCGCGACGACCTTGCCGTCGGGGTTGGTGAGGCTGATCCGGTCGAACCGGCCGTCGGCGACCACCGCGCGGACGGGTGCGGTGGGCAGCACGTCGACGCTGTCGGCAGCGGGTTCGAAGGTGAGCGCCGGCGTCGGTTCGGCCGGCGATCCGACGTCACCCACACATGCCGCGAGCGCCGCGGGGGCGGTGACACCGAGCGCGAGCAGACCCAGCGCGCGCCGCCGGTTCAGCACCGGCGGCCCGTGGCGGTCGCGGCCGTCCGGGCCGGCGCTCGCACCGCTGGGGGTCACGCGAACCCAGCGTACCTACAGCGAACAGCCGACCAACACGGGTTCGGGGACGAGTTCGATGCCGAATGCCGCGCGCACCCCGTCCCGGACCTCGCGGGCCAGCGCGATCACGTCGGCGGTGGTGGCGTTGCCGCGGTTGGTCAGCGCCAGCGCGTGTTTGGTGGACAACCGCACCGGAGCCCCCGCACCGGGGTAGCCCCGGCCGAACCCGGCACGTTCCACCAGCCACGCCGCCGCCAGTTTGACCCCGTCCGGAGCCGGATAGTTCGGCACCGGCCCCGGTGCCGAGTCGCGGATCCGCTCGAATTCGGCGGTGCTGACCACCGGATTGGTGAAGAACGAGCCGACGCTCCAGGTGTCATGGTCGTCGACGGTGGCCGCCGAGGTCAGCATGCCCTTGCCGGCCCGCAGCGCCAGCACGGCCTCCCGCACCCGGGCCGGATCGGTGCGCTCACCGGTCGCGACGTCGAGGGTGCGGGCCAGTTCGGCGTACCGGATCGGCGCGCTGCGGCCGGCCGGGTCCAGTGCGAACTCCACCTCGAGCACGACCACCGTGTCGGAATGCTTGAGAATGCTGCTGCGGTAACCGAATCGCAGGTACTCGGGCGCCACCCACCGGTCTTCACCGGTGCGCCGGTCGTGCAGCCGGACGCGCCGGATGGTGTCGGCGACCTCGGCCCCGTAGGCGCCGACGTTCTGCACCGGGGTGGCGCCGGCCGAACCGGGGATGCCCGACAGACATTCCAGCCCGCCCAGCCCGTGTGCCAGCGAGGTGACCACCACGTCGTCCCACAGCGCCCCGGCCTCGGCGCGGACCAGGTGGCCGTCGACGCTGATCCGGTCGTTGGCCAGCCGCACCACGGTCAGATCGGTCAGGTCGTCGGCCAGCACCACGTTGGACCCGCCCGCCAGCACCAGCATCGGGCCGGTCCGGTCCGCGTCGAGCACCCGCAGCACGCCGATGACCTGATCGGTGGCGGTGCACTCGATGAGCCGACGGGCCACCGGACCGACCCGCAGAGTGGTCAACGGCGCCAGCGGAACCCCCTCGGCGACCGGCACACCGGCGACTCGTGAACCCACCACGGGCCGTAACGGTAGCCTTACCCGCTATGCCGCGTTCATTCGACATGGCCACCGAGTACGGCGCCACCGTCGAACAGGTTCACCGGGCGCTTCGTGACGAGCAGTACTGGCTGGCACGTCTGGCCGACTCCGGCGCCGACCACGCCACCCTCGATTCGCTCACCGTCGACGCCGACGGCGGCATCGATGTGGAGACCACCCAGGTGCTCTGGTCGGACCGACTGCCCGGCTTCGTCAGCCAACTGCATCGCGGCGATCTGAGCGTCAAACGCGAGGAGACCTGGAGCCCGCTGCGGGACGGGACCGCCACCGTCGAGGTCAAGGGCGCCATCATCGGGGCTCCGGCCTCCCTCGAGGGCACCGGCACGCTGCAACCCACCGACTCGGGACACACCTGCAGGCTGGATTTCCAGGTGACGGTGGAGGTGCGGATCCCGCTGCTGGGCGGCAAGCTCGAGACCCTGGTGGGCAATCAGTTGATGGAGCTGCTGATCGCGGAGCAGCGGTTCACCACGAATTGGATCGCCGCGAACGCCTGACCCGGGTCACTAGGGTGGCGGTATGCGGATAGCGCTCGCCCAGATCCGGAGCGGCACCGACCCGTCGGCCAATCTGAACCTCGTCGAGGAGTACACCCGCCGCGCCGCCGCCACGGGTGCGGGGTTGGTGCTGTTCCCGGAGGCGACCATGTGCCGGTTCGGGGTGTCGTTGAAACCGGTCGCCGAACCGCTGGACGGCCCCTGGGCCACCGCGGTGCGGGAGATCGCCGCCGACGCCGGGGTCGTCGTGGTGGCCGGGATGTTCACGCCCAGCGGCGACGGCCGGGTCACCAACACCCTGCTGGCCACCGGCCCGGGCGTGGCGGCCCACTATCACAAGATCCACCTCTACGACGCCTACGGGTTCACCGAATCCCGAACCGTGGCACCGGGTTCCGAACCCGTGACGATCGATGTCGGAGGGGTGCGGGTGGGGCTGACCACCTGCTACGACATCCGGTTCCCGGAGCTGTACGTGGAGCTGGCCCGCCGCGGCGCGGAGCTGCTCACCGTGCATGCGTCGTGGGGGTCGGGGCCGGGCAAACTCGAGCAGTGGACGCTGCTGGCCCGGGCCCGGGCCCTGGACACCACCTGCGTCGTCGCGGCGGTCGGACAGGCCTATCCCGGTGACGAGATCGCCGCGCAGGGCCCGACGGGTGTCGGCGGCAGCCTGGTCGCCTCGGCCACCGGCGAGGTGCTCGCCGCGGCCGGTCCGGAACCCGAGCTGCTGGTCGCCGACCTGGACCTGGACGCCGCGCGGCGGGCCCGCGACACGATCGCGGTGTTGCGCAACCGCTCAGATGTTGCTCAGTGGGGTAAGGCAGAATCCGTCGGATGACCGATCCCTGGGCGCGTCCGACCGACGACACACCCTCCGTTCCACCGCCGTCGCCGGGCGGCCCTCCGGCGTCACCCGCCGGCGGGCCACCGAGCAGTCCCCCACCACCGCCGCCGGAGGGCGGCTATCCCCCGCCACCGCCGCCGGAGGGCGGCTATCCCCCGCCACCGCCGCCGGGTCAGATGGGCGGCCCACCGCCGGGTCAGATGGGCGGCCCGCCGCCGGCTGGCTCCGAGGAGCAGGACGAGTCGTTCATGGCGAAGATCAAGAGCCTGTTCAGCGACCCGCTGTCGGTGGTGCTGGTGGTCGTCATCGTCATCGCACTGGTGGCAGCCGGTCTGCTGGGCGCCGAGCTGTACGCCCGCAACCGGGCCGACTCCGTGGTGGCGCGGGTGGTGTCGTGTGTGGTGCAGGACGAGGCCACGGCATCCTTCGATCCGCTGCCGCCGTTTCTGATGCAGCACATGTCGGGCCACTACACCAACATCAACATCGAGACCGCCGGCAATCAGATCCGCGATGCCAAGGGTATGAAGCTGGCGCTGCACATCCGTGACGTGCGGCTGGAGGACACCGCGGATTCCGGTGGGACGCTGGGTGCGCTGGACATCACGATCACCTGGTCGGCCGACGGCATCCGGCGGACCGTGCAGGAGGCGATGCCCCTGATCGGGTCGTTCGTGACCACCGGGGTGAGCACCGATCCGGCCGCCGGCACCATCACCCTCGACGGACCGCTGGCCAGCATCGTGGCACGTCCGCAGGTGGCCGACGGCGGAATCCGGCTGGAGGTGGTCAGCCTGACCGGCATCGGCTTCCTGACGCTGCCGCGGGAGACGGTGCAGCCGGTGCTGGACGCGTTCACCGACGGGTTGACCGACAACTATCCGATGGACATCACCGCGCAGAGTGTGCAGGTCACCGACGACGGTGTGATCGCGCAACTGTCCAGCCGCAACGCGTCGATCCCCAAGGGCCAGGAAGACCCCTGTTTCGCCGAGCTGTGAGTTTCGCCGAGCTGTGAGGCCGGCCGGGCTCAGGTGAGGCCGTCGAGCACCGCCCGGCTGGCCGACAGACCCAGCCGGGTGGCGCCGGCGTCGAGCATCGCGACGGCGTCGGCGGCGGTGCGGATCCCGCCGCTGGCCTTCACCCCGAGCCGTCCGCCCACCGCGGCCGCCATCACCGACACGGCCTGTACGGACGCGCCGCCACTGGGATGGAAGCCGGTCGAGGTCTTGACGAAATCGGCCCCGGCATCCTCGGCGGCCCGGCACACGGCGGTGAGCCGTTCGGGGTCGGTGTGCTCCAGCAGCACCGCCGACTCCACGATCACCTTGAGCGTGATGCCGGACACCGCGCGGCGCACCTCGGCGATGTCGTCATAGACGGCGCCCAGCTCACCGGCCACGGCAGCGCCCACGTCGATGACCATGTCGACCTCGGCGGCCCCCGCCGCGGCCGCCAGTTCGGCCTCCCGGGCCTTGACCGACGGCAGGTGCTTGCCGGACGGGAATCCGGCGACGGTGGCGACGCGCAGATCCGCGGGGCTCGCCGCGACGGCGACCGGCACCATCGACGGTGACACGCAGACCGCGAAGACGCCCAGTTCGGTGGCCTCGCCCACCAGCGCCGCCACGTCGTCCGGCGTCGCCTCCGGTTTGAGCAGGGTGTGGTCGATCCGGGCGGCGACCTCGGCGCGGGTGTAGCTCATCAGAACGGCTCCTCGGTACCCCCGGGATTGCAGCCGGTCGCCAGCATCGTCACCTCGTCCACCCGGGGCCGCCACGGCTCCAGGTTCCAGCTGGTCTTCCCGGGCTGGGCGAACTCGGCGAGCCGCCAGTGACAGCGGAACTGCTCGTACATCCCGGGCAGGCCGGCGTCGGGCGACTGGGCGAGCACCTCACGCCAGGCGGCCTCGGCCTGCGCGCCGGTGCCGATCTGGGCGGCCGCGGCACGCGCCGCGGGGGTCGGGTAGACCCGCAGGCTGGACAGATCGCCCCACTTCGCCCACTCGACCCGCTCCACGTAGACCCCGGGGGCGGCCGGCGGATCGGGCGGACCCTCGGGATCGGCGGCGGCCACCCCGGCCGGCGGACCGGCGAGGACCAGCGCAACACACCAGCTGCTGACCGCCGTCACGGCGGTGACCGAACGACGCACCGGTCTAGTGGGACTTTCCTTGGATTTCCAGGATTTTCGGGCGCACGTCGACGAGGTAGACACCCGAGGCGACGGCGGCGATCACCGGACCGAGGATGCTGAGAACCGGAAGGAACGTCAGCAGCGCGCTGACGCCCAGGATCACCAGCCACACCGGCTTGGTGAGTTTGTCCGCGGCGGTGAAGGCGTCCGGCCGTTGCATCGCGGCGTGGACGAAGGCGTACACCGTCACCGCGAGCACGGCCATGGTCAACAGAAAGAGGACGGTACCCACGATGTGGCTGCTCACGTGTTCAGCCTATGCGGGTACCGTCCCGGACGTCGACTCGCGTCGAGCGAAATCGGCGGCAGTTACTTCTGGGTGACCTTCTTGGCCGCGGTCTTCTTGGCCGGAGCCTTCTTGGCGCCCGCCTTGGCGGCGGTGGTCTTGGCCGCAGTGTCCTTGGCCGTGTCCTTGGGGGCGGCCTTCTTCGCCGGAGCCTTCTTCGCGGGAGCCCCCGCCGAGGATTCAGCCGAGGATTCAGCCGAGGTCTCGGCCTGGGTCTCGTCGCCCTTCTTCGGGAAGTCGACGCCGACCAGCTTGGCGGCCCGCTCACCGACGGCGCGGGTCTGCGCGGCCACGGTGCCCAGCGCCTCCTGGGTCAGCTCGACGGCCTGGTCGGTGTAGCTCTCCACCCGCTCGGCGGCATCCTCGAAGGCCGGCTGGCTGCGCAACCGCTCCAGCGCCGCGGCACCCCGCTCCACCAGCTTGGTGTAGGTGCCCTGGGCGGCGTCGGCGTAGGCCTCGGCCGCCCGGCGCAGCTCGTCCGCGCTCAGCTTGCCGCGGATCTCCTCGAACTGGGCGGGCAGCTCGTCACGGACCTTGCTGATCCGGGCGCGGCGTTCCTCGGCCCGGGCGTTGGCGTCGCTGCGGACCTCGTCGGCCCGCTCACGCAGGGCGGCGACGATCTCGTTGACGCGTTCCAACGCGAGGTCGGCGGCGCCCACTGCGGCAAGGAGCGGGGCGCGCAGGTCGTCGACGGTGGGTTGATTCTTCTCAGCCATCTCGGTGGGTTCCTTTCACGAATCGAAAACGGTGCGGGTTCGGTGAGCGGTCGCTGTCAGTCACGTGATGCAGTTGGTTGCTCCTCATCTGCGTCGGCGTCCTGTTCGTTCTGTCGACAGAACGACGTGTAGATGTCGAGCAGCACCTGCTTCTGCCGCTCGGTGATCGCCGTGTCGTTGACGATGGCGTCACGGACCTCGCTGGGCTCGCCGGGCTCCAGAATTCCGGCCCGCACATAGAGCACCTCTGCGGACACCCGCAGCGCCTTGGCGATCTGATTCAGCACATCGGCCGAAGGTTTGCGCAGCCCCCGCTCGATCTGACTCAGGTACGGATTGCTGACGCCGGCCTTCTCGGCCAGTTGCCGCAGCGATACCTGGGCAGCCTCGCGCTGACTTCGGATGAAACTGCCGATGTCCTGAGCCGCGTTGGACACAACCGCGGCAAGATTCTCGTCCTGCGGCAATGGAGCCCCCTCCTGCGTCGGTCTATCCGGTGGTCGGTCTATCCGGTGCGCGACACCTTCAACCGTACGCCGCGGTGCTAACTTTTGCAAGCACTAGTTAGCACTGGTCAGAACAGCAGTTGCGCGGTGGTGTAGATCGCGAGACCGGCCAGGGCGCCCACCACGGTGCCGTTGATGCGGATGAACTGCAGGTCGCGGCCGACGTGCAGTTCGATGCGCCGGCTGGCCTCCTCGGCGTCCCAACGTTCGATGGTGTCCGTGATCACCGTGGTGATCTCGGCGCCGTACTCGCCGACCAGATGTTTGACCGCGGTGATGATCCAGTTGTCGACCTTGTCGCGCAGGTCGGCGTCGTCGCGCAGCGATTCGCCGATCACCATCACCGAATCGGCGATGCGGGCCCGCAACGTCGACGACGGGTCGTCCACCGACTCGAGGATGATGCGCTTGGCGGCGTTCCACGCGGTCTCGGCGGCCCGGGCGACCTCGTCGCGGGCCATGATCTGCTCCTTGATGTTCTCCGCCCGCTGGATGGTGACCTCGTCGTTCTGCAGATCGTCGGCGAATTCGAACAGGAACCGGGTGGCCGACCGCCGCAGTTCATGGTCGGGATCTCGGCGCACCTTGTCGGTGAACTCCATCAGCTCGCGGTGGATCCGATCCCCGACCAGATGGTCCACCCAGCGCGGCGACCAGCTGGGCGAATCGCGCTCCACCACCCGCTCGATGATCTCGCCGGCGTTCAGTGACCACTGGAACGCCCGGTCGGCCAGCAACTGGATCAGCGCCTCCTGGCGGCCCTCCTGCAGCAGCTGCGCCAGCACCCGCCCCACCGGCGGACCCCACTGCGGTTCGGCGATGCGTTTGACGATCATCCGGTCCAGCACCTGCTGGATGTCCTCGTCGCGCAGCAACACCACCAGCACCCGCATCACGTTTGCCGCCTCGGCGGCGACCCGTTGGGCGTGGCCGGGCTCGGCGAGCCACTTGCCGAGCCGGCCGGCGATCTGCACGTCGCGCAACTTCTGCTCGACCACGTCCGGGGCCATGAAGTTCTCCCGCACGAAGGTGCCCAGGCCCTCGCCGAGCTGATCCTTCTTGCGTTTGATGATCGCGGTGTGCGGGATCGGGATCCCCAGCGGATGCCGGAACAGCGCGGTGACCGCGAACCAGTCGGCCAGCGCACCGACCATGCCCGCCTCGGCGGCCGCCCGTACATAGCCGACCCAGGCCGGTGCGTCGCCCCGGGTCTGCGCCCAGGTGCAGAGCAGGAAGATCACCGTGGCGCCGAGCAGAAAGCCCAGCGCAACGGCCTTCATCCGGCGCAGGCTGCGGGCCCGCTCGGCGTCGGCGGCCGAATCGGCGCCGGCGATCGCCTCGGCGAAACTCGGTCGGGGTGCGGAGACCGGAACCGGGGTTCTGGTCGGCATTCGGTGCGCCACGGAATCCATCATCCGCCACCCGGCCCGGTGCCGCGGTCCCGCAGCCCGGCTATCGGTGATCTTCCGTAGTATCGAGATGACTTAGGGAATGGGATTTCGGCGATAGTGGGACAGCAGACACCGCCGGCGGCGGTCAAGATGGACGGACGCAAACGACGCTGGCACCAGCACAAGGTGGAGCGGCGCAACGAGCTGGTGGACGGCACGCTGGAAGCCATCCGGCGGCGCGGCAGCAACGTCAGCATGGATGAGATCGCCGCGGAGATCGGTGTGTCCAAGACCGTCCTGTACCGCTATTTCGTCGACAAGAACGACCTCACCACCGCGGTGATGATGCGCTTCGCCCAGACCACCCTGATCCCCAACATGGCCGCCGCCCTGTCGACCGATCTCGACGGCTACGACCTGACCCGGGAGATCATCCGGGTGTACGTCGAGACGGTGGCCGCCGAACCCGAGCCGTACCGGTTCGTGATGGCCAACAACTCGGCGGGCAAGAGCAAGGTGGTCGCCGACTCCGAACGGATCATCGCGCGGATGCTCGGGGTCATGCTGCGCCGGCGGATGGCCGAGGCCGGGATGGACACCCGCGGCGTCGAACCCTGGTCCAATCTCATCGTCGGCGGGGTGCAGTTGGCGACCCACTCGTGGATGTCGCATCCACGGATGACCAGCGACGAACTGATCGACTACCTGACCATGCTGTCGTGGAGTGCGCTGTGCGGCATCGTCGAGGTCGGCGGCTCGCTGGAGAAGTTCCGCGAGATGCCGCACCCGTCGCCGATCCTGCCGCCGCAGCTGCGCGACCGGTGAGCACCGGACCGTCGACCGACCCGCCGCGGCTCTGGTCGGACCGGCCGGGTGAGCGACTGCGTTTCCGTCCCGGTGTCCGGGTCGCCGACCTCGACACGGCCGCCACCCCCGGGTTCACCGGCGGCAAGGCCGACGCGCCCGCCCTGCAGACCGAGCGCAGCGCCCGCCTCGCCGAGCTGCAGGAGATGCTCTACGCCAACCACCGCGTCCGCGGCGACCGCCGGTCGGTGCTGCTGGTCCTGCAGGGCATGGACACCGCCGGCAAGGGTGGCATCGTCAAACATGTTGTGGGAGCGGTGAATCCGATGGGCGTGCGGTACCGCGCGTTCGGGCCGCCGACCGCCGAGGAGAAGGCCCGGCACTATCTGTGGCGGGTCCGCCGGGCGCTGCCGCCCCCGGGCCACCTCGGGGTGTTCGACCGGTCGCACTACGAGGACGTGCTGGTGGTGCGGGTGCACAACCTGGTGCCGCCGGAGGTGTGGTCCGACCGCTACGACGAGATCAACGCCTTCGAGCGGGAACTCGTCGACGCGGGGATGACACTGGTCAAGGTGGCGCTGTTCATCTCGCCCGCCGAGCAGCGCAAGAACCTGCTGGCCCGACTGGAGGATCCGGCCAAACACTGGAAGTACAGCCCGTCCGACGTCGACGAGCGCCGGCACTGGCCGGCGTATCAGGCCGCGTATCAGGACATGCTGGACCGCACCAGCACCGTCTATGCGCCGTGGTTCGTGGTGCCCGGGGACCGGCGGTGGTACAGCCGGCTGGCCGTCACCGAACTGCTCATCGACGCCCTCGCCGGCATGGGGTTATCCTGGCCGCCCGCCGATTTCGACGTCGAGGCGGAGCGGAACCGGCTGCTGCGGGCCTGACCGTTGCGGGGCTGCCGTGGGGCGCCTTTCGCGGCTCAGCCCTTGGTGAGCGTGAACTGCCCGACGTTGGTGATGCCGCGGCGGAAGAAGTCCGCGCACCCGGTGAGATAGCGGTAGTAGCGGTCGTAGACCTCTTCGGACTGCATCGCGATCGCCGGTTCGCGGTTGGCGGCCAGATTCTCGGCCCAGATGTCCAGCGTGCGGGCGTAGTGCGGACGCAACAGCTGGATCCGTTCCACGGAAAAGCCTGCGCCGGTGGCGAATTCAACGACATCACCCTCGGCGGGCAGCTCACCGCCGGGAAAGATCTCCCTGCCGATGAACTGCATGAACTTCAGATCGCTGATGGTGATCTTGATTCCGGCCTCGCGGAAGTAGGTCTGCGGATGGGCCAGGATGGTGTGCAACAGCATGCGGCCGTCGGCCGGCAGCGCCTTGTGGGCCATCTCGAAGAACGCGGCGTAGCGCGGTTTCTTGAACGCCTCGAAGGCGCCGATGCTGACGATGCGGTCGACCGGTTCGTCGAACTGCTCCCAGCCCTGCAACCGCACCTCCGCGGTGCGGGCGGTGTCGATCTGCGCGAGTCGGGCCTTGCTGTACTCGTACTGATTGCGGCTGAGCGTGATTCCGATCACGTTCACGTCGTACTTCTCCAGCGCCAGCTGCAGGGCGCCACCCCAGCCGCAGCCGATGTCGAGCAGCGTCATGCCGGGCTCGAGGTTCAGCTTGCCGAGCGCGAGGTCGAACTTGGCGATCTGGGCCTCGTCGAGCGTCATGTCGTCACGCTCGAAGTAGGCACAGGTGTACCCCATCGTCGGACCCAGGAACAGGGCGAAGAAATCGTCGGAGACGTCGTAGATCGACTGGGATTCCTCGAAGAACGGTTCGAGCTCCGCCGATGTGTTCGTCATGTGCGCGCACTACCTTCTGTCAGTTGTCCGGCGACCGCGAGGCACCATGACGGGCGTCCCGGCGAACCCGGTCAGCGATCTAGATCAGCTGGTGAGACTAGCTAATGGCCTGGGTATTTTCCAATGCAATCAGCCAGCGGTCAGTACGTGTAGAAACCGCGACCGGTCTTCTTGCCGAGGTGCCCCGCCTCCACCATCCGCACCAGCAGCGGCGGCGGGCCGTAGTGCGGCTCCTTGAACTCGTCGAACATCTTGTCGGCGATGAGCTTGAGGGTGTCGAGGCCGACCAGATCGGACAGCCGCAACGGGCCCATCGGGTGCGACAGCCCCGCCACCACGGCCTTGTCGACGTCCTCCACCGAGGCGTAGCCGGATTCGACCATCCGGATCGCCGACAGCAGATACGGGACCAGCAGCGCGTTGACCACGAAGCCGGACCGGTCGCCACAGCGCACCACCTGCTTGCCCAGCACCTCGGCGGCGAACTTCTCGGTCCGCGCGATCGCCTCGTCGGTGGTCACCAGCGTGTTGATGAGTTCGACCAACGGGAGCACCGGCACCGGATTGAAGAAGTGCAGCCCCAGCACCCGGCCCGGGTTCTTGGTGGCGGCGGCCAGCTTCATGATCGGAATGCTCGAGGTGTTCGACGCCAGCACCGCATCCGGATCGGTGAGGAGCTCGTCGAGTTCGGCGAACACCGTGGCCTTGACGTTCTCGTCCTCGACGATCGCCTCGATCACCAGCTGGCGGTCGGACAGATCCGCCAGCGTGGTGGTGAACCGCAGCCGGTCCAGCGCGGCGGAGCGCTCGTCCTCGCTGAGCTTGCCGGCCTGCACGCCGCGCGTCAGCGACTTGGCGATGCGCTCGCGCCCGGCGGTGGTCAGCTCCTCGCTGATGTCATAGACGACGACGTCCGCCCCGGCCCGGGCGGCCACCTCCGCGATACCCCCGCCCATCTGGCCGGCACCGACGATGCCCACTCGTTGGATCGAATCGCTCACGTGCTCTTTCCTATCAGATGCCGCACCCGGCCAGCCAAATGCCAAACGCACGGTTGCCGCCCCGTCGCCGAGATCGTCGGCAGACGTGGTGGGCGACAACCGTGCGCGTGGTGTGTCGGGAACTCACGGCCCCGGGGGGCCGCGCCTCGTCACCGGGTCAGCGGCCGGTGACAGGGTCTACGGTCCACTTCCTCTCGCGGCCTCAGGACCGCGCGTCGTCAGTGGAACTGGTCCTCCTCGGTGGAACCCTTCAGCGCGGTGGTCGAGCTGTTCGGGTCCACCGTGGTCGCGATCCGGTCGAAGTAGCCGGCGCCGACCTCACGCTGGTGCTTGGTGGCGGTGTAACCCCGCTCCTCGGCGGCGAACTCGCGCTCCTGCAGGTCGACGTAGGCGGTCATCTGGTTGCGGGCGTAGCCGTAGGCCAGATCGAACATCGAGTAGTTCAGCGCGTGGAAGCCGGCCAGCGTGATGAACTGGAACTTGTAGCCCATCGCGCCGAGCTCCTTCTGGAAGCGGGCGATGGTCGCGTCGTCCAGGTGCTTGCGCCAGTTGAACGACGGCGAGCAGTTGTAGGCCAGCATCTGGTCGGGGAACTCGGCCTTGACGGCTTCGGCGAAGCGCTTGGCCAGCTCCAGATCCGGGGTGCCGGTCTCCATCCAGATCAGATCGGCGTACGGCGCATAGGCCTTGGCGCGCGCGATGCACGGCTCGATGCCGTTCTGCACCCGGTAGAAGCCCTCCTTGGTCCGCTCACCGGTGATGAACGGCCGGTCCCGCTCGTCGACGTCGGAGGTGATCAGGGTGGCCGCCTCGGCGTCGGTGCGGGCGATGATCACGGTCGGCACGTCGGCGACGTCGGCCGCCAGCCGGGCGGCGGTCAGGGTGCGGATGTGCTGCTGGGTCGGGATCAGCACCTTGCCGCCGAGGTGGCCGCACTTCTTCTCGGAGGCCAGCTGGTCCTCCCAGTGCGAGCCGGCGACACCGGCGGTGATCATGGCCTTCTGCAGTTCGTAGACGTTGAGCGCACCGCCGAACCCGGCCTCACCGTCGGCGACGATCGGCACCAGCCAGTTCTCCACCGAGGTGTCACCCTCGACCTTGGCGATCTGGTCGGCACGCATCAGCGCGTTGTTGATGCGACGCACCACCTGCGGCACCGAGTTGGCCGGATACAGGCTCTGGTCGGGATAGGTGTGGCCGGACAGGTTGGCGTCACCGGCGACCTGCCAGCCGGACAGGTAGATGGCCTTCAGCCCGGCCCGGACCTGCTGCACGGCCTGGTTACCGGTCAGCGCGCCCAGCGCGTTGACGAACTCCATGTCGTGGAGCTGGTTCCAGAGGATCTCGGCGCCGCGGCGGGCCAGGGTGTGCTCCTCCACCACGGTGCCCTGGAGGGCCACGACATCCTCGGCGGTGTAGTCACGCTTGACGTTCTTCCACCGGGGGTTGGTCTCCCAGTCCTTCTTGATCTGTTCGGCAGATCTCGGCGTGCCCACGTTCGACATGGCATCCCTCCTTCGCCCGGGTCGTTGCGCCGGAACCAGGCTTCATAGCCTTGTTAACGGCGCCCCGCCTTAACTGATGTGTTAACCCGACCTTTACATACCGCATAGCCGCAGGTCCAGCCGCATTTCTTGCCAATTTCGGCGAAGCGAGCCCGCGATTTTGCAAATTTTGCGAAGATAATTCTTCCGAGCGGCTTTGATAGCTACTGGCCAGTAACACATTTCCGCAGGTCAGCACGTGTCCGCGGAGAGATCGTGACGGGCCCGGATCGGGTCAGAGCGCGAACACCGCGGCGACGGCCTTCACCTCGTCGCCGACGGCGTATGTGAGCGTTGTAACAGTGCGATCCATCAGTTCCGGACCGAACTGATCCGTGGAATTCGGCGGATGACGGTGGGTGATGATCTCGAGTTTGTCACCCAGTGCGACCGGCGAATTGTGTTCGATGGCGGCCCGCAGCGGCGCGCGCAACAACTCCGGCTGGGTGAACAGGTAGTCCTCGATGACGCTCCAGTACACCGAGTTGTTCATGTGGTCGAACAGGTCGATGTCGCTGGCCCGGACCGGGAACTCCTGGATCTGCACCGCGTCCTCGCGGGCGCCGGGCCGCAGGTAGGACTGCCAGCGCAGCCGGTCCACCGACGTGGTGCGGCGCAGCCCGGCGATGAAGTCGTCGGAGATGCGGGCCGGGCCCTGGGTCTCGCGGTTGATGTTGATCCAGAACGCCTCGGACTCCATCAGGCCGCCCTTGCGCCCGTCGATGCGCACCCGCATCTCGCACCACCGGTTGGAGGTACCCGAACACCACCGGCGCAGCCGCAGCATGTCCTGGAACTCGATCGGCCTGATCAGGTCGATCATCGTGCGGCGCACGATCCACAGCGGGTGGGTCTCCTCGTAGCCCAGTTCGCGCAGCTGATCCTGGCCGATGTCCTGGATGTGGCGGCACGCCGCATCGAACCGCAACCGGCCGGTCCGGTCGATGTCGGCGACGCGCAGCGGCCATTGCCGGTCGAAGACGTCGGGATGGGGATCGGGCACCGGCATCAGCGCCTTGCCCAGGCCGGTGCGCGCCGGACCGGTCACCGGCCCGGCCGCAAACTTCTCTGTGCTCTCGGCCATCCCTACATCCCCCTCGTTTGCCTGCGCGCGATCATGCCAGCCACCGCGTCAAACCTCCAAGGAGTTGATCTTGCAAATACTGCGAAGTTCGAATTCGCACCATTGTTAGGGTTGGGCCGTGGCCAAGACGTACGTCGGATCGAGGGTGCGGCAGCTGCGCAACGAGCGCGGCTACAGCCAGGCGGCCCTGGCCGAGATGCTCGGCATCTCCCCCAGCTACCTCAACCAGATCGAGCACGATGTGCGGCCGCTGACGGTTCCGGTGCTGCTGCGCATCACCGACCTGTTCGGGGTGGACGCCACCTTCTTCGCGCCCGAAGACAACACCCGGTTGATCGCCGAGTTGCGCGAGGTCACCCTGGACCGGGACCTCGACATCAATGTCGACATGACCGAGATCGCCGACATGGTCAGCGCCCATCCGGAGCTGGCCCGCGCGATGGTCAATCTGCATCAGCGCTACCGGCGCACCACCACCCAGCTGGCGGCCGCCACCGAGGATCGGTATCACGACAGCAGCGGCTTCGGTTCCGGGTCCGGTTCGATCACCATGCCGCACGAGGAGGTGCGGGACTACTTCTACCAACGGCAGAACTACCTGCACGAACTCGACACCGCCGCCGAGGATCTCACCATCCGGATGGGCATGACCCGCACCGAGTTGGCCCGGCAGTTGGCCGACCGGCTGACGATGGTGCACGGTGTGCACATCGTGCGGCGGGTGGACATGCCGGAGACCGTGCTGCACCGCTACGACCCGGAGACCAGGACGCTGGAGCTGAACAACCAGCTGTCGTCGGGGCAGCAGGTGTTCAAGATGGCCGCCGAGCTGGGCTATCTGGAGTTCGGCGACCTCATCGACAAGCTGGTCGACGAGGGGCATTTCACCAGCGACGAGTCCCGCAAGCTGGCCCGGCTGGGGCTGGCCAACTACTTCGCCGCGGCGACGGTGCTGCCCTACCGGCAGTTCCACGGGGTGACCGAGAACTTCCGGTACGACATCGAACGGTTGTCGGCGTTCTACCGGGTCTCCTACGAGACCATCTGCCACCGGCTGTCCACCCTGCAGCGGCCGTCCATGCGTGGCGTCCCGTTCTCGTTCGTCCGGGTGGACCGGGCCGGCAACATGTCGAAGCGCCAGTCCGCCAGTGGTTTTCACTTCTCCTCCAGCGGAGGTACCTGCCCGCTGTGGAACGTCTACGAGACGTTCGCCTATCCGGGCAAGATCATGGTCCAGATCGCCGAGATGCCCGACGGGCGCAAGTACCTGTGGGTCGCGCGCACGGTGGAGCGGCGCGCCTCCCGCTATGGTCAACCGGGGAAGACCTTCGCGATCGGGTTGGGGTGCGAGCTACGGCACGCACACCGGCTGGTCTACTCGGAGGGCCTGGACTTGTCGGGCGAGAACGCCAGCCCCATCGGCGTGGGATGCCGGGTCTGCGAACGGGACAACTGTCCGCAGCGGGCCTTCCCCGCCCTGGGCCGGGCGCTGGACCTCGACGAGCATCGCAGTACGGTGTCGCCGTATCTGGTGCGCCGGCCGTGACGACTGGAACGGGGAGAGATGACCGCGACCGTACCGCCCCGCATCCCGCCGGGTGGATTCCGTGAACTCGGCCCGATCAACTGGGTGATCGCCAAGCTCGGCGCCCGGGGGATCCGCGCGCCACGGTTCAGCCTGTTCAACGTGCTGGGTCAGCATCCGTTGCTGTTCTGGACCTGGCTGCCGTACTCCGGCTACCTGCTCTACGCCGGCAAACTGTCCCGCCAGGACGCCGAGGTGGTCATTCTGCGGGTCGGGCAGCTGCGCGACTGCGAATACGAGCTGCAGCAGCACCGCCGCCTGGCCCGCAGCCGCGGTGTCGGGCCGGAGTTGCAGGCCAAGATCTTCGAGGGCCCCGACGCCGAGGGCCTCACCGAACGGCAGCGGGCGCTGATCGCCGCCACCGATGAGTTCGTGCTGAACCGGTCGGTCTCATCGGAGACCTGGGTGCGGCTGGCCCGCCAGCTCAACCGCAAACAGCTCATCGAGTTCTGCACGCTGGCAGGGCAATACGATGCGCTGGCCGCGACCATCGCCACACTGCGGATTCCGCTGGACTTTCCGGACTAGTCCTTCGCCCACAGTTCACCCCGGTATCCGACCGTGCGCTGGCTACGGCGACAGTGCGCCGGCCGCGGCGATAGTGCGCCGGCCGCGACGAGAGTGCGCCAGCCGCGACGACACGCCGCGACGAGAGTGCGCCGGCCGCGACGACACACCGCGAATCCCGTCGTGGACACACAATCACCGCGCTCACCACACACTCAAAGCAGACGCCGCACACTCACGTTCACACGACGATGCGGCCGACGTCGAGGGTGCACACGTCGCACCGAGAGCGCGCCGGCTACGGCGACAGTGCGCCGGCCGCGGCGACAGTGCGCCGGCCGCGGCGACAGTGCGCCGGCCGCGACGACACACCGCGAATCCCGTCGTGGACACACGATCACCGCGCTCACCACACACTCAAAGCAGACGTCGCACACTCAAAGCAGACGTCGCACACTCATCCGGTCACAGATAGGTGGCGGCGAGCACGGACAGCGTGAACAGCACCGGCAGCACCGGCAGGCTCCACAGAAACGCCGCCCACACGTGTGACCGTTGCCGATACCGTCGCAGCCCCAGCCAGATCGCGGCGGCGGCCGTCACCGCGGTGACGGCGGCGATCACCAGTACCCAGGTGTTCACCCGGGACGAGCCCATGGCCAGCGAGATCGCCACCAGCCACAGGGTGTGCCCGAGCAGCAGCCCGCCGATTCCGGCGAGAACGGTGTTTCTCAAAAGTTGATCATGTGGCCGACCAGACCGTGGAAGCACTCCTGCATCGCCTCCGACAGGGTCGGGTGCGTGTGGACGTTGCGGGCCAGTTCGTGCGCGGTCAGATCCCATTTCTGGGCCAGGGTCAGCTCGGGCAGCAGCTCGGAGACATCATGGCCCACCATGTGGCCGCCGAGCAGTTCGCCGTACTTGGCGTCGGCGATCAACTTGACGAAGCCGCTCGGAGCGCCCATGCCGTGCGCCTTGCCGTTCGCGGTGAACGGGAACTTGGCGACCTTGACGTCGTAGCCCTCTTCACGCGCCTGCTCCTCGGTGAGCCCGAAGCTGGCCACCTGCGGCTGGCAGAACGTGGCGCGCGGCATCATCCGGTAGTCGCCGAGCGGCAAAGTCTCCACACCGGCGATGGTCTCGGCGGCCACCACCCCCATCGCCTCGGCCACATGCGCCAGTTGCAGTTTCGCGGTGACGTCGCCGATGGCGTAGATGTGGGGCACGCTGGTGCGCATGTAATCGTCGATCGCGATGGCCTGCCGGTCGTCGAGCCGCACACCCGCACGGTCCAGACCGTAACCGTCGACGTTGGGGGCGAACCCGATGGCCTGCAACACCTTGTCGGCCTTGAGCTCGCTGCTCTCGCCGTCCTTGCTGACCTTCACGACGACCGAGCCGCCGGCCCCGTTGTCGGTGATGGACTCGACCTTGGTGCCGGTGTGGATCTTCACCCCGAGCTTCTTGAACTGCTTCTCGATCTCCCTGGAGACCTCGGGGTCCTCGTTGGGCAGCACCCGCGGCAGGAACTCGACCACGGTGACGTCGACCCCGTAGTTGGCCATGATGTAGCCGAACTCCATGCCGATCGCGCCGGCGCCGGCGATGACGATCGAGCCGGGCAGCTCGCGCGTCATGATCAGCTTCTCGTAGGTGACGACGTTCTCCGACAGCGACGTCCCGGGCACCAGCTTGGTGCTGCTGCCGGTCGCGATGATGGCGTTGTCGAAGGTCACCTGCTCGGTGCCGCCCTCGTTGAGCTCGACCTCGATCGTGTGGGCGTCGGTGAACCGGCCGTACCCGTGGATCTCGGTGATCTTGTTCTTCTTCATCAGGAAGTGCACACCGGAGACCCGGCCGTCGGCCACCTTGCGGCTGCGGTCGAACGCCGCCCCGTAGTCGAACGTCACCTCGCCCTGGATGCCGAAGAGCTTGGCATCGCGGGTGAAGATGCTCGCCAGTTCGGCATTGCGCAGCAACGCCTTCGACGGGATGCAGCCGACGTTGAGGCACACCCCACCCCAGTACCGGGGTTCGATGATGGCGGTCTTCTGTCCGAGCTGTGCGGCACGGATCGCCGCGACGTAACCGCCGGGACCTGCACCGAGAACGACGACGTCATAGTGGCTCACGGCCTCCACCCTAACGGCTGACCCCGCCGTTCGAGCATGGAGTATCTACAGCGACATCAGGTGCCGGCTGAGCCCGGCGAGCACCGTGTCGTCGTGGCTGACCACCGCCAGCGCGGTGTGTTCGGCCAGCTCGTCGAGCAGCGCGACGATGTCGGTGGTGGCGATCGGGTCCAGCATCGCGGTCGGCTCGTCGCACAGCAGGAAGACCGGTTGCTGCACCAGGATGCGCGCCAGGCAGGCGCGCTGCAGCTGACCGTCGCTGACCTGCGCCGGGTTCCGGTCCAGCAGGTCGGGGGTCAACCCGACCCGGGCGGCGACGGCGGCGGGATCGATCCGCTCCCCGCGGATGGCGGCGGGTTCGGCGATGATCCGGCGCAACGTCCAGCGCGGATTGCACACCAGCCGCGGATGCTGGGCCAGCAGCGCGACCGATCCGGGCGCGGGTACCGGCGCCCCGTCGTATCGCACGGTGCCGGTGTCCGGTCGGTGCAGGCCGGCCAGCACCCGCAGCAGCGTGGTCTTGCCGCAGCCGGACGGACCGGTGATGCCCAGCACCTCGCCGGTGCGCACGGTGACGCTGATGTCGTCGAGCACCCGGTGGCCGTCGAACGTCACCGTCAGGTTGTCCGCGGCCAGGTCGTGCACGGTCACAGCACCGCCGGGCTGAAGAACCGGCCGACGTACCCGTCGGTGCGGGTGGACATCACGTCGAGTGGCTCCTGCGCGACGACGGTGCCGGCCCGCATCAACGCCACCTCCGCGCATACCTGCGCCCGCATCAGGGCCGGCAGATCATGGGTGATCACCAGCACCCCGGCGCCCTCGGCGGCGGCCTCACCGAGCAGCCGCCACACCATCGCCGCGTTGTCGGGGTCCAGCCCGGTGGTGGGCTCGTCGGCCAGCAGCAGTCCGGGCCGACCGGCGAGCGCGGCGGCGATCGCGACCCGCTGCGCCATCCCGCCGGACAGTTCGTGCGGGTAGCGGGCCGCCACGTCGGCGGTGAGGCCGACCGTCGCCAACAGCTGGATCGGGGTGCGGTCGGCGCGCAGGCGGTGACACACCTCGGCCAGCTGATCACCCACCGGGCGCACCGGGGTGAACGACGTCGCGGCGGACTGCGGCACCAGACCGATGTGCCGGCCCCGCAGCCGCCGCCACCGCTTTTCGTCGTGGTGGGCGATGTCGGCGCCGGCGATCGTGATCCGCCCGGTGACCCGCGATCCGGGCGGTAGCAGCCCGCACAGGGCCGCGGCGACCAGCGACTTCCCGCAGCCGGACTCGCCGATCAGCGCGGTCACCTCTCCGGCCCGCACCCGCAGGTCCACCCCGGTCAGGGTGCGCACCACCGGTGCGCGGCGCCCCGGACGGGTGGCGATGTCGACGGTGAGGTCGGTCAGCCGGGCGGCCGTCGGCACGTTCACCACACCCTCCCGGCCGGTGGTTCGGTGCGGCGCCGCAGCGCGGTGCCGGCCGCCGCGAACGCCAGCGCGGCGGCGATCAGCGCCCCGGCCGGCACCGCCAGCGTCCACCAGGCCCCGGTCAGCACATCACCGCGGGCCTGCCCGAGCAGCGTGCCGAGGCTGGCCCGGTCCGGCGACAGCCCCACCCCCAGGAACGACAGGGTGGATTCGTGCCAGACCGCGTGCGGCAGCAGCATGACCATGGCGATCAGGGCCTGTCCGGTGACCGCGGGCAGCAGGTGCCGGCGGGCGATGAACCAGTGCGAGGCGCCGGCGAGTCGGGCAGTCTGCACCCAGCCGGCCCGGACCACGGCGAGCAGTTCGGCCCGCACGATCCGCGCGATGGCCGGCCAGTGGGTCAGCGCGATCGAGGCGATGATCGCCAGCGGCGCACCGCGCCACATGGCCGCGATGACGATGCCCACCACCAGGTGCGGCAGCGCGTTGACACCGTCCACCACCCGCATCACCACCGCGTCCACCCATCCGCCGATCAGCGCGGCGCCCACCCCGATGACCAGGCCGAGCAGCGTGGCCGCGACGGCGCACAGCGTGGCGATCACCAGCGAGATCTGCAGCCCCTGCGCGGTACGGGTCAGCAGGTCGTAGCCCGAATGGTCGGTTCCGGCGAGGTGTTCCGCGCTGGGCGGGCGCAACGCCGCGGAGAAGTCGGCGATCTGCTCACCGGCGACGGCGGGAATGATCAGCGCCGCCCCGATGAGGGTGGCGATGACGAGCCACGGCCAGTGTGTCGCCACCCGATCGGACCGGCGGGCAGTGTCCGGGGCGATGATGCTCATGCCGTCAACTCGATCCGGGGATCGATCAGCACCGCCGCCGCGTCCGACAGCGCCGAACCTATCAGCACCGCCAGCACCGCGCCCACCGTCAGCGCGGCGAGCAGCGGAAAGTCAAGTGCCGCAGCGGAGTCCACCAGGGCAGCAGCCATTCCGGGCCAGCCGAACACGGCCTCGACCACCGCCGCGCCGGCGATCAGTTCCGGCAGCCGGGTGCCCAGCAACGCCAACGTCGGCAACACGGCCACCGGGGCGATGTGGCCGCGCAGCAAGGGCCAGCCGTCGATGCCGCGGGCCCGCGCCCCGCGCACCGCGTCGGAGGCGGCCGCCTCCACCACCGCGGTGCGGGTGGTCAGCAGCAGCCACGGCAGTTGGGAGACGGTCAACGCGGTCAACGGGAGCACCGCATGGGTGAGCACACCCGGCACCGTGTACTCGGCGCCCGGCGGGGCGGCGCCGGAGACCGGCAGCCAGCGCAAACCGACCGCCACCCCAGCGACCAGCGCCAGCGAGACGACGAACGGCGGCACCGCGGCGAACACCACCGCCAAGGTGCTGCTCAGCCGGTCGAGCAACCCGCCGCGACGCATCCCCGCCGCACACCCCACGAGTACGGCGAGGACGGCCGCGGTGATCAGCGCGGCCGCCGAGAGTCCCAGGGTGAACGGCATCCGCTCGGCCAGCACGGTGGTGACCGGCCGCCCCTGGGTGCTCGACCAGCCGAGGTCCCCGTGCATCACACCGCTCAGCCACTGCCACCAGGCCTGCCACCACGGCTGCCCGGTCTGGTAGGCGGCCCGCATGGCCTCGCGTTGCGCCTCGTCGGCGAACTGGTAGTTGGCGCCGAGCCGCGCCACCAGCGGGTCGAACGGTGACAGCGCGGCCACCCAGAACATCGCCAGCGAGACCGCCGCGGTCACCGGAACGGTGATTCCCGCCCGGATCACCAGCAACCGGCCGGCAGCTGAAAGGCGTTGACGGCCCGGGTTTCTCGTTCCTGACGGCGGCGGGGCGGTGACGGGCCGGGGCGGTGCGGTCAGCGTGTCCATGCGCCGATCCGCCACCAGGGACCCCACGTCACGCCGTGGGAGTGCGGTTCCAGAATCGGCTGCACCGGATCCCAGCCCCGGTCCCGCGAGCCGTAGGTGTGATCCAGAAAGACCAGGAAGACGTGCGACGGTTCGGCCGCGTAGACCTCCTGGATCCGGCGGTACAGGTCGTCTTTCTCGGGCCCGCCGGGTAATTCGCGGGCCCGGTCGAGCAGCTCGTCGAGGCCGGGTGCGGTGAAGTTGCCGGGGTTGGCGTACGGCGACGAGCCGGGCACCCGGGTGTGCAGGGTGTCGTACACCTGGGCGTCGATGCTGTACGGGGTGCTGCCGCCGCCGAGCAGGATCGCCGAATCTGCGGTGCGGGTTTCGATCTCGTCCCAGCTGGTGCCGCGGGTGCGCACGTCGATCCCGAGCGGGCGCATCGCGGTGGCGAACGCGACCGCCAGATCGCGGCGCAGCGTGTCCGCGGCGTTGTACAGCAGTTCGAAAGAGGCTCGGGCGCCGTCCTTCTCCCTGATGCCGTCCGGTCCGACCCGCCAGCCCGCGGTGTCCAGGACGGTGGCGGCCCGCTCCGGTGCGTGATCGAACTGGGCGTCGGGATGGTAGGCGGGGCCGTAGACGGTGGCGATCGGTGTGCCGGCCGGCCGGCCGTAGCCGTCGAGCACATCGCGGATGATCGCGTCCCGGTCGACGGCGAGGTTCATCGCCAGCCTGGCTCTGGGGTCGGCGGTGAAGGCGTTGCGGGCCGGGAGTGCGACGCCGCGCCAGTCCGCGGACTGCACGGCGATGGCGTCGATGTCGTCGCGGTCGATGGAGCTGATGAGTTTGGGTGGCAGGCTGACCCCGTCCACCTCGCCGGCGAGGATGCGTTGCGCCCGGACGTTGTCGTCGGGGGTGTGGGTGTAGACGATCCGCCGGACCTGCGCGGGCTCGCCCCAGTAGTCGTCGCGGGCCACCAGGACCGCCTGATCGGGCCGCAGGCTCTCCAGCCGGTACGGTCCGGTGCCGACCGGTTCGGTGTTGAGCTTCCAGTTCGCGGCCGGTTTCGACTCAACCCGCTCCGCCGGGGCGATGCCGACCAGCAGGTAGGGCTTGGGGTCGGCGTCGGTGTGCATGTCGACGACGACGGCGTCCTCCCCGTCGGCGCGGACCTGCGCCACCGGGGCAACGTGGGTGGCGATATCCGAGGCGACCTCGGGGTTGCGCACCGCCGTGTAGGTCGCCACCACGTCGGCGGCGTCGAACGGGGTGCCGTCGGAGAAGACGACGTCGGTGCGGAGTGGGATCCGCCAGCGCCGCCGGCCCAGTTGTTCTGGTTCGCCGGCGGCCAGCGCAGGGACGAGGTCGGGGACGGTGTCGTCGGAATCGGCCTCCGGGCGGAACAGCGCCTCGTAGAGCGGCGACACCCCGGCCTCACCGTATCCGCTCACCGGGTTGTAGCCGCCGAGTTCCTGCGCCTCGGCCAGCACGATCTGCCCCTCGTGCTCGGGTGCCGCCGTACAGCCGGCGATCAGCAGCAGCGCCGCCGCGGCGACCGGTAGCGCCCAGATTCTCATCTGTCTATCTGAACAGATGAACGGCTGTTGGCGCTAGGGATTGAGCCAATTGAAGTAGTAGGCGCCGTGCAGGGCCGCCGCGGCCATCGTCGACGCGAACGGCGCGGACATCAGCGCGATCGCCAGACCCGACACCACCGGTTTCGTCTGCACCATCGCGAGCAGCATCCCGGCCACGGTGCTGACCATAAGGTAGATCAACAGCGTCGCCACGGTCGGCGTCTTGTCCAGCGAGACGTACCACCAGTGGTAGAGCCCCAGCCCGCCGGCGGCGGCGACGGTCCACACCCCGGCGACCACCAGCGCGAACACCCACCGCTTGAGGAACTGATAGGACCCCGGCACCACCATCGGGCGCGCCGGCGCCGGAATCGGCTCGGAGGGCAGCTCACCGATCGGCACATCACCGGTCTGCGGTGAGTCGGTGGCCGGTTCGAACTCCGCGGCCAACGGTTTGACCGGGTCGGCCTCCCACACCCGGGCCGGGTCGTCGGGCTGGACGGCGGTGAAGGAGCCGGTGTCGAACACCGGGGTGTATTGGCCGGTGGGCTCTCCGGGCAGGGTTTCCGAACGTCGGTCAGGCACTGTTGACCACCTCGATCAGCACGAGGACTCCGAGCCACCCCGGCGCGATCGCCAGGATGAAGGCGCCCAGCGCGGTCATCCACCGCTGCGTGGAACTGATGATCATGAGCATGCCGAGCGCGCTGGGCACACCGACCACCAGCGCGATCACGATGTCGGGCCGGATGGTGGCGGTCACCAGCAGGGTGGCGGCGACAGCCCCGATCATGCCGACGGCGGTGCCGACGAGCATCGCCGCGGTGAGCACCCATGCGCGTGGCAGTGGTATCACACGTCGACGATAACGCGGCCCGCCTCACGAACGTGGTACCCGCGCCGGGGGCCGCTCACCGCTCGACTCCGGGCGTCCGCCCGGCACCCGCGCAGTCGGCGCCGGTGAGCACGCGTCGATCGGCCAGCAGCCGGATCTCCCGTTCGTCGAACGCCCGCCCGCGGGTCAGGAACCGCACCCCTTCGGGCGCTTCCAGGCTGAATCCGGCGCCGCGGCCGGGCACGACGTCGATGATCAGCTGGGTGTGCCGCCAGGCGTCGAACTGCGGCCCGGAGATCCACACCGGGGTCTGCTCGACGACGCCCAGCAGCACGTCGCGGTCGCCGACGAGGAACTCGCCCTCCGGGAAGCACATCGGTGACGACCCGTCGCAGCAGCCGCCGGACTGGTGGAACATCAGCGGGCCGTGCCGGGCGCGCAGCCGGCGCACCAGCTCCGCGGCGGCGCCGGTGATGTCCACCCGTGGCGGCGGCACCTCCTTTTCCTCGCGATTTCGGCGTGCCCGCGGTCGCTGAGCGAACGTTTCCACGCCGAAATCGCCGTCGGGGCCCATCAGAAGAAGCCCTGCGCCTTGGTGCTGTAGGACACCAGCAGGTTCTTGGTCTGCTGATAGTGGTCGAGCATCATCGTGTGGTTCTCCCGGCCGATGCCGGACTGCTTGTAGCCGCCGAATGCGGCGTGCGCCGGGTAGACGTGGTAGCAGTTCGTCCACACCCGGCCGGCCTTGATGTCCCGGCCGGCCCGGTACGCGGTGTTGCCGTCGCGGCTCCAGACACCTGCGCCCAGCCCGTACAGCGTGTCGTTGGCGATGCGGATCGCGTCGTCGTAGTCGGTGAAGCTGGTGACGGCGACGACCGGGCCGAAGATCTCCTCCTGGAAGATGCGCATCGAGTTGTCGCCGGTGAAGATGGTCGGCTGCACGTAGTAGCCGCCGGAGAGGTCCCCGCCCAGTTCGGCGCGTTCACCGCCGGTGACGACGGTGGCGCCCTCGGATCTGCCGATGTCGATGTAGGACAGGATCTTCTCCAGCTGGTCGTTGGAGGCCTGCGCGCCGACCATGGTCTCGGTGTCGAGCGGGTCGCCCTGCCGCACCGCCTTGGTGCGGATGGTCGCCAGTTCCAGGAATTCGTCGTAGATGTCGGCCTGGATCAGGCTGCGCGACGGGCAGGTGCACACCTCGCCCTGGTTGAGGGCGAACATCGTGAAGCCCTCCAGCGCCTTGTCGCAGAAGTCGTCGCTCGCCGCCATCACGTCGGCGAAGAAGATGTTGGGGCTCTTGCCGCCGAGTTCCAGGGTGACCGGGATCAGGTTCTGGCTGGCGTACTGCATGATCAGCCGGCCGGTGGTGGTCTCACCGGTGAACGCGATCTTGGCGATGCGGTTGCTCGACGCGAGCGGTTTGCCGGCTTCGACGCCGAAACCGTTGACGACGTTGACCACCCCGGGCGGCAGCAGGTCCCCGATCAGGCTCATCAGGTACATCACCGACGCCGGGGTCTGTTCGGCGGGCTTGAGCACGACGGCGTTGCCGGCCGCCAACGCCGGGGCGAGTTTCCAGGTGGCCATCAGGATCGGGAAGTTCCACGGGATGATCTGGCCGACGACGCCGAGCGGTTCGTGGAAGTGGTAGGCCACCGTGTCGTCGTCGATCTGCGACAACGAACCCTCCTGGGCCCGGATCGCCCCGGCGAAATACCGGAAATGGTCGACGGCCAGCGGGATGTCGGCGTTGAGGGTTTCCCGGATGGGTTTGCCGTTGTCCCACGACTCGGCCAACGCGATCGATTCCAGGTTGGCCTCGATACGGTCGGCGATCCTGTTGAGGATCAGCGCCCGCTCGGCGGGCGCGGTCTTGCCCCAGGCCGGTGCCGCCGCGTGCGCGGCGTCCAGCGCCTTGTCGATGTCGGCCTCGGTGGAGCGCGCCACCTCGCAGAACGGCTGCCCGGTCACCGGGGACGGGTTCTCGAAGTACTCGCCGCCGACCGGGGCGACCCATTCACCACCGATGAAGTTGTCGTAGCGCGACTCGAAGGACATCAACGCGTCCGCGGACCCTGGGCGGGCGTAGACAGTCATGATCGACTCCCCTCGACTGTGTTACACCGGTCACATTACGCGCGCCCGCCACAATGGTGGCGTGGACGATGAGCGCGCACGCGAACAGCATCTGGATTCCGACCCGTACCTGTGGCTCGAGGACATCACCGGTGACGACGCACTGGAGTGGGTGCGCCGGCACAACGAACCGACACTCGCCGAATTCGGTGGCGACCGCTTCGAACAGATGCGTGCCGAGGCGCTCGAGGTCCTCGACACCGACGCCCGCATCCCGTATGTGCGCCGCCGGGGCGAGTACCTGTACAACTTCTGGCGGGACGCGGACAACCCGCGCGGATTGTGGCGGCGCACCACCCTGGACAGTTACCGGCAGGAGTCACCGGACTGGGAGGTGCTCATCGATGTCGACGAGCTCGCCCGCGCCGACGACGAGAACTGGGTGTGGGCCGGAGCCACCGTCATCGAACCGGACTTCTCCCTGGCGCTGATCGAGTTGTCGCGCGGCGGGGCCGACGCCACCGTCGTGCGCGAATTCGACATGGTGACAAAGCAGTTCGTCAAAGACGGTTTCGAACTTCCGGAAGCCAAGACCACGATCGCCTGGCAGGATCGCGACACCGTGCTGGTGGGCACCGACTTCGGGCCCGGATCACTGACCGAGTCCGGCTATCCACGGATCGCCAAGCGGTGGCGCCGCGGCCGGCCGCTCGAAGAGGCCGAGACGATATTCGAGGGCGAGGTCACCGACGTCAGCGTCAGCGCCGGGTATGACGCGACCCCCGGTTACGAGCGGTTGGTGGTGGGCCGGTCGATCGACTTCTTCAACCGGCGACGCTTCGAGTTGCGCGACGGTGAGCTGATCGAGATCAAGGTCCCCACCGACGCCGGAGTCTCGGTGCACCGGGACTGGCTGCTGATCAGGTTGCGCAGCGAGTGGACGGTGGGTTCGACGACCTATCCGGCCGGATGCCTGCTCGCCGCCCGGTATGACGATTACCTCGCCGGCACCGCCGATCTGGCCGTGGTGTTCGAGCCCGACCCGCACACCAGCCTGGAGACTTTCGCCTGGACCCGGGACCGACTGGTGATGATCAGCCTGGTCGATGTGGTGAGCCGGGTCGAGGTGGTGACGCCGGGCAGCTGGGAGCGGACGCAGGTCGCCGGAATCCCGCCGAACACCAATACGATGCTGGTGGACGCCGATGAATTCGGTGACGAGATCTTCCTGGACTCCAGCGGTTTCGACACACCGTCGCGGTTGTTGTGGGGCCGCGCCGGAGGCGAGATCACCGAGATCAAGCGGGCACCCTCGTTCTTCGACACCGCCGATCTGGCGGTCAGCCAGCACTTCGCCATCTCCGACGACGGCACTCGAATTCCGTATTTCGTTGTCGGACAGCGTCATAAGAAAATCCCCGGACCCACTCTGCTCAGCGGATACGGCGGTTTCGAGGTGTCCAACACCCCGAGCTATTCCGGGGTGCTGGGTCGGCTGTGGTTGTCCCGCGGCGGAACCTATGTGTTGGCCAACATCCGCGGCGGTGGCGAGTACGGACCGACCTGGCACACCCAGGCGATGCGGGAGAACCGCCACCTGGTGTACGAGGATTTCGCCGCGGTGGCAAGGGATCTGGTGGAGCGCGGCGTCACCACCGTCGAACAGCTCGGGGCGCAGGGCGGCAGCAACGGTGGCCTGCTGATGGGCGTGATGTTGACCCGCTATCCGGAGTTGTTCGGGGCGTTGGTGTGCAGCGTTCCACTGCTGGACATGCGACGGTTCCACCTGCTGCTGGCCGGCGCCTCATGGGTGGCCGAGTACGGCGACCCCGACAACCCCGACGACTGGGAGTTCATCTCCGAATACTCTCCCTATCACAATATTTCGACCGATCGGTCGTATCCGCCGATTCTGATCACCACGTCCACCCGTGACGACCGGGTGCACCCCGGGCACGCCCGCAAGATGACCGCCGCGCTGGAGGAAGCCGGGCACCGCGTGCACTACTACGAGAACATCGAGGGTGGACATGCCGGTGCCGCCGACAATGCGCAGACCGCGTTCCGCGCGGCGCTGATCTACGAGTTCCTGCACCGCACCGTCGGCGCCGCCCCGGCGGACGGTTGACCTCGGCGGCCGCGCGACGTCAGGGTGGGACCATGGCGGATGTCGCAGCGAACTGGGCGGGGCGGGGCGGCAGGTTCGCCGGCGGGTTGTACGACTTCGGGGTCGAACGGGAGGTGCTCGCGCGGCCAGCCGGGCTCCTGATGTGGGGCACCGACACCCGGCTGCTGTTCGACAGCATCCGCCGCATCGGTGACCTGCCGGACGGCACGGCGGTGCTGGACATCCCCTGCGGCGGCGGGCTGGCACTGCGCGGGCTGCGGCACGGCCGGCGACTGCGGTACGTCGCTGCCGACATCTCGGCCGACATGCTCGCGCGGGCACAGCGCAGAGCGGCGACGCTGGGACGCACCGATGTCCGGTTCGTCGTGGCCGATATCGAACGGATGCCGTTCGGCGACGGCGAATTCGACTGCTGCGTGACGTTCAACGGATTGCACTGCGTACCCGACCCGGCGGCCGCCGTCGCCGAGATCGCGCGCTGTGTGAAACCCGGCGGCCGGCTGATCGGTGATGCGGTGGTGCGCGGTGCGGGACGGCGCCAGGACGCGTTGATCGCCGTGTTCCGGCGGGCGGGCGTCTTCGGTCCCGGCGGCACCACCGACGAGCTACAGGGCTGGCTGACCCGGGCGGGATTCGAGGTCGAGGACTTCCGGCGGTCCGGTGCCGTTGCGCACTTCACCGCGGTGCGGAGCTGAGCGGACGGACGGCCGGAACGAATTGGTGTCGTCTCCACCCCAGGAGCGCCGGTAGCGTCCAGCGAAGCAGGAGGACGCCCGATGGACCGTTGCCCCTCTCCTGCTGCGCTGCCGGGCCGTCGCCCTCGGTACTGCCGACGGCAACCAGCCCCTGAGCCCGGTGCTTTCGGGGGTGAGTGGGCTGGCGAAGCAGTTCACGGGTGGTGGCGAAATGACGAGATCTATGCGCTGAAGCTTCCGATGGACGATGACGACGGCTGACCCCGGCGTTAGACGCGGTCACCGCGCAGCACCGCGCCCAGCATGGCGACGACCACCCCCAGCAGCACCAGAGCACCGCCTGCGGCCAGAGTCAGATTGAGCCAGTGATGCAGGCTGTCCACGGCCTGGCCGACCATCACCTCGGCCACCTGGCGTACCCCGGTTTCGGTGCGGTTCAACGCCTCATCGATGCGGCCGCGCAGCACCTCCACCGCCGCCCAGCCGGTGCCGCCCACCAGTAGCGCCGAAACGCCGAGCGCGGCAACGGCTTTACCCCGGGCACGCGCCGCGGCGACGGTGAGCATCGCCAGCATCGTGGTCAGCGTGGCGGCGGCGATGGTGACCCACGGCCCCCAGGTGGCCACCGTCGCCAACCGGCCGGGCCGCAGCGAATCGGTCGGGACCGTGATCGGCACCAGCAACGTGTCCGGAACCTCGAGGTCGAGATCGCCGGCGGTGTCGCGGAACGACGGATCGGACAACATCGGGGCGATGTCGATCAGCCACTGATCGGTCGACTCCCCCTGCGGTGTCGAACGGGTGAACATCCACCGGTGCGCGATCCGGTTGGCCTGGGCGAACTGGGCGGGGAAGCCGGGATTGCCGGTGTAGGCCCGGGCGACGTCACCGACCATGCTCCGGTTGAGCCGATAGCCGCGGTCGGCAGCCCAGGCGGTGAACTGATCCGCCAGCTCGTCGGCCATCGCCTCCTGCAACACCGGATCCCGCGCGGCCGCGGCCGCCAGGTCGGAGTAGCCGTGCTCGTCGACGATGTGGTGCTGCGCCCACAGCGCCGGGATCGTCGCAGCGAGGGCGACGGTGGTGACGAGCCACAACAACAGCGTCGTCAGGAACCGCACCCGTGCAGCGTACTGACCTACTTGGCCAGCCGCCGCGGACGGGCCAGCGCCATCCTGGTCAGCAGCTTGTTCATCATGCCGAGCGACTTGAACGAGTTGTTGTAGTAGGTGCCGCCGGCGCCGATGCCGGTGCGCGGCTCCACCACGGTCTCGACGCGGCAGTACTTGCGCAGCCCCTCGGGCCCACCGAAGCGAGCCCCGATGCCCGAGGTCTTCCAGCCGCCCATCGGTGCGGTGGTGGCCATCAGGTTGGAGATGACGTCGTTGATGTTGACCGCACCGCAATCCAGCTGCAGTGCGATCTCGCGGGCCCGCTCGACGTCCTGGGAGAACACCGACCCGGACAGGCCGTACGGGGTGTCGTTGGCCAGCCGGACCGCCTCGGCCACGCTGGAGACCTTCATGATCGGCAGGGTCGGGCCGAAGGTCTCCTCGGTCATGCACATCATCGAATGGTCGACGTCGACCAGCACGGTGGGCTCGTAGAAGCAGCCCGGCCCGTCCTTGCGCCGGCCCCCGGTCAGCACCTTCGCGCCGCGGGCCACCGCATCGGCGACGTGCCGTTCGGTCACCGCGAGCTGGCTCTCGTCGATCAGCGCCCCGAAGTGCCGGCCCTCACCGGCCCCGACCTCGAGCTTCTCCACCGCACGGACCACCGCCGCGACGAACTGCTCGTAGACGGGTGCGAGGACGTAGACCCGCTCCACCGACACACACGTCTGTCCGGCGTTGAACATCGCCCCCCACACCGCGGCGTTGGCGGCCAGTTCGATGTCGGCGTCCTCGAGCACGATCATCGGATCCTTGCCGCCCAGCTCCAGGCTCACCGGGGTGAGCCGCCGGGCGGCACGTTCCATCACCTTGATGCCGGTGGCGGTGGAGCCGGTGAACTGGATGAAATCGGCGTTGTCGACGACCGCCTCGGACACCTCGCGGGCCCCCTGCGCCAGGGCGAACACCTCGGGCGCACCCGATTCCAGCCAGCCGCGCAGCAGCAACTCGGCGGTCAGCGGGGTGCGTTCGGACGGTTTGAGCAGCACCGCACATCCGGCGGCGAGCGCGCCTATCGCGTCCATCAGCGCATTGGCCACCGGATAGTTCCACGGGGCGATCACGCCGACCACTGGACGGGGCCGGTGGTGCACGGTGATCTTCTTGATCTTCAGCAGCGGCATGGACGCGGGCCGGGTCTCCGGTGCCAGCGCCTTCTCCATCGTCTTGATGCAGTAGGAGGTGATCATCAGGATCAGCGGCACCTCCTGGGCGGCGTCCACCGCGGATTTGCCCGTTTCGGCGATCAGCAGCCGCTCGATCTCGTCGCGGTGCTCGCCGAGCCACACCGCGTAGCGGGCCAGGACCTTCGCCCGGCCCTTGGGGCCCCGCGCCTCCCAGTGGCGCTGCGCCTCGCGCAGTCCGGCGGTGATGCGGGGTACGTCGGCTGGATCCGTCCAGCGGACCTCACCGGCGACGCCCCCGGTCGCCGGATTGCGGATGGTGGCGGTTTCGGTGGCGTCGACGCCGGATGTCGCGGTCATGGTTCCATGCTAACCATCGGTGTGACGCAGGTCGCAGCTGGGTTTGACACCCGTCAAATCAGCTGGCTATGCCCCGGATGTAGGCGGCCTGACCGAGGTGTTGCGCGCAGTCGTCGATGATGCTGACCAGCCGCACCCCGGCGGTCACCGGCGGGTTCCAGTTCCGGTCGACGACCCGGTCGAGTTCCTCGACGGTCAGCGACGCGAGGTACTCCAACGTCACCTTGTAGACCGCGTGGTAGTAGCCGGCCAGCAGATCGGCCGACGCCCGGACCCGCCCGACGGCGTCGGCGTCGTGGCCGTAGCCGGTGTCGTCGGGCGGCAGGTCGAGGCCGAACCGGTCCACCCAGCCGTCGCGCGTCCACACCTGTTCGATCCCGGCGATCGCGCACAGCTGGGCGTCGTGGATCCGGGCGCTGTGCCAGATCAGCCAGGCGATGCTGTTGGCCGATGCGGTCGGCCGGAACAGCGCCAACTCGTCGGTCAGCTCGTCGGTGAGGTTCTCGACGTGCTCCATCTGCCGGGTGAACAGGTCGCGCAGCAGCTCACGGGCCGCCTGCGCATCGCGATCAGCCATGGTTCGACGCTACCCGGCCACGGCCGTCAATCCTGTGGAGTTGCGCCGTGAAAAACCGCTTCGACGTTGTTGCCGTCCGGATCGCGCACGAACGCGCCGTAGTAGCCCGGGTGGTACTCGGGCCACAGCCGGGGCTCGTGCAGCGGTTCGGCCCCCAGCGCCAGCGCGGTGCGGTAGAACGCCTGCACCGACGCCTCGTCGTCCGCCCGGAACGCCACGTGCACCTCGCGGTTGGGTCCGGTCACGTCGCCCGCGGACGCGTCGGCGATCCAGAACGAGGGTCTGCCGTCGCGGCCGTAGCCGATCGCGACCTCGTAGTCGAGCTGCCGGGTGTAGCCCAGCACCCCGAGCACCTTGTCGTAGAACTCGGTGGACTTCGCGAAGTCGGCGCAGTTGATTCCCAGGTGGTCGATCACACCGCCATCCTAGGAATTCGTCGTAGATTCGGCGTATGACTTTCGATCTGGTCATCCGCAACGGCACGATCGTCGACGGTCTCGGCGGGGAGCCCTTCACCGGCGACGTCGCGGTCGCCGACGGTGTCATCGTCGCGGTCGGCACGGCCGACGGTTCCGGGCGCCGGGAGATCGACGCCACCGGTCTGCTCGTCACCCCCGGCTTCATCGACCTGCACACCCACTACGACGGGCAGTCGATCTGGTCGGACCGGTTGAATCCGTCGTCGGCGCACGGGGTGACCACCGCGCTGATGGGCAATTGCGGTGTCGGTTTCGCGCCCTGCCGCCCCGAGGATCACGACGTGCTGGTCGATGTGATGGCCGGGGTGGAGGACATCCCCGGCGTGGTGATGGCCGAGGGGCTGCCGTGGACCTGGGAGACCTTCCCGCAGTATCTCGACGCGGTGGCGTCCCGCCCCCGCGACATCGATGTGGCCGCGTATCTGCCGCACTCCCCGCTACGGGTGTACGTGATGGGCCGGCGCGGGGTGGACCGGGAGCCCGCCACTCCCGACGATCTGGAGCGGATGCGGGCGCTGGCCGCCGAGGCCGTCGCCGCCGGTGCGCTGGGCTTCGCCTCCTCGCGGTTCGCCCTGCACAAGACCGAGAGCGGGTCGCCGATCCCCACCTACGACGCCGCCCAGGAGGAGATCGCCGCGATCGCCCGCGGGGTGGCCGACGCCGGCGGGGGCCTGTTGCAGTTCGTGCCGGACATCCCGGCCGGCGGCTACGAGTCGGTGCTGCGTCAGGTCTTCGAGGTGGGTGCTGAAACCGGTCTGCCCGTGACGTTCTCGCTGCTGACCGGGAACGCCGGGGAACCGACCTGGCCGCAGGCGCTGAACCTGGTGGAGAAGTTCAACGCGGCCGCGGGCGGGGCGGCGCCGGCGGTGACGGCCCAGGTGTTCCCGCGCCCCATCGGGATGGTGATGAGCCTGGAGCTGTCGGCCAACCCGTTCGTCATGTATCCCAGCTACCGGGAGATCGCCGGCCTGCCATTGCCGCAGCAGGTCGCCGAGATGCGTAAACCCGAAGTGCGCGAACGCATTCTGAATGACAAGCCGGCCGGTGACGGGCATCCGCTGTTCTTCATGACCCAGGCCTGGGACTGGATCTACCCGTTGGGTGAGCAGCCCGACTACGAACCGGACGCCTCGACCAGCATCGCGGCCCGGGCGCGGGCGCGTGGGGTCAGCCCACTGGAGGAGGCGTATGACCGGTTGCTCGACGACGACGGGCACGCCATGTTGCTGATCGCCATGGGCAATTACGAGAACAACTCCCTGGACACCGTCGGGCAGTGGATGCGCCGCGACGACGTGGTACTCGGGCTCGGCGACGGCGGCGCCCACTACGGGATGATCTGCGACGCAAGCTATCCCACCTTCCTGCTGGCTCACTGGGCGCGGGACCGCGCATCCGGCCGGCTGACCGTCGCCGAAGCGGTGCGCGCGCTGACCTCGGTGCCGGCCCGGGTGGCCGGTTTCGGGGATCGCGGCCGGATCGCGGTGGGCTACAAGGCCGATCTGAATGTCATCGACCATGCGGCGCTGCGGTTGCATCGACCGGTGATCCTGCACGACCTTCCGTCCGGTGGCCGCCGGCTCGATCAGCGGGCCGACGGGTACGTCGCCACCGTGGTGTCGGGGCACATCATCGCCGAGAACGGGGTGCCGACCGACGCCCGGCCGGGCACGCTGGTGCGCGGCCGTCAACCCGCCCCGAAGGTGGCGGGATGAGCGGCGTGGACCTGCCCCGGCTCGCCGAGGCGCTGGCCGATTTCGATCAGGCCTTCCTGATCACCGTGGGCGACGGCCCCGCACCGCACACGGTGGCCGTCGAACCCGCCCTGGTCGACGGGGTGTTCGAGATCGGTGAGGTCGGCGGCCGCACCAGCGCCAACGTCGACCGGCACCCCGATGTCACGCTGCTCTGGCCGCCCCGCGAGACCGGCGGATACGCCCTTCTGGTCGACGGCACAGCCGAACCCGGCGGCGACGGCCGGCTGCGGATCATCCCGGCCAAGGCGCTGCTGCACCGCCGGGCCGTCCCCGGCTCCGCCGCGGCCGAGAGCGGTTGCCTGCACGACTGTGTGGTGTTCAAGGCGAGCTGAGGTCCGCGCGCGGTAACGGCACCGGGACACCGGCGACCATCAGCACGACCCGGTCGCTGACCGCGGCGATGCGCATGTTCAGCACGCCGAGCAGATCGCGGAACAACCGTCCGGCGGCGGTGTCCGGAACGACTCCGCTGCCGACCTCATTGCTCACCGCGACCGCCGGCACCGCACACCGCCGCCACGCCGCCACCAGGTCGTCGATGTCGTCGTCGATGTCACTGTGCACGGCGTCGAGCTCCCCGCGATCCCATCCGCGGTGCCGGTCGATCCGGCCCGTCAGCCAGGTCCCCAGGCAGTCCACCAGCACCGGCGTGGTCGCGGCACGCAGTTCCGCCGCGGCTTCGGTTGTTTCGACAGTCCGCCAGGTCGCCGGGCGCCGCGCCCGGTGCCGGCGCACCCGCTCGGCCCATTCGGTGTCATCGGGATCGCTGCTGCCGGTGGCCACATAGGTCACCCGTGGCTGACCGGCGAGCAGCGATTCGGCGTACACCGACTTGCCCGACCGCACCCCGCCGAGCACCAGGGTGCGGGTCGCCCCGACGGGGCGGGTCGAGCCGCCGAGCCGCACGACCTCGCCATCGCGTCCCGGCCGGGCGCCGCTGGCGGCCAGGGCCTGCGCCAGCTCGTCACCGGGCGGATTGTGATGACTGAGGTGCACCGCGATGATCTCGGTGTCCCGGTGCACCGCACCGGATCCGCGCATCCGGGCCACCGTGGCGGCGAAGGCCGGCAGATCGTGGTGATCGGTGCCGTGCTCCGTGTGCGGGCCGAAGGTCTGGTCCAGGAACACCGCGTCGTATCGGGCGCCGGCGATCGCGGCGTGGGTGGGGTCGGGCAGCGGTCCGGTATCGGTGGCCCACAGCATCCGGGTTCCGGCGCGGGCGATGTCGTAGAGCACGGCGGCACCGCCGAGGGCGTCGGTGTGCGCGGCCGCCAGCACCCGTACCGTGTGGCCGGTGTCGGACAGAATCAGTTCGTCACCGGGAGCCACATCGTGGAACACCACCGGATCGTCGGGGCCCACCCAGTCGCGGCACCGCGACACCACCGCGGCCGGCCCGTGGACCTGCAGGGGTTCCGTACGGCCGGCCCAGTGCCGCATCAGCAGCGCGGCGGGATCGAGATGGTCGAAGTCTGCGTGGGTGCACAGGATGTGCCGCACCCCGGCCAGGGTGCGTCCGTAACGCAGTGCGCCGCGCGGTGTCTCGGGTCCGCAGTCGATCAGCACGGCACCGTCGACGAGCGCGGCGGTCTGCCCGCGGATCTCACCGACCGCCGACGCCCACCGGCACGACCGGCAGCCGCAGAACGGGTTGGGCCAGCCGTCGGCGCTGCCGGTGCCCAACAGCACCACCTCCATGCCGCCGCCCGGGTCCCCGCCGGTCACGAGACACCCCGATCGCGGACCGGCAGCACCGCGACGCCGCCGTTGCGGTCGATGACCTCCACCCGTGCCTGATACACCTGCGCGATCCGCTCGACGGTCAGCACCTCGGCCGGAGTGCCGTCGGCCACCACCCGTCCGGCCGCGAGCATCACCATCCACTCGGCGTACTGCCCGGCCAGCGTGAGGTCGTGCATGGCGGCGACGACGGTGATGCGCTCGGTGCGGCGCAGCGTGTCGACCAGTTCGAGCACCTGCTGTTGATGGCCGACGTCCAGCGCGCTGGTGGGCTCGTCGAGGATCAGCACCGACGGTCGTTGCGCCAGCGCGCGGGCCAGCATCACCCGCTGCAGTTCGCCGCCGGACAATTCGGTAACCAACCGGTCGGCGACCGGCTGCAGGTCGAGCCGGACGATGGCCTCGCGCACCACCTGCCGGTCGGCGGCCGACGGCATCGCGAACGGCCGTAGATGCGGGGTGCGGCCGAGCATGACCAGTTCGGCGACCCGCACCCCGTCCGGAACGGTGGGCCGTTGCGGCATCAACGCGATCGCCGCGGCGACCTGCCGGCGCCGTTGGGCCTGCGGGTCGAGCCCGGCGACCCGCACCCTCCCGGTCAGCCGGGTGTCGCCGCCACCCGGCAGCAACCCGGCCAGCACATGCAGCAGGGTGGTCTTGCCGGCACCGTTGGGTCCGACGATGCTGACCCATTCTCCCTGCCGCACAACGAGATCGACGCCCTCGAGCACGGTGGCGCCGCGACGTGCCACGGTGAGCCCGGTGCACGTCACCGCGGCCGTCACGACATTCTCCTGCTGCGCCGCAACACCACCAGGAAGAACGGTGCGCCGATCGCCGCGGTCACCACACCGATCGGCAACTCGGCCGGCGCCAGCGCCCACCGGGCCAGCACATCGGCCAGCATCAGGAACGCCGCACCGCACAGCACCGACAGCGGCAGCAGCAGCCGGTGGCCGGGTCCCACCAGCAGCCGCACGGCGTGCGGCACCACGATCCCGACGAAGCCGATCAGGCCGCTGACGCTGACCACCGCGGCGGTGCCCAGGGTGGCGACGGCGACCAGCAGCAGCCGCACCCGCCGCGGATCCACACCGAGGCTGGCGGCCTCCAGATCCCCGACCGCCATCACATCGAGGATCCGGCTGAACAACAGCAGCACCCCGATCGTCACCACCACATAGGGCAGCGCGACCGCGACCTCGGTCCAGCCGTTGGTGCCGAGCCGGCCGAGCAGCCAGCTGTACACCTGTCGCATGGTGTCGTCGTAGCGCTGTTGCAGGAAGGTCTGCCCGGCGTTGGCGAATGCGGCGACGGCGACCCCGGCGAGGATGATGACCACCTCGGTGCGGCCGCCGCCCACCCCGCGTCCCAGCAGGTAGGTGGCAGTCACCGCCGCGACACCGCCGATGAACGCGGCCGCCGGAACCGCGAAAACGCTTGCCGAGGCGCCGAATACGATCACCGCGGTGGCGCCCAGCCCGGCGCCGCTGGACACCCCCAGCAGGTAGGGGTCGGCCAGCGGATTGCGGAACACGCCCTGATAGGCGGCCCCGGCCACCGCCAGCGTGGCGCCGACCAGCGCCCCGAGCACCACCCGCGGCAACCGGATCTGCCACAGCACCGCGTGCTGGGCGGCGGTCAGCCCGTGGTCGACGTCGACACCGGGCAGCGCGTCGAGCAGCGCCCCCAGCACCCCGCGGGCGGGCAGATCGGCGGGTCCGACCAGAATCGCGAGCGCGGCCGCGCCGAACACGCCGAGCACCGCCGCGGCGGTGGCCCAGCGGCGGCGGTCAGTTCTGCGCCGGGACAGCCTCGACCTCGGTCAGCACACTGCCGATCTGCTCGACCATGTCCACCACCCGGGGACCCCAGCGGCTGGCGATGTCGGCGTCGAGCTCGTAGATGCGTCCTTCCCGCACGGCGGCCACCTCGGCCCATCCGGCCCGGTTCGCCACCGACGCCGCGGTCACCCCGCAGCACTGCACATCGGCCAGGAAGATCAGATCCGGGTTCGCGGTGACGATGAACTCCTCGGACAGCTGCGGATAGGCGTCCGCCGCCACCCCGTCGCCGACCTCGTCGGCGATGTTGCGCAGGCCGAACAGACCGTAGACCTCCCCGATGAACGACGAGCCGGCGGCGCTGAACAACGTCGGATCCAGTTCGTGGTAGTAGGTCAGGTCGGTCGCCGGGGTGTTGTCGACGACGTCGGCGATCCGCTCGCGCATCTGCGCGACCAGTTCCGCGGCGTCGCCGATGCGTCCGGTCGCGGCGCCGATCTGCTCGATCTGGGCGTAGGCCTCGTCCAGCGTGGACGGCGCGGGCTGGGACAGCAGTTCGATGCCGGCGGCCTCGAGTCCGGACACCAGCTCGTCGGGGGCGTCGGCGGTGATCACCAGGTCGGGCTCGTAGCCGATGATCGCCTCGACGTTGGGGGTGTATCCGGACAGATCGTCCTGGGTCGGCACCTCGGGCGGAAAGTTGGACTGCCCGTCGACCGCGATCACCTGCTCACCGGCGCCGATGGCCCACAGCGTCTCGGTGGCCGACGGGCTCAGCGAGATGATGCGTTGCGGGCTGCCGGCGGCTCCGGAGTCGGAATCCGGGGAGGATCCGCACGCCGTCGCCACCGCGAGCGGCAGCAGCGCGATCAGCAACAACGCCAACCGGCGCAGGGTGTTCACCGAGTCCTGTCCTTCCTGCTGAAACATTCGAAGCTGCGCGCGACGGCACCTGTCGCGCCCAGGCATCGGAGCCTATCCCAGCGGCCGGCGGGTTCGAATCACGGCGCGTGCAACCGTATGCCCATCCGCCCGGGTTCGGCGTTACTGAATGCCGTGACTCTCCTCGACGCACCGGTGGCGCCCCACCACGACGACGACTCCGCGGTCACTCCGCAGGCCCGCACGGCGTTGTGGGCCAGCCTCGTCGGCACCACCATCGAGTGGTACGACTTCTTCCTCTACGCGACCGCCGCCGGCCTGGTCTTCAACCACGCGTTCTTCCCGGACCACTCCACGTTCGTCGGGACCATGTTGTCGTTCGCGACGTTCGCGGTGGGTTTCGTGGTCCGGCCGATCGGCGGCGTGGTGTTCGGCCATGTCGGGGACCGGATCGGGCGGAAGAGGACGCTGGCGCTGACCATGGTGCTGATGGGCGGCGCGACCGCGCTGATGGGGGTGCTGCCCACTGCCGCCCAGATCGGCGCGCTCGCCCCGATCCTGTTGCTGCTGTTGAGAATTGTGCAGGGCTTCGCGCTCGGCGGGGAGTGGGCCGGAGCGGTGCTGCTCGCGGTCGAACACGGTCCGCCGCGGCGACGGGGGTTGTGCGGCAGCATTCCGCAGATCGGTCTGGCGTTGGGGCTGGCCCTGGGTACCGGGGTGTTCGCGCTGCTGCAGATCGCCCTTCCCGATGACGCGTTCCTGACCTACGGTTGGCGGATCGCGTTCCTGCTCAGCATCGTGTTGGTGGTCTTCGGTGTCGTGGTCCGGTTGCGCGCCACTGAGACTCCCGCTTTCCAGCGGGTCCGCGACACCGGCGACCGGGCCGCCGTGCCGCTGCGTGACGTGTTCCGTCCGCCGGTGCTGCGCTCGGCGCTGCTCGGGTTGCTGTCCCGCTGGGGCGAGGGCGCGGCGTTCAACACCTGGGGCGTGTTCGCCATCGCCTACGCCACCACCACACTGGGGCTGGCGAAAGTGCCGGTGCTGGTTGCCGTCACCGCCGCCGCACTGCTGATGGCGGTGCTGCTGCCGGTGTCGGGTGTGCTCACCGATCGGTTCGGCGCCAAGCGGATCTACACCATCGGCATCACCGCCTACGCGCTCGCGGTGTTCCCGGTGTTCGCGCTGTTCGGCACCGGCGAGATCGTCTTCTACACGCTGGGCATGCTGCTGGTGTTCGGGGTGATCCACGCGTTGTTCTACGGCGCGCAGGGCACGTTGTACGCCTCGCTGTTCCCGGCCCGGATCCGCTACACCGGGCTGTCGACGGTGTATCAGCTCTCCGGGATCTTCGCCTCCGGGGTGACGCCGATGATCCTGACCGCCCTGATCGCCGCCGCCGGCGGAGCGCCGTGGCTGGCCTGCGGCTACCTGGTGGCGACCGCGCTGATCAGCGTCGTGGCCACGACGGCGTTGCGTCCGGCTCCCCTGCACCGGCTCTAGCACCGGCTCCGGTGCGGACACGAAAAAGCCCGGCCTGCGGACAGGCCGGGCTTTTCCGATTGACGGACTGACTCAGAAGTCCATGCCACCCATACCGCCGGTCGGGTCGCCCGCGGGAGCGGCCGCCTTCTCCGGCTTGTCGGCCACGACGGCCTCGGTGGTCAGGAACAGCGCCGCGATCGACGCCGCGTTCTGCAGCGCCGAGCGGGTCACCTTCACCGGGTCGGCGACACCGGCGGCGAGCAGGTCCTCGTACTCGCCGGTCGCGGCGTTGAGGCCCTTACCGGCTTCGAGGTTGCGCACCTTCTCGGCGACCACACCGGGCTCCAGGCCCGAGTTGGCGGCGATCTGCTTCAGCGGGGCCTCCAGCGCGACACGCACGATGTTCACACCGGTGGCCTCGTCGCCCTCGAGCTTGAGCTCGTCGAGCACCGGGGCGGCCTGCAGCAGGGACACACCGCCACCGGCGACGATGCCCTCCTCCACGGCGGCCTTGGCGTTGCGCACCGCGTCCTCGATGCGGTGCTTGCGCTCCTTGAGTTCCACCTCGGTGGCGGCTCCGGCCTTGATCACCGCGACGCCGCCGGCCAGCTTGGCCAGCCGCTCCTGCAGCTTCTCGCGGTCGTAGTCGGAGTCGCTGTTCTCGATCTCCTGGCGGATCTGGGCGACCCGGCCGGCGATGGCGTCCGGGTCACCGGCGCCCTCGACGATGGTGGTCTCGTCCTTGGTGACGACGACCTTGCGGGCCTGGCCGAGCAGCGAGATGTCGGCGGTCTCCAGCGACAGGCCGACCTCTTCGCTGATCACCTGGCCGCCGGTCAGGATCGCCATGTCCTGCAGCATCGCCTTGCGGCGGTCACCGAAGCCCGGGGCCTTGACGGCGACCGACTTGAAGGTGCCGCGGATCTTGTTGACGACCAGGGTCGACAGCGCCTCGCCTTCGACGTCCTCGGCGATGATCAGCAGCGGCTTGCCGGACTGGATGACCTTCTCCAGCAGCGGCAGCAGATCCTTGACGGTCGAGACCTTCGAGCTGACCAGCAGGATGTAGGGATCCTCCAGAACGGCTTCCTGCCGCTCCGCGTCGGTCACGAAGTACCCCGAGATGTAGCCCTTGTCGAAGCGCATACCCTCGGTGAGCTCGAGCTGCAGACCGAAGGTCTGCGACTCCTCGACGGTGATGACACCCTCGTTGCCGACCTTGTCCATCGCCTCGGCGATCAACTCACCGATCTGCTGGTCGCCGGCCGAGATCGCGGCGGTGTTGGCGATCTGCTCCTTGGTCTCGACCTCCTTGGCCGACTTGAGCAGGGTCTCGGTGACCTTCTCGACAGCGGCTTCGATGCCGCGCTTCAGAGCGAGCGGGTTGGCCCCGGCCGCGACGTTGCGCAAACCTTCCTTCACCAGCGCCTGAGCCAGGACGGTGGCGGTGGTGGTGCCGTCGCCGGCGACGTCGTCGGTCTTCTTGGCGACTTCCTTGACCAGCTCAGCGCCGATCTTCTCGTAGGGGTCCTCCAGCTCGATCTCCTTGGCGATGGACACGCCGTCGTTGGTGATCGTGGGAGCACCCCACTTCTTCTCCAGAACGACGTTGCGACCCTTGGGCCCCAACGTCACCTTTACCGCGTCGGCGAGGGCGTTGAGCCCCCGCTCGAGGCCGCGCCGGGCCTCTTCGTCATACGCAATTTGCTTGGCCATTGCGAAGTGTTCCTCCGACTAGGGGATGCACGTCTCTCGGCCGGGTGCAGTGCCCGCGACGGACGGCTCGGGTGTGCTCCGCAATGCGGCCCGGTGCCTCACCGTCCCGACCTAGCACTCGCCGTTCGCGAGTGCCAACTGCATTCTTAGCACTCGCCCATGCCGAGTGCAAGGTCGCCGCCGGGGGCTGCGCTTATGGCCGACGCCGCCATTGTCGCTGCTTGAGCATTCCTTGCGTATGGCCCTCCACACGGCCGTCCCCGCGACGCGGCCGCGGCGCCGGGCGTCGCTGCGGCCGCCGGCGAATCGGTGCAGGTCTGACGGCACGGCCGGGGTTGGCATGACCGGGTCGGCAAACCACTCAACGCGGTGCGTACCACCGGCGCCCACGCGTGCGGACGAAACGCGTGCGGTCGGTGGACACCCGTTTCGCAGCGCCTTGTCGGTGGGGCACATTAGTATCGAACACATGTTTGAAGCAGTTGATCGACATGACCTCGCCGCGGCCGACACCGCCGCCCTGGTCGCGACGATCACTGCTGCTGCCCGCGCCGAGGCCGCCGCGGCGGAAACCAGGCTGGCGGCGATAGCCGAGCTGCTGGACCGGAATCTCGCCGCCGCCGATCCCCTTGCCGTGTTCGACGGGTTCGCCGCCACCGCGGCCGAGGTCGGCGCCGCGCTGGGAATCAGCGCGCGTCGTGCCGGCGCACAGATCCACCTGGCCAAGGCGTTGCGCCAACGGCTCCCCGGGGTTGCCGAACTCCTGCGTTCGGGCGCCATCTCCGAACGGATCGCCTCGGTGATCTGCTGGCGCACCTACCTGGTGGCGCCCGAGGCGGCCGCCGCCGTCGACGCGGCGCTGGTGGCCGCCGCCGAAGCGGCCGGGGTGCGCGGCGGCTGGGGCCGCCTGTCGGATGCCGCTCTGGAGCAGGCCATCGACTCCGCGATCGCCGCTCACGACCCCGACGCCACCCGCAAGGTGCATCAGACCGCCAAGCGCCGTGACATCCAGTTCGGCAAACCCGACGACCGGACCGGCACCACCAGCCTCTACGGCAGCATGCACTCGGCGGATGCAGCCCTGCTCGACCGCACCATCGACGAATTGGTGTCGACGGTGTGCCCGGAAGACCCACGCACGGTCGGTGAACGCCGCTCGGATGCGATGAACGTGCTGACCAACCGGGGCGATCACCTGCCGTGCCGCTGCAACCGGCCCGAATGCCGCCAACGCGTCGGCGACGCCGAGGTGGTCGACCGCACGCGGGCGTCATCGGTGGTCATCCACGTGCTGGCCGACCAGGATGCCATCGAAGCCGCCGTCCACGAGGCCGCGACCCAGCCCAGCATCGGCACCCCGTGGCTCGACGCACAGCAGCCGCCGACGTGGATCTTCACCCCGCAGGCCGACTGGACCCACACCTACACCCCCGAGCAGATCTCCGAGATGATCGCCGCCGCCAACCCGCATCGCCCCGGGGGCCGGACGAGACACACCCGAAACAAGCCCCACACGGCGCCCTGCCGTCCCGGACCGGACAAAGCGGCCGCCACCACTGCGCCATCCACACCGCCACCCACACCGCCGCCGCCGAAACCGGGCGGGAAGGCGGTAGTGCTGGGCGGGCCCTTCGTGCCCGGACCGCTGCTGGCCGAACTGGTACGCACCGGAGCCAAGATCACCGCCCTCGAATCCCCGCCGGCCGACATCGAACCCCGGTACCGGCCGTCGGCGACCCTGGCCCGGTTCGTTCGGGCCCGGGACATGACCTGCTGCTTCCCTGGCTGCAACGCCCCCGCGGAACGCTGCGACATCGACCACCGCATTCCCTGGCCGAACGGGCCCACCCACGCCGGCAACACCGGCTGCTTCTGCCGCACCCACCATCTGGCGAAGACCTTCGCCGGCTGGCAGGTCGCCCAGGCCGCGGACGGCACCCTGACCTGGACCAGCCCGCACGGAGCCCGCTACCGCCACGTCCCGGGCGCCCACCTGATCTTCCCGGAATGGAACACCGCCACCCCGGTCCCGCAGACCCCGGCGACCACGCCCGACGGGCCCGAATCCCCGGCCCGTGGGCTGGGCATGCCCCGGCGCCGACGCACCCGCGCCGACGACGAAGCCGGCCGCATCAAAGCCGAACGCGAGGCCAACCGGCTCGCCAACCTCGCTGCCGATGCGAAGTTGGCGGAAGTTCTCGGCCCACTCTCCGGGGCCGCCACCACCCGCGCGCCGATACCACCACCAGGAGACGACCCGCCCCCGTTCTGAGCGGTGGGCCGAGCGGTGTGCGCGACACCCCGTCCGACACGCCACGCGAGATGCATCCGCGGAACGCCTTGGCCTAAACTGCATTCCGGTCAGAAAGGAGGGCTCGGGTGCGGGCTGAAGCGGCGCCCAGCACCCGGGCATTGCGGGGCTGGCAGCGTAAGGCGCTGGTCAAGTATCTGACCGCCAAACCTCGCGACTTCCTGGCGGTCGCCACCCCCGGTGCGGGTAAGACGACGTTCGCCCTGCGGATCGCCGCGGAGCTGCTGAGCGACCGCACCGTGGACACGGTCACCGTGGTGGTGCCGACAGAGCACCTCAAGTTCCAGTGGGCCGCCGCGGCGGAGAGCCACGGCATCGCGCTGGACCCCCGGTTCAGCAACTCCGACGCGCAGACGTCGTCGGAATACCACGGGGTCGTCATCACCTATGCCCAGGTGGCCAGTCACCCCACCCGGCACCGGGTACGCACCGAGAACCGCAGGACGCTGGTGATCTTCGACGAGATCCACCACGGCGGGGACAACAAGAGCTGGGGCGAGGCGATGCTGGAGGCGTTCAGCGACGCCACCCGACGGCTGGCGCTGACCGGCACCCCGTTCCGCAGCGACGACAGCCCGATCCCGTTCGTCACCTACGAGCCCGACGAGAACGGGTTCCTGCGCTCCCGCGCCGACTACGTCTACGGCTATGCCGACGCGCTGGCCGACGGCGTGGTCCGCCCGGTGGTGTTCCTGGCCTATTCCGGAGAGGCGCGCTGGCGCGACAGCGCCGGTGAGGAGTACTCCGCACGGCTGGGCGAACCACTGAGCGCCGAGCAGACCGCCCGCGCCTGGCGCACCGCGCTCAACCCGGCCGGCGACTGGATGCCGGCGGTGATCGCGGCCGCCGACAAGCGGTTGCAGCAGAAGCGCCGGCATGTGCCCGACGCCGGCGGCATGATCATCGCCTCCGACCAGACCAGCGCCCGCGCCTACGCGAAACTGCTGCACCAGATCACCGGTGAGCAGCCGACCGTGGTGCTCTCCGACGATCCGGGCGCCTCGGACCGCATCAGCGAGTACTCCGCGGGAACCAGCCGCTGGCTGGTGGCGGTGCGGATGGTCTCGGAGGGTGTCGACGTGCCGCGGCTGTCGGTCGGGGTGTACGCCACCAGCGCGTCGACGCCGTTGTTCTTCGCCCAGGTGATCGGCCGGTTCGTCCGGTCCCGCCGGCCCGGTGAGACCGCCAGCATCTTCCTGCCGTCGGTGCCCAACCTGCTGCTGCTGGCCAGCGAGTTGGAGGCGCAGCGCAACCATGTGCTGGGCAAACCGCACCGGGAGTCCGACGGGCTGGACGACGATCTGCTCCGGGATGCCGCCCGGACCAAGGACGAGAAGACCGAGCTGGACAACGGCTACGAGGCGCTGGGCGCCGAGGCCGAGCTGGATCAGCTGATCTTCGACGGGGCCTCGTTCGGCACCGCCACCCCGGCGGGCAGTGAGGAGGAGGCCGACTACCTCGGCATCCCCGGGTTGCTGGACGCCGAGCAGATGCGTGAGCTGCTGCGGCGCCGGCAGGAGGAGCAGCTCACCAAACGCACCGCCAACGGGCCGCCGGCCCCGGCCCGCGACGCGTCCACCCACAGTCGGCTGCGGGAGCTGCGCCGCGAGCTCAACACGCTGGTGTCGATCGCCCACCACCGCACCGGTAAGCCACACGGTTGGATCCACAACGAGCTGCGCCGCATCTGCGGCGGCCCGCCGGTGGCCGCGGCGACCACCGAACAGCTGCAGGCCCGCATCGAGGCGGTCCGAAAACTGACCTAGAGGCCGAGCAGTCCGGGCAGGTCGGCCACCGAGTCGATGACGTGGTTGGGCTGCATCGCGAATTCGTCTGCGGCCCAACGGTCGAGGGTTTCCTGCCGGAACTTCCCGGTGCGCACCAGCACCCCCGTCATCCCGACCACCTGAGCGGCGAGCACGTCGTTGTGCAGATCGTCGCCGATCATGTACATCTCCTCCGGGTCCACGCCGAGCCGGTGGGCGGCGGCGAGGAAGCCCTCGGGCGCCGGCTTCCCGACCGCGGTGGCCTTGCGGCCAGAGGCCTCCTCCATGCCGATCAGGTACATGCCGGTGTCGATCCGCAGTCCGTCGGTGGTGGTCCATGCCGTGCTGCGGTGCATCGCGACCACCGGAACGCCCTGCGACATCCAGTCGTAGACCCAGCTGAGCGTCAGGTGGGTGAACTCCGGCCCGGCGCCGCCGAGCAGCACCACGTCGGGGGTCTCCGGCGCTCTGGGCCCGTCGAAGTCGGTGGAGTACACCAGGTCCAGCCCGGGCATGTCCTCGGCGATGCGTCCGCTGTTGACCAGGAAGCACCGCGCCCCCGGGTACTGCTCACGCACGTACTCGGCGGTCAGCGCCGCCGCGGTGATCACCTCGTCGGCGGTCACCGGCATCCCGGCGCCGGTGAGCAGTTCGGCGATCTGCGCGCGGGTCCGGGTGGTGGTGTTTGTCAGGTAGGACCGCGCGATCTGATGATCGGCCAACGTGCGCAACGTTTTCGCGGCACCGGGTATCGGCCGCCAGGATGTCACCAGCACCCCGTCGATGTCGAACAGCACGCCACCGATCGCCATGGTGCGACAGTAAACCGCAATGACCGGTTCGCAAGCCGAACCGCGTCAACGGCGCGCCCAGGTGGTCTCGCCCACCCATGGTGTCGCCGCCCCGGCGATCGCCCACGCCCACTCCACCGGCACGTCGAGCACCTCGTAGCGTTTGGCGCCGGCGGCGGTCGCCGCGATCAGCGTCGCCACCCCAGCCCGGCGCTGGAAGAACGTCTGCCGCACGGTCCAGCCGATGATGCCCTCCGCATCCAGACAGTCCCGGCGGCGTTCGATGCTGCCGGCCCGGGCCACCAGCCAGCCGTCCACCACCCGGTGGCCGAGCGAGCGGACCCGGTCGACGGCCAGTGCCACACAACCGGCCGTCAGCGCCACCCAGGCCACCCACACCCAGCCCGGCAGCAGCCCCTGCGCCGCCCCGGCCAGGAGCGCGGCCAGTGTCACCACCGGCAACGCCAGCGCCCGGAACCACCGCCGCCGGGCCGCCGCCGGGCCGTGCCCGTACAGCGGCCCGGTCACCGCCTCCGGTCGCTCGACCAGATCGGCCAGCACCGACCGGGCGGTCGATGCCGGGCACGGCGGCAGCAGCAGCGACGCCTCCCCCGCCCCGCCCACACCGGTCATCACCGCGTCCAGCCGGGCGCCGCCGAACAGCCGGACCAGCAACGGTTCCCGCAATGTGCCGCCGCGCAGCCGGCGCATGTCAAAGGTGTTCTCCCGCAACCTGAGCAGACCGTGCTGCAGATGAAGCACATCAAAGTCACGGCGCAGCACCAGGTTTCCGTAGGTCAGCAACGACCGGAGCACAGACAACAACACCGAGGCCACCAGCACCACGACCGCCACCAGCACCACGGTCACGGCCGCCCCCAGCCGCTGCGCGATGTCGAGTCCGGACTCGGCCAACTCCGAATCCTGCAGCACCTCGGGGTCGATCCCCAACTGGGACACCACCCCGACGGCGGCCAGGATCATCGCCAGCCCGGTGAAGCTCAGCGCGCTGTACCACAACCAGGACGGCTGCCAGCGCGCCAGGATCCGCCCGGTGGGCGCCGCCTGCTCCGGCTGCCCGGGAGCGGTCAGCGATTCGGCCAGCAGGATCGCCCGCAACCGGGGCACCTCGGTGGCGGGGACCGCGTCGAGTTCGAATTCGGTGTCACCGGTGGCCGCCTGCCCGGTGCTGACCCGCAGCACGGTGAGCCCCAGCATCCGGTGCAGCAGTCGGGCCTCGGTGGACACCGAGCGAATCCGGTTGCGCGGCACCGCCAGTACCGTCCTGCGCAGCAGCCCGGTGCGCAGCTGCACCTCCTCGGTGTCGATGCGGTAGGTGGTGGTGAACCACCGGGCGACACCGACGCCGACGGTGCCCACCAGCGCCACGATCAGCCACACCGGGTTCCCGGTGGCCGACCCCACGATCAGCGTCCCCACCAGCAGCGGCACCTGCCGCAGCACCTCGTGGATCGGATGCACCAACAGCATCCGCGGGCTGAGCCGGTGCCACACCTGATCGGCCCGGGTGGGGCCGGTCACGGGCTCGGTCATGTGGCGTCCTCGGAACCGATGGCGGCGACGTCGGTCAGATACGCGACGATCCGGTCGGCGACGTCGGCGTCCAGCGCGACGATGCGCACCGCCCCGGCCGATGACGCGGTGGTCACCGTGACGTTGGACAGCCCGAACAACTGGTCCAGCGGCCCGCGGTAGGTGTCGACGGTCTGGACCCGTGAGATCGGCGCGATCCGCCGTTCCTGGGTCACCCAACCGGTGCGGGTGTACACCGCCCGCTCGTCGATGTCCCACCGGTGCACCCGGTACCGCCACAACGGTGCGACCACCACGAACGCCAGCACCCCGAACACTGTCGCGACCGCCGCCAGCGCGTGCAGCCACGGCATCCGGCCGTCGGCCACCCACCACACCAGCTGGCCGACGATGATCATCGACCACGGGACGGCCGCACCCAGCGCCCACACCGCGGGCGCCTTGCGGCTCGGCGGATTCGCCGGGTCGTGCAGGGTCAGCAGTGTCCCCGACGCGGGTCGTGACGGGGGTCCGGATGAGGGCCCGGGAGACGGCCCAGCCGCATTGTCCATGGTTCGAGCATGCCCAAGTGACTAGTGTTTGCACCATGACGGGTAAGTGGACCGCGCGCGATGTGCCCGATCAGACCGGCCGGACGGCGGTGATCACCGGCGCGAACACCGGGCTGGGCTTCGAGACCGCCAAGGTGCTCGCCGAGAAGGGCGCGCATGTGGTGCTGGCCGTCCGCGACCCCGACAAGGGCAGGCGGGCCGCCGACCGGATCACCGCCGCCGCCCCGCACGCCGACGTCACGGTGCGGCAGTTGGACCTGACCTCGCTGGACAACATCCGCCGGGCCGCCGACGACCTGCGGGCCGGGTATCCGCGGATCGATCTGCTGATCAACAACGCCGGGGTGATGTACCCGCCGAGGCAGACCACCCGCGACGGCTTCGAGTTGCAGTTCGGCACCAACCATCTGGGTCACTTCGCGTTGACCGGCCAACTGCTCGACAACATGCTCCCGGTCGACGGGTCGCGCGTGGTGACCGTCGCGAGCATCGCCCACCGCAACATGGCCGACATCCACTTCGACGATCTGCAGTGGGAGCGCGGCTACCACCGGGTCGCGGCGTACGGACAGTCCAAACTGGCCAACCTGATGTTCGCCTACGAGCTGCAGCGCCGGCTCAGCGCGAAGAACGCACCGACGATCTCCGTGGCCGCGCACCCCGGGGTGTCCAACACCGAACTGACGCGGTACATCCCCGGCGCCCGGCTGCCCGGGGTGTCGCTGCTGGCCGGCTTGCTGACCAACAGCCCGGCGGTCGGCGCGCTGGCCACGCTGCGCGCCGCCACCGATCCGGAGGTGAAGGGCGGGCAGTACTACGGTCCGGACGGTTTCCAGGAGATCCGCGGGCACCCGGTGCTGGTCGGATCGAGTGCGAAGTCACGTGACGAGGACATTCAACGCCGGCTGTGGACCGTGTCCGAGGAGCTGACCGGCGTCACCTTTCCGGTCTAGGGAGTCATGCGATCTGTTGCTGAGCATCGGCGGGTCGTCGCCGATCTGATCACCACCCGTCCACCGAGCATCGTGCCGCTGGACGATGCGCTCGGCCTGGTGCTGGCCGACGACGTCACCGCGCCGCTGTCGCTGCCCGGCTTCGACAACTCGGCGATGGACGGGTACGCCGTCCTCGCCGAGGATGTGGCCGGCGCGAGCCCGCAGAATCCGGTGCACCTGCCGGTGGCCGAGGACATCCCGGCCGGCCGCACCGACCGGCTGGTGCTGAAACCCGGTACCGCACACCGGATCATGACCGGCGCCCCGCTGCCCGCCCGGGCCACCGCGGTGGTGCCGGTGGAGGCCACCGACGGCGGTACCGACACCGTCGTCATCCGGGCGGCCGTGGAACCCGGCAAGCACATCCGGCGGGCCGGCGAGGACGTCACCGCCGGCACCACCGTGCTGCGGGCCGGTCAGGTGGTCACCCCGCCGATGCTCGGACTGGCCGCCGCGCTGGGGCTGAGCACCCTGCCGGTGGTGCCGCGGCCACGGGTGCTGGTGATGTCGACCGGATCGGAACTGGTCGCGGCCGGCACCCCGCTGCGCCCGGGCCAGATCTACGAATCCAATGCGGTGATGCTCGCCGCCGCCATCCGCGACGCCGGCGGACACGTGGTGGCCACCCCGATGACCGGGGACGATGTGCACACCTTCCATTCCGCGCTGGACCGGCACACCGCCGACGCCGACCTGATCATCACCACCGGAGGGGTCAGTGCCGGCGCCTATGAGGTGGTCAAGGACTCCCTCGGGGACGATGTGGAGTTCGTGAAGGTCGCGATGCAGCCGGGGATGCCGCAGGGCGCCGGCCGGCTGTCCGGCATCCCGATCATCACGCTGCCGGGCAACCCGGTCAGCGCCCTGGTGTCCTTCGAGGTGTTCGTCCGCGAACCGCTGCGCGCCGCGATGCGGCTGCCGCACCCGCGACGGCCCCGCCTGACCGCGGTGCTGGCGGAGGATCTGACGTCGCCGGGGGGCAAACGGCAGTTCCGCCGCGGCCGGTACGACGCCGAGGCCGGCACGGTCACCAGCTACGGACCACCGGCATCCCACCATCTGCGCTGGCTGGCCTCGGCGAACTGCCTGCTGGAGATCGACGAGGACACCACCCGGATCGCCGCCGGAACCGAGGTCACCATCTGGGATCTGTCCGGCTGCTGAACGGCCGCCGACGGTCGGACCGGCGTCGGTGGCCCGGACGTAGAATCCGATCGATGGCCAGACCCCCGCGACCCTCGATCGACTCTGACAGCCCTGCGAGCAGCGAACTCTCCCGGCTCGTCGACCTGGTCAGAAGCACTGTTCCCCCGATGCATCCGGCCGGCCTGCCGTTCGTCGCAGGCGGGCTCGGCCTGGCCGCCGCGGGTCGGCGCCGCAGGTGGCTGCGGACCGCCGGGCTCACCGCCGCCGGCGCCTGCGCGCTGTTCTTCCGGCACCCGCCCCGCACCCCACCGAGCCGGCCCGGCGTGGTCGTCGCCCCGGCCGACGGGCGGATCACCCTGATCGACCGGGTGACGCCGCCGGAGGAGCTGGGCATGCCGGCCGCCCCGATGACCCGGATCAGCATCTTCCTGTCGCTGTTCGACGTGCACGTGCAACGGGCCCCGATCGGCGGCGAGGTCGTCGCGGTGGTGCACCGGCCGGGGGAGTTCGGATCGGCCGACCGCGGGCGCGCCAGCACCGACAACGAACGCAACAGCATGTGGATCCGCACCCCCGACGGGGTCGACATCGCGGTGGTCCAGATCGCCGGCCTGCTGGCCCGGCGCATCGTCTGCGACGCCACCGCCGGTGACAAGCTGACCGTCGGGCAGACCTACGGGCTGATCCGGTTCGGGTCCCGGCTCGACACCTACGTCCCCGAAGGAGCCACCGTGCTCGTCGAATCCGATCAGCGCGCCGTCGGCGGCGAGACCGTTCTGGCCGAGTTGCCCCGATGAAGCCGCGCCTCAAACGACCGCCCGGGCTGAAGCTGGTGCTGCCCAGCGGGATGACGGTGGCCGCCATCTGCCTGGCGCTGACCTCGGTGAAATTCGCCCACGACGGCAGCATCACCCCGGCGCTGGCGCTGCTGGCCGTGGCGGCGATTCTCGACGCGCTGGACGGCCGCATCGCCCGGATGCTCAACGCCACCTCGAAGATGGGCGAGGAGATCGACTCGCTGGCCGACGCGGTGAACTTCGGTGTGGCGCCGGCGTTCATCGTGTACTGGACGCTGTTGCCGGATTCGCAGGTCGGCTGGATCGTGGTGCTGCTGTACGCGGTGTGCATCGTGCTGCGGTTGGCCCGGTTCAACGCGCTGCTCGACGTCGATCAGCCCGAGTACGCCAAGGAGTTCTTCACCGGGATGCCCGCCCCCGCCGGGGCGATCGGCGCGATCGGACCGCTGGCGGCCAAGATGCAGTTCGGCGACGGCTGGTGGACGTCGGAGTGGGCGGTGTCGGTCTGGATGGTCGGTGTCTCGCTGCTGGTGATCAGCGCCATCCCGATGCGCAAGATCCACACCTTCGCGGTGCCGGCGAACATGGTGGCGCCGTTGCTGGCCCTGCTGGCGATCGGGGTGGCCGCGGCGATCCAGTACGGCTACATCGTGATCATGGTGATCATCGTGGCCTACGTGCTGCACATCCCGTTCGCGGTGCGCAGCAAGCGCTGGCTGGCCGCGCATCCGGAGGCGTGGAGCGAGCAGCCGCGGGAGCGGCGCGCGGCACGCCGGGCGATCCGGCGGGCCCGGCGGCCGCATCCGCACCGGCGGTCGATGGCCCGGCTCGGTCTGCGCAAGCCGCCGAGGTCGTGACCGTGACGACAGACGTCCCGGAGCCGGAGCTGAACCAGCTGCGGTTGACCGCGCGGTTGAACACCTCCGCGCTGGACTCCCGGCGCGGTGTGGTGCGGCTGCATCCCGAGGCGATCGCGGCGCTCGGTCTGCGCGAGTGGGATGCGGTGTCGCTCACCGGCTCCCGCACCACGGCCGCGGTGGTCGGGCACGCACCGCCGGGCACCCCGGTCGGCACCGCCCTGCTCGACGATGTGACCCTGTCCAACGCCGGGCTGGTGGAGGACGCCCCGGTGCTGGTCGCCCCGGTGACGGTCTACGGGGCCCGTTCGGTCACCGTCGTCGGGTCCCGGCTGGCCAGCGGGTCGATCTCACCGGCGACGCTGCGCCAGGCGCTGTTGGGCAAGGTGATGACGGTGGGCGACACCGTCTCGCTGCTGCCCCGCGACCTCGGCCCCGGCACCTCCACCTCGGCGGCGACCACGGCGCTGGCGGCGTCGGTCGGCATCACCTGGACGTCGGAACTGCTGACCGTCACCGCGGTCGACCCGCCCGGGCCGGTCAGCGTGCAACCCAATTCCGTGGTCGCCTGGGCCGACAGCACCGGCACCCACGGCACCGGGACCTACGGCACCGGCACGGCCGCTCCCGCCCGGCCCCCCGGCCCCGGACGGGCCCGGCCGGACTTCACCGTCGAGGACCTCAAGGGCGCGCAGAGTCAGGCCGAACGGCTCACCGAATGGCTCAAACTCGCCCTGGACGAGCCGGAACTCCTGGAGACGCTCGGCGCCACACCGCATCTGGGCGTGCTGGTGTCCGGGCCGCACGGGGTCGGCAAGGCCACCCTGGTGCGGGTGGTGTGCGCGCACCGGCGGCTGGTCGAACTGGACGGCCCGGAGATCGGCGCACTGCCGGCCGAGGAACGGTTGCGCCGGGTCTCCGAGACGGTCGCCACGGTCCGCGACGGCGGCGGGGTGCTGCTGATCACCGATGTCGACGCGCTGCTGCCGCAGTCCGCCGACCGGCCGGCCGAACCGGTCGCCACCGCGATCCTCGCCGAACTGCGCGATGCGGTGGCGACCCGGGGGGTGGCGTTCATCGCCACCTCGGCGGTGCCGGACGCGGTGGACACCCGGCTGCGCGCCCCCGAGGTGTGCGACCGGGAACTCGGCCTGCCCCTGCCGGACGCCGCGATCCGGGAACAGCAGCTGGCGGTGCTGCTGCGGAACGTGCCCAGCGAGGATCTCCGGCTCTCCGAGATCGCGGACCGCACACCGGGTTTTGTGATCGCCGATCTGCAGGCGCTGATCCGGGAGGCCGCGTTGCGGGCCGCCGCGCGGGCCAGCGCCACCGGCGCGGCCCCGGTGTTGCGGCAGCCGGATCTGCTCGGCGCGCTGAGCGTCATCCGGCCGCTGTCCCGTTCGGCCACCGAGGAGGTCGCGGTCGGCTCGGTCACGTTCGACGACGTCGGCGACATGGCCGAGACCAAGCAGGCGCTCACCGAGGCGGTGTTGTGGCCGCTGCAGCATCCGGACACGTTCGCCCGGCTCGGGGTGCAGCCGCCGCGCGGGGTGCTGCTGTACGGCCCGCCCGGCTGCGGGAAGACGTTCGTGGTGCGCGCACTGGCCAGCACCGGCCGGCTGTCGGTGCACGCGGTCAAGGGTGCCGAGCTGATGGACAAGTGGGTCGGCTCCAGCGAGAAGGCGGTGCGGGAACTGTTCCAGCGGGCCCGGGCCTCGGCCCCGTCGCTGGTGTTCCTCGACGAGATCGACGCGCTGGCGCCGCGGCGCGGGCAGAGCGTCGACTCCGGGGTGACCGACCGGGTGGTGGCGTCGCTGCTGACCGAACTGGACGGCATCGAACCGCTGCGCGATGTGGTGGTCCTCGGCGCCACCAACCGCCCGGATCTGATCGATCCGGCGCTGCTGCGCCCGGGCCGGCTGGAGCGGCTGGTGTTCGTCGAGCCGCCGGACGCCGCGGCCCGCCGCGAGATTCTGGCCACCGCCGGCAAATCGATTCCGTTGGCCACCGAGGGACCGGACGCGGTCGACCTGGACGCGTTGGCCGCCGAACTGGACGGCTACAGCGCCGCGGACTGTGTGGCGCTGTTGCGGGAGGCCGCACTGACCGCGATGCGGCGCTCGATCGATGCCGCCGACGTCACGGCCGCCGACGTCGCCCGCGCCCGGGAGACGGTGCGGCCGTCGCTGGACCCGGCGCAGGTGCAGGCGCTGCGGGCCTTCGCCGCCGGCCGGTGATCCCGGTCACGACGGACGCCCCGGAAAGCCTTTGTGGCGTGCGGTTATGCCGGTCGGACACGGTTATGCGAACCGACCGCAAACGGCGCCCCGTAAACTGAACCCCGGTCCGCAGCCCGTCCGGCTGCTCCCGGACGCTCTTCAAACCAGAAGGGCTGACACCCCGACCGCCGCTTCGTCGCCGCGGAGCGCATCGCCGACCCTGACGAGATCGGAGTGCCATGCTCGCCATCCTGATCGCGCATGCGATCGCGACCGCGCTGGCACCGCTGCTCGTCTACCGCTGGGACCGCAAGGCCTTCTACCCGCTCGCCCTGGTGCCGCTGGGGTCGTTGGTGTGGGTGGCGCTGAACTGGCCGCGCGACGGTCATGTCCCGACCACCGACATCGAGTGGGTGCCCGAGTTGGCGATGGACGTCAACCTGCGCTTCGACTCGCTGGCCGCGGTGATGAGCGTGCTGGTGCTGGCCATCGGCGCGCTGGTGCTGTTCTACTGCGGCGACTACTTCCACCACCACGACGGCCGCCGGGAGAAACGGCTGCCGTCGTTCGCCGCCGAGCTGGTGGCGTTCTCCGGCGCGATGTTCGGGCTGGTCGTCAGCGACAACATGCTGGTGCTCTACGTGTTCTGGGAGATCACCACCGTGCTGTCATTCCTGCTGGTGGGGCATTACGCGGAGCGTGCGACGAGCCGGCGGGCGGCGACGCAGGCGTTGCTGGTCACCACGTTCGGCGGGCTCGCCATGCTGGCCGGCATCGTGGTGCTGGGCAACCTCGCCGGCACCTACCTGCTCTCGGAGCTGATCGCCGCCCCGCCCACCGGGGTGGCGGCCACGGTCGCGGTGGTGCTGGTCCTGGTCGGTGCGCTGAGCAAATCGGCGATCGTGCCGCTGCACTTCTGGCTGCCGGGCGCGATGGCGGCGCCCAGCCCGGTCAGCGCCTATCTGCACGCCGCCGCGATGGTCAAGGCCGGCGTGTATCTGGTCGCCCGGATGACGCCCGGGTTCGCCGACTTCTCGGTGTGGCGGCCGATGGCGATCGTCCTGGGCCTGGCCACCCTGCTGCTGGCGGGCTGGCGGGCGATCCGCGAATACGACCTGAAGTTGATCCTGGCGTTCGGCACCGTCAGTCAGCTCGGCCTGATCACCGTGCTGGTCAGCGCCGGGAGCGGGGATCTGATGCTGGCCGGGCTGGCCATGCTGGTCGCCCATGCGATGTTCAAGGCCGCCCTGTTCATGGTCGTCGGCATCATCGACCACACCACCGGCACCCGCGACATCCGCCGGCTGGCCTGGCTGGGGAACCGCAACAAGCCGCTGTTGGTGATCGCGGTCGCCGCGGCGGCGAGCATGGGCGCGATCCCGCCGTTCTTCGGCTTCGTGGCCAAGGAAGCGGTGTTCGAGACCATGCTGCACTCCGAGCAATTGGGTCCGTCCGGGCCGTGGGTGCTGGCCGGGCTGGTGCTCGGCAGCGTGTTCACCACCATCTACAGCCTGCGGTTCGTCGTCGGCGCGTTCGGGCGCAAGGGCCTGCCCGGCCCGAGCCGCCGGGTGGAGGAACAGCACCGCACCCCGGTGACGTTCCTGCTGGCCCCGGGCGTGCTGGCCGCGGCGGCGCTGGTGTTCGGGGTGTGGCCGTCGCCGGTGGACGCGGCGTTGCACAGCTACGCCGAGACCGTCCCGAACGGGGTGCTGCTGGGGCACTACCAGCTGGCGTTGTGGCACGGGTTCGGTCCGCCGCTGCTGCTCTCCGCGGTGGTCATCGGGCTCGGCGTCACCGTCTACTTCCTGCGGGAGGTGCTGCGCCGTCGGGCCCGGTTGCCGATGGAGGTGCTCGGCAACGCCGACATCGTCTACGACAAGGTGATGCGCGGGCTGGATCTGCTGGCCGTGCGCACCACCGCGATCACCCAGCGCGGGTCGATCCCGGCCACCCAGTCGGTCATCCTCTCCGTCCTGGTGCTGGTGCCGGTGGTGGTGCTGGCCGTCGGGGCGCGCGACCGGCCGGGATTCGAACTGTGGGACACCCCGCTGCACACCGTGGTCGCGGCGGCTGCGCTGGCCGCGGCGGCCGGCACCACGGTGATGCGCAACCGGTTGGCCGCGGCGCTGCTGGTGGGTGTCACCGGTTACAGCTGCGGTGCGATCTTCGCCTTCCACGGCGCCCCCGACCTGGCATTGACCCAGTTCCTGGTGGAGACCGTCACACTGGTGATCTTCGTGCTGGTGCTGCGGTCGCTGCCGCCGGAGACCGATCAGGCGCAGATCAGCCGGTTCCGTTGGCCCCGGGCGGTTCTGGCGCTGTCGGTCGGTTTCTCCCTCACCACACTGGCGGTGTTCGCGCTGGCCGCCCGGGACGGCATGGCGGTCGCCGCACTGCTGCCCGACGCGGCGTACCACCTCGGCCACGGCGCCAACACCGTCAACGTCATCCTGGTCGACATCCGGGCCTGGGACACCATGGGCGAGATCATGGTGCTGGTGGTCGCGGCCACCGGGGTCGCGTCGATGGTGTTCCGGCACCGGCGCTTCGGATCACCACCGCGGGTGTCGGATGCCGGTCAGCCCGACATCGGCCGGATCGCCCAGTTCGTCGACATCAGCCCCGCCGTGGGGGACATCACCTGGCTGCGCGGCAGCGAGTTCCGCGATCCGCAACACCGGTCGCTGGTGCTGGAGGTGGCGACCCGGATCATCTTCCCGCTGATGATGGTGCTGTCGGCGTACTTCTTCTTCGCCGGCCACAACTCGCCCGGCGGCGGGTTCGCCGGCGGGCTCACCGCCGGACTCGCGGTGGTGCTGCGCTACATCGCCGGCGGGCGCTACGAGCTCGGTGAGACCATCCCGCTGGACGCCGGGAAGGTGCTGGGCGCCGGGCTGACCCTGGCGGCCGGCACCGCCGCCACCTCACTGCTGCTGGGCGCGCCTGCGCTGTCGTCGGCGCTGATCGAGCTGACGCTGCCGGTGCTGGGCCAGGTCACGTTCATGACGACGTTGTTCTTCGATCTGGGGGTGTATCTCATCGTGGTCGGTCTGGTGCTCGACGTGCTGCGCAGTCTGGGCGCCCGGTTGGATGTGGAGTTGGCCGGTCCCGCACCCGCGAGGGCGGTGGCGAAGCCGCGATGACCTCGTTCCTGACCCAGCTCATCCTGATCGGCGGGCTCACCAGCGCCGGTGTCTACCTGCTGCTCGAGCGCAGCCTGATCCGCATGCTGTTGGGCATCCTGTTGATCAGCAACGCGGTCAACCTGCTGATCATCACCGCCAGCGGGCCGTCGGGCAATCCGCCGGTGCGCGACCACATCAGCAACAGTTCGGAGAACAATGCCGACCCGCTGGCCCAGGCGATGATCCTGACCGCGATCGTCATCACGATGGGCGTGGCGGCCTTCGTGCTCGCGCTGGCGTACCGGTCCTACCGGTTGACCACCGTCGAAGAGGTCAGCGACGACCCCGAGGACACCAGGGTGTCGCGGCTGACCGGCGAGGAGGCCGCCGCACTGGACCGGGACAAGCCACGGTTCGACCCGAAGCGGGACACCGACGAACCCGACGAACTGGACGCGCTGCCCGGTGCGGAGGGTTCCCGATGACGGCCCGGTCCGACGTGAAGGCGGTTGCGGCATGAACCTCGCGGCGACGTTGACGCCGCTGCCGGTGTTGATTCCCACCCTGAGCGCGGCTGCGACGCTGATCGCCGGCCGGCGGGTCCGGTTGCAGCGCATGATCGCGTTGCTCTCGTTGACCGCGATGGTCGCGGTGTGCGCGGTGCTGCTGTATCTCACCGACCGCGACGGCACCGTGGTGGTGCACGTCGGCGGCTGGGGTGAGATCGTCGGGGGCCTGGGCCCCCTGGGCATCACGCTGGTGGTGGACCGACTGGCGGCGATGATGCTCGTGGTGTCGTCGATCGTGCTGCTGGCGGTGGTCCAGTACGCCATCGGACAGGGTGTGCGTGACGGTGACGAACGCCAGCCGGTGTCGATCTTCATCCCGACCTATCTGGTGCTGTCCGCCGGTGTGTGCATGGCGTTCGTGGCGGGCGACCTGTTCAACCTGTTCGTCGGGTTCGAGGTGCTGCTCACCGCGAGCTTCGTGCTGCTGACCATCGGCGCCAGTGAGGAACGGGTGCGCGCCGGCACCTACTACGTCATGGTGTCGATGGTGTCGTCGCTGATCTTCCTGGCCGGCATCGGCCTGGTGTACGCGGCCACCGGGACGCTCAACATGGCCGAGCTCGCGGTGCGCCTGGACGACATCGCACCGGGCACGCGCACCGCGTTGTTCGCCGTGCTGCTGATCGCGTTCGGCATCAAGGCGGCGGTGTTCCCGCTGTCGTCGTGGCTGCCCGACTCCTACCCCACCGCTCCCGCCCCGGTCACCGCGGTGTTCGCCGGGTTGCTCACCAAGGTCGGTGTGTACGCGATCATCCGGACCCATTCGCTGCTGTTCCCGGGCGCCGGGCTGGATCCGCTGCTGCTGATCGCGGCCCTGGCCACCATGCTGATCGGCATCCTGGGCGCGATCGCCCAGAGCGACATCAAACGGTTGCTGTCGTTCACGCTGGTCAGCCACATCGGCTACATGGTGTTCGGGATCGCGTTGTCGACCCAGCTCGGAATGTCCGGGGCGATCTACTACGTCGCCCACCACATCGTGGTGCAGACGACTCTGTTCCTCGTCGTCGGCCTCATCGAACGGCAGGCGGGTGCGTCGACGCTGCAGCGGCTCGGCGGGCTGGCCGCCGCGAGCCCGCTGCTGGCGTTCGTGTTCGTGGTGCCCGCGCTGAATCTGGGTGGCATCCCGCCGTTCTCCGGTTTCATCGGCAAGGTCGCGTTGATGGAGGCCGGTGCGGCCGACGGGTCGGTGCTGGCCTGGACGCTGGTCGGGGGCAGCGTGGTGACCAGCCTGTTGACGTTGTACGTGGTGGCGCGGGTCTGGACGAAGGCGTTCTGGCGGTCCCGCGCCGACGCCCCGGAGGGGCACCTGTCGGCGGCGGCCCCGGCGGTGCTGCTCGACGACATCGAGGACATCGAGTTCGCCGAACGCCGCCATGTCGGACGGATGCCGGTCAGCATGCTGGTGCCCACCGGCGGGTTGATCCTCGTCGGTCTGGCGCTGACCATCTTCGCCGGGCCGATCGTCGCCTACAGCGAACGGGCCGCCGAACAGGTGCTCGACCGGGGCCGCTACATCGGCGCGGTGATCGGAGAAGCGCCATGAGAAGCGTGCTGCTGCGGCTGTGGATCCTGTGCTGGCTGACCCTGGTGTGGGTGCTGCTGTGGGGTGATGTCTCGGCCGCGAATGTGATCGCCGGACTGGTACTGGCCCTGGTGATCACCCTGCTGTTGCCGCTGCCCGTGGTGCCGGTCGAGGGGAAACTGCATCCGCTGTCGCTGCTGCGGTTGATCCTGCAGATGGCCTACTGGCTGCTGGTGTCGTCGATTCAGTTGGCGTGGCTGGCGATCCGTCCCGGCCCGCTGCCGGTGAGCGCGGTGCTCGCCGCGCGGTTCAACCTGAAATCGGATCTGGTGCTGGCGCTGGCGGTCAACCTGATCAACCTGACCCCCGGCACCATCGGCATCGAGATCGACCAGAACCGTCGAATCGTCTATGTGCACGTGATCAATGTGGGTTCGGAGCGCGCGTTGCGGAACTTCTACCGGCAGATGAAGCAGTTGGAGCAGCTGTTGATCGCGGCCTTCGAACGCGATGAGGACTGGCGGCCGGCGCCGGAGAAGGAGATCTCGAACCAGCGGGGAGCGGAGGCGGAGGCATGAGCACCGTATTCACTCTCTGCGCGTTCATGCTCGGCGGCGCCGTGGTGATCACCATGTTCCGCATGCTGGCGGGTCCCACCACACTGGACCGGCTGGTCGCGCTGGACACCCTGGTCGCCGTCACCATGTGCGGTATCGGGGTGTGGGCGGCCTACAGTCTGGACACCACGGTGACCTACAGCCTGACCGCGCTGGCGCTGATCAGCTTCGTCGGTTCGATCAGCATCGCCCGCTTCCGGGTGCCCGACGTCCAGCCCGATCCGGAGCGGGAGCGGCCATGAGCATCGCCGACATCGTGGTCGCCGTCCTGCTGCTGGCCGGGTCGGCGCTGGCGTTCACGGCCGCCGTCGGCATCGTGCGCTTCCCGGACACCCTGGCCCGGATGCATTCCTCGACCAAACCGCAGACACTGGGGCTGCTGCTGGTCATGGCCGGTGCGGCGGTCCAGCTGCGCGGCAACGCCGACGTCGGGATGCTGGTGCTGGCCGGGATGTTCGCGGTGATCACCGCACCGGTGATCGCCAACCGGGTGGGCCAGCTGGCCTACCGCGAGCAGGACGTCGAGAATCAGCTGGTGCGCGACGAAATGCATGAATTCGTCACGCGCGGGGAACTCGACGCACGTGGTGAGGACTGAGGACGGCTGGTTCCCGGAGAGCGCGGCAAGCAGCGCACTGCGCGCCGCGCAGGTCCGCACCATCGAATCCGGCTGCGCCTGCCCGCTGTTCACCGACCCGTACGCGCAGCTGCTGTTCGACGCCGCGGTCGCCGGTGGCTGGCCGCGCCCTGACCCACCGGTGGCCGACCGGGACACCGCCGTCGCCGCGTACCTGGCGTCGCGCACCCGATGGTTCGACGAGTTCCTGATGACGGCCGGGGCCAACGGGCTGGATCAGATCGTGATCCTGGCGCCGGGACTGGACGCCCGCGCCTGGCGGCTGCCGTGGATCGACGGCACCACGGTCTACGAGGTCGACCACCCCGACGTGCTCCGGCTCAAGATCGACACCCTGCGGCGTTGCGGCGCCGAACCCGCCACCCGTTGTGTCGGGGTGTCCGTGGACCGGCAGGCGGGTTGGCCGGACGCCCTGCGGCGCAACCGCTTCGATCCGGCCAAGGCGACGGCGTGGGCGGTCGAACGGCTCGCGGGTGAGCGCACCGCGGTGTTCGCCGACATCGGGGAACTCAGCGCGCCGGGCAGTCGGCTGGCGGTCGAGATGTCCGACGGCGACACCGCGATCATCGAGCAACTGACCGAATCCGGTTGGGAGATCACCCGACTGCCCGCGAGCAGACTGCTGGACCGATACGACCGGTGCTGTTCGGACGGGTCACCGGACGCCGCCGGGCGTGCGCTGTTCGTCGAGGGCCTGGCATCCTGAGCGCGTGAGCCGCGTTCAGTCCTGCGACAGCTGGAACTCCACCATCGCGGCGACCGTCTCGACAGCCTCCCGTAACGCCGCCAGCCGGGCAGCCGGATCGGGCGCCGCCAGCACCGCATAACGGTCGGCCTGACCGATCGGGATACGGGAGGCCAACGTGTACAACCGTTCCGCCACGCCCTGCCCCGGCTCGGGTTCACCGAGCAGATGGTGGCGCGGCGGCAGCTCCGCGCCCTGCGCGCCGGCGATCCGCTCGAAGAGTGCCATCATCCGGTCCTCGAGCTCGGTGAGCTGATCCACGCCCACCGGCTCTCCCGGTTCGTCCGGCCACGGCTCGATCACCGCCCGCGGATACGGATCATCCGGCAGCCACTCCAGCACCCGGATCCGTTCCCCGACCTCGCATCGCAACCGGTACCGGCCCATCGGCTGTTCGGCGTATTCGACGATGCGGGCCAGCGCACCCACATCGCAGCGGGTGTCGCCGCCGCCGACCTCCCGTCCGGCCGCGATCAGCACCACCCCGAACGCCGGGACCTCGGCGGCGAGGCAGGTCTGGACCAGTTCGCGGTAGCGCGGCTCGAAGATCCGCAGCGGCAGTTCCTCGCCCGGCAGCATGGCGATCTCCAGCGGGAACATCGGCGTGATGGTCATGACGCACCCTGCTGTTCCGGCTCACCGAGGTCCAGCTCACCGATCAGGGCGTCGACCACCGCACGAAGATCGCCGTCGTGTTCCTCGGCGACCCGGCGCTGCCGCTGATAAGACGCGCCGGTCCGGTAGATGTGTTCCACCCCGGCCAGCTCGTCGGCGCAGTTGAGTGAGACAGCCACCGGCTCAAGACGATTCAGGATGTCATCGAGATCATCGGTGACCAGTCGCTCATTGCTGTCGGCGTCCAGGATGATCTCGGCGTCCAGTCCGTAACGGGCGGCGCGCCACTTGTTCTCCTGCACATGCCACGGCGGCATGGTCGGCAGCTGCTCACCGGCATCCAGCCGCCGGTCCAGATCGACGACCAGACAATGGGTCAGCGCCACCAGCGCGCCGAGCTCGCGCAGGTTGGAGATGCCGTCGAACACCCGCACCTCGATCGTGCCCAGATGCGGTGAGGGGCGGATGTCCCACCGGATCTCGTTCATGTGGTCGATGATCCCGGTCTTCTTCTGGTCGGCGACGAACCGTTCGAACTCCGCCCAGGTCTGGAACTGGAACGGCAGCCCGGCCGTCGGCAGCTGCTGGAACATCATCGCCCGGTTGCTGGCGTAGCCGGTGTCCTCCCCGTCCCAGTACGGCGAGGACGCCGACAGCGCCAGCAGGTGCGGATACTGGTTGAGCAGCGACGAGATGATCGGCATCACCTTGTGCGCCGAGGAGACGCCGACATGCACGTGCACGCCCCAGATCAGCATCTGGCGGCCCCACCACTGGGTGCGCTTGATCAGCTCGGCGTACCGCGGTGCGTCGGTGAGTTTCTGCGCCGACCACTTCGCGAACGGGTGGGTGCCAGCGCAGAACAACTCCATTCCGCGGTCCCGCACGATCTTGCGGGCGGGCAGCAGTGTCGCCCGCAGATCGGCGATGGCCTCCGGCGTGTCCGCACAGATGCCGGTGACGAACTCGACCGTGTTGCGCAGCAGTTCCTTGTGGACGTGCGGGTTCTCGCCGATCTCGGCGATCACCTCCGCGGCCTCGTTGCTGAGGTCGCGGGTGTCGGCGTCGACGAGAGCGAACTCCCATTCGACGCCGAGCGTGGGCCGGGGTGACCCGGCGAAGTCGATGCGAGTACTACCCGCCGGAGATGACACCGCAGACGACACGATCCCCGGCGTCGCCGGTGGACAGGGTGATCTGATCGGGCGGCGGATCACCGTTCACCTGCTGGTAGCGCTCCGGCGGGATGTTGGCGAAGTTGTCCGCCTTCTCGTGGATGATCAGCGCGGTGCCGCCGTCGCGGGTCAGATCCTCCTTGGTGAACGCATCGGAGGTGGTGACCAGCAGCGCCTCGCCGTCCTCCCGGACCTGCAGCGCGGTCAGATCACCGGCGGCGGGATGGCCCTCACCGTCGCCGGCGAGGTGCAGGTGGCCACCGGCGGACAGGAAGTCCCCGGGTGCACCGCCGTCCGGCCCCACCGAGTTGGCCTCGCACTTGCCGACCGAGTGGATGTGGATGCCGTGGAAACCGGGGTCGAGTTTGCCCGGCGTGGTGATCCGCACCGTCACCGTCGCGTAGCCGTCGGCGAAATCGAAGTCGGCGGTGCCGACCTGGGTGCCGTCGGCGGTGCGCAGCTGCGCGGTCAGGCGCTCACCGGCCTCCTGGTCCTCACCCGGCGGGACGGCCGGTGCAGGTGAGCCGGTCCACATCGGTGGGGTGGTGCCCGGTTCGGTGGCGACCTGCTCGTTGGGCGTGCACCCGCTCAATGCGAGGGCGGGCACGGCGAACATTGCGGCGACAGTGACCGGTCTCAACATGGTTGGCAGCCTAACCTGTGACCGCGACGATGATGCCGGGCGGTTGCTCCGCCAGCTCCGGAGTGCGGGGCTGGACGGGAGCGTCGAGCAGTTGACCCACTTCATTGGCTGCCTCCTCCTCGCCTGGGGCGTCGCCGAAGAACACCGTGGTGACCTCCACACCCTCGAGTTCCATGTCACCGACATCGGCCACGTCCCACTCGGCCTCCCGGAGCCGGTCGGCCGTCGACGCGGCGGCCCCGGTGACATCGGACAGGTTGTACACCCGCACTTCCGGACGGCCCGGCTCGGCCTCCGGCGACGTGGTCGTGGTTGTGGTGGTGAGGTTGCCGGCGACCGGCGCGTCGGCGCCGTCGGAGTCGTTCTCGGACCCCATCGCCTGGAACGCCACCAGCAGGAAGACCACCCCCAGGAACAACAACACCATCACGATGGCGCGCAGGGGTATCCCGGAGGACTCTCGCTGGTTCATTCCGCCCACTGTATCGACCGACGAGCCCGGTCAGGAACGACGCGGCGGATCAGGTGACCTCGAATCCCAGTCGCCGCGCCGCGCGGGCCTTCTGTCGGCTGGCCCGGAGCCGCCGGAGCCGCTTCACCAGCATCGGGTCGGCCGCGAGCGCCTCCGGCCGGTCGACCAGCGCGTTGAGCACCTGGTAGTAGCGGGTGGCCGACATCGAGAACAGCTCTTTGATCGCCTCTTCCTTCGAGCCGGCGTATTTCCACCACTGCCGCTCGAACGCGAGGATCTCGTGCTCGCGCCGGGTCAACCCATCGGTGAGCTCAGAGTCGTCTCCGGATTGCTCAGTCCGCGCGATGGCGCCGTCCATATCGCTAGTGGACCCTTCCGACAAATCGAATTACAGCTTTGTGGTTCGCGGTTCATTCAACCACGGGTTGCGCGCCGGGGGCGTCAGCCGTGCCCGCGAGTCCGGTCACTTGAGGGCGCCGCTTAGTCTTTTCCCATGGCCGTCCGCCCAATCCGGATCGTGGGAGATCCGGTCCTGCACAGCCCCACCAGTCCGGTACCCGTCGGTGACGACGGTTCGCTACCCGACGATCTGCCCGATCTGATCACCGACATGTTCGACACCATGGACGCCGCGAACGGTGTCGGGCTGGCGGCGAACCAGATCGGGGTGTCGCTGCGGGTCTTCGTCTACGACTGCGCCGAAACCCGGGGGCGCAGCACCCGGCGCCGCGGGGTCGTCATCAACCCGGTGCTGGAGACCTCGGAGATTCCCGAGACCATGCCCGACCCCGACACCGACGAGGAGGGCTGCCTTTCGGTCCCCGGTGAGCAGTTCCCCACCGGACGTGCCGACTGGGCCCGGGTGACCGGTCTGGACGCGGAGGGGAATCCGATCACGCTGGAGGGCACCGACCTGTTCGCCCGGATGCTCCAGCACGAGGTCGGCCACCTCGACGGCTACCTGTACCTGGACCGCCTGGTGGGCCGCTACGCCCGGGCCGCCAAGCGGATGGTGAAGGCACGCAGCTGGGGGGTGCCCGGCCTGTCCTGGATGCCCGGCGAGGTGCCCGATCCGTTCGGGCACTAGTGCACCCGCATTCGCCGGCCCGCTCGTGAACCGCCGACCGATGGCCGACCTTCCCGCCCCGGGCACCCGGGTGAGCCTGCGCTACCGGCTGCCCGCCGGGTCGCAGCCACCGCTGAGCGATGTCGTCGGCCACCTGCTGGCCACCGAGCCGCAGATCCGCGTCCGCACCAAAACCGGTGCGGTGGTCCAGATCCGGCCGGAGGACGTGGTGGTGGCCCGGGCGTTGACCGCCGCTCCGGTGCGCACCGCGCAGATCCGGGCCACCGAGCGCGCCGCGGCCCTGGCCTGGCCGGGACTCGAGCAGCACTGGCTGGGCGGCTGGCTGCTGCGCGCGGCCGGGGGCCACACCCTCCGGGCCGATTCCGCTGTGCCGCTCGGCATGGACGCCGATCTCGGATCGCTGCCCGAGATCGTGCGGTGGTACGCCGATCGCGGTCTGCCGCCGCTGCTGGCGGTGCCGAGCCGGCTGCTGCGGATTCTGGATGCCGCGCCGGCCGTCCACGAGTCGGTGGTGCTCGTCGGGACACCCCGCACCGCCGCGCCGGATCCCGATGTGCGGTTGCTGCCGCGGCCGGACGCCGAATGGCTGCGGATGTCCGGTCGGGACATCCCGGTCCGGGTGTGGACAGCGGCGGTCGACGGGCAGGTGCGGTTCGCGGTGCTGCCCGGGGTGGGCGCCGCGCGCGCCGCCGTGACGACCGCCCCGGACGGCAGTCGCCGGGTCGGCGTCTCGGCGGTGGCGGTGGAGCCCTCGCAGCGGCGCCGCGGTCAGGCCCGCCGGCTCTGCACGGCGCTGTTGAGCTGGGGCGCGCAGCAGGGGGCGACGGCGGCGTATGCCGAGGTGAGCAGCGGTGACGCGGCCGCCCTCGCACTGTTCGGCTCGCTGGGCTGCACCGAGCAGCACCGGGTGCGCCATCTCGATGCCCGCTCGCTGCGAACGTAGGGTGTGGCCATGCGGCTGGCCACCTGGAACGTCAACTCCATCCGGGCCCGCGTGGAACGGGTCACCGACTGGTTGCAGCGGGCCGACATCGATGTGCTGGCCATGCAGGAGACCAAGTGCGCCGACGATCAGTTCCCCACCATGCCGTTCGCCGCGCTGGGTTACGAGGTGGTGCACTGCGGGTTCAACCAGTGGAACGGGGTGGCGATCGCGTCCCGGGTCGGCATCGAGGACGTCGAGGTCGGTTTCGACGGTCAGCCGACCTGGAGTGACTCGCCCGATGCGGAGGCCGCCGCGGAGGCACGGGCGCTGGGGGCGACCTGCAACGGGGTGCGGGTGTGGAGCCTGTATGTGCCCAACGGCCGGACCGTGGGATCGCCGCACTACCACTACAAGCTGGAATGGCTTGGCGCGCTGCGGGATACCGCGAGCAAATGGCTGGCCGCGGATCCGGCGGCGCAGATCGCCCTGACCGGTGACTGGAACATCGCGCCGACCGACGAGGACGTCTGGGACATCGAGTCCTACCGCGACAGCACCCATGTCACCGAGCCGGAACGGGCGGCGTTCCGGGCCGTCGTCGACGCCGGGTACATCGATGTGGTGAGGCCTTTCACGCCCGGGCCGGGGGTGTACACCTACTGGGACTACACCCAGTTGCGGTTCCCGAAGAACCGGGGGATGCGGATCGACTTCATCCTCGGTTCACCGGCGCTGGCGGCCCGCGTCACGCACGCCGAGATCGTGCGCGACGAACGGCGCAGCAAGGGCAAGGTGGGGCCGCCGAGCGACCACGCGCCGGTGCTCGTGCAGCTCGACTAGCCGGACCGATCCGGGATTGCGCGCGCTCACGCGGCGCCCCTTTTTCTCAGGAAAATCCCAGATTCACCCCCAATCCATCCCCATCTTCTCTGCGCCGCCCGGATCCACCCGCGGCATCGCCCCGGCTACCGAGTTTGCCAATATTGCCGCTGTCAGCCAGTCCTCCTGATTGCACGGCGACGTCGAGACAGCATTCTGAAACGTGTTATCACACCAGCTGGTGGCGCGTCAGCGGCCTGTCATCCCCCACCTCGGATTCATTGCGATCCAAAACATCACGTTGCTTTTCCCGGTCAATCGGTGGTCGTGCTGCCATCTCAGAATCCAGCAGCACGCCGGAGCCACGGGCCGCCCAACTTCTCCGGGTTACCGGCACTAGATGATCTAGGCAGTTGATCAACGTCTTCGCAAATTTCTCAAATCCGATCTTGAATGGCTGACATCTTTGCTACCTTCCGGGCTGCTGGAACGTCTCCAGCGGAGTGGAGCGAACGAGAGGATGTGAATTGGCTGAAAACAGATGTGGGCGGCGTCAGCCCGTGATGCCGTTCATCACCAGCGGAGCGGCATTCGTCGGCGGTGCCGCCATGCTGTTGGCGGGCCCCGGTGGCGTCTCCGCCCTGGAAGCGGCGGGCAGCGCGCCCCGAACGGTGGAGTACGAGTATTCACTGGTTGCCTGCGACAGCACCTTGCCGCTGATGTGTGAAGCCGGTGATTCTGTCGGCGGGCTCGGGGGCGCGTCCCACGATCGGTCTGCCTTCTCGGCCAGCGCACTCGGGATGGCTTCGTTCGGCCCGGACTGGAACCCCGGCGGCGCATTCCTGGGCCTCATCGGCCCGGGCGGACTGCTCATCGGTGACGGACTCAACGGCACCGATGCCTACATCGATGAGAACGGCGTCTTCCACGAGGCGACCCGCGGCGGGAACGGTGGCCTGTTGTGGGGCAACGGCGGCAAGGGCGGCAACGGCCTGGACGCCGGCCTGTACACCGTTCCCGATCCGGACAACCCGGGCAGCACCATCCAGATGTATTTCGAGGCGTCTGACGGTGCGGACGGGGGCCGGGGCGGTTTCCTGTTCGGCAACGGCGGTGACGGGGGTAACGGCGGCAACGTCGGCGGCAAGAACGGCGCAGACCCCGTGACCGCCACCGTGGCCGCAGATAAGAGCGTCGCCGGCGGCAACGGAGGCAACGGTGGGCGTGGCGGCCTGTTGTTCGGCCTCGGCGGCAACGGCGGCAACGGGGGTTGGAGCACCACCTCCTACCTCGATGCACGTGGTGGCAACGGAGGCAACGGTGGCCTGGGCGGCGTCCTGAGACCGGGCGGCCTGCTCAGCCTCCTGCTGCCGAGTGGTGCCGCCAGTGAACCCGGTGGATCGTTCACCGGAGGCAATGGCGGGAACGGCGGCCTGGCAGTCGCCAACCACTGGGTCGGCATCACCGACGGCGTACCGGGACCGGACGATGACGCGGTCAGCTCCAGCGCCTACGGCGGCCACGGCGGCCACGGTGCCGGACCGGGTAGCGGCGGCAACGGCGGGAGCGCCATCGCCAACTCGCTGGGTAACGCCATCGCAGGTAACGGTGGTGACGCCGGCCGGTTTGTGCTCATCGGCCCGGGCGGCAACGGAGGCAACGGCGGCACAGGGCTTTCGGTGAGTCCGTACGAGAACAACAACCGCGGCGACGTCGGCGACGCCATCGGCGGAAACGGCGGCTCCGGCGGCACCTCACTGTGGGGGCCGGGCGGCAACGGCGGCAACGGCGGCGCGGCCGAGGCGAACACCGACGGACGCACCGCGCGCGGCGGTGACGGCGGGGCCGGTGGCTCCTCGGTCAAGGCGGGCAACGCCGGAGCCGGCGGAAACGGCGGCTCGGCGTGGTCGAAGCCGTGGGACAGGAGCGATCCGATCCCCGGCAATCCGATTCCGGAAGCCGTTGACGGCAAGGCAGAAGGCGGCAACGGTGGCCGGGGCGGCCGAGGCCTGATCACCAACAACGGCGGCGCCGGTGGTAACGGTGGGGCCGGCATCGCCCAGGGCGTCGGCGGCACCGGGACCGGTGGCGCGAAGGGCATCGGCGGCCGCGGCGGCGCCCTCGGCAAGAAGGGCAACGACGGCAGCAAAGGCGCCAGCGCCAACGGTCCGAGCGGTTCCAGCGACTGACCGCTAGGCCTTCCGTCGAGCCCCTGGGGCCGGTGAGATCCGGTGGTGGCGGCCGTCACCGCACACGGTGCGGCCGCCACCATCCGGGCCAGGCTCGACGGCCACACCACCGCCCCGGCACCTGAATGCACTCGTATCAGCTTGAATGTGAGGACTTTTGATGTCAGACACCGCCGCACACGACACCGATCGCGACGTGGATCAACCGGCCGCTCCGAAGCCGGAGACAAACCGGAATTCCCAGGTGATTCCGATGATCGCCTTGATGGTGTCGTTGGTGGCCCTGGCCGTCGCCGGCTGGGCCGCTGTGAAACCCGATCGCGGATCGTCGCCGTCGTTCGGCGATGAGGACCGGGCTGCAGCCGAGGAGCGATTGTGTGCCGCGGTCGACACGGTTCGCCGCGGGGTGTCGATGAATGTGAACGCCACCGCTCCCGGCGGACCGGATGACGTGGTCGGCGGGATGGCCGTCATGGCGAACGCCCGGCTCGCCCTTTCGGTCGGTGGTCAGTACCTGATGACCCAGATCGACCCCGCCGCCCCGGACGACCTGGCCGAGGACGCGTCCGAGTTGGCGACCACCCTGATGGAGATCGGAGCCACCGCGACAGCCGGGGTCGCCACGTCCGATCCGGAGCAGATGGAACGGATGAACACCGCCGAAGAGCTGACGGCGGCACTGGTGACCAGGTGCTCCGGTAACTGAACCGGCTCCGCTCGTCCCCCCCGGTTGACCGGTGGCATCTCACCCGACCGCTCGACCCGATCGTGTCAGACCCCCGTGCCAGACTCGCACGTATGTTCGAGAGTCCGGATCTGGGGGCGATCCGCACCGCCACCGACGCCGAGGTCGTGGCGGCGGTCGCCGGCTGGGGTCGTGACGAGGCCGCCGCCACTGCCCGCCGGCTGGCCTGGATCGCCGAGCTGGTCCGGCGACGCTGTGCGCGGGGCGAACACGCCGACTGGGCGTGTGACGACTGGGACGGCGCGGCCGCCGAGATCGCCGCCGCGCTGGGCATCAGCCACGGCCGGGCCTCCGGGCAGATGCAGCTGGCCCAGTCCCTGGTGCACCGGCTGCCCACGGTGATGCGGCTGTTCTGCGACGGGGTCATCGGTTACCGCACCGCCGCGGCGATCAGCTCACGGACGGCGCTGGTCCAGGACCGGGAGGCATTGCGTCTCATCGACGGCGAGCTGGCCGGCACCGCCTCTCGGTTCGGACCACTGTCGAACCACAAACTCGACCAGGCCATCGACACGGTGGTGGATCGTCACGATCCCGGCGCGCTGCGCCGGACCCGCACCGCCGCCCGGGCCCGCCACCTCGACATCGGCGCACCCGACGACCCGAGCGGAACCACCTCGGTGTCGGGACAGCTGCTGGCCACCGATGCCATCCTGCTGGACCGGCGGTTGATGGAGATGGCCCACGGTGTCTGCGACGACGATCCGCGCACCATCTCCCAACGCCGCGCCGATGCCCTCGGCGCGCTGGGCGCCGGCGCCGATCGGCTGACCTGCCGGTGCGGGTCCCCCGACTGCCCCGCCGGCGCGAATCCCGACGCCCGCGCGACCAGCGTGGTCGTCCATGTGCTGGCAGACGATGCCGCTCTCGATGCCGCTCTGGAGTGCCGTCCGGACCCTCACCTCTCCGGCAGCGAGCCCAGCCGCCCGATCACCCCCCGCACCTCGCTGGCCGAGGCGTTGACCCCGGACCCCGAACCCGAACCGACGCAAGGTCCCGCCTCGCGCCCGTCACCGGCTCTGCTCCTCGGTGGCGGCGCCATTCCCGCACCCCTGCTCGCCGAACTGATCGCCGGCGGCGCGACCGTGCGGACGATGCGCGACTTCTGCGACTCCGCACCGGAAACCGGCTACCGGCCGTCCACGGCACTTCGGGAATTCGTCCGGATGCGCGATCTGACCTGCCGCTTCCCCGGCTGCGACTGCCCGGCCGACCGCTGTGACATCGACCATGCGATCGCATGGCCGGCCGGCCCGACCCACCCGAGCGGCCTTCGCTGCATGTGCCGAAAACACCACCTGCTCAAGACCTTCTACGCGGGACCGGGCGGCTGGTCGGATGTGCAGTCCCCGGACGGCACCATCGTGTGGACCTCCCCCACCGGCGCCACCTACACCACCTATCCGGGCAGCCGGCTGTACCACCCCGCATCCCTGTTCACCACCCCGGCCTACCCGGCAACCCCGGCCCCGGAGCCGGCCCCGACCGACCTCCGCACGCTGAGGATGCCCCTTCGACAACGCACCCGCATCCAGGACCGCGCCCGTCGCACGGCCACGGAGCGGGCACTCAACGCCGGCCACGTCGCCGAACGCAGCCGACCGCCCCCGTTCTGACCCGGCCCGGACTTTCGGCCCGGGGTTTACAGCCGCAGATGATGGGCTAACGTGAAGCGGTCGGCGCGAGCCGACGGAACTGTCCACGCGGGAGCGCACGCCAGTGCGCTGAGAGGACGGCTGATGGTGCCGTCGACCGTACGAACCTGACCGGGTAATGCCGGCGTAGGGAGATGACGTGAGCGATCAGTCTGTCGCCATCAATCCGACCGTGACCACCGGCCCGATCGCGGGCAGCACCAAGGTGTATCGGGAGCTCGAGGGGGTTCCCGGGGCACGGGTGCCGTACCGGCGGGTGCACCTCAGCAACGGTGAGCACCTCGATCTCTACGACACGTCCGGGCCGTACACCGATCCGGACGCGGTGATCGACCTGTCGGCGGGGCTGCCGCCGCGGCCGGGCGTGGTGCGGGACCGCGGCACCCAGCTGCAGCGGGCCCGCGCCGGGGAGATCACCGCGGAGATGGCGTTCATCGCCGAACGTGAGGGGGTACCCGCCGAACTGGTCCGCCGGGAGGTCGCTGCGGGCCGGGCGGTGATCCCGGCCAACCACAACCACCCGGAAGCCGAACCGATGATCATCGGCAAGGCGTTCAGCGTGAAAGTCAATGCCAATATCGGTAATTCGGCGGTCACCTCGTCGATCGAGGAAGAGGTGGACAAGATGGTGTGGGCGACCCGGTGGGGCGCCGACACCGTCATGGACCTGTCGACCGGCCGCAACATCCACGAGACCCGGGAATGGATCCTGCGCAATTCGCCGGTGCCGGTCGGCACGGTGCCGATCTACCAGGCGCTGGAGAAGGTCGACGGCGATCCGGTCAAGCTGACCTGGGAGGTCTACCGCGACACCGTGATCGAGCAGTGCGAGCAGGGTGTCGACTACATGACCGTGCACGCCGGCGTGCTGCTGCGCTACATCCCGCTGACCGTCGACCGGGTCACCGGCATCGTCAGCCGGGGGGGCTCGATCATGGCGGCCTGGTGCCTGGCGCATCACCAGGAGTCGTTCCTCTACACCCACTTCGAGGAACTGTGCGAGATCCTGGCCCGCTACGACGTCACGTTCTCGCTCGGTGACGGGTTGCGGCCGGGTTCGATCGCCGACGCCAACGACGAAGCCCAGTTCGCCGAACTGCGCACCCTCGGCGAGCTCACCAAGATCGCTAAATCCCATGGCGTGCAGGTGATGATCGAGGGTCCCGGCCATGTGCCGATGCACAAGATCGCCGAGAACGTCCGGCTGGAGGAAGAATGGTGCGAAGAGGCGCCGTTCTACACCCTCGGCCCGTTGGCCACCGACATCGCGCCCGGCTACGACCACATCACCTCGGCGATCGGCGCATCGATCATCGCCCAGGCCGGCACCGCCATGCTGTGCTACGTCACCCCCAAGGAGCACCTGGGACTGCCGAACCGTCAGGACGTCAAGGACGGGGTGATCGCCTACAAGATCGCCGCCCACGCCGCCGATCTGGCCAAGGGCCATCCCCGCGCCCAGCAGCGTGACGACGCGCTGTCCAAGGCCCGCTTCGAATTCCGCTGGCACGACCAGTTCGCCCTGTCACTGGATCCCGACACCGCTCGGGAGTACCACGACGAGACGCTGCCGGCCGAACCCGCCAAGACCGCACACTTCTGCTCGATGTGCGGGCCCAGATTCTGCTCCATGCGCATCACCGCCGACATCCGGGACGCGATGGCGCAGAAGTCACGGGAATTCGCCGAACACGGCAATCAGGTCTATCTGCCGCTGGAGGAGGTCCGGCCGTGACGTACCTCCCCCTCCCCGAACCCGGGCAGACCCCGCTGCGGGTGCTGACCATCGCCGGGTCGGATTCCGGCGGTGGCGCCGGGATTCAGGCCGACCTGCGGACGTTCACGATGCTGGGTGTGCACGGCCTGGTGGCGGTCGCCGCGGTGACGGTGCAGAACTCCGTCGGGGTCAGCGGGTTTCACGAGATCCCGGTCCAGGTGGTCGCCGACCAGATCGTGGCGGTCGCCTCCGACATCGGCCTGCAGGCCGCCAAGACCGGCATGCTGGCGTCGTCGGAGATCATCGAGACCGTGGCCGAGACCGCTCGCGGCCAGGGCATCGGCACCGCCGTGCCCCTCGTCGTCGACCCGGTGTGCGCGTCGATGCACGGCGATCCGCTGCTCCACATGAGCGCGCTGGATGCATTGCGCACCAAGCTGTTTCCGATCGCCACGCTGGTCACACCCAACCTGGACGAGGTCCGCCTGCTGGTGGGGGTGGATGTGGTCGACGAGGCCAGCCAACGCGAGGCGGCCAAGGCGCTGCACGCGTTGGGGCCGAAGTGGGTGCTGGTCAAGGGTGGTCATCTGCGCTCCGCACCGCACAGCCCGGATCTGCTGTTCGACGGCGCCGAGTTCCACCGGTTCGACGCCCCGCGGGTGGACACCGGCCACGACCACGGCGCCGGCGACACGCTGGCGGCCGCCACCGCCGCCGCCCTCGCACACGGCCACAGCGTGCCGGAGGCGGTGGAGTTCGCGAAGCGGTGGATCACCGAATGTCTGCGTGCCGCATATCCGCTGGGGCGTGGTCACGGACCGGTGAACCCGATGTTCCGGCTGCGCGGCTGAGCGCCGGATCCGGCACGCCCGGTCACCGGGTCCACGGCCGGCCGGCGATACGCGCGTCCAGCGCGGTGGCCAGGCGCTCGACCGGCACCCCCGCCCGGCGGCACACCTCGTAGACGTCCTCCTCCCGGTGGGCGGCGAACACCCCGAAGATGGTCTCATCCGACGGCATGGCCAGGGTCATCAACAACTGCACCTCGACACCCTCGCCGCACATGGTCGCCACCCCCTCGTCCAACCGGGCCACGGTGTCGCCGACCTGGTCGGTGTCGAATTCGGGGCGGTACCACTCCACCAGATAGCAGGGCAGCCGCACGGTGTGGATCCTCACCGATCCGACGCTAGTGAACGGATTGCCCTGCGGCATCGGGTGATTCCCTATGGTTTGCGCCGTCCTGGGATCTGTCGTCAGGCCTGTCGCCGCCCATCACCCGGCCGAGTTCGGCGCGGGAGTGGATACCGAGTTTGCGGTAGATGCGGGTGAGATTGGCCTCGACGGTCTTCGGGCTCACGAACAGCGCCGCGGCGACATCGCGGTTGGTCATCCCGGATGCCGACAGCTGCGCGATCCGCAGCTCGGACTCCGACAACAGCGCGCGCCGGGCCCGGTTGGCGACGGTCCGGCCCAGCTCGGCGCGGGCCCGCTCCGCCCACAACGTCGTCCCCATGTCCTCGAACGACTCCAGCGCCGCGCGCAACGCGGCGGCGGCGGCGTCCCGGTGCCGCTGCCGGCGTCGCAGCTGACCGAGCAGCAACAGGGTGCGGGCCCGCTCGAAGCGCATCGGCACCCGGTCCAGTTCGGCCAGGGCGCTGTCGACCGCGGCCACCGCTCCCGCGAGGTCGCCACGGGCAGCGAGCATCATGGCCCGGCACCGCGCCGCGACCGCCAGCATCCAGGGCCGGTCCAGCCGACGGCCGTTACGTGTCAACGCCTGCACCAACGGTTCGGCATCGTCGAGCAGGCCCATGAGCACCTGCGCCTCGACCAGGTCGGGCAGGAATCCGGCCGTGATGATCTCGGTGCCCTCGAGATCCGGGCCGAGGATGGGCAGTAGGGGCCGCAGGGTGGCGATCGCGGCCACGTGATCACCGACCGACAACTCCAGGAATCCGGTCAGCGAGGTGGTCAGCGTCGTGAGAATGGCGGATCCCGACCGGGCGAAGATCGCGGCCGCCCGGGCACCGTCGCCACGGGCGTCGTCGACGCGGCCCGCATAGGTGGCGAGGGCCTGGCGCAGCAGCAGGACGACGCCGCGGGGGAGGTCGCCGTCCAGCACCGCCGCGGACTCGATCGCCTCCTCGGCGATCGTCGCCGCCGCGCGCACCTCGCCCCGCCAGAGTTCCACCAGAACCCGGTGCAGGGCGATATACGTCAGATCCAGACCCTCACCGCGGTCGCGGCAATGTCGGGCCACGGCCCGCATGACCTCGACGGCCGCGTCGAATCGGCCGGTGTAGGACAGCAGCATGGCGTGCAACCCGCTGGTGCGGGTGATCCCCAGATCCCCCGAACCGGGTTCCTCCAGTTCCAGGGCGCGGTGCAGGGCGGCCGGATCGAACCCCCGCCCCAGCAGGCAGGTCACCAGGGTCCGCATCGCCAGCGCCTGGCTCAGCACCCCGCGGTCACCCGCCCTGGTCGCACACTCGACCGCCTCATCGGCGTCCGCCGCGGCGGCGGCGCGCCGGCCGGTGTTGAACTCGACGAATGCCAGGAGGGTCAGGATCCGCGCCCGGAGCACGGCATCGTCGGTGGCGTCGGTGAGCGCCCGGCGTAACGCGTCCGCCGCGTCGAGGTAGCTGCCGTAGAGGATCTCCAACCCGCCGAGCAGCCGGAGCACCTGGGCGCGCGGCGCGCCGGTCATCTCGGCGCTGCTGCGTTTGAGGATGGCCCGGGCGGAGTCTCCGTCACCCGCGTCGACGTGATTGCGGGCCGACATCAGGCGGCGCTCCGGTGAATCGCCGCCCAGACCGATCGCCATGTCGATCAGTTCGGCCGCCGTGCTGGGCGCCCCGCGCAGGCGTGCCGCCTCGGCGGCCCGGTCCAGGCAGGCCAGCACCTGCGGGTCCGCCCACCCGACGGCGATGGCGAGGTGTCTGGCCTGCAGTTCGGGTTCGTCGACGATCTCGGCCAACCGCCGGTGCATCGCCCGTCGCCGGGTGGCGGTGGCGTCGTCGTAGACTCCCCGGGCCAGCAGCGGATGGCTGAAGCAGATCCGGTGGCCGTCCATCCGGATGATGTCGCGGTCGACCGCGTCGGACAGCAGTCGGACCACCCGTGGTTCGTCGACGCCCACCGCCCGGGCCACCGATTCCACCGTCGGCGCCGCGGAGCACGCCGCGGCCAGCAGCACGTTCCTGGCGTCGGCTCCGATCCGCCCGATCCGCGCCCGCACCAGTTCGGTGAGTGAGCTCGGCAGCCGCACCAGCGGGCTGCCGTCGTCCATCGCTCGCGCCAATTCCAGGGCGTAGAACGGATTTCCACCGGAGATGTGGTGGATCTGCACCATGACCGCGCGGGGGAACGTGCGGCCCAACCGGGCCAGCAGCACCTCACGCAGGCCCGCCAGCCCGAACGGCGCCAGGGTGATCCGCCTGAACGCCTCGGGAGTCGGCAGGCGCAGCCAGGAATCCGGCGCCGGCGCACGGGCTTCGGTGCGTGCCGCACCGAGCAGACCGGTGTTGCGGGGCAGGCGGCGCGCGACGTACCCGAGCACCAGCCGGCTCGCGGTGTCGATCCACTGCAGGTCGTCGACCGCGAGCAGCACCGGCGACGCATCGGCCAGCGTTCTGACGACGGTGAGGAAACCGGCGGCCACCGCTCGCTGGTTGATGCCGTCCGCACCGTCGGCGCGCAGCAGCACCGCCTCCAGCGCGGCCCGTTGCGGCGCCGCCAGCCCGGCGAGCACGGCGTCGTCGACACCGCTCAACAGATCACCCAGCGCGGCGTAGGCGAGCACCGATTCGGCCGTCGACGCCCGTGCGGCCAGCACGCGGAAACCCTGTCCGGCGGCGGCCTCGATGGCGGCCAGCCACAGCGTGGTCTTGCCGATACCGGGTTCGCCCTCCAGTACCAGCGCACTCGGCTCAGCGAGGACCGCGGCGAGGAACTCGGCAACGGCCCGAGACTCCGCCGGACGTTCCACTCGCTGCGCCGTCAAACGTCCCAGCCCCCCTCAGCCAAGGGCGTCCAGACATCTGCAGGTTAAGGTCGCCGACCCCGGTCGGGGACCGGTTTCGCCGTTCTCGCCCGGCCGTCACTCACTCGGCCGTCACATTGAGCGCGGTGCCGTTGTTTCCGGGGTTGGTGTCCCCCGCACCGCCGGCCTGGGCATGGATCGCGCCGAAGCCGGGCCCGGTGAACCGCACGATCACCGCCGGGTTGATCTGTTGTCCTTTTCTCACGGTGCCGCCGGTGCAGCGCATCGCGGTCGGCGAACTGACCGCGCAGTCGAAGCCGTTGGCGTTCCAGCCCGCCGCCACCGGGCCCTGATCGCCGAGGACGGCCACACCCGAGGTGGAGATGTCGACGACGACACCGGCCGCGTCGGTGTTCCCGGCGTTGCGCAGCATCACCAGATACGCCGGCGCCTGATCGGCCGGCGGGAACTCGGCGCCCCGGATCGTCTGCAGCGCCACATCCGTCTGCGCGGCAGCGGGATCCGTACACAGGGTGTTCGACGGCCCGGAGTCGGCGTACCTGAACGAGATGCCCGAACCCGACATCCGGTAGGCGCGCATCGTGGCGCACACCGGCACCCCGGCCGGGATGTCGCCGAACTGGTGTGTCGACTCCCGGTTGGCGCCGGGCACCCCGCCGGGAACCTCCACATCGTTGACGAGGACACGATCCGGGTTGTCGCGCTCCCGCACCGTGTAGCGGAAGCCGTTCTCCACGGACGCGTGGTCGACGAAGGAGATGAACAGGTTGGACCCCTCGAACCGCACCCTGGTGATCTCCGGTGCTCCCAGCTCGTCCGCGCCCGCCACCGCGATCCCGGGGCCGGCGCCCACCCCGGCGGTCAGGACCACGGCAATCACCGCCGGGCCGAGCACCCGGCTACGGGGTCGCGCCGTTGAGCGCATCGTCGTCGGTCTCCACGTGCAGGGTGCCGGACCAGCCGCTCATCGCGCCGGTGTTGCATCCGCCGCGGACACCGTCGCCCTGCACCTCGATCAGGTGGCTGCCCGGTGCCACGTCGATGTAATAGCCGCCGTCGTTCTGCCCGGGCTGGACGATGTTGCTGCCCCACTCCTTGCCGTCGATGAAGATCCGCGCCCGCATCGGCGCACACGCCGGCGGATTGCCGTCGGCGGTGAACGTGACGAACAACGGCCCGTTGGTGTTTGCCGTCATACCGGCACGGGGCGGGCAGTTCTGGCTGTACGGCTGCGGACAGTCCACCGCGAGGTGTTTGTCGAATTTGCCCGCCGACGCCGGCCCCGCCAGTGCGAGCGCCGCACCCGCGGCCGCCGCGGCGGCGGCCGCCGCCCCGATGGTCCGGCGTGTGAACGTCACAGTGCTCATGCGATCGCCCCCTTCTCGATTCAGTGCTGTTCGACGCTGTTCGACGCTCGTGAATCACTGATCTGGACGGTAGACCGACGCGGCCCGATCGGATATCCGGTGTTTCCCTACATTTGCGGGCCCTAGGATCGCGGAGATGAGTCTCGAGGAGATCGCCGGGGTCGCACACCATCCCACCGGCGCCCCGGCCGGCGCGGTGGTGCTCACCCACGGGGCCGGCGGCGATCGGGATTCGGCTCTGCTGCAGCGGGTCTGCGACGAGTGGGCGAGCCGCGGCTGGCTGGCCGTAAGGTACAACCTGCCCTACCGCAGGCGCCGCCCCAAGGGACCACCGTCGAACTCCGCGGCGACCGATCAACAAGGGGTGGCGGAGGCGATCCGGTGGGCGCACTCGGTCACCGACGGGCCGGTGATCGCCGGCGGACACTCCTACGGCGGGCGGATGACGTCGATGGTGGTGGCCGGGCGCAATCCGGAGGCGATGCCGCGGCTGGCGGCGCTCACCCTGTTCTCCTATCCGGTGCACCCGCCCGGTAAGCCGGAGCGGACCCGCACCGACCATCTGCGGGCCATCACGGTCCCCACCGTGTTCACCCACGGCAGCTCCGATCCGTTCGGCAGCCTCGACGAGGTGCGCGCCGCCGCGGCGCTGATCCCGGCCCGCACCGAGGTGGTGGCCGTCGCCGGGGCACGGCACGATCTGGGCTCCCGCGACATCGACGTGGCGGCAGCGGCGGTGACCGCGGCACTACAGTTGGTGGCATGACGGAGCAGCCCGGGGCGTATCCGCCGCCCCCGCCGCAACCGTATTCATCCGGCCCGCCGAGGCCGCCGCGGCCGCCGCGGCGCCGGATCCGCGGCTGGGTCGTCGCGGCGTCGGCGCTGGCCGTCCTCGCGGCGCTGGCCCTCGGCGCGGCCGCCTACCTGCAGAGCGGGCGCGGTGGTGTCGACGTGGCCGACGTCGAGGTCGGTCACTGCGTCGCCGAGGTCCCCGACAGCAGCCGGGTGACCACGCTTGCGGTCGTGGACTGCACCGAGCAGCACCGCGGTGAGGTGTTCGCGGTCATCCCCATTCCGGACGGCGCCTACCCGCCCGCCTCGGTGCTGGAGGAGCATCAGCGCAGATGCCGGCCCGCACTGGACGGCTACGCCACCCCGGCGCCGGACCGCCCGGTCGAGGTGTTCGTGCTGGCCCCGTCGGAGGAATCGTGGGAGCGCGGGCACCGCACCGTCACGTGCATCGCGATCACCGACAACTACCGCACCGACACCATGCGCTGATACGCCGTCAGGAACCCTCGATGACGTCAGCCACCCAGTCCGGATCGTCGACGTCCACCTCGGCCCGCGCGTTGAGGTCGAACACCATCGGCGTATAGGCGCGCTTACCGGTGAGCTCCTCGAAGCGTTCGGTGTTGTAGGAGTCCATCGCCTCGACGTCGACGGCCGGCGCGTTGTCCGCGATCAGATCGACGACGTCGTCCGGGAGACCGACATCCCCGGCGACGGCGGCCAATCCGCGGGCGTCGAGATTGTCGCCGACCGGGGAGAGCAGCCGGTACGTCTGCATCACGAACGCCTGCACCTGGGTCGCCCCGGCGTCCGATCCGGGCTCGGCGGCGGCGAACAGCGCGTTGCTGACCCGCTTGGAGTAGCCGCCGGACCGGTCCAGGAAGGTCAGCGGCCGATAGGTCACCCGCAGCTCGTCACGTTCGATGGCGCTGCGCAGATCCTCGCCGTAACGGCGTTGCAGCCGCGCGCAGGCCGGGCACAACGGCTCGATGTAGATCTCGATCCGCGCCGGGGCGAACTGGTATCCGAGTTCGACTCCGTAACCGTCCTCGGCCACCACGACGGTGGCGTCTCCCGGGGCGTCCGCGGGCGCCGAGGCGGCACCGTCGACGGTGACGGTACACCCGCTCAGCAGCACCGCCACCCCCAGCATCGCCGTCAGGGTCAGCCAGCGCATGCGGTCACCATACCCAGAGTCGGGGTTGGCGTCCGCCGCGTCGGCACGGTCATACTACGTCGGCGAGTCAGATCGACGACCGATGCGAAAGGGGTTGTTGTGGCGGACAGGGATTCGGACAAGGATTCGAAGGTGCTCAAACTCTCGGGGCTGCTCCTCGCGGCGACCGGGTTGAGCCACCTCGCCGCACCCACGTTCTGGGAACCGCTGGTCTCCGGGGTGTTTCCGGACAACACCCGCAACCACGTCTACGTCAACGGCGGGATCGAAACCGCGCTCGGTGTCGGCCTCGCCGCCCGGCGCACCCGCAAGTTCGCCGTCGTCGGACTGCTCGCCTACACCGCCTACCTGGTCGCCACCGCGGTGCGCAGCCGGTCAACCTAGGCGCGGCAACGATTTCGGGATCGCCGCAGTTGCCGCGTCGGCTGGGCACCCTCGACGCGGTGACGATCGGGCTGGGCGCGATGATCGGGGCCGGCATCTTCGTCGCGCTCGGTCCGGCGGCGGCTGCCGCCGGCCCGTGGCTGCTGGCCGGGCTGGGCATCGCCGCGGCGGTGGCCTACTGCAATGCCACCGCGTCGGCGCGGTTGGCCGCCCGTTACCCGCAGTCCGGCGGCACCTACGTCTACGGTCGGGAACGGCTCGGGGCGTTCTGGGGGTACACCGCCGGGTTCAGCTTCGTCGTCGGCAAGACCGCGTCCTGTGCGGCGATGGCGTTGACCATCGGGTTCTACCTGTGGCCGGGACACGCGCACGCGATCGCGGTAGCCGCGGTGGTGGCGTTGACCGCGCTCACCTATCTGGGCATCGAGAAGTCGGCGCTGCTGACCCGGCTCGTGGTGGCCGGTGTGCTCGGGGTGCTCACCGCGGTGGTGGTGCTCGTGCTGGGGTTCGGCGCGCCCGCCGGCCGGGTGGCGGGCGGCGGCACCGACATCGGCGCGGGCGCGGTGCTGCAGTCCGCCGCGCTGTTGTTCTTCGCGTTCGCCGGGTACGCCCGGATCGCCACCCTCGGTGAGGAGGTCCGCGACCCCGCCCGCACGATCCGGCGCGCCATCCCGCTGGCCCTGGGCATCACCCTGACCGTGTACGGGGCGGTGACTGCGGCGGTGCTCGTCGCGCTCGGCAGCGCCGGCCTGGCCCGCTCGCCCGCTCCGGTGGCCGACGCCGTCACCGCGGCCGGGTTCGGCGGGTTCGCGCCGGTGGTGCGCGGCGCCGCGGTCGTCGCCGCGGTGGGTGCGCTGCTGGCCCTGCTGCTGGGGGTCTCGCGCACGGTGCTGGCGATGGCCCGGGACCGGCACCTGCCGTCCGCGCTGGCCGCGGTGCATCCGCGGTTCGGCAGCCCACACCGGGCCGGGCTGGCGGTGGGCGCCGTGGTCGCGGTGCTGGCCGGGCTGCTCGACCTGCGCGACGCCATCGGCTTCTCGTCGTTCGCCGTCCTGCTGTACTACGCGATCACCAATGCCACGGCGTACACCCTGGGCGGGCGGCGGATGACACCGGTGCTGGGTCTGGCCGGGTGCCTGGTGCTGGCGGTGTCACTGCCGCCGGCCTCGGTGCTGGCCGGTGCGGCGGTGGTCGCCGTCGGCGCGGCCGGCTATCTGGTGTCGCGGCGGGCCGGCTGAATCCCGGGCCGGGGGCATCACGGATTGCTCAGCTGATGGCGGGTGCGGTCGTCGCGGATCGGTAGACCGTTGCGGCCCCGCTGATCCTGGGCGTACATCCCGACCGCATAGGCCGCGGCCGCGGCGTTGACCGCCAACGCCGTGCGGTCGATGTTGTCGAGGTCGTCGCCTTCCTTGTGGTAGTTCGGGTCGAACGGTTCACCGGCCGTCCCGCCCCACCGCTCGGCCTGTTCCTCGGTCTTCTCGCCGCTGCCGCCGGTGAACAGCCCCCCGGCGGGGATACCGGCGAGGGTGAAGCTGTCGTTGTCGGAGCGGCCCTCGAGGTTGACGTCGTCGGGTTCGATGTCCTCGTCGGCGAGCGCGGCCACCAGGGTGCGCTCCACCCCGGCCGACCCCTCCGGCACCCGCGGCGCGGGCCGGTTCGGATCCGGTGGACTCGACAGGTCCCCGTCATAGGTGAAGTAGCCCGGATTCGGTGAGCCCACCATGTCCAGGTTCAGGTACACCGCGATGTCTTTGAGTTCCTCGACATCCAATGACGCCAGATAGGCCCGCGATCCGCGCAGCCCGACCTCCTCGGCGCCCCAGAACCCGAACCGCACCGCGTTGGCGATGTCCGGCGCGCTGCCCAGCTGCCGCGCGGTCTCCAGAACCGCTGCGACACCGGAGCCGTTGTCGTTCATCCCGGGCCCGTCGGGAACACCGTCGAGGTGGGCACCGATCATCACCACATCGCTGGTCGCGCCGGTCGAGGTCTGCGCGATCACATTGCGGGTGCGTTTGGTCTCCACACCGGCCTCCAGCGTGATCGCGGTGGGCCCGGGCCGTTCCCGCAGCCGGGCGCCCTCGGACTTGGACACGCTGACGACCGGGATCTCGACCTCGGTTCTCTCCCCGAGGGTGCCGCCCATCTCCTCTTCGTCGACGGTGTTCGCCACGATCAGCGCCACCGCGCCGCGTTCGGCGGCCGCGGCCTGTTTGTCGCCGAACGGGCAATGGCCCCGGTCGACCAGCACCACCGCGCCGTCGACCGGCAGACCGTCGTAGTCGTCGGCGGTGCACCCGGGACTGTCGTCGTCGGCGCGTGCGGGCACCAGCGGACCCGACACCCCGTCCGGGCCGGTGCCGATGGTGAACAACAGCGGTTTGGCGGACACCGGGGCGCCGCCCACCGTCACCTCGGGGTCCTCGGCGAACGGCAGCCGCACCTCGAACTCCGGGGTTTCGACCTCGAAACCGCTGTCCCGCAACACATCGACCACATAGTCGACGCTCGCGTCGTAACCCGGGGTGCCCAGCGCCCGGTTGCCGCCGTGCTCGTCGGCGATCCTCTGCAACTCGGTCAGATGGGCGAACACCGCGTCACCGGAGATCCGGTCACGCAGTTCGGCGGCGAAGTCGGCAGCCGCCGGCGCCGCGCCCGGCACCGGTTCGGTCTGGGTGCTGCGACTGCATCCTCCCACCACGGCCGTGCCGAACACGGCCATCGCGGTCATCAGGGCCCCGGCGGTCAACGGTGTGCTACGCATCGCCCACCACGGTAACCCGGGGCCGCCCCGGGTCAGGCGTCGCGGCGATTCACCACCACCACGGCGGCGACACCCACCACCGCGACCACGACCGCGAAGTACACCAGGGACCCGAGTCCGCCCCAGGGCGTGTCGAAGACCGGGTAGAGCCACCGCACGTCGAGGAACCGGAACACGTTGCCGAACGGCAGGTACGGGCCCACCACCGGGGCGACGTCCGGCATGTTGGCCAGGATCGGTTCGGCGACCAGCGGCCACAACAGCAGCACCGCGACCGCCCCGGCGGTGTTCCGCAGCAACACTCCCACCGCGACGCCGAGCACCGCGGCGAGCATCGCGAACGCGGTCACCCCGGCGATCACCCGCCAACCCGCCGCCCCGGTCGGCGTCAGGTGGGCCGCGGCCATCGGGTCGGCCGACGCGCCGGCCGCGAGAATCGCGGCCACTGTCATCAGCGCCGCCCAGCCGCCGCAGAACACCGTCGCCACCACGGTTTTCGCGGCGATCGCCACGGTGCGGCGCGGCACGGCCAGGAACGTGGTGCGGATGGCGCCGGTGCGGTGTTCGCCGGTGACGGTCAGCGCCGCGAGGATCATCAGCACCGGAATCCCGAACACCACCACCCCGAGCGCCGCCTGCTGCGGCGGCAGCGCACTGTAGTGGTGCGCGGTCAGGCCCTGCAGTGCGGCCACCCCGAGCGCCGACACCGCGACGCCCAGCGCCGACCACAGCGGCGCGCGGGTGGTGAGCAGTTTGACGCGTTCGGCGTTCACCGCCGCGGCCAGGCCGGTGGCCATGCTCATCACGGCGCTCACCGCGGCACCGCCCGGTATTCCACCGCGGCGTCGGTGAGCTCGAGGTAGGCGTCCTCCAGCGAGGCCCGCTGCACGCTCAGTTCGTGGAGGGTGATGCCGTTGCGGGCGGCCAACTCGCCGACCACCTCCGGCGCCGCGCCGCGCACCGTGAGCGCCGCCCCGTCCGGTTCGAGCCGCACCTCGACGCCGGCGTCGGCCAGCAGCCCGCGCAGCGTGTCCATCTCGGGGCTGCGGACCCGGACCCGTTCGACGGCGGTGCTGCCGACGAACTCGGCGACGCTGGTCGAGGCGATCAATCTGCCACGGCCGATCACCAGCAGCCGGTCGGCGGTGTTGGCCATCTCGGCCAGCAGGTGGCTGGACACCAGCACGGTGCGGCCCTCGGCGGCCATGGTGCGCATCAGCGTGCGCACCCAGCGGATGCCCTCCGGATCCAGACCGTTGACCGGTTCGTCGAACAGCAGCACCGGCGGATCACCCAACAGCGCGCCGGCGATGCCCAGCCGCTGGCTCATGCCCAGCGACAGCGTGCCGGCGGGTCTGGCGGCCACCGCGGTCAGCCCGACCAGCTCCAACACCTCGTCGACGCGGCGCTGCGGAATCCGGTTGGCCGCGGCCAGCCAGCGCAGATGGTTGCGCGCGCTGCGGGCCGGGTGCACCGCACGTGCGTCCAGCAGCGCCCCGACGGTGCGCAGTGGGTCACGCAGGTCGCGGTAGCGACGACCGTCGATGGTGGCGGTGCCCGACGTCGGCCGGTCCAGCCCGAGAATCAACCGCATCGTGGTGGTCTTGCCGGCCCCGTTGGGTCCGAGGAATCCGGTCACCACCCCCGGTTCGACCGTGCAGGTGAGGTCGTCGACGGCCCGAGTGCGACCGAACACCTTGGTCAACGCGGTCAATTCGATCATCGCCGCCATCATGACACCTCGCCCGGCCGGCCACCGCACCCCGGTGGACGGGTCGGGCCGGTCGATCAGAGGGGCGGGCTGGACGCCTGCGCCCAGAATCGTTTCGGGATCCGGCCGGCCTGCCGGGCCAGCCGTCCGGCGGTGACCGCCGCGGCCATCGCGGCCGCCATCTTCGGTGGGTCGCCGGCCCGGGTCACCGCGGTGGCCAACAGCACCGCATCGCAGCCCAGTTCCATCGCGAGCGCGGCGTCGCTGGCGGTGCCGATCCCGGCGTCCAGGATCACCGGCACATTCGACTGCGCCACGATCATCTCGATGTTGTGCGGATTGGAGATGCCCAGCCCGGTGCCGATCGGGGATCCCAGCGGCATCACCGCGGCGCAGCCGACGTCCTCCAACCGTTTGGCCAGCACCGGGTCGTCGTTGGTGTAGGGCAGCACGGTGAACCCGTCGTCCACCAGTCGTTCTGCGGCGCGGACCAGTTCGACCGCGTCCGGCAGCAGGGTGCGCTCGTCGGCGATGACCTCGAGTTTGACCCAGTCGGTGTCCAGCGCCTCCCGGCCCAGCTGCGCCGTGTAGACCGCCTCGGCCGCGCCGCGGCAGCCGGCGGTGTTGGGCAGCGGGGTGATGCCCAGCCGGTTCAGCAGCTCCAGCACCCCGGTGCCGCCCTCGGCGTCGACGCGGCGCATCGCCACCGTGGTCAGTTCGGTGCCCGAGGCCACCAACGCCTCTTCCAGGATCGCCAGATTCGCCGCTCCGCCGGTGCCCAGGATGAGCCGGGAGCCGAACGTGCGGCCGGCGATGGTCAGCTTGTCGGTGTCCGGGCTAGCCACCCTGCACCGCCGTCACCACCTCGATGCGCGCGCCGTCGGTCAGCGTGGTGTCCCACCGTGATCGCGGCAGCACCGACCAATCCACGGCGACCGCGATCCCCTTCTCCGGGAAACCCCGCTGTTCCAGCAGCGTCGCCACCGTGGTCTGCTCGTCGACCTCGATGGTCTCGTCGTTCAGTGTCACTCTCATCGTCTTCATGTCGGCCTTCATGTCAGCGTGCTCCTACCAGCTCGGCTTCGGGTAACGGGGTGCCGTCGAGTTCGGCGAGGATGGCCTCCGCGGTCCACGGGGCCAGCAGGAATCCGGACCGTCCGTGCCCGGCGGCGACCAGCGTGCGGTCGTCCAGCCGGCCCACGATCGGCAGATTGTCCGGGGTCATCGGGCGCAGCCCGGCGGCGCACTCGGCCAGTTCGTACTCGCCCAGCGCCGGGACCACCGCGCAGGCGTCGTCGAGCAGGTCGCGCACCCCGGTCACCGACGGCGCGGTGTCGCGGCCGTGCTCGTACTGGGTGGCGCCGACCACCAGACCGTCGGCACGCGGCACCAGATACACCTGCCGGCCGTGCACCCGGGCCCGAATCACCCGCTGCGGCACCGGCATACAGCCACGTCGCCACCGCAGCCGCAGCACCTCGCCCTTGACCGGGCGGATCGGCAGGCCGGGCCACAGCGCGGGCGCGTCCAGCCCGTTGGCGATCACCCGCACCGGCGCGTCCACCTCGGCCAGGTCGGTCACCGGGGGCTCCCACTGCACACCCAGCCGGTCACAGTGCGCACGCAGCGCCTCGACCACGGCCCGGTTGTCCACCGCAAGTTCGGTGTCGGCGATGAAGCCGTGCCGGATTCCTTGCGCCAGAAGCGGTTCCACATCCCGCGCGGAGGTGGTGAAGGTGACCGGATGGCCCTGCCCGGCCAGCCAGGAGCCGACCGTCTGCAGATCGGCGACGTCGGCCCGGTCGACCGCGACGACCAACGACTCCCGCGCGGTGACGACCTCGGGCGGCAGCCCGTCGAGGAAACCGTTCCGCCACAGATTCAGCGAGGCCAATCCCAGTCGCAGCAGGTGTTCCTCCCCGGGCCAGCCTTCGCTGTGCGGGGCCAGCATGCCGCCGGCCACCCAGGAGGCGCCGCGCTCCTCGCTGCGGTGCACCCGGACCTGCCAGCCGGCCAACGCGGCGCGGCGGGCGACCGCCAGGCCGATGACACCGCCGCCGACGACGGCCACCGTGCGGTCGGACCCGATGACATCGGACATTCTGCTCCCTTCGCCGGCATGATCCGGATCAGGTGTGACGGTAAGGGCCGGTCCGGTCCGTCGGTGTGGCCCACTCTCAGCCCCGCACCCGGGACTCCCGTGTCGAACATCCACCGTAGCGCGTTAGCGTCGCGGTGTGCATCCACCAGTCAGTTCGTCCGGTTCGTCCCGGTCTGCCCGGTTGTCCGCCGCTTCGCTGTACCTGTGCACCGACGCCCGCCGGGAGCGCGGTGACCTCGCCGAGTTCGCCGACGCCGCGCTGGCGGGCGGGGTGGACCTCATCCAGCTGCGCGACAAGGGGTCCCCCGGCGAGCAGCGGTTCGGCCCGTTGGAGGCGCGTGACGAGCTCGAGGCGCTGTCGGTGCTCGCCGACGCCGCCCGCCGTCACGACGCGTTGCTGGCGGTCAACGATCGCGCCGACGTCGCGCTGGCCGCCGGGGCCGACGTGCTGCATCTCGGGCAGGACGACCTCCCGTTGCCGGTGGCCCGCCGGATCGTCGGGGACGAGGTGCTGATCGGGCGGTCCACCCATGACATCGAACAGGTCCGCACCGCGATCGCCGATCGGGACGTGGACTACTTCTGCGTCGGCCCGTGCTGGCCGACCCCGACCAAACCGGGCCGTCCGGCGCCCGGCCTGGATCTGGTGCGCGCCGCCGCGGCCGAGGGCACCGGCAAACCGTGGTTCGCCATCGGCGGCATCGACGAGCAGCGGTTGCCCGAGGTGGTGGCGGCCGGGGCGCGGCGCATCGTGGTGGTCCGGGCGATCACCGCGGCGGACGATCCCGAGGCGGCCGCCCGGCGGCTCAAGGCGATGCTGCCCGGCGGCCGAACGGGCTAACGCGGGTCGTTGGTCAGCAGCGGAATGGTGGCGATGAGCTCACGCAACCCGTCCCAGCTGGCGGCGAACCCGGGGTGCAGCGGCAACGCCCCCACCTCGTCCTCGGCGACCCAGCGCAGCTCGGCGCTCTCCAGGTTGGGCTCGGTCTCCAGCATCTCGGGCGCGTCGGCGATGACGGTGGTGTAGCTCCAGTGGGTACCGCCGACACCGGCGACCTCGGCGGTCACCACCGCGGTCCGCACCACGACCAGCTCGACGGCCAGGCCGGTCTCCTCGTGCGCCTCCCGCACCGCGGCCTGCTCGGCGGTCTCGTGGCTGTCCCGGGCGCCGCCGGGCAGCCCCCAGGTGCCGCCCTGATGGCTCCACGCCGCCCGGTGCTGCAGCAGCACCGCCGGCGACCCGTCCGGACGCGGCGCGCGCAGCAACAGTCCCGCCGCGCCGTACCGGCCCCAGAAGCGGGCGCCGCTTTCCGACATCACCCAGCCGTCACCGTCGCCCCGCACGGGTTCAGGATAGGCATCCTCCGTCGACCGGGGTGAACCACGCCACCCCGGGGCGGTTCGACGGACCCATTCCACGGCAGCTCTCAGACTTCTTTTATAGAGTTTTGGCGGGGTCGGGTTAGCAGCGAAGAGATGAGGTCCACGGACCCGTGACAGTGGAGTTGGCGCATCCCTCGACCGAGCCGCTCGCGTCACGGTCGCCGACCAACCCGACACATTCGCGCTGGTGGTTCCTGTGGACCACGCCGGGCCGGATCCTGACCATCGGGATCGTGCTGTCCGCGCTGGCCATCGCCAGCGCGTTCGCCACCTCGACCACGATCAACGACCGGCAGCAGGCGCTGACCACCGTGCTCAACCACACCGAGCCGCTGGCCTTCGCCGCCGGGCAGCTCTACACCAAGCTGTCGGTGGCCGACGCGGCGGCGGCGACGGCGTTCATCGCCGGGGCGGAGCCGCCGGAGGTGCGGCAGCGCTACGAGCAGGCCATCACCGACGCCGCGGTGGCCGTCACCCGGGCGGCGAGCGGTCTGACCGACGAGGAGCTGGTGGCCCTGCTCGGCCGGGTCAACGCGCAGCTGGCCGTCTACACCGGGCTGGTCGAGACCGCCCGCACCAACAACCGGGCCGGCAACCCGGTGGGGTCGTCGTACCTGTCGGAGGCGTCGGCGCTGATGCAGTCGCAGATCCTGCCCGATGCGCAACGGCTCTACGAGGCGACGTCGGCGCGGGTCGACGTCGAGACGACGGCCTCGGCCCGCATCCCGGCGCCGGTGATCCTGGTGGTGCTGGCGACGTTGCTGTTCGGGCTGTTCGCCAACCGCTGGCTGGCGCGGCGCACCCGGCGCCGGGTGAACATCGGTTTCGTCGCCGGTGGGCTGGCGGTGCTGATCATGGTGGTCTGGGTGGGAACCGCGCTGACCATCTCCACCGCGGACAGCCGCAGCGCGAAGAACACCGCCGCCGAATCCCTCAAGACCGTCACCAACCTGGCGATCACCGCCCAGCAGGCGCGGGCCGACGAAACCCTGGCGCTGATCCGCCGCGGTGACGAGACCACCCGCAAGGAGTCGTTCTACCAGCGCATCGAGACGATGCAGCAGCAGCTGGCCGACTATCTCGAGCGCCGCGACTCCATCGACAAGTCCGATCTGCACGATGCGCAACGGTTGCTCGAACGGTGGCGCGTCGCCGACGACCGGATCAACGCCTACATCGCGGTCGGCAACTACCAGGCGGCCACCCAGGTGGCGCTGGGCACCGGCGACGGCGACTCCACACCCGCGTTCGATCAGCTCGACGCGGCGTTGAACAAGGCCATCGAGAAGAGCCGCACCGAACTGCGCAACAACATCGTCAACGCCCGCCGGGTGCTGTCCGGGGCCACGGCGGGGGCCGCCGCGCTCAGCGCCGTCGCGGCGATCGCGGTGGCCCTGGGACTGTGGCCGCGACTCAACGAGTACCGGTGATGGACATCGAGGTGAGAACCATGGGCACGCCGGTCAAGCGTCTGGCGGCGGTGCTGGGAGTGCTCGGGATGCTGCTCACCGGATGTGGGGAGTCGAACTCGGTGGCGCCCGCGCCGGAGGTGGTGCTCAACCCGCCGTCGCCGTCGGGAATGGAGGAGATGCCGCCGCAGCCCGCGCAGATGCCCGACCCGAAGGCCGAGGACTGTGACCGCACCGCGAGCCTGCGGCCGTTCCCGACCAGGGCCGAGGCCGATGAGGCGGTCGCCCACATCCGGGAACGCGGCCGGCTGATCGTCGGCCTCGACATCGGCAGCAACCTGTTCAGTTTCCGCGATCCGATCACCGGGCAGATCGCCGGCTTCGACGTCGACATCGCCGGTGAGATCGCCCGCGACATCTTCGGCAGCCCGGCACAGGTCGAGTACCGGATCCTGTCGTCGGCCGACCGGATCGAGGCGTTGCAGAACAACGAGGTCGACGTGGTGGTCAAGACCATGACCATCACCTGCGAGCGCAAGGAGAAGATCCACTTCTCCACCGCGTATCTCAACGCCAATCAGCGGATTCTGGCGCCGCGCAGTTCACCGATCACGCGGGCCGCCGACCTCTCCGGCCGGCGGGTGTGCGTCGTCAAGGGCACCACGTCACTGACCCGGGTGCAGCAGATCAGCCCGCCACCGATCATCGTGGCGGTGGAGACCTGGGCCGACTGCCTGGTGGCGATCCAACAGAATCAGGTCGACGCGGTCAGCACCGACGACTCGATCCTGGCCGGGCTGATGGCACAGGATCCGTATCTGCACATCGTCGGGCCCAGTATGAGCCAGGAGCCGTACGGGATCGGCATCAACAAGAACAATCCGGGACTGGTCCGGTTCGTCAACGGCACGCTGGAACGGATCCGGCGCGACGGAACATGGAATACCTTGTACCGCAAATGGTTGACAGTGTTGGGGCCGGCTCCGGCCCCGCCTGTCGCGAGATACGTCGACTGATGCCGAACACCAGAAGACCTGACACGACGAATGCCTGAGACCGAAGTGAACCAGAACCACGACGACGCGCGAACCGGGACACCCCCGGCGGAGCCGACCGTCGGTTCGGAGCCGACCGTCGAAACCCGTTCGGCGGAAACGACAGTCGGATCAGAGCAGAAGTCGACCGGCCCCGCGCCGGAGACGACGTCGGCCGGACCCACGGTGGGCACCCAGCCGGCGAGCTTCGACGATCTCGGCCTGGACACCATGTCCACCATCCGGCCGATGGCCACCCAGGCGGTGTTCCGGCCGCATCTGGGGGACCATCCGGACACCGAGGGCGGGGACGACACCGAACCGCATGACATGGCCGTCACGGTGGCCCGGCAGATGTCGCCGACCCGCCGACTGGGCGGCGGACTGGTCGAGATCCCGCGGGTGCCCACGAAGGATCCGCTCACCGCGTTGATGACCAATCCGGTGGTGGCGGAGTCGAAGCGGTTCTGCTGGAACTGCAACCGGCCGGTCGGGCGGTCGAAGGGGGCGACACCGGCGGCGATCGAGGGCTGGTGCCCGCACTGCGGCAGCCCGTACTCGTTCCTGCCCCAACTCAATCCCGGCGACATGGTGGCCGACCAGTACGAGATCAAGGGCTGCATCGCGCACGGCGGGCTGGGCTGGGTGTACCTGGCGTTCGACCACAACGTGAACGAACGTCCCGTTGTGCTCAAGGGTCTGGTGCATTCCGGCGACGCCGAGGCGCAGGCGATCGCGATGGCCGAGCGGCAGTTCCTCGCCGAGGTGACGCATCCGGGGATCGTCAAGATCTACAACTTCGTCGAGCACGACGACAAGCACGGCAACCCGGTCGGCTACATCGTGATGGAGTACGTCGGCGGGACGTCGCTGAAGGAGGCCCGGGACAAGAAACTCCCGGTGGCCGAGGCGATCGGCTACATGCTCGAGATCCTGCCCGCGCTGGGATATCTGCACTCGATCGGGCTGGCCTACAACGACCTCAAGCCGGAGAACATCATGATCACCGAGGATCAGCTGAAGCTGATCGACCTCGGTGCGGTGTCGACGATCAACTCCTTCGGATACCTCTACGGCACACCGGGTTACCAGGCGCCCGAGATCGTGCGCACCGGTCCGACGGTGCAGACCGACATCTACACCGTGGGCCGCACGCTGGCGGCGCTGACGCTGAAACTGCCCACCCGCAAGGGCCGTTACGTCGACGGCCTGCCCGAGGACGATCCGGTGCTGGCCGAGTACGATTCGTTCGCGCGGTTGCTGCGCCGGGCGACCGACCCGGATCCGCGCCGCCGGTTCGCCAGCGCCGAGGAGATGTCCGCACAGCTGCTCGGTGTGCTGCGCGAGGTCGTCGCCAAGGACACCGGCGTGCCGCGGCCCGGTCTGTCGACGGTGTTCAGCCCCACCCGGTCGACGTTCGGGATCGATCTGCTGCTGGCGCACACCGACGTCTACCGGGACGGTCAGGTGCACTCGGAGAAGCTGACCGCCCAGGAGATCGTCAAGGCGCTGCCGGTGCCGCTGGTGGATCCGGCGGACGTCGGCGCACCGGTGCTGACGGCCAGCGTGCTCAGCGAGCCGGTGCAGACACTGGATCAGCTGCGCGCCGCCCGGCACGGGGCGCTGGACTCCGACGGCATCGACCTGTCCGAGTCGGTGGAGTTGCCGCTGATGGAGGTGCGGGCCCTGCTCGACCTCGGGGACGTCGCCAAGGCGACCCGCAAACTCGACGATCTGGCCGCCCGGGTGGGCTGGCGGTGGCGGCTGGTGTGGTTCCGCGCCGTCGCCGAGATGCTGTCCGCCGACTACGAGTCGGCGATGAAGCATTTCGCCGAGGTGCTCGACACCCTGCCCGGTGAGCTGGCGCCGAAGCTGGCGCTGGCCGCGACCGCGGAGCTGGCCGGCAGCCCGGAGGCCGGCAAGTTCTACAACACCGTGTGGTCCACCGACCACGGCATCATCTCGGCGGCCTTCGGGCTGGCCCGCGCGCTGGCGGCGGAGGGCGACCGGGAGGGCGCGGTGCGGGTGCTCGACCAGGTGCCGGCCACCTCGCGGCACTTCCCGACCGCCCGGCTGACGAGTGCGGTGACGCTGCTGTCCGGCCGGTCGACCAGCGAGATCACCGAGAAGCACATCCGCGATGCGGCCCGCCGGGTCGAGGCGCTGCCCGACAGCGAGCCGCGGGTGCTGCAGATCCGCGCGCTGGTGCTGGGCACCGCGATGGACTGGCTGGCCGATCACAACGCCAGCACCAACCACATCCTCGGGTTCCCGTTCACCGAACACGGTCTGCAGCTGGGCGTGGAGTCCTCGCTGCGGGCGTTGGCCCGGGTGGCGCCCACCCAGGCGCACCGCTACGCACTCGTCGACCTGGCCAACAGTGTGCGACCGATGAGCACCTTCTGACGCGGTGGGGGTTCTCTCGCGGGTGGGAGCGTGCCTGTTTCGCGGCGGGTGTGCGTTGGGCGCATCGGGTGTGTATTCGCGGAGGTGAATGTGCCGCTACTGCGGCCAAACCCGGTTTTCGCGATGCTGGTCGCACAATCGACTCTGCTTGTTCACAGTCGGCACGGGCAGTTCACGCCGAGCGCCGACACCGCACGATGGACACGGTGGATGGCGCTCACCTGGGTGTCGTCGGCGGTCAACCGCACCACGCTCCACTGCTGTTGCACCTTCTCCAGCCGGTGGATATCGCCGGTGTACCGGAACCGTTCCCGGTGGTGTTCACCTTCGTACTCCACGGCGAGCAGCCATTCCGGCCAACCCATGTCAAGGAATGCGAACGGCACACCGTCGGAGTCGCACACCGGGATCTGGGTGTGCGGCACCGGGAAACCGGCTTCGATCAGCCACAGCCGGACCTGGCTCTCCTTCGGCGACTGTGCACCGCCGTCGACGAGTTCGAGCACGGTCTCCAGCAGCCGCAGACCGCGTGCGCCGGGGTGGCGGGCCGCGAGCCGGGCGATGTCGTCGAGCTTGATCCCGGTGGCGTTGACCAGCGCGTCGAGTCGAGGCACCGTCGACATGATGCTTCCGCGCCGGCCGATGTCGAATGCGGTGCGTTCGGGAGTGGTCACCGGCCGGCCGTCGATGGTCGTCACCTCGTCGTCGAACAGCAGGCACCGGCGGGTGACGATGCCGTCGGGCGGCCGAGGGTTGGTGTGCACCAGTTCGACCGGGGTGTCGACGTCGATCCACTTCGTGCCGTGCACGGCCGCCGCGGCCGAGCCGGCGATCGTTCCCCGGCGGCGCGACCACAGCCACGCCGCGTGAACTCGCTGTCCGAGCGTCAGTCTCGCCTCGCGCTGTGTGTACACATCCGGAAACAGCCGTCGATATCTGGACCGCAGCTGGTGCGGTGTCAGGGCGCCGGCCGCCAGCGCTTCACTTGCAAGGAACGCTTCACCCCACTGATTCGTGCATTGAGTCATGGGTGGAACCTCGTCGTCGGTCCCGACAATGTTCGGGCGGTCCGGCGGGGTTATCCACAATGCGCTCACTGTCCCCAGCGTGTGTACGCGGTCTCGACAGTGCAATCAGGACAGTGAGCGTGCAGCCACCGATCTCAGCGTGCACCCAAGGCGGGAAATCAGCGAAAAACCCACCGCCACCGCACAATCGAAGCACCTGACGTACACCCGAAACGGCCGGCACACACTCACATCTGTCGACACACAGTCGAGGGCACCGCCTCGACGGTCCCCAGCGTGTGTACGCGGTCTCGACAGTGCAATCAGGACAGTGAGCGTGCAGCCACCGATCTCAGCGTGCACCCAAGGCGGGAAATCAGCGAAAAACCCACCGCCACCGCACAATCGAAGCACTCACAACACGCTCACCATGATGGGCGCACCGTCGCGGCAGGCTCAGATGACGCTCAGGCAGGCCCGGGCGATCGCGAGCTCCTCGTTGGTGGGGATCACCAACACCGTCGTCGGCGAACCGGCTGCCGAGATGCGCCGCGGCCCGCGCGTCGGGCCGGCGTTGAGCTGCTCGTCGAGTTCGATTCCGAGCGCACCCAATCCGGACAGCGCATCACGGCGTACGTCCGGGTTGTTCTCCCCCACGCCGGCGGTGAAGGTGATGACGTCGGTGGTGCCCAACAACGCCAGATACCCGCCGACGTACTTGCGCAACCGGTGGATGTAGATGTCGTAGGCCAGCCGGGCCGCCTGGTCTCCGGCGTCGATGCGTTTGAGCAGTTCCCGGAAATCGTTGGCACCGGCCAGCCCGAGGATCCCCGACCGCCGGTTGTACAGTTCGTCGATCTCGTCGATGGTCATTCCCGCGGTGCGGGCCAGGTAGAACGTGATGCCGGGGTCGATGTCGCCCGGGCGGGTGCCCATCACCAGACCCTCCAGCGGGGTCAGCCCCATCGACGTGTCGACCGCCCGCCCGCCGACGATCGCCGACACCGACGCACCGTTGCCCAGGTGCAGCACGATCTGGTTCAGCGAACTCAGCGGCCGATCCAAGAACACCGCGGCCTGTTCGCTGACGTACTGGTGCGACGTGCCGTGGAAGCCGTAGCGCCGAATGTCCCACCGCTGCGCCACCTCCCGGTCGATCGCATACGTCGCCGCCGGCGCGGGCAGATCGTGGAAGAACGCCGTGTCGAACACCGCGACATGCGGCACGTCCGGCAACAGTTTGCGGGCCACCGTCATCCCCAGCAGGCCAGGCGGATTGTGCAACGGCGCCAGCGGCGCGAGCTCGGCCATCTTGGCGATGAGTTCGTCGGTGACCAGCGTCGGCTCGAAGAACGTCTGTCCGCCGTGCACCGCCCGGTGCCCGACCGCGGCCAGGTTCATCTCGGCCAGGTTCGAGCCGGCCTCGTCGAACATGTCGAACGCCGTCCGCAACGCGGCCTCGTGGTCGGCGATCGGCTCGCCGTCGCGGCGGACCTCCCGTTCCCCGACCCGCAACCCGGCCAGCGAGGTGTCCTCACCGATCCGCTCGACATTGCCCTCGGCCAGCGATGTTCCCGAATCCGCTTCGATCAACTCGAATTTCAGCGATGAGGAACCCGAGTTGATGACCAGGACGTTCCGCTCGGACATCAGCTCCCACCTTGGGCCTGGATCGCGGTGATCGCCACCGTGTTGACGATGTCCTCGATCAGCGCACCCCGGGACAGGTCATTGACCGGCTTGTTCAACCCCTGCAGCACCGGTCCGATGGCCACCGCCCCGGCACTGCGCTGCACCGCCTTGTAGGTGTTGTTGCCGGTGTTGAGGTCCGGGAAGATCAGCACCGTGGCGCGGCCGGCCACCGGGGAGTCCGGCATCTTGGTCCGCGCCACCGACGGCTCCACCGCCGCGTCGTACTGGATGGGCCCCTCCACCAGGAGATCCGGCTGGCGTTGACGCACCAACTCCGTTGCCCGCTTGACCTTTTCGACGTCAGCGCCGGCTCCTGAGGTACCGGTCGAGTAGGACAGCATCGCCACCCTCGGCTCGATGTCGAACCGGGCGGCGGTGCGGGCCGAGGAGATCGCGATGTCGGCGAGCTGTTCGGCGGTCGGGTCCGGCACGATCGCGCAGTCGCCGTAGGCCAGCACCCGGTCCGACAGGCACATCAGGAAGATGCTGGACACCGTGGACACGTCGGGCTGGGTCCGGATGATCTCGAACGCCGGCCGCACGGTGTGCGCGGTGGTGTGCGCCGCACCCGACACCATGCCGTCGACCATGTCGTTGTACACCAGCATGGTGCCGAAATAGGACACGTCGAGCATGATCTCGCGGGCCTGTTCCAGCGTGACGCCCTTGTGTTCACGCATCTCGGCGTACTGCTCGGCGAACCGCTCCCGCAGATCGCTGGTCCGCGGGTCGATCACGGTGGCCCCGGACAGATCCACACCCAGCTCGGCGGCCCGCCCACGCACCTGTGCCTCGTCACCCAGGATGGTCAGATCGGCCACCCCACGCTGCAGCAGCCGCCCGGCCGAGATCAGGATGCGATCGTCCTCGCCCTCCGGCAACACGATGTGCTTGCGGTCCGCGCGGGCCCGCTCCAGCAGCCGGTAGGTGAACATCTGCGGGGTGACGACGGTGGGAATCGGAATCGCCAACTGCTCCAGCATGTCCGAGGTGTCGACGTAGGTCTCCATCAGCTGCAGGGCGGTGTCGATCTTGCGGTGCGATGCGGCCGTCACCCGGCCCCGGGTGGCGGCGACCCGGCTGGCGGTCGCGAACGTGCCCAGGTCGGTGGCGATCATCGGCAACGACAGGCCCAGGCCGGACACCAGCGCCGCGATCGACGGGTGCAGCTCCCACCCGCCGTTGAGGATGAGGGCCGACAACGACGGAAAACCCTCGGCTGCATGGGCGCTGACCATGGCGAGCACCACGTCGGAGCGGTCGCCGGGGGTGATGACCGCGACCCCCTCGGTGAGCCGTTCCAACACATGCTCGGCCGTCATCCCGGCGACGAGCACATCCATCACCTCCCGGTGCAGCATCGCCGGATCCCCCTGAATCAGCGTGCCGTCGACGGCGCGCTGCAGTTCGGCCACCGACGGCGCCACCAACAGCGGCTCCTCGGGCAGCACGAAACACTTGGGTCCGTTCGGCAGCAACTCGGTGAGCGCGGTGCGCACCGCGTCCAGTTGCGCCGGATCGCACCGGTTGGCCACCACCGCCGCGGTGTGGGCGTGCTGGGCGGCCAGTTCCGCGGTACACACCTCGACCACCTGCGCGATCTGTTCCGGGGTGCGGTCCTGGGCCCGCACCGCCAGCAGCACCGGCGCGCCGAGGTTCACCGCGATCCGCGCGTTGACCGACAGCTCGGTCGGGGTGGCGATGTCGGTGTAGTCGCTGCCGACGATGAGCACCGCGTCGCACGCGGCGGCCATCCGGTGGTAGCGGTCGACGATCTCGGCGATCGCGCCGTCGGTGTCCTCGTGCAGCTGTTGATAGCCGACACCGACGCAGTCCTCGTAGCTCAGGTCCGCGGTGGCGTGGGCCAGCAGCAGTTCCAGGATGTAGTCGCGGTCCTCGTTCAGCCTGGTGATCGGCCGGAACACCCCCACCCGGGCGACGTTGGCGGCCAGCCGGTGCAGGATGCCGAGCGCGATCGTCGACTTTCCGGTGTCCCCCTCCGGAGCCGCGATGTAGATCGCGGAGATCGACGGCTCAGGCGACGGGGCCTCGGATGCGGCGGACATGCCTGAAAGCCTGCCCGATCAGCCCAGCCGGCGCAGCCGGGGCTCCAGATCTGTGCGGAACAGCTCCAGGAACCGGCGCTGATCGTGACCCGGGGCGTGGAACACCAGATGGTTCAGGCCCCACTTCACGTACTGGGCGACCTGCTCCACCGCCTCGTCCGGATCGGAGGCGACGATCCAGCGCTTGGCCACCTGCTCGATCGGCAGCTCGTCGGCGGCCCGCTCCATCTCGATCGGATCGTCGATGGAGTGCTTCTGTTCGGCCGTCAACGACAGCGGCGCCCAGAACCGGGTGTTCTCCAGCGCCAGCTCGGGATCGGGATCGTAGGAGATCTTGATCTCGATCATCTTGTCGATCTCGTCGGCGTCGCGGCCGGCCGCGGCGGCGCCCTCGGCGACGGCTGGGATGAGCTTGTCCTGGTAGAGCTCCGCACCCTTGCCGGAGGTGCAGATGAAGCCGTCGCCTGCCCGTCCGGCGTACTTGGCGACCACCGGTCCGCCCGCGGCGATGTACACCGGCACCCCGCCCTCGGGCACGTCGTAGATCGAAGCGCCCTTGGTCCGGTAGTACTCGCCGTCGAAGTCGACCCGGTCACCGAGCCACAGCTCCCGCATCAGCCGCACCGCCTCGCGCAGCCGGGCGAACCGTTCCTTGAACTCGGGCCACTCACCCTCGTAACCGGTGGCGATCTCGTTGAGCGCCTCCCCCGTGCCCACCCCGAGGAAGATCCGGTCCGGATACAGGCACGCCATGGTGGCGAACGCCTGCGCGATGACCGCCGGGTTGTACCGGAACGTCGGCGTCAGCACCGACGTGCCCAGCGTGATGCGCTTGGTGCGCTCCCCCACCGCGGTCATCCACGCGAGCGAGAACGGGGCATGTCCGCCCTTGTGCCGCCACGGCTGGAAATGGTCGCTGACCGTGGCGCTGTCCATGCCGTGTTCCTCGGCGGCGACCCCGAGCTCCACGAGTTCCCGCGGCGCGAACTGCTCCGCCGATGCCTTGTACCCCAACTTGAGTTCAGCCACTGGACGTCTTCCTGTTCGTCGCGTCTCCTACCTTGTTTCTACTCCAGTGCCGGTTATCTACACTCGCGGGATGGCAGCGCCGGCGGTCAGACTCGAACAGATCACCGACTCCGTTCACTTCGCGAACACCGACCTGGTCAACTGGGTGCTGGTCACCGACGGGACCGGGGTCGTGCTCATCGACGCAGGGTATCCCGGTCAACGCGGCCTCGTCCTGCATTCGCTGCGGCAGCTGGGCTTCGGGCCCGACGCCGTCCGCGCCATCCTGTTGACGCACGCGCACATCGATCACCTCGGCTCGGCGATCTGGTTCGCCAAGACGCACGGCACCCCGGTGTTCTGCCACGCCGACGAGGTCGGCCACGCCAAGCGCGCGTACCTGGAGCAGGTGTCGCCGCTGGATCTGGCCGGTCAGTTGTGGCGGCCGCGGTGGCTGACCTGGTCGCTCACCGCGGTCCGCACCGGGGCGCTGGTGCGGGAGGGCATCCCCGGCACCCGGGCGCTGACCGAGGACGTGGCCGCCCAGCTGCCGGGTCAACCGGTGGTCATCCCCAGCCCCGGCCACACCGCGGGGCACTGCTCCTATCTGATCGGGGAGGTGCTGGTCTCCGGTGACGCGCTGGTGACCGGGCATCCGGTGTCGCCGCGGCGCGGCCCCCAGCTGCTGCCGGAGGTGTTCAACCACGACCAGGACAGCTGTGTGCGCAGTGTGGCCGCCCTCGGTCTGCTCGACGCCGAGGTGCTGCTTCCCGGCCACGGGCCGGTGTGGCGCGGGGAGATCAGCACCGCGGCCCGGCTGGCCACCCCGGCCTGAGCACCGTCGACTCAGCTGCCGGGCCCGCCGAGTTCCTTGAGGAACGCCACCGGATATCCCTCCTCGTCGCCGGGCAACGGTTTCGGCAGCCGGGAGTAGCCGGCGGCCCGATAGAGCGCCTCGGCCTCGGGCTGCCGATCGCCGGTGGTCAGGTAGATGCGCCGGTATCCGCGGGCGGTGATCCGGCGCTCCAGTTCGGCCAGCAACGCCCGGGCGTGGCCGCGGCGACGGTGGCGGCTGTCGGTCCAGATCCGCTTGAGCTCCGCGGTGTGGGCGTCGAACCGGCGGAACGCCCCGCCGGTCACCGGCTGCCCGCTGAGCAGGCCGATCACCAATGCTCCGTCGGGTGGCTCGAACTCGGCGGCCGGCGCGGAGCGCAACCACCTCGCGACCCGGTCGACGGTGCTGTCGTAGCGGTGCGCGTACTCGACGGCGAGTTCGGCCAGCAGCGGTTCGGCCAGCCGGTGATGCCGGCCGACCGCCTGGAAGGACAATTGCTCGACGGTGGACACGAATTCCAGTATCCGGGCCGTCAGTCGTAGAAGTGGCGCTGGTAATCCCAGCGCTCCAGCCAGGCGGACAGCCGGTACAGGCCGACGGCGCCGACTGCCGTCACGACCGCCATGGCGACCATCAGGACGGGACTCATAGCCGGTGCATCCCCCGGGCCATCGCGGCGTCCTCGAGGAACCGGTAGCGGGCGGGATAGTGGCGGCGGCGCGGACGGGGCGGGTCAGTCCTGGTCCACAGCCGCTGCCACCAGGTGGTCCGGTCGCCCGTGGGCGCCGGGGCCGGTGGCGCCGTCACGCCTGCCGCCGCGGTGGTCGCCAGCCGCACCTCGTGTTCGGTGATCAGCGTGCTGGGCGGTGTCGCAACGGGCGCGGTTGCGGCATTCGGATGATGCTGTTGCACAGTCATTTTCAGTCACTCCCCCGGGATGTCTCGGTGTCGATCACCTGGTGTTCGGTGGTCGTGACGAAAACGTACGGCCGGGGGGGCGGCCGCGGGCACGCGTAGTGCGCTACCCGATTCGGCTTCGGCCCAGGTCGGCGAGGAACTGCCCGGCGGCGCGGCGGGCGAAGGCGGCGATGGTGAACGACGGGTTGGGGCCGACGGGTCCGGGGAACACCGATCCGTCGGCCACCCAGAGCCCGGGCACACCGTGCACCCGGCCGTACCCGTCGACCACCCCGGTCGACTCCGAGGTGTCCGCGGGGCAGCCGCCCAGCGGGTGCACGGTGATGACCCGCTTCTTCAGCAGGTAGGTGGGGTTGGGCGTGAACGTGCCACCGAGTGCGGTGGCCACCGCCCGCATCCGGCCGATGAGCGCGTCGAAGTGCGCCGCGGACGTGGTGGAGGTCCAGTCGCTCTCCAGGACATCGTCGCCGCGCAGGAACAGCCGGCCGTCCGGCACGTCGCGGCCCATGCCGAGCACCGGCATCCCGCAGTCGGTGAATCTGCCGTCGCCCAGCAGTCGCGCGATGTCACCGGCGATCGAGGTCTGGCCACGGCGGGTGAGCGCCGCCCAGAGCCGTTTGCCGGTGAACTTCGCGAGCCGGCGGTAGTGGCCGGCGCCGAACCGGGTTTCGATGAGCCAGGCCGCGAAGTTGGGAAATCCGGCGTCCTGCAGATACATTCCGTGCGCGTCGTCGTACCGGTGGGACGCGGTGATGACCGGGCCGCGGGTGCCGGCCAGCACGGTCGGGGCCTTGAGGATCAGCCCGAGCAGGTCACCGTTCCCGCAGAACCGGGTGCCCAGCGGGCCGTCCGGGCGGAGGTCGAGCCGGGCCCGGTTGCGCAACAGCAGAAAGGTGCTGCCGAACGTTCCGGCCGACACCACCACCTGATCGGCGATGACGGTGGTGTCGGTCCGGTTCCCGACCGCATCGTGGGTGCGGACGCCGACGGCGAAGGTGCCGTCCGGGCGGCGTTCGATCGTCTCGGCCTCGACCCGGACGTGGATCGACGCGTTGGGGCGGGCGGCCACCGCGGACAGGTAGGTGTGGTCGAGGCTGTTCTTGGCACCCTCGTTGCAGCCGATGTCGCATTCGCCGATCAGCGCACAGCTGCGCCGGTGGGCGCCGAAGATGTTGGGGTAGTCGGCATCCGGCAGGGGTGCGCCGACGGCGGGGTTTCCGGCGACGTCGCGGAACCGCACCGCCAGCGGCGCCAGTTCGGTGTCCGGGCCCGCCGCGGCGCGGAACGCGGCGGTCTTGGGCAGGTGGAACGGGTCCGCGGGATCCTTGCTCACCGGGGTGGTCTCGAGGTCGAGGAACTCCCCGACGGCGTCGTAGTGCGGATCCAGATCCTCGCGGGTGAAGCTCCACCGCTCCCACACCCCGGGCCGGTGCGGGTGCGGCTGGGTGAACCATTCGGCGGGTTTGCGGAGCATGACATTGGCGTAGATCAGCGAGCCGCCACCGAGGCCGCTGGACACGATCGCCTCCAGGCCGCGGAACGACCAGATGTCGAACAGCCCGTACAGATTGTCGTGCGGAGCCCAGAAGTTGCGTGCGAACTCGGCGGGGGTGCGGGGAAACGAACCGGGCGGATACGCCCTGCCCCGTTCGATCACACACACCCCCACTCCGGCGGCGGAGAGCCGCTCGGCGAACACCGCGCCGCCGAATCCGGAACCGATGATCAACACCTCGGTTCGGTCGGGAACGTCACCGGTCCGGTAGCTCATCTGTGTTCCTTCCGGGGTGTTCTGTCTCGGGGCCGCAGTAGCCGGTGGCCAGGCAACGCGCGAACAACAGCAGATACCGGGGCACCACCCAGCGGGTGCGCGGGTCCGCGGGATAGCCGCGCATGGTGCCCAACTGCCGGATGAAGTCGCCCGGCCCGATGCTGACGACGCCGGCGGCGGTGCGGGGCCGGAAGCTGTCCGGATCGGACGGGGTGTGCGGGGTGACATCGGTCAGGGTGAGGTGCAGCCGCGTGGTGTCCGGCCACACCCGCCAAGGTCGCCGGCCCACCAGCTTGCGCCCGTCCATCCGGTACTGCCGATCGTTGTTGAAAAGGTCTGCTGTGTAACGTATTTCCTGAACACCGTCGGCCGCGCGGCCCCGGTCGAACAGGTGGAACTCACCGTCGGTGGACAGGTAGCGGCCGCCGAGCACCGGGACGATCAGCTCCGCCCGCAGCCGCCCGATGCGGGGACCGGCGAGGAACGCCGCGACGTCGGGAATGTCCACCTCGACGCGCAACGTGGCCGCCACCGCGGCGGTCTGCCGGTATCCCGCGGCCGGATCGGTTGCGCGCATCGCGATCCGGCCGGTCATCGTCTCCCGGAACCGCAGCCCGGTCACCTGTCGCTCCGCTCGGCGGCGGCCAGCAACGCGAACCAGCCCGCGACGGCGACCCAGGCCACCACCCAGGCCCAGCCCCAGCCGCGGGTCACCATGCCGGAGAGCACGGCGACCAGGCCGACGACCGTGGCGGCCAGGGCGATCAACGCGGGCCACCGCAACCCGCTGAACATCTCCGTCACCGCCATCACCGCGGCCAGCACCACCGCGCCCAGCGCCCACCCCAGCTCGGCGGGCGGGGTGGCGCCGAGGCCCAGCCAGGAGCCGGCCAGCACCGAGACGCACAGCAGCAACGCGAGATCAGCGCCCAGAATCGTTTTCGCCACCGGGACCGCCCTTCAGCCAGTCGATGATTGCCGGGAAGACGTCGACGGCCGCGTACTGGCCGAGGAACATGTCGAGGTGTCCGTAGCCGGGGAACTGCTCGAACGCGTGCACCCCGGGCGCGTACCGTTCGAAGTACTCCCAGGTGGCGCGCATACCGTCGGGCCGGAAGGTGCGGTTGTCCGCACCGGTGATGAACTTGAACTCGGCGCGCACATCGGGATGTGGTGGTCCGACGCCGAATTCGCGGGGCAGCTCCCGATACCTCCCGGTGGACACCAGATGGCCGGCGGACAGACAGTCGCGGGTCTGGCGGAACAGGCTCACCGGCACGTGCGCGAACTCGCCCTTGATCCAGTCGTGGGTGATCTCGTCGAGGTTCTCGTGGTTCCACATGGTGGGGAACCCCACGCCGTAGACGAAGCTGGCGTGTTTGCACACCGGGTTGCGGCACTCGTGGTGGACGGCGCGCACCAGCCAGTCCATCAGCCGCGGCCAGAACCACGGGGCGTACAGGCCGTACTGCGGATTGAAGAAGTCCACGCTGCGGCCCAGCGTCGCCATCGCGAACGGCAGTTTGACCGCGGCCGCCCGCCGGATCCGCGGGTGCAGCGCCGTCGAATTCGCCACCACCCGGGTGTATTCAGGCAGCAGACCCGCCGTCATCGACATCATGAACGCGTGCGAACCCTGGCAGTGCACCACGGCTTTCAGGGTGCTGCGGCCGGTGCGGTCGAGGATTTCCCGGGTGGCCGTGGGGAAGTCCTGAGCCGCCGCGTCGTCGAACGTGTACTCCGTCGGCTGCACGTCGATGCTGGCCCGCCAGTTGAGCATCCACACGTCGAAGCCCTCGGCGGACAGCATCGCGGGCAGCGTGATGATGCTCGGCGGGCAGAACAGGTTGGCCCGCACTCCCGATCCGTGCACCAGCAGCACCGGGCCGCGGTCGGTGCTGCCGGTGGCGGGTGGCAGATGTTTGAAGTTCAGCTGCAGCCCGTCCGGTGTCCGAAACCAGATCGTCTCGACCTTCGGCAGCGCGACCCCGGCCGGGGCGCGTAGCACGATCTCGGCCTCCGGCATCGCCAGCGGTGCGGCCAGATGTCCCATCGTCTCCCCCCCTTTCGGCACCGGACGGTGTCGTCAGCCGTCGGCGGCCACCGCTGCGGCCAGCAGTGTCCGGTCGGCCACGTCGAGCTTGATGCAGGCCCGGTAGATGTGCCCCTCCACGGTGCGCACGGACACGCACAGCCGTTCCGCGATCGCCTTGTTGGTCAGCCCCTGCGCGACCATCACCGCGATCTCGCGTTCCCGTCCGGTCAGCGGCAACGGGTTGAGGACCCGTTCCAGCACCGGCGTCGACGGGCTTCCGCACCGCTTGGACCATTCGGCGGCGCGGGACCGGGCGGTCAGTTCGGCGGACCGCTGCCCTTCCGCGGCATACGCCTGGGCGGCCTGCGCCGCGGCGTCGGCGGCCGCGGCGATCATCCCGATGTCGGCCAGCTCGGCCGCCACCCGGTCCAGATCAGGTCCGCGGCGCTGTGCCGCGGCCCGGGCATGGGTGGCCGCCAGCCGGCCGAACACGCAGTCGATCTCGGCGCTGAGCCGGTCGATCCGCTCGGCCGCCTGCAGATCGCCCAGGCGGACCCCGTCGTGCAGTGCCCGCAGCGCCACCGCCAGCTGCCCGGGCCAACGCGAGTTCGGGGGCGTACAACTCCGAACGCGTCCCGTGGCTGTGTTCGGCGCGGCGCAGCGCCTCCGACGCCCCGTCGGCGTCCCCGCGGGCACCGAGCACCTGGGTGAGCTGCATCAACGCCAGCGGTCCCCACGAATAACCGGTGCTGCTCAACGCCGCCGCCGCCTGCCGCAGCAGCGTCGTCGCCGTGGGCAGATCACCGCGCGCGATCAGGATGTGCGCCAGCAACACCTCGCCGATCGCGCGGCCGGGCTGCTGGAATTCGCAGAAGCTCAGATAGTGGTGGGCCAGGAAATCGGCGCGGGTCAGGTCCCCGGCCAGGATCAGCCGGGTGATCTGCCCGAGTCCGATGGTGAACCGCAGCAGCCCGGGGTGCTGGGCGGCCAGGCCGCGCGCGGCGTGGGTCTCCACCTCGTCGAACCGCGCCATCCGGGCGCTGGACAGCGTCGCCGTCGCCGCCGCCCAGGCGACGGCGAGGTCCTGGCTCTCCGGCGTCTGCAGGACCCGACCGGCCAGTTCGAGAGCCGTCCGCGGCCGGCCGGCGTTCATCGCGAACGTGGCCGCCAGGGCGTCGAACGCGGTCACCGCTGCCGGCTGATGCAGTCGGGTGCGCATCCGGTCCAGCAGGGCGATCGCCTCGGCCGACTCCGACAGCATCCAGAACTGGTTGGCCGCCTTCGGCAGCGTCCAGGCCATGATGTCGAATTCGGTCAGCCGGTCAGGGTCGACGGCGGCCAGCACGTCGTCGGCCTCCCGGCCGCGGCCCTGCCAGGCCAGGGCGTGCGCCAGCGGAAGCCGGGCGGCGAGCGTGTCGGACTGTCCCAGCGCCCCGCGTGCCAGCTGCTCCCCGAGCAGCAGATCCCCCAGCTGCATCGCCTCCCACGATGTGGCGATGAGATCTGTTGCCGGGGGCGGGGTTTGACTGTTCACCGCCAGGGCGGCCAGCCGCAGCCGGTCGCTGACGTTGTCCGGTGGCCGCCGGGACCAGCGCGCCACCAGCGCGGTGCGCAGGCTGCGCCGGGTCAGCCGCCCCAGCCCGGCCCGCACGGTCTCGGTGTAGAGCGGATGCGCCGGATGCACGATCAGGTCGGCTCCGCGTTCGTCGACGGTGACCGCTCCGGCGGCTTCGGCGGCCTCGACCGCTTCCGGGCTGACCAGATCGGACAGATCCGCGACGGTGAGCGGTTCCTCGATGGCCAGGTACGCCAGCACGGTGCGGATCTGATCCGGCAGCGCGGACAGGTGCTGATCGATGAGGGTGGACAGCTGCGGCGTCAGCGCGACCTCGCCGCGCAACTGCCAGATTCCCTCCACTTCACGCAGCGCCCCGGACGCGACGGTGCCGGTGACCAGGTGACGCAGATACAGCGGGTTGCCCTCACTGATCGCGTACAGCCGTTCGGCGCTGGCCGATTCCACCCGGCCGCCGAGCGCATCCGCCAGCAGCCGTTCGCACTCGGCCTGGCTGAACGGCTCGATGTCGATGCGGGCCAGCAGATCGTCTTTCCACAGCGCGGTGATCGCATCGGGCACCGGTTCGCCGTCGCGCACGGTGAGCAACAGCGACGCCGGGGTGCTCACCGCGACCTGATGCACCAGCGTGGCCGACAGGGTGTCGAGATGGTGGGCGTCGTCGACGATCAACAGCAGGCCGGTCCGGGTGCGGTCGCGCAGGACCGGTCCGCACAGCGACTCCCGCGCCGTCCGCAACACCGTCGCGGGTTCTCCGCCACCGCCGGTCTCGACCAGATGGCTGAACGCCCCGAACGGGATCCGGCTCGCCGAAGCGGTCCCCGCGACCCAGTGCAGCACCGTGTGCGGCTGTTCGCGGCGGCGGTGCTGCAGCACCGTGCGGGCCAGCTCGGTCTTACCCGCGCCCGCCGGGCCGACGAGCACCGCGCCGCGGCGCCGACTTGGGCCGAAGGCTTCGTTCAGCGCCGCCCAGGTCGACCGCCGTTTCGCTGAACCCAGCGAACCCGCTCCACCCGCAGAATCGTATGCCCGCCCCAGGCGCCGCCGACGTTTTTTCCCGGAAGTCCGCGCTGGTGCGGGGGTGCCCCGGTGGAGCGGCAGCCCACTTCCGGAGAAAACTTGACACCTGTAAAGTCTGGGCCCATGGACAACATCAGGGGCAAGACCATCGCGATCACCGGGGCCGCCCGCGGCATCGGCTACGCCACCGCCACAGCACTGCTGGCGCGGGGTGCACGAGTGGTCATCGGCGACCGGGACGTGGCACTGCAGGAGTCGGCCGTCGCGCAACTGGGCAGGCTCGGGCCGGTGTCGGGTTACCCGCTCGACGTCACCGACCGCGAGTCGTTCGCGACGTTCCTGGACAAGGCGCGCACCGACGGCGGCGGGCACATCGACGTGCTCATCAACAACGCCGGGGTGATGCCGATCGGTCCGTTCCTGGAGCAGTCCGAGCAGGCGATCCGGTCCTCCATCGAGGTGAACCTGTACGGCGTGCTCACCGGCTGTCAGCTGGCGCTGCCGGATATGGTCCGGCGCCGCAGCGGGCACATCATCAACATCGCGTCGATGTCCGGGCTGATCCCGGTGCCCGGTCAGGTGCCGTACAACGCCGCGAAGTTCGGCGTGGTCGGGTTGTCGGTGGCCCTGGCCGACGAGATGGCGCCCTACGGGGTCGAGGTGTCGGTGGTGATGCCGCCGTTCACCCGCACCGAGCTGATCTCGGGCACCAAGGAGACGGCGGCGACCAAACCGGCCGAGCCCGAGGACATCGCCGCGGCGATCGTCAAGACGCTCGACAAGCCCAAAACGCATGTGTCGGTTCCCGGTCCACTCCGGTTCATCGCCCAGGCCGCGCAGACGCTCGGCCCGCGCGGGCGTCGCTGGCTGAACAAGCGGCTCGGGCTGGACACCGTTTTCCTGGAGTTCGACCAGCAGGCGCGCCAAGGCTACGAGCAACGGGCGCAGCAGGCGCTCGGGGTGCTCGAGGGTGGAAACAAGCAGCAGGACAGGTCCGGACAGAAGTCCTAGAGCGTCGGGTGTGCCGGCCGCGCGGTGAGCGTGCGGTGGCTGTGGTGGTTGTGCGGTGGCTGTGCTGGCTGTGCGTTGGCTGTGCTGGCTGTGCGGTGGCTGCGGGGATCGGGCCGAATCTCCGCAGTACCCGCACAACCGACACCAACGACGCACACCCACCGCAGCAAGTGCACACCCGCCGCGGCCGGCTTACGTTCGCCGCGGCCGGCTTACACCCGCCGCGGCTGAAGAACCGCCACGACGTCGCTGCGCCTTTCAGTGCACGGACGTCATGGCGACTGTGCGGCCACCACACCGGCTGTGCGGCCACTGCGTCGACAGTGCGGCCACTGCGGGGACAGTTCGGCCACTGCGGGGATCCGGCCGAATCTCCGCAGTACCCGCACAACCACCGCAGCCGACGCACACCCGCCGCAGCCGGCTCACACCCGCCACAGCCGACTCACGTTCGCCGCGGCCGGCTTACAGCCGATGTCAGGCGAACACCGGCGCGGGGTCTCCGGCGCGGAAGTTCTCCACCGCGTCGAGATTGGCCAGCAGCGATTCGGCGGAGAACACGTAATCGATGCCGTCGGGGCCGGACCCGACGAGGATGACGTGCCACTCGTCCTCGGTGGTCAACCAGATCCTGGTGACGGTCTCGACCGCCTCGTCGTCGGTGACGATGCCCGACGCCGCGAAGAACCAGCTGACCAGTTCATCGCTGGAGTTGTCGATGTCGAATTCCCAGCCGCGGGCGGTCAGTACCGCGTCCATCGCCTCGACGTCGGTGGTGTCCGCCACGGCCGCCATGGTCTCGTCGGGCAGCCAGGTGGCGTCGCGGGCCGCCTTGCGTTTGCGTCGCCGGGCCTTCTTCGCCTCCGCCTTCCGGGCTCGCGACTGCGCCGACGACCGACGGGCCATCTAACTCAGCGCCCTGTCCAGGTCGGCGATCAGATCTTCGGTGTCCTCCAGGCCCACCGAGATCCGCACCACCGCGTCACCGAGGCCGATCGCGGCGCGGCCCTCCGCCCCCATGGCCCGGTGGGTGGTGGTGGCCGGATGGGTGATCAACGACTTGGCGTCACCGAGGTTGTTGGAGATGTCGATCAACCGCAGCTTGTCGAGAACCTCGAACGCACGCTGTTTGCCGCCGTCCGGCGGTGCGTCCAACTCGAACGTGATCACCGTGCCACCACCTCGCATCTGCCGTTTGGCCAGATCATATTGCGGATGGGACTCCAGGAAGGGGTAACGCACCCACCGCACGGCGGGGTGTCCTTCCAGGAACTCGGCGATCCGGTGCGCCGACGCGTTGCTGTGGTTCACCCGAACCGCCAGGGTCTCAAGGCCTTTGAGCATGATCCAGGCGTTGAACGCGCTGATCGCCGGGCCGGTGTGGCGCATCAGTTTCTGCACCGGCCCGTCGATGTAGTCCGTGTCGCCGAGGATCGCCCCGCCGAGCACCCGGCCCTGACCGTCGATGTGTTTGGTGCCCGAATACACCACCACGTCCACGCCGAGCTGGAACCCCTGCTGCAAAAGCGGGGTGGCGAACACGTTGTCGAGCACCACCTTCGCGCCGGCGGCGTGGGCGAGCTCGGTCACCGCCGCGATGTCGACCAGCGATTGCATCGGATTCGACGGGGTTTCGAAGAACACCGCGGTGGTCGGCTCCGACAGCGCCCGCTCCCACTGTCCGAGGTCATCGCCGTCGACGAACACGGTCTGCACTCCCCAGCGGGGCAGGATCTCGTTGCACACCACGAAGCACGACCCGAACAGCGACCGTGCCGCCACCAACCGGTCGCCGGCGCCCAGCAGCGCGCCGAGCGCGGTGAACACCGCGGCCATGCCGGTCGCGGTGGCGAAACAGGCCGGAGCGCCCTCGATGAGCCGCAACCGCTCCTCGAACATCGCGATGGTCGGATTGCCGTAGCGGGAGTAGACGAAGCGGTCGATCTCCCCGGCGAACGCCCGCTCGGCGTCGGCGGCGGACTCATAGACGTAACCGGAGGTGAGGTACAGGGCCTCGGCCGTCTCCTCGAACTCGGACCGCAGCAGACCGCCGCGTACCCCGATGGTGGCCGGGCCGACCCCGTCGGGCAGCCCGGCCGGGGTCCGCACGGACGGCTTGGATGCGGGCGGCCGGTCGGTCATGACTGCTTCCAGGGCAGTCCGACGGCCTTCCACCCGGTGCGGCCGCGATGGCCGTGCTCGTCGAGGTCGCCTTCGAAGCCGTCCAGCACGTTGTAGGACGGCTCGATCCCGGCCGCCGTGGCGGCCCGCGCCGCGCCGATCGAGCGGTTGCCGGACCGACACAGGAACACCACCGGACCCGAACCGGGTTTACACCCGGACGACGTCAACTCCTCGACGAAGTTCTCATTGAGGCTGCCGTCCTGCCGGACCCATTCGATGAACAACGCCCGACGCCCCAACGAGGTCAGATCCGGGACGCCGACGAATCGCCATTCAGCCTCGGTACGCACGTCGACCAGCACCGCCGCCGGATCATCGGACAGCAGCTTCCAGGCCTGCTCCGGGGTGATGTCTCCTGCGTAACTCACGGCGGTGAGTCTCCCACATCTAACGAGGACCCGGTGAACAGACCTTCCAGCTTCCGGCCTCCCGGACGAACGTCATTTCGGCCGCCACCTCGTCGTCGGGCGCGTTGTCGAAGTGATAGATCGCCCGCGCGGTGGCCCGATCCCCGTCGATGGTGACGTCGGTGACGTCGTCGAGGTACCGTTCGCCGCGACGGTCGACCGAGTTGCGTTGTTCATCAAGGACTTCGGACTCGGTCTTGTGCTGGGCGGCGCAGGTGAACGTCGTGTAGTCGGCGTAGTCCTGCCGCTGCAGTGCGTCGTTCTGCGCGATCACCGCGCCGATGATCTCCTGTTCGGGAGTCACCGGTTCACGGTCGAACAGGTTGATCAGCCCGACGATGATGAGCACCCCGATGATGATCACCAGGGCGCCGAGGAACGGGGTGGCGGTCGGCCGGTCGCCGGCCGCGTCGGGTTGTTCGGTCATCGGATCACCAAACCATCACCAGAGCCTGCGCAATGCCGTGGACACCTGCCGAACCTGCCTGCGGGCCGCGGTGGCGTCCGGCGCGGTGGCCAGCGCGACCCCCAGACGGTGCGGGGCGTCGGTCTCGTCATCCGGTCCGCCGAACAGCCGCACGTCGCTCTCCGGCACGCTCAACGCCTCCCGCAGCACCGCCGTCAGCTCGGCCCCACCGGTCCCGCCGGGCCACGCCGCCTCGGAGCCGCCGTAGTGCACCTCCGCGGCGGCCGGCGAAATCATGATGGTGTCCACCGCGAGGCCCAGGATCGCCCTGGCATGCAACTCGAAGTGCGAAAGCCGTTGCGATCGCAAGGTTACGAGGCCGGTGTCCTGCGGCCGGACCCGCACGTCGGAGAAGTACACCTCGTCGTCGCGCACCAGCAACTCCACGCCGTACACCCCGCGGCCGCCGAGCGAGTTGACGATGCGGGCGGCGATGGATTTGGCCGCGTCGAGCGCGACCGGCGACATCTGCTGCGGCTGCCACAGCTCCAGCACCTCACCGTTGCGGTGGTGGTGTCCGATCGGCTCGCAGAACCGGATGGTGGGCCCCGCCGGGCCGGTGGTGCGGACGGTGAGCATCGTCACCTCGTAGTCGATCTCGACGACGGTCTCCGCCATCACCCTGTTCTGGGCGAAGTGACCGGCGGCGATGGCCCGGTGCCACGCCGGTTCGACGTCGTCTTCACGCAGCAGCACCGACTGCCCGCTGCCGGCCGGACCCGTGACCGGCCGGACGACCAGCGGGAACCCGGCGTGTTGGGCCACCGCGGTCAGTTCCTCGACGGAACCGGCGAACCAGAACGGCGCGGTGGGCAGGCCCAGCTCGTCGGCGGCCAGCCGGCGCAATCCCTCCCGGTCGTAGCTGAGCCGGATGGCCCGCGGCGTCGGGAACACCTCGACCGAGCCGCGTTCGGCGACGGCGATCAGGGCGTCCACGGCCACCGCGGTGGATTCGGCCACCACGTACTGCGGGGCTTCCCGTTCGATCACCGCGGTGAGGGCATCGGCGTCGCTCATGGTCGCCACCACCGAACGATCCGCCACCGGATAGGCCGGCGCGTCGGCGTACCGGTCCACGGCGACCACCTCGGCACCGAGCCGCTGGAAGGCCAGCACCAACTCCCGGCTCAGTTCGCCGGCGCCGAGCAGCATCACGGTCGGACGGGCCGGCCGCGCCGGTTCGGCCTGTGCCGCGGGTTCATCGTCCACCGGCGCACCGGCCTGGGGTTTCGGCTCACCACCCGGCTCGGCCGCCTCGGCCACCTGCTCGGTCGCCTGTTCGGCCGTCGGGTCGGTCGCCGGGTCGGTCACCGGGTCCCTGCCCTCAGTGGTTTCACTCATCGCTCGTCAAGCCTGCCAGACGCGGGCGGCAATGCGATGTCGCCGCCCCGACACGCCGCGCGGTCTGCCATATTGGACGACCGTGACGCGCATCTCCGGATGGGATCGACTGGCCCGATTCGTCAGTGCTCGACGCGCCTGGGTGCCGGCGTTGACGATCATCCTGGCCTGCGGGGCCCTGATCGGCCTGGCGGGCGCCGACGAGAGTGCGAGCCAGTCCCCGGCGATGGTCCCGGACACCGCGGATTCGGCACGGGTCGACGAGTTGCGCGCCGAGTTCCCCGGCGGTGACCAGGCCCCGGCCATCCTGGTCGTCACCCGCGGCGACGGCACCATGCTGACCCCCGACGACTTCGCCGCCGCCGAAGAGGCCCGGAACCGGCTGCTCACCACCGCGGGTGGCGCTCCCGCCCCGGCTCCGCCGGTGCTGCTCTCCGACGACAACATGGCCGCGGTGGCGACGGTGCCGCTGGACGGCGAACTGTCCGGCTTCGACCTCACCGACGCGGTCGCCGATCTGCGCACCGCGGCGGCCGACGGCCTGCCGGCCGATCTGCAGGCCCAGGTGACCGGCGGGCCGGCGTTCGGGGCCGACATCGCCGACTCGTTCTCCGGTGCCAACATCACGCTGCTGGTGGTCACCGCGCTGGTGGTGGCGGTGCTGTTGATCCTCACCTACCGCTCCCCGGTGCTGTGGCTGGTGCCGCTGACGGTGATCGCGATCGCCGATCGGGTGGCCGCGGTGGTGGGCAGCCACATCGCCGACGCCTTCGGGCTGATGCCGGACGGGTCGACCTCGGGCATCACCAGCGTGCTGGTGTTCGGCGCCGGCACCAACTACTCCCTGCTGCTGATCTCGCGCTACCGCGAGGAACTCGGCCGGGGCGGCGAACAGGCCCACCCCGATCACCATGCCGCGCTCCGGGTCGCGGTGCGCAACGCCGGCCCGGCGATCCTGGCCAGCAACGCCACCGTGGTGCTGGCCCTGCTGACCCTGCTGTTCGGCGTGGTGCCCAGCACCCGCAGCCTCGGTCTGCAGGCGGCGTCCGGGCTGGTGGTGGCCGCGGTGTTCGTGCTGCTGGTGCTGCCACCGCTGTTGGCCCTGTTCGGCCGGCGGCTGTTCTGGCCGTTCGTCCCGCAACCCGGCGCCGAACCGCTGACCGACAGCGGACTCTGGCGGCGGATCGCCGACTGGGTGGCCGACCGCCCCGGTCCGGTGGCCGCCGCGACCCTGGCCGTGCTGGCCGTGATGTGCACCGGGCTGCTCGGGACACCGATCGGGCTGTCGCAGACCGAACAGTTCCGGGTGCAGGCCGAATCGGTGACCGGTTACGAGACCCTGGCGGCCCATTTCCCGCGGGGAATCACCGATCCGACCCAGGTGCTCGCCTCGACCGAGCGGGCCAATGAGGTCGAGCTGGCGATCACCGAGACCCCCGGCGTGGTGTCGGCGGCCGAATCGGGCCGTTCGGGCACCGGCCTGACCCAGTGGTCGGTGGTGCTGGACGCCGAACCCGCATCCGCGGAGGCCTTCGAAACCGTCGACGCGCTGCGGGATTCAGTACGGAAAGCGGATCAGTCCGCACTGGTCGGCGGTTCGGACGCACAGGCCCGTGACGCGAGCGCCGCATCCACCCGCGACCGGCTGGTGCTGATCCCGGCCATCCTCGTCGTCGTGCTCGCGGTGCTGTACGTGCTGCTGCGCGCCGCGCTCGCGCCGCTGGTGCTGGTCGCGGTGTCCCTGTTGAGCTCGCTGGCCGCGCTGGGCCTGGGCGGCTGGATCAGCGTGCACGTGTTCGGTTTTCCCGCACTGGATTTCGCCACACCACTGTTCGCGCTGCTGTTCCTGGTCGCGCTCGGCGTCGACTACACCATCTTCCTGGTCACCCGGGCGCGCGAGGAAACCGTCGGGCACGGCACGCGCGGCGGGATCGTGCGCGCCGTCTCGGCCACCGGGGCGGTGATCACCAGCGCCGGCATCGTGCTGGCCGCGGTGTTCTGCGTGCTCGGAGTGCTCCCGCTGATCGTGTTGACCCAGCTGGGCATCATCGTCGGGCTCGGCATCCTGCTGGACACCTTCGTGGTGCGCACCGTCGTGGTGCCGGCGCTGTTCACCCTGATCGGCCCGCGGATGTGGTGGCCGGCGCTGCGCGCCGCGGAATAGACCCGCGGTGATCACGGCTGGCCCGGGCGCAGCCGGATCATCAGCCCGTGGGATTCGGCCAGCAGATTGCCGTCCGGATCCAGCAGTTCGGCGTTGACGTAGGCCTTGCGCCCCTCCTCGCGGGCGAGCCGACCCCGCGCGGTGAGGTCGACGTCGATCGGCGTCACCTTGCGGTAGTCGACATGCAGGTACGCGGTGCGGCTGATCGGCCGGCCGGTGGCGTGGATCACCATGCCGAACAGCGAGTCGAACAGCAACGGCAGCACACCGCCGTGGACGGCGTAGTTGCCGCCGACGTGGTAGCGGCTGAACGCGACCTGCAACTCGACCCCGTCGGCGTCGAACCTGGTGATCCGGTACGGCGGCATCAGCAGGCTGCCGGCACCGGGCAGATCGGGCACCCGGTGGGCCGGGCCGACCCCTTCGGGGGCCTCGAACGGCGCCAGCAGCTCGACCAGATCCTCGGCCAGGTCAGCCGCCTTGGCCCAGGTGTCGGCATCCGGGTCGGCCGACACCGCCAGATCCTGTGCGCGGCGCATCGCGGTCAGGAACCGGCCGAAATCCGGCCCGGGATCGGCCGGTTCGAAGACCGGGAAACCGCCGTGCTGATCGGGGTCGGGGCTGGGTTCGGTCATCGGGCCGACGCCGCCAGCACATCGTGGCGGACGATGGTCTGGTCCCGGCCGGGCCCCACCCCGATGCACGAGACCCGTGCTCCGGCAAGCTCTTCGACCCGCAGCACGTAGTCGCGCGCCTTGGCCGGCAGGTCCTCGAACTCACGGGCCCCGGAGATGTCCTCCCACCAGCCGGGCATCTCCTCGTAGATGGGCTCGGCGCGGGCGACGTCGCTCTGGGTCATCGGCATCTCGTCGACGCGTTTCCCGTCGATGCGATAGCCCACGCAGACCGGGACGGTCTCCAGGCTGGACAGCACATCGAGCTTGGTCAGGAAGTAGTCGGTGATGCCGTTCACCCGGGTGGCGTAGCGGGCGATCACCGCGTCGAACCAGCCGCAGCGCCGCGCCCGGCCGGTGGTCACCCCGACCTCGCCGCCGGCCTTGGCCAGGTAGGCGCCGTTGTCGTCGAACAGCTCGGTCGGGAACGGACCGGAACCGACCCGGGTGGTGTAGGCCTTGAGGATCCCCAGCACCGTGGTGATGCGGGTGGGCCCGATCCCGGACCCCACGGCCGCCCCGCCCGCGGTCGGATTCGACGATGTGACATACGGATAGGTGCCGTGGTCGACGTCGAGCAGGGTGCCTTGCGAACCCTCCAACAGCACGGTCTCCCCGTTGTCCAGGGCGTTGTTGAGCAGCAGCCGGGTGTCGGCGATGCGGTGCTTGAATCCGGCGGCCTGTTCCAGCAGGTTCTCGAACACCTCGGTGGGGTCCAGCGCCTTGCGGTTGTAGATTTTGACCAGCACCTGGTTCTTGAATTCCAGTGCGGCCTCGATCTTCTCGGCGAGCACCTGCTCGTCCAGCACATCGGCCACCCGGATGCCGATGCGCGCGATCTTGTCCTGGTAGCACGGGCCGATCCCGCGCCCGGTGGTGCCGATCTTCTTCTTGCCCGCCCACCGTTCCACGACCTTGTCGATGGCGACGTGGTAGGGCATCAGCAGGTGCGCGTCGGCGGAGATCAGCAGCCGCTCGGTGTCGACGCCGCGTTCCTCCAGCCCGTGCAGCTCGGTGAGCAGCACCCCGGGGTCGACGACCACCCCGTTGCCGATCACGTTGGTCACACCGGGGGTGAGGATCCCCGACGGGATGAGATGCAGTGCGAAGTTCTCCCCGGTCGGCAACACCACGGTGTGTCCGGCGTTGTTACCACCCTGGTAACGCACGACCCACCGCACCCGGCCACCGAGCAGATCGGTGGCTTTTCCTTTGCCCTCGTCGCCCCATTGAGCGCCGATGAGCACAATTGCCGGCATCGCAGTTCTCCCGCTTATTGTGAGCAGCCGGTGACACACCCTATCCCAGCGTGCCCACGCTGAGCGCAATCGCCGAGCGTGAAGGAGGTTTTTTGACCGCGCACGAGGTGCTGTTGTTCGGCGGCCGGGAGTTGCCCCGTCCGCTCGCCGATCTGCCCGTCTGCGCCGATCCCGACCGCGACGACATCGATGCGGCCGCCGCGCGGGCGGACCGGTTGATCGTGGTCGGGACGCAGGCGGACCTGGCCGCGGTGCTGACCCGGCTGATGCGCACCGAGCGGTTGCACGTCGAGCTCGCCCACGTTCACGGCGGCCCGCTGACCAGCCGGCTACGGGCCCGCCGGGCCCGCACCCGACCGGCCCGGCGGATCCCGCTCGTCCGCGACGAGACCGGGGTGGCGATCGTCGGGTCGGCTGAGTGGCATCCGGAGTCGTCCGGCAAGCCGCTGCACGGTGAGGGCATCGTGGACGACACCGTGCTGTTCGACGGGGATGTGTCGCGGGTCCGGATCGAGCCGATTCCGCTGATGCCGGGTCTGCGGGCCGCGGTGCTGTCGGATCGGGGACGCCCGGTCCGGTGGGTGATCGGCCGGGCCGCGCAGCTGGGCACCACCGGCGCCCGGGTGGTGCGCGACGGTGTCGTCGGCCCCCGGACGGTCAGACGGTCGACGTTCTACCGGCACACCGAGGGCTGGCTGCAGGTGCGGTAGGCCGGAAGTAGACCGGGGTGCCGTGCCGCGGCACCACCACCGCCGCGGCCCGGCCGGCCGCGGACTCCGGGCGGGCGTTGACCGGCCGCAGGTCGGCCTCGGTCAGCAGGATCCGCAGGATCGTCGTCAGTTCACGCATCGCGAACGCCGCCCCGAGGCAGCGTTTGACGCCGCCGCCGAACGGCACCCACGCGTACGGGTCGGGACGGGTGTGCAGGAACCGGTCCGGCCGGAAGTCGTGCGGATCCGGGTAGCTGTTCGGGTCGCGGTTGATCACGCCGAGCAGCAGCACGATCCGGGTGCGCGGCGCCAGTGTGTAGTCGCCGAGCCGGTAGTGCCCGGCGGTGGTGCGCCCGGTGACCGGTCCGGGGGGCCGCAGCCGCAGTGTCTCGTTGATGACCGCCTCGGTGTAGGGGCCCGCACCGCGCTGCGCGCCGCCGGGCGCCGCTTCGGCCCGCACCCGGTCCAGCGCCGCCGGGTGATGCACCAGGTAGTCGATCAACCAGGCCAGGGTGGTCGCGGTGGTCTCGTGGCCGGCGAGCACCAGGGTGATCAGATCGTCGCGGATCTCGTCGTCGGTCAGCCGGTCGCCGTCCTCGGTGCGCGCCGCGACCAGCATGCTCAGGATGTCGTCACGCGGACCGGCGTCGGGAACGCGGCGTGCGGCGATCAGCGGCCGCACCAGCTCGTCGATGCGCCGGTTGGCGTCGCGGTAGGCGTGCCAGAAGCGCAGCGCGCCGGCCCGGCGCAGCGCGTAGCGCACGGGCGTCTGCACCGACACCGCCAGGGCCAGCAGCGTCTCGAACGGCGCGGCGAGCCGCGCGACCTCGGCCGGATCGTGCACCCCGAAGATCACCCGGATGATCACGTCCAGGGTGAGATCACGGGCCGCGTCCAGCATCCGCATCGGCCGGCCCACCGGCCAGGACGCCATCGCCGACCGGGTGGCGGCCTCGATGACCGGGACGTGCCCGGCCAGCGCCGCACCGTGCAGCGGCGGGATCAGCAGCCGGCGCCGCCGCAGATGCTCGGGCTCCTCCTGCACGAACATCGACCGGGGGCCGTAGATCGCCGCGGCCGGGCCGACCCCGTCCCCGCCGAGCAGCACATCGGGTTTCTCGGCGAACACCTGGCGGGCCAGCGCCGGATCGGCCACCGCGACCACGGTGCCGTAACCCAGCACCGGCAGCGCCACCACCGGCCCGTACCGCTTCAGCATCCGGGCCACCATCCGGTTGCCGCCGACGGCGTAGGCGGCGGCGTAGCCCGCGCCGAACACCGCGGACAGCGGTGCGGGCGCCGGCAGGCTCGGCGGGCGCACACCTCGACGATGACACGTCCGGCGGCCCGGGTCGGGCACATTCGGCGGTTCTCGTCCGCACCGGCGCGGACGGGGACGGGGCCGGACCGGTTCGGGGGCTGCGGGTAACTTCGCGGAGGTGAGCATCCGTTCGGTTTCCGGCTCGGTCCGGCCCAGCCCGGTGTTCCTGGCGATCGTCGCGCTCACCGCGGCCGGCGGCGGGCTGGCGTGGGCGTCCGCCACGGTCACCGGTCCGGCGGCGTACGCCGGGGTGTTCCTGTTCGTCATCGCGGGCTGGCTGGTGACGCTGTGCCTGCACGAGTTCGCCCACGCCTGGTCGGCGTGGCGGTTCGGCGACCGGGAGGTGGCCGCCCGCGGCTATCTGACCCTCAACCCGCTCCGGTACACCCATCCGCTGTTGTCCATCGGGCTGCCGGTGCTGTTCGTCGCGCTGGGCGGCATCGGTTTTCCGGGCGGCGCGGTGGATGTGCGCACGCACCGGATGACACCCTGGCGGCAGTCAGTGGTCAGCCTGGCCGGTCCGAGCGTCAACCTGGTGTTCGCGGCGCTGCTGCTGACGCTGACCCGGCTGTGCTACGACCCCGCCCACGGGGTGTTCTGGGCCGGGGTGGCGTTCCTCGGGTTCCTACAGATCACCGCGCTGGTGTTGAACCTGCTGCCGATCCCGGGCCTGGACGGGTTCGGGGCGCTGGAACCGCATCTGAGCCCGCCCACCCGGCGGGCGGTGCAACCGGCCAAGCAGTGGGGTTTCCTCATCCTGATCGTGCTGCTGCTGACCCCGACGCTGAACCAGTGGTTCTTCTCGGCGGCCCACTGGCTCTACGAGCTCTCCGGGGCGCCCGGCGCGCTGTCGGCGGCGGGCAGCCGGCTGACCCGGTTCTGGTCGTCCTGGATGTGACCGGCCGGCCGGCGTCCGGTCGAGAGGGTCGGCCCTAGCGGCGGGAGATCGGCGCGTAGATGGCCTTGGCGAGCTGCAGTTTGTCCTTGCGCAGCCGCTCGACGGTGTGCCGGTCGAACCCTCCGGCGCGGGGCCTCGCGGGCAGGGCGGCGGTGTCGGCGCAGTCGTCGACCAGGGTCCAGCCCGAGCCGAGGTCCAGCAGCGACTGGTGTTTGGTCCGGTAGTAGTCGCGGCTGATCGCGATCGCCACCCCGGACGCGCCCGCCGCGGCCGCGGCCATGTGCAGGTGGAACCGGGTGGAGATCCAGGTCTGCGCCGCCGACAGCGGCAGCCCCCGGTTCCACACGTCGGCGAACGGGTAGAACCGGGCGCCGGGCAGTTCGTGTTCGATCAGGGCGAACACCTCGCGGTCCACCCGCGGGATGCCCTCCACGACGCACACCCGCTCCGGCGGCACCCGCCACCGCCGCAGCATGGTCAACACCGCGCCGGCCACGTTCGAGGTGCCGAGCTCGTTGAGATCGGACTGCAGGCACAGCATCACCTCGGGCGGCGGCTGATCCGGCCACGCCTGTTCGGGGGTGATGACCCCATGCCCGAGGGTCAGGAACGCGTCGTCGACGCCGAGCGGGACATCGAGCAGCCGCGCCGACGGCGCGTCGCGCACCTCGACCACCTCGAACCGCTCGGCCAGCGCGACCAGCAGCGGTGCGCTGCCGGCCGATGCGGGGCTCAGGCCCTGACCGGTCATCGCCGCCCGCCCGCCGGCATGTTCGGCGGCGGCGGCCGCGGCCGCCAGCAGCCCGATGTGCCGGGGCCAGATCGCGTTGACGTAGCCGCCGCCGATCACGTGCACCACGTCGACCCGGCCCAGCAGCACGATGCCCTGATGCCAGCGCGGGGCCATCCCCGGGTTGCGCAGCGCGTGCTGCACCCAGGCGGCCACCTCCCACGGATCCTCGGACGGCGCCTCCCAGCACAGCCGCCACAACGTGTCGGTGAACCGCACCCGCGGATGGGCGTCGCCGACCAGCAGCGCGGTGGGGCCCGGCGAATGGGTGTCGACCCACACCTCGGCGTGCGGCACGACAGCCGCCAGATACCGCAGCCAACCCCGCAGGATCAGCTCATCACCGAAGTTGGGGAATCCGGCGGTCGACACCAGGTAGTAGACCGGTGCTTCAGGGGTGGCCACTTCTCGACTCTATCGGGCCGGTTTTTGCTGTCGGGCCGAACACTTGAAACCCATGCATTAATGCGCATATATTGCTGGGGTGTCCGCGACTCACCAACACCACCTCGATCACCAGCACAACCACCCGGACGCTCGGGTGAGCCGACTGGTCATCGCGGCGGTGATCCTCACCGTGTTCTTCGCCGTCGAACTGGTGACGGCGTTGCTCATCGACTCGATCGCGCTGCTGGCCGACGCCGGGCACATGCTCACCGACCTCGTCGCGCTGTCGATGGGTCTGACCGCGGTGCTGCTGTCCCGGCACGGGCGGCCCTCGTCGGCACGCACCTACGGCTGGCATCGCGCCGAGGTGTTCGCCGCGGTGGCCAACGCGCTGCTGCTGCTCGGGGTGGCCGGATTCATCTTCTACGAGGCGATCAGGCGGCTCGGTGACGCGCCGGAGGTGCCCGGCACACCGATGATCGTGGTGGCGCTGGCCGGTCTGGTCGCCAACCTCGTCGTGGTGGTGCTGCTGCGGTCGCATTCGGAGCACAGCCTGGCGGTCAAGGGCGCCTATCTGGAGGTGCTCGCCGACACCGTCAGCAGCGTCGGGGTGCTGATCGCCGGCATCGTCACCGTCACCACCGGTTGGCCCTACGCCGACGTGGTGGTCGCGGTCCTGGTCGCGTTGTGGGTGCTCCCCCGCGCCTTCGCACTCGCGGGCAACGCGCTGCGCATCCTGTCCGAGAGCTCCCCCCGCCACATCGACGTCGACGAACTGCAGCGGGCGCTGGAGACCGTCGACGGCGTGACCGACGTGCACGATCTGCACGTGTGGACGCTGGTGCCGGGCAAGGACATGGCCACCGCGCACCTGACCGCCACCGCGGATCCGGCGCAGGTGCTCGCCGACGCCCGCGAGGTGTTCAGCGCCCGCGGGCTGCACCACTCGACGGTGCAGGTGGAGTCACCGGACGGGGCGGCCGGCTGCCGCTGTGCCGCCGAGGACTGAGGACCGCCGCCGGCGATCAGTCGCCGGACGACTCCCGATCCCCGGCCAGACCCAGCGCCGCACGCGCGCCGGGATCGCAGTCGTCGAGCAGATCGAGGCAGCGCTGATATTCGGAGGTCTCCCCGATCGCCTCGGCGGCCCGGGCCAGCGCCGCCACGCAGCGCAGGAAACCGCGGTTGGGCTCGTGGCTGTAGGGCACCGGCCCGAAACCCTTCCACCCGTTGCGACGCAACTGGTCGAGACCACGGTGGTAACCGGTCCGGGCGTAGGCGTAGGCCGTGATGGCCTGCTCGTCGGCCAGCGCCTGCTCGGCCAGGGCGGCCCAGGCGATGGAGGCCGCCGGGTGCGCCGCCGCGACGATCGCCGGATTCTCCCCGGCCGCCAGTTCCGCCTCGGCCGCAGAATCGCCCGGCAGCAATACCGGATCCGGTCCCAACAGATCACCCATCCGCGTCATGCCGCCTATTCTGCCGTGCGGGCGGAAGCGGTCCGGCCCGGACGGTAGTTAAGCTCCCACTGAGCGCTTGAGCGGGAGGACTGCAGCAACGATGGCACACCCACCAGGGTCTGATCGGGAACCGGGATCTGACCGTGAATCCGACACCGCCGGACCCGACCAGTCCGGCGCCGGGCCCGATGCGCCTGCCACCCCACCGCAGGAGGGGGACCACGAACCGGCGACCGAGGTGCTGGCCAACCCGTCCGACCAGTCCGACGCGTCGTCGCGGCCCCAGCAGCCCGAGCGGCGGTTCACCGCGCCGTCGAGCTTCGACGCCGGTTCCACCCAGCAGATCGATCCGCCGGCGGATCCGGCCACCGAGGTGATCGGGCCCGCCGGCGCGGCCGCCGCGGCCGCGCCCACCGAACCGATCCGTTCACAGAAACCCGTTGGGCCGCAGGTGATTCCACCCCGCAATCAGCCGGACCCACCGGAGCGGGAACGGCGCAGCTGGGGCTGGGTGATCGCGGTGGCGCTGGTCATCGCGGCGCTGGCCGCCGTGGCCATCCTCGGCACCGTCCTGCTGACCCGCGACTCCGTCGGCCGGGCGTCGCAGGAGGATCTGGTGCGCCAGACCATCCAGACATTCGACACCGCGATCCAGAACGGCGATCTGGCCACCCTGCGCAGCATCACCTGCGGCAGCAAGCGCGACAGCTACGTCAACTACGACGAACAGGCGTGGGCCGACACCCACCGGCGGGTGGCGGCGGCCAAACAGTATCCGGTGGTGGCCAGCATCGACGAGATCGTCATCAACGGCGACCACGCCGAGGCCAATGTGACCAGTTTCATGGCCTACGACCCGCAGGTCCGCTCCACCCGCAGCTTCGACCTGCAGTTCCGCGATGATCAGTGGAAGATCTGCCAGGCCCCGGGGTGACCTGGATCTCCGGGTCGACCGCGCCCGTGCGGGCGCGGTGAATCGGGCAGGCCACCTGCGCCGGTATCTTGGTGACCCATGAGCACCACCGTGATGGCCATGCCGGGCATCCTCGACCCAATGTTTTGGATCGGCCCGGACGGGCTGTTCGCGGCGGCGGTCCTGCCCGCGATCCTGATCATCGTCTTCATCGAGACCGGGCTGCTGTTCCCGCTGTTGCCGGGCGACTCGCTGCTGTTCACCGGTGGGCTGCTGGCCGCCGGCGGCACGATGAACATCTGGCTGCTGTGCATCACCGTCACGATCGTGGCGATCCTCGGTGATCAGTGCGCCTACTACATCGGCCGCCGTATCGGGCCGGCGCTGTTCAACAAGGAGGACTCCCGCTTCTTCAAGAAGTCCTACGTCGAACAGTCACACGAGTTCTTCGAGAAGTACGGTCCCTACACGATCATCCTGGCCCGCTTCGTGCCGATCGTGCGCACCTACGCACCGGTGCTGGCCGGGGTGTCCTATATGCGTTACTCGGTCTTTCTGACCTTCAACGCCGTCGGCGGCATCGCCTGGGGCACCGGGGTCACCCTGCTCGGCTACTTCCTCGGCAACATCACGTTCGTCAAGGAAAACCTCGAGTACATGATCCTGCTGATCGTGTTCCTGTCGGTGCTGCCGATGATCTTCTCGGTGACCAAGGGGATGCTCGAACGGCGCCGCGCGAGGAGCGGACCGGCGCTGGCCGCCGAACCGCTTCCCAAACAGTCGGGCTGATCGCGATTTCGGCGTGCTGCCGGTCGCTCAGCGACCGTGCGCACGCCGAAATCACTGGTTGGCCAGCGTCACGAACACCTCGTGCAGCGCGGTCAGCGAGTGCGCGGGCAGCATCGCGTCGCAGTACGGCAGCGCCGCCGCCATGGCCCCGGTCAGCGGTGCGAAACCCGGCCGGCCGGCGCGCGGGTTGAGCCACACCACCCGCTGCGCCCGGCGCCGCAACCGGGCCATGGTGTGGCCGAGCAGTTCGGGCGGGTCGCTGTCCCATCCGTCCGAGGCGATGATCACCACCGCCCCGCGCAGCGCGTTGCCGTGCGGGGAGGCCAGCAGTTCGGCGAGGCTGCGACCCAGATGGGTGCCGCCGTACCGGTCCACCACCTTGGCGTCGGCCCGGTCCCGCGCCACCTCCGGGGAACGGTGCGCCAGCACCGCGGTCAACCGGGTGAGCCTGGTGGAGAACGCGAACACCTCCGGCCGGATACCGCTTCGCCGCCGGGAGTTGCGGTGCAGCGCCGCCGCCCGCATCAGATGCAGGTAGACCGTGGTGTACGGCTGCATCGACCGGCTGACGTCGCAGATCAGCACCACCGGACGGTCCCGGCGGCGAGGCCGGGTGCGGGCCAACCGCAACGTCTCGAAGCCGGTCCGGCGCGACGCCCGCAAAGTTTCGCGCAGGTCGATGCGCTTGCCGTGCGGATGGTTCTCACGCCGCAGGCTGCGCCGCCGCGGCCAGTGTGCGACGGCCTGTTCCAGCCAGCCGCCCAGCAGCCGCAGATCGTCGGGATCGAACCGTTCGAACGGTTCGTCGGCGCGGGCCGTGATGTGACTGGGCAGCAGGTCCGGCAGCCGGGTCGGGGTGTCGGCGCCGGTGTCGGCGGACGCGGTGACCGTCGTCGGCCGGGTGGCCCACGGCAGCCCCTCGGCGTCCACCGTCGAACTGCCCGCCGTCCCGGCGGGCGCCGGCGCCACCGGCGCACCCGCGGGCGACCGGTGCAGCGACGGCGGGTCGACCCCCAGCGTCGCACCGTCGAACACCGCCGCGAACACCGCCGCGAACGCGCCGAGATCCTCGGCCCGGTTCACCAGGCTCAGCCGGGCCGCCCAGTACAGCCGGTCGCGGTCGGTGGGCGGCAGCCGGCGCATCGCCTGCAGCAGCACCGCCGGTCCGTCGGCCGACACCGCCACTCCGCCGGCGCGCAGCCGTGCCACCAGGGCGACCGCGAAGGCCGCCCGGTCCACTCCGCGCAGCAGCATCCTCAGCGCCGGCGGATCCGGGACAGCACCACGACGAGGACCGCCACGGCCAGGACGCCGAGCGCCAGCCCGCCGTACTTGCGCAACACGCCACCGCCGGCCAGGTCGAGCAGGTCGATCGGCTCCGGTTCGGCGGGTGCGTCGACCTGCCCGTCACGCTGGGGTGCCACCGGCTCGTCGGACGCGCCCGCGTCCGCCGGTGTCGGTGTCGGTTTCGGGGCCAGCTCGGCTTCCAGCGCCTCGACGAACTCGCCGAGCAGTTTCTCCGAAACCTGTTGCAGCATCGAACTTCCGAACTGCGCGAGCTTGCCGACGATCTTCAGGTCGGTGTCGACGGTGACCCGGCTGCGGTCACCGTCGGCATGCAGTTGCGCGGAGACGGTGGCGGCGGCGTTGCCGGTGCCGCGCGCCTCCTTGCCGCGGGCGTCGATGATCGCGCGGTATTCGACGCCGTCCTGTTCGACGAAGTGCACCTTGCCGTGGAATTCGCTGGTGACCGGGCCGACCTTGACCTTCACCTTGCCCAGCACGTCCTCGCCGTCGCGTCCGGTCATCGCGGCCCCCGGCATCAGCGGGATGATCCGTTCCAGGTCGGTGAGCACCTCCCAGGCCTGCTCGACCGGGGCGTTGACGGTGAACTCGTTGGCGATCTTCATCGAAGGTCCTCTCGGATCAGGTCGGGCTGTACCCGGTCAGCGCGGTGCCGATCAGGTCGCGGTCATCGGGGGTCTTGGCCAGCGCGCCGATGCTCTGCAGCGCGCGTTCGGTGTCGGTGTCCACCAGGTCGGCCACACCGAGTGCGGCCAGCGCGGCCACCCAGTCGATGGTCTCGGCCACCCCGGGTGGTTTGTCGAGGTCCAATGTCCTTGCCACGCCCACGAAGCCGGCGGCCTGTTCGATGAGCGCCGAACTCGCGCCGGGGACGGTGCGGCGGACGATCGCGACGGCGCGGGCCGGTTCCGGATAATCGATCCAGTGGTAGACGCAGCGGCGCCGCAGCGCGTCGTGCAGGTCGCGGCTGCGGTTGGAGGTCAGCACCACCACCGGTGGCCGTTCGGCGGTGAAGGTGCCGAGTTCGGGGACGGTGACCGCGGATTCGCCGAGGAATTCCAGCAGCAGTGCCTCGAATTCGTCGTCGGCACGGTCGATCTCGTCGATCAGCAGCACCGGTGGTCGCGGCCCGGTGTGCCGGACGGCGGCCAGGATCGGGCGGTTCACCAGATAGGTCTCGGTGTACAGTTCGGCCTCGTCGATCCCGGTGTGCCGCGCCTCGGCCAGCCGGATGCTGAGCAGTTGACGCTGATGGTTCCAGTCGTAGAGGGCTTCCGCGGCGGTCAATCCCTCGTAGCACTGCAACCGGATCAACGGGGTGTCACACACCACGGCAAGGGTTTTCGCGGCCGTGGTCTTTCCGACTCCGGGCTCACCCTCCAGCAGCAGCGGCCGTCCCAACGTGGTGGACAGGTAGATCGCGGCGGCGGTTCCGGTGTCGAGCAGATAGTCGGCGGTGTCGAACCTGCGGATGACGTCGTCGACGTCGGCGAACTCGGCGCCCCGGGCGACGTCAGTGGGCATGGCACCCCGGCTCTGCCGCCGACGCGGATGGCCGATCCGGTTCCGGCGGCGCGGGGTGTTCGCGGGCCCGCAGGTCGGCGATCAGTTCCGCGGCGATCGACACCGCGATCTCGGCCGGGGTGCGGGCGCCGATCGGCAACCCGACCGGGGTGTGGACCCGGGCCCGTTCACAGTCGGTGGGCTGGACCTCCGCCAGCACCGCAGCGCCCCGGGTGCGGCTGGCCACCAGGCCGACGTAGCCCACCCCGGCGTCCAGCGCGGCGCGGATGAGCCGGGCCTCCGGCCCGCCGTGGCTGGCGATCACCACCGCGCCGGCGGCCGCCAGATCGGCGTCCGACGCCCCGTCCGGTGGCGGTTCGGCGCACTGCACGTCGTAACCGAGCACCCCGCACACCTGGGCCAGGGCGTCGGCGATCGGGGTGTCGCCGTACAGCCGGATCAACGGCGCCGGCAGCTCGGGGGTCAGGAAGATCTCCAGCGCCCCACCGGACAGGCACGGGTTGACCACCACACACGCCCCGGGCGCCTCCGGGAAGTGCACATCCCCGTCCGGAAGCACCCGCAGCAGCACGCTCTGCCGGGTCTGCAGCACCCCCAGCGCGGCCTTGCGCACCGAGTTCTGCGCGCAGTGCCCGCCGACGAAACCCTCGATGGTGCCGTCCGGCAGCAGGATCGCCTCATCCCCCGGATGCGCCGAGGTCGGCTGCTGGGCACGCACCACCGTGGCGTGCACGAAGGGTTTCCGGGCCCTTCGTAGTTGGGCGACTCGTTCGGCCACCGCCATGCTGCCTCCTGGAGATCGTCGGACTCGGCGACTAGATCGAGGGCTGGGCCCGGCCCTGCATGGCCTCCCACACCCGGGACGGGGTGAGCGGCATGTCGACGTGCCGGACCCCGAACGGCGCCAACGCATCCACGACCGCGTTGACCACCGCCGGTGGCGACCCCACCGTGGCCGATTCGCCGATGCCCTTGGCTCCGATCGGATGGTGCGGTGACGGTGTGACGGTGAAACCGGTCTCCAGCGTCGGCACCTCCATCGCGGTCGGGATCAGATAGTCCATCAGCGATCCGCCGAGGCAGTTGCCGTCCTCGTCGAACCCGATCATCTGCATCAAAGCCATGCCGATGCCGTCGACGATGCCGCCGTGCACCTGACCCTCGATGATCATCGGGTTGATCCGGGTGCCGCAGTCGTCGACGGCCAGGAAGCGGCGCACCTTGACCACCGCGGTGCCCGGGTCGACGTCGACGACACAGAAGTAGGCACCGTACGGATAGGTGAGATTGCTGGGGTTGTAACAGATCTGGGCGTCCAGCCCGCCTTCGATCCCGTCCGGGAGGTCACCGGCGCCGTGCGCCCGCATCGCGATGTCCTGAATCGTCACCGACGCCGACGGGTCGCCCTTGACCCGGAACGAGCCCTTCTCCCACTCCAGGTCGGCGATCGACGCCTCGAGCATGCCGGACGCGATGATCTTGGCCTTGTCGCGCACCTTGCGGGCCACCAGCGCGGCCGCCGCCCCGGACACCGGGGTGGACCGGCTGCCGTAGGTGCCCAGCCCGAACGGGGTCTGGTCGGTGTCGCCGTGCACGACCTCGATGTCGTCGGGTGGGATGCCGAGTTCCTCCGCGACGATCTGGGCGAACGTGGTCTCGTGGCCCTGTCCCTGGGTCTGCACGCTCAGCCGCACCACGGCCTTGCCTGTGGGGTGCACCCGGAGTTCACAGCCGTCGGCCATGCCGAGGCCCAGGATGTCCATGTCCTTGCGCGGCCCGGCGCCGACGGCCTCGGTGAAGAACGACATGCCGATGCCCATCAACTCGCCGCGTCTGCGCCGTTCGGCCTGCTCGGCGCGCAGTTCGTCGTAGCCGACCATCGCCATGGCCTTGCGCATGGTGGTCTCGTAGTCGCCGGAGTCGTACACCCAGCCGGTCTTCGAGGTGTACGGAAACTGGTCGGGTTTCAACAGGTTCCGCAGCCGCAACTCGGCCGGATCCATCTCGAGTTCGTGCGCCAGGCAGTCCACCAGCCGTTCCACCAGGTACACCGCCTCGGTGATCCGGAACGAACAGGCGTAGGCCACCCCGCCGGGCGCCTTGTTGGTGTAGACGGCGGTCATGTGGCAGTAGGCGGCCTCCAGGTCGTAGCTGCCGGTGAACACCCCGAAGAACCCGGCCGGGTACTTCACCGGCGCGGCGGTGCCGTTGAACGCGCCGTGGTCGGCCAGCACGTGCGAGCGGATGGCCAGGATCCTGCCGTCACGGGTGGCGGCGATCTCGCCGACCATGATGTAGTCGCGGGCGAAGCCGGTGGAGGTCAGGTTCTCGCTGCGGTCCTCCACCCATTTGACGGGTTTGCCGAGCAGCAGCGAGCCGACGATCGCGCACACGTAGCCCGGGTAGATCGGCACCTTGTTGCCGAATCCGCCGCCGATGTCGGGGGCGATCACCCGGATCTTGTGTTCGGGCAGGCCGGCCACCAGCGCGTACAGGGTGCGGTGGGCATGCGGGGCCTGGCTGGTCGACCACAGCGTCAGCTTGCCGGTGACCGGGTCCAGATCGGCGACCGCACCGCAGGTCTCCATCGGCGCCGGATGCACCCGCGGATAGACGATCTCCTGTTCGACCACGACGTCGGCCTTCGCGAAGGCCGCCTCGGTGGCCGCGGCGTCACCGGTCTCCCAGTCGAAGCAGTGGTTGTCGGTCTTACCGTCCAGGTCGGTGCGGATCACCGGGGCGTCGGGCTCCAGCGCCCGGCGGACGTCGACGACCGGGTCCAGCGGGTCGTAGTCGACGTCGATCAACTCGAGCGCGTCCCGCGCCGAGTAGTGGTCCTCGGCGACGACGAACGCCACCTCCTGGCCCTGGAACCGGACCTTGTCGGTGGCCAGCACCGCCTGCACGTCGTTGGACAGAGTCGGCATCCACGCCAGCCCCTTCTCGGCCAGGTCGGCGCCGGTGACCACGGCCTTGACCTTCGGGTGGGCCTGCGCCGCGGAGGTGTCGATGCCCGCGATCCGGGCGTGCGCGTACGGGGAGCGCAGGATGGCCAGGTGCAGCATGCCCGGCAGTTGCACGTCGTCGACGTAGCGCCCGCGGCCCCGGATGAAGCGGGGGTCCTCCTTGCGCAGCATCCGGCCGTGGCCGCACGGCTTCTGATCGTTGTTCTCGAAATCGTCGGGGCGTGCTGCCGGGTTCGATTCCAGGGTGGTCATGATTGGCTCCCGGCTTCGAGCAGGGGCTCGGCGGCGTCCCCGCCGAGAGTCGCGTCGGTTCGCACCCCGGGTGCCGGTGTTGCTTCGCCGCGTTGTCTGCGGGCCGCCCACTGGACGGACCGCACGATCGTGGTGTAGCCGGTGCAGCGGCAGATCTGTCCGGAGATCGCTTCGCGGATGGTGTCCTCGTCCGGGTCCGGGTCGCGGTCGAGCAGACATCGGGCGGTGATCATCATGCCGGGGGTGCAGAACCCGCACTGCAGGCCGTGGCACTGCATGAACCCCTCCTGCACCGGGTCCAGCTCACCGTCGACGGCCAGGCCCTCGACGGTGCGCACCGAGCGCCCGGACGCCATCGCGGCGAGCATGGTGCAGGACTTGACCGGGTAGCCGTCCACCTCGACCACGCAGGTGCCGCAGTTGGATGTGTCGCAGCCCCAATGGGTTCCGGTGAGGCCGAGGTGGTCACGCAGAAAATGCACCAGCAGCAGCCGTGGTTCGACCTCGGCGCTGACCGGTTCACCGTTGACGGTCATGCTCACCTGCATGGCTGGGCCCCTCCGTGTCGTTGCTGAATGCGCTGCACCGCGGTGCGCAGTGTGCGGGTGGTCAGTTCGGCGGCCAGGTGCCGCTTGTAGTCGGCGGTGCCGCGCACGTCGGTCACCGGTTCGCAGGCCTGCGCGGCCAGCCGGCCGGCTTCGGCGAAGGTCTCCTCGGTGGCGGGGCGTCCGGTGAGTCGGCGCGAGATCTCGGCCAGGGCGGCGGCGTCGGGGTTGACGGCGGTGAGCCCGATGCGGGCGGCGGTGACGGTCTGGCCGTCGAGCGTGACCGCGGCACCCGCCGCGGTCACCGCCCAGTCGCCGACCCGCCGTTCCACCTTGGCGTAGGCGTTGGACGAGTTCGGCCGGAGGGGGATCTTGACCTCCAGCAGGATCTCGTTGTGCGCCAAGGCGGTCTCATACGGGCCGACCAGGAAGTCGTCGATGCCGATCTCGCGCCGACCGGCCGGTCCGCGGACCACGCACACCGCGTCGAGCACGGTGCACACCGTGCTCAGATCCTCGGCGGGGTCGGCCTGGCACAGCGAGCCGCCGACGGTGCCGCGGTTGCGCACCACCGGATCGGCGATAACCCGTTCGGCGTCGGCGAAGATCGGGCAGCACTGGGCCAGTTCGGCGGATTCGAGCGCCTCCCGGTGCCTGGTCATCGCCCCGATACGGACCGCATCGGCGTTCACCACGATGTAGCCCAGTTCGCCGGCCAGGTCGTTGATGTCGACCAGATACTCCGGGTTCGCGATCCGCAGTTTCATCATCGGCAGCAGGCTGTGCCCGCCGGCGACGATCATCGCGCCGTCACCCAGCCGATCCAGCAATCCGATCGCATGGTCGACGCTGGTGGCGCGTTCGTATTCGAATGGACCGGGCACTTGCATGTGACCAACCTCACATCCGGTGATGGGAAGGCCAGTCTGTGCCGTGCCGACGAGTCCGTCAATACCGACTTAAGGGATCGCTTAACTCGCTAGTGTGGTCTTTCATGGGGTCGCCCCCGTGATGGATGCGTCCGCCCGTCTCGCTGAGCGGGCGGCCAGTACCGCCCCAATGCCGGGCGATGATCTCCGCGGCGATCGACACCGCCGTCTCCTCCGGGGTGCGCCCGCCCAGGTCCAGCCCGATCGGGCTGGACAGCCGACTCAGCTCAACGTCGGTGAGGCCGGCCTGCCGCAACCGCTCCAACCGGTCCTCGTGGGTGCGCCGCGACCCCATCGCGCCGATGTAGCCGACCTCGGGCAACCGCAACGCCACCTCGAGCAGCGGCACGTCGAACTTCGGATCGTGGGTCAGCACGCAGATCGCGGTGCGGCTGTCCACGGCGCCGGCCTCGGCCTGGGCGGCCAGATAGCGGTGCGGCCACTCCACCACCACCTCGTCGGCGGTCGGGAACCGCGCCGGGGTGGCGAACACCGCGCGGGCGTCGCACACCGTCACCCGGTAGCCGAGGAACGACGCCTGCTGGGCCACCGCGGCGGCGAAGTCGATCGCGCCGAACACCAGCATCCGGGGCCGCGGGGCGTAGCTGGCGACGAACACCTCCATGCCCTCGCCGCGGCGCTGACCGTCCGGCCCGTAGGTGAGCACCTCGGTGCGGCCGGCCGCCAACAGGCCGCGGGCGTCGTCGGTGACCGCGGCGTCGGCGCGCGGCGAGCCGAGCGACCCGCTGACCGGGGCGTCCTCGTGGTCCGGACGCAGCACCAGACGCCGTCCCACCCACCCGGGATCGGAATGGGCGATGACAGTGGCGGTCGCGACGGGCCGGTGCGCCTCGATGTCGCCGACCAGATCCGCCAGTTCCGGAAAGCTGTTCTGCGAGACCGCCTCGACGAAGACGTCCAGGGTGCCGCCGCAGGTCAGGCCCACCGAGAAGGCGTCGTCGTCGCTGACGCCGTAGCGCTGCAGCCGGGGCCGGCCGGTCTGGATCACCTCGGTGGCCAACTCGTAGACCGCGCCCTCCACACAACCCCCCGACACCGAACCGCTCACGGTGCCGTCGGGCGCGACGACCATCGCGGCGCCGGGCAGCCGGGGCGCGGACCGGAACGTGCGCACCACCGTCGCCAGGCCGGCGGTGTCACCGCTGCGCCACACCGGCAGCAGACCGTCCAGCACATCCCTCACACCACCCAAGGTAGGCCATGACCCCCGCTCAGTTGCGCGCGTTCTCCGCCGTGGTACGGCTGGGCTCGGTGCGGGCCGCCGCCCAGGAGCTGGGGATGTCCGACGCCGGCATCTCCATGCACATCGCGCAGCTGCGCAAGGAACTCGACGATCCGCTGTTCCACCGCACCAAGAACGGGCTGTCGTTCACCCCGGGCGGGTTGCGGTTGGCCAGCCGCGCGGTCGACATCCTCGGCCTGCAACGGCAGACCGCGATCGAGGTGACCGAGGCGGCGCACGGCCGGCGGCTGCTGCGGATCGCGGCCTCGCATGCGTTCGCCGAACACGCCGCGCCCGGATTGATCGATCTGTTCTCGTCACGGGCCGACGATCTGTCCGTCGAGCTCACCGTCGAGCCGGTGAGCCGGTTCCGTGATCTGCTGGAGTCCCGCGCCGTCGACGTCACGCTCGGACCGGCGGTGCGCGAGCCGGGCCCGGCGATCGTGGTGCGGCCGTTCCTCAATTACCAGATCATCGCGGTGACGTCGCCGAGCAATCCGCTGGCGGCCGCCACCCCGACGATCGCGCAGTTGCGGGCCCAGTCGTGGATGCTGGGCCCGTCGGCCGGCGGGATCGACGGCGACGTCGCGGCGATGCTGCGCCGGCTGGAGATTCCCGAAGCGGCGCAGCGCATCTTCCAAAGCGATTCGGCCGCACAGGAAGAGGTGCAACGGATCGGCGGGGTGACACTGTCGATCGGGTTCGCGGTGGCCAAGGATCTCGCCGCCGGCCGGCTGGCACGCATCAAGGGTGTGCAGGCGACCGCCGAATGGTGTGTGTCGACGCTGTCGTCGGCGGCGCGCCAGCCCGCGGCGTCAGAGTTGGTGCGGTTCATCACCACGCCGCGCTGCACCCAGGCGATGATCCGCGGCACGTCCGAAGGGGTCACCCGATTCCGCCCCAAAGTGCATGTGACACTGTGGAGTTGATCCTAAGCTGCGGTATCTGGTGAGCTGCGGCTGCGGTGGGTGTGCAATCTCTGCGGTGAATGTGCGCTCATTGATGCGAAAGTGCCGCCACTGCGGGGGATGTCGGCGTGTCGCCGCAGGTGTCGCACACTCGACGCAACCGGCGCACACCCGAAACGGCCAGCGCACGGTCGAGACGCTCACGGCAGCGGTCATGTCCGGGCGTGCCGGGCGAACGCCTCCAGCACCTCCGGCCGGTCCACCGAGCTGGTGGACACCACTTCACTGGGTTTGCCGCCCAACAGGATCCGCTTGATCGGGATCTCCAGGCGTTTACCGGTCATGGTCCGCGGAATGGCCGGCACCTCGATGATGTCGTCGGGCACGTGCCGCGGTGAGGCGGTGGTGCGGATCGCGGTGACGATCCGGTCACGCAGCTCGTCGTCGAGCACCACACCCTCGTCGAGCGCGACGAACAACGGCATCCAGTACCCGCCGTCGGGCTGTTCGACGCCCACCACCAGGCAGTCGCGGATCTGCGGCAGACTCTCCACCGCGTTGTAGATCTCCGCGCTGCCCATCCGGATTCCGCCCCGGTTCAGCGTCGCATCCGAGCGGCCGTGCACCACAACGGATCCCCGTTCGGTGATGGTGATCCAGTCGCCGTGGCACCACACCCCCGGATACTTGTCGAAGTACGCGTCACGGTATTTCGACCCGTCCGGATCGTTCCAGAAGAACACCGGCATGCTCGGCATCGGCTTGGTGACCACCAACTCCCCGGCCGACCCGACGACCGGCTGGTCGCGGTCCACCCACGCCTCGACCGCCGCACCGAGGCAGATCACGTTGAGCTCCCCGGCGGTGACCGGCACCAGCGGGCTGCCGCCGATGAACGCGGTCACCACATCGGTGCCGCCGCTCATCGAGAACACCGGCACGGCGCGGCCGAGACCCTGCTGGATCCACCGGAAACCAGATGCGGGCAACGGTGATCCGGTCGACCCGACCGCCCGCAGCCCCTCCAGCGCATGGACCTCACCCGGGCGCAGTTCCCTCTTGGCGCACTCCAGGAAGTAGCCGGCCCCGGCCCCGAACACACTGACCCGCTGCTCGGCGACGACCCGCCACATGGCGTCGATGTCCGGATAGCTGGGGCTGCCGTCGTACAGCACGACGGTCGAGCCCATCAGCAGGCCGCTCACCAGCAGATTCCACATCATCCAGCTGGTCGACGACTGCCACATGAACCGGTCGGTGGGTTTGAGGTCGAGCTGCAGGCTGAGGTACTTGAGGTGTTCCAGCAGCACCCCGCCGTGGCCGTGCACGATGCCCTTGGGAGTGCCGGTGGTGCCCGAGGAGAACAACACCCACAGCGGGTGGTCGAACTCGACGTCGGTGATCTTTAGTTCGGGGCCCAATCCGGCACCGTCGGCGATGATCTCGCTCCACGGCGTCACATCCGTGCCGACGTCCAGCCCCAGCCGGGGCACCAGCACGGTCGCCTTCAGGGTGGGCAGCTGCGAGCGGATCTCGGCCAGCTGCTCGCGGCGGTCGTGCCGCTTGCCGCCGTACACCGAACCGTCGGCGGCCACCAACACGGTCGGCTCGAGCTGCCCGAGCCGGGCCACCACCCCGGCGACCGCCAGGTCCTGATTGCACACCGCCCAGGTCGCCCCCACCGCGGCGGCGCCGAGGAACGCCACCACCGCCTCCCCGATGTTGGGGATGTAACCGACCACCCGGTCGCCGGGTTTGACCCCCTGCCGACGCAACCAGTGCGCGAACGCCGCCGCCTCGGCCCGCAGCCGCGCCCACGACCATTCGGTGGCGCCGTCCTCCCCCGCCGCCACCAACGCCGGCCGCTCATCGCTCGAATGCCGGAAGATCTCGGTCACGTAGTTCAGCCTCGCACCCGGAAACCACCGCACCCCGGGCATCTCGGCACCCTCGAGCACCTTCGTCGGCTCGGCGGCCGCCCGCACACCGAAGAAGTGCCAGACCGCATCCCAGAACCACTCGATGTCGCCCACCGACTGCTCCCACAGCTGCCGGTAGTCGGCGAACTCACCGCGACCCGTCTCGGCCAGCCAACGCAGAAACCGGGTCGCATTCGCATTCGCGACGGTGTCCGGGTCAGGGTTCCAGTTGCCGGCCAACTCGGTCATGCCGGGTTTTCCTCCTCATCAGCCTCATCAGCCTCATCGGCGGTCTCGTCGGTGGAAGTCTCAGCGGAAGTCTCGTCGGTGAGCGCGTGCGCGGCCTCCATCAGCATCCAGCCCGACAGCTGCACGGACAGATCGCGTTCGGGGATCTCGGAGGCGTTGACCGCGCCCTCGACGAACTGGGCCTCGCGCCCGCCGGCGCGCGGCAGTTCGGCGGCACGGTCCCAGAACGGCCCGAACAGCGGCAGCCCGTCGACGACCTGCCGGTGGTCCCACGCCGAACGGGCGGAGTCGAGCACCAGCGTGCGGGCGGTCTCACGGGTTGTGCGAGATGCTTCGGCGTCGGCGCCCGGACCATCCGGCAGGATCTGCGCCACCAGCGCCAGATACCGGGCCAGGATGGCGTTGAACAGCCCGCCGTCACCCCCGCCGGCGCCCTTGATCACCCCGTCGGGGGCCATGTGATCACGCACCGCCGCGACCAGCCGGTACACCCGGCGGGCGTGCACCGGGTTGCCGGTGCGCACCGCCAGTTCGGCCTCCAGGCCGAGCACCACCCCCTGGCAGTAGGTGTACTGCGCCCGCACCAGGGAGCCCGCCTTGATGCCGTCGAACACCAGATGGGTTTCGGGGTCGATGAGCGTCGCGTGCAGCCAGTCGGCCATCTGCTCGGCCCGCCGCAGCCGGTCGTATCGGGCCAGGAAGATCGCCGCCGGACCGTTTGCCGGGGCGTTGAAGAACTGGTCCTGCTTACGCCACGGGATGCCGCCGCCGTCTTCGGGCACCCATGCCGAGAACAGCTGGCCGGCGAGGGTGTCCAGGGCCTTGGGCCGGCCGACCCCGGTGAGCCGCCCGGACCGTTCCAACGCCAGCGCCAGCCAGGCCATGTCGTCGTAGTAGTCGTTGGTCCACCGGCCCATGTTGCGCAGCCGGTGGCCGCGGATCTGCCGGTTGATCCGCTTCAGCCGGTCCGGCTGCGGGTCGCGGAGCTGGGCGTCGACCAGGCAGTCCAGCAGATGCGCCTGCCACCAGTAGTGCCAGATCGCGAACCGGCGCTCCCGCCCGGTGGCGGGCCAGGCCACCACGCCGAGCTGGGTGCCGGGCAGCCCCCACAACCTTCGGAGATGCCGCTGGGTGATCGCCGCCTCGGCGCTGGCGGCGCGGTTGGCCCAGAGCTGCTCCATGGCCTTAGATCCTGCCTTACCGGGCCGCGGGCTGTGCACCGGTCACTGCCAGGCCTGATCCGGTGTTGCAGGTGAGACGGGTGTGGTCTGTACAGACGTGACACCTGCTCCGGTGCATCGTCGGGGTTCCCTACCGCGGCGGCAGCAGCATCGACTGCCATGTCTGCTCCCGTGGGTCGGTGGTCGGGTCGCCCGGCTCGGCGGGCGGCGTCTGGGAGGTGCCGGGCGGCAGTTGGGGGATGTCTTGTCCGGACAGGGTGGCGTTGGGGTCGCCCTTCCAGTTGTTGCCGTCGTTGAGGGGTATGTAGTGTTCGTCGCTCTCGCACATCTGCGCCGTGGGTGCGCGTTTGCCGGGCCTGGTGATGCACGGATAGTTCTTGGCGCCCCGCACGTTCCACATCGAGTCCTGCGGTGTGCGGCAGTACAGCAGGCCGGGTTCGCGTGGTGGATGGTCTTCGTGGACGGGCGAGCGTTGTTGTTGTGCGGGCAGGAATCCGGTGGTGCACGGCGGTGGCAGGTTGAGGTTGAGGTTGAAGCTGAGATATTGGCCGCGGTAGTCCTGTTCGGTGTTGCGGTTGGCCAGGTGGGTGGCCTGGGCCTCGGCGATGGCCTGGGGGAACAGCACCAGCAGTTGTTCGACGGCCGGGTGGTATTGGTGTGCCACGTCGCCGAGGGTGGCCAGGTGCGCCACGGTGGACGGCAGCGTGGGGTGGAGTCGGTCGATCAGGTCGCGGGTGTCGGCGAACGCGGGTCCGCCCTGGTGCAGAACGCCGGCCAGTTGCGCGTCGTGGTTGCGCAGCGAGTCGGTGACGGTGGCCACCTGCGAGGCCCACGCCCGGATCGCCTGGGAGGTGTCGGTCTGTGAGTCCAGCACCGGTTGGGACTTCTCGATCAATTCGACCAGCGGGTCGAGGTTGTCGCGCGCGTCGAGCGACAGGTCGATCGAGGCGCTGACGATGCGGCGTAGTTCGGGTCCGAGACCGCCTACCGCGGTGTAGGACTCGTCGATGAGGGTCTGCAGACCGTCTTTGGGCACGGCCTGCAGCCCGGTGACCGCGTCGGCGAGGATGGCGTTGATGTCGGCGGGTACCCGGGTCTGCTCGGGTGGGATGACATCGCCGTCCTTCAGCGGTGGTGAGGTCCCGTCCCGCGGCAACAACATCACGTACTGCTCGCCGATCGCGGACTGGCTGTGCACCTCGGCGGTGACGTCGGAGGGGATGTCGATGCCCGATTTCAGCGACAACACCGCGTCGACCCCGGTGTCGGTCAGGTGCAGGGAATCGACGATGCCGACCTCGACCCCGCGGTAGGTGACGTTGCCGCGGGGATACAGCCCGGCGGCCTCGGGCAACTGCACGATCACGCTGTAGCGGCCGATGCCGAACAGCTTCGCCGGCAACCGCATGTACTGCGTCGACATCAACGCCATGGCGGTCATCGCGATCACCGCGAAGATCACCAGCTGGATCTTGATTCTCCGGTGCAACATCTACGGCCCCTGGTCCCAGCGGTACGGAATGGTCAGCGGATTGCCGGGGGTGCCGGGCCCACCGGCGGTACACGGGCTGGGGAACTGCCCGATGGTGCGGCCCCATTGCATCTCCAGCCAGGTCAGATGGCATTCCCACCGGGTTCCGGTGAAAAAGCCCGCGTCCAGTCGGCTGAGCGTGAGGTCGAAGACCGCGGTGAGGTTGGCGTAATCGCCGCGCTGCCAGAGCTCGATCGTCTCGAACGGGAACGGATAGGTCACGATCCCGCTCAACCCCCGCGTCATGGCCGGCCCGGCATCGGCCAACCGGGCCAGCACCGGGCCGCTGTGCTCCAGGATGCGCACCAGGTCGTGTCTGGTCTCGGTGACCGTCTCGGTGACCAGGGTGCCCAACCGGCCCAGCCGGTCCACCGAATCGACCAGGGAATCGCGCTGCTCGGTCAGCACCGCCAGCGCGTCCGGGATGGTCGTCAGCGCCCGGTCCAGCACCGGTTCCTGCGCGGCGAACCGGCCGATGAGGTCGTTGAGACTCTCCGCCGCGGCGATGATGTCACCGCTCTGGTCGTTGAGTTGGGTGGCGAACAGGTCCAGTTGATCGACCAGGTTGCGCAGATCATCCTCGCGGCCGGCGAACGCCAGACTCAACGCCTCGGTGATGTCGTAGATCTGGCCGATCCCCCCACCGTTGAGCACCGCCGACAGCGACGCCAGCGTCTGCTCGGTGGTCGGATACATGCCCGCGTTCTCCAGAGCGATCACCGACCCGTCCCGCAGCACCCCCTCGGGCGCGGTGTGCTCGGGTGGTGCCAACTCGATGTGCTGGGACCCCAGGATGCTGGTCTGACCGAGCTTGGCGGTGGCGTTCGCCGGCAACCGCACACTGCCGTCCAACCGCATCGTCACCAGCGCGTGCCAACCCTGCCGCTCGATCCTGGTGACCGCCCCCACCGTCACGTCGTCGACCCGCACCCTTGCGTTGGGCTCCAGATTGTTCACATCGGGCATCTGCGCGCGCACCACGAACGATCCCGGGCCACCACCCTCGGTGCCCGGCAACGACAACGTGTTCACCCCCCGCCAGTCCGCACACCCCGTCACACCGGCCAGCGCGACCACCAGGACCAGCGCGATACGCCACCGGTAGGTCATCGGTCACCCCCGTGCGGCAGCAGCAGCCCGGGCAGGCCGGCGGCCGGATCGGCCGCTACCGTCGTGCCGTGTGGGCTCGCCGCCGGCGCCGCTTCGGCCGGCAGCGGTGGGACGTAGTCGGGACGCATCCACGGCTCGCTGTAGGTCACCTCGTTGGGCCGGGCCTGGGCTCCGACGAACAGGTTCAGTCCCAGTGGCGGGAAGTTGTACTGACGGTTCTTGACGATCGGCGCCAGGTACTGCACACACAGTTTGGCGGCCTGTTCGGCGCCCAACCGGGAGGCCGCCTGGACGGCGCCGCACAAGAACTGGATGGGGTTGGCGAAGTTGTTCGCCGCCAGCGCACCGGTGAACGAACCGTTGGCCGCCTCGTAGATGTTGCTGAAGTTCTGCAGCACCGTCGGGGCGACGTGCAGCGCCTGTTTGATGTCGTCGATGCTGTCCACCAGCGCCGTACCGACCGAGTCCAGCCTGGTCGAGGCGATCTCCAACGGTTCGCGGTTGTCGGCGACGAACTGCTGCAGGTCGCCCACCAGGGCGTGCAGGTCCGCCACCACCCGGCCGACCTTGTCGGGATCCTCGGCCAGCAACGCGCTCACCGCGGCCATGTTGTGGTTCAGCTGCTCGAGCAGGCCGGTGCTGTCGTGCAGCGCCGACACCAGGGTGGACAGATTGCGCAGCGAACCGAACACGTCCTGGCTGTGATCGCCCAGCGCCGACATCGCCCGCGACAGCCTCACGATGGTGTCGCGGATGGTGGGTCCCTGACCGCGCAGGTTGTCCGCGGCGGTGTCGATCGCCCGTCCCAGGGTGCTGGGCTCACCGGGTGCGGTGGGCTGCAGCAACTGCGTCACCCGGGCCAGCTGCTCGCGCACGTCGTCCCACTCCACCGGAACCGCCGTCCGCGCCGGCGGGATCTCCGCCCCGTCCGCCAGCATCGGACCCGAGGTGTAGGCCGGGGTCAACTGAATCGCCCGCCCGGTGACCAGCTGCGGTGACAGGATCACCGCATTCACCTCGGCGGGCACCGGGTAGCGCTCATCGACCCAGAACGTGACCTTCACCCGGTCTGGTTGCGGCTCGATCGCGCTGATCTGCCCGACCCGCACCCCCAGGATCCGCACGTCGTCGCCCGGAAAGACCCCGGTGGTGTTCTCGAAATACGCCACCACCGTCATCCGGGAGCCCTGCTGGGCCAGCCGCACCGTGCCGACGATCCCGGCGAACAGCACGACGATGAGTGCGACCGCCACAACAGCACGCGGGTTTCTGCATGAACTGAACACCATCCTCACTGCCGGCCTCCTGACTCCTCAGACGCCGGTGCAGCGGGTGCGGGTGGGCCCGGGGGCGGTCCGCCCGGTTCCGGCGCCGGCGGTGGCTGGCGGTACGGGTAGTGCGGATCGCCCGGTTTGCCGGTGATCGCGTCCGGCATGGTGGTCCGCGGTTCGCCGCCCTGACCGGTCCGCGGATAGGGCACCGGCAGTGCCGGAGTGCCGGGCCGGCCGGTCTGCGGATCCGACAACTCCGAGGGCGCCAACACCGCCGGGTCCAGACCCAGATCCGAGAACGCCGCCTCGACGAACGGTTGCACGAACTGTCCGGGCAGCAGGTTGCTCAGATAGGCCTTGAAGAACGGACCCGACCCCAGCGATTCACCGAGGGCCAGCGCATACGTGTGCAGGCCTTCCAGCGCGAGTTGCACCCGCTCCTTGCGATTGTCGATGATCGTCAGCACCCCGTTGAGCTTCTCCAGCGCCGGGCGCAACTCGGTGCGGTTCTCGTCGATGAATCCCTCGAGTTGACGCGCCGCGGCCGACAGGCTGTGCCAGATCTGGTCCAGAGCGGCGCTCTGCATGCGCAGTTCGGCCAGCAGATTGTTGGACTCGCGTACCAGGGCGACCACCTGGTCGGTGCGCCTGGCGAGCACCCCGGTGGCGGCGGCGGCGTTGTCGAGCAGGTTGCGCAGGTTGGTGTCGCGTTCGCCCAGCGTCTGCGCGATCCGCCCGACACCCGCGACCGCGCGTTGCAGCTGCTCGGGGGTGTGGGCGAACGTCTCCGACAACGTGGCCAGCGATTCGGACAACTGATCGGTCTCCAGATCGCTGATCGTGCTCGCGAGATCGCCCAGAGCATCGGGTAATTGGTACGGCGAGGTCGTGCGACTCAAGGGGATCGGCGCGTCCAGCGGCTCCTCGCCGCGCGGGAGCACCTCCAACACCTTGGTGCCCAGCAGGCTCTTGGCCCGGATCCGCGCCTCGGACTTCTCGCCCAGGTGGATGTCGCGGTCGACGGTGAACGCCACCACCACCCGGGAACCGTCCAGGTCGATGCGGGCGACCCGCCCGGCCGGATACCCGGAAACCTCCACCGTCGCACCGATGTACAGTCCGCCGGCGTCGGCGAACTCCGCCACATGACTGCGGCCCTGGTTGAACACCGGGATCTTCTGGAAGTTCAGCGCCACCAGCGCCAGCGCGGTCACGGTTGCCATCCCGACCAGCCCGACGACCAACAGATTCCGCTCAGAGAACGATTTCACTTGGGAGTGCACCGTCCCGTGGGCTGGCCGGCGATCTTGACGAAGACCGGCTGACCGCCCTTGCCGTTGAGTTTCAGCACCGCTTCACACAGGTAGAAGTTGAAGAAATCACCGTGCAGCGCCTGACGATTCAGCGCCCGGTACTTGTCGGGCAGCCGGTTGAGCAACTCGTCGAGATACTCGTGATCGGCCACCGCGATCGCCGCCACCCGATCCAACTCGTGAACGACTCTGCGGAACGGTTCGCGGGCGTCCGCCAGCAGGTCGGCGAACGACCCTGCGCCGCTGTCGATGCCGGCGATCGCCTGCGACAACTCCGAGCGGCGGGCCGACAGTCCCGACACCAGCTCCGACAATGAGTCCACCGCCTGATCGAATCGCTCACTGTGCCCGCCCAGGGTGCCCAGCACCGTGGCGAGGTTGTCGATGACCTCCCCGATCAACACATCACGGTCGGCCAGGGTGTTGGTCACCGCCGCCGCCTGATCCAGGAACGAGGCAATGGTGGGCCCCTGGCCGGAGAACGCCTTGATCAGCTGACCGGTGAGCGCGTTGACCTGATCGGCGTCCAGCGCCCGAAACAACGGCCGGAAACCGCCGATCACCGCGTCCAGGTCGAGCGCCGGATCGGTCCGGTCCGCCGGGATCGTGTCCCCGGGTGCGAGCCGCGCGACCCCTCCGGCACCTTCCAGCAGCGCCAGGAACCGGTTCCCGATCGGATCGTCGTATCGGATCTGCGCCCGCGAGCCTTCGGTGAGCACCACCGACTCCTCCGCGGAGAACCCCACCCGGACGGTGCCGTCCCGGTTGACGGCGATGTTCTGCACCTTTCCGACCTCGACCCCCGCGATCCGGACCATGTCCCCCTCCTTGAGCCCGGACACGTTGGCGAACTCGGCGAAATAGTTCACACCCCGGTCGAACCGCAACTCGGCGAACACCGCCAGCAACGTGAACGCACCGGACAGGCACACCACGAGGAACACGGCCAGCCGCCAGACGGCAGCTCTCAGGCTTCCCACGAACTCACCCCTATGTATGTCGTCACGTTTCACGGTGGTGTCTGGCCGTTGCTGTCCGGCTGCGCCGGACCGGGTTCCGGCCCCGCCGGCGGCACACCGGGCCACAGCGGCACCCCACCCGGTCCATACATGGGCGCTCCGTACGGCGGGGCGCCCGGATACGGCACCGGCCCGATCGCCGGCCCCGGCAGACACGTCCTGATGCTCGGCGGCTCGGGCACCGCGCGGGTCACCGGGAACCAGTTGGCGAAACACGGCGAACCGATACCCGGATTCGGCCGGATGTCCAGACCCGTCCCCCAACCGGTGTCGGTGATCAGCTTGCGAACCGGGAAGTTCTCCGCCACATCCGGCAACGAACCGCACCCCGGCCGGCCACCCGGCCCGCCCTTGGCCGCCACCACCGGCAGATGACGCGGATACTCATAGAGATCGTTGCCGGGCAGCAACCCGACATCGAAGATCAGAGACCGCCCATCGGCGCCGCCGTAGACGTCGTAGGCCCCGTTCTCCAACAACAGCTGCGCCCCCTGCAACAGACAGGTGTACGACGGGCTGTACCGGTGCAGCAGCGCAGTCGTCGGCTCCAACACACGCGCGGCGGTGACCAGGTCGTCCCTGCTCTCCTCCAGCAACCCCGAACCCGCCCGGCCGAAGCCGGTGACGCTGAGCAACAAAGCGTCCAACGCCGCCGAATGATCGACGAGGGTCTCACTGGTGACGCTCGCCGCGTCCAGGACGGTGAGAAGGTCCTCTGCCACGGCGGCATAGGTGTCGTTGAACGCCTTGAACGCACGCCAGTCCTCCCGGATCAGACCGCTGCGATCGTTGACGGCCTGCAACACCTCCGACAGCGCCGTGGTGGCCTCCCCGATCCGTTCCCCCTGCCCCCGAACGGCTTCCGCGGTGGCCGACAATACCGCGTTGAGCTTGGCCGGGTCGATCATCCCGATCAGCTCGACGACGTTCTCGAAGACCGTGTTGACCTCCGTGGCCACCCTGTCGGCATGCAGCACCGCGCCGGCGGTCAAGCGCTCCTCCGACGGGTTGTCGGGGTAGACGAGATTGACGAACTTCGCCCCGAACGCTGTGGTGGAGTCGATCTCGGCCATGACGTTCGCCGGAATCCGCGCCAGCTGCTCGGGGAACAGTTCCAACCTCACCTGCGCGGCGCCGCCGGTCGCCTCGACATGGGCGACCTTGCCGACCTCGACCCCACGCATCTTCACCTTCGCGTTGGGTTCCAGGATGATGCCCGACCGCTCCGCGCTCAGGGTCACCGGCACCGTCGCGGTGAACGCACCGCGGAAGAACGCCGACGTCACCACGATGAACACCGTCACGGCGGCCACCAGGATCACTGTCCACCACGCCGGGTGGAGGCGCCGTTCGCCAGGCCTCGGTTCCATATCGCCTTCTCGGTCTCTATCCCGCCAGAACGAAGTTGCCGGTCTGCCCGTACGCGGCCAGGGAGATGAAGATGATCACCACGGCCGCAACGATCATCGAGGTCCGCACCGCCCGGCCGACCGCCTCACCCACCCCCGCCGGCCCCCCGGACGCGGTGTAGCCGTAGAAGGTGTGCACCAGCATGATCACCACCGCGAGCGCCACCACCTGGAAGAACGACCAGATCAGATCGGTCGGGTTCAGGAAGGTGTTGAAGTAGTGGTCGTACACCCCGGAACCCTGTCCGTAGATCACCGTCGTGCCGGTGCGGGCGGACAGGAACGCCATGATCATCGCGACGCAGTACAGCGGAACCACCACGATCACCCCGGCCAGCACCCGTGTGGAGGCCAGGTAGGTGACGCTGCGGATACCGATGACCTCCAAGGCGTCGATCTCCTCGTTGATCCGCATCGCACCGATCTGGGCGGTCGCGCCGGCGCCGATGGTCGCCGACAGGGCGACCGCCGTGGTTCCCGGCACGATCAGCCGGACGTTGAAGAACGCCGACGCGAAACCGGTCAACGCCTCGAAACCCACCGACGCCAGCTGGTTGTAGCCCTGGACCGCCACCAACCCACCGGTGGTGATCGTCAGGAACCCGACGATCGCCACGGTGCCGCCGACGATCGCCAGCGCACCGGTACCCAACCCCATTCCGGCGATCAGGCGGATCAGCTCAGCGCGGTAGTGCATGAGCGCATCCGGAACCGCGACGACGGTCCGCCAGTAGAACTCCGTCTGCCTGCCGATCCGGTTCCACGCACGGACGAGACCGCCCCACAGGTTCCGCAGCCGTGGGAGGGGTCTGCTCGGCCCAGCGACCGTGACGACGCCGGCCATCAGACTGTGAACTGGATGCCGACGGCTGTCACGACGATGTTGATCGCGAACAGCACCATGAACGAGAACACCACGGTCTCATTCACCGCGTTACCGACCCCCGCCGGACCACCCCCGACGGAGATCCCCTTGTAGCAGGCGATCAGCCCGGCCGCCATGCCGAACAGCGTCGCCTTGACCAGCGACACGATCACATCGGCCGCCCCGGTCATCAGCGTCAACCCGGTGACGAACGCACCCGCCGAGACATGCTGTACGTACACCACGAAGAAGAACGCCCCGACCAGACCCACCAGAATCACCGTCGACGCCAGCGCCAGGGAGACGGTGGTCGCCGCCAGTACGCGCGGAACCACGAGTGCCTGAATCGGATTGATGCCCATCACACGCAATGCGTCCAATTCCTCGCGGATGGTCCGGGCGCCGAGGTCCGCGCACATCGCGGTCGCACCCGCCCCCGACACCACCAACACCGTGACGATGGGGCCGATCTGGTTGACCGTCCCGATCGCAGCACCGGTGCCCGAATAGTCGGCGGCGCCGAATTCGGCCAGCAGCACATTGAACGTGAACACCAACAACACCGAGTACGGCATCGTCAACAGCAGCGCCGGCACCACCGACACCCGCGCCACGAACCAGCTCTGGTGCACGTACTCCCGCCAGGCGAACGGCGGCCGGAACATCTGCACAAACGTGTCCAACGACATCGCGAAGAACCCACCGACCGCCCGGACCGGTTCGGTCACCGGCTGCGGGGCTAACACCATGGCGCTTCACGCCTTTCGGCAGCGGTGGAAGGAGACGACCGACTTGCCGGGGAGAAAGCCCGGGTGGGTGCGTCGCGGCCGTACACAGCAACGCCTGCTTGGACGGGCATCCTCACAACTCCTGCAGCGCACCCGAAGGACACAGCCTGACGGCGAGCCGGACGCGGTCCTGCTGCTCCCTGGGCACCTCCTCGGATGTGATGACGACGACGCCGTGCTCGTCCTGGTCGAAGAAGCACTCGGCGGTCATCACGCACATGCCGGCGGACATACAGATGTCGCGATCGGCGGAGATCTTCATCGGCTGAACGCCTCTTGGGTCAGTGCGGAGTTCATGAAGTCGCGGAAGTACAGCCAGCGCCCGTCACGCAGCGTGATGATGTGCGCGAACTCCGATTGCCACTCGTATCCGGTTGCGAGCCTGCGGAATCGCTGTCGTCCCCACACCGCGAGGTCGTCTCCCTGCGCGATGTATCTCCACGGCTCCATCTCGACGATCTGGATGTGCTGACCGACAGTGGCGAAGAAGGAGATCGCCTCGGTGATGCCGTGGTAGTCCCCGGCGTACGGGATCGTCTCGGTGCCGTAGTAGGTGATCCGCACGTCGGGATCCATGTATTGCAGCGCGGTGTCGAGGTCACCCGCGGGCACCGCGGCGTAGATGGCTTTCGTGGCTTCGATGTTGCGGGCTTCGGTGTTGCGGGCTCCGGTGTCGTGTGCTCCGGGGCCGGCAGTGTTCTTGATGACGGTCATGACAGCTCCAGGGGTAGGCGGACATACGCGTGGGTGAGCAGACTGGCGGTCTGTTTGGTGCCGGGGTCGTCGCACAGGCCGATGTGCTGGTAGCGGTCCAGCACCGCGTTCAACATCGCGGTGACCTCCAGGCGGGCCAGCGAGGAACCCAGACAGAAGTGCAATCCGGTGCCGAAGGAGAGCTGTTTGCGCAGGTTTGGCCGATCGATGTCGAGCCGGTTCGGGTCGGGGAACACCGCGGGATCGCGGTTGGCCGAGCCGAAGAACAGCGCCACCCACTCTCCCTCCCGGATCAGCTTGCCCCCGACTTCCACATCGCGGGTGGCGATCCGGAACAGCCGTTGCGGGGGTCCGTCGAGCCGCATCGTCTCCTCGATGAAGACCGTCAGCAGCGACCGGTCCGCACGGACCCGGGCGGCGATCTCGGGTTCACGGGCCAGGGCGTGTAACAGGTTTCCGATCAGAAACGTCGTGGTCTCACTACCTGCGACCACCAGCGTGACACAGAACCGGACGATCTCCTCGGGCGTCAGCCGCTGGCCGTCGACCTCGGCGCGCAGCAACGCCGAGATGAGGTCTTCGGCGTCCTCGATGTCATCGGTGGGTGTCTGCTCCGCGATCCGGGAGCTGTGCTCGGCGAGCCGGGTGGCGAACGTCGCAACCATCTCCTCGTTGCTCGCGATGCGCTCCTGCGGCGTCAGCGATGAGCTCAGCATGAATGCGTTGGCCCACTTCTTGAATCGGACGTGGTCGCCTTCGGGCAGGCCCAACAGCCGCACCATGGCCCTGGTGGGAATCTCGGCGGCGAAATCCATCACGTCGACCTCGCCCTCACCGAGGTCGTCGAGCAGCTGCGGGATCAACTCGTCGAGCCAGGGTTCCAGCTGCCTCACCCGGCGGGGAGAGAAGGCCTGCGAGACCAACTTTCGCTCCACCTCGTGTTTGGGTGGATCAGTGTTGACCAGCATCAGGCTGGGCGCCGAGGAGGCTTCCTGCAGCGGATCACGCGACGAGAAGGTGGCGCTGTCGCGGGCGGCCTCCAAGACCTGGTCGTAGCGGAACATCGCCCACGCCGTCACGGGTTCATCGGCTCCCGGCACGGTTCCCGGCGGCCAGTCCCGGTAGCCCGCAACCGGGGAGGATTCGCGCAACTGGTCGTACAGCGGATACGGGTTCGCGATGCCCTGTGGTGTGGTGAGCATTTCGAGCGCGGAAACAGTGGTGGATGACATGCACATCAGCCTGGCCCGGCGACCGCGGCAAATCGATCCCCCGTTGGGGAGCACTCCTGCCCCCGTACGAGGGCAATTTCGCGTTCCGCCCGCAACGAGGCCGCGGTCGGGAGACAGTAGACAGCATGACCATCGCCGGCGACGTTCCCGACTCCGGATCGGACGAGACGTTGGCGGGCCACCCCGGCTGGGCTTCACGTCCAGCTGCGGAAAGCGATGCCGCCCGCCGCTACCGGGAGACGTTCGCGGATTGGGGTGTCGACCCCACCGACGATCCGATGTCCGTGGTTTCCGAGGCCATCGACACCAGAGCCAACGAGGTTCGCAACGCGTTGGAGACGTGCGGTGACGAAGAGGCGATCGCGGCGCTGGAGTCGGTGCTCGATCTGTGTTCGCTCGAACGGGAGTTGATCGAGGACGGCGCGCAACGACGCACCTTCGCGCTCCTGCAGGTTCAGGAGGGCCTGAGCAAGTTGCGGGCGGTCGACGACGTCGCGACGATCGTCGACCGGGCGCCACGAGAGTTGGTGGAATCGTGCGGGTTTGACCGCGCCGTGCTGTTCCGCGTGCATGAGGGCCGGATGTTCATGGAGTCCGCGTACTTCGGCGAGGACCGCGCGGGCGCCGAGAAGATGGTCGCTTTCGCCCAATCGGTGGCGCCGCCGCTGGACCACATGCTGTTGGAGACGCAGATGATCCGCCGCCACGCCCCGGCGATCGTGCGCGATGCCCGCAACGACCCCCGGGTCAACCGGCCGATCGTCGAATTCTCGATGACCCGCTCCTATGTGGCGGCTCCGGTGATGCCGACGGGCAAGGTGATCGGCTTCCTGCACGCCGACCGTCTGTACTCGGGCCGGATCGTCGACGAGATCGACCGCGACACGGTGTGGGCGTTCGCGGAGGGCTTCGGGTATGCCTACGAACGCACCGTGCTGCTGGAACGGATGCGCCGACTCCAGGCGGAGGTGCGCAACGCGTTGGCCTCCGCGGACGAGGCGGCCCGGGCGTTACAGGACGCCGACCTGGACCTGCGCAAGATCGAACCGCAGGAGCGCAGCCCCGCCGCGCGGTCGTTGGCGGAGGTGCACACCAGGGTGATGGCGATGCTCACCCGCCGCGAGATCGAGGTGCTGCGGTTGATGGCGGCCGGACGCACGAACCAGCAGATCGCCGATGAACTGGTGATCTCGGCCGGGACGGTCAAGTCACACGTCAAGAGGGTGCTGCGCAAACTCCACGCGACCAACCGGGCCGAAGCCGCGTCCGCCTACGTGCGCCTGGCCAGCGTGCCCGAGGTCGGCTGATCCACCCGGGTCACCAGGCCCGGTCCAGGTCGGCGTGCTGGCGGACCCAGGTGTGCATGGCGATTCCGGCGGCCACCGCGGCGTTGATGCTGCGGGTGGACCCGAACTGGGCGATCGACACCGTCATCGCCGCCCCGGCCTTCGCGTCCTCGGTGATACCCGGTCCCTCCTGCCCGAAGATCATCAGGCAGTGCCGGGGCAGTTCGGTGTGTTCCAGCCGCACCGCGCCCGGGATGTTGTCCACGGCGACGACGGTGAGGTCGTGTTCGGCGGCGAAGCTCAGCAACGCGGCGGTGGTGTCGTGGTGGCGCAGCCGCTGGTAGCGGTCGGTCACCATGGCGCCGCGCCGGTTCCAGCGCCGGCGGCCGACGATGTGCACGGTGTGCACCGCGAACGCGTTGGCGGTGCGCACCACCGAGCCGATGTTGGCGTCGTTGCCGAAGTTCTCGATCGCGATGTGCAGCGGGTGCCGGCGCGTGTCGATGTCGGCGATGATCGCCTCCCGGGTCCAGTACCGGTAGGCGTCGACGACGTTGCGGGTATCGCCGTCGCGCAACAGTTCCGGGTCGTAGCGGGGATCGTCGGGGACCGGGCCGAGCCGGGACTCGTCCCACGGCCCCACCCCGGGGGACTGCCCCCACTCGGTGGGGCCGGGCGCCGTCGCCGGGTCCGGGTGGTCAGGCTCCGGGTGGTCAAGCATCGGCGGTCCACAGCGCGGCGTGGGTGCCGACCAGCGACACCGAGGCGTACAACAAGGCGTCGTTGATCTCACCCTGGGTGCACAGCGACGCCTTGACCTGCACCGCGTCCCGGCTGGCATCGGGCAGCACCAGCACCGATGATCCGTACACATCGCATGCCGGACTGAGCCCGGGTGGTGGCAACGTCGGCCCGGCCAGCACCATCAGCGGGCCACCGCGTTCGGCCGAATCGTCGCGGTACCGCTGCGCCAGCCCGTCGAGCTGCAGACCGAGCAGCATGTAACCGTTGCCGGTGAACGCGTCCGGATCCCCCAACGCCTCGGGGGTGAGGATGGTGCCGTCCGCCCGGAACCCCTCGACGCTGGTGGTTCTGAGGATCAGGCCGGTGTCGTTCTCGTTGGTCGGCAGCACCCCCACCGGGAATCCCGCCCCGTAGGCGACCGCGGTCTCGGGGATCCGGTCCTGCGGCGAGTACACGTACACCCCGCGGACCTGGGACTGATCCCGCAACGGCCCCAGACACACGGTGCCGGTGATCCGGTCGGGGGTCGGCGCCGTCGCCGGGTTCACGTGCAGGCCGGCGAAGGTGCGGCAGCTGCCCAGCGCGTTCGCCTCGATCGGATGGGCCAGCGCCCCGTACAGGCCGAGCCGGATGTCCTCCGGTCTGGCGTGGGGCGCATCCTCTTCCGATGGGGCGGCGTCGATGTCGACGAGCACGTGATCGCCGTCCCAACGCAGGTTCGACACCGACATGTTCCAGCCCAGCACCGCCTGGGAGGCACCGAGTTCCGTCGTCGGCGCCCCGTAGACGTGGTCGGCCGCGGGATCGCCCGGGGAGCAGCCGGCCAGCACCAGGACAGCCGTCAGCAACGCCGGCAGCATCCGCGACGGGGCCGGTCGGCTAAGTCCTGCCACGGCCCTTGCCGACAACTTTCGTCAACGCGCGCACCAGCTTTCGCGGAACCAGCCGGCCGACGGTGGTGAGCACCTTGTACTGCAGGCCGGGGACGATGACGACATCGCCCTTCCGCACCCGGGCCACCGTGGTGCGCACGACATCGTCGACGTCGAGGTAGAGGATCGACGGGGTGCCGCTCATGTCGATTCCGGCGCGCTGGTGGAACTCGGTGCGGACGAAGCCCGGGCACACCACGTGGATGCCGACCCCGGTGCCGGTCAGCCCGTTGGCGAGGCCCTCGCTGAACGCGATCACCCACGCCTTCGACGCCGAGTACGTCGACCCCCGGCCGGGCAGCAGACCGGCCACACTGGCGACGTTGATGATGGTGCCCCGGTGCGCGTCGAGCATCGGGGGCAGCGCCGCGTGGGTCAGGTGCATCACCGCGGTGACGTTGACGTCCAGTTGCGCCTGCAGCAGCGTCAGATCCGCGGTCCAGAACTCCCCGGACGTGCCGAACCCGGCGTTGTTCACCAGCACCTGCACCCCGTCCGCCAACCGGTCGGCGACCTTGGCCCGGTCCGCGGCCACCGCCAGGTCGGCGGGCAGCACCTCGACGTCGATGCCGGCGCTCTGGCGAAGTTCGGCGGCGAGCTGCTCCAGGCGCTGCACATCGCGCGCCACCAGCACCAGATCGTGTCCGTCGGCGGCGTACCGGCGGGCGAAACCCTCGCCGAGGCCGGACGTGGGTCCGGTGATGAGTGCGACAGGACGTGGCATGCCGACAGGTTAACGTGTGCCCGCCCGGCGGTTCGGACTCCGCCGCCGGATCTGCGGCGGGCCGCTGCTAGCGCTGATAGTGCGCGGAGGGACGACCGTTACGTGCGGGCGGCGGCCGCCGGCCCGGGTCCGGACGCGGGCCACCGTAGCGGCCCGGGTCGGGCCGGCCGGGAGGGGGCATGTCGCCCCGGGCCGGCACCGGCATCTCCGGGCGGTTGGGCGCCGGCGGTCCGTCCGGACGGCCGGGCGCCGGGCGCAGCGGACGGCCGGGGGCCGCGTTGCGCCGGGCGGGCTGCCCGGACTGACCCGGCTGTGGGAGGGGCGGCAGCACCCGGAGCAGATCGTTGAACTGGCGCACGGTGCGCAACCCCTCGTCCCATTGGGCGCGGGTGCTGGTCACCGGCATCGCCACCAGCGTCCAGTTCTGCTCGTTCCACATGATCTCGGCGCAGTCGGGGGCGGTGTGCGCGAACGTCACCATGCGGCGGTCACAGGCCCGGCGGGCGGCGTCGAGGTTGGTGGAGTACACCATCCGCGGGCCGATCGCGCCGAGCAGCCAGATGTCGTTCTCCCGCGGCTCCTTGATGCCCTTCAACCGCAGGTCCATCACCACGTTGGTGCCGATCTTGCGGTGCAGGGCGATCACGGTCGCGACGTCGTCGAGATCGAAGATGAACACCGCCTCGCCCCGGATCTGGCCGAGGACGACGTTCTTCGCGGCGACGTCGCCGACGCTGGACATCACGCCGCGTTTCCAGCGTTTGACGATCTCGGTGGATTCCGGCTCGTAGTCGAATCCGTGCGACTTCGCCCAGGACTTTCGGCGCCGGCTCAGACCGCGTCGCCGGTCGATGTCCACGTACAGCAGCACCGCCGCACTCACGAAGCAGAGTGCGGACAGCGTGAACCAAAGCGGGACCATTGGCCATAGCCTACTTGCTGGTACCGCGAATGCCTCCACTCTGGGAGGTCACAACCCGATTACTGGTTGCTTTTCTCGCCCGGGCCGCGGTCTTCAAGGTAGCTCACGATGGCGTTGGTCAGGCCGCGACGGGCCAACTCGAGGTCGATGTAGGTGCCGAGTTGCCGCTCGGAGGTGATACCCCGCATCGCCCCGGGGATGAACGAGGCGACCTCGGCCACCCGCTCGGGATCCACGTCGAGATCGGCGAACGCCTGCTGACAGGTCTGCAGCCAGCCCTCACCCCACGAGGACAGTTCCGCCGCGGTGCGCGGGTACAGCCGTTCCAGCTCGGCGCGGTCGCGGGGCAGCGCCGCCCGCAGATTCTCGATGGCGCGGGAGTCGCTGGCGGTCAGGCCGTCGTAGAGCATGTCGATGATGCCGGCCACCCGCTCCCGCAACGGGGCGCCGGCGTCGTGCCGGCCGATGACGCCGGCCCGCCGCTCGGCGGTGCGGCGCAGCACCGCCGCCCACAGTCCGTCGATGTCGCCGAACTGGTATTTCACCGCGCCCCAGGTGACGCCGATCTGTTTGGCGATCCGGTTGGCCGACACCGCGCCCGGGTCCCCGGTGGCCAGCGCCGCGAGCGCGGCCTCAAGCATGTTCTCCCGGGTGGCCTGGCCGCGCCGGTTCGCCCGGCGCGGAACCTCCGCAGGTCTGGCCCCGGGCGGTCCGCCAGGCGACTTCAGCACGGACACCCCCGGCATCGTAGCGGCGGGACGCCGCACTTCGCAGAAACGCTCTCACGGTTTCACAGATACCTCTACGATTCTCGCACAGGAGATCGCAGAGGTTGGGAGGGCACTACGGCGATGGCCAAACCCCCGTTGTCGATGAAACCCACGGGATGGTTCCAGGTCGCCTGGTCCGACGAGGTCGGAATCGGCGAGGTCCGCGCGATGAAGTACTTCGGCGAGGAGATGGTGGCCTGGCGCTCGGAGAGCGGCAGGGTGACCGTGATGAACGCCTACTGTGAGCACCTCGGCGCGCACCTCGGGTTCGGCGGAGAAGTGCTCGGCGAGGTGATCCAGTGCCCGTTCCACGGCTGGCAGTGGAACGCCGAGGGCCGCAACGTGTGCATCCCCTATCAGGATCGGCCCAACCGCGGCCGCCGGATGAAGACCTATCCGGTGGTGGAGCGCAACGAGTCCATCTACATCTGGCACGACCTGCTGGGCCGGGAACCGTTCTTCGACCCGCCCGACGTGTTCGCCTCCTTCGGCGACGGCAAGACCGCCGCCGACTACCACCCTCAACAGCGGCTGTATCGCCAAGCCCTGGAACTGCATCCCCAGTACGTGCTGGAGAACGGCGTCGACTTCGCCCATTTCAAGTTCGTGCACAGGACCCCGATCGTGCCGGTGTTCACCCGGCACGATTTCACCGAACCGGTGTCCTACGTGGACTTCACCATCACGTTCGAGGGGGACGAGAACCAGACCATCGACGACGTCGACAGCGGGGTCGAGGCGATCAACGGCGGGCTGGGCATCGCCGTCACCAAGAGCTGGGGCATGGTCGACAACCGCACCATCTCGGCCGTCACCCCGGTCGACGAGTCGACCTGCGATGTGCGGTTCATGGTGTACATCGGCAGGGTGCCCGGCCGCGACGACGAACGGGCCGCCGCCAAGGCCGCCGAGTTCGGCCGGGAGGTCATCCGGCAGTTCACCCAGGACATCCACATCTGGTCGCATCAGCGCTACTCCGACCCGCCGGCGCTGGCGACCGCCGAATACGAGGGCTTCACCGCGATTCGCAACTGGGCGCTGCAGTTCTACCCGGACGGAAAAGGTGGAAGCGCAGCCGAACTCGCATCCGTCGATCAGAAAGGCACCCACGTATGAGCGCACCGATCCGCATCTTCCAGGTGGCCACCGGCAACGTCGGCACCGAGATGATCAGACGGTTGCAGCACCGGCCCGACCTCGAACTCATCGGCGTGCACTGCTACACACCGGAGAAGGTCGGTCGCGACGTCGGGGAGATCGCCGGGATCGGTCCGATCGGGGTGAAGGCCACCGGCACGATCGACGAGATCATCGCCGCCGAACCGGATGTGCTGACCTTCCACGGTGTGTTCCCGGACGAGGACCTCTACGTCAAGGTGCTCGAAGCCGGCATCGACATCGTCACCACCGCCGACTGGATCACCGGCTGGCACCGCGACACCAACCATCCGCATCCGTCCGGTAAACCGGTCACCGAGCTGCTGGCCGAGGCGTGCGAGAAGGGCGGGTCGACGTTCTACGGCACCGGCATGAACCCCGGGCTGAATCAGATTCTGGGCGTGGTGTGTTCGGCGGACGTCTCCGAGATCGAGAACGTCACCACGATCGAGTCGGTCGACGTGTCCTGCCACCATTCGAAGGACACCTGGGTGGAGGTGGGCTACGGGCTGCCGGTCGACGATCCGGAGATCCCGGCGAAGCTCGAGAAGTACACCCGCGTCTTCTCCGACAGCGTGCTGATGATGGCCGACTGCTTCGGGTTGACGCTCGACGAGGTCACCTTCAGCGCCGAGCTGGGCGCCTGCACCCGCGACGTCGACCTCGGCTGGTATCAGCTGCCCAAGGGATCGCTGGGCGGCAGCTACATCAAATACCAGGGCATGGTCGACGGGGTGCCGCGCATCGAGACCCACCTGGAATGGCAGATGACCCCGCACACCGATCCGCACTGGGACATCAAGGGCTGCTACATCACTCAGATCAAGGGCGATCCGTGCGTCTACAACAAGCACATGATCTTCCCGAAACCCGGGGTGGACCTGTCGGATCCGGACTCGTTCGCCTCGATCGGCATGACCGTCACCGGGCTGCCTGCGCTGAACGCCATCCGGTCCGTCGTCGCGGCGCCCCCGGGGCTGCTCACCAGCGCCGACGTGCCGCTGCGCGGATTCGCCGGCCGGTTCACGCTGTAGGCCCCACCTGAACGAGCAGACGCGGAATCGCTCCACCCTCACGGGTTTCACGCGATTCCGCGTCTGCTCGGCCAGGGAAATCAGCCCAGGACGAGCGAGTTGCCGTCCGGAGCCACGTTGACCGGCACCACGTCGCCGTCGTGCACCTCGCCGGCCAGCAACAGCTTGGCCAGCTGGTCGCCGATCACCTTCTGGATCAGCCGGCGCAACGGCCGGGCGCCGTACTGCGGGTCGAAGCCGCGCTGGGCCAACCACTGCTTGGCCGGTTCCGACACCTGCAGGGTCAGGCGGCGCTGCTCCAGCCGCTTGGCCAGCTGGGCCAGCTGGATGTCGACGATCGACACCAGCTCCTCGGGGTTGAGCCCGTCGAAGATGATGATGTCGTCGAGCCGGTTGATGAACTCCGGCTTGAAGTGCGCCCGCACCGCGGCCATCACCTGCTCCTCGCTGCCACCCGCACCCAGGTTCGACGTCAGGATGAGGATGGTGTTGCGGAAGTCGACCGTGCGGCCCTGGCCGTCGGTCAGCCGGCCGTCGTCGAGCACCTGCAGCAGGATGTCGAAGACGTCCTGGTGGGCCTTCTCGATCTCGTCGAACAGGATCACCGTGTACGGACGCCGGCGCACCGCCTCGGTCAGCTGACCGCCCTGGTCGTAGCCGACGTAGCCGGGAGGCGCACCGACCAGCCGAGCCACCGAGTGCTTCTCGCTGTACTCGCTCATGTCGATGCGGACCATCGCCCGCTCGTCGTCGAACAGGAACTCCGCCAGCGCCTTGGCCAGCTCGGTCTTACCGACGCCGGTCGGGCCGAGGAACATGAACGAGCCGGTGGGCCGGTTCGGGTCGGCCACGCCGGCGCGGCTGCGCCGGACCGCATCCGAGACGGCCTGCACCGCCCGCTTCTGGCCGACGACCCGTTTGGCCAGCTCGTCCTCCATCCGCAGCAGCTTGGCCTGCTCGCCCTCGAGCATCCGCCCGGCGGGGATCCCGGTCCACGCCGACACCACCTCGGCGATGTCGTCGGGGCCGACCTCCTCCTTGAGCATGACGTTCTCCCGCGCCTCGGCGTGCGGAGTGGCGGCCTCGAGCTTCTTCTCCACCTCCGGGATCCGGCCGTAGCGCAGCTCGGCGACCCGTTCGTAATTGCCGTCCCGCTCAGCCCGTTCGGCCTCGATCTTCAACGCCTCGAGCTGTTCCTTGAGCTCGCGGACGGTCTCGATGGCCTTCTTCTCGTTCTGCCACCGGGCGGTCAGCTCCGCCAACTTCTCCTTGTGGTCGGCCAGTTCGGCGCGCAGCTTCTCCAGCCGCTCCTTGGAGGCCTCGTCCTCCTCCTTCGACAGCGCCATCTCCTCGATCTCCAGCCGGCGCACCAGACGTTCGACCTCGTCGATCTCGACCGGACGCGAGTCGATCTCCATCCGCAGCCGGGAGGCGGCCTCGTCGACCAGGTCGATGGCCTTGTCCGGCAGGAACCGGGCGGTGATGTAGCGGTTCGACAACGTCGCCGCGGCCACCAGTGCCGAGTCGGTGATGCGCACACCGTGGTGCACCTCGTAGCGCTCCTTGAGGCCACGCAGGATGCCGATGGTGTCCTCCACCGACGGCTCGCCCACATAGACCTGCTGGAAGCGCCGCTCCAACGCGGCGTCCTTCTCGATGTACTTGCGGTACTCGTCGAGCGTGGTCGCACCGACCAGGCGCAGCTCACCGCGGGCCAGCATCGGCTTGATCATGTTGCCGGCGTCCATCGAACCGTCGCCGGTCGCGCCGGCGCCGACGATGGTGTGCAGCTCGTCGATGAACGTGATGATCTGCCCGGCCGAGTTCTTGATCTCGTCGAGCACGGCCTTGAGCCGTTCCTCGAACTCGCCGCGGTACTTCGAGCCGGCCACCATCGAACCCAGGTCCAGGGCGATGACGGTCTTGTCGCGCAGGCTCTCCGGCACGTCGCCGGCGACGATACGCTGGGCCAGCCCCTCCACGATCGCGGTCTTACCGACACCGGGTTCACCGATCAGCACCGGGTTGTTCTTGGTGCGGCGGCTCAGCACCTGGATCACCCGGCGGATCTCGTTGTCCCGTCCGATGACCGGGTCGAGCTTGCCCTCCCGGGCGCGGGCGGTCAGGTCGGTGGAGTATTTCTCCAGCGCCTGATAGGTGCCCTCCGGATCCGGGGTGGTGACGCGCGCGCTGCCGCGCACCTTGGCGAACGCCTCGCGCAGCGCCTGCGGCGTGGCGCCGTGGCCGTTGAGGATCTTGGCGACGTCCGAGTCGCCGCTGGCGAGCCCGACCAGCAGATGCTCGGTCGAGACGTACTCATCGGCCATCTCGGTGGCGAGCTGCTGAGCGGTGGTGATCGCGTTGAGCGAATCCCGCGACAGCTGCGGTTGTGATGCGCCACCGCTGATCTTGGGCTGCTGATCGAGTACGCGCTGCACTTCGGCGCGGATGGTCGCGGGCTCGACACCGACGGCCTCCAGCAGCGGCGCGGCAATACCATCGTGTTGGGTCAGCAATGCCATCAACAGGTGGGCGGGCTGAATCTGCGGGTGTCCGGCAGCCGTCGCCGCCTGAAGCGCCGCCGTCAGCGCCGCCTGGGTTTTGGTCGTCGGGTTGAAAGAGTCCACGACACCTCCGATCGTCAAATCACATGCTTCTCGCGGAGTTCAACGTCGTCAAGGTTGAGTCTGTTCCGCTCAAGTTATAAATTTTCGCCGATTTTCTCCGCGCCTGATCAGGGTTCCGTCCGCGGGAGCCACTGCGGTTCGGCCAACACTCGCCCCAGGACTCCGCGGTAGCGGAGTTGCCCCGCCGGCCACGGGTCAGCGAACCATCCGGAGAGCAAGTCCAGAATAGTCGCGTGCGCTGCCCGCCCGCCCGAAGCGGCAAACAGGAAATGGTGCCGATGACACCCTCCGGGGAGTGTCAGGGTCAGCAGAGCACGAATGGGCAGGAGCCGGTACTCGGGACTCTTCGATCTTTCGCCGAGGCCCTCGAAACCCCTCTCTCCGAGGTGGATACGGTCCGAGAGCACCACAATGTCATGTGGGATGTCATGTGAGATGTCATGTGGGATCTCCCCGAGACACCTCAGAATCACCTGCGCTGACATCGGGAAACTCGAATCGGCCGCCGCGGTTGCGCAGTGCCGACGGGCTACGGTCTAGTCATGTCGGAATGCGACATCGGTGATTTCGAGTTCGAGCGGAAGTTCTTCGTGCGCGAACTACCCGCCGTCGCCGCGTCGGATCCAGCGCCGAACCTGATCGTGCAGGCGTATCTGTTCGCGGCCGACGGCTACGCGGTGCGTATCCGGGTGCAGCAGCCCGCGCCCGGCCCGGGTGCCGGGGGCCTCGAGAATCTCGGCACCCAACGGGACGCCCTGCTGGGGCAGTCGCACGACGAGTCGATCGGCACCATGACGGCCAAGGGGCCCGCGGTCGGCGGCACCCGGTACGAGGCCGAACGCGACCTCGATCCGCTGGTGGCCGCGGAGATCGTCCGGCGCGCCGACCATGTGGTCGCCAAGGTGCGGTACTCCGTCTGGCTGGGCGAGGACGGCTGGATCATCGACCGCTTCCTCGGTGGGAACGCACCCCTGGTGCTCGCGGAGGTCGAACGGGGCGGCCCGGTGGTCGACCTCGCGATCCCCGCGTTCTGCGTGTCAGAAGTCTCCGAGGACGACCGGTTCCGCAACGAATACCTGGCCCATCACCCGTTCAGCACCTGGGCCGACACCTATCGCGACGAGCTCGACCGGCAGGGCCCGGTGTTCGTGGGTGACCTCGGGGAGAACCGCTTCGAGGACTGAGCACGCCCCCGCGGTGTCCATACCGGGCACAGCGATGCACGTCGTGCCACGTCCCGCCGCGTCCGAACCGGTGGTACCCCGCGAACGGGCCGCCCACCACGAGCCGGTCTGTTCTCGTCGGAGCGCCAGCTGCGACGCACCGCCGCCACGGGTGCGCCTGTGACGCCCCGGACCGGTTCGTGAATCCCGGCGTATCGGCGACGCGGGTAGATGCCGACGTTGGTGTGGGCGAGTTCGCGGCGCCCCCCCGACAGCGTCATCGCCATGGGCGCCCCCACCAGACGCCGCCACCCCGAATTGGTCTGCGCAGCTGACCGACGCGACCACCGGTCGCGAGTTCACGCCCCTCGCGGTTCCGCACCGCGCACGCCACATCGACATCCTTCGGACACGGAACCGGGCGCAGCAGCAACACCCGTCCGCCGAGCGGAAATCCGGACTCCGGCACCGCATCACCCGGTTCGGTCGCCGGTCTCGGTTCAGGAGTCCACTGCCGACCATCGACGTACCGGAGGTGGCCGGTCTGCCAAGGGTCCGGGAACCGCCCGGCGCCACGGGTTCCCGAGCTGTCGATGAGTCACCCCGCTGAACTGTCCGGCGAACCGCGCCGTCCGCCGGGGCACACCCCGCACGTGTCGAGCGTTCGCCCGCCGACGCATCCGTCTTCAGCGGCAGGGTCGTCAGCGGCAGGGTGAGCCGAGCAGAGTTCCGGACGCGACACCAGCGGACCGTGTTACCGTCAGCAAATCAAGGCGGATGGGAGAACATGAACCTCTGCGACGGTGTCGGGATCTGTCCGGCCACCCATGCCGCCGGGCCGGCCGACCCGGCGGGTAAGGGCCGATGACCGGAAGCTGGGCTTCGCTACTCACCGAACTCATCCCACTGGCCCTGGTCATCGCGCTGTCACCGCTGTCCATCATTCCCGGGGTGCTGGTCCTGCACACCCCGCGGCCCCGGCCGACCGGGCTGGCGTTCCTCCTGGGCTGGCTGATCGGGCTGGCGGTGCTGGCCGCGGCGTTCGTGGCGCTGTCCGGCCTGCTCGGCGGTGGCCTGGAGCATCCGCCGGGTTGGGCGTCGTGGCTGCGGGTGGTGATCGGCGCCCTGCTCATCGTGTTCGGCGGCTACCGGTGGGCGACGCGGCACCGGTCCACCGAGATGCCGCGGTGGATGCGTTCCCTGACGACGGCCAGCCCGCCCCGCGCGGCGATCACCGCGGCGGTTCTCACCGTCGCCAATCCCAAGGTGCTGTTCATCTGCGCCGCAGCGGGTCTGGCGATCGGCACCGCCGGGGTAGGTGTCGGCGCGTGGCCGGCCGTCCTCTACTACGTGCTGGTCGCCGGCAGCACCGTCGCGCTGCCGATCCTGGCCTATGCGCTGGCGCCGGACCGGCTCGGGCAGCCGTTGGAACGGCTCCGCGAGTGGATGGAGCGCCAGCACGGTGCGCTGGTGGCGGCCATCCTGGTGGTCATCGGTCTGATGGTGCTGTTCAAGGGAATTCACGCGCTGTAGCGGGCATCACGAGCCCGCCGTCAGGGACGACGGAAGGCCCAGCTCGTCGGCGTCGGCGGTGAGATAGCGGTTCACCGTGGGGGCGAGCATCCGCACCACCTCCTCGGTGGACAGCTCCGCCAGCGGCGGCACCCGCATGATGTAGCGCAACATGGCGGTGCCCACCAGGCCGGTGGCCGCCAGCTCGGCACGCAGCCTCGCCTGCTCCCCACCGCCGAGCACCCCGGACACCGCGGTCAGCAGGTACTCGCGCAGGAACGAGCGGAAGGCCTCCCGCGCATCCGTGTTGGAGGTCGCGGACTGCAGCATCGCCCGGATCGTCGGGCCGGTGTCGGGTGACTCCCAGATCTGCAGGTACACCCGCACCATCCGGGTGCCGACGTCCCCGTCGTCCCCGGTCATCGCGGCGACCAGCATCTCCGGATCCAGGATCAGCTCCAGCGACTCCCGGAACAGCTCGGCCTTGGAGCCGAACAGGTACAACACCATCGACGCGTCGACGTGCGCATCCCGGGCGATCGCGCGCAGGGTCGTCTTCTCGTAGCCGTCCTGCGCGAACCGCCGTTTGGCGGCCGCCAGCACCGTCTCCCGGGAGACCGGTTCGCCCTGGCGGCGGCCCCGTTTCCGGCCCCCGTTCCGGGACGAAGACGCAGGTGAAGGCATACCCGACGGTAACACTTTTCAATGTCTGTTGAAATCCCGGACCGGCAGGACTACGCTGCAACCATCGGAATTCAACGCGTGATGAAAAGAGTCCGGCCATGACCACCCAGTCCGCCCCGCCGAACGACCGATCCACCATCCGCCGCCACGAACCGCCCGCCGCGGTCCGCGCCACCGGGATCGTCGTCGTCCTCACCGTGGCGATCGCGATCATCGCGATCGCGTTCGCGTGGCCGGCCTCGCGATCCGCGCCCCGTGACCTGCCGATCGGGGTGGCCGCACCGCCCCCGGTCACCGCCCAGATCACCGCCCGGCTCGCCGAGCAGGCCCCCGACGCGTTCGACGTGCGCGCCTTCGACGACGACGCGGCCCTGCGTGCGGCGATCCGCGACCGCGAGGTGTACGGCGGGCTGTCCATCGGCGCCGGGCCGCCCACCCTGCTGATCGCCACCGGCGGCAGCCCCGCGGTCGCCCAACTGCTGACCCAGATGGCCGGTGGCGTCGCCGAACAGTCCGGGATGCCGCTGCGCACCGAGGATCTGGCGGCACCGCCGCCCGACGATCCGCGCGGGGTGGGACTGGCCGCCTCGGCGCTGCCCATCACCCTGGCGGGTCTGCTGCCGGCGATCGCGCTGGTGCTCGCGCTGCGGCGGGAGGTCTGGACCCGGTTCGCCGCGACAGTGGTGTTCGCCGCGCTGGCGGCATGGACCATCGCACTGCTGCTGCGCTTCGTGTTCGGATCCATCACGGACAACTTCTGGGGCGTCACCGCCGGTCTCACCCTGGGCATCCTCGCCGCCGGGCTGACCGTCCTGGGCCTGGGCTCGGTGTTCGGCAGGGCGGGGCTGGCCATCGGCGCGCTGCTGGCGATCCTGCTCGGCAACCCGCTGTCCGGTCTGAACGCCGCACCGGAACTCCTGCCCCGAGGCTGGGGCCAACTCGGGCAGCTGCTGCCGCAGGGCGGCAACGCCACCCTGCTGAGGTCGACGGCCTACTTCGACGGCGCCGGCGCGACCACCGCGATCTGGGTGCTGGTCTGCTGGGTCTTGGTCGGCACCGCCCTGATCGCCGTCGCCGCACTGCGGCAGCGCCGCACCGCGGAGCCGCACCCAGCGGAAATGCATTGATCCGCACTTCACATACACTCGAACGGCGTGGGACTGGACGATGGTGAGTCACTGCGCACCCTGCGCGCTGCCGTCGACCCCGCGAACGGATCCGATGAGCTGATCCGCACCTTCTACACCCGATGGTTCGCGGCCGACCTGTCCGCACGTGACCTGTTCCCGCCCGACATGGCGGCTCAACGCGCGGCGTTCGCCGAAGTGCTGACCTGGCTGCTGGGCGAACTCATCGCCCAGCGCGCCCACGAGCCGGTGGCCTTCCTCGCCCAGCTCGGTCGCGATCACCGCAAATACGGTGTCACCCAAGCGCATTACGACACCATGCACGAGGCCCTGTACACCACCCTGCGCGACCATCTCAACGATCGGTGGACCGACCGGCTGGCCGAGGCGGCCCACGACGCGGTCACGTTGTTCACCGGGGTGATGCGCGGAGCGGCCGAGGCCGAGCAGGGCCCGCCGTACTGCGACGGCACCGTGGTGGAGCATCTGCGGGTCGGCCGCGACGTGTCGGTGGTGCGGCTGCAGTTGGACCGGCCGCTGTTCTACCACCCCGGCCAGTATGTGACGGTGCAGGTGCCGCAGTGGCCGCGCCGGTGGCGGTATCTGAGCCCGGCCATTCCCGCCGACCGCAGCGGCGCCATCGAATTCCACATCCGTTCGGTGATCGGCGGCATGGTCAGCACCGCGATCGTGAACGAGACGCGTCCAGGGGACCGGTGGCGGATCTCCCATCCCCACGGCAGTCTGCACATCGACCGCGACGGCGGGGACGTGCTCATGGTGGCCGGCAGCACCGGGCTGGCGCCGCTGCGCACCCTGATCATGGACCTCACCCGGTTCGGCGTGAACCCGCGGGTGCACCTGTTCTTCGGCGCCCGCTATCCGTGCGATCTGTACGACCTCAAGACGCTGTGGCAGATCGCCTCGACCAACCCCTGGCTGTCGGTGACCCCGGTGTCGGAGTACTCCGTGGATCCGCCCTGGGCGTCGGAGTATCCGGATGTGCAGCCGCCCCGCGGATTACACGTCCGCCAGACCGGGCTGCTGCCCGAGGTGGTGACCCGCTACGGCGCGTGGAGCGACCGGCAGATCCTGATCTGCGGCAGCCCCGAGATGGTGCAGGCGACCAAGGCCGCGCTCATCGCCAAAGGCGCTCCGCCCGAACGGATTCAACACGACCCGCTGAGCTACTGACGCCGGCGGCGGCCGGGACGGCCCGCAGAGACGGTGCGGGGGAGAAGACTCACGTCTTCTCCCCCGACCTGCGCGGCTTCCAGAGCACCACCGCGGTGCTCTTCGGCACCACCGCGAGTTCGCGGCGCGGCACCGACCGCATCTGCTCGAGTTCCTGCGTCAACTCCTTCACCCGCGCCTGCAACTGCTCGACCTGATTGGTCAGCTCGATGATGCGCTTGATCCCGGCCAGGTTGACCCCCTCGTCCTGCGACAGCCGCTGCACCTCGCGGAGCAGCTCGACGTCGCGCCACGAGTAGCGTCGCCCACCGCCGGGACTGCGCTTCGGACGGACCAGTCCCAACCGGTCATAAGTGCGCAGGGTCTGCGCATGCATCCCGGCGAGTTCGGCGGCGACCGAGATCATGAAGGTGCGGGTGTCGTCGTTGGACCGTTTGGACCGGCTCACCCACCTTCACCTCGCTTCATGGTCACTGCGCGCCCGCCCATCCCGCCCGGGGATCGAAGCCACTGGCCCGCTCGGCCTCGGCGTAGGCCTTCAACGCCTCCAGGGCTTCGCCCTCCAGGTTGGGCGGCACCGCCACCTTCACCGTCACCAGGAGATCACCCGCGGTGCCGTCGCGCCGGGGCACACCCCGGCCACGCACCCGCAGGATGCGGCCGTCGGCGGTGCCCTTGGGGATCTTCACCCGCACCCGGCCGTCCAGCGTCGGCACCGAGATCGTCGCACCCAGGGCCAGTTCGGCAAAGCTGACCGGCACGGTGACGGTCAGGTCGTCGCCGTCCCGGCCGAACACCTTGTCCGGCCTCACGTGCACGGTGACGTAGAGGTCACCCGACGGCGCACCGCGCAGACCGGCCTCGCCCTGCCCGGGCAGCCGGATCCGCTGACCGTCCTCCACCCCCGGCGGGATCCGCACGTTGATGGTCCGCGACCGGGTGGTCACGCCGGTGCCTTTGCACTCCTGACACGGGTGCTCGATGATCGAGCCGCTGCCCCGGCAGGCGGTGCATGGTTCGGAGAACCCGAAGGCACCCTGGTTGCGGCTGATCACCCCGGCGCCGTTGCAGTTCGGGCACACCTTCGGGCTGGTGCCCGGGCGGGCGCCACTGCCGTGGCAGTTGGTGCACGGCGCCGGACTGGTCAACCGCAATGGCATCGCCACACCCTGGGCGGCTTCCCGGAACGAGAGTTCGATCTCGGTTTCCAGGTCGTTGCCGCGCCGCGGCCGGCTCGCCCGAGGCGAGCCGGCCCGCCCGAACAGACCGCCGAACAGGTCGCCGATGTTCGCCCCGCCGGTCTGGCCGGCCGCGTCGAACAGGTCGTTCAGGTTGAACTCGACACCGTCACCGAACCGGCCGGCGCCGTACCCGTTGGCGAACCGGCGACCGAACCCGCCGCCCGCGAACAGGCGGCGGGTCTCGTCGTACTCCTTGCGTTTGACCGGGTCGGTCAGCACCTCCTTGGCCTCGGAGACCGCCTTGTAGCGCTCCTCGGCCTGCGGATTGTTCGGGTTGCGGTCAGGGTGCAACTCGGCGAGCAGCCGACGGGCCGCCCGCTTGATCTCATCCTGGCTGGCATCGGAGGAGACGCCGAGCTCCTTGTAGAAGTCCTTCTCGACCCATTCACGTTGAGCCATGTCGCGTCACCTCCTCACCTTCCACTCTCAGTCGTTGTTGGACTCTGTTGTGTCTGATTCTGCTGCCTGTCCATCCGCGGCACCGTCGTTATCGGGTGTGTCGCCGCCAGGCTCGGTGTCCACCACCGCGACCATCGCGTGCCGGATCACCATGTCGCCGACCTTGTAGCCGCGCCGCAGCACGGTGCCGATGATCGGGTGACCACCGTTGCCCTCATGCTGCACGGCCTCGTGCAACTCCGGATCGAAATCCTCGCCCTCGGCACCGAAACTCGAAAGCCCCAGCGACTCAAGGGTGTTCACCAGCTTGTCGGCGAATGCCTTGAGCGGCCCGGCTTCCAGGTCGCCATGACGGCGGGCGTGGTCGAGGTCGTCGAGGATCGGCAACAGCTCGCCGATCACCGACGCCTTGGTGCGTTCGGCCACGGCCTGCTGGTCACGCAGCGTGCGCTTGCGGTAATTGGCGAAATCGGCCTGCACCCGCTGCAGGTCGGCGAGGAGTTCGGCGGCCCTCTCGGCCTCGCCCGACTTCTCGGCCTGCTCGGCCTTGGCGGCGGACGGGTCGGCGGGGGCCGACCCCGGCGCCGGCCCGCTAGGGGCCGCGCCGGAGTCGACATCCCGCTTCTGACCGGTCACCGGATCGATACGCCGCTTGTCGGTGACAGTCACCGGCTCGTGCGAATCGTTTCCCGTCACTTGTTCTCCCGCTCCTCGTCAACCACTTCGGCGTCCACCACGTCGTCGGCGCCGCCGCCGGCCGGACCGGCCTCACCGTCACCGGCCGCCTGGGCGGCCTGGGTGGCCTCGTAGATGGCCTGGCCGAGAGCCTGCGACTCCTGGCCCAACTTCTCCATGGCCGACTTGATGGCGCCGATGTCGGTGCCGTTCAGCGCGGTCTTGGCGTCGTTGATGGCCGCCTCGACCTTGTTGAGCGTCTCCTCGGGGACCTTCGAGCCGCCCTCGGCCTCACGCTGCTCCTTGACGAACTTCTCCGTCTGGTAGACCAGCGTCTCGGCCTGGTTGCGGACCTCGGCCTCCTCGCGGCGCCGGCGGTCCTCCTCGGCGTGCGCCTCGGCATCCTTGATCATCCGCTCGATCTCCTCCTGGGACAGGCCGGAGCCCTCCTGGATGCGGATGGTGTTCTCCTTGCCGGTGCCCTTGTCCTTCGCGGTGACGTGCACGATGCCGTTGGCGTCGATGTCGAACGTCACCTCGATCTGGGGCACCCCGCGCGGAGCCGGCGGGATACCGGTCAGCTCGAAGCTGCCGAGCAGCTTGTTGTGCGCCGCGATCTCACGCTCACCCTGGTAGACCTGGATCTGCACCGACGGCTGGTTGTCCTCGGCCGTGGTGAAGACCTCCGACCGCTTGGTCGGGATCGTGGTGTTGCGCTCGATCAGCTTGGTCATCACGCCGCCCTTGGTCTCGATACCCAGCGACAGCGGGGTGACGTCGAGCAGCAGGACGTCCTTGACCTCGCCCTTGAGCACACCGGCCTGCAGCGCCGCACCGACGGCGACCACCTCGTCCGGGTTGACGCCCTTGTTCGGTTCCTTGCCGCCGGTCAGCTCCTTGACCAGGTCGGAGACCGCGGGCATCCGGGTCGAACCGCCGACCAGCACCACGTGGTCGATATCGGACACCGAGATGCCGGCGTCCTTGATGACCTGCTGGAACGGCTTGCGGGTGCGGTCCAGCAGATCCTGGGTGATGCGCTGGAACTCGGCCCGGGTCAGCTGCTCGTCGAGGAACAGCGGGTTCTTGTCCGCGTCGACGGTGATGTAGGGCAGGTTGATCGACGTCTGCTGGCTGGCGCTCAGCTCGATCTTGGCCTTCTCGGCCGCCTCACGCAGCCGCTGCATCGCCATCTTGTCCTTGGTCAGGTCGATGCCGGTGCTCTGCTTGAACTTGTCGACCAGCCATTCGACGATCCGGTCGTCCCAGTCGTCACCACCGAGGTGGTTGTCACCGCTGGTGGCACGGACCTCGACGACGCCGTCACCGATCTCCAGCAGCGAGACGTCGAAGGTGCCGCCACCGAGGTCGAAGACCAGGATGGTCTGTTCCTTCTCACCCTTGTCCAGCCCGTAGGCCAGGGCCGCCGCGGTGGGCTCGTTGACGATGCGCAGCACGTTCATGCCCGCGATCTGCCCGGCCTCCTTGGTGGCCTGGCGCTGGGCGTCGTTGAAGTACGCCGGCACGGTGATGACCGCGTCGGTGATGTCCTCACCGAGATAGGCCTCGGCGTCCCGCTTGAGCTTCATCAACACCCGCGCACTGATCTCCTGCGGGGTGTACTTCTTTCCGTCGATGTCGATGGTCCAGTCGCTGCCCATGTGGCGCTTGACCGAACGGACCGTCCGATCGACGTTGGTCACCGCCTGGTTCTTGGCGGGCTGACCGACCAACACCTCGCCGTTGCGCGCGAACGCGACCACCGACGGGGTGGTGCGCGCCCCCTCCGAGTTGGCGACGACGACCGGGTCGCCGCCCTCGAGTACCGCGACCACGGAGTTGGTGGTCCCGAGGTCGATTCCGACCGCACGAGCCATAGTTGCTACCTCCCGATGAACATTGCTAGATCTGAGTGCACCTCACTCAAGCTTCCTCCCGTGGCCGTCCAGGTGTCAAGCCAGACTTGAGTGTGATCAACTCAACTTGCTACCTGTAACGGGGCTCCGGGATCGTTTGTTCCCGCCCTCGCGCGCCCGGCGGCAGCGTCGGCGCCATGTGCCGGTACCGCGGCTGCCGCGACCCCGCTGCCGCGGGACCACACCGCCCGAACGCGTTGACCCAGCACCCCGGCCGCGATGCCGTGCGCACCGTCGACCGGTCTGACCTCGACGAAGCCGCACGGATGCGCGACGGGTGGCGCTGCGGTGACGACGCGCCGGCGCGGCGAGGTGAGCGACCTGTTCGCGGTCACGGCCCGCTGCTCCGGGAACACCGCGAACTCGCCGACCTGCCGCCACCGTGAATCTCGCCACAGCCGACGGTCGGCGAGCAGTCCACGGCGCGATCGACGGGCTCTTTCGGACACACCCGCAGGGCAGACAAGCCGTTCCCGGCCGCCCGTTCCTGGCCGCGTCGCCCCCTCCCGACGGGGAGGGATCACGCGGCCACGGCTGCCGGGCGGACCCGGTAGCGCCGCATCACCGCCTTCTCGATCTCCACCGCGACGAACACCAGCGCGCCGGCGGCGGCGACCTTGACCCAGTCCGACCACCCCAGCGGCGCCGACCCGAAGATCCAGTTCATGAACGGCGCGTAGGTGAACAGCGCCGTCAACCCGACGCAGGCCGCGACGGTGGCCAGCGCGACCCGGTTGCCCAACAGCCCGGCTCGGTTGAGCACCGGTTCGGTCAGATAACGGTTGTTGAGCAGATAGAACATCTCGGCCGCCACGATCGCGTTGACGGCCATGGTGCGGGCCGTCTCGATGCTGGTGCCGAGTTCGAGCTCCCACAGGAACATCGCCAACGCGCCGGCCGCCATCAGCACCGACACCAGCACCACCCGCCAGACGAAATGACCGGACAACAGACTCTCCCGGGGCGGGCGGGGTTTGCGGTCCATCACGCCGCGTTCGGCCGGTTCGAACGCCAGCGCCAGCCCGAGCGTGGCCGAGGTGACCAGGTTGATCCACAACACCTGCGCCGGGGTGAGCGGCAGGGTGAGCTGGAACAGGATCGCCGCGATCACCACCAGCGCCTCACCGCCGTTGGTGGGCAGCATGAACATGATGAACTTGCGGATGTTGTCGTAGACGGTGCGGCCTTCGGCGACCGCGGCGGCGATGGTCGCGAAATTGTCGTCGGCCAGCACCATGTCCGCCGACTCCTTGGCCGCCTCGGTGCCCCGCTTGCCCATCGCCACCCCGATGTCGGCGCGTTTGAGGGCGGGAGCGTCGTTGACGCCGTCGCCGGTCATCGCGACGATCTCACCTTCGGCCTGCAACGCGCGCACCAGGCGCAGTTTGTGTTCGGGGGACGCGCGGGCGAACACATCGCGGTCGCGGGCGATCACCCGCAGATCCGCATCGTCGATCTCGGCGATCTGCGCCCCGGTGACCGCGGGTTTACCACCGCCGATGCCGAGCTGGGCCCCGATCTCGCGGGCGGTGCCGGCGTGGTCGCCGGTGATCATCGTGACCCGGATACCGGCCCGGTGGCATTCGCGCACCGCGGTGATCGCCTCCGGCCGCAGCGGATCGATGATGCCGACCAACCCGAGCAGGGTGAAGCCGCCCTCGAGGTCGGCCAGGGTCAGCGCGCCGGGGGTCTGCGGGTGGCCGCGCCGCTGCGCCAGCGCCAGCACCCGCAGCCCGCGGTCGGCGGTCTCGGCGGCGACGCGGTGCCAGTACGCCGGGTCGACAGGTTGTTCGCCGCGGCTGTCCAGCTGCCGATCGCACAGCTCGACCACCCGTTCCGGCGCCCCCTTGACGAGCACCAGCGGTTCGGCGTCCGCCCCGGCCTCCTTGTCGACGTGCAGGGTGCCCATCATCCGGAGTTCGGATTCGAACGGCACCGAATCCACTCGCGGCCATCGTGATTCGAGCTCGTCGTGGATGAGGCCGAGTTTGTGTCCCAACACCAGCAACGCCGCCTCGGTGGGGTCGCCGCTGATCGTCCAGTCCTCGCCCTCGCGGTGCAATCTGGAGTCGTTGCACAACACGCCGGCCCGCACCAGGGCCACCAGCGCCGGGTACCGGCCCGGGTCGACCACCCGCCCGTCGACGGTGACGTCACCGACCGGTGTGTAACCGACGCCGCCCACGTCGAATTCGTGGCCACCGCAGAGCACCCGCTGCACGGTCATCTCGTTGGTGGTCAGGGTGCCGGTCTTGTCCGAGCAGATCACCGTGACCGAGCCGAGGGTCTCCACCGCGGGCAGCCGGCGCACGATGGCGTTGCGTCGCGACATCTTCTGCACGCCGATCGCCATCGTCACGGTCAGGATCGCCGGCAGCCCTTCGGGAATCGCCGAGGCGGTGAGCGCGACGACCATCATGAACATCTCGGACGGGTCGTGTCCGCGCACCAGCACACCGAGGACGTAGGTGGCGGCCGATGCCAGCAGGATCACCGCCGCCAGCGCCTTGGCGAACCGGGCGATCTGGCGTTGCATCCGGGTCTCGGTCGCCGCGATGTCGGCCAGCATGCGGTTGATGCGCCCCAGTTCGGTGGCGGTTCCGGTGCCGACCACCACCCCGGTGCCCTGACCGTGCACGATCACCGTCCCGGAGTACGCCATGCCGACGCGGTCGCCGACCGGGGCGTCCGCGCCGACGGCGGCCGGGGTCTTCTCCACCGGCACCGATTCGCCCGTCAGCGCGGATTCGTCGGCGAGCAACCCGTCCGCGGTGAGCAGCCGGACGTCGGCGGGGACCCGGTCACCGGAGACCAGCCGCACCACATCACCGGGCACGACGTCCACCGCGTCGATGTCGACCGGTCGCCCGCCGCGGATCACCGTGGCCCGCGGCGACAGCAATGCGCGGATGGCATCCAGCGCCGACTCGGCCTTGCCCTCCTGGACGAACGCGATGACCGCGTTGACGATGACGGCGCCCAGCAGCACGCCGGTGTCCACCCAGTGCCCGAGGAACGCGGTGATCACCGCCGCGATGGTCATGATGTAGAGCAGCACGTTGTGGAACTGCTTGATGAACCGCACCACCGGGTGGGTCTTACGGGACGCGGTCAGCTGATTGGGGCCGTACCGGGCCCGGCGGCGGCGCGCCTGCTCGTCGGTCAAGCCGTCGGCGTCGCAGCCGAGTTCGGCCAGCACCGCATCGGTGCTCAGCGCGTGCCAGGGCCGGTCGAAGTCGATCGCCGGCGGCAGGTCGGCGGCAACGGATTGCGCGTCCATCACCACCCCCTCCCGCCGGCGCGTGATCGATGACAACGTCAACGAAACCAGACGAGACCAAGGCTAATTTGACAGCCGGGAATGCGCGCCCCCTGCGAGTCACTCACGTCACCTGAGTCACATTTGCGTACGGTAGGTGGGTGCGGAGATTCGTCGGACCGGTCGGCGCGGTGGTGCTCGGCGTCACCGCGCTGATCGCCGTGCTGATCACAGTGGGGGTCGCCGGATGTTCCCGTACCACCGAGGGCAGCCCGGTGGGCACCGGGCCGACGGGCGAGGAACCGACGTTCCCGACTCCCCGGCCGACCCGGACCACCCCTCCCACGACGACTCCCCCGCCGGACACCGGCACCGCGACGCCGTCACCGCGCGGTGAGGTGCTCCGCCCGCAGAACGGATATGTGTTCATCGAGACGAAATCCGGTCAGACCCGCTGTCAGTTGAGCGCCGATGAGGTGGGTTGCGAGGCGCCGTTCCACGACCCGCCGGAGGTGGACGGCGTGCCGGCCAACGGGGTGAACATCACCGCCGACGGAGCGGTGCGCTGGGTGGTGGGCAACCTCGGTGCGATCCCGGCGGTCACCCTCGACTACCGCACCTACTCCGCGCTGGGCTGGACGATCGAGGCCACCCGCGACGGCACCCGTTTCACCAACGACCGGACCGGGCATGGAATGTTCGTCGCCGTCGAGGGTGTCGAGACGTTCTGACGATCTGATCCCCCGACCCGACCAGGGAGGAGACGCCGATGAACGTCGCCCAGAAGGAGCGCGCCGCACTCGTCGAGACGTTGCGCGCCGTGGGGCCCGACGCGCCGACGCTGTGCGGTGACTGGACCACCCGGGACCTGGCCGCGCACCTGGTCATCCGGGAACGCCGCCCGGACGCGGCGGCCGGGATCCTGGCCGCGCCGCTGAGCGGCTACACCGCCAAGGTCCAGAATCAGGTGGCGCAGAACACCGGATGGGACGAACTGCTCGACAAGATCGCGTCCGGGCCGCCGCTGCTCTCGGCGTTCAAGGTGCTCGACCGCTGGGTGAACGTCGCCGAGATGTTCATCCACCACGAGGACGTCCGGCGGGCCGGCCCGGACTGGGACATCCGGGAGCTCGACGACGACGTCACCGCGGCGCTGCGGCGGCCCGTCGCGCTGATGGCGCGGATGACGCTCGCCAGGGCGCCGGCCCGGGTGACGCTGCGGACCAGCGACAACCAGACGCTCGCGACGGTGGGCAAGGGCCCGGAGGTGACCGTCACCGGCGACCCGGGTGAACTGCTGATGTTCGTCAGCGGGCGGGACGCCGCCCGGGTGGCGTTCTCCGGCGACGACCAGTCGTTCGCTGCGGTCCGCCGAGCGCGACGCGGCCTCTGAGCGGCTCGTGACCGGCGCCGGCCGGTGACGACAACTAGAGTTGCCGGCATGGACTTTCGGGTGTTTGTCGAACCTCAGCAGGGCGGTACCTACGCCGATCAACTCGCGGTCGCCCGCGCCGCCGAGGATCTCGGGTACTCGGCGTTCTTCCGGTCCGATCACTATCTGGCGATGAGCGGTGACGGGCTGCCCGGCCCCACCGACTCGTGGGTGACGCTGGCCGGTATCGCCCGGGAGACCACATCGATCCGGCTCGGCACCCTGGTCACCTCCGCCACCTTCCGCTATCCCGGGCCGCTGGCCATCTCCGTCGCCCAGGTCGACGAGATGAGCGGTGGCCGAGTGGAATTCGGCCTGGGCAGCGGCTGGTTCGAGCCGGAGCATCAGGCGTATGCGATTCCGTTCCCGCCGCTGGGCGAACGGTTCGACCGGCTCACCGAACAGTTGGAGATCATCACCGGGCTGTGGACCACCCCGTCCGGGGAGAAGTACGACTTCACCGGCAAGCACTACACCGTGGTGGACTCGCCCGGCCTGCCCAAACCCGTGCAGGACCCGTACCCGCCGATCATCATCGGCGGTCAGGGGCCGAAACGGACACCGGCGCTGGCGGCCCGCTTCGCCAACGAGTTCAACATCCCGTTCGTGCGGCTCGACGCGCTCAAAGCCCAGTTCGAACGGGTGGCCGCGGCGGTCGCCGAGGCGGGCCGCGAACCCGATTCGATGACCTACTCGGCGGCGTTCGTGCTGTGCGCGGGACGCGATGACGCCGAGATCGCCCGGCGGGCGGCGGCGATCAACCGCGAAGTCGATGAGCTGCGGAGCAATTCGCCGGTCGTCGGCACCCCGGCCGAAATCGTCGACCGGCTCGGCCCGTTCATCGAGGCCGGGGTGCAGCGGGTGTATCTGCAGTTGCTGGACATGTCCGATCTGGACCACCTGGAGCTGATCGCCACGCAGGTGGTTCCCCAGCTGCGCTGATCGCCCTACTATCAGTGGCCGTGTCGAGACCTCCTGAGGACCCGAGTAACTATTCCGACAGCGAACCGACGGCCTACAGCGACTACACCGCCGGCGGCTCCGGCGGCTACGTCCCCGGGTACGGCGGCGGTGAGTACGGTGGACCGCCCGGTCCGCCGGAGGAGCCGCCGGTGCCGTGGTACCGCAAACCGGCCGCGCTGGTCGCGTTCGGCGCCCTCGGCGCGGTGCTGCTCGGGTTGATCGTGTTCGCGCTGATCCGTCTGACGTCCGGTGACGACGCGTCGTCCGAGACCGCCACGACGACGACCACCACGACCACCACCACGGGCGCGCCGGTGGCGCCGCCTCCGGCGACGGTGACCCAGACCGTGCCGCCGGCGACGACCACACCGGCCGAGGAGCCGTCCCCACCGCCGACCACGACGCAGACGCCGACCACGACCACCACGACCACGACGACGACCACCACCGAGTCGCCGACGACCACCACGACCACCGAAACCGTCACGCAGACCGAGACGGAGACGCAGACCGTGACGGCCCCGCCGGACGAGGGCGAATAGTCGGACGACAGCCCACCTCTGCGGCCATGGCGGATGAGCGCGAGAGCGCCACGCCGTGGCCGCAGAGTCGTGTCAGGGCCGAAACCACGGGGTGAGTGGCGTCACTCCGCCGTCGGCTCCTCTTCCGGGTCCGGTTCGGGTTCGGGTTCGGGCTCGGGCTGGGGTTCGGGCTCGGGTTGCGGTGCCGGGTTCGCGGTGGGCGCCGCACTGGTCGGCGGGGGCTCGCTCGAGGGCGGGGGCTCGCTCGACGGTGGGCTCGACGGGGGCTCACTCGTCGGCGGGGGTGCGGGTGACGCCAGGGTCGGAACCGGCACCGGAATCACCACCGGGAACGGCACCACCCCGGGCGACGGCAGCGCCGCCGGCGGAGGCGGGGCGGCCGGTGCGGGAGCCGGTGGGGGTCCCGGATGCACACCGGCGGCCTTGGTGACGTTGCCCGCCGTGGGAGCTTCGGCTCGACCGGCGGGAACCGGGCCGACCGGGGCGCGATGGGCGGGGGCGGCAGCACCCGGACTCGTCGCCACGCGGGTCGAGGGCAGCGGCGCCGGGGCCGGCGCCCCGACTTCCGGTGCGGAAACGTCCCGAGCCGGCGCATCCGGGTCGGCGGGAGCCAGCGGCAACTCGACGGGCTGCGGGGCCACCGGTATCGACGCCGCGGAGTCCGCGGTGGACAACGCGCCGTCGTCCGACGTCAGGGCGAGGGTGACCGCGGCGGTGGCCACGACGCCGGCGGCCGCACCGGCCAGCACCCCGGGTCGCCGATACCACGGCGACGACGGTCCGGCGCTTCCCGCCGACGCCGAGCCGTCGGCCGCGAACTGCACGTCGGGCCGGGCGGCGGACTCGGTGAACACCAGCTCGGTGACCGGCTCCGGGGCCGGATCGGCTGCGCTCCAGGCCAGTTCGGTCGCGCCGTCGGCCTCCGGCCGAGGATGCGGGGCGATCGACGGTACCAGCACCGTCGCCGGCTCCCGCTCCCGGCTGCGCGCGGCGATCAGCCCGGCGCCGCTCGCAGCGACGGTCGCGGCGTCCACCGTCGTGGTGACCGGCAACCGCAACGTCTGCGAAAGCCACTCCGTCACCGCCGGAATGCGCGCACCTCCACCGATGGTGACGAGCGCGGCCACATCGGCCGGCGCTATCCGGTTGCGCTGCAGCACCTCCTGCACGGCAGCCAGCACACCGGAGAACGGGTGCCGCAGCAGCGACTCCAGTTCCGCGCGGGTGACCCGCAGCGTGGCCCCGTCCACCACGACACCGGTCGCGGTGTCGTGGGACAACCGCTCCTTGGCGGCTCGGCAGTCCTGCAGTAACCGGCCAAGTGCCGACACCGCGGCGGTGCGCGACGGATCACCACCCGCCCCGTCCAGCGCCTGGCCCAGCACATGGCGCAGCAGGGCCTGATCGATCAGCTCGCCGGAGAAGTCCGGTTGACGCACGGTCGCGTCGACGCGGCGGAACCCCGCGCCGGCATCGGCCAGCGTGACGCTCGTGCCCCGGGCGCCGAAATCACAGACCACGACCACACCTCGGGCCGGCAGTCCCGCCGCCCGCTGGACCGCCGTGAGCGCTGCGACATGATCCGGCACCACGATCGCGCCCGGCAGTTCGCGGCGCAGCGCCGCCACCGCGTGGGAAGGCCAGTACGCCGGGACCGCCACCCCCACCGCCTCCGGACAATGCCGGGTCGCGGCGCGGGTCAGACCGTCCAGCGCCGCGACGAGCAACCGCTCGCCACGGTGCAGAGATCCATCGGGAGCCACGACCGGCACCGGGTCGCCGACCCGATCGGTGAAATCGGTGAGCACCAGTCCCGGCTCGGTCAGGCGCGGGTTGTCCCCCGGAACCCCGACCTCCGGGGGTCGGTGCGCGAACAGGGTGACCACGCTTCGTCGCACCAGCGGACGCCGGCCCGAGGCGGCAGCGACCAGGTGCGCTGCTCCGACCGACAGCCCGAGCCAACCTCGCATACCCGATATGTCGCTCGGCGCGGCCGAAACGTTAAATCCGCCGTTCAACGGCTCACACCATTGCGCCGTTCAACGGCTCACACCATTGCGCCGTTCAACGGCGGCCGAGAGCGGCGTACTCCGCCACCAACGCCTCCGCGCTGCGCACCGCCGCCCGGCAGGCCCTGGTGGTGAACGGGTCGTTGAGCGGATGTTCGGCCCGGCGCCGCCAGCGCTGCGCCGCCGCGAACGCCGCCCGCGGCCCGTCGTACGGGGCGTCCGGGCTCAGGCCGAGCCGGCTGGCCGCATCGGTCCCCGACCCGCCGAGCAGCCGGCGCAGGGAGGCCATCTCCTCCTCGTTCAACGTCGTCGGCCGGGACCGCAGCTGGCTCAGCAGCCGCAGCTCCTCGAACGCGTGGGTGTCGGCCAGCAGCGGTTCGATGTCGGCCAGGATGTAGGGCGTCGCGTAGATCGGATGCCGCTGCACGAACTGCCGCAACGACAGCAGCGCGGTGTGCGCCTTGAGCAGGTCGCTGCGCTGCGCGAACTGCTGATCGATGACATCACGCAGGGCGATCAACCCGCTGCGTTCCAGCAGTTCGTCGGCCAGCGCCACCGAGTCCTTGATCCCGGCCCGCAGCACCGCGATCGAGATCCGGATGCCGAACATGCCGAACCGGTCCAGCAGCGCGGCCCGCGTCGCGGCGTCCACCGGCAGGTCGGCGTCCTCGCGGACGAACCGGTCCACGCTGAGCATCGCCTTCGTCAACACCGCCGGATCCACCCCGGCCAGCCGCTCCAGTGCCACGAACTCGCTCTGCCGCAGCGTGCGGGCGGTCAGCGCGAGCAGGCCGGACACCGGCACCACCGCCTGGCACACCCCGGTGCGTTCCAGCTCGTCGGTGAATCGTTTGGCGACGTCCTTGGCCGACAGCATCGCATCGATGCGTCCGGCGCCGATCTCGTCGGCCCGCGACGCCACCCCGATCACGCCGAGCGCCCCCGCCGAGCCGCCGACCAGATCGCCGATCTGTTTGAGCAGCGCGATGTCGGCGGCGTTCAACGTGCGCAGCAGAAACACCACGGCGTCGACCCGGGGCACCCCGTCCTCGGGCACCAGCAGCCGCAGCGTGCGTTCCGAGACGTCCCGGTTCAGCGACGAGGTGCCGGGGGTGTCGATGATCGTGTAGTCGATCAGTTCCGCGGCCGGCCACTCCACCTCGAGGTCGACGATGTCCTCGGGATCCAGGTTGGCGAAATCGAAGGTGAGGCCGCCGTTGCGGGTGATCGGCACATTGGAGCGTCGACCGCCGCGGTGATTCGCGGTGACCTTCGGGGTCGGACCGTGCCGGAACCAGGTGACGATGCGGGTGGCCTCGGTGGCGTCGGTGGGGGCGATGCTCTCCCCGACCAGGGCGTTGACCAGCGTCGATTTGCCGGCCTTGAGGGTACCGGCCAGCGCGACGCGGATGGGCTCGTTCAGCCTCGCCCCGATCCGCATCAGCTCGTTGTGCACGTCGGGGCGATCGCGGTAGGCGGCCTCGGCCCGGTAGGCCCGGATCGTGCCGCCCAAGATCGCGCGCACCCGGTCACTTGTGCTCACAACTATTCGAGCTTAGTGACCGGGCGACGGGTTCCCGTCCGTTCCGAATGTGCCCTGGCCGCCGCCGGTGTGCGCTGACGGAGCCGAAAGTGCACCGACGAAGGGAAATCGCCCGAATCCCCGCCGTTACCGCACAACGAGCGCAGCCACTGCACGCTCACCGCCAAGGCTGCACGCTCACCGCCTGGACTGCACAGTTCCCCTGAGACGGCCCCTGAGCGGCCCCCTGAGCGGGCTCACCCGCTCGACGTCGCCAGCCGTTCGGCGTGGTCGAGCACCTGGTTGAGGATGTTGAGCTGACGTTCCAGCTCCCGCACCCGGTTGTCGCGTTCGGTTTCCTCGAGTTTGGCCGCGGCGATCGCCGCCTGCAGCGACTCGTTGAGCGAGCGGGTGGTCTGATCGGCGATACCGCGGTAGTAGTCCCGCAGCATCCGCTGAATGCCCTTGAGCCGATCCCGCGACTCCTTCGACACCACGAACGCCACATCGTCGACGAACTTGCGGACGTTCATCTTGGCCTCGTTACGGATTCGCAGGATCCGGTTCTCCATCTCCTCCTTGTAGGTCTTGCGCCCCATCAGCAGCCCGGCGCCCAGCGACAGCGGGTTGAACATGCCCAGCCCGGCGAACGACGACAGCATGCCGAACATCAGCACCCCGCCGAACGACCCCCGCAATCCGGACACGGCACGGTCGCCGAATCGGATCGGCTTGGCCTCCAACTGGTTCAACGATTTCAGGTCACCCAGCTCGGCACCCATCTGGCGGGCGTCGATCTTGGGCATCGGCACCGCGTCCAGCCCGGCCTCGACGAAGGTGCGGGCCACCTCCCGGGCCAGCGCCTCGGCCCGCTGGTAGGCCCAGACGAAGTTGTCACCCACCGCGGTGGCCACCGCGTTCTCCAGTTCGGTGGCGATCTCCGCCCAGTGATTCGTCGGATCGCAGCTGTCGATCACCTGTTCGGTGTAGTTGGTGATGTTGCGGAACCGTTGCCGCAGATCGTGATCCACGTCGGCGGTGAGATCGGCGATGCCGTCGTTGAGAACCTGCTGCCACAGCGCGGTCTGCTGCAACGCGTCCTGGGCTTCCCGTTTGCGCCGCTCCAGCTCCTCGGTGAGCCGCTCCCGAGCCTCCGGATCGTTCAGCGACGACAACTCGGACTCGATCGAGAGCTTGAGATGTTCTGCGGCCGAATGGATATCGGACAGCACCTGGTCCCGGACCCGGATCTTGGCCCCGGACAGCACCTGCTCGCTGAGGAACTTCACGATGGCCGGGAAGTTCGACTCCTCGTTGAGTTCCTTGTCGTTGAGCTGGACCGCGTGGCTGCGCAGCACCGATGACGCCGGGACCATCGGCGTGGTGATCCCGGCCCGGCGCAGGTGTTCGGCGTTGGCCCGCATGATGTCCCGCCAGTGCGGGTACAGGTCGATCTTGGTCGCCACGATCAGCGCCAGCGGGCAGATCTCCAGGGCCTGACGGATGAACCGCATCTCCGGCTCGGTGAACTCCTGGCTGGTGTCGCTGATCATCAACAGCGCATCGGCGTCCGGCAGCAGACCCAGCGTCGCCGACAGATGCGGCTGACCGTGCCCGCCGACCCCCGGGGTGTCGACGAACGCCAGCCCACTCTTGAGGATCGGGCTGGGTGCGGTCACCTCGACGCGCAACACCTGCCGGCCGCGGGCCTGCGGCGCCCGGCGCAGATCGTTCTTCAGTTCGGTGGTGGGGATCTCGACGACCTCGGGTTCCGCGCCGTCGGGCTGGGCCACCACCAACCGGGCCGACGGTTGGTCACCGTAGGAGACCACGGTGGTCAGCACGGTGCTCTCGTCGTCACCGACCCGGGCCACCGGCATGTTCAGCAGCGCGTTGAGCAGCAGGCTCTTGCCCTGTTTGAGGTGGCCGGCGATGACCACCCGGATCTGAGGGTCGGTGATGCGGGCCTTGGCCCGTCGCAACCGCTCGGCCAGATCTCCGCGCTGGTTGAGTTCGGCGATCCGGCTGGTGTGGTCGATCAGTTCGACGATCACCGGCACCGGGTTCGCCGGCCCGCCCGCGGGAGCCCGACTCGCCGGCACCGGCTGCGGGCGGGGTTCGTTCGGTTGCGTCATGGTGCCCCTACGGTAAGCGCGCCGACCGGCGGGGACCAGGTCGTCCCCGCCGGTCGGGCGTTCTCGGTGGATTGTCGGTGGATCCAGGTCTCCCCAGGATCAGAAGGCGTCCAGACCCACCCCCGTGTTGGTGCTGCTGCTCGGCGCGATGTCGGTCAGCGCGTCCAGGGTGTTGCCCGACGCGAACCCGTTGCCCGAGGCCAGGGAGGTGTCGTTGTTCGACCCGATGTTGGTGTCGAAGCTCGACGAGTTGTCCTCGATGTCGTACGAGGTCTTGGTGTTGGTCTCCACCTGGGTGGACACGTTGGTCGAGCTGTCGGCCACGTTGCCGCTGCCCAGCCCGCCGCCGCGCACGTCGTACTGGTTGCCGCCGACCAGCGAGGTCCGGTCATCGTGGATGATGATCGAGCCGCCGCTGCCGCCGTCACCGCCGGACGCGTTCCCGCCGCCGATGCCGATGAGGCTGCCACCGCCGACGGCGCCGCCGCCGTTGCCACCGCTGGTGTCGACGTCGTTGAGCACAGGCGCGTCGTTGTCGGAGATCAGATCCCCGCCGGCCGACTTCGAGTTGTCCTCGATGTCGTTGTCCTTGCCGACGGCGACGTTGGAGCCCGGACCGGCCCAGATATCGCCGTTGTTGGTGGTGTTGCCGTCACCGAGGACCGCACCGTCACCGGAGACGATGTCGCCGTCGTTGTCACCGCCGACGACCACACCACCGTTGGTGGCGGTGTTGGTGGTCTTGTCGCCCAGCGTGATGTCGCCGAAGCCGAGGTTGAAACCACCCGTCTGGGCGTTGGCGCCGGCACTCTGGTCCGGGCTGAACACCTCCGGCTGGATGTGGTTGCGGCTCGCCACCTCGGTCTCCGGGGCGAAGGTGGGCTGCCAGCCCACCGAGGTCTGCGGCGAGAACGGCGAGGCGATGTTGTGGTGGTCGGCGACCGCCCGCTGCAGGCCGACGACCGGATCGCCGCCGCCGAGCAGAACCCCGGCGGGAGCCGCGCTGGCCGCCACCGATTGCAGTTGGGCCGCGGTCACGTTCTGCAGGCCGGCGTCGCGCATGGTGTTCTCCGGGTCGGCGATGAAACGGGCCGCCAGGGCCGGGCTGCGGAACAGGTCCAGGATGAAGTCGATCAGGGTGAGCATTGCACGTGCCTTTCTGTGCGCTTTCTGGTGTTCGGAGGAGGGGCGTGTCACCGGAACTCCGGCGATCTGACTCCACGTTATGGCCGCGCGGTCGCCCCGGAAACGGGGCCGCCGCCCATTTCCGGACGGCCCCATACGGGGGTTCGCGGGATACCCCAATAGGGGATTAGGGGGCCATCTGGGGGTCGTGGGCGGTCACCCGAAAATCGCCGCTGTCTACCCAGGTCAGAGCTGTCAGAAAGGGGTGTGACCGGTGCAGAGAACACGAACTGCGCGGTCGGGGTGACCGCGCAGTTCGGGTAACGGGATCAGTTGAAGAAGTCGAGGTTGGGGCCTGGATCGAACGGCTCCTGGTCGGCGCTGCTGCCGGAGCCCGACGGGTCTGAGACGATCCCCGTCCAGTCGTCGAGCGCCTCCGCGTCGACATGCTGGCCGGCATGCTCGTCGGCACTGTCGATGACCTGGTCGAGCTGCGGCGACAGATTCTCGTCGACCGGCAGTGTCGACGCCGCACCGCCCTGCCCGGGCTCCCCCGCGTCGATGACTCCGGCGTCGATCACCGGAGCGGACCAGGTGCCGTCGCCGATCACCGGTTCGGGCACCGTCGGTTCGGGGAGGGGCGCGGCGAATGCGTCGAACGCCGCGGTGGCGGCGCCGCTGGCCCACACATTGCCGGCCGCCTCGGTGCCCGGGTCGGCGCCACCGAACGGACCCACCCCGGCCGACCCGCCCATCGGCATGGATTCCGTCACCACCGGGATGAGATTGTCGACGTCCGCGCTGGTGACCCCGGTGAGGTTGGCCTCTGCGATGGCGCGGTCGGGGTCGGCTGCATAGCGTGCAGCGGCATCGGGATCCCGCACCAACGACATCACGAAGTCGAGAAGCGAGTTGGCCATCCGCACACCTGCCTTGTTTGCCCTCATCACCCCGACCAGGGGCAACCTGCGATGAGCCCGATGCTATCGACGCCGGCGCCCATTGGGATCGGTGCCGATCCCACCTCCACCCCCGCGCCGTTAGGGGATTGGCCATTAGGGGCTCGGCGCGCGTAGGGGGTTGGTCCGTGACGGTAGGGGTGTCGGCCGCTATCGTGAAACCGGCCCGCATCAGGAGCCGGACTGCACCGGATTGCAGGAGGTATGTATGACCGACCCGCTGGGCTTGTCGGTCGGGATGACGAACCTCGTGGCGGCACGCATCGGACAACCACCGGTTCTGCGGCGCGCCGTCCTGACGATGTTCGGCGACCGCCCTCCGGAAGTGGGGGTGCCGGACCCGGGTGCCGGCTCCGTCGACGGTCCCGCGCCCGGCCTCGGTGGCGGCATGGTGCTCAGCGGTTTCGTGGAGCGGGTCGGCGACCCGGTGCCGCTGGTGGCCGCCGACGGCACGGCGCACCGGGGCGAGCGGGTGCTGGTCGAGGCGCTCGACGCCATGGCCCGGCAGGTGGGCTACGGGGCACCGATCGCAGTCGCGATTCCGGCCCACTGGGGTCCGGGCACCGTCGGCGCGCTGCGCGGGGCGCTACGGGACAAACCCAGCCTGTGCCCCGACGGCCTCCCGCCGGCCCTGGTTCCGGATTCGGTGGCCGCGCTGGCGGCGCTGCAGGCCGCGCCGGGTCTCCCCGCCGAGGGGGTGATCGTGCTGTGCGACTTCGGCGGCACCGGCACCAGCATCTCGCTGGCCGATGCCGGGTCGAATCTCGACGCCATCGGCGACACCGTGCGCCACACCGAGTTCTCCGGCGACCTGATCGATCAGCTGCTGCTCGACCATGTCCTGGCCGGGGCGGCGGCCGATGCCGAAGCCGACCCGGCGGCCACCGCCGCGGTGGGGGCGCTGGCCCGGTTGCGGGAGGACTGCCGGCGGGCGAAGGAGCGGTTGTCCGCCGACACCGTCGCGGTGGTCCCGGTGGCGCTGCCGGCATTCCAGTCCGACGTCCGGGTGACCAGGCCCGAACTGGAACAGCTCATCGCCGGCCCGCTGGCCGGGGTGCTCAACGCGATCGATGACACGTTGCAGCGCAATCAGATTGCGCCACAGCGTGTGACCGCGGTGGCCACCGTCGGTGGCGGCGCCGCGATCCCGTTGATCACCCAGCGGCTGTCGGAGCGGTGGCGGGCGCCGGTCATCACCACACCGCAACCGCAGTTCAATGTGGCGGCCGGTGCGGCGCTGATCTCCGCCCGCGGCGGCGACGCCGATGCCCCGACCGGTCTGGCGCCGGCCGCCGATGTGCCGACCGCCATGTCCTCGGCGGCGTGGGCCGCGGGCGCGGCCGGCCTGGCAGCCTCCGAGTCGGCGTCCGACGGGGCGGCGTCGGCGACCTTCCGGGCGCTGGCCTGGTCGCAGGACGACTCGCCCGCCGAGGAACCGGTGCCCTACACCGGCGCCGATTACAGTGCGGGCGGCGCCGCGACCGGCGCCCGGCCCCCGGTCGACTTCACCGATGACACCGGCGGATACCAGGCCGAGCCCGCCCCGCTGCCCTGGTACAAGCGCCCGCCGGTGCTGTTCGCATTCGCCGCGGCGGCCGCGCTCGCGGCGATGGGCGGCCTGGCCTACACGCTGACCAGCGCGACGAGCGACTCCACGCCGGTCACCGAGACGGCCACCGAGTTCTCCGAACCCCCGCCCGGCGACGCTCCGCCCCCACCGAACACCCCGCAGACCGTGACGGTCACCGGCTCCGACGGCCGGCCCAGCACGAGCGTCATCCCGCCGCCTCCGCCGCCGCCGGAGTCCACCACGACCACGACCGAATCCCCGACGACGACCACCACGACCACCACGACCACCACGACGACGACCACCACCACGACGACCACGACGCAGCCGACCACCACCACCACGACGCGGACCACCACCAGTCCGCCACCCACGACCACCCAGCCGCCACCCACGACCACCCAGGCGCCGCCGCCGACCACGACGGTCGTCCCCGATCCGGGCGGGGGGGACGACTCCGGCGACACCGGTGGTGGCGGGGGTGGTGGCGGCGACGACATCTGACCCGCGACCGCACGATGACGAAGACTCCGGCGCCGGTCGAGTTGTCCGGAATACCTCCGGCAGCACGGGATTTCGTGGCAGCACTGGCGGCCGCGCCGACGACCCCGGTCAAGAAGATGGTGACCGGCGGGATCGGTACCGGGAAGAGCACGGTGCTCACCGCGGTCCGGGACATGCTGCGGGCCGCCGGCGTCGAGGTGATCACGTGGGCGCCCAAACCCGGCGACCCGGCCGGGACCGCGATCGTCGTCGACGATGTGCACCTGCTCGACGACGACGATCTGAGCCGGCTGACCGAACGGGTGACCGACACGGCCGCGACCGTGATCGTGGCCGCCGAGCCGCTGGCCCACCACGCCGGGCTGCGCGGCCTGACCACGGTGCTGGAGCGGGAGAATCCGCTGACGCGGTTGCGGCCGTTGACGCTGCCGGAGCTCACCGAGTCGGCCGCCACGATCCTGGGCGCCGGCCCCGCACCGGACGTGGTGCGGACCGTGCTCTCGGCCACCGCCGGACTGCCCTTTCTGGTGCGCCCGGCGCTGGCCGCGCTGGGCACCGCCACCGGGGAGCCGGTCGCCGCGGTCGTCACCCGCGCCGCCCGGGTCGCCCTCGTCGACCGGCTCCACCGGCTCGACGAACCGGTCCTCGACACGCTGTTGATCTGTTCGCTCAGTCCGGATCTCGGCCCCGACGATGTGGCGGCGGCGCTGAAGGTGTCCCCGGACACGGCCGCTGCCCTGGTGGACCGCGCCCGCGCCACCGGTCTGCTCGATCCGTCGTTGAGCGGCGGTTTCCTGCAGACGGTGCACCGCGGGGTGGCCCAGGTCAGCGGCGCCGCACGGCACCACGACATCGAGCTGGCACTGCTCGCCTCTCAGATCGAGATGTCCACCCTGTCAGCGGATCTGGCGCTGCGGATGGCCGAGCACGGGCTCCACGACGACCGGCTCGCCGAGGCGCTCGCCGACCTGGCCGCGCGCACCCGCGGACAACCGGCCCGGGCGGCACGGCTGTACCGGGCCGCCGCCGGGGCCGGGGCCACCGCACTGAGCGCACGCCTCGCCGATGCGCTGGCCTTGAGCGGCGACTGCACCACCGCCGCCCGACTCGCCGATGATCTGCTCACCTCCTCCGACCCGGCCGAACGGGCGGCCGGCGTCCGGATCGGCGCCAGCATCGCCGTCCACGACGGCAGCGCCGGGCAGGCCGCGGAGCTGTTCCGCTGGCTCGGCCCCTATCCGGATGCGTTCGTCAGCGCGGCCGGTGCGGTGGTGTCGATCGCCGCCGGGGATGCGGCCGCGGCGCGCGCCGCGCTCGGCGCCGAGAACGCCGGACCGCCGACCACGACCGCCCGCGCGGCGCGCAGCATCGCCGACGGCCTGCTGGCATCGCTGGACCAGCCGTATCCGAGCGCCGTGGCTCGGTTGAGCCAGGCGATCAGCGTGGCCGATCAGCAACCGCCCGGCGTCGCGCCGGACAGCCCGGCGGCGCTGGTCACCCTTGCCGCGCTGCACGGGGGAGACCCGGTGCGGGCGCGCAGTGTGATCAGCCGGGCGGTGCGCGCCGGCGCCCCGCCCCCACACCGATCCGGGACGACACCGGACCCGGGAACCGGGATCTCGGACGCCGCCTTCTTCGACCACCGGCACCGCCTGTTGCTCGGCTGGGTGCGGATGCTCGACGGGCAGTTGTCGGCGGCGGGCGCCGACGTCGCCCGGCTGCCGTTGGCCGACCTGCACCGCCGCGACGCGCTGTGGGCGGCCGCACTGCAGACCGCGATCGCCCGCCGCGGGGGTGACACCGGCGCCATGCAGAAGCACTGGTACACCGCGATGGAGGTGCTCGCCGAGTATTCCGTCGACCTGTTCTCGCTGTTGCCGCTCGGCGAGTTGTGGGTGGCGGCCGCGCGGATGCGGCAGATCGACCGGCTCCGGCACCCGCTCGACGAGGCGTTCGGGCTGCTCGACGCGCTCGGCAATCCGGTGCTGTGGTCGGTTCCGCTGCACTGGGCCGGGGTGCACGCCGGCATCCTGGCCAACGCGCCGGACGCGGTGGCGCCGCACGGTCAGGCGCTCACCGCGGCCAGCCGCGACGAGGCGGCCGACAGTGCGTTCGCCAAGGTGCTGGCCCACGCCGGGCGCACCTGGTTGCGGGTGCTGGCCAACCATGTCGAGGCCGACGAGGTGACCGCGGCCGCGCGGGCACTGTCGCAGGTCGGTTTGACCTGGGACGCCACCCGGTTGGCCGGTCAGGCCGCCCTGCACACCCCCGACAGCCGGGTGTCGGCGGCCATGCTGCAGTTGGCCCGCGACCTCAAGCAGACCGTGGACAACCAGGAACCGGCCGAGTCCGCCGACGCCCCCGAGGTCGCCCGGGCACCGCTGGCCGCCGCGGCGGCGGCGACCCGTCCGGCAGCGAAGCTGTCCGAACGGGAACGCGAGGTCGCCGAACTGCTCCTGCGCGGTCTGCCCTACCGGGAGATCGGCAACCAACTGTTCATCTCGGCCAAGACCGTCGAACACCACGTGGCGCGCATTCGGCGCCGGCTCGGCGCCGAATCCCGCTCGGAGATGCTGTCCATGCTGCGCGCGCTGCTGGAACCGGCGGGATCCGAGCCGACCTGACACGGTCGATGTCAGCCACCCGAACCGCCCCGACCGACGAGTCGATCACGGCCCCGCCGGGTATCCCCGCACGTGACTCGCGAGTGACTTAGGTAAGCCTTTGTAGCGGCGCCTGTCGCCGAGATGACACTATGAGCTGGCATCGAGCACATGTTACTGACCAGTAACAAGACGTAAGTTACCGACTGGTAACTTAACTAGCGGGAGGCATGCGGTGGATACGCAAATGCTGATCAGGCTCATCGTCGGGTTGTCGATGACCGCGATAGTGCTGGTCTTCGCCGCCCGGCGGGTGCTGTGGCTGACCAAGCTGATCCGCTCCGGCCAACCGGTCAACGAGTGGGCCGGCCGCACCGAGAACCTCGGTGCGCGTGTCCTCACGCAGGTCAAGGAGGTGTTCGGGCAGACCCGGCTGCTGCGCTGGTCGATCCCCGGCATCGCCCACTTCTTCACGATGTGGGGCTTCTTCATCCTGGCCACGGTCTACCTGGAGGCCTACGGGCTGCTGTTCGACCACGACTTCCACATCCCGATCATCGGTCGCTGGGATGTGCTGGGCTTCCTGCAGGACTTCTTCGCCGTCGCGGTACTGGTCGGCATCATCATCTTCGCGATCATCCGGGTGCTGCAGGAGCCGAAGGAGCACGGCCGTGCGTCCCGTTTCTACGGCTCGCACACCGGCGGCGCCTGGCTGATCCTGTTCATGATCTTCAACGTCATCTGGACCTACGCGCTGATCCGCGGCGCGGCGGTGAACACCAACGCGCTGCCGTACGGCAACGGCGCCTTCTTCTCCCAGCTGATGGGCGTGATCATGCGTCCGCTGGGGCCCGAGGTGAACGCCTGGGTCGAGACCATCGCCCTGCTGCTGCACATCGCGGTCATGCTGGTGTTCCTGCTGATCGTGCTGCACTCCAAGCACCTGCACATCGGCACCGCCCCCATCAACGTGCTGTTCAAGCGGATGCCGGACGGCCTGGGCCCGCTGCTGCCGATCGATTACCAGGGCAAGCCGATCGACTTCGAGGATCCGCCAGAGGACGCGGTGCTGGGCCGCGGCAAGATCGAGGACTTCACCTGGAAGGCCAACCTCGACTTCATCACCTGCACCGAGTGCGGCCGCTGCCAGTCGCAGTGCCCGGCCTGGAACACCGGTAAGCCGCTGTCGCCCAAGCTCGTCATCATGAACCTGCGCGACCACATGTTCGCGAAGGCGCCGTACCTCCTCGATGAGAAGCCGCGCCCGGAGGAGGGTTCGGTCGACTTCGCCGAACTGGGCGACAAGCTGCGGGGCCACGGCGTGCCCGAGGACGGCTTCGCCCGCATCGAGGGCTCCGGCCCGGAGCAGGCGCTGCGTCCGCTGGTGGGCACCGCGGAAGAGGGCGGTGTCATCGACCCGGATGTGTTGTGGTCCTGCACCACCTGTGGAGCGTGTGTGGAGCAGTGCCCGGTGGACATCGAGCACATCGACCACATCGTCGACATGCGCCGCTACCAGGTGATGATGGAGTCCGAGTTCCCGGGTGAGCTCGGCGTGCTGTTCAAGAACCTGGAGACCAAGGGCAACCCGTGGGGCCAGAACGCCAAGGACCGGACCAACTGGATCGATGAGGTCGACTTCGATGTGCCGGTCTACGGCAAGGATGTCGACAGCTTCGAGGGCTTCGAGTACCTGTTCTGGGTCGGCTGCGCCGGCGCCTATGAGGACCGCGCGAAGAAGACCACCAAGGCGGTCGCCGAACTGCTGGCCGCCGCCGGGGTGAAGTTCCTGGTGCTCGGCGAGGGCGAGACCTGTAACGGTGACTCGGCCCGCCGCTCCGGCAACGAGTTCCTGTTCCAGCAGCTGGCCGCGCAGAACGTGGAGACGCTCAACGAGCTGTTCGAGGGCGTCGAGCGGGTGGACCGCAAGATCATCACCACCTGCCCGCACTGCTTCAACACGCTGGGCCGGGAGTACCCGCAGGTCAACGGCAACTACACGGTGCTGCACCATACCCAGCTGCTCAACCGGCTGGTCCGGGACAAGAAGCTGATCCCGGTCAAGCCCGCCGACGGCGGTACGGAGATCACCTACCACGACCCGTGCTACCTGGGCCGGCACAACAAGGTCTACGAGGCGCCGCGCGAGCTGATCGGCGCTTCCGGGGTGAAGCTGACCGAGATGCCGCGGCACGCCGACCGGGGCCTGTGCTGCGGTGCGGGCGGTGCGCGGATGTGGATGGAAGAGCACATCGGCAAGCGCGTCAACACCGAGCGCACCGAGGAGGCCATGGACACCGCCTCCACGATCGCGACCGGCTGCCCGTTCTGCCGCGTGATGATCACCGACGGTGTCGACGAGGTCGCCGCCGCCCGTGAGGTGGAGAAGGCCGAGGTGCTCGACGTCGCTCAGCTGCTGCTGAACGCGCTCGACAAGAGCACCGTTACGCTGCCGGAGAAGGGCACCGCGGCCAAGGAGGCCGAGGAGCGGGCCGCCAAGCGGGCCGAGGCCGAACCCGCGGCCCCGCAGCCGGCGGCGCAGGCGGCCACCGCCACCGAGGCCCCCGCCGCGCCCGAGGCGGAGGCGAAGCCGGCACCGGCAGCGGCGCCGAAGCCGGTCAAGGGGCTCGGCATCGCCGGCGGCGCGAAGCGTCCGGGTGCGAAGAAGACGGCGGCGGCCGCGGCCGACGGCGAGAAGACGGGCGGCGCTCCGGCCGCCAAGGGGCTGAGCATCGCGGCGGGCGCCAAGCGGCCCGGCGCCAAGAAGACCGCACCGGCCGGCCAGGCCGACTCCGGCACCGCCGAGACCGAGACGCCGAAGCCCGAACCCGAGGTCAAGGGGCTGGGGATCGCCGCCGGGGCCCGTCGTCCCGGCGCCCGGAAGGCCACTTCCAAAGCCGACACCGCCAGAGCCGACACCGCCAAGGCCGACACCGCCGACACCGCGGCGGCCGAGACCCAGGCGCCGGCCCAGCCCGAACCCGAGGTAAAGGGGCTGGCCATCGCACCGGGTGCGCGCCGCCCGGGTGCCAAGAAGGCGCCGGCCACACCGGCACCCGCCCCGGCCGAGCCCGCTGCCCCGAAACAGCCGGAGGCATCGGACACGGCGGGACAGGCCGAGCAGGCCGGGTCCGCCGAGGAGAAGCCGCAACCTCCGGTCAAGGGGCTGGGTATCGCGAAGGGCGCCCGGCCACCCGGTAAGAAGCGCTGAGACCGAAAAGGGGCCGTCCCCGCCGGAGTATCCGGCGGGGACGGCTTTTCTCGTCGACCGGGTGCGGACTCAGCCGATGCGGCGGAGCTGGAAAGGCTGCTCGCTGATGTGGCCGCCCGGACAGCCGTAGTTGGAGTCGCTGGCGACGGTGCCCTGAAGGGTGATCGGGTCGAGCGAGATCGTGATGTAGGCGGGTGCGTAGCTGCCGTCGTCGCACACCGCGCCGTCCGGTTTGGTGACGATGAAGTGGTAGCGGCCACCGTGGTAGGTGGCGACCTTGGTCCAGCCCTGGTTGCTGGCTACGGTGGCCGTGCACCGGCCCTCCACACAGTTCGACGAGATCGTCCACACCATCTCGTCGTCGCCACCGACGAAAGTGCCGTTGAGCTGGGGTGGATCCGCCGCCGCCGGCCCGGCGAATCCCAGTCCGGCGGCCCCGAGAACGGTGGCTCCGGCGACTGCGGCGGCGCCCAGACCGCGTGTGAGCAACGTCATGGTCGGTGTGTGACGATCGATCATGACGGTCAAGCTAACAGTCGATTCGCGCACTATCCGGGATGCTGAGGGGGTTATGCGCATCGTGTCCTGCGAGTATCCTGCGAAGATCGGCCCAGAGGGAGAGTCCGACAGCAAAGTCGCTGTCATGGCGGGCCGGAAAATGCTTTGCACCGGGATGGAAGAATCGTCGACGTGACCTCGCACCAGCTGCCCGCTGAGAAGACGTGGCAGGGCTACAGCGCCCACGGCCCCCACGGCCATCCGTCGCGTCCGCGCACGTTCGCGCAGTCGTCCAAGTTGCAGGACGTGCTCTACGAGATCCGTGGGCCGGTACACGATCATGCGGCGCGGCTGGAGATGGAAGGGCACCGGATCCTCAAGCTCAACATCGGCAACCCGGCGCCGTTCGGGTTCGAGGCCCCCGATGTGATCATGCGCGACATCATCCAGGCGCTGCCGTACGCGCAGGGGTACTCGGACTCCAAGGGCATCCTGCCGGCCCGCCGTGCGGTGGTCACCCGTTACGAGCTGGTCGAGGGTTTCCCGCCGTTCGACGTCGACGACGTGTACCTGGGCAACGGGGCGTCCGAGCTGATCCAGATGACGCTGCAGGCGCTGCTGGACAACGGCGACCAGGTGCTGATCCCGGCGCCGGACTATCCGCTGTGGACGGCCTGCACCTCGCTGGCCGGCGGCACCCCGGTGCACTACCTGTGCGACGAGACCCAGGGCTGGAACCCCGACATCGAGGACCTGGAATCCAAGATCACCGAACGCACCAAGGCGATCGTGGTGATCAATCCGAACAACCCGACGGGCGCGGTGTACACCCGCGAAACCCTCGAGCAGATCGCCGAGCTGGCCCGCAGGCACCAGTTGCTGCTGCTGGCCGACGAGATCTACGACAAGATCCTCTACGACGACGCCAAGCACATCTCGATGGCGGCGGTGGCCCCGGATGTGTTGACGTTGACGTTCAACGGCCTGTCGAAGGCCTACCGGGTGGCCGGTTACCGCTCCGGGTGGCTGTGCATCACCGGGCCCAAGGAGCACGCGGCCAGCTTCATCGAGGGCATCAGCCTGCTGGCCAACATGCGGTTGTGCCCGAATGTTCCTGCGCAGCACGCGATCCAGGTGGCACTCGGCGGGCATCAGAGCATCGAGGAGTTGGTGCTGCCGGGCGGGCGATTGCGCGAGCAGCGCGATGTGGCCTGGGAGAAGCTCAATGAAATCCCCGGTGTGTCCTGCGTGAAACCGCAGGGCGCGCTGTATGTGTTCCCGCGGCTGGATCCCGAGGTCTACGAGATCCACGATGACGAGCAGCTGGTGTTGGATCTGCTGCTGCAGGAGAAGATCCTGCTCACCCAGGGCACCGGCTTCAACTGGCCCACCCCGGATCATCTGCGGATCGTGACGCTGCCCTGGGCACGTGACCTGGCGAATGCGATCGAGCGGCTCGGCAACTTCCTGGTGAGCTACCGCCAGTAGGCTGACGCACCCGTTACGGTCGCCCCTACGGTGAATGCCGTGACGCACTCGCACTCCCACAGCCATACCGGTCCGGCTCCGCTGGGTCCGCCGGCGGCCCGGCTGGTGGTCGCCGCCCTGGTCCTGATCGCGCTGGCCACGGTGGCGGGCGCGGTGTTGTTGTGGCCCAGTGGTGAGAAGGCCGAGATCCCGCTGCCGTTTCAGGACGCCACCGGCGGTGCGGTCACCACCGAAGCCGGCCGGGTGCTGTCCAGCACGCTGGCCACCTGCGGCAGCCCGTCGGTCGGGGCGGTGCTGACCACCACACCGCTGCCCGCGCCGGGTGACGGCGGGCAGTGCGTTCAGAACCTGATCGCCATCGAGTCCGGCCCCAACAGCGGCGCGCGCACCGTGCTCGAGTTCAGCGGTGGGCCCGGCCAACCCGAGCTGGCGCCCGGGGACGAGATCCGCATCAGCCGTCAGGTCGACGGCGACACCGGGGTCACCACCTACGCGTTCTACGACTACGCCCGGGGCCTGCCGCTCGCCGTGTTGGCGGCCGCATTCGCGGTGGTGATCGTGGCCGTCGCCCGGTGGCGGGGGCTGCGCGCGCTGCTGGGGATCGTCATCGCCTTCGGCGTGCTGGTGGTGTTCCTGCTGCCGGCGCTGCGCGATGGCGCACCGGCGGTCCCGGTCGCCCTGGTCGGCTCGGCGGCGATCCTGTTCGCGGTGCTCTATCTGGCGCACGGGGTGAGCCTGCGGACCAGTGCCGCGTTGCTGGGCACCCTGATGTCGCTGCTGCTGGCGGCGTTCCTGTCCTGGGCGGCGATCGAGCTGCTCCACCTCACCGGGCTGTCGGAGGACCAGAACAACGAGGTGGCAGCCCATCTGGGCAATGTGTCGATCACCGGTCTGCTGCTCGCCGGTTTCATCATCGGCTCACTGGGTGTGCTCAACGACGTGACGATCACCCAGGCGTCGGCGGTGTTCGAGCTGGCGAATCTGGAGGGCAGCTCCCGGCGCGCCGCATTCGTGGGTGCGATGCGTGTCGGCAGCGACCACATCGCCAGCACCGTCTACACCCTGGTGCTGGCCTACGCGGGCAGCGCGCTGCCGCTGCTGCTGTTGTTCAGCGTGGCGGACCGGTCGTTGACCGATGTGCTCACCAGCGAGCTGGTGGCCATCGAGGTCGCCCGCTCGGCGGTCGGCGGTATCGCGTTGGCGTTGTCGGTTCCGCTGACCACGGCGATCGCCGCGGTGCTGGCGACCCCGAAATCGCGCGCCGGCGCGCCTCATTCCACCAGGTCGGCCTCGGTGAGCCCGGTGGCGCGCAGGGCGGAGCCCAGGTCGTCGTGACGGAACACCGACACCACGTCATCGTCGACGACCCGGAACGCGGTGGCGGCCGGCGCCGCCTCCCGCCCGCCGGCCGCGATCTGCTCCTCGACCACCACCACGTTGTCGTGGACGTACATCCGTCCGGGCAGGGCGGTGATTCCGGTCGAGTTCAGCCATTCCAGCAACGCCTGGTGGCCCTGCCGGGCGCCCTGGGAATCGCCGACCTCGATGTCGGGGCTGGACAGCTGCAGCAGCGTGTCGAAGTCCTTCTCGTTGAGCGCGTCATGCCATGCCAGCACGGTTGCCATCGCCGATGTGGTCATGGTCGCAAACCTACGTGACCGGACGCCGTCTCACCGCACACCGGGGTTCACGGGGCCGTCCGGGTTCACAGCGAGGTGTTGGCCAGCCAGCGCTCCCACACCGCGATGTCGCCGTGCAGCTCGACCCCCAGATCGTCGACGGTGCGGCGGCGGGACAGCGCCAGGAGCAGATCGGTGGCCGGACCCCGCAGGGCGACATCGCCTTTGCCGTGCTCGTGGGTCCAGTCCAGACCTTCCTCGTCGCTGGTGATCAACCACTCCCCCACCGCACCGAGGCCGGCGTCGGTGGCGTGCAGATGCAGGCTCCGGCCGCGCTCCAACGGCAGCTGCGTCCGACGGGCCTGCACCGCCATCAGCTCGATCCATTCGCTGATCGCGTCGGCGGCGAGCTCGGCCGGCAGGGTGTACTCGGCGCCCAGCGCCAGCGCCGCGTCGGCGCGGTGCACCGTGGTCTCGTGCACCCGTCGGCGCACCCACCATCCGGCGGGCCGTGGCCCCAGGAAGGTCCACACCCGGGCGCCCGCGCCCACCGCTTCGACGGCGTCGAGCACCAGTTGGGCGCCGCCCTGCAGCCACCGCAGCGCCGCCTCGATGTCCTCCGGTGGTTTGCCGTCCCGCACCGCGCGGGGGTCGAGTAGTTCGGAGAGCCGGTCGGAGACGATCTGGGCTGCCCACCGGTGGCCGCGGCCGACATGCCGGAACAGCTGCCGCAGCGTCCACTCCCCGCACGTCGGGACCGGGGTCTGCGGATCGCCGGACCGGATCAACTCGCCGAACGCGCGGGTCTCGTCGAGCAGCACCTGCCGGAAGTCCACGTTATGAACCTACCGTGGTCCGGGCCGGGCCGAGCGTGATCGGCAGCGACGCCCAGCCGCGCAGCACCCGGGTGTCGCGGCGGTCGCCGCCGCCGGCCGACCGGGCCTTTGGGTAGCGCTGGAAGAACGTGCGCAGCCCCACCTCGCCTTCGGCGCGGGCCAGCGCGGCGCCCAGGCAGAAGTGCCGGCCGCCGGAGAACGACAGGTGCCGGTGCGCGTTCGCGCGTTCGATGTCGAAACGGTGTGGGTCGGCGAACACCTTCGGGTCGCGGTTGGCGCCGGCGAGGTGGATGATCACCATCTCCCCGCGCCGCACCGCGGTGCCGGCGATGTCGGTGTCGACGCGGGCGACCCGCGCGGTCATCTGCACCGGTGGATCCAACCGCAGGATCTCCTCGACGGCGTTGGGCCACAACTCCGGTCGCGCGGCCAGGGTGTCGAGGTGTCCGGGCGTGTCCAGCAACATCCGGATGCCGTTGCCGAGCAGGTTGACCGTGGTCTCGAAGCCGGCGGCGAGCACCAGGCCGGCCAGCGCCTCCAGCTCCCGTTCGGTGGTCTCGGCGTCGGCGGCCTGGATGAGCTGGCTCAGCAGGTCCTCACCCGGATCGCGGCGCAGCCGCTGCAGGTGTGCCGTGAGCCAGGTGTTGAACCCGACGATGCCTTCGCGCACCTGCCGGTACTGCCGCCACGAAAGGCCGATGTCGAGGCTGGGTGCGCCCAGCTCGCCGAAGTGCAGGATGCGGTCCCGGTCCTCGTCGGGAACGCCGAGGATGTCGCTGATGACCGCGATCGGCAGTTGTGAGCAGTACCGGTCGATGACGTCGACGACGTCGGACGCGCCGACCTCGTCGAGCCCGTCGAGCAGGTCGAACGCGGTCTGCTGAAGGCGCTCCTTGAGCGTGGCGACCGCTCGGGTGGTGAACACCGACGACACCAGTTTGCGCAGCCGGGTGTGGTCGGGCGGTTCGATCGACAGCAGCGACGGCGGCTGGATCGGGTGCAGGTGGCCGGTGTCGGCCTTGGCCGCGACCCACCGCAGTGGTGCGGGCAGATTGCCGCCCAGCTCCGACACCCGGAAGTCGTCGGAGCGCAGCAGTTCGTTGGCGACGCCGTGGTCGAAGGTCAACAGCGCCGCCCGCCCCCGGATCAGCGGCCCGCGGCCGCGCAACTCGTCGGCGAAGGCCGCCGGATCGGCGCGGACCGCGGGGTCGGCGATCAGCCGGGCCTGCGGGTCCCCGCGCCGGGCGCCGTAGGCGGTCAGCGCCCGGATCACACCGTGCAGGCTCAACCAACGAATCCAAGGCCGCATACCCCGAGCTTACGGGGTGTTCACGGGGTGCGGCCGAGGCAGAACACCTTCCAGCCGGCCCGCTGCCACCGTCGGACGTCGAGGCAATTCCGTCCGTCGACAATCACTTTGGCGCGCACGATGTCGGCCAGCTCGGCCGGGTTCAGGTCGATGAACTCCTGCCATTCGGTGAGCACCAGCACCGCGTCCGCGCGGTCGCAGGCCTCGGCCACCGAGGTCGAGTAGGTCAACGTCGGGAACACCCGCCGCGAGTTCTCCATCGCCTTGGGGTCGTAGACGGTGACAGTGGCGCCGTTGAGTTGCAGCATGCCGGCGACATTGAGCGCCGGGGAGTCCCGGACGTCGTCGGAGTCCGGTTTGAACGCCGCCCCCAGGACGGCGATGTTGGCGCCGAGCAGTGATCCGCCGCATGCGGTGGTGGCCAACTCCACCATCCGGGCCCGGCGGCGCATGTTGATGCTGTCCACCTCGCGCAGCAACGTCAGGGTGTGGTTGGCGCCCAGCTCACCGGCGCGGGCCATGAACGCGCGGATGTCCTTGGGCAGGCATCCGCCGCCGAAGCCGAGTCCGGCGTTGAGGAACCGCCGCCCGATGCGGGGGTCGTGGCCCAACGCGTCGGCCAGGGTGACCACGTCCGCCCCTACCGCCTCGCACACGTCCGAGATCGCGTTGATGAACGAGATCTTGGTCGCCAGAAAGGCGTTGGCGGACACCTTCACCAGTTCCGCGGTCTGCAGGTCGGTCGACAGCCACGGCACCCCGTCGCCGAGCAGCGGTGCGTAGAGCTCCCGCAGCATGGGTTCGGCGCGCACCGAATCGGGTGGTGCGCCGACGACGATGCGGTCGGGGTGCAGGGTGTCGCGCACCGCGAAGCCCTCGCGCAGGAACTCCGGATTCCACGCCACCTCGACGTCGACGCCGGTGGGCGCGAGCCGGCGGGCCCGCTCGAGCAGGTCGCGGGCGGTGCCGACCGGCACCGTGGACTTGCCGACGATCACCGCCGGCCGCCGCAGCCGCGGCACGAGGGTGTCGACGACCGCGTGCACCTGGGTCAGATCGGCGCTGTAGTCGCCCCTCTGCTGTGGGGTGCCCACACCCAGGAAGTGCAGGTCGGCGAAGTCCGCCGCGGCGTCGTAGTCGGTGGTGAACTGCAGCCGGCCGGTGGCGAGGTTCTCGGTCACCAGTGCCCGCAGCCCGGGTTCGTAGAACGGCACCTCACCGGCGGCGAGCTTGGCCACCTTGCCCGCGTCGACGTCGACCGCGATGACCTCGTGGCCGAGTGCCGCCATGCCGGCGGCGTGGGTGGTGCCGAGGTATCCGGCGCCGAAGACGGTGCATCGCATACCGCCATCTCTAGGCGGCCGGAGTGAGCGGACCGCGACGGCGGCCTGAGCGGTGCCCCAACGGCAGGTGACGAACCGGCGCCACCTCAGCCGAACGGCCAGAACGGGATGTCGCCGTCACCGCCGCGGGATCCGCCGCCGCGGGATCCGGAGTCGGACCCGCCGCGGGAGCCCGGTCCGGACCTGTCGGAATCAGACCCGGGGCCCGAGTCGGAGTTCGATCCCCGGCCCTCGCGCGGCAACGGCCAGCCCTGCGACGGGGCCCGGGTCGGCGCGGGCGGGGTCCAGGTGGGCGCTGGTGGTGTCCACGTCGGCGCCGGCGGGTCGTAGGTGGGGGGCGGCGGGGTCCACGTCGGCCGCGGTGGGGTCCACGTGGGTGCGGGTGGGGTCCGCGTGGGCGCGGGCGGGGTCCATGTCGGCAGCGGTGGGGTGTAGGTGGGCCGGGGCGGCACGTAGGTGGGGCGGGGCACCCAGTTCGGGAACTGCGAGCGCGGCCAGAACACCACCGGCGGCTGCGGCGCCGGCGGCACGACCACCGGAGCGGGAACCGGGGCGGGCGCCACCGGAGCAGGTGCCGGCGCGGCCGGCGGGGGAGCCGGCGGCGGGGCGGCCGGAGCCGGGGCGGGTGCCTGCGGGGCCGGGTTGGCCCGTTCCACGAACACGGTGCGCGGCGCCTGCGGGGCGGGCGCCTGCGGGGCCTCCTGCACCACCGGCACCGGCGCCGGGATGGTCTCGGCCGGTTCGGACGGTTGCACCGGCAGCACCGGCTGGGCCGACGGCAGGGCCTCCGGAACGGTCTCGGGCTGCACCGGCGCCGCCACCCCGGGAGCCAGGGCGCTGTCGGCCGGGCTGGGCCGCTGATCGACCGTAGGGCGGATGCTCACCGCCAGCGACACGACCAGCGCCACCACACCGACCACGAAGATCGACGTCAGGGCGCTGCCCACCAGCAGGAACGGCTTGCGGTCCTCATCGACCGGCGGTTCACCGGGCGCCGGTGACGGGGCCGCGCCGCCGATCGACGCCAGCTGGGTCTGGGCCCCGGCGAAGGCCGCGTAGGCGGCATAGGGATGTCCCCCGGCGGTGGCAGCGTCGGCGCCGAAGCCGGCCGCGTACACCGATGCGGGGACGGTGGGCCCGCCGTCGGGCACCTGCGAATAGGCCAGACCGACCGTGGACGGCTCGAACGTCGGCGCGTTCGCGGCCGCCAGGGCGGCGCCACGGCACAACGCCAGGTCGGACTCCTCCGGGGCGTGCACCGGCAACCTGAGCAGTTTGTCCAGGTGGGCCTTGAGCTCGCTGATGTCCACCCCGGACCCGATGAGGAACATGCCCTGCGGCGGGGAGTCCTGCCCGTCGACCGTCAACGCCATCTCGGTCAGGGTCGCCATCGCGTCCGCGTTGTGCAGATCGCGGCTCAGCACCTTGACCACCGAGCCGTCGTCGGTCTGCACCACCGCCATGGTCGCGGTGTCCCGCTCGATGAAGAACAGCGCGGTGGTGTCGTAGCCGACGCGCCGACCGACGGCCTGGGCCAGCGCCCCGGCAGCGTGCAGTTCGGACACCAGCATGACGTCGTCGAGACCACGGGCCGCCAGGGCCTCGCGCAGGGCGGCCGCCTCGGCGTGGTCGCTCCACGCCACCCCGATCGAAATCAGGCGGTGGCCACCGGCTGCCGCGCTCTCCTGGGTGCCGAGCACCGCGGCGACCACCTGCTCGGCCGCGCTCGGCGTTGCCGAGCCGTCGACCGCGGAGATGTCGAAGACGTCGTGGTCGACGGTGACCCCGTCCGCCTTCTCCCCTTCGACCAGCACCATGCGGACCGTCGTCGGTGTCATGGACACACCGAGCACGATGTCCACAATGCCCTCCAAACCCTTTGCTACGCTGCCTATGTCATCCGGTCGAGCCCACCTCACCGAAGGCCGGGCATCATGTGTTTCATCGTCGGAACCGTCTGTGGCGTTACAGTTCCCGGCATTAGCTGAACAGTCTGTGCGCATCAGCGTGCGCAGTTCTCACCCCTCAGCCGAAGCCGTACCTTCGACCCTACTCGCCCGGCGGCGCCGCAACGAGACGTCCGCAGACGTCCCGAGGATTCGACAGGATGATTCGCCGGATCGGGGCGTCAGGGTTGGGGCCGTATCGATTTGACGAAGTTCTGGTACGAGCGTGACGGCGTCGGGCCGCGCTGCCCCTGATACTTCGACCCCGCCTGGGTGCTGCCGTACGGGAATTCGGCGGGGCTGGTGAGCCGCAGCAGACACAGCTGGCCGATCTTCATTCCCGGCCACAGCGTGATCGGCAGGTTGGCGACGTTGGACAGCTCGAGGGTGATGTGGCCGCTGAACCCCGGATCGATGAACCCGGCGGTCGAGTGGGTGAGCAACCCCAACCGTCCCAGCGAGGACTTGCCCTCCAGCCGGCCGGCCAGATCGTCGGGCAGCGAGCACAGTTCCAGCGTCGACCCCAGCACGAACTCGCCGGGATGCAGCACGAACGGTTCGCCGTCCTCGGCCTGCACCAGGCTGGTCAGCTCATCCTGGCGGATCGAGGGATCAATATGGGTGTAGCGGGTGTTGTTGAAGACACGGAAGAGATTGTCGAGCCGTACGTCGATGCTGGACGGCTGCACCAGGGAATCGTCGAAGGGTTCGAGGGCGAGGCGTCCGGCGGCGATCTCGGCCCGAATGTCACGATCGGAGAGCAGCACTCGATGAGCGTATCGGCTCGGGGTGCTAGCCTTCATGACCAGCAGCACCTGCTGCGCTGTGCCGGTGTAGTTCAATGGTAGAACTCTTGCTTCCCAAGCAAGCGGCGCGGGTTCGATTCCCGTCACCGGCTCCAACCGCCGTGACCTCGGCTTTCGGGGCGTTTCGGACGGTCTTCCCGCTCGGCTCCGCCCCCGGTGCCCCCTGTTTTCCCCGCCGACCTCGGTCTTCGACGGCCGGATTTCGCGGCTCCGACCGGACGGGTACCCTCGGACCGGACTGAAAGCCGTTTGGGAGCCTTTATGGACTTTGTGCTCGGTCTCTCGGTGACCTCCGCCGGTACCCGCGCGGTGCTTGTCGAAGGGGCCGCAGGCGACGGCGCGACCCTTGATCAGTTCAGTTCGGCGACCACCGACGATCTGGTCCTCGCGCTGTCCGAGAACCCCACGTTCGGCCCGGCCCTGAACGCGGCCGCCTCCGGGGACGGGATCTCCACCATCGGCGTCACCTGCAGCCACGACGCCACGACCGCCGCCGGGCTCGTCGTCGACGATCTGCTGGCCCGCGGCTGCCGGAATGTCGTCTCGGTCTCCGAACTGGACGCGGCCGAGGCGTTGGCCACCGGCCTCGCCGACCTCGCCGGTTACACCGAGATCGCGGTGTGCATCGCCGAACCCGATGACGCCGTCATCGCCGTCGTCGGCGCCGACGACGTCGTGCTGGACGGCATCGGCCGGGCCGCTGCGCCGGCGCCGGAGAACATCGCCGACCACCTGCTCACCACCCTGGGCGACACCGCCGCGACGCCGCAGGCGGTGTTCGTCGTGGGTTCCGCGCCGGACGTCGGCGACGTCGCCGCCGCGCTGGAGGCAACGCTCGAGGTGCCGGTCCTCTCGGCGCAGGAAGGCGATCTGGCGCTGGCCCGGGGTGCGGCGCTGGCGTCGGCGCGATCCGCCGCCGTCGCGTACCCGCCCGCCCGGCCGCTGCGGCTGACCAGGGTCGGCGTGCTGAGTTCGGTGCTGGTCGCCGCCAGCCTGACGTTCGTGGTGTCGCTGTCGCTGGCGTTGACTCCGCAGCCGGCCTCCGAGCAGCGCGCCACGTCCCCCACCGCCGGGGACGCCCGTCCGGTGGCCGGCCCGCCGTCGGCGCCGAAGGTCGTGCCGTCCGCGCCCGAGGCGCCGCCGCCCGCACCGGAGGCACCGCCGGCCCCACCCCCGGAGGCACCGGAGATCCTGCCCGAGCAGCTCGAACCCGAGCAGGTGGCCCCGGTCCGCGAAGTGGCCTCCGCACAACAGCGGTGGCAGGCTCCGGCCGCACCACCGCCAGCCCCGGAGGCGCCCGCACCGGCCCCGCCGCCGGCCGCACCGCCGCCCGCGCCGGAGAATGTCGCGCCGGCTCCGGTGTCCACCCCACCGGAGCCCGCCCATGTGCCGCCGGCGTCCGAGTACACGCCGCCCCAACCACCGGCTGTCCAGCCGCCGGGATACGTTCCACCGCCGGTCGATCCGGCGCCTCAGCCCCGACTGCGGGACCGCATCATCGAACGCATCCCGATCCTGAACCGGTTCCACGAGCCGCAGTTCCCGGGCTGATCCGTCGGACGCGCCGGCCGCGCCGGGTCAGGATTTCTGCCAGAGGCAGTCACCGCCCAGGGTGATGGTGAACATCAGTGGGAGAACCTCGAATTCGAGCGGTTCACCGAGTTCACCGACCGTGGCCCGGGGTTCACCGACCTCACCGGCCCGCACCACGACGGCCTGTTCGGCGCGACAGCGGGCGGCCGGATCCAGTGGATAGCCGATCCACTTGCCGGACAACATCTCCGGGTTGCGCCGCCCTTGGCCGGACAGCGTCAACCCGGACCCTGCGCTCACCCAGCGGTCACTGTTCGGATAGGGGTCGGTGAACGACTCCCACCGGTATTCACCGGAGTCGTTGCGGCACTGCAGCGTCTGACCGTCAGCGAGTCGGGTGAGCGCGGCCGCGACCGACTCGGCGCACGGCCCGCCCGCCGACGGTGCGGGCAGTTCCACGACGGGATCCGGCCTGACACAACCCTGCACGGCAAAAACGCTGGCCGACAACATGATCGACGCGACCGTAGATACCGTCCGCTGGCTCATGGGGCGTACCCTACAGCGACCCGCCGTCCGGTCGGTTCACTCCCCTTCCGGCGGCGGTTCGGTGACGGTGACGGTCGTGGTGCTCACCGTGGTGCTCACGGTCGTGCTGACCGTGGTGCTCACGGTGGGTTCGGGTGTCGTGGTCGTGGTCACGGTCGTGGTGGTCGGCGGCACCGTGCTCGTCTCGGTGACCGTCACGGTTTCGGTGACCCGTTCGGCGGTCGTCGCCGTGGTGGCCGGGGCCGTCGGGGTGATCGGCGTCAACGGGGCCTCGGTGCTGCCGGGCACGTCCTCGGAGCCGGTGCGGAACACCGCCCAGACGATGAACACCAGGAGCAGCGCCGCCAGGACACCGGCGGCGAACATGGCCGCCGGGGTGCGGTACCACTTGGGGGCTTCGGGCTCCGGCGGCCCGCCCGGGGCCGGGTACGGGTCCTCGGCGTAATAGCCGCCGTCGTCGGGCGGACCGTAACGTGTCACGGGTTCCGATGGTAACGGCGCCGCGGGCGTCCCGGGGCTGATTCGCACCGACTGCAGACCGGCTCCGGATCGGCTCCGGACGACCACTGAAATCGGCTGTCGCAAGCAGGTTCTGCGTCAGCCGTCCGGTGGCGGCGGCAGGTCGTCGGGGAGTTCGATGCGCCAGCCCGGCGTCACCCCGCGAACGTCGAACTGACCGCGGTTGACCTCCAGGGCGATGCGGTACGGCGCATCCGGCGGATACGACGGACACGGGTCGGCTCGGCACGGTTGCATGTCGACGATCGAGCTGATCACGCCGTCCGAACCGGCGTAGGCGATCGACAACGGCAGCACGGTGTTCTTCATCCAGAATCCCCCGGTGCGCGGCGTGGCGAACCGGAACAGCATGCCGGCGTCATCGGGCAGATCGGTGACGCCCATCAGCCCGCGGGTGCGCGACACCTGGTCGACCGGGTCGTAGACGCGGAAGGTCACCGTCCGCCGGTCGGGGCCGGGGCCGCCGTCGGGGGGCCGCAACGACACCCGCAGCTGACGATGCCGCACCGGCGGGGCGTCCGGATCGGTCGCCTCGATCGCCGGCACCAGGTGATCTTCACCGTGGTCCGCCCCGGCGGACGGTTCGTCGGAGACCGTCGCCGAGCAGCCGATCCCCACTGTCAGGACCATGGCTCCGACCACACCGCGCCGCATGTTTGCGAGGATAGGCGCACGATGAGGACAGCAAACCCGTGGCGGCATCCGTTTCTGGTGCCGCCGACCGAGAAGCCCCGCGCCGAGGGGCGCGTTCACCTGCCGACCGGCCGTCGACTCGGATTCGCCGAGTTCGGCGATCCGGGTGGCGTACCCGTGGTGTGGTTCCACGGCACCCCGGGCGGCCGGCGCCAGTTCCCGTTGACCGGGCGGCGCGCGGCCGAACAACTCGGTCTGCGGGTGGTGCTGCTGGAACGCCCGGGAGCGGGCCTGTCCGATCCGTACCGGTACCGGTCGGTGGCGGACTGGGTGACCGACGTGACCTACGTGGCGGACGCCATCGGCGCCGAACGACTGGCGGTGGTCGGCTTGTCCGGCGGCGGTCCGTACGCGCTGGCCTGCGGCGCGGTGGCGCCGCTGGCGGAACGGGTCAGGTCCATCGCGGTCCTGGGTGGGGTGACGCCGTCGGTGGGGCCGGACGCGTCGGCGACCGGCGCCATCGAGTTGGCCCGGCGCTTCACCTCTTTGTTGGGGACGCTGCGCGGACCGCTGGCCACGACACTCGCCGGCCTGGTGACGCCGGTGCTGCCGTTCGCCCACTTCGCCTGTCAGGCCTACGCCAGCATCAGCCCGGAGAGTGATCGCCGGGTGCTCCACGACCCGGAGATGGAAGCGATGTTCATCGACGATCTGGTGCTGGCCGCCCGTGGCGGCCTGCGGGCGATCGTCGACGATGCCCGGCTGTTCGGCCGCGACTGGGGATTCCGGCTCGCCGACGTCAGGGCGCCGGTGCGGTGGTGGCACGGCGACAGCGACCACATCGTGACACTCAGCGATGCCCAGAAAGCCGTCGAGCGGTTGCCGGACGCCGAGTTGGTGCTGCGACCGGAGGAGAGCCACCTCGGGGGTTTCGCCGCCGCCGACGAGGTGCTCACGTTCGTGCGGGAGAGCCTGTGACGGGACAGGCCCGCCGGCTGCGCTCAGCGTCGCATTCCTGAGAAATAGTTATGAACCCGACAACGCTGTGCATATCGCCGACCATGCACATCGGCCCCTGAATGACTTTTCAGCAAATTCCACAGTGTTTATTGACGGTTGCTCATACTGCTTTGAACTGTATGGATACTGATCTTGGCCGTATTTCAGCTATTCGCTTTTGGTAGATGAAACGCCTCTTGCGTTGCTAAGCTCCCCGCCGAACACTGAGAAGAACCTTAGAGGGGGGCGGGGTGGGCTCACAGCGCAGGACACGGGCGGGGCACTACTTCACGAAGGCGACGCTGGCGGGCGGGGTCGCGGCATCGGTGACGGCACTGACGTTGGGGCTGGCGGCGCCATCGGCGACCGCCGCCGCAACGCCGGCAGGTGCCGACGCGGTTCAGTACGTCGACAAATCCGGCCGGATCATCCCGACCGCCGTGGCGGAGGCCCTCGCCGAGGTGCTGCGGGCATACGCCGAGGGCGCCCCGCCGACCCGTTTCCCGGCGGAACTCCGGGCGCTGTTCGAGGATCTGGACCAGCTCGGTCCCGAACTGCTCTCGGCCCTCGGGAGCGAGGAGAACGTCGGGTATCTGCGCTCACTGGACTTCGGCTTCCTGTTCGAGGACCTGGGACTCGACCTTCCCGACCTGGGCGATCTGCTCACCGCGATCCCGGCCTCGTTCCCCATCGGCGAGGAGGAGATCGCTCTCCCCCTCAACATCATCACCACCGGCGCGCCGTTCGGCGCGCTCAGCCTCCTCGGCCTGAATCCGCTGTGGGCGCCGGGTCTTCCCGACGCGATCGCCCGCGACATCAACGGCACGCCGTACGCGGATATCGACACCACCCTCCGGGTGCCGCCGACGACCATCGTCTTCACCGAAGAGCAGTATCAGCAGTTCCGGCAGCAGGCCTACGACCTCGCTTACAACGAGACGTACGACGCCCTCTGCCCCAGTGGCTGTTCGGGTTTCGGGGAAACCAGAGCGCGACTCGCAGCGCAAGCCGCGGGGTCGGCAGCTCGTGCCCTGGTTCCACGGGAGATCACCGCCGGCGCCGAGGCTCCCCTCGCACTCCGCAACTACCGCATTCCCATCGTGGTCGGATTCGGATTGGGCTCACTCGCCGCGGGGATGGCCTATCCGCAGGTGGTGGCGGATCTGGCGAATCAGCCCGGAGGAACCGGGGAGACCGCGGCAGACGGTTCCAGCCTGACGACCCTGCCGTTGATCCTGCTGCGGAACCCGGGCCGGGCCAACGGCGGCATCGCCGCCCGCTTCGGGTCATTCGCCGATCTGATCGGGTTGAACACCGTCACCCCTGACATGGACGTCGAACGCGACGGCGACGCGGTGCTGGTTCCGGTCAAGCTCGACGCGACGGTGGAATTCGACCCGCTGTCCGACTTCCCGGCCTGGCAGAACCCGTTCTCACTGGCGAATTCGGCTGCGGCGCTGGTTTTTCCGACGTACATCCTGCGCGGCACAGACATCGACAACCTCGATGACACCGTTGGCCGGGTCCTCGAACCTGTCCTCGGCAGCGTGCTCGGCAATGTGCTCTCCGCGGTCATCGGCGACGGTGTCGGTGTCGACGTCTCCACCGAGCTGCTCGGTTTTCCGGTGACCCTTCCCCTCAACCTGTCTCGGGGCCTGCTGCTGGATCTCGCCGGCGACCTGCTCCCCGACGAGTTCGCTCTCGACATCCCGGAGGAGGGTTTCGAGGCGCTCAACGAGTACCTCACGCTGCGGTCCGGGGCACTGCCGCTGCTCGAGCCGTTCCGGATTCCGGTGGACCTGCTCAACATCGCGACCGGCGGCAACTTCAGTAACCCGTTCGCCGACGCGGTCGAGGATGCGCTGCGCATCCTGGTCAACCTCGGCTACACCGACGTCGATCAGGACAACGGATACCGGCGCACCCACGATCAGGCGGGTCTGAACGCCGACGGGGGCGGCGTTCCCTTCGGCACCCGGCCCGACATCGACTGGGCACGGGTACCCGAGGACGTCGTCACCGCGTTGGTCGCAGGTATCCAGCGGGAATTCCTCGGCGGTGGCATCCCGGGCATCAACGATGCGCCCCGACGCAATCCGATCGCCGATGTGCTGACCGCGCTGGGACTTACCGCCTCGCTCGAAGGCCTGCGCGACCTCGGTGACCTGATCGACCGGTTCCCCGGCTTCGGTGACATCGTCGACGGTGTCTTCGGTGGGGGCTCCGGTGGGTTCTCCGGTGGGCTGCCCTCCGCCACGTCTCTGCCGGACACCGATGCGGTGCGTGCGGTCACCCTGATCCAGCCGGCGGCCACGGAATCCGCTGCCCCGCAATCATTGCCGGTTCAGGAGACCGTGCCGACCGGTTCCCGGACCGTGACGGCAGAGAAGGCCGTCACGCCTGCACCGCCGGCGCAGGCGGCTTCGGCCCGGACCGATGACGCCGCCGATGATGCCGAGGACACCGTGACACCCGGGAAGCGGCCTCGACTCAACGTGATCACCGGACGCGGCGATACCGTCACCGAGTCACCGGTTCGCGGCGCGACCACTGACAACCGGGTGCGGGACTCGCTGCGTGACGTCCGTTCCCCGGTGACGAAGACCCCGCAGCAGAGCCGGCCGGGACGGCAGATCAGCCGGCCTGCTGCCACAGACAGTGGCCGGTCAGCTCGATCGAGTACATCGTCGGCGACACCGTGATCTCGGTGGGCTCGCCGGGACGGCCGGTCACCGTCTGTGCGGGTCCCACCTCCCCGGCCCGGAGCACCTCGATCTGTTCGGCCCCGCACCGACCGTCCGGATCCTGCGGATAGCCGGTCCAGCGTCCCGACATCATCTCCGGATTGCGCAGACCCTGACCGCGTAACCGCAGTTCGGGGCCGTAGCTGAACCAGCGGTCGCTCATCGGGTAGGGCGAGTCGTAGGTCACCCAGCGGTAGCTGCCGCCGCCCTGATCGACGCAGACCAGGGTGGTCTCGTCGTCGGGGAGCCGGGTGAGCGCATCGACGAGGTTCAGCGAGCAGTCGGCATCCGGCTGGGGTGTCCGTGGCGCGGCGTGCGCTGCCACCCCCGGGACGGTCGACAATCCCACGACCACTGCGGCTGCGGTCAGCACCCGACGGCGGTGGCGCACCATCCGCCCTGGACCGATTCGACGCACCATGACCTGGTAAGCGTGCCATGCCGGGTGGCTCCGAGTACAGGGAAGGACCGGACGCGGACAGGGGCAGCCGTGGCGGCGCTACGGCTGTTGCGGCGCCGGCACCGGGATCGGCACCGGCAGGAACGGCACCGAGATGTGCGTGGTGGTGACCCGGGTCTGCGTCGTCGTCGGCACGGTCGTGGTCGGCACCGTCGTCGTCGGCACGGTCGTGGTGGTCGTGGGCGGGGTCGTTGTCGTCGTGGTCGTTGTTGTCGTGGTCGTTGTCGTCGTGGTCGTTGTCGTCGTGGTCGCTGTCGTCGTGGTCGGAGTGGGCGTCTGCGTGGTCGGTGGCGGCTCGGGCGGCGGGGCCGCCGGCGGTGGAGGCGGGGGCGCCTGGGTGACGGTCATGACCGGCGGCGGGGGCTCGACCGGCGGGGGCTCGACCGGCGGGGGTTCGACCGGCGGCGCGACAGGCAGGGGCGCACTGGGCGGCGGCGGGGTGCGCACCTCGGTGACGGGTGGGTCGGGTTCGTCCTCGGACACTGAGGTCAACCCGTACGCCACGCCGCCGAGTGCGAGCAGCACCGCGACACCGGCGACGCTGAACAGCGCCACCGGCAGCCGGGACCAGGCGCCGGATTCCTCGACAGGTTGCTCGGGCACCCACTGCACCTCGGGACGGGCCTGGCCGGTGAACGGCCCGTCGGTATAACCGCCCTCGGTGAACGGTCCGTCGGGGTACGCGCCGTCGCCGGTGAACGGGACGACGTCGTCGACCCCCTCCTCCTGCGACCAGGCCAGCGCCCGGAACGTCGACGACCCCTCCGGGTCGGCGGGCACGGCGGCCGCGGCGGCGGTCGGTGCGGCCGCGTCGGCTGCCACCGCGGGTGCCGCCGCGGTCTCGGCCTGCGCCGCCAGCCCCTGCGCTGCGTGCACCGCGGCGCCGACGGCCGCATCCAGCGCGGGCCGGGCGGTCGTCACCACCGGCGCCTGGGAGTGTTCCGACAACAGCTGGGTGACCAGCGGGATGCCGGCACCGCCACCGACTGTCACCACCGCGGACACGTCGGCCCAGGTGATCCGGTTGCGCTCCAGCAGGTTGTCCAGGCCGGCCAGCACGCCGCGCAGCGGTTCGGAGATCAGAGCCTCCAGATCGGCGCGGGTCACCCGGACCACGGATCGGTGGCCGGGCAGCTCGACCGCCACCTCGGCGACGGTCTCGGCGGACAACCGCTCCTTGGCGCGGCGGCAGTGTTCCCGCAGCCTGCTCAACGCGCCCACCGCGGCCGTGCCCGCCGGGTCCGTTCCGCCGGACTGGGCGACGCTGTCCAGCACGAACGACAGCAGGGCCTGATCGATCTGGTCCCCGGAGAAATCGGCGATGCGGGCGGTCTCGTCGACCGGCTCGAAGGACGACACCGCGTCGGCCAGGGTGATGCTGGTGCCGCTGCCCCCGAAATCCAGCAGGGCGACGACACCGCGCAGCTCCAGGCCCGGGTTGGCCTGCACCGCGGTGAGCGCCGCGACCGCATCCGACACCAACCGCGGCGGAACCCCACCCGGGGACAGGGTTTCGTTGCCGCGCAGGGCGTTCCGCAACGCCCACTGTGTCGACGACGGCCAGTGCGCGGGGACGGCGATGGTGGTGGCCGGCGCCGGGCCGCCACCCACCGTGGCCACCATCAACTCCAGCGCTTCGACCAGCAACCGGTCGGCGGTGTGCGCCGATCCGTCGGCGGCCACCAGCGGCACCGGATCGCCGACCCGCTCGACGAAGCCGGTGAGCACGGTGCCGTCCGGGCGTTGCAGCGCCGTGCGTCGAAGTTCGGGTTGATTGCCGACCTGCGCAGCGACCAGGTTGGTGCACCCGATCGACAACCCCAAGGGGGAGCTCATCGGGTGCCCACCTTAGTGGTCGCCCCGCGGACCCTCACGCAGACACCCCGCGGCGCCCGGGACGCGCCGTTTTCGCCGGTGACCCGCGGGGTACAGGCACGCCATGACGTCGCTATGGCTCGCCGACCGGACCAACCAGCCGCCACCTCCCCGGACGCTGGACGCCGGCGACCGCCGCGCCGATGTGGTGGTCGTCGGTGCGGGGATCACCGGCCTGATCACCGCGGTGCTGCTGGCCCGGGGCGGAAAGGACGTCCTGGTGGTGGAGGCCGCGTACGTCGGCGCCGGCGCCACCGGCAACACCACCGCCAAGATCAGCGTCCTGCAGGGCAGCCGGATGTCGAAGATCCTCGCCAAACACGGACCCAGGCGGGCCCGGCAGTACGTCGAGGGGAACCTCGAGGGGCTGGAATGGCTGGTGCGGCACTGTGCGGCGCACGGTCTGTCCGTGCAGCGGGAGGACGCCTACACATTCGCCCAGTCCCTGCAGGGCGTGCCGGCCGCCCGCACCGAGTATCTGGCCGCCAAGATCGCCGGACTCGACGTCGAGTGGGTGGACGACGCCGAGGGCGAGGTGCCGTTCCCGTTCCACGGTGCGGTCAGGCTCGCCGATCAGGCGCAGTTCGATCCGATGCCGCTGCTGGACAGCCTGGTCGTCGAACTCGAGGAACGCGGCGGCCGGCTGGTGCAGGGGCTGCGGGTGCACAAGGTGTCCGGACGCGGTGACGGGCTGACCCTGCACGCCCGCAGCGGAGCCGGCGACGAGTTCGATCTGCGGGCCGACCGATGTGTACTGGCCACCGGCATCCCGATCCTCGACCGCGGCGGCTTCTTCGCCCGGCTCGAACCGAACCGCTCCTACTGTCTGGCGTACGAGGTTCCGGGGGAGATCACCCGCGGCATGTACATCTCCACCGACTCCCCCACCCGCTCGCTGCGCTACGCGCCGACCGGCGCCGGGGATCTGCTCATCGTCGGCGGCGCCGGACATCCGGTCGGGCACGAGAAGAACCCGGCGTCCTCGGTCGCCGAACTCGACGAGTGGGCCCGCAGGCACTTCCCGGGGGCGCAGCAGAGGTACTTCTGGTCCGCGCAGGACTACTCGCCGATCGACGATCTGCCGTATGTCGGACCGATCCTGCCGGGTAACGAATCCATCTTTGTGGCAACCGGTTTCGACAAGTGGGGGATGACCAACGGCGCCGCTGCGGCGCTGGCGCTGTCCAGCCGGATCCTGGGCGGGCGGACGGACTGGGCGGAGGCGTTCGCCAGCTGGAGCCCGCACGAGGTGTCCGGCATCCCCAAGGCGATGATGCTGAATCTGCAGGTCGGGATGTACCTGGCCCGGGGCTGGCTGACACCGGTCACCCGCACCGGCGACCGCAGTCCCGACGACGGTTGCGGCGTGGTGAGCGGTCCGCCGTGGCACCTGCAGGCGCGCAGCAGGGTCGACGGGGTGGAGCACCGGGTGTCGCCGGTGTGCCCGCACCTGGGCGGCATCGTGAACTGGAACGACGCCGATCAGGCATGGGAGTGCCCGCTGCACGGGTCGCGGTTCGCCCCGGACGGCGCACTGCTGGAGGGCCCCGCCACGCGCGGACTCACCGCCTCCTGACGCCCGCGCGATCTCCCCTGTGCTGCAATATCGGGATGAGCGACATCGACGAGATCAAGCAGCTCAAGTACCGGTACCTGCGCGCGCTGGACACCAAGAACTGGGACGAGTTCGCGTCGACCCTGACCGAGGACGTCTCCGGCGACTACGGTGAGTCACTCGGTTCCGAGCACACCTTCTCCGACCGGGACTCCCTGGTGAACTTCATGCGGACGTCGCTGGGACCGGAGATCATCACCGAACACCGGGTGACCCATCCGGAGATCACCGTCGACGGCGACGAGGCGACCGGCATCTGGTATCTGCAGGACCGGGTGATCGCCCCGGATTTCAACTTCATGCTGATCGGCGCGGCGTTCTACCGGGACCGCTACCGGCGCACCGCCGACGGCTGGAAGATCTGCGCGACCGGCTACGACCGCACCTACGACGCCTCGATGACGCTGGAGAACCTGAACTTTCAGCTGAAACCCGGTCGTGCACTGAATATCTGACCGCCTATTTCTCGGTCAACGCGATCATCGCGCCGGGCCGCAGCCACCGGATGATCGACACCAGGGTGGCGTCGTCGATCGCCACACAGCCGGCGGTCGGTCCGCCGTCGGTGGTGTGCACGAAGAACGCGCCACCCTTACCCGGGATACGGGCCTTGTTGACGCCCATCACCACGGCGTGCGCGTACTGCGGGATGTTGAGGTTCTCCGTCCCGTCGGACAACGCGGTGCTGAACGGGCACTGCTCCTTCTTGCACACCTGCATGGTGTTGTAGGTGGGGCTTTTCATGTCGCCGTCCCACCAGTGGTCAGGACCGACCTGGACGTACGGCAGCCCGCCGCCCGGATTGGGCTGGGTGCCGAACGCGAAGTCGAGGGTGTAGATGCCCATCGGGGTCATCATCGAGCCGTCGAAGTGATCGGCCGACATCCCCTTCGCCCCGATCTTGGCCGGTATTCCGGCACCGACCGGTTCCCACCCGCGTCGGGTGCGTTGCCAGACATCCATTTTGGCGTCCGAGCCACCGACGCCGACCACGGAGATCACCTGGGTGGCCGACCCGACCGACCGGGCGAACCACGGGGTGAAGCCGGCCTGTGCGGCCGGCGCGGTGGCCAGCGTGAGGACAGCGACACCCACCAGCATCAGGAGTCGGCGCACCCCTCCCATGGTCGGCGGCGCTGTTATCGATGCCGTCAACGTTCGGACACGATCCGGTAGCGCGTTTACCGGACGTGACATCGGGTTACGTTTGAGCCCATGTATGACGGGCCGCTGCGTCGGCGGCAATCCCCCCTGGGCCGGATCGGCGAGGGTCTGGGCACCCTGGACCGGGAGGTGTTCGAGGCGATCGCCGAATCCCCGACCCCGCTGCTCGACACCGTGATGCCGCCGTTGACCCGGGCGGCCGACCACTCCACGTTGTGGTTGGCCATCGCCGCGGCGATGGCGTCGGTCGGTGGACCGTCGGCGCGCCGGGCGGCGGTGCGCGGAGTCGCCGGCCTGGCCGTCACCAGTCTGGTGACCAACCAAGTGGCGAAACGGATCTGGAAACGGTCCCGCCCGGACTACGCGATCGTGCCGTTGATCCGGCGGCCGCGCCGGATGCCGACCAGCCATTCCCTGCCCTCCGGGCATTCGGCCAGTGCGGCGGCATTCGCCGTCGGTGTCGGCCTGGAGAGCCCGCCACTGGGTTTCGGGCTGGCCCTGCTGGCCGGGCTGGTCGGGCTGTCGCGGGTGGTCACCGGGGCGCACTATCCGGGTGACGTGCTGGCCGGTTTCGGGATCGGGGCCGGGATCGCGGTGCTGGGTGGCCGGGCGGTGCCGCCGGTGGCGCCGACGCGGCTGCCCACCGCCGATCCGCTGCGGCTGGAGACGCGGCCGCGTCCGGACGGTGCGGGTGTCGTCCTGGTCATCAACCCGGAGTCCGGCGACGGCTCGGGTGCGGAGACGGTCGATGAGGTGCGGGCCGCCCTGCCGGCCGCCGAGATCGTCGAACTCGACCCGAACAGCGCCGATGATCTGGTCGGCACGCTGCGCAAGGCGGCGGACCGGGCCGAGGTGCTCGCCGTCGGAGGTGGTGACGGCACCGTGGCCTGCGCGGCCGGCATCGCGCTCGAGGCGGGGTTGCCGCTGGCGGTGTTCCCGTGCGGCACGTTCAACCACTTTGCCAAGGACATCGGTTGCGACACCGTGGACCGCACCGTCGAGGCCATCCGGACCGGCAGCGCCGGCTACGTGGATCTGGTGTGTCTCAACGAGAATCAGATGGTCATCAACACCGCCAGCATCGGCGCCTATCCGGATTTCGTCCGGCGCCGCGAACGGCTCGAGCGGCGCATCGGCAAGCCGCTGGCCACGGTGTACGCCATGGCGCAGACGTTGCGGCGGGATCGCTCGGTCCGGATCCGGTACGACAACAAGACATTACAGACGTCGCTGTTCTTCCTGGGGAACTCGGTGTACCTGCCGTCGGGATTCGCGCCCACCCGGCGGGCCCGGATCGACGATGGGCTGATCGACGTGCGGATGCTGGAGACCGGCCGCCCGTTCGCCCGGCTCCGCATCGTCGGGGCGCTGTTGCTCGGCCGTCTGGACCGCAGCCCGCTCTACCACGAGATGCGGGTGCCGCAGTTCTCGTTCAGCACCGTCGACGGCCCCACCGTGCTGGCCCACGACGGAGAGGTCGGAACCGAGGTCGACTCCGCGACCTTCAGGGTGCGCTATCGGGCCCTGCCGGTGTTCGGGCCCCTCCCGTGACGGGTTCTGCCGGCGCCGGCCGGTCCGGCCACGTCGGCCGCAGACATCCCAGATAGCAGCCCACAAACCAGGCGTAGCCCAGCGCCCAGCCGGCGAGGACATCGGAGGGATGGTGCACATTGAGCACCACCCGGCCGGCACCGATGGCGAACACGACCACCACGGCGGCCAGCGTCCACCCGGCTCGCCGGTCGATCTTCGGCCAGAACACCGTCAGCAACGCCAGCACCGCGAGCAGCACCCCGACCGCGTGGCCGGACGGGAACGCCGTCGACCACGCCGGTACCAGCGCGGTGGCGGGACGCGGCCGGTCCGCCAGCCATTTGGCGCCCTCGATCAGCACGCCGTTGAACACGACGGTGGCCAGCAGGAACACCGCCACCCGCGGGCTGCGCCGGCGGACGGCCGCCACCACCGCGATCAGCGCGGCCAGCCGGAACGCCATCGGCCCCAGCACCGTGCAGAACACCGCCCAGCTCATCACCCAGGCGGGCCGGTCGGCGCCGAAGTCGTGGGCCGCCGACAGCGCCGCGGCGTCCAGCCGGGCCAGCCGGTCCCAGCCGTGTGCGGTGGCGAACCACAGCAGCCCGTACACCACGACGGCGGCCACCGCCGAACCGATCAGCCCCACCGTCCGCCGGTTCACGCCTTTTCCCGCATCCGTGTAACGACGCGCGCCCGGCCACCGATGTGTCCGGTAGCGCCCGTGCCGCCGAAAACACCATTCCCCGACTCAGCCGGCGGCACGGGCACTGTCGTCTCGCTGAGTATGCTGGCTTCGCATGGCCGTGTTCCTACGCAAACTGCTGCGCATCGGCAAGCCCCCCGCCGAGCTGCGCCGGGAACTCGAGCATGAGGGCATTCTTCATCTCTCCGAGTATGTCGCGGTGACCCGCCGGTTCAGCGGCAGGATCAGCGGGATACGGTCCCCGGGCACCGTGGCCAGCTATGTCGGCTCGCTGGTGCTCACCAACGAGCGGGCGCTGGCGACGCTGTCGTCGCTGCCCAAACTGGCCGGGCGGATCGTCGACCAGCGGTGGGACGCTCCGCAGGCCGGGGCCGTCACCGCCGAGATCACCGCCGGCGGGCTGGAACTCCGCCTCGACGTCGGCGACGTCGATCCGGCCTGGGAAGGGCTGCTGTCGCTGCACTACAAGGACGACATCCCGCCCGACGTGCTCGATCAGCTGCCGCGTCGCACCCTGGCGTTCGACGTGCCGCCGGAATTCGTCGTCCGCACGGTCGGGGTGCCCTACGACCCGTGAGGGAAGCGCGGCTGAGTTGGCTGTACCGGCTGAGTTGGCTGTACCGTCACGTGCGAGCCCTGCGGTCCGTGTGCGATACCGGTGTTGAGTGTGCGATACCGGTGTTGAGTGTGCGGCCTTGGTCTCGACAGTGCCGACGCCGCGCCGTTCGGCCCGAAATCCCGCCGCCGGGTCACTGTCAACGCAGTGTGTGCACAGCCGACGTCGCACGTGCACAGCCGACGTCGCACGTGCACAGCCGACACCGTGTGTTCACCGTCAACGCACGGTGTGCCGGCATTACGGTTGACGCAGCGTCGAGAAAGGCAGACCACGTGGGTGATTCGCAATCAACCGCCCCGGTTGATCCGTCCTTTCCGGTCCCGGACGTCCCCGGTGCCGATGCCGGCGCCGGCGGGTTGCCACGGCGTGCGGACCTGACGTTGGCCCAGCGCATCACCGTCGACGCCTCGCTGGCCGCCGACCTCGCATTGCGCACCGCGGTCGCATCGCTGATCGGCACGACGATGCTGCCGCCTTTCGTCGGGGCGCTGCTGAACCGCGATGCCTCCCGGGCCGAACGCAGACATCTGCGGTTCTACGCCGAACTGGCCGAACAACGCGACCCGGCCAGGGCGTTCCCGGCGCCGACGACGGTGCCGCGGGTGACGACCCGGCCGGCCAATCCGGTCGCCGAATTCGTGGCCCGCGGCCACGTCCACAACATCCGGTTCGACAGCGACTTCGAGGCGATCAACCCGGAACTGCGGGACCGGTGCCGGGGATATCGACGCAACAACGTGGTGCGGGCCCAGCACTGGCGCCACAGCGACGGGCCCCGGCCCACCCTGTGCGTGATCCACGGGTTCATGGGGTCGGCCTATCTGGCCAACGGGTTGTTCCTGTCGCTGCCGTGGTTCTACCGCTCCGGCTACGACGTGCTGCTCTACACGCTGCCGTTCCACGGCCGGCGCGCCGAGAGGAACTCGCCGTTCAGCGGATACGGCTTCTTCGCTCACGGCCTCGCCGGTTTCGCCGAGGCGATGGCCCAGGCGGTGCACGACTTCCGCTCGCTGATGAACTATCTGGAGTTCACCGGTGTCGACCGCATCGCGTTGACCGGCATCTCGCTGGGCGGCTACACCTCCGCGCTGCTCGCCGCCGTCGACGACCGGATCCAGGCGGTGATCCCGAACGTTCCGGTGGTCACCCCGCAGGCGGCGTTCGACGACTGGTTCCCGGCCAACAAACTGGTGGCGCTGACCAACGCCGTGACCGCCATCGACCGCGAATTGGCCGGCGCGGCAGGGATGTACCACTCACCGCTGAACTACCGGCCGCTGGTCCCCAAGGAGCGACGGCTGATCATCACCGGACTCGGTGACCGGTTCGCCCCACCGCAGCAGGCCGAACTGTTGTGGAAGCACTGGGACCGCTGCGCATTCCACTGGTTTCCGGGCAATCACCTGCTGCACGTGAGTCAGCCGGACTATCTGCGCCGGATGACCCGGTTCCTCGGCGATGTCATGTTCGGCTGACCGGCGCCGTGTCGACCGATTCGGTTTCGACCTGCCGGGCCGTCCTGCGCTGCCGGGCGGTGCTCCGCACACCGCGGACCGGCCAGAACAGGCTGTCCAGCAGACCGTCGGGCAGCGGCACCGGCTCCCCGGGGAGCCGGCGGCCCGACGTCGGGGCGAGCGCCTCCAGCGCGGGCCGGTGCAGACCCCGCTGCGGGGTCAGCGCGGGCAACGGCCCGGCCGCCTCCGGTTTCTTCTCCGACCGCAACGCACACCCGGCTGTGATCATGGGATGCGCTGTGGTGCCGCTGAACTCGATCGCGGTCCACACCTCTGCGGCGGACCCGTCCCACAGGTCGGCGAGGGTCTCAGGCAGCCGATCGTCGACGGTGATCCGGTAGGCGGCCAGATGGCCGGACTCGTCGCGAAGCCCCCGCCAGGTCTCCTTGCCGTCCAGCGCCGGTGCGTCGGTGGCGTCGACGATCGTGGCGTGCCAACCCATCTCCCGGAGGTGGTCGGCGAGCCGCCGGGCCGCCACCTCCGAGGTCTCCTGCAGCGGAATCCGCGGTGACCGCGCCCGCAGCGCGTCGAGGTTGTCCACCGCGCGGATGATGATGCTGACCCAGGTGGTCCGGCCGCCGTCGCGGTCCCGGCTGGTGACGCGGACGCCGTGCGCCCGGATGCCGTAGCGGTCGCGGTAGCCGGCGATCACGTCCATCGGCAGTTCGTCGCGGTTCCCCGCGGAGTCGACCCGCAGCACCACGGTCGCGGTGGTCGGGTCGTCCTGCGCCGGCTCGGTCCGCCTGCGGCGCCGCCACATCGCCAGCCGGCGGCGCACCATCGTGGTGAGAAACATTCCGCGCCAACCGATGAACGACAGCACGACGACTGCGACAGCGACCCCGAGCACCCACCGGTCGAAGGTGGTCTGCCACGGATAGGCCATGGCGGCCGCCACCACGAACAGTGCTGCCAGCGCGATTCGGGCCGTCATGTCTGGGAATCCTTTCGTCGGTGCGCGGCTACCGCGGCGGCGACCACCAGCAGCAGCGCGATGACGCCGACCCCGGCGAACGCCACGATCTTCGGTGTGTTGTCGGCCGCTTCGGGCTCCGGCGGTGCGGCGACGGGTTTGGCCGCGGGCCCGGTCGTTTCGGGTTCGGTCGGCACATCCCAGGTGAGCGCCGCGACCGGATCGACCCGGCCGGCGCCGATCAGGTTGGACGGGGAGCGGGCGGCGCCCTGTGCGGTGGCGGTGATGCGGTGCACCACCTGCGCGGCGGTGAGCTCCGGATACCGGCTGCGCACCAGTGCCGCCACCCCGGCCACATAGCCCGCGGCATAACCGGTTCCGGCCAGCGGGGCGAGCTGCTGGTCCTGGCCGCGGGGCAGCGCGTTGGCCAGCCCGCCGCCGGGCGCGTTGCTCACCGAGGCGATGTCCTCACCGGGTGCCGCCACCCCGACCCACGGTCCGGACATCGTGAAGTCGGACGGCTGTCCGGCGGTGTTCAGCGAACCGACCGACAGCACATACGGTTGCCACCACGACGGGATCGACACCGAGCCGACACCGGCCCAGTCGCGCGGATCGTCGGGGCGGCTGAGATCGCCCAACGGGTTGGACCGGCAGGCCGTGCCGGTCGGCCCGCCGGAGCGGACATCGCCGGCGGCGGCGACGATCACCGCGTCCCGCTCCACCGCGGCGTACCGCAACGCGGCGCCGAGCTGGGACTGGGCCACGGTGTTGTCGGCGGGCAGACAGGTGGCCGTCGAGATGGTGATGACCCGGGCGCCGAGGTCGGCTGCCCGCACCACCGCGCGGGCCATGTTGAGCACGTCCAGTCCGGCCCGGGTGACCACCGGGTCGGCCCCCGCATCGGTCGGGGCGAAGTGGTTCGAGGTCTGGCGTATGGCGAGCAGCCGGGCGGCCGGCGCGACGCCGCTGAACCCGTCCGGCCCGGGTTGGCCCGCGATCAGACCGGCCACCGCGGTGCCGTGACCGTCACAGTCGGTGAGCCCGTCGCCGTTCTGCACGTAGTCCCCACCCGGCTCGACGTCGGGCAGCCGCGGGCCGGGTTGGACCCCGGTGTCGATGACCGCGACGAGCTGTCCTTCTCCGCGGCTGTACCGCCACGCGTCGGACAGGTTCAGCGCGGTCAGGTTCGGGCTCACCGCTGCCGGGTCGGTTCCGGGCAGCACCGCGGTGGCGACGCAGGCGCCGCGCTGCGCCATCGGCGCGGCGGGTCCGGCGGTGCCGGCGGGCGGCGGCTCCTGCGGATCGATCTCCGGCGGGGTGATCGCCGCCGCGCTCGGTGCGCCGATCAGCAGCACCGCCAGCGCCGCGGCACCGGCCCGCGACACCCGGCCGCCCGAATTCCGCCCCGGCCTCATCACCGATTGAGCACCCAACTGAACAGCCCCACCAGATAGGCCATCACCGGGATCAGGGATGCGTCCAGCGCGGTGGCCAGGAATCCGGTCAGCCGCCGCATCGGCAGCGAATAGCTGTCCGGGGAGGCGATCCTCGGGTAGGCGACGACCACCGCCCACACCGTCACCAGCAGCGCCAGCACGGCCAACGCCAGCCACGCGGCCGGGTACCGCTCGGTGACGGTGAAACCGATCAGCAGCGCGACGGTGATCAGATAGCTGTGCGACAGCAGCCACAGCTTGCACGACGCCGCATCCCACACCCGGGCCCGCAGTGTCGAACCGGCGGCCGCGGCGACCACGACGTACCAGGCCCAGCCGGACGCCCCGGGCGGGGCGACCAGAGCCACCGAACCGGCCACCGACAGCAGCACCCCGGCGGCGATCAGACCGGTCTGATGGGAGTCACCGACCCGCACCCGGCGGGGCAGATCCTCCAGCACCCGCAGGGGCTGCGCCGACGGGGTGGGATCGCCCGGGGCGGGGATGACCGGCAGCGGGAACCGGGCGAACATCGCGGACAGCTGCGCGGCCTGCACGGTGACCAGCAGTCCCAGCACGATCAGACCGCATCCGAGCACCACCCAGGACGGTTCCCACAGGGTGGCGGCGGCCGCGGCGGCCATCGTGGCGACACCGAGCACCGAGGCGGTGGTGAACACCGCCACCGACCGTTCGGCCACCGTGATGCTGATGATCGACCAGGCCGTCACACCGGCGGCGGCCAGCAGCAGATGCGGCGCGCCGAAATCACCGGGCACCGCGAGGGCGAACGCCGCCCCGACCGGCACCAGCGCGGCGACCGACAGCGCCGCGGCGAGCGGGATGGAGCGGGGGCGGGCCAGCAGCGCCGCCAGCACGGTGGCGACCGCGACCCCGCTGACCACGAACAACCCCAGCACATCTCCGGTCAGGATCCGATGCGCCACCGACAGCGCGGAGGCCGCCAGGATCAGGCCGATCAGCGCGACGGCCGCCGCCCGGGCGATGTGGGCCGGGCTCCACGGCCGGGTGCGCGCGGCGGAGAAGATGACCGCGGCGTCGGCGATGTCCTCCACGATGCGGGGCGCCGGCGGGCCGCTCGGAATCGGCTGCAGCGCCAGCAGATCCCCGTCGACGACACCCACCGTCTGCAAGGTTGCGTCCAGACTGAACGGGGCGCCGCCGATCGGCGCCAGGCTCAGCCGCACCGCATCGGGGACGTCGGCGCCGTCCTCGGTGGGCGCCGCCATCTGTTGGACCGCGGGCAGGATCTCGCGCAGCGGCAACTCGGCGGGCAACGCCATCTCGGTGAGACGCCCGCCGTCGTCACCGGCCGCCAGTACGGCGACGCGCACGATGGGCATCACGGTGTTGTCGGACATGGTCCTCTTCTCTGCATTTCGGTTCGGTGGTCGAAGTCACGGGCGCGGGCCAGGTGCGGAAACCAGGTTCCGCCGGGCAGCGTGGCGATGAGCCGTTCCACCGCGGCGGCGATCGAGTCGGTGGTGCCGGGTTCGAAGGTGGACACCCATTCCCCGTCGAACGCCTGCTCGGGGCTGACCAGCACCCGGCCCAGCGCGGTGTCGACGATGCTGACGCCGACCTCGGTGCTGAGCTGATTGCCGTTGGCCCGTTCGCCCGCGACGATTTCCACGTAGCGGCGGCGGTGGTCGAAGGCGGCCTCCACCACCGGCCGGGCCGACAGCGGGATCCCCAGGAACTCCATCACCTCCGCCAGGTCCGCCCCGTTGCGGATCCGTTCGTCGGCGCGGGCCCCGGCATCGGCGGGCAGCGCGAAGGTGGCGAACCGGGCCGGCGGGCGGTTCGCCAGGCCCGCCGTGAGCACCGGCACCAACGCCTGCGGATGGTCGATGGCCATCGCGGTGAACGTGATCAGTTCGGCGTTGCGCAGCGCCACCACCGTGCGGTCGTCCCGGCGTGCGACGACACCGCGCAGGATGTCGCCGACCCCGGTGACGAACCGCAGATCGAGCCAGCGGTCGGGGCGGCACACCGTGCGCACCCACCGCGCCACCGTGTCGCCGACCCGGCCGTCCGCGTCGAGCACACCGAGTCCGGTCAGCTCATCACGCTGATCGGAGCGGAACTCCGCGGCGTCGGCCGGGTCGCTGTACGGCGGTGTGACCGCCAGCACCCACGGGTAGCCGCCCGCGTCAAGTTCCTCGGCGAGATACCACGCCTGCTCGACGGTGAGCTCGATCGCGTTCGGCCCGGATCCGGTGTCCGGCACAGCATCAGGCCGCACGAGACCCCATCACATGCCGCCCCACTTCGCGCCCTCGGCCTTGTCGCGCGCGTTCATGGACATGGTGTTCATCTCGTGGGTGCTGGCCATCGCACGGTAGGCCCGCACCAGTTCCTCCAGGGCGGTGTTCCACTGGGTCTGCCAGGCCTGGTAGGTGGTGCCGGTGTCGCCCTGCCAGGCGCCGGCCAGCGCGGCCTGCTCACTGGCGATGTCAGCGCCCACCGCGTGCAGTGCGCCGGCGTAGCTGTTCATCTCGGCGACGTGCGCGAGCATCGCCGGGTAGTTGTACATGATCTGCGACATGGGTTTTCCCTTCGTCGGTGGTGGTCTGCGGCTCGGTCAGCCGGCGGTGGCGGCGGTGTAGGTGCTGGCGGCGGCGGCGTCCTCGGCCACGTAGGTGCCGGCGGCCTCACCGAGGTTGGCCTGGGCGATGTCGAGCAGCGCGTTGATGCGGGCCGAGACCTCCAGGAAGCGGGCGTGCGCGGCCTGGAATGCCGCGGCCGACTCACCCAGGTGGAACGCCTGGGCGGACTGGGCGGCCTGTTCGGCCTGGGCCAGGGTGCTGCGCATCAGCGCGGACTTGGCGGCGAAGTTGGACTCCGAGGCCACCAACTGGGGGATGTGGGCGTCGAGCAGGCTCATGATTCTTCCTTTCGGTCGACGTCTGTGAGAGTCCGGGTCGTGACCACAACCCGGTTCCCGGATCTGAACAGGCAGGTGTGGGCGATGTCGGTCAGGTCCGCGGTCCTCCTTCCTGTTCGGGGTCCGGGGCATCCGGGTCGTGCAGATCCCGGGCCGGCGGGCCCGGGTTCTCCGCGACCGGATCCCAGGTGCCGGGCAGCATCGGGCTGACCGGTCCGTTGCCGAACGCGTCGGTGCCCAGCCTGGTCAGGCCGGCGACCTCCTGCACCCCCTTGGGGGCGGTGCCGGTGAAGCCCAGCGGGCCGGCGCCGCGGCTGGACGCCGAAACCTGGGGCTCCTCCGCGGGTTCGGGCGGCACCCCGATGTTCATGTCCATGAACTCGTTGCCGTGATCCTTCACCTTCGCACCGCGTTTGCGCCGGGCCCGGCGACGTTCCCGCGCCGAGGCGCCGACCGCGGCGACGGCGCTGGCCGGGATGTCGGAGGCCGGCGCCGGCACACCGGACTTGTCACGCAGCGTCGGGGTGAACCCCTCGCCGGGATGGTCGCCCCGCACCGCGTACGGAATGACCGGCGCGGCGGCCGCGGCCGCGGGAGCGGCGGCGGCGGTTGCCGGGGCACCGGTCGCCGCAGCCCCGCCGGCGGCCGGGGCCCCCGGCGTCACGGGCGCCACACCGGCGGTGAGCGGCAGCGGATTCTGCGGTTCGGCGCGCACCGGCGCCGCCACATCCTCCTCGGGCGCGGCCTCCTCGGCGGGCGGCTGGGCCTGATCGGCGATCATCACCAGCCCGGCCACCCCGAGCGTGATCGCCAGCGGGATCAGCACCGGCGAGGCGAGGATCATCGCCCAGGTCGGCCAGCCGACCAGGTTGGTGAACACCTGGTAGGCCACCGCGAACAGCAGCGGCCACCAGGTGACCAGCGCACCGGCCGGGTTGGTCAGGAAGTCGTCGATCAGCTGGAACAGGTTGCCGATCGGGTCGCGCAGGAAGTCGACGATCGGCCCGAACAGCTGGTCGAGGTAATCCTGGTAGTACTGCAGCAGATTGGCGATGAGGTCGGACAGGTTCAGCGCGGTGCCGGAATCGGCCGCGGTGGCCTGCGAGCCGATCTGCTGGGTGGTGGCCATGGCGTCGGCCGCCTCGCTGACCCCGGGGGCCAGCAGCAGCGGCGCCGGAGACGAGGCCGGGGCGCTCATCACCGCGGTGCCCGCGACGGCCTGATAGGTGCTCATCGAGGTGGCCGCCTGGATCCACATCCGCACGTAGTCGGCCTCGTTGAGCGCGATCGGGATGGTGTTGATGCCCAGGAAGTTCGTCGCCACCAGCACCGCATGGGTGGTCTTGTTGAGCGTGAGCTCGGCCATGGTGGGCATGGTGGCCAGCGCGGTGCTGTAGGCGGCCGCGGCGGTCTCGTGCCGGCCCGCGGTCGCGGCGCTGTTCGCGCTCTGCTGGGTCAGCCAGGCCAGATAGGGGGCGTGCGCGGCGACGTACCGTTCGGCGCTGGGCCCCTCCCAGGAACCGGCCTGCACGTTGGCCAGGACACTGCTGAGTTCTGCTGCGGCCGAGGCGTACTCCGCGCTCAGGGCGTGCCAGGCGCTCGCCGCGGCGAGCAGCGAGCCCGGGCCGGGACCGCTGGACAGCAGCGCGGAGTGCACCTCGGGAGGCAGCGCCATCCAGATCGGAGCCGTCATCATCAGCCGTGGGCAGTCAGATACGACGAGGCGGCCAACAGATCACCGGTGGCGTAGCTGGTCGCGGACTGTGCCACGCCGACACCGGAGCGGCCCAGCTCTTCGATGCCCTGGGCGGCGATCGCCTCGTGCTGGGCGCCGTGCGCGCTGAACCCCGCGGCGGTCTGCAGCGACACCGCGTCGGCGGCCGGCGGGATGACAGCGGTCACCGCGGGTGCGGCGGCGGCGTGCGCGGCGGCGAGACGCGCGGTGATCGCCTCGACCGCGCTGGCGGCGGCGGCGAGGCCCTCGGGAATCACCCGCAGAGTCATCAGTTGTACTCCTCTCTGTGCCGGTTGTGCTGGGGCCGGTCGCTGTGGGGCCGGTCGCTGTGGGCCTGGTTGTTGTGGACCACCGCGGCGGTGGCCAGCGGATTGACCAGCTGGACGAAGACCGGGGTGTCGCTGTCCGGGTCGAGCAGCATGGCGCGGCCGGCCGGCAGCCGGCTGAACCGGTGGCCCCGGATCTTTCCGCTGTCCTGCGGATTGCCGGACAGCATCAGGGTGGTGGCCTGCAGCTCGTTGAGCCGGCGCAGCAGCGGCGCGGTCATCACCGCGTGGGCGGATCCGGTCGCCCGCGCGGTCACGATCACCCGCAAGCCCAGATCGCCTGCCTCGGCGAGCAGTCCGATCAGGTTCGCCCACGGCCGCTGGCCGACGAACGGGCCGCTGACCGCCGGCGAGTCCGGGATCTGGTCCACGTCGTCGACGATCAGATAGTGGGTGTGCCCCTCATAGCGCCACCCACTGAGCTCCCGGGCGGTGAGACCGGCCGGCGGCCGGCGCTTCTCGATGAGCGCGGACAGCCCGAGCATCGCCGGGATCACCCGGTCGATGTTCGCGGTGTATTCGTTGTCCGGGAACAACGGCTCGTCGACGAGCTGCAGGCGCCGGTCGATCACGGTGAACGCGATCTGATCCGGGGTCGAGTTCTCCCGGATGGTGCGGATCAGATGGCGCAGCAGCGTGGTCTTCCCGGACCTGTTGTCCCCGAACACCATCAGCAGCGGGTTCTCGGCGAAGTCGATGCTGACCGGGGCCAGATCCTCCTCGCGCTGCCCGATGACGACCTGCTCCGGCGCCGGATACAGCGGCCCCAGATCCTCGGGCGCCAGCTGGGTGGGCAGCAGCCGCACCGGCGGTGCGCTGACCCCCGGATGGCGGGCGTTGATCGCCGGGATGGCGCTCAGGTCCGGTTTGGCGAACAGGAAGTGTTCGGCGGCCATGGTCAGCCCGCGGCCGGGCTGATCGGCGGGCACGCTCTCGGCCGGGCGGCGCAGCGCACCGGCCACCCGCACGTTGCTGTCCTGCGGATCGTGCAGCTTGAGCTCCAACCGCAGGCCCAGCCCGTCGCGCATGGCCAGCGGCACTTCGATCCAGTTCGGTGTGGTGATCACGACGTGGATGCCGTAGGACAGGCCGGTGTTCACCAGTTCGGTCACCTTGGCCAGCAACGGGTTGCGGGTGTTGAACATGTCGGTGTTGTCCCGGCTGAACGCATACAGGTTGTCGATCACCAGGAACACCTCGCCGAACCCATCCGGTGAGTCTCCGTCGCCGCGTGACTGCGGGCCGCGGGCCTGGCGCTGCAACAGCAGTTGCTCGAGCTCCCCGAAGGTGCGCCGGATCCGCTCGGGTTCCAGCGGTGAGGCGACGCTGCCGACGTGGGCCAGGTCGGCCAGATCGCGGAGCTGACCGCCGCCGTAGTCCAGGCAGTAGAACGTCACCTCACGCGGGGAGTGCAGGGCGGCCGCCGACAGGATGAACGTCTGCAGCGCGGTGGTCTTGCCGGACTTCGGGCCGCCGTGGATGACCATGTTCGCCGCCGCGGAGGCGGCGTCGAAGATCAGCGGATCGCGGCGCATCAGGAACGGCCGGTCGATCTCACCGAGCGGCCAGCGACCCTGACGCTCCCCGACACCGGAGCGGGCCAGCAGGTCGGCGAGCGGGATCTCGTCCTCCAGCGGCGGCAGCCACAGTTGCGGCGCCTTGGGGCCGTATTTGGCGAGTTGTTCACCGATGGTGGCGATCAGCTTCTTCGGCGGCCGGACGTCCACCTCGGGTTCCGCCACTTCCACCACGGTGCCCGGATCAGGTTCCACCCGGGTGGCGGAGAACAGCTTGGGCCGCGGATCGGCGTGCACCGCGATCGCCTTCTCCCGCACCGGCGGCTCGTAGATACCGTCGACGTAGGTGCTGCGGAACTTGATCGGCACCGCACCGGGGGCCGGCACCAGAAAGCCCACGCCCTTGTGCTCGCGCCCGGATTCGATGTGGTAGGCGTCCTCCACCCCGATGATCTGCCGGGAGATGCTGGGGCTGGCCACCTTCAGACCGATCCGGTACGACGTGTTCTTGTCGATGTCCTTGATCCGGCCCACATCCAGCGTCTGGGACGCGAACAGGAGGTGGATGCGGAACGACCGGCCCTTGCGGGCGACGTAGTCGAACAGGTCGGCGTACTCGGGGTAGTCGGCGAGCATCAGGGTGAACTCGTCGGCCACCACGAACAGCGTCGGCAGCGGCGGCAGGTCGTGGCCGGCCTCGATCGCCTCCTCGTACTCGGTGACCGAGTTGAACGCGCTGCCCTGCACCTTCCGGCCGGCCTCCCGCAGCAACTGTTCGCGCCGCGCCACCTCACCACGCAGCGTGTCGGCGAACCGTTCGGCCAGCGACCGCTTCTCGGCCATGTTCGAGATGACCGCGACGACCTGCGGGAAGTTGCGGAAGATGTCCGCCCCGGCCTCGCCCTTGAAGTCGGCGTAGATGACGATCAACCGGTCCGCCGGGTGAGTCGTCAACAGCGACAACAGGATCGACATCAAGGTCTGGGACTTCCCGGAGCCGGTCATGCCGATCATCAACCCGTGCGGACCCATCCCGCCCTCGGCTTCGTCCTTGAGGTCGAAGATCAGCGGTTCACCGGTGGCGGTCACCCCGATCGGCACCCGCAACTCCTCCTCGCGGGGCCGCGGCGCCCACAGGCTCGCCACGTCCAGCGCCGAGGCGTCGGGGATGCCGAGCAGCGTGGTGAAGGTGGCGCCGCCGGTGGTGGTGGAGCGGGCGTGCATCGGGTTGGAGTCCCACCGCGCCAACCGCCGGGCCAGATGCCGGCATTCGGCGGCGGAAAGCCGGTCGGCCGCATCGACGAACGGCTGCCAGCCGTCGCTCTGCCAGCGCTCCAGCCGGCCGTCGACGACGCGCAGGATGGGCCGCTCGGGGTCCGGGTACTGCTCACGGTGCGGTTCGGCGCTGCTGCGGTGCACCACCGTCACCCCGGCCAGCCCGGCCTTGCCGACCAGCCGGCTCGGATCGGCCTCCGGATCATCGAGCACGACCAACAGGTGTCGGACCGGGGCGGTGTCGGCGCCGAACGCGGGACGGCCGTCCAGCGCCGGCGCCAGCAGCCGGCCGAGTTCGGCGGTGTTGGTGGCCAGGTAGCGGGCCGGGCCGACACCGTCGATCTCGCCCGGGATATCGGTGTGCGGCAACCACTTCAACCACGACCAGTCGTCGCCTTCGACATCGGGTGCGGCCAGTGCGATGCCGAGCACCGCCGGGTCGTGCCAGGTGGCGGCCTGGGCCAGCCAGGCGCGCACCACACCGCGGACGTCGTCGGCGTCACCGCAGACGGTGATCCGGGCCATCTTGCCGACGTCGATCCCGGTGGGCGCGGCGCGCACGGTGCGCTGCACGTCGAGCAGGCCGCGCAGGGTGGTGTGCGACACCGGCTCCAGGTCGATCTCCTCGGCGGTGTCCTTGACCCGCAGCGTGGTGTTCAGCGGGACGTCGTGCAGGCCGGCGCGCAGCACCAGGAAGTCGGCATCGTGCGGGTCGCGTTCCCACTGCCGGCGGGTGCCGGGGATGTTCGCCAGCAGTTCCGGATCGGGGTGCGACCACTCCAGGGCCGCCCGCTGCTCGGCGGCGTGCGCCCGCACGTTGTCCCGGACCACCGACAGGTAGCGCAGGTAGTCGGCGCGCTCGGCGTCGACCTCCTCGGTGCGCAGCTTGTTGTCGGTGCCGCGGTACAGCGCGGTCGCGGCCAGCAGCATCACGAACGGGAAGAACAGGATCTGCGGTGAGATCAACCGCATCCCGGTGGCCACCAGGGCCACGATCATGCCGACGATCAGGATCACGATCAGAAACGGCAGGGCCCGGCGCAGCAGCGACGGCGGCACCAGCCGCGGCAGTTCCGGTGGCGGCTCGATCGTGATGGTGCCCTTGCGCACCGGTGGCGGTGGCAGCCGGCGGTGCGTCTCGAAGATCAGGCGGCTCATGGGTTTTCCATCCGGTGGTTCTCCAGGCGCGCGGGCGCCGGGTTCGGCGGCAGGCTGTCGTGGGCCAGCAGCGCGTCGGTGCGGGACAGGGTGGGACCGGCGGCGAACTGGGCCAGCACCGCCCACGGCATGGGCAGCGGGGCGCCGGTCAGGCCGAGCGCGGCGACGGTGTCGTCGTCACCGTGGGTGTCGATGCCGTACCGCACCCCGGTATCGCTGATCCAGAACAGACCGGGGCCCTCGGCGCTGTCGGCGCCGGTGCGCAGGCCGACGCTGTCGACGAGGTATCCGGTGCCCGCCGGCAGCGCCACCCGGTCGGCGGTGCCGCCGGCGCCGGCGCTGACCAGGTCGACGGTGTGCTGCCCGTCCGGCAGCGGCAGTGCGGCGCCGGACAGCAGGGTCAGCGAGTTCGCCGGTGCATCAGCGGGTTTCGACCAGTGCACGCAGGTCATCGGCTTGGCATCGGCGTTGACGAGGGTGACCGGACGGGCCGGGTAGGCGTCGGTGTCGAGGGTGTCGGCCACCGGCAACCGGGCGATCTCGTCCATCCCGAGGCGGGGCGGCTGGGCGAACCCGTAGGAGTCGGTGTTGCGCATGATCGAGGCGAGCACCACCGGCACCGGTTGCAGCCCGTCGGGCAGCACCGCGTAGTACCGGATGGTGTTGTCGGCCTCGTAGGCGGTCACCACCGCGCCCACCGGGGCGTCGACCGGCAGCGCGAACCGCGGCGGCTCACCCGCGCCGGGGATGGCCGGCGGCGCGATCGGCGGCGCCTCCGGGATGGCGTTGAACAGTCCGGGCGCGATCGGGCGGGGCCGCGCGGTGCCGGCGCCCAGGCCGACCGCCTCGGTCACCGCGCGGTCGGCCAGGTCGATGCGGCTGCGCCGGTTGTCCCACAGCAGCCAGGTTCCGGCATTGGTGCCGTCGTGGTTCTCCACCAGCACGGCCTGTCCGTCGGGCAAGGGTGCGGCCCGTTCGCCGCCCTCGGCGGGGGCGCCGGCGGCCACGGTCACCCCGGGGTGCGGGCCGGACACCGCATCGCACACCATCCAGTCGGCGTCGCGGGCCGGGTTCTGCGTCATCCGTTCCGGCGCACCGGGGATGCCGAGCAGGTTGCCGCGCGGGAACTTGTCGATCTCGCTGGTCTTGACCGTCTTGGGATCCTCGGCGCGGCCGGTGATCAGCCGCGCGGAGGTCAGGTTCAGCACCGGGTGCAGCTGTTCGCCGACCTTGACGTACAGCGCGGCGGTGGAGCGGTCGGCCAGCACCGCGTCCTCGCCGGCCACCCCGGCGGGCCGGATCAGCGAGAACACGAAACATCCGGCCAGCCCGGTGATCAGGATCAGCACACCGACGAGCACCGACCGGGTCTGGGTGCGCAGCGGGTCGACCAGCATCCGGGTGTCGTGGAGCGCGACGCCGGAGGCGATGCGGCGCATCATGAACCGCCAGCCCGACACCTGATGGCGGGTGACGAAGCCGCGGCGGTAGACGACGCGATCGGGGTTCTCGTTGACCGGGGTCCGCGAGCTGAACGACCGCCGGTCGTCCTCTGGGGCGGTCACGCCGGCACCGTCAGGCCCAGCCCCCGCAGCAGCGGTGCCGCGGAGTTGTTGACGTCCTCGAGGGTGATGGTCATGAGCTCCTCATCGGTGAAGTCCTCGATGTCGGCATGGTCGAGCCGGTACTCCCGTTCCTCCTCGGAACGCTCGACGAGGTTGCGGACGAACCGCCCGTTGCCCGCCACGTCCAGGCTGCGGCGTTGCACGCCCTGGGCGTCCGCGGTCGAGGATTCGGCCAGGTGCCCGAACAGCCGCTCCATCTCGGTCAGCGCCGCCGGTTCGAACACGCTGTCGCGCTTGGCGGCCATCAGCTTGGCCATCTCGACGAGTTCGTGCGGGCTGTAGGACGGGAAGTCGATGCTGCGGGTGAAGCGGGAGCGCAGCCCCTCGTTGGTGTCCAGGAACTTGTCGAGGTCGGCGCGGTAGCCGGCGATGATCACCACCAACCGGTCGCGGTCGTTCTCCATCCGCGCCAGCAGGGTGTCGATGGCGACCAGGCCGAAGTCGTTCTTGGCCCCGGTGGACACCAGAGCGTAGGCCTCGTCGAGGAACAGCACCCCGTCCAGGGCGCTGTCGATGACCGCGTTGGTCTTGGCCTCGGTCTCGCCGATGTGCTGGCCGACGAGGTCGGCGCGGTGCACCTCGCGGACCGTCTCCTTCTTGAGAATGCCCAGGCCGCAGTAGATCTTGGCGACCACCCGGGCGATGGTCGTCTTACCGGTGCCGGGCGGGCCGGCGAACACCAGGTGGTTGGTGCGCTGGGCGACGGTCAGGCCGCGTTCCTGGCGCTTGATGGCCATCGCGACCGAGCTCTTCAGCCGGGCGACCTGATACTTGACCTCCTCCAGGCCGATGAACTCGGCCAGCTCGGCCTCGGCCTCGACCAGCAGGTGCGCCTTGCGTTCCTTGGCGCCCGGATCGACGAACTCCTCCTCGGTGGGCTCGCTGTCCGGGTCCCACGGGTTGCTGCGCGCCTCGATCCGGGCAGCGGTGGTGGTGGGCAGCCCGTAGGTGGTGTCCAGCAGCGCCTCTTCGATCTCGGCGTTCTCCGGGTGGGCGGCGTAGAGGTCCTGCAGGACCTCGGCGGCTTCGTCCTCCTCGCCCTGGGCGCGCAGGGTCAGCGCCTTGGCGAAGGTTCCGTCCAGCGCCGCGACGGCGACGGGGCCGTCGGGTTCCTCCAGGTACGACAGCGCCGGGGCGAACATGCCCAGCCTGGCCAGCGCGATCCCCAGCGTGACGCGGGCCGCGTGGCTGTACAGCTCGTCGAGTCCCGGATCGTTGACCACCGGCGTCAGCAACCGCACCACATCCGACCACCGTTCGGCGCGGTGGTGCAGGGCCACCCGCACCCAGCGGGCCTGCCGCCAGTCCGGGCGGCGGTCGGCCAGCTCAGCCACCAGCCGGTCGGCGTCGGCGTACCGGCCGGCGTCGGCCAGGGTGGTGGCGTAGGCGAGCTGGAAATCGTCCCGGTCGGTGGCGCGGAACTGCAGATACAGACCGGTGTCGTAGTGGAAACCCAGTGCGCCGGGAGCGAGTTCGACCTCGTCCTGCAGCACGCCGGCGGTGTCGACGGTGCGCCACACCGCTTCGAGCACGGCGGCCGAGGTGTCTCCGGAGGCGGCGAGTCCGGTCCAGGCGTCGCACTGTTCATGCGCGATCCGGGTCAGCGCCGCGAACCCGGAGCGCGCGGCGGCGAGGTCGGCCGGGCGGCGGCGACCGTGCACGTCCAGGCCCAGGGCGCGGCAGCATGTCGCGAACCGGGTGACGATATCGCGGTCCACCCGCGGTGCGGCGGCACCCGAACCGGGCCGCGAATCGGTGGTCGAACTGGCCATTCCTCGGCTTTTTCCCTCGGTTGTCCCCCGAAATGGCCCGCGCACGGCGGACCACTGTCCTTAGCCTTACCTAACGTGCGAGAAAGTTAGCATTGCATAAGCTAACTGTCGAGACGCACGGCGACCTCGCTGATGTGCACCGTCGCCTTGACGGCAGTCACCAGGCGCGATGCCTCGATCATGGGGCTCGCTTGTGACTCCGGGCCCGGCAGCGGCCGGCCCAGCCGGTCGAGGATTCCCCCAGCGGAGCGACCACGGCGGGTGCCCTGCTTGCCCGCCGCGATCTCTTCGGCGCGCAGCGCCTCGATCACCTCCGGCGGATCCGGTACGACCTCCTCGACGCCCATCCGGGAGCCGGCGGCGCGGCAGGACACCTCGGCATACCGATCGACGGCCACCGGATCGGGTTTGGCGGCTTCGCGCCCGCGCGGCGGCGACGAACAACGCCGTCGCGCCGACGCTGGTGGTGGTGTCCCAGAATCGTCGTCGGTTCGCACGGACTGCCACGCTCCGCCCCGGTGGCGCCCACGTTGCGTGACGCAGTGGCGGTCTGGGCGCCGAAATCCCGCCACAGCGTTACGCAGATCCGCATCGTCGGTTCGCACGTACCCCAGGGTCACCCGACCCGACGACACTGTGCAAACTTTTTTGCTGAACAGGCAAGGCCGGTGTCACACCAGCGGACGGCCGGTGCGGCGGCGCCAGTCGAGATCCCTCAGCAGCACGTTGAACGGGAACTGCCGCACCACGCTGGGCGCCAGATCGTTACCGGCCCGCAGGGCCGCGATCAGCCGGTCGAACCGGCGTTGCCGCCCGGCGTCCCAGGGCAGCCGCATCTCGTCGCGGAACCGCTGCGGCAGAAAGCCGGTGGTGATCAGCAATCCGACACTGTCGAGCCGGCGCTGGACCGCCTTGGGCAGCGGTGAGCTCTTGGGCCGCCCGGCGGCGATCGGATACAGGTAGCCGCGGACCGTGTCGTCGATGTGGATCTTGGTCTCGAGCTGCTCCTGCCAGTACTTGTCGAACGCGGCCCGGTCGGCCGGCCACATCTCCGGCGGCACCTGCAGGGTGGTGGCCATGCTCATGCTGTCCCGGTAGTGCTGATCGGCGGTGTCGTCGTCCATCTCGCCGACGAACATCCGGAACACGTCGACCCCGCCCTTGTACAGGCAGGCGGCCACCCACAGCTGGAGGTCCTTGTCGAAGGCGTTGTAGCTCACCGGGCTCTCGTCGGTCGAGAACACCTGGGCGTGCGCCTTGTTGACGGCGCGCCGGTAGGCGGCCTTCTGCTCGTCGGTCCCCCGGCTCGCCACCGCCAGGTAGGTGAAGGTGGTGCGGGCCCGCTTGACCGGGTGCAGATCGGTGCGCCCGCTCTCCACCCGGCTCTCGACCACGCCGTAGCCGACTTCGGGCCGGGCCAGCTGCATGATCACATTGGCCGGTCCGGCGAGCAGGGCCACCCCCATCAACCCGTCGTCGAAGCTCGCGCGACGGCCGAGGATTCCCCGCCGCTGCGGCGTCGGCCGCGGCGGGTCGCTGACCGGCCGCTCGACATGGCTGATCGGCTCGATCGCAGTCATCGGGCCCCCTTCGTCGCAAATCTGATAACGCCTGTTTCCTGATATTGCCGCTCCCGGCGGATCGGTGTCAATATGGGATCCATGGCCAGCCCGAATCGCCAGGTCCGGCCCTACCGCGGGGTGGACCCAGCCGAGCGGCGGGCCCAGCGACGGCGGCGGCTGCTGGAGGCCGGCCTGGAGTTGCTCGGGGGCGAGCAGCGGGATCCGGCCGAGTTGACGGTCCGGGCGATCTGCCGCGAGGCCGGACTGACCATGCGCTACTTCTACGAGAGCTTCACCGACAAGGACGACTTCGTCAGCGCGGTGTTCGACTGGGTGGTCTCCGACATCGCCGCCACCACCCAGGCCGCGGTGGCCGCGGCGCCGCGCCGGGATCAGACCCGGGCCGGGATGGCCAACATCGTGCGCACGGTCTCCGAGGACCCGCGGGTGGGCCGACTGCTGTTCAGCCGGCATCTGTCCACCGCGACGGTGGTGCGCAAGCGGGCCGAATCCGGTGCGCTGTTCGCGATGCTGTCCGGTCAGCACGTCGGATCCACGATGCAGTTGCCGGAGAACGAACGCATCAAGGCCACTTCGCATTTCGTGGTCGGTGGCGTCGGCCAGACCATCGGCGCATGGCTGGCCGGCGAGGTGAGGCTGTCGCCCGAGGCGCTGGTCGATCAACTCGCGTCGGTCATCGACCAACTGGCCAAACCGGAGTTGTTCCGCGCGGACTGACCCGCTAGGCGGTCACCGACGGCCTCCGGTCGGCTGCGGTGCGCGGTGACACCTGCGCATCCGTGTCAGTGAATTCCTTGGTCCAGCAGGCGAATTCGAGGGTGATGCCATCCGGGTCGTGGAAGTAGAAGGACCGCACGTAGACACCCGGATGCACGGTGGGCGACACCTGCGTCTCGCTGTCGTCGTGATTGAGCACCGGGCCGACCCGCACCCCCTTCTCCTTGAGCCGCCGGCGGTACTCGTCGAACTTCTCGGCCGGGACGTGGAAAGCCAAGTGGTTCATCGAACTCACCGCGCTGACGATGTCGCCGGTGCCGGGAATGTGGCGGGGTGCGGAGATCCCGGGAACACCATCCGGTGCGTCGCGGAACCAGAAGAACGCGATGCAATCGCCGTTGCCGCAGTCGAAGAAGAAGTGCTGCCCCATCCCACCCGGCAGGTCCAGCGATTTCACCAGCGGCATGCCCAGCACATTGCCATAGAAGTCAACGGTTTTCGCCATGTCCGAACAGACCAGCGCGACATGGTTGATACCGCCGAGCTCGAATTCGGGATTGCGATTGCGCGGCTTGATCATGTCCGGCTCCCCGTGTCGACCAGAAGGTCATGAACCAAGCGAAAAGCCTGGTGAAACCCTGGATCTGAATCTAACATCAGATTCAGATCCACTCAATGGAATCCGAGGAGCCGACGCTGACCATCGCGCCTCGTGAACATCCACCCGCCGCCCGCGGACGGCGGGCCCTGGCCGGCGTTCTCCCTCGCACCAGCGCTTCGCAGGAAGGCGGGCCGCCATGACCAGAGACACCAGCGCATCCGGGGCGCCGGGAGTCACCCGCCAGTTCATCGGCGTGGACTCCCCCACCGCACGTCGCGCCGGGTCGGGCGGGCATCCCTGCCAGGGTCTGTACTACCGCGGGATGGGCCGCAAACCGAAGGTCGCGGTGATCGCCACCCACTACCAGATCGACTTCTCCGAACACTACATCGCCGACTACCTGGCCACCCGGGGCATCGGTTTCCTGGGCTGGAACACCCGGTTCCGCGGCTACGAGAGCAGTTTCCTGCTGGACCACGCCCTGGTCGACATCGGCGTCGGGGTGCGCTGGCTGCGCGAGGACGAGGGCATCGAAACCGTGATCCTGCTGGGTAACTCGGGCGGCGGATCGCTGATGGCGGCATATCAGTCCCAGGCCGTGGAACCGAACGTCACACCGCTGGACGGTATGCGACCGGCCGCCGGGCTCAACGAGCTTCCGCCCGCCGACGGCTACATCGCCTCCGCCGCGCACCCGGGCCGTCCCGAGGTGCTGACCGCCTGGATGGACGCCGCCGTGGTCGACGAGAACGACCCCGTCGCCACCGATCCGGAGCTGGACCTGTTCAACCCCGACAACGGACCGCCGTACCCGCCGGAGTTCGTCGCGCGCTACCGGGCCGCCCAGACCGCCCGCAACCACGCGATCACCGACTGGGTGGAACGCGAGCTCAAACGGGTGCGCGCCGCCGGGTTCTCCGACCGGCCGTTCACCGTGATGCGCACCTGGGCCGATCCCCGCATGGTCGACCCCACCCTCGAGCCCAGCCGACGGCCGCCCAACAAGTGTTACGTCGGCGAGCCGGCGCGGGCCAACCGCTCGGCCCGGGGGATCGCCGCGGCGACCACGCTGTGCAACTGGCTGAGCATGTGGAGCCTGCGGCACTCCCAGACCCGCGCCGAACCGCATCTGGCCCGGATCACCTGCCCGGCCCTGGTGATCAACGCCGAACAGGACACCGGGGTGTTCCCGTCCGACGCCCAGCGCATCTACGACGCCCTGGGCGGCACGGACAAGACCCGGGTCGACATCGACACCGATCACTACTTCACCACCCCCGGCGCCCGCAGCGAACAGGCCGACGTCATCGCACGGTGGATCGCCCGGCGGTGGCGCTGAGCGCGAACCGGCGCCGGCACTGCCCGGGTATGTTGCGTGGTGACATGTCCGGAGTGAACTCGAGGAGTGCATTGCGGGTCCTGGCCCATTTCCGTCCCGGTCCGAAAGTCCTGGAATTTCTTGAGCCCGAGAGCGGTTGGCTCGACGTCCGGTTCTGCGACGAGGACGACGACGAGACCTTCCACCGCGAACTCCCCCACGCCGAGGTGATCTGGCATGTGCTGCGCCCGCTGTCGGGCGAGGACCTGACCAGGGCGACACGGTGCCGGCTGGTGCACAAGCTCGGCACCGGGGTCAACACCATCGACGTCGACACCGCGACCGAACGGGGTATCGCGGTGGCCAACATGCCCGGCGCCAACGCCGCGTCGGTCGCCGAGGGCACCGTGATGTTGATGCTGGCCGCGCTGCGCCGGCTGGTGGAACTGGACCGCGCCACCCGCGCCGGCACGGGCTGGCCGACGGATCCCAGCCTGGGGGAGACGGTGCGGGACATCGGCGGCAGCACCGTCGGGCTGATCGGGTACGGCAACGTCGCCCGGCGGGTCGAGCAGATCGTGGCCGCCATGGGCGCCGAGGTGCTGCACACCAGCACCGCCGACGACGGGCATCCCAACTGGCGTCCGCTCAACGACCTGCTGGCCCGGAGCGACATCGTGTCGATCCACGTCCCGCTGACCGAAAAGACCCTGGGCCTGCTCGATGCCACGGCGCTGTCCCGGATGAAACCCGCTGCGGTGCTGGTGAACACCGCGCGGGGAGCGATCGTCGACGAGATCGCGCTGACCGAGGCGCTGCACGCCCGGCGGTTGGCCGCAGCCGGGCTGGACGTGTTCGCCACCGAACCGGTGCGCCCCAACAATCCGCTGCTGACCCTCGACAACGTGGTGCTGACGCCGCACGTCAGCTGGTACACCGTCGACACCATGCGGCGTTATCTGACCCACGCGGTGGACAACTGCCGGCGGCTGCGCGACGGCGAACAACTCGCCGACGTCGTGAACGGGATCACCGGTCGGCGGCCGGGGTGAATCGACGGTGCGCCGCCCGCCGCCATCGCGGGCCGGTCGGGGTAATCTCGACCCAACCCACCGGTTAGTTCGGCCGAATGCCCTCCAGGGAGGTAATGGCAGATGCCCATCGCGATCACACCCGAGCACAACGATCTCGCCGATTCGGTGCGGTCCCTGGTGGCGCGGATCGCGCCGTCAGAGGTGCTCCACGAAGCGCTGGAGACCCCCATCCCCAATCCCCCGCCGTACTGGAAGGCCGCCGCCGAGCAGGGGCTGACCGGTGTGCACCTGTCCGAGTCGGTGGGCGGGCAGGGCTTCGGCATCCTCGAGCTGGCGATCGTGCTGGCCGAGTTCGGGTACGGCGCGGTGCCCGGCCCGTTCGTGCCCTCGGCGATCGCCAGCGCGCTGATCGCCGCGCACGATCCGGACGCCAAGATGCTGACCGGCCTCGCCTCCGGCGAGACCATCGCCTGCTACGCGATCGGTTCCGGGTTGACCGCCACCCGCCAGGGCGACGAGCTGGTGGTCCGCGGTGAGGTGCGGGCGGTGCCGGCCGCCGCCCAGGCCTCGGTGCTGGTGCTGCCGGTCGCCGGCCTCGACGCGGAGAGCAGCGGCGAAGAGTGGGTGGTGTTCGACGCCGACCAGCTCGAGATCGAACCGGTGCCCGGCGTCGACCCGCTGCGGCCGATCGCCCATGTGCGGGCCAACGCCATCGAGGTGAGCGACGACCGGGTGCTCGGCAACCTGAGCCGGCCGCTGGCCCGCGCGCTGATCACCACGCTGCTGTCCGCCGAGGCGATCGGGGTGGCGCGGTGGGCCACCGACACCGCGTCGGAGTACGCCAAGATCCGCGAACAGTTCGGCCGCCCGATCGGGCAGTTCCAGGCCGTCAAGCACAAGTGCGCCGAGATGACCGCCGACACCGAGCGGGCCACCGCCGCGGTGTGGGACGCCGCCCGCGCGATCGATGAGGTCCGCGAAAAGGGCGCGGAGGGTTCGTCTTTCGAGTTCGCCGCGGCAGTCGCCGCCACCCTGGCACCGACTGCGGTGCAGCGCTGCACCCAGGACTGCATCCAGGTGCACGGCGGTATCGGGTTCACCTGGGAGCACGACACCAACGTGTACTACCGCCGGGCGTTGGCGTTGGTGGCCGGGTTCGGCAGGCTCGCCGACTACCCGCAGCAGGTGGTCGACACCGCCACCGGTTCCGGACTGCGCGAGCTCACCATCGACCTGGATCCCGACACCGAGCGGCTGCGCGACGAGATCCGCGCGGAAGTCGCCGCCCTCAAAGCACTTCCGCGTGAGGAGCGCACGGTCGCGATCGCCGAGGGCGGCTGGGTGCAACCGCATCTGCCCAAGCCGTGGGGCCGCGACGCGAGCCCGGTCGAGCAGATCATCATCGCCCAGGAGTTCAGCGCGGGCCGGGTGAAGCGGCCGCAGATGGGCATCGCCGCGTGGATCATCCCGTCGATCGTGGCCTTCGGCACCGAGGAGCAGAAGCAGCGCTTCCTGCCGCCGACGTTCCGCGGCGAGATGATCTGGTGCCAGCTGTTCTCCGAGCCGGGCGCCGGATCCGACCTGGCCAGCCTGACCACCAAGGCCACCAAGGTCGACGGCGGCTGGCGGATCACCGGTCAGAAGATCTGGACCACCGGCGCGCAGTACTCGCAGTGGGGTGCACTGTTGGCCCGCACCGACCCGGACGCGCCGAAACACAACGGGATCACCTACTTCCTGCTGGACATGTCCAGCCCCGGCGTCGAGGTCAAGCCGCTGCGGGAGCTGACCGGCAACGCGATGTTCAACACGGTGTTCCTCGACGACGTGTTCGTCCCGGACGACATGGTGCTCGGCGAGGTGAACCGCGGCTGGGAGGTCAGCCGCAACACGCTCACCAACGAGCGGGTGTCGATCGGCAGCAGTGAACCGCCGTTCCTGGCCAGCCTGGACGACTTCGTGGCGTTCCTGCGGGACGGGCACTTCGATCAGATCGACCAGAACCACGCCGGCCGGCTGATCGCCGAGGGGTATGCCGCCAAGGTGCTCAACATGCGCTCGACGTTGTTGACGCTGGCCGGTGGCGATGCGATGCCCGCGGCGGCGATCTCCAAGCTGCTGTCGATGAAGACCGGTCAGGGCTACGCCGAGTTCGCGGTCGCGTCGTTCGGCACCGATGCGGCGATCGGCGATCCGGACACCGAACCCGGCCGGTGGGTGCAGTACCTGCTGGGCAGCCGGGCGACCACCATCTACGGCGGCACCAGCGAGGTGCAGCTCAACATCATCGCCGAGCGGCTGCTGGGCCTGCCGCGTGATCCGTAGACCCGCGCACCGGCTACCGTCACCGGTATGAGCCACCGTTTCGTCCGGTCAGGTATGGGAACCCGATAGCCGTGACCGATAACGTCAACGATGTCGAGAAACGCTGGCACGACCCGGAGACGTTTCGCGCCGCCACCCGTTACGTCCTGACGGTGGTCGCGATCGCGATGCTCGCGCTGGCGGTCTATGTGTGGATCGGCGACCGGAACATCATCGCCGCCTCGACCGTGCCGACGATTCTGCTCGTCGGCGGTATCGGCGCCTTCATCAAGACCTACCAGGTGTGGAAGGCCCGCGGCACCTGGGTGATGTGGCAGGGCGCCGGCTGGTTTTTGATGGCGTTCATGCTGGTGTGCCTGGCCGTCCCCGGCTCGGCCGGCTGAAAGGCGGCAGCCCCCGACCGGAGGTCTAGGAAACCTCGAGTTCGCGCAGTTCGCGTTTGAGGATCTTGCCGGTGGGGTTGCGGGGCAACTCGTCGAGGAAAATCACGTCGCGGGGCACCTTGTAGCGGGCCAGGTGCTCGCGCACGTAGCGCTTCACCTCGTCCTCGTCGAGGTCGGAGCCCTCGGCCTTGACCACGAAGGCCCGCAGCCGCTGCCCCCACTCCTTGTCCTCCACGCCGATCGCGGTGGCCTCGACGATCTCGGGATGCCCGCTGAGCAGATCCTCGATCTCGGCCGGGAACACGTTCTCCCCACCGGAGACGATCATCTCGTCGTCGCGACCGCTGACGTAGAGCAGACCGTGCTCGTCGAAATAGCCGACGTCGCCGGAGGACATCAGGCCGTCGATGATCTGCTTGTGCCCGCCGCCGGTGTAGCCCTCGAACGGGAACGTGTTGCGCACGAAGATGCGGCCCACCTCGCCGCGCGGCACCTCCTTGCCGTTCTCGTCGAACAGTTTGACCGTCACACCCTTGACGACCGGCCCGACCGTGGCCGGGTTGATCGACAGATCCTGCGGCCGGGCGATGGTGGCGAAGGCGATCTCGGTCGACCCGTACAGGTTGTAGATCACCGGGCCCAGGTCGCGCATCGCGCGGGAGGCCAGTTCGGCGCCCAACTGGGAGCCGGAGACGAACACGATGCGTAGGCTCGACAGGTCCGGTTTGGGCCGCATCTTCTCCCACTCGTCGAGCATCCGCGACAGCATCACCGGCACCACGATGACCGCGCTGACGTTGTGCTTCTCGATGTCGGTCAGCACCGTCGCGGGCTTGAACCGGCGCCGCAGCAACAGCGTGTTGCCCAGCATCATCGCGATCGTCGCGTGCAGGTAGCCCAGCGCGTGGAACATCGGCGCCGGCAGCGAGGTGACCTCACCGGACTTGAACGGCACGTGGGAGAGCACCCCGCCGATCGGCGCCAGCGACGGCGGCGCCTTGCGGGTGGCGCCCTTGGGGGTGCCGGTGGTCCCGCTGGTCAGGATGATGATCGACGAGTGTCTGGTGGCCTTCGGGGCGGGTTTCGCCCCGACCCGTTCGATGATGTCGGCCAGCGTCTCGTCGGTGCTGCCGGACGGCTCGTCGGAGTCCGGGTTGTGGCCCAGGGCGCGCAGCTTGCCCAGCTCCGGCTCGACCCCCGACACCGCGGCGGTGTACTCGTCGTCGTAGATGATCAGCTTGGCGCCCTCCCGATCGGACACCTCGCAGATCTGCGGCCCGGAGAACTCGGTGTTGAGCAGGATGATCCGGGCGCCGACGCGGGCGGCGCCGTACATCGAGACCAGGAACCAGCGGTGGTTGCGGGCCAGGATGGCCACCCCGTCCCCGCCCCTGACGCCCTTCGCCAGCAGCGCGTTGGCCACCGCGTGCGCGGCGTCGTTGAGTTCTGCGAACGTCATCTCGCCCTCGTCGTCGATGACCGCGACCCGGTCGGGCCACCGGCGCGCGTTGAGGGCCGGGATCATCCCGATCTCGCCCCACCGCCGGATGTCGGCCAGCAGCGCGGCGATCCTGGTCGGCGACTCGATCTTCAGCGCACCGGCTTCCAGCATCTTGCGGAGATAGTGCAGCTCCGCCGCTCCACGTTCGGCGTAAAGCTGAAGCCTGGAGAGCGGCAGCTTGTCCGCCGCGAGCCGGGGAAGATCGGTCAGCTTTGCCATAGCGCCAGGATATGTGACCGCGTCGAACCGGAATCCCAGACGACCGACTTCCTACCATGGCGGTATGGCCGAATCCCGGACAGTGGAGGTGGACGGCCGCCGGGTTGTCGTCAGCAACCCGAACAAGGTGGTGTTTCCCCAGCTCGGGCTCACCAAATCCGATCTCGTCGACTACTACCTGTCGGTCGCCGAACCGGCGCTGCGTGGAGTGCGGAATCGGCCGATGATCCTCAAACGGTTCGTCAAGGGCATCACCGAGGAGGCCGTTTTCCAGAAACGCGCGCCGGCGAAGCGGCCGGACTTCGTCGACACCGCCGAGCTGAGGTACGCCTCGGGGACCTCGGCGGCCGAGGCCGTCATCCACGACGCCGCCGGGCTGGTGTGGGCGGTCAACCTCGGATGCGTGGACCTCAACCCCCATCCGGTGCGCGCCGACGACCTCGCCCACCCCGATGAACTCCGGGTGGATCTGGACCCGATGCCCGGAGTGGGGTGGCGGCAGATCATCGACGTGGCGTGGGTGGCCCGGGAGGTGCTCGAGGATCACGGCCTGACCGCCTGGCCGAAGACCTCCGGTTCGCGTGGCTTCCACATCTATGCCCGCATCGAACGCCGGTGGCCGTTCAAGCAGGTGCGGTTGGCCGCCCAGGCCGTCGCCCGCGAGGTCGAGCGCCGTGCCCCGGAGTCGGCGACCGCCCGCTGGTGGAAAGAGGAACGCCACGGCGTGTTCGTCGACTTCAACCAGAACGCCTACGACCGCACGGTCGCGTCGGCCTACTCGGTGCGCGCCACTCCCGACGCGCGGGTGTCCACCCCGTTGCGCTGGGATGAGGTGAGCCGTTGCGATCCAGCCGAATTCACCATCGCGACGGTACCGGGCCGGGTCGCCGACATCGGCGACCCGTGGGAGCCGATGGACGATCACGCGGGCAGCCTCGACGCGCTGCTGACGCTCGCCGAGGACCTCGGCCCGCCCGAGCGGGCGCCGCGGGGCGTGAGCCGGGGCACCGGCCGGCGGCAGTCCAGCAAGCCGCTGATCGAGATCGCGCGCACCAGGACCAGGGACGAGGCGATGGCGGCGCTCGACACCTGGCGGGACCGGTATCCGGCGGTGGCCGAAAAGCTCCAGCCCGCCGACATCCTCGTCGACGGGATGCGCGGTCCGAGCTCGATCTGGTACCGCATCCGGATCAACCTGGAGCACGTCCCGGAAGCCGAGCGGCCACCGCAGGAACCGCTGCTGGCCGACTACGACCCGTGGCAGAACTACTCCGGGCACCAGCAGCGCCGCAGCTGAGCCCGCGAGAGTCAGAGCGCCCACCGCAGCGCGTCCGGCCACCACGGGTGAGTCACCCACGCCCGGTCGACCCCGGCGCCGCCCTGGGCGCGCAACGACGCCCGGGACACCTCCGACAGCCCGGCCAGGTAGTGCGGATCGGTGGCCACCAGATACCGTTTGGCCGCCACGTGGGCGCCGGCCAGCCAGCCCACCCGCGGCCCGTACCGCGGCGTCAGCCAGCGCTGCGCCAGCCGATCGTGCCCCGGACCGTCCGGACGCCCGGAACACAAGGGGCTGTGCCCGAGATCGTGCAACGCCGCGGCGAGCACCAGCTCGTCGTCGGCGCCGTCGTCAACCGCCCGCGCCGCCGCCTGTAACGCGTGGGTCAGCTCGTCCACCTCGACCTCGTCCCAGACACCGCGCAACGAATCCAGCAGTGCTGCCGTCTCTTCCACCACCAACACGGGACGACACGGTAGCGCCGGGCGGGCGGTCACGCCCGCCGACCGGGTGGCGGACACCTAGTGTTCACCGACGGTTGACGAACGGGATGCCGCCCGGTCGGCAACCGGTGACCCATCGTTGGCAGCGTCGCCCCGGTGCGAGTGATCATCATCGGCGGCGGGATCCTCGGGACCGCTCACGCCGTGGAGGCGGTCCGCCGTGGCCATCAGGTTGTCCAGTTGGAACGCGAGGGCGAGGCGCGTGGCGCCACGGTCCGCAACTTCGGCCTGGTGTGGGTGTCCGGCCGCGCACCGGCGGAGTTGGACACCGCACTGCGGGCCCGTGAACTGTGGGAGCGACTGGGTGCGGCGATCCCCGGGATCGGTTTCCGGCCCGCGGGTTCGCTGACACTGTTGAAGACCCTCGACGAGGTCGCGGTGGCCGAACAGGCCGCGGCCCGTGCCGACGCCGGCCGGCGGGGTTTCACCGTGGTGGATGCCGAGCAGGCGCGCCGGCTGAATCCGGCGCTGCGCGGCGATTTCCTGGCCGCGCTGCACTGCTCCCGCGACGCGGCGGTGGAGTCCCGCCGGGCGATGCCCGCGATCCGCGCCCACCTCGCCGGCACCGGCCGCTACACGTTCCGGCCCGGCACCGAGGCGCGCTCGGTCAGCGGCCCGTCCGTGCGTGACGACCGGGGCGGACGCCACGACGGGGATGTGGTGATCGTGTGCGCCGGCGCCGCGCACGGGGGTCTGGTCCGCGAACTCGCCGGCGACCTGCCGGTCCGGCGGGTGCGGCTGCAGATGATGCAGACCGCACCGTTGGGGGAGGCGTTGCCCACCGCGATCGCCGACGGCGACAGTCTGCGCTACTACCCGGGTTATGCCGGTGCTGCGCTGGATACGTTGCGGCGCGATATTCCCCAGGATCCCGTCGCCGAGCGGCACCACATGCAGCTGTTGTGCGTGCAACGTCTCGACGGCGGGTTGACCATCGGCGACACCCACGAGTACACCGAGCCGTTCGCCTTCGACGTGCACGAGGAGCCCTACACCTACCTCGCCGAGGTGATGCACACGTTCCTCGGCCGGCCACTGCCCCCGATCATCCGGCGGTGGGCGGGGGTGTACAGCCAATGCGTCAACGCGGATCAGCTGGTGTGCCGCACCTCTCCGGCGGACGGCGTCTGGGTGGTGACCGGACCCGGTGGCCGTGGCATGACGATGGGGCCGGCGCTGGCCGAGCAGACCGCCGACCAGATCGGGCTGTGATGCCACGACATGACCGAACCGCCGACCCCTGTTCAGATTTCGGTCACCTGCCGGTCACCGCGGGGCCGCGGTCGCAGCGCACGGTGTACGGGTGGCTGAACCGATGATCGCTCTGGCAGTACTCGATATGGCCGGCACCACGGTGACCGACGACGGGCTGGTGTTGCGCGCGTTCGACGCCGCGGCCACCGCCGTCGGCATGGCGGAATCCGGTGCGGAGCGCGAGGCCGCGCGCCGCTACGTCGTCGACACCATGGGCCGGTCGAAGATCGAGGTGTTCCGCGCCCTGCTCGCCGACGAGGACCGCGCCCAACGGGCCAACGCGGCATTCGAAAGCGCCTACGACCGGTTCATCGCCGAAGGTGTCGCACCGGTACCCGGTGCCGCCGAGGCGATCGGCGAACTGCGCTCGGCCGGTGTGAAGGTGGCACTGACCACCGGCTTCAGCCCGGCCACCCAGGCGCGCATCCTCGACGCGCTGGGCTGGACCGACATCGCCGACCTGACCCTGGCCCCCGACACCGGTGTCCGGGGCCGGCCGTATCCCGATCTGGTGCTCACCGCCGTGCTGCGCGTCGGGATCGACGACGTCCGGCACGTGGCGGTGGCGGGCGACACCGCCAGCGACATCGAGACCGGATTGCGCGCCGGCGCCTCGATCGCAACCGGTGTGCTCACCGGAGCCCACGACGAGCAGACCCTGCGGGCGGCGGGGGCCACCCATGTGCTCGAGTCGGTCGCCGATCTGCCCCGTCTCGTCCTGCGCTGACCCCGACCGGTAACGACACCTGAAGAGGACTGACACACATGCATATCCGATTGGCGACAACGGCCGCCGCCGTCGCACTGGTGCTGGCCGGATGCGGCGGTTCCGGCTCGAACGGGACCGCCGACGGGACCTCGAGTAGCGGGGCCTCGGGTAGCGGGCAGATCTTCCCCGACACCCTGACCCTGGCGTCGGTTCCGGCGGAGAACTCCACCGACCTCAAGGCCAGCTACGAACCGTTGATCAAGCTGCTCGAGGACGAGACCGGCGCCGAGGTCGAGTTCATCCAGGCCTCCGATTACGCCGGGGTGATCGAGGGGATCATCGCCGACAACGTCGATCTGGCGTTCTTCGGCCCGTTCGCGTACGTGGTCGCCGGACTGAACGGCGCCGACGTCGCCCCGCTCGGTGCGGTGGTCGGCGAGGAGGGCGAGGATCCGGGGTATCAGTCCTACGGTCTGACCCGCGCGGACAACGACGAGATCAACTCGCTGGCCGACTTCGCCGGCAGGACGGTGTGCTTCGTCGACCCCGGTTCGACGTCGGGGTTCCTCTACCCGTCGGCCGGGCTGATCGAGGCCGGGGTGATCGAATCCGGTTCGGAGGCCGACATCTCCGCCGCGATGACGCCCGTCTTCGCCGGCGGCCACGACGCCTCGGCGCTGGCGATCGCCAACGGCGACTGTGAGGCCGGGTTCGCGTTCGACTCCATGGTCGAGCGCACCATGATCGAGAAGGGCGACCTGGAACCGGGTGAGCTCAAGACCGTGTGGAAGTCCGAGACCATCGCCGGTTCGGTGTTCGTCGCCAACAGGTCGCTCGGCACCGAGGCGATCGACAAGCTGACCGAGGTGTTCACCGGGAAGGTGAACATGCCGGCGCTCGAGCGGGCCGGTTACTGCGCCGGCGAGGAGTGCCGGATCACCGACGAGCGGGTCTGGGGTGTGGTCGCCACCGACGACTCCGCCTACGACGGGGTGCGCAAGGTGTGTGAGGTCACCGGATCCGAGAAGTGCAAGAGTTGACCGCCCCGCCCGTCGAACCGGTCGCCGGCGACGACCTGGTCATCGCCGTGCGTGACGCCACCAAACGGTTCGGCGGCACCGTCGCCCTCGACGGGGTGTCGCTGGATGTGCACCGCAGCGAGTTCGTGGTGCTGCTCGGGCTGTCCGGCTCGGGGAAATCGACATTGCTGCGCTGCCTCAACGGGTTACACCGGGTGACCTCGGGAACCGTCGAGGTCGGTGGCGTGCGGGTGAACACCGCATCGCGGCGGGAGCTGCGCAGACTGCGCCGACGGGTCGGTTTCGTCTTCCAGCAGTTCAACCTGGTCGGCCGGCTCAGCTGCCTGGAGAACGTCCTGATCGGCGGGCTGGGCCGGCTCACGCTGCCCCGGTACGGTGCGCTGACCTACCCGAGGCGGATGCGCACCGAGGCGCTGGAACATCTGGACCGGGTCGGGCTGGCGGGTCTGGCCGAGCAGCGGGCCGACACCCTCTCCGGCGGACAGCAACAGCGGGTGGCGATCGCCCGCACGCTGATGCAGCGTCCCAGCCTGCTCCTCGCCGACGAGCCGGTGGCCTCCCTGGACCCCGAGAACGCCGGTGTGGTGATGGATCTGCTGTTCCAGGTGTGCATGGAACAGAAGCTCACCGTGGTGTGCACACTGCATCAGATCGATCTGGCGCTGGGCTGGGCACACCGGCTCGTCGGGCTGCGCGCCGGCCGCAAGGTGCTCGACCGGCCGGCGGTCGGCGCCTCCCACGACGACGTGCTGGACATCTACCGCCGCGTCGACCCGGCGGTGATCGGCTCCCCGGCGGGTCGGTGAGCACCCTCCTGAACCGGCCGGCCACCCGGCTGACCACCCGGCCGCGCGACCCGCTGGCGGCGGTGACCGCTGTCGCGGTGGTGCTGACGGTGGTGTCGGCGTGGTACCTCGATTTCGCGCCGGCCACCCTCATCTCCGGATTCGAGAACGTGGTGGCGCTGGTCGAACGCATGCTGCCGCCCCGGGTGGACGATCCGGGCCGCATCGGTGTGCTCGCGGTCGAGACGCTGCTGATGGCGGTGCTGGGCACCGTGCTCGCAGCGGTCGCATCGGTGCCGCTGGCGTTCCTCGCGGCCCGCAACACCACACCACACCCGGTGCTGCACGCGGCCGCCCGCGCCGTCATCACGTTCTGCCGCGCCATGCCCGATCTGCTGTTCGCGGTACTGTTCGTGCGGGCGCTCGGCATCGGGGTGCTGCCCGGCATCCTCGCGCTCGGGCTGCATTCCATCGGCATGCTGGGCAAGCTGTTCGCCGACGCGATCGAGCACAGCGATCCGGGACCCCGCGAGGCGGTGCGCGCCGCCGGAGCCGGATATCTGCGCGAGATGATCAACGCGGTGGTGCCGCAGGTGCTGCCGTCGTGGATCGCCACCTTCGTCTACCGCATCGACATCAACCTGCGGATGTCGGTGGTGCTCGGCTTCGTGGGGGCCGGCGGGATCGGCTTCGCACTGCAGGACGCCCTGCGCGGCCTGATCTACCCGCGCGCGCTCGGCATCGTCTGCATCATCTTCGCGATCATCGCCGCGATGGAACTGCTCACCATCGCGATACGCCGGATGCTGCTCACCCCATCGGATTCCGGACCGCACCGGGACCGGATCGCCCGGTTCGTGTTCTCGGCGATGCTGCTCGCGGCGATCGCCGGGGCGATGATCACCCTGCGGATCCCCCCGCTGTCGCTGGTCACCTGGATCGGTCCTGCCGTCGAGGTGTTCACCCGGATGGTGCCGCCGGATTTCGGGGCGCTGGGCGCCGACCTCGTCGCCGCCGCAGTGCAGACCGTCGCCATCGGGGTGGTGGCCACCTCGATCGGTGCAGCGCTGTCGATTCCGGTCGGAATTCTGGCCGCCCACAACGTGACTCCGCATCCGGCGGTGTACTGGGCCGCGCGCGGCTGGATCCTGGCGGTGCGGGCCGTCCCGGAACTGATCCTGGCGGTGATCTTCGTCGCGGCTCTGGGCCTGGGACCGGTCGCGGGCACCTGTGCGCTGGCGATCGGTTCGATCGGCTTGTTGGCGAAGCTGGTCGCCGACGCCGTCGAGGAGATCGATCCGGGGCCGGTGGAGGCGGTCCGCGCAGTCGGCGGCGGATGGTGGAAGACCCTGTTCGCCGCGGTCATTCCGCAAGCGGTCCCGGCGATGACGGGGTCGACGCTGTACCTGCTCGACGTCAACATCCGGACCTCGACGATCCTGGGCATCGTCGGCGCCGGCGGCATCGGCTACCTGCTGTTCGAGTCGATCCGCACACTGAACTTCGACGTGGCCGGGGCCATCGTGATCGTCGTGTTCGCCATCGTCTACGCCATCGAAGGAGTTTCGGGGTGGATCCGCGCACGCCTCGTCTGACCCGGGCCGCGATCTGGACCGGCGACGGCCTCACCGTCGAACAGGTCGCCGTGCCCGCGCTGCGGCCCGACGACACCCTGGTGCGGGTGCGGCTGGCCACCGTCTGCGGCAGCGATCTGCACACCGTCACCGGACGGCGCTCCGGCCCGTGCCCGTCCGTGCTGGGCCACGAGGCGGTCGGCGAGGTCGTGGTCCCCGGGGCGCGGACCGGCCTCGCGGCCGGCGAACGGGTGGTGTGGTCGGTGACGGTGTCCTGCGGGCAGTGCGTACGGTGCCGCGCCGGCCGCCGGGCCAAGTGCGTCTCGGTGCGCAAGGTCGGCCACGAACACTTCGACGGCGACTGGCCGCTGTCCGGGGCGTACGCCGAACACCTCGTGCTGCCCGCCGGCACCACGATCGTCCCGGTGCCCGCCGAGGTGCCCGACCGGGTCGCCGCGCCGGCCGCCTGCGCCACCGCCACCGCGCTGGCCGCCCTCGATGCCGCCGGGCCGCTGGCCGGACGGCGGGTGCTGATCTACGGCGCCGGGATGCTGGGTGTCACCGCGACCGCGGCCTGTGTCATGTCGGGGGCCACGGTGCACACCGTCGACCTCGACCCGCACCGCGTGCGGCTGGCCCGCCGGTTCGGCAGCTCCGGGCTGTCCGGTCCGGTGGACGTCGCGATCGACTTCTCCGGTTCCACCGAGGCGCTCGGGGAGGCGCTGGACCGGCTCGACGTCGGCGGGGTGCTGGTACTGGCCGGATCGGTGTCGCCGGCACCGGCCCTGCCGGTGGACCCGGAGCTGATCGTGCGGCGCTGGCTCACCCTGACCGGTGTGCACAACTACGAACCGCAGCATCTGCGCGATGCCGTGGCATTCCTGCGGCACAGCCGTGACCGGTTCGACTGGCCCGCGCTCGTCGACGATCCGGTCGGCCTCGACGACATCGCCGCCGCCCTGATGCCCGCACCCACCGGCCGGCTCCGGAAGGCCGTGTCGCCCGGACTCCCGCCCCGGACTGCGGCCCGGAATTCGCCCGGCTCCCGGCCGCCCGATTCTTAGGGCTGCTTTATCCGCCACTCCCGTCGGCCTTAAATTCGGCCGCTAACTTGAGAGACACCAGTGATGAGCGCGGCCACCGGAGCGCCGCGCCCAGCCGACAGGAGCTGAAAAACAATGTTGCTCGACATTCGCTGGCTGACATTCCTCATGCCGCGCCGGCACCACACGGCACGCCGTCACCGTGCCGTCGGCGCGGTCGGCTGAGCCCCCGTCCCCGGGTTCGAGGGCTGGGGCCCAGCGGTTGATCAGCCCTTCTTGTTCTCGCTGACCGCGGTCTCGGGAGACCAGTAGGCCAGCATCTCCGCGAACGTCTCGAAGGCGCCTGCGGACATTCCGTAGGTCGCCTCGAGATGGATGCTCAGTGGGAAGCCGAGATCGACCACACCGTCGATCACCCGCTTGTACAGATCCATCATCAGCTGCCGGCGGCGGTCCGGTTCGGCCGCGGCCAGCTTCTTGACGAACGCCTGCTCCTCGGCGACCACCGGGTTGCCCGGGTCCTGGATCAGCCAGTTGATCAGGCCCATCCGGCTCTCCACCGCCGGCACGAACCCGAACGACAGCAGGATCTCCGGGCGGTGGTCGGTGGTGCGGGCGAACTCCCGCAGGAACCCGACGATGGCGTCGGAGTACAGCAGCTGCGTCATCGCGAACATCGCCCCGCGCTCGCATTTGAACCGGAACCGGCCCGCCTCCCCGTCCCGGGTGGGGATGAGGATGGCGCCGCGGTTGGCCACCACATCGCTGAACATCGACAGGGCGTCGGTGGGCGGCACCCCCGAGCCCTCACCGTCCTTCATGGTGCGGGGCACCCCGACGAACACCACACCGTCGAATCCGGCGGCGTCCAGCTCGGTCAGCCGCCGGCGCAGCGCGGGGGCGTCCATGAACGCGGTGACCTGGGTGCACAACCCCCGCATCGTCGGCAGTTCGGGGCTGATGATCTTCCAGAAGTCGAGCACATCGAGCTTCGGCTTCATCGGCACCGGACGGTCGTCGTCCTCCTCGATCATGCCGGGGATCATCACGTGCTTGATCCGGCCGTCCAGACCGGACTGCGCCGACAGCCGCAGCACCTTGTGCGCCTCTTCGAGGGCCTGCTCAGCACCACGCTCCACATTCGGCGGCACGAGCTCCAACGCAACGGTGTTGAGGGTCACTGACGGCTCCACATCTGGTGTCGAAGGTCCGGGGGACGGGCGGTGAGCGTCCGTCGAAAGCACCATACCGAGGCCGTTTCGCAGCGTTCGCTCCTCCGTGGCGCCCGCGCCGCGCAGACCTCGCGCCCGTCTTAGGGTCGAGGGGTGAATCGTCTCGACCGCTTCTTCGAGATCTCCGCGCGCGGGTCGACAGTCAGCACCGAGGTGCGCGGCGGCCTTGTCACCTTCATCGCGATGGCCTACATCATCGTGTTGAACCCGATCATCCTCTCCGGATCGGCCGATGTCGACGGCAACCGGCTGGGGTTCGCACAGGTGTCGGCCGCCACCGCGCTCACCGCGGGTGTGATGACCATCCTGTTCGGTGTCGTGGCGCGGTTGCCGTTCGCGTTCGCCGCAGGTCTGGGCATCAACTCGTTCCTGGCGACCAGCGTGGTGGGGTCGGTCAGCTGGGCCGAGGCGATGGGACTGGTGGTGATCAACGGGCTGATCATCGTGCTGCTGTCGTCGACCGGGCTGCGCCGGATGATCTTCGACGCGGTGCCGATGCAGCTGAAACTGTCGATCACCGCGGGGATCGGGTTGTTCATCCTGTTCATCGGCCTGGTCAACGCCGGGTTCATCGGCTCCACCGGCCTGCCGTCGCCGCCCACCGGGCTGGGCGTCGACGGCGGCGGCTCCATCACCACCGTGCCGACGGTGCTGTTCGTGGCGACGCTGCTGGTGACCGGCATCCTCATCGCCCGCCGGGTGCGCGGCGCGATCCTGATCGGGTTGATCGGCGGCACCGTGGTGGCGGCGGTGATCGAGGCCGTCTGGCATCTCGGCCCCGCGGCGGAACGCCCGGGCGGCTGGGGTCTGTCGGTGCCCGCGCTCGACGGGTCGCCGTTCGCGCTGCCCGACCTGTCGTTGATCGGCGAGTTCAGCTTCGCCGGGTTCAGCCGGATCGGGGTGCTGGCGGCGACGGTCTTCGTGTTCACGCTGGTGTTCGCGAACTTCTTCGACGCCATGGGCACTTTCACCGGGTTGTCGCGGGAGGCCGGGCTGGCCGGACCCGACGGCACCTTCCCGCGGCTGCGGTCGGCGCTGGTGGTCGAGGGTGTCGGGGCGGTGGCCGGCGGGGCGGCGTCGGCGTCGTCGAACACCGTGTTCGTCGAATCCGGGGCCGGTATCGGCGAGGGGGCCCGCACCGGGTTGGCCAACCTGGTCACCGGGGCGCTGTTTTTGGCGGCGATGTTCGTCTCACCGCTGGCGTCGGTGGTGCCCACCGAGGTCGCCGCGGCGGCCCTGGTGGTGGTCGGCGCGATGATGGTCTCGCATCTGCGCCATGTCGACATCACCGAGTTCTCGGTGGCGCTGCCGGTGGTGCTGACCGTGGTCAGCATGCCGTTCTCCTACTCGATCGCCAACGGCATCGGGATCGGGTTCATCTCCTGGGTGGTGATGCGCAGCGCCGTCGGCAGGGCCCGTGAGGTGAGCCCGCTGCTGTGGGTGGTGGCCGCCGGTTTCCTGCTGTACTTCGCCCGCGGCTGGATCGAGGCGCTCGCCGGGGTGTGACGGTCGCGGATCCGGTTGGGTAGCGTCGGGCCATGGTGCTGGCAGCGGCGATCCAACTGGAAGCGGTGCTCGGCGATGTGGCCGCCAACCTGGCCACCTGTGAGCGACTCGCCGACGAGGCGGGCCGGGCGGGCGCGAAAATCATTGCGCTACCGGAGTTCTTCACCACCGGCATCGGGTTCGACGAGTCGCTCGGACACGCGGTGCTGCCGCCCGACGGCAAGGCCACCGCGCTGCTCACGTCGCTGGCCAAGCGCTACGGCGCATTGGTGGGCGGGTCGTTTCTGTGCCGCGACGCCGACGGCGAGGTGCGCAACGCCTACCTGGCCGCCGATCCCGGCGGGGTGATCGGCCGCCATGACAAGGACCGGCCGACCATGTGGGAGAACGCGTTCTACATCGGCGGCGCGGACGACGGGGTGTTCCGGTACGGCGACCACCACGTCGGCGCGGCGGTGTGCTGGGAGTTGATGCGCACCCCCACGGTGCACCGGTTGCGCTCCCGCGTGGATCTGGTGCTGACCGGTTCGGGATGGTGGTCGATTCCGCCGTGGCCGCCGCGCGCGCTGTTCGAACGCTGGGAGGAGCGCAACCGGGCCACCGCCCGCGCCGCGGCGGCGACGTTCGCGAAGTACGTCGGCGCCCCCGTGGTGCACGCCGCGCACGCCGGGGAACTGACCTGCAGGATGCCGTGGGCGCCGATCACCTACCGGGGCCGGTTCGAGGGTTCGACGCTGATCACCGACGCCGACGGCACCGTCATCGCCGAGCGTCGCCCCGAGGAGGGGCAGGGTGTGGTCCTCGGCGAGATCGACCTCGGCCGCCGTCCCCCGCTGCTGGACCCGCCGCGCCGGTACTGGCTGCATCCGCGCGGGCCGCTGCCCGCCGCGGTCTGGCACTATCAGCGCTGGCACGGCCGGCGCTGGTATCGCCGCCACATGCGCTCGGCCCGGGGCGCATCCGGTCCATCCTGAACCGGCCCGAGCCGTCGGGCCCGGCGCTGCGGGCGGTGATCCGGAAAACGAAATCCGGGCCGCACCGTCGTCCCGATCGCGAACATCGACTCCGCTCACCACGACCCGACCGGCGCCGCAGCGCCTAGAATCAATGCGACGTCGTCCACCGAATCCGCAGGTGAGGGGTCTGCACGGGATACCAGCGACGTCTTCCGGGGTGATTGCGGTGCAGGGTCGGTTCTATTCGCCGTTCCTCGCATGCGGGGGCGCATGGGTCGCGGTGCATCACGGCGACGTGGCCACCGTCCTCACCCTGCGCGGCGAGATCGACGCGGCCAACGCCGAACTGGTGGTCGACACGCTGCGCCCGCTGGTGGCGGCGCACTGTATCTCCCAGCCGGTCGCCGGTTCCGGCCGGGTCGGCGCCCTCACCCCACCCGCCCATCCGGTGGTGCTGGACATCAGTGAGTTGAGCTTCCTGAGCGTCGCCGGTTTCCGGGCGCTGTTGACGCTCGACGCGGAACGGCAGACCGGCAGAGCCCCGTGGGCGATCGTGTACGGCGCGGCGATGCGGCCGTTTCTGCGGGCGATGCCCGAGATCCCGTTGCCGCTGGCCGGATCGGGTGTCGAGGCGCTGCGCCACCTCGAGCCCGTGATGCCCTGCTGAGCCCCCGGAGCAGCGAGATCCGGTCAGCCGCGCAGGGTCTGATGCGGGCTGCAACCGTAGGTCTGCCGGTACTGCATCGCGAACCGTCCGGCGTGCGCGAAGCCCCACCGCGCGGCGATCGCCCCCACGGTGTCGCTGGCCGGGGTCTGGGCGAGCAGATCATGATGGGCCCGGTGCAGCCGGATCCGCCGCAGGTACTGCAGGGGTGTGGTCTGCAGATGGCGGCGGAACATGTACTGCAGCGCCCGCGGGGTGACGTGCACCGCGGCGGCGATGTCGGCCAGCGAGATATCGGCCGCCGCATTCGCGTCGATGTAGTCCAGCGCCCGCCGCAGCAGGGGCGGGCGCTGACCGTTGACCGTCTGACCGGCCGGCTCGGCGGCGCTGTTGGGAAACGCCGACGCGGTGACCGCGGCGAGCAGCCGGGCGGCCTGCCCCACCACCAGCGGTGTGGCCCGGGTGTCGTCGACGAGCACATGGTCTCGCACATAGCGCACGGTGTCCTGCCACAACCGGGTGGCGCCGACGGCCGGCCGCAGACTGGCGAACCGGATGGCCGCGGCCGCGTCGTCGCCGGCGGAACCGGAGGCGACGTGGGCCACCAACGCCGGGTCGAGCAGGATGACCGTCGCGGCCAGATCGTCGCAGTGCGTCTGCCTGACCAGATCCGGTTGGCCGGACAGGATGATCTCACCGGCTCCGGCGCGGCCCTCCAGACCCGCGCACCGGCCCACCACCCGCCCGCTCGTCGGCCACAACGTCACCACCTTGTGGATCGGATCGGCGGTGGTGTGCAGCTCGCCGGCGATGTGCAGCCGGTCCACGATGAACGATCCGGCGTCGGCGCGCACATGGGTCAGCAGCGGCCCGTCGTGGGAGCGCGGCGGCCGGACCCGGGAGACCCGGACCCCGTAGACAGCCTCGAGGAAGTCGCCGACCTCACTCGGGTCGGTCAACTCGGTACGGGACCGGGTGATCGGTCCCCGTCGCTCCGCCGTAGCCACCATCGTGTCGTCGCTCACGCTGACCAGAGGCCGGCCGGCTCGCCCTCCCCCGGAACAGCGCTCACCCTACCGGGCGGCGACCGGTCTGACAGGGGAAGCGACATACGCGGGCGGTGCCGGGTGTTTGCAACACCGCCGCGACGGGTGATCATGGCGTATGGCCAAGAGCAGGGACTCCGCCCGGTCCGCTGACACCCTCGACCAGGCGTCACCGAGACCGGGGGCGAAACCGGAGCCGAAGCCGTGGCGCACCGAGGGGTTGCCCGCCTCCGACGACGCCGCGGACGGACGACCACCCCGCCCGCCGTGGTGGCGCATCCTGATCTACCTCGGACTCGGGTATCTGATCGTGTTCGCGATGTTGTCGTTCCAGGACAACCTCGGCGGCCCGACCCAGATCCCCTACACCGAGTTCACCACCCAGGTCGCGGAGCGCAACGTGTCCGAGGTGTTCTCCCGCGGCGAGACCATCCAGGGCACGCTGCGCGAAGCCCGCCCGATTCCCGGGCAGGAGTCCTCGGAAGACGGTCCACAGACCTATCAGAAGTTCACCACCGAACGCCCGACGTTCGCCCAGGACGACCTGCTGGCCGCGCTGGAGGCCGGCGGCGCCACCGTCTCGGCCGAACCGCTGACCGAGGAACGCGGCATCTGGGTGAACCTGCTGATCTCGATGCTGCCGATCCTGCTGCTGTTCGGCTTCTGGTACTGGTTGTTCAAACGCAGCCAGCGGGCCATGACCGGAATGGGCGGCGGACTGTTCGGGCTCGGCGGCGAGAAGAAGAAACCCGTCGACCCGGAGTCGGTGCGCACCACGTTCGCCGACGTCGCCGGTATCGACGAGGTGAAGGCCGAGATCAGCGAGATCGTCGACTATCTGCGCAACCCGGAGAAGTACCGCAAGCTCGGCGCCCGCGCCCCCAAGGGGGTGCTGCTCACCGGTCCGCCGGGCACCGGCAAGACGCTGCTGGCCCGGGCCACCGCCGGCGAAGCCAACGTGCCGTTCTTCTCCGCCAGCGGGTCGGAGTTCATCGAGATGATCGTCGGTGTCGGCGCCAACCGGGTCCGGGAACTGTTCCAGGAGGCCCGCAAGGTCGCGCCGTCGATCATCTTCATCGACGAGATCGACACCATCGGCCGCGCCCGCAGCGCCGGCGCCACCATCGGCGGGCACGACGAACGGGAACAGACCCTCAACCAGGTGCTCACCGAGATGGACGGGTTCAGCGGCTCCGAGGGGGTGGTGGTGCTGGCCGCCACCAACCGTCCGGACATCCTCGACCCGGCGCTCACCCGGGCCGGCCGGTTCGACCGCACCATCGCCGTCAACCCCCCGGACCGCAAGGGCCGCGCCGACATTCTGCGGGTGCACACCCGCAAGGTGCCGTTGGCCGACGAGGTGGACCTGGACCAGATCGCCGCGATGACCCCCGGGATGACGGGCGCGGACCTGGCGAACCTGGTCAACGAGGCCGCGCTCACCGCGGCGCGCACCGGGCAGCCGCAGGTGACCAACCGCATCTTCAGCGAGGCGCTGGAGAAGATCCAGCTGGGAACCGCCCGCAATCTGGTGCTGCCGGAAGAGGATCGGCGCCGCACCGCCTACCACGAAGCCGGCCACGCGCTGCTCGGCATGCTGCAGCCCGGAGCGGATCCGGTGCGCAAGGTGTCGATCATTCCGCGCGGTCACGCGCTCGGGGTCACCCTGTCCACCCCGGAGGAGGACCGCTACGGCTACACCTCGGAGTATCTGCGCGGCCGCATCATCGGCGCCCTGGGCGGGATGGCCGCCGAGGAGGAGGTCTTCGGCGTGGTGACCACCGGGTCGGAGAGCGACCTGGAGACCGCGACCGGCATCGCCCGCAACATGATCGGCCGCTGGGGCATGTCGGAGCGGGTCGGCCCGGTGTCGGTGCTGCCGAAAGAGGGCGACCCCCGGATGGCCGGCGTCTCCGACGACATGCTCTCCGCCGTCGACGAGGAGGTGCGCCGGCTGATCGACGAGTGTTACGCCGAGGCGCGGAAACTGTTGCGGGAGAACCGCGACCGCCTCGACAACATCGTCGCCGAACTGCTCGAGCACGAAACGCTCGACGAGCACCAGGTGTACGCCGCAGCCGGACTCGCGCCGGTCACCGCCGCCGGGCTCGGAACCGCCGCATCCGCCACAGGTAACCGATGAGCCCGCGGGCCGGGACCGGCCGCGGCCAGTCGTCGGCGCGGAAGTAGGCGTCCGACCCGCCGTCCACGAAGACGACGCTGCCGCAGAGGAAGTCGGCCGCATCCGACAGCATGAACAGCATCCAGTCGGCCATCTGGTCCGGGTCGCCGAACCCGCCGACCGGCACCGGGAACGCCTTGATCGCCCGCGCCTCCTGGGGGGTGGCGAGCTGCTGCTGCAGCAGCGGGGTCATGACCGCGCCGGGTGCCAGCGCGTTGAGCCGGATGCCGGCCTGCGCCCACGCCCGGGTGACCGCGTTGCGCCGCACCCACCGGCTCACCGCGATCTTCGACGCGCCGTACGCCATCGACGGTGCGGCCGGACCGTACCGCCGCAACACCCGCACCGCCTGCTCCGGGTCGTCGGCCAGCAGCCGCGACACCGCCCGCCGCGGCACCATCGGGATCGTCGTGGTGGAGTTCGAACCGATCACCACCACCTTCGCGTTGCCGGCGGCGGCCAGCGCGGGACGCCAGCTCTGCAGCAGCTCGACCACCCCGAAGTAGTTGACCTGCACGATCATCCGGGCACTGTCCCGGCCCGGGCGGGGGCCGAGCCCGGCGGCCAGCACCGCCCCGTCGAGTCGGCTCTCGGCGGCGGCCAGCACCTGATCCGCGGCCGCGGCCCGACCGGCCGGCGTGGACAGATCCGCCACCACCTCGGCGTCCTTCAGGTCCACCCCGATGACCCGGTGCCCGGCGGCCCGCAACTTCTCCGCCGCTGCCCGCCCCATCCCGGAAGCCGACCCGGTGACCGCGTACGTTCCCACTTGTCCTCCGCTTCTCGCGTTCACTGTGCGTCAGCGCCGCCGGCGCGTGTGCACCCGACTCGGTGCGAAGTCAACGAGACTACCGTCAGCGCACCACCACATCGCTGGGCGGGCGCGGATCGCCCAGCATCGCCCGGTGCGACGGCGGCCGGCGTCCCCCCTCGTCGGTGATGTTGTACCGCTCGGCCAACTCCGCGCCGATCAGCGTGTGCCCGCTGAGCTGCTCCAGCTGCGGGTCCCGGTACAGCGCATCGAGAATGTGACCGGTGAACTCCGGGGTCTCGGCGTGCTCGGCCATCGCGGCCAGTGCGTCGGGCCGACCGGTGAAGGCGCGCCGCATCTGCTCGGTGAGCAGGATCCCCATCCAGATCGACACCGTGCACACCGGGGTGCCGCGGAAGTCGACCGCCATGTCGGCCGCCATCTTGTCGATCCCGGCCTTCTGCGCGCCGTAGGCCGGTCCGTGCATGTAGCACACCGATCCGGGTGAGGAGGTGAACGCGATCAGCGCGCGGTCCGCGGCCAGCAGCAACGGCGCCGCGTGATACGCCGCGACATAGGCCGACCGCAGCCCGATGTCGAGGATGTCGGCGAGCTCGACGCTCTTCTGCCAGAACGGTCGCGGATCGGTCAACGCGGGATGCACCGCGGCGGCGTTGTTGACCAGCAGGTCGAGCCGTCCGCATTCGGCCGCCACCCGGTCGAACAGGGCCGCCACCGCGGAGTCGTCGGCATGGTCGAGCGGCGCGGGGATCACACCGTCGGCGTCGGTCACCGTCCGGCCGGTGCCGTACACCCGCCATCCGCGGCTCAGCAGCGCCCGGGCGATACCGCGCCCGGCGCCGCGGCTGGCACCGGTGACGACGGCGACGGGAGCTTCGGAAGTCACGCGATGAGGGTACGGCGCGTCGGCGATGAGTTTCGCGACCGCACCGGGTCGGTATCGACGAGATCGACCCGGAACCGTCGAGAGGACGCGACATGACCACCGACGCCGACATCCCCGCCACCCCCACCGCCCTGCCGCCGGAGGTGGACGACCGGACCTGGCGGGCGGCGCTGGCCGATCTGCGCCGCCGGGAGAAGGCCGTGACCCGGGAGCTGGATGCGATCGCCGCGCAGCGTCGCCGGCTGCCGATGGTGCGGATGCCCGACTACACCCTGGTCGGCGCCGAGGGCCCGGTCCGGCTCGCCGAGGTGTTCGCCGGCCGGTCCCAGTTGATCGCCTACCACCACATGTGGGCCGACGGCGCGGAATGGCAGTGCGGCGGGTGCACCTGGTTCACCTCCCAGTTCACCCGGTTGGAGTTCCTGGACAACTACGACGCCCGGTTCGTCGTCGTCACCAACGGCCCGATCGACGAGGCGTTGGCCTACCGCGAGAAGGTCGGCAACCGGATGGCGTGGTACTCCTCGGCGGACAGCCCGTTCGGCGCCGATGTGGACGCCCCGCCCGGCGGCGGGTTCGCGGTGAACGTCTTCCTGCGCGCCACCGCCGCCGACGGCACCGACGCGGTGTTCCGCACCTGGCACACCGACGGCCGCGGCACCGAGCAGCTCAGCCACGTCTTCGCGCTGCTCGACATCCTGCCGTGGGGCCGTCAGGAGGAGTGGCAGGACTCGCCGGACGGCTGGCCGCGGTGGCCGACGTATTCGGGCTGGCCGGACTCCCCCGACATCGCCCGCTGGTACGGGCCCGCCCCGCGGTAGCGGGCCGGCTCAGTGCGTCAGCAGCCATTTCAGGGCGGCCGCCACCGCGCACAACAGCGCCAGCACCACCCCGGAGACGATCGCGCGCACGGACCGTTCACCGTGGTAGTGGCCGATCACCGCGCCGAGGAATCCGACCCGCCCGATCGTGACGGTCTGCGCCGCCGCCAGCGCCCACACCGCCGGCAGCCAGCCCAGCCAGCCGGCGGCGAGCAACACGGCCGGGATCGACGCCGACGAGGCGATCGGCGCCGAATTGCGCACATGTCTGCGCAGCCGGGCCCGCGACGGCTCCTTGCCCTCGCGGATCTGGTCGCCGACCACCTCACCCACCAGATGGGCCACGAAGGTGGACAGCCCGGTGCCCAGCACGATCGCCACCGCGGTCGGGTCGGCGACCTGCTCCGGGGTGAGCGCGATCAGCGCGGCGAGCACCAGGATGTTGCCGTAGACGAAGGCCGAGCCCCGGCTGGCGGCCGTGTCGAGGTCGAAGTCCGGCGCGGTCTGGGTCATGGGATCGATTGTGCGGCGCGAACCCGTCGCGCAATCGGTGTTTGAGAAGCCCGCGTTCGGGTGATCATGGCGTATGCGCAACGACAAGGCCATCTTCATCACGGGCGCCGCGGCCGGTATCGGCCGGGCCACCGCGCTCACCTTCGCCCGCAAGGGCTACACCGTGGGCGCCTACGACATCGACGAGGCCGGGCTGGGGACGTTGGCCGAGGAGATCGGCCGGCTCGGCGCGACGGTGCACACCGGGCATCTCGACGTCACCGACACCGACGAGATGGCCACCCGGGTCAGTGAATTCGCCACCCAGGCCGGCAACCGGCTGGATGTCATGGTCAACAACGCCGGCATCCTCAAGGCCGGCCGGTTCGAGGACATCGACGTGCGCGCGCACTTCGCCGAGATCGACGTCAACACCAAGGGTGTCGTCAACGGGTTGCACGCCGCCTTCCCGCACCTGCGTGCCACCCCGGACTCGGTGGTCGTCAACCTGGCGTCCGCCTCGGCCATCTACGGCCAGCCCGAACTGGCCAACTACAGCGCCACCAAGTTCTTCGTCCGCGGGCTGACCGAGGCGCTCGACCTGGAATGGGGCCGGTACGGCATCCGGGTGGTGGCGATCTGGCCGCTGTACGTGCAGACCCCCATGCTCACCGGCGTCGACACCGGCACCACCCGCTCGCTGGGGGTGCGGTTGACCGCGCAGGACGTGGCGGATGTGATCGTGTCCGCGGTCGAACCCTCCCGGCTGCGCAGGACGGTCCGCCAGGTGCACTATCCGGTCGGAGCGCAGACCAAGGCGTTCGCGCTGGGATCGCGCTTCTCGCCCGCCTGGTTGACCCGTGCCCTCAACAAGCGGCTGGCGGGGAGCTGATCGTCACCGCCGCCCCGCCAGGATCGCCTCGATGTTGCGCTCGGCGAGCGCGGTGATGGTCAGGAACGGGTTGCAACCCAGGTAGCCGGGCAGCAACGACGCATCGTTGACGTACAGTCCGTCGTAACCGAGCACCCGGCCGAATCCGTCGGTGGCCCGGTTCCGGACGCAGCCGCCCATCGGGTGGACGGTGTTCGGGGCGAAGACCTCGCCGCCGAACAGGTCGTCGCGGTAGTCGACGCCGTTGGCCGCGGTGATCCGGTCGAACACCTGCCGCGCGCGGGCGTTGACGTTGTCGTTGAACTCCTCGGGCCAGTCGATGCTGATGGAGTCCGTCGCCCGGTCGTAGCGGATGTCGGCGCGGTCGTCGGTCCTGACCATCACGTAGTACCCCAGCGCGAACGTCTCGACCGGCAGCGGCAGCGAGAAGATGCTGGCGTACACCGGATTGTCCGGGTCGTCGCGTCCGTCGACGTTGATCATTCCCATCAGCGACTGCTGGGTACCGGCCGGGTCGGCCGGGGACAGGTGGTGCGCCACCATGACGTCGCCGTTGTTGCCGTATCCGCGGCCGACCTCGTCATTGAGGTCCGGCAGCGCCCCGGTGTCCCGGGCCTGCAGCAACAGTTTGACGGTTCCCAGTACGCCGGCGTTGAGAAACAGTCGGTCACAGCCGATTTCGTCGACATCGACCTCGTTGCCCCAGCGGTCGATCTCCCGGATCGACACCACGTATTCGCCGGACGGTTCCCGCCGGATCGCCGTCACCTCGGTGAGCGGGCGCAGGGTGACGTTGCCGGTGGCCAGGGCGGCGTGGATGTAGGTCTGGTCGACGCTGCCGAACCGGCCGTGGTTGTTGCCGAACTGCTGCTCGAAGTCCAGCGCGGACCGGGGAACGGTACCCGCCTCCTCCTGCCGCAGATAGTCGAACGAGTACGCGCTGCCGTTGTAATCGACGCGGTAGCCGGCAGCCTCGGCATAGCGCCGCCCGACCCTGGCGTACTGGAAGTACGGGGTGTGCTCGAACCAGTCCATGTCGCGGTAGCTGATCCGCAGCTGCCGGCGGGCCCGGCGAATATAGGTGTCCCGGAACTCCTGCGCATCGATGTCGGGAAACGCCTCGCGCAACTGGGCCGGTGTCGGGACCGCCGCGATGGCGGCATTGACCATCGACCCACCGCCGACGGCCACTCCGCGAAAAACGTTGTGCGCCCCCTGCACAACCTTCTCGCAGATGCCCGCCTGCACCGGCTGGGCAGAGGGGACGTGGCGCGCCACCTCCTCGACCGACACGCCGTCGAAGGACGACACCAGGCTCGGGGGCACATCGGTGAACCAGCCCGCGCGGGTGTCGGCCGGCAGCATTCTGGTGAACCGTCTGCCGTCGTCGTCGGGGGTGTCCCAGAGCCGACCCTTCTCCAGGATCAGGGTCTGCACACCGGCTTCGCCGAGCCGCAGCGCGGTGACTCCGCCCCCGTATCCACTGCCGACCACGATCGCCGGGTAATGGCTCCGGTTCGGCCGGCCGGACGAGGATCCCAGCCAGACCGCACCCCCGCCGGCGGCGGCCGCGGTGACGGCGGCGGCCACACCGAGGAACCCTCTACGCGACAACCGGACCACGATCACCATTCCCGGGCCGCACGCCACCGGCGGCCCGCACAGCAACGCGCTATTGGCCGATCTTGATTTGCTTCGGCGCCGCGGCACGCTGGTGGTTATCCAGTTGTGACAAATACCCGGTACATTGCCGACGCGGTGCGACATGCTTCGTATCGCCTTGAAAAACAGGTCAATTGACGTGCTGCACGGTAACCGGATCGTGCCGGCGGTGACTTCAGCGAAGGCGATGCGGACATATCGCATACCTGGGTATGAATTTGCGACATTCGAACCAGCAACGGATGTGGTTCGGCCGTGAGAACAAGGACTGAGGGTTGGCGTGAAATCGGACTGGACAGCCGTGCGCGTGCCGCGCCGCTGGGCGGACGGGCGGTATGTGTGGTTTCTGGGAGCCCTGCCGCCGGCGCTCGTCTACGGGTCGTGGCACGGTGTGGAGCAGACGGGTTGGCCGGCCTTCTGGTGGAGCGGGGTGGTGGTGACCTTCATGGTCATCCCCCTCATCGACCGCCTGGTCGGAACCTCGACGACGAATCCACCCGAGAACCTCGTCCCACCGCTGGAGGCGCAGCGCATATTCCGCTGGGCCACTTATTTGTTCGTCGTCAATCAGTATCTGGCGCTGATCGTGGCCTGCTGGCGGTGGTGCGGCGCCGATGACCTTCGTCGACAAGCTGGGACTGGCGCTGACCGTCGGCCTGAGCGGCGGTCTGGGCATCAACGCCGCCCATGAGCTCGGGCACAAACGGCCCGCCGTCGAGCGCCGACTGAGCAAGGTCGCGCTGGCGCAGACCTGCTACGGCCACTTCTTCGTCGAACACAACCGCGGCCATCACGCCCGGGTCGCCACACCGGAGGACCCGGCGAGCGCGCGCTTCGGAGAGAGCCTGTACCGCTTCATCCCGCGGTCGGTGGTGGGCGGATTCCGTTCGGCCTGGCGGCTGGAGTGCGACCGCTTCGAACGCCGGGAGCGATCGCCGTGGACACTGCGCAACGACATCCTCAACGCCTGGCTGCTCAGCGTCGCGCTGTTCGGCGGGCTGTGTCTGTGGTTCGGCATCGGCGTGCTGGGATGGCTGGTGGTGCAGGCGGTTCTGGGATGCTGCCTGCTGGAGGCGGTCAACTACATCGAGCACTACGGACTGCGCCGACAACGGTTGCCCGGCGGGCGTTATGAACCGGTCCGGCCGGAACACAGCTGGAACAGCGACGCGATGGTCACCAACGTGTTCCTGTTCCAGCTGCAACGCCATTCCGACCACCATGCGAACCCGATGCGGCGATACCAGACCCTGCGGCACGCCGAGGACGCTCCCCAACTGCCGGCGGGCTACGCCGAGATGCTGCTGTACGCCCTCATCCCGCCGTTGTGGCGGAAGATCATGGACCCGAGGGTGGTGGCCCACTACGGTGGGGACCTCAGCCTGGTGGCGCTGGACCCGCGGACGCACCGGAGACCCGGTTCTGTTCACGCCGAACAGAACCCTGGTGTTGCCGGCACGCACCCGATAGCTTGCGGCGGGTGACCGAAGACTGGTGGGCACGATCGTCGGCCTGGCCCTGATCGCCCTGGTGCTGCTGGGCGCCGTCCCCGGGAGGTGGGCGCGGCGACCCGGTACCTGGAGGCCCGGGTGCCGGACTGGGCCGACGGCACACCGTTCAGCCGGATCGCCGACTCGATCGAATTTCCGGTCTACGCAATCGCGCTGGGGCTGCTCGGCAATGTGGTGCTCACCCGACTGGCGGTGCGGGAAGCGCTGGCCGGCGGGTTCCGCACCGAGTTCTTCATCAAGACCGGGTTAATGCTGCTCGGCGCGTCGGTCAACCTCAAGGTGCTGGTGACCGCCGCCGGACCGGCGATCGTGCAGGCGCTGCTGCTGATCAGCATCGTCTTCGGGTTCACCTGGTGGCTGGGCGGCCGGGTCGGGCTGGACGCCAAGCTGCGCGCGCTGCTCGCCTCGGCGGTATCGATCTGCGGGGTCAGCGCGGCGATCGCCGCCATCGTCAAGACCACCCAGAACGCGTTGATCGGGTTCGTGGCGATCGCGCTGACCGCCTACTTCGCGCTGCGGGTGGAACGCGACACGGCCGCCCGGCCCACCATCGGGCAGTTCTGGCAGCGGTTCCCGAAGTTCGTGGTGGGCTTCGTCGCGGCGTCGGTCATCGGCACGCTGTATCTGGCCTGGGGCGGCGACAAGGCCGACATCGCCACCATCAACGATCTGCGCACCTGGTTCCTGATCTTCGCGTTCGTGGCGATCGGCCTGGAGTTCTCGGTCAAGGGTCTGCGCGAGGCGGGCCGGCGTCCGGTCGCCGTGTTCGGTTCGGCGACCGTGGTCAACATCGTCGTCGCGCTGGGACTGGCGGTCGTGCTGTTCGGCGGCGTCGACGTCGGTTGACGGCACGGGTTCGCCCCGCGGGTGCAGTCACGGTTCGGTCACGAATTCGGTCACGGCTGGTGTTCGGCGGGCACGCCGAGCGCCCGGCGCAGCACGCCGTGGGCGAAATCGACGTCGGCCGGGGCGTTGTCGATCAGGATCGCGGTGCACAGCCCGTCGGACGCCGCGACCAGTGCGGCGATCGCCTGGGGATCGTCGGTCAGGGTGGACGCCAGTTCGGCGACGTTGTCCCGCCACCGTCGCGCCACCGGTTGCAGCGCGGGGCGCCGGGCGGCCAGCGTGGACAGTTCCCGTTCGGCCAGCGCCCGCTCCCGGCCCGGACCGGCCGACTCGACGATCAGCTCGGCGAGGCCCCGCAGCCGGTCGCCGGGCCGTTCGATGATCTCCCGGATCCGCTCGGTGTATCCATCGGCGACGCTGGACAGCGCCGCGACCAGCAGGTCGTCGAGGGTGGCGAAATAGTAGGCGGTCAGGCTGGCCGGAATGCCGGCCTCCGCGGCGACCGCCCGATGGGTGACGCCCGCGGCGCCGTCACGCTCGACCACGGCGAGGGTGGCGTCGATGATCTCGGCGCGGCGCCGCTGCCCCCGGGCCCTGCGTCCGTCGGTCGTCTCACCGGCGTCAACCATGGTGTCGCTCAGGCTAGTCCAGTGGACGCAGGTGCCGCAGCGCCGTCGCGCACACCACCGCGACCACCACGACGGCGGCGCCGCCGATCAGCGCCGCGATGTTCACCCCGGCGGCGAACGCGTCCTGGGCCAGCCGGACCGCCTCGCCGGGAACCCGGTCGGCCACCGACACCGCGGCGGGCAGGCTCTCGGCGAGACGCTCCGCGTCCGGCCCCCCAACACCCTCGGCAACACCCTCGGGCCCGGTCATTCGACTCCGGTAGACGGCGGCGGTGACGCTGCCGAGCAGGGCGACCCCGACGGCGATGCCGAGTTCCTGGACGGTTTCGGACATCGCGGCTGCCGAACCGGATTTGGCGGCCGGGGCGGCGCCCACCACGATGTCGGTGCCCAACGCCGCGATCGCCCCGAGTCCGAGGTACACGAACGCGAACGCGACCACCACGGCCGGACCGTCGCCGCGGCCCGCGGAGGCCAGCACCGCGTAGCCGAGCACGGACACCCCCAGGGTCGCCGCCATCACCACGCCCGGCCGGACCCGCCGGGCGATCAGCGGAGCGCCGATGGCCGCGACGAACATCGCCAACGCCGGCGGGCCCATCCACCATCCCGCCCGCACCGGGGTCAGACCCTCGACCAACTGCAGGAACTGGGTGACCAGATACATCGTGCCGCCCACCCCGATCAGACCGATGAGCAGCACGGTCAGTGCCGCGGTGAACGCGCGGTCGGCGAACAACGTGACATCCAGCAGGGGGGCGTCCAGCCGGCGTTGCCGGTGCACGAAGACCGTTGCGGCCGCCGCCGCGAGCGCGCAGGCGGCCACCGCCACGCCGTCGACGCCGTGCACCGCGACGTGTTTGACGGCGTAGATCGCCGCGAGGATGGCGAGCAGGGACAGCGCGACGCTGCGCAGATCGAGCCGGCCGGCCTGCGGGTCGGCGTACTCGGGCAGCAGACGGGCTCCGAGCAGCACCGCCGCGGCCACCGGCACTGCGAGCAGAAACGCTGCGCCCCACCAGAACCGATCGACGAGAGCGCCGCCGACCACCGGCCCGGCCGCCATCCCGACGGCGAACATCGTGGCCCACACCCCGATCGCCAGCGCACGCTGGGCGGCGTCGACGAACATGTTCGAGATCAGCGACAGCGTCGAGGGCATCAGCGTCGCACCCGCGACACCCAGCAGTGCCCGCGCCACGATCAGCAGTTCCGCACTCGGGGCGAACGCCGCGAGCACCGACGCCCCGGCGAACGCCGTCACCCCGATCGTGAGCAGCCGGCGGCGGCCGATCCGATCGCCGAGGGTGCCCATCGTGATCAGAAAGCCCGCGATGAAGAAGCCGTAGGCGTCCATGATCCACAGCGTCTGCACCGGCGAGGGCGCCAGATCCGCCGCGACGGCCGGCAGCACCAGATACAGCACCGTCACGTCCAGACCGAGCAGCACCGTCGGGACCGCCAACACACCGAGGCCGGCCCATTCCCGCGCGCCGGCCCGAACCGCACACTGCGTCATCGCTCACCCTCCCACCAGATACTTGAACGATAATTCAACTTGAATTATCGTTCAAATACCTGGTGCCGGCGCACTCCGGCGGGCGGTCGGCGGGTGGCCGGCCCGGTGAACCGGCCTGTCAAGATGGGCGGGTGACCGGCCCGCAGACCCCGAACGACACCGCCCCCGACGCCGGCCGGGGCTTCGCCACCACCGGCTCGGCGTACTACCCCGTGCTCGTCGCGGTGTTCACCGGCCTGGTGCTGATCTCCAACGTCACCGCCACCAAGGGGGTCGCGTTCGGGCCGGTCATCGGCGACTGGTCGATCATCACCGACGGCGCGTTCATCGTCTTCCCGCTCACCTACGTGATCGGCGACGTGCTCAGCGAGGTGTACGGCTTCCGGGCCGCCCGCAAGGCGATCTTCGTCGCATTCGCCATGCAGGCGGTCGCGTCGCTGGCGATGTGGATCGCCGCCGAGCTGCCGCCCGCCGACTTCTACCCGAACCAGGCCGCGTTCGAGGCCGTCGTCAAACCGTTCTTCCAACTCGTGATCGCCGGGCTGGCCGGCTTCATCGTCGGACAGACCGTCAACGCCTGGATCGTGGTGCGGATCAAGGCCATCACCAAGGAGCGGCATCTGTGGGCGCGGCTGATCGGGTCGACGGTCCTCGGCGAATTCGCCGACACCCTGGTGTTCTGCAGCATCGCCGCCGCCGCGATCGGCATCAGCACCCTCGACGACTTCCTCACCTACCTGGCGCTGGGCTGGATCTACAAGACCGTGGTCGAGGTGCTGGTGCTGCCGGTGACCTACCGGGTCATCGGCTTCGTCAAGCGCCGGGAACCCACGTACCGGCCCGCCGTCTGAGCCATTGGTAAAACTCCTCTGGCGAGGTGATAAAGCTACGGGCACCCGTAGCTACTCGCGGGTAGGTTTCGGTTATGAGTGTGGTGGCAGAATCGATCGGAGCGGCGGTCATCGACGCCGTCCACAATTACGGAGATCAGGCGCTGCTGCTGCAGTTCGACAGCACCGCCGAGGTGGTGGCCTGGACCGATGCCCTCCGGGCGGCGGAGCTGCTGGGGGTCGTCGACATCGTCCCGGCCGCACGCACCATCCTGGTCAGACTGGCCGGACCGCAATACCAGGCGCCGACCCGCCAGCGGTTGCGGCGGTTGCACCTGGCCCGGGACCAGTTCGACCGCTCGTTCGAGCCGCCCGAACGCGGTGCCGACGTGGTGATCGACGTGATCTACGACGGCGCCGACCTGCCCGAGGTGGCCCGGCTGACCGGCCTCACACCCGAACAGGTGATCGCCGCGCACACCGGCCGACCGTGGCGGGTCGGGTTCAGTGGTTTCGCCCCCGGGTTCGCCTACCTCGGCGGCGGCGACGAGCGGCTGCAGGTGCCGCGCCGCGCCGAACCCCGGGTCAGGGTGCCGGCCGGGTCGATCGGGCTGGCCGGTGAGTTCAGCGGCATCTATCCGCGGGAGTCGCCCGGCGGCTGGCAGTTGATCGGCCGCACCGAGGCGCGGCTGTGGGACCTCGACCGCTCCACCCCCGCACTGCTCACACCGGGCATGTGGGTCCAGTTCCGGGAGGCACGATGACCGTCACGCTCGAGGTTCTGCGGACCGGACCGCTGGCGCTGATCGAGGATCTCGGTCGGCCGGGTCTGGCGCATCTGGGCGTCTCGCCGTCCGGCGCCGCCGACCGCAGGTCCCATATGCTCGCCAACCGGCTGGTCGCCAACCCCACCGACCGGGCCACCATCGAGGTGATGTTCGGCGGGTTCTCCGCCCGGGTGCGCGGCGGCGATGTCGCGATCGCGGTCACCGGCGCCGACGCCAATCCGGCGGTGAACGGAATCCCCTTCGGCACCAACAGCATCCAGTACGTGCACGACGGCGAGGTGATCTCGCTCGGCTCGCCCCGCACCGGGTTGCGCAGCTATCTGGCCGTCCGCGGCGGCATCGACGTCGAACCGACGCTGGGATCACGCAGCCACGACGTGCTGGCCGGAATCGGCCCGCGCCCGCTGAAGGCCGGCGATGTGCTGCCGGTCGGCACCCAGAGCGACGAGTTCCCCGAACTCGATCAGGCCCCGGTCGCGGCCATCGACGAGGACCTGGTCGAGGTGGCGGTGATGCCCGGCCCGCGGGACGACTGGTTCGTCGACCCCGACGTCCTGGTCCGCACCAACTGGCTGGCCACCAACCGCAGCGACCGGGTCGGGATGCGTCTGGTCGGCATGCCGCTGGGGTACCGGGAACCGGACCGGCAGCTGCCCAGCGAAGGCGCCACCCGCGGGGCTGTTCAGGTGCCGCCGAACGGATTTCCGGTCATCCTCGGACCGGATCACCCGGTCACCGGTGGTTATCCGGTGATCGGGGTGGTGGTCGACGAGGACGTCGACAAGATCGCCCAGGTCCGGCCCGGCCAGACGGTCCGGTTGCACTGGGCGCGGCCGCGCCGGCCGTTCGATCACCAGGCCGACCCGGTTATGGCGGCCCCGCTGCCGCAACCCTGGTAGAAGTGGGGGTGTGCGTACGCAGGCCGTTCCCCGAGACTTCAGCGCGCCCCGGATCCGCGGGGTGCCGACCGCCCGCCTCGTGCACACCTCCGACCTGGACAAGGAGGCGTTCGAGAGCGCCCGGGAGATGGTGATCGAGGCGTTCGAAGGCGAGATGACCGACACCGACTGGGACAACGCACTCGGCGGTATGCACGCGTTGATCCAGCACCGGGGCACGCTGATCGCCCACGCCGCGGTGGTGCAACGCCGGTTGCTGTACCGCAGCACCGCGCTGCGCTGCGGCTACGTGGAGGCGGTCGCGGTGCGTAAGGACTGGCGCGGACAGGGGCTCGCCCACGCCTTGATGGACGGCATCGAGCAGGTGCTGCGCGGCGCCTATCAGCTCGGTGCGCTGAGCGTCACCGAGGCGGGCCGCCACATGTACACGTCGCGCGGCTGGCTGCCCTGGCTCGGCAAGACGTCGGTGCTCAGCCCCACCGGTATCGTCCGCACCCCCGAGGACGACCGGTCGCTCTACGTGTTGCCGATCAGTGTGGAGCTGGACACCACCGCCGAGATCACCTGCGACTGGCGCGACGGCGACGTGTGGTGAGCGGGTGGTGAGCGGCCCGCCCGGCCGTTGACCGCTCAGTGGGCCGAACGCTTCGGCATGCCGGCCACCAGCGGGGTGTCCACGCCGATGCGGCCGATCTTCGACGCACCGCCCGGGTCACCCAGCGGCGCGTCGCGGCCCGGCAGGATCTCGGTGAAGAACGCGGCGTTGTCGGCGAGGTGCCGGTACTCCTCGTCGGGGAGGTCGTACTCGAAGTAGATGGCGTCGACTTTGCAGACCAGCTTGCAGGCGCCGCAGTCCACGCACTCGTTCGGGTTGATGTACAGCGACCGGTCACCCTCGTAGATGCAGTCCGCAGGGCACTCCTGCACACACGACTTGTCGGTGACATCGACGCATGCACTTCCGATCACGTAGGTCATATCCGCAGCGTAGGAAGGTTCGGGTGAGCGAAGCAGGGGCCGAAAGTCCTCATTTGCCGGTGGCGCCCAGCCAGCCGTCCGCGGATGATCGACAAGGGACTTCCGGCCCTGCTCGAAGGGGCCTTCGACGCCAATACTGATACCAACCGTCACAGCTATTTCGGGAGGTGGCGTCCATGACCCGGTTGACGCCCCTGGACGCGGGTTTCCTCGAGGTGGAGGACTCCGATCCGCATGTGAGCCTCGCGATCGGCGGCGTCGCCATCCTCGCCGGCCCGATGCCCGATCCGGACACGCTGCTGTCCACGTTGGAGCAGCGCATGACGGTCTGCCCGCGGTTCCGCCAGCGGCTGCGCCGGTATCCGCTGGACGTGGCCGCGCCCGAGTGGGTCGACGATCCCGACTTCGACCTCACGAGACATGTGCGGCGGATCGCCCTGCCCCGGCCCGGGACCGAGCGCGACCTGTACGAGGTGATCGCCGACATCATGTCCTGGCGGCTGGACCGCAACCACCCGCTGTGGGAGATCTGGGCCATCGAGGGGCTCTCGGACAACCGGTGGGCCGTGCTGATGAAGGTGCATCACTGCGTCGCCGACGGCATCGCGACCGTGCACATGCTGGCCGGGCTGTCCGACGGCGGGCCCGGGGAGACGTTCGCCGATCAGTTGCGCACCGGGACCGCACGCCGGACCGAACAGGCGAATCCGGACCGACCGGCGTTGCGGCTCCCGCTGACCCCGCTGTCGGTGGTGCGGGCCGGCCTCCGCGTCGGACGCGGTGTGCGTGACCTGGCGGCCGGGCTGCTGCGCAGCGCTCCGTCGCCGCTGAACGGACCGGTGTCGGATCTGCGCCGGTACAGTGCCGCCCGGGTGCGGCTCGACGACGTCCGGCGGGTGTGCCGGGCGTTCGACGTGACCATCAACGACGTCGCACTGGCCGCGCTCACCGAGAGCTACCGGACCCTGTTGCTGCAGCGCGGTGTACAGCCGCTCTCGGATGCGCTGCGCACGCTGGTACCGGTGTCGGTGCGCCCGCCGGATGCCTCCGGCGCGGCGGACAACCGGGTGTCGTTGATGCTGCCGTGCCTGCCCGTCGACGTGGGTGATCCGGTGCAGCGCCTGCTGGCGGTGCACGACCGGATGTCCCGCAGCAAATCGTCGGGACAGCATGAGGCCGGCCACGCGGTGACCTCGATCGCCGATCTGATCCCGTTCGCGTTGACCGCCCAGGCGGTGCGGTTCCTGGTCCGGCTGCCGCAACGCGGTGTGGTGAGCGTCGCGACCAACGTTCCCGGACCCAAGCGTCCGCTGCAGGTGCTCGGCCGTCCGGTGCTCGCGGTGCTGCCGGTGCCGCCGATCGCCATGCAGTTGCGCATCGGCGTGGCGATCCTCAGCTACGCCGATCAACTGTCGTTCGGCATCCTCGCCGACTTCGACACCGTCCCCGACATCGACGACTTCGCCCGCGGAATCGAGACCGCGGTCCGGCGGCTGGTGAAGTGCAGCCGACGGTCCCGAACCCGGCCCCGGAACGGGCTGACCCTGGTGGCCAGCAACTGATTCTTGCCGGATGACAGTGGGCACTCACAGTGTTTTTCCGGGTGACAACACCACTCCGGCAAAGACAGTCGGGGAATGAAACGGACGTGAGTGTTGTTGCAGAAAGTGGAGACGGGACGAAAGGGGCCCGTCCCCACAGGCTTCAGCGATGAAGCAGCGACGAGATGAGCACGAGAGGAGGGATGAGGCATGAGCAACCTGATGCTGAGAAACCGTCCGGTCCTGGACATGGCGTTGGACATCGACAGATGGTTCAACGGGTGGTTGCGTGATCTGTTCGGTCCGATGCGCGACCAGGTGACCGGTGACTGGTGGACCGCCGAGTTCACCCCCGCCGCCGAGGTGGTACGGGACGGTGACGACGCGGTGATCCGGCTCGAGCTTCCGGGCGTGGACATCAAGAGGGATGTCAACGTCGAGCTCGAGGACGGCCGACTGGTCATCCACGGTGAGCGTCGGGACGAACACGAGGAGAACCGGGACGGCCGGTACCTGCGGGAGCTCCGCTATGGCTCGTTCCGACGGTCGTTCGCGCTCCCGGCCAACGTCACCAAGGACGACATCTCGGCGACCTATGAAGCCGGGGTGTTGACCGTTCGCGTGGCCGGTGCTCACGCCGGCACGGAGCGCGAGCGGATCGCGATCGAGGCCAAGTAAGTGCGATTTCGGCGTGGAAACGTTCGGTGAGCGATCGTTTCCACGCCAGATTTTTTTCGATCAGCGCCAACGGGCCAGGATCTCCCCGGCCCGGACGGCCAGCGCCGCCTGGAAGAACGGGCCGAAGCTGATCCGCGCCACACCCAGCGGCCCGAAGCTCGCCGGATCGGCCTGATCCGGCGCGGCGATCGCGTTGACCGGCAACGGCAGTTCGGTGGCCAGCCGGCGCAGAACGTCCGGGTCGTGCCGGCCCACCGGATACAACACATCGGCGCCGGCGCGCGCGCATTCGGTCAGCCGCGCGATCGCCCGGTCCACCCGGTCGGACTCGTCACCGTCCTGCCGTAGGAACAGGTCGGTGCGGGCGTTGACCACCACATGCACACCCGCGGCATCCGCCGCCGCCCGCAGCGCCCCGACCAGCTCGGCGTGTTCGGCCACCGACCGCAGCCGCCGGCCCTCACTGTGCACGGTGTCCTCGATGTTGAGCCCGACGGCGCCGGCGTCGAGCAGGCCGGTGATCAGCCGCTCCGGCGACTCGGCGTAGCCCGATTCGATGTCCACCGACACCGGCACCTCGACCGCCGCCGTGATCTGACCGACCCGGGTGAGAACGTCGTCGAACGTCATCCCCTCGTTGTCGGCCTTGCCCAGCGAATCGGCGACCGGATGACTCCCGACGGTCAGCGCCGGGAATCCCGCGTCCACCGCCAGCCGGGCCGACCAGGCATCCCACACCGTCGGCAGCACCACCGGGTCGCCGGGCCGGTGCAGTGCCAGGAAGTCACTCGCCCGCTTCTGCAAAACCTGTCTGTTTCCCACCGCACCTCCGCGCGTCGACGTGATCTCTCTCACTATCAACCCAGTGATATGGCTAGCATCGGGTGTCGTAATGTGATTCTCGACACCCTTCAGCCCAAGGAGGTCACCCCAATGTCCGCCACCGCTGCTGAACTCGCCCAACTGCACGAACTCATGCACGGCCTTCGGCGTTGCGTGGCATCGCTGGCAGCACGCTATGGCGACAGCCCGGGCATGAAGCGCATCGTCAACAGCGCAGAACGCATCCAGAACGACATCGACCGGCTGCACATCGACGCCGAGGAGTTCGAGATGTCGCGCGGACTGCACCGGCATGTGCCCGCCGCCGAGAAGATCCCGGTGCCCGACACCGAGTACGACACCAACTTCTGGCACGGAATCGACGACGAGGGGCTGCGCTGAGTCGAGCGTCCGCGACGCTCGACCGGCGTCTTCCCCGCTGAGTCCCGTCCCCCCGTAAGACCGATCGACAACGAAAGGGAACCGTGAGCGCACCCACCGCCGACCGTTCTGCGACCGGCGTCCATTCGCCGAATCGCGCTGAGATACCGCAGCGCACCCTGCGCACCGATCGGTGGTGGATGCCTCCGATGTGGGTCAACCTCGGGCTGGCCGCGTTCGTCATCTACGCGACCGTCCGAGCGTTGATGCACGACTACTACTACGTCGCCGACTACCACTATCTGACGCCGTTCTACTCCCCGTGCGTGTCCGCGTCCTGCGTGGAAGGCTCCAGTCACCTCGGCGTCTGGTTCGGCGAATTCCCGTGGTTTTTGCCGTACGCGATCATCTCGCTGCCCTTCCTGCTGCTGTTCCGGGTGACGTGCTACTACTACCGCCGCGCCTACTACCGCTCGGTCTGGCAGTCACCGCCCGCATGCGCTGTGGCCGAACCGCATTCGAGCTACAGCGGTGAGACGCGGTTCCCGCTGATCCTGCAGAACTCCCACCGCTACTTCTTCTACGTCGCGCTGGCCATCACGCTGCTCAACACCTATGACGCCATCATGGCGTTCCGCTCCCCGAGTGGGTTCGGCTTCGGCCTGGGCAACGTCATCCTGCTGATCAACGTCGCACTGCTGTGGGCCTACACCGGCGGTTGCCATTCCTGCCGGCACATCGTCGGCGGCCGGCTCAAGCACTTCTCGAAACATCCGGTGCGGTACTGGACCTGGACCAGAGTCAGTTGGCTGAACGGCCGGCACATGCAGTTCGCCTGGATCACCCTGGGCACCCTGATGTTCACCGACTTCTACATCATGGCGGTGTCGGCAGGCTGGATCACTGACCTGAGATTCATTGGCTGACAACGCTTGTCGGTTCGACATCCGGTTTGGTAACGACTGATCGAAATGAATATCCAACGAATGGGGAGTTATGACTGAAGTCGAGCGGCACCAGTACGACGTCGTGGTGATCGGTGCCGGCGGCTCGGGTTTGCGCGCGGTGATCGAAGCCCGTGAGCGCGGTCTGCGGGTCGCCGTGGTGACCAAGTCACTGTTCGGTAAGGCCCACACCGTGATGGCCGAGGGCGGGTGCGCGGCCTCGATGGGTAACACCAACCCGAAAGACAACTGGCAGACCCACTTCTGCGACACCATGCGCGGCGGGAAGTTCCTCAACAACTGGCGGATGGCCGAACTGCACGCCAAGGAATCCCCGGACCGGGTGTGGGAGCTGGAAACCTACGGCGCCCTGTTCGACCGGCTCGAGGACGGCCGCATCAGCCAGCGCAACTTCGGCGGCCACACCTACCCGCGGCTGGCCCACGTCGGTGACCGCACCGGGCTGGAACTCATCCGCACCATGCAGCAGAAGATCGTCTCGCTGCAGCAGGAGGACAAGGCCGAATTCGGTGACTACGAGGCCCGGATCCGGGTGTTCCACGAGTGCTCGATCACCGAGTTGATCAAGGACGGCGACCGCATCGCCGGGGCCTTCGGATACTGGCGCGAGACCGGGCGGTTCATCCTGTTCGAGGCGCCGGCCGTGGTGCTCGCGACCGGCGGGATCGGCAAGACCTACAAGGTGACGTCGAACTCCTGGGAGTACACCGGCGACGGCCATGCGCTGGCGCTGCGGGCCGGCTCGACGCTGATCAACATGGAGTTTATCCAGTTCCACCCGACCGGGATGGTCTGGCCGCCCAGCGTGAAGGGCATCCTCGTCACCGAGGGTGTCCGCGGTGACGGTGGGGTGCTGAAGAACTCCGAGGGCAAGCGGTTCATGTTCGACTACATCCCCGCGGTGTTCAAGGGCCAGTACGCCGAGACCGAAGAGGAAGCCGATCAGTGGCTCAAGGACAACGACTCCGCCCGCCGCACACCGGATCTGCTGCCCCGCGATGAGGTGGCCCGGGCGATCAATGCCGAGGTGAAGGCCGGCCGCGGCTCACCGCACGGCGGGGTGTATCTCGACATCGCGTCCCGGCTCCCGGAGGCCGAGATCCTCAAACGCCTCCCGTCGATGTATCACCAGTTCAAGGAGCTGGCCGAGGTCGACATCACCAAGGAGCCGATGGAGGTCGGACCGACCTGCCACTACATCATGGGCGGGATCGAGGTGGATCCGGACACCGCCGCGGCGCGGACGCCCGGCCTGTTCGCGGCCGGCGAGTGCGCCGGCGGGATGCACGGTTCGAACCGGCTGGGCGGGAACTCGCTGTCGGACCTGTTGGTGTTCGGCCGGCGTGCCGGCCTGGGCGCCGCCGACTACGTCAACGCGCTCAAGGATCGTCCGCAGGTGTCGCAGGAGGCCGTCGACCACGCCATCCGGCTGGCGCTGGCCCCGTTCGAGGGGCCGAGCAACGGCGCCACCCCGGAGAATCCCTACACGCTGCAACTCGATCTGCAGGACACGATGAACGAGCTGGTCGGCATCATCCGCACCGAGGCGGAGATGACGCAGGCGCTCAACAAGCTCGGCGAGTTGCGGGAGCGGTTCCGCAATCTCAAGGTCGACGGGGGCCGGCACTACAACCCGGGCTGGCATCTGGCCATCGACCTGCGCAACATGCTGCTGGTCAGCGAATGTGTGGCCAAGGCGGCGCTGGATCGCACCGAGAGCCGCGGCGGGCACACCCGCGACGACTATCCGGCCATGGACGCCAAGTGGCGCAGCACCTTGCTGGTATGCCGCGCCACCGGTGACGACGACGTCCTGCCCAGCATCGAGGTCACACCGGAACAGCAACCGCCGATGCGGCCGGATCTGTTGGCGCTGTTCGAGATCGACGAGCTGGAGAAGTACTACACCGACGAGGAACTCGCCGAGCATCCGGGACGGAGGGTCTGATGGGCTACCAGGCAAAGCTGCGTGTGTGGCGCGGTGACGACGACGGCGGCGCGCTGCAGGACTACTCCGTCGAGGTCAACGAGGGTGAGGTGGTGCTCGACATCATCCACCGTCTGCAGCAGACCCAGACGCCGGATCTGGCGGTGCGCTGGAACTGCAAGGCCGGCAAGTGCGGATCGTGTTCGGCGGAGATCAACGGCCGGCCGCGGTTGATGTGTATGACGCGGATGTCCACGTTCGCCGAGGACGAGGTCATCACCGTGACGCCGATGCGCACGTTCCCGGTGATCCGCGACCTGGTCAACGATGTGTCGTTCAACTTCGAGAAGGCGCGCGAGATCCCGTCGTTCCGGCCGCCGAAGGATCTGCAGCCCGGTGAGTACCGGATGCAGCAGGAGGACGTGAACCGGTCACAGGAGTTCCGCAAGTGCATCGAGTGCTTCCTGTGCCAGAACGTGTGCCATGTGATTCGCGACCACGAGGACAACAAGAAGGCCTTCGCCGGGCCGCGTTTCCTGATGCGGATGGCCGAGCTGGACATGCATCCGCTGGACACCCACCCCAACCGGGCCGAGGAGGTCCAGGACGAGCACGGCCTGGGCTACTGCAACATCACCAAGTGCTGCACCGAGGTGTGCCCGGAGCACATCAAGATCACCGACAACGCGCTCATTCCGATGAAGGAGCGGGTCGCCGACCGCAAGTACGACCCGGTGGTCTGGCTGGGCAACAAGCTGTTCCGACGGCAGTAGCCACTCCGTCAGCGCCCGGTCCACGCCTCGGCAGTCCCGTCGTGGCGCACGTGTGGCGCACGTGATCTCTCTCCCTGCGGACCCCGCCGGCCACCGGCCGGCGGGGTCCTGCCACATCGCCTGCCGTCCGTCGCGGATTTGGGTAACCTCGGTCACAACACCACCTGCGGCGAGCCCGATGCCGCGGGGGCGCCGGCCGGCCGGATCCGTGACGGCTGGATCCGCCGGCGACCGGTGCCGGAGGCCGAGACCGCACTCGAGCGGCCGAGACCGATCAACGTCGATCAGTCGAGAAAGGCAGTCATGACCGTCGGACGCGTTTACAGCATCAACGAGATTCGCAAGGCGATCCGCGAGCTGACCCTTCGCGCTCAATTGGCCCGCAAGGAGAACCGGCTGGCCGACGCCGCGGAGATCGAAGATCGGATCCAGCGCTACCGAGAGGAACTGGCCGCCCGCCCGTAGTGGAGCGGCCTGCCCCTTTCTTTCCCTTCGATCGGATCGATCGGACTCGATCAGCCCGACCGGCTTCGGCTGAAGCCTCCGGCTGAATCCTTTCGGTTACCGATAACCTTCCGACACCTCCCGATACCACCTCCCGATACCACCCGATGTTGCCCCGTCGGGGATGTGGTGTTTCCCACATCCCCGACGGGCAGACCCCGTCTGCTGGGCGCCGCGGCCCCGCGCCGACTCGCGGGCCGCTGCCCGATGCCGGCGCGCATCGTCGACCTGGACGGATCACACCTGCTCAGGGGTGGATCCGGGCGCTTCTCAACCGCTGGGCGGTGGTGTCGAACCAGCCGCGCAGACCCCGGCACAACCGGGGTGGATACCCCCGCCGGACCCCGGCCAACCAATTGGTTGGTTAGATGGCGGAAATTGCCCGTGGCGGCTTTGCGTTGAAGTTACCGAGCGGTATAGTTCCAAGAGTTACCGGTGGGTAACTTACATCGCAAGTACCCAACCGTCGGTGGCCGTCTCGTCGAGGAGGAATAGTGAGCCACTACAAGAGCAATGTCCGTGACCAGGAATTCAACCTGTTCGAGGTGTTCGGCGTCGACAAGGCGCTGGGCCAGGGCGAGTACAGCGACCTCGATGTCGACACGGCACGGGAGATGCTCGCCGAGATCAGCCGCCTGGCGGAAGGGCCCGTAGCCGCCTCGTTCGTCGAGGGCGACCGTAACCCGCCGACTTTCGACCCGGAGACCCACTCGGTGTCGCTGCCGGAGAACTTCAAGAAGTCGGTGCGCGCGGTTCTTGACGCCGGCTGGGACAAGGTCGGCATCGAAGAGGAGCTCGGCGGGATGCCGATGCCCCGTGCCCTGGTGTGGGCGCTGCACGAGCACCTGCTCGGCGCCAACCCCGCGGTGTGGATGTACGGCGGCGGCGCCGGCTTCGCCAGCATCCTCTACAAGCTGGGCAACGAGCAGCAGAAGAAGTGGGCCAAGATCGCCGTCGAGCGCCAGTGGGGTTCCACCATGGTGCTCACCGAACCGGATGCCGGTTCGGACGTCGGCGCCGGCCGCACCAAGGCGATCGAGCAGCCGGACGGCTCCTGGCACATCGAGGGTGTGAAGCGGTTCATCACCTCGGCCGACTCCGACGACCTGTTCGAGAACATCTTCCACCTGGTGCTGGCGCGTCCGGAGGGCGCGGGACCGGGCACCAAGGGTCTGTCGCTGTTCTTCGTACCGAAGTTCCTCTTCGATCCGGAGACCGGTGAACCCGGCGAACGCAACGGCGTCTTCGTCACCAACGTCGAGCACAAGATGGGCCTGAAGGTCTCGGCGACCTGTGAGCTGGCGTTCGGCCAGCACGGCGTGCCGGCCAAGGGTTGGCTCGTCGGCGACGTGCACGAGGGCATCCGGCAGATGTTCGATGTCATCGAGCAGGCCCGGATGATGGTGGGCACCAAGGCGATCGCCACGCTGTCCACCGGCTATCTCAACGCGCTCGAGTACGCCAAGGAGCGTGTGCAGGGCGCCGACATGACCCAGATGACCGACAAGACCGCACCGCGGGTGACCATCACCCACCACCCCGACGTGCGCCGGTCGCTGATGACGCAGAAGGCCTACGCAGAGGGCATGCGGGCGATGTACCTCTACACCGCGACCTATCAGGACGCCGCGGTGGCCGAGGCCGTGCACGGTGTCGACGCCGATCTGGCGATGCGGGTCAACGACCTGCTGCTGCCGATCGTCAAGGGTGTCGGCTCGGAGCAGGCGTACGCCAAGCTGACCGAGTCCCTGCAGACGCTGGGTGGTTCGGGCTTCCTGCAGGACTACCCGATCGAGCAGTACATCCGCGACTCGAAGATCGACTCGCTGTACGAGGGCACCACCGCCATCCAGGCGCAGGACTTCTTCTTCCGCAAGATCGTCCGCGACAAGGGTCAGGCGCTGACGTACCTGTCCGGCCAGATCGAGAAGTTCGTCAAGAACGAGTCCGGTAACGGCCGGCTCAAGAAGGAGCGCGAACTGCTGCAGACCGCGCTCAACGACGTACAGGCGATGACGGCCGCCATGACCGGCTACCTGATGTCGGCGCAGGAGGATCCGAAGAACATCTACAAGGTGGGTCTCGGATCGGTGCGCTACCTGATGAGCGTCGGCGACCTGGTGATCGGCTGGCTGCTGCAGGAGCAGGCCGCGGTGGCCCTGGAGAAGCTGGACGCCGGCGCCGAGGGTGACGAGCGCGCCTTCTACGAGGGCAAGGTCGCGGCGGCGTCGTTCTTCGCCAAGAACTTCCTGCCGCTGCTGACCAGCATGCGTCACGTCATCGAGAACATCGACAACGAGATCATGGAACTCGACGAGGCGGCGTTCTGATCCGCTGATCAGGTCCGCGGACAACGCGAAAAAGGGCACGGTCGTCGCAACCCGGTTGCGGCGGCCGTGCTCTCGTCTTCCCGGGATCCGCTGTCTCTCGGGGTTCTGGCCAACCGGTCTGGCTAACCGGTCTGCCGTGAGACCAGCAACGCCCGGGTGCGGGCCCTGATCTCGGGGTCGGCGTCGAACACCGCGGCGGTGAACTCGTCGACGCCGGCGGCGGCCAGTTCATCGAGGCGCTGCGACACCGTCTGCTCGTCGCCGATGATCGCCGCGTCCTCGGGGTTCACGTAGCCCTCCCGGTCCAGCATGGCCCGGTACGACGGCAGGGTGCCGTACACCGCGAACTGCTCCACCGCCTGCGCCCGCGCGCCCTCGACGTCGTCGGTGACGCTGACCGGCAGTGACGCCACGACGCGGACGTCGGACCCGGACCGGCCGGCGTCGGCGGCGGCCTGCCGCAACGTCGGCACGATGTGGCCGGCCAGAGTCTTCGGCCCGGTCATCCAGGTCAACGTGCCGGCGGTGCGCCGCCCGGCCAGCCGCAGCATCTGCGGCCCCAGCGCGGCGAGATACACCGGCGGTTCCGGCGGCGAAGTCCCGCCCCCGGCCAGCCTCAGCGCCCCGCGGGTGCTCCAGAACTCCCCGGTGACGTCGGCGGGCCGCCCGGCCAGCAGCGGCTGCAGACCGTCGAGATACTCACGCATCTGGCGCACCGGCCGGTCCCAGCTCACGCCCCACATACCCTCGGCGACCATCCGGTGGCTCATCCCGATGCCGAGCAGGAAGCGGCCCCCGCTGATCAGTGACAGGGTCAGCGCCCGCTGTGCCAGTTGCATCGGATGCTGCGGCTGGATCGGGATGACCCCGGAGCCCACCTCGATCCCGTCGACCGCACGCAGCGCGATGCCCAGCACGGTCGGCAGGTCGATGTCGAAAGGCAACTGGGCCAACCAGACTCTGCCGAAACCGGCGTCGCGCAGGGCGGTGAGGTCGCGCACCAGGGAGTCGATCGGGTCGGGGCCGTCGGGGGTGAGGCCGACGATGCTGAGGCTGATCCGCATGCCTGCCATCAAAACACCCATCCGGTGGGTGGTCGGCCGGTTCACCGGCTAATCTGCCACACCATGCAAACCACCGAACAATCGACAGCGCACCGGCGGGGTGGGTTCTTCGAGGGCCGGTACGGTCGCTGGCTGCTGCCCGGTGTGATCCTGCAGTCGGTGCTGATCGGCGGCGGGTACGCGACCGGCCGCGAGATCGTCGAGTTCGGCGCGAAGTTCGGCGCGCTCGGGTGGATCGCCGGGTTGGCGATCTTCGCCGGTTTCGGGCTGATGGCGTTCCTGATGTTCGAGATGGCGCGCCGGTTCCAGGTTTTCGACTACCGCAACCTGCTGCGGATCCTGATCGGACCGCTGTACTGGTTGTTCGACATCGTCTACATCATGCTGGCGATCCTGATCATCGCGATCATGGCCGCCGCCACCGGTTCGATCCTGCAGGCGACGCTGGGCACACCGCAGATCGTGGGCATCGCGCTGATCGTCGTCATCGTCGGCTTGTTGAACTTCTACGGCGAGGGCGTCATCGAACGGTTCAAGACTGCCGGCACGGTGGCGCTGTTCTCCGGCTACGCGCTGTTCGCGGCGCTGGTGCTGCACCGCCACTGGGACAGTGTCGGGGAGACACTGCGCTCGGGCAGCCACGCGCTGGAACCGACGGCGTCGATCTGGTGGGTGTTGTGGACCGGCGTGCTCTATGTCGGCTACAACCTCGCGGTGTATCCGGCGGCGCTGTTCACCGCGCACCGGCAGACCCGGCTGCGCGACACCGCGGTCGCCGGACTGGTCGCCGGTCTGCTGATGACGGTGCCGTGGTTCCTCACCTACTTCGCGCTGATGGGCTTCTACCCCGACGAGTCGGTGTTCGGCGCCGATGTGCCGTGGCTGGAGATGCTCGGGGCGGAAGCCGCGTGGGTGATCGTGATCTTCGGCATCGTGGTCGGCTGGACGCTCATCGAGACGGCGACCGGCATGATCTACGCGCTGCTGGCCCGGATCAGCCAGAACCTCATCGACGCCGACCGGCCGCCGATGACGCGGCGGACCAGCGGAATCATCGCGGTGGCCACCCTGCTGCTGGCGTTGCTGCTGGCCCAGGTGGGCATCATCGACCTGGTCGCCAAGGGCTACACCGCGATGGCGTACGCGATGATCGTGGTGTTCGCGGTGCCGCTGCTGGTGCGCGGCACCTATCTGATCGTGCGGCGCCGTGGTCATGCGTTCACCGAACCGACCGACCCCCGCGGCCACCGGCCGACTAACACCCCGGCGAGCCCGGTCAACCCGGAGGCGTCGCCGCAGCCCACCGCACTGGACCAGTGACCCTTTTCAGGGCACGGGAGGTTCGGGGCACGAATAAAGGGCGGATTCGGGAGGACATTCAGGGACGTTTCAACGTGTTTCACGTCGCCGGCTTTCACCCTGTTCACCGGCTGTTCGGATAGGTCACTCCCGAACCCGTCGTGCTTCTGAGCGTACGCCTCTGACTCCCCTCAGACCAGAGGTGTGCGCCCAGAAATTCCGGCGAGCGCATCGGCACGAAAGGAATGCTCCGTGCTGCCGTCGGGTCGGGGGGTCAGACGACAGCACGGAGCTAACCGGTGTATCGCCGCACCCCGGCGCGGCGTTACACCGGGGCGGGAAAATTTCTCCGTCGGACTCCGTCGGGATCCGTCAGGGTCCGACGGGGTCCGTCAGGCCGGGGTCCGTCAGGCCGGGGTCCGTCAGGCCTCGAGGATGGCCACCACGCCCTGGCCGCCGGCCGCGCAGATGGAGATCAGCCCGCGCACCGTCTTGCCGGTCTCCTTCTTCTTCTCCGCCAGCTGCTTGGCCAGCTGGGCCACGATCCGGCCGCCGGTGGCCGCGAACGGATGCCCGGTCGCGATCGAGGAGCCGTTGACGTTGAGCTTGGACCGGTCGATGCTGCCCAGCGGCTGATCCAGGCCGAGCCGCTCCTTGCAGTAGTCCTCGGACTCCCAGGCCTGCAACTGGGCCAGCACCACCGACGCGAACGCCTCGTGGATCTCGTAGAAGTCGAAGTCCTGCAGGCTGAGGTTGTTGCGGGCGAGCAGGCGCGGCACCGCATAGGTGGGCGCCATCAGCAGGCCGTCCCGGCCGGTGACGTAGTCCACCGCCGCGGTCTCGGCGTCGACGAAGTAGGCCAGCGGTTCCAGCCCGCGCTTCTCCGCCCAGTCCTCGGACGCCAGCAGCGCCACCGAGGCGCCGTCGGTGAGCGGAGTCGAGTTGCCGGCGGTCATGGTCGCGTCCCCGGCCTTGACGCCGAACACCGGCTTGAGCTTGGCCAGCTTCTCGGTCGAGGTGTCCGAACGCAGGTTGTTGTCGCGGTACAGCCCGAGGAACGGGGTCATCAGATCGTCGAAGAAGCCCCGCTCATAGGCGGCCTGCAGATTGCGGTGGCTGGCCGCGGCCAGCTCGTCCTGATCGACGCGTTTGATGCCCATCTCCTTGGCGGTGATGGCGGCGTGCTCCCCCATCGACAGGCCGGTGCGCGGCTCGCTGTTGACCGGGATCTGCACTCCCAGTGAGGCCGGCAGCTTGCCGACCAGCTTGAGCCGCTCCACGTTGGACTTCGACCGGCGCAACCCCAACAGCACCCGGCGCAGATCGTCGCCGAACGCGATCGGCGCGTCGGAGGCGGTGTCCACACCGCCGGCGGCGGCCACCTCGAACCGGCCCGCGGCGATCCCGTCGGCGGCGGCGATGGTGGCCTGCAGACCCGTGCCGCACGCCTGCTGCAGATCGAAGGCCGGGGTGTAGGAGGACAGCGCGCTGCCCAGCACGCATTCGCGGATCAGGTTGAAATCGCGGCTGTGTTTGAGCACCGCACCGCCGATGACGGCACCGAGCCGCTCACCGGCCAGGTTGAACCGGTCGACCAGGCCGCTCAGCGCCGCGGTGAACATGTCCTGGTTCGAGGCGTCGGCATACACGCCGTCGGCACGGGCGAAGGGAATCCGGTTGCCGCCCAGGATGGCGACCCGGCGGCGGGAATCGTTATTGGCCACGTCTGTTGCCTCCGTTGTCGGGGGTTTGTTACCTCCGTTATGGGGTTACCGAAGTCATAGTACCCACGCTTCTTACTCTGGAGTAAGTTCGTCTTATGGCAACCGATCTGTACTCGCAAATCGTCCACTCGACACCCGGGTCGTTCCTCGCCAGACAACTCGGCATTCCGCAGCCGGAACCGCTGCGCCGGTACCGGCCCGGTGAGCCGCCGCTGGCCGGTTCACTGCTGATCGGCGGGGACGGCCGGGTCGTCGAACCGCTGCGCACCGCGCTGGCCGACGACTACCAACTGGTCGGCAACAACCTCGGGGGCCGCTGGGCCGACAAGTTCGGCGGGCTGCTCTTCGATGCCACCGGGATCACCGAACCGGCCGGGCTCAAGGCGCTCTACGAGTTCTTCACCCCGCTGCTGCGCAATGTCGGCCCGTGCGCCCGGATCGCGGTGGTGGGCACCACGCCCGAGGAGACCGGCAGCGTCAACGAGCGCATCGCCCAGCGCGCCCTGGAGGGCTTCACCCGGTCGCTGGCCAAGGAGATGCGCCGCGGCGCCACGGTGAACCTGGTCTACCTGTCCCCCGAGGCCAAACCGGCGGCCACCGGACTGGAGTCGACCATCCGGTTCATCATGTCCGCCAAGTCGGCCTACGTCGACGGTCAGGTGTTCCGGGTCGGGCCCGCCGACTCGGTGCCGCCGGCCGACTGGGACAAGCCGCTCGACGGCAAGGTCGCGGTGGTCACCGGGGCCGCCCGGGGTATCGGCGCGACGATCGCCGAGGTGTTCGCCCGCGACGGTGCCCGGGTGGTGGCCGTGGACATCGGCGATGCCGCGGGGGCCAATGACGCACTCGCCGAGACCGCCGCGAAGGTGAACGGCACCGCGCTGGTCCTCGACGTCACCGCCGACGACGCGGTGGACCGGATCACCGAGCATGTGCGCGAGCACTATGCCGGCAAGGTCGACATCCTGGTCAACAACGCCGGGATCACCCGCGACAAACTGCTGGTCAACATGACCGAAGACCGGTGGGACGCCGTCATCGCCGTCAATCTGCTCGCCCCGCAACGCCTCACCGAGGGGCTGTTCGGCAACGGCACGCTGGCCGAGGGCGGCCGGGTGGTCGGCCTGTCGTCGATGGCCGGGATCGCCGGCAACCGCGGTCAGACCAACTACGCCGCCACCAAGGCCGGCATGATCGGGTTGACCGATGCGCTGGCGCCGGTGCTGGCCGAGAAGAACATCACGATCAACGCCGTCGCACCGGGTTTCATCGAGACCAAGATGACCGAGGCGATCCCGTTCGCCACCCGGGAGGTCGGCCGCCGGCTCAACTCGCTGTACCAGGGCGGTCAGCCCGTCGACGTCGCCGAGACCATCGCATACTTCGCCAACCCCGCGTCGAATGCCGTGACCGGCAACACGATCCGGGTGTGCGGACAGGCCATGCTCGGGGCGTGATCGGGAGGTCATGATGACGCGTCACACTGCAAGTCAGCCGAACGGCCTGCTGAACATGGTGCGCGCGGCGGCCGGGGCGCTGCCGGTGGTCCGCCGTGACGGCACGCTGCCCAAGCGCACCGTGACGGCCACCGATCTGCCGATCGACGCCGCCCACGTCGCCGACTACGCCGCGGTGACCGGACTGCTGTTCCGGGATCAGGTGCCGCTCACCTATCCCTTCGCGCTGACGTTCCCGCACGTGATGGAACTGCTGTCCGGGTTCGACTTCCCGTTCCCGGCGATCGGCGCGGTGCATGTGGAGAACCACATCACCCAGCAGCGGCCGATCCTGGTCACCGACATCGTCAACATCTCGGTGCACGCCGAGAACCTGCGCGAGCACCGGCGCGGGCTGCTGGTCGACCTGGTCACCGACATCTACGTCGGCAATGAGGCGGCCTGGCATCAGGTGTCGACGTTTCTGCACCAGCAGCGCACCAGCCTGTCGGATGAGCCGAAACCGCCGCCGGCCAAACAGCCGAAGCTGGGGCCGCCGAACGCGGTGCTGCGCGTCACGCCGGGCCAGATCCGGCGGTACGCGTCGGTGGGCGGTGATCACAACCCGATCCACACCAGTTCGCTGGGCGCCAAGCTGTTCGGCTTCCCGACGGTGATCGCGCACGGGATGTACACCGCCGCGGCGGTGCTCGCCAACATCGAGGGGCGACTGCCGGACGCGGTCCGGTATTCGGTGCGGTTCGGCAAGCCGCTGGTGCTGCCCGCCGCCGCCGGTCTGTACGTGCAGCAGACCGACGGCGGGTGGGAGCTGGCGCTGCGGCATCTGACCAAGGGGTATCCGCACCTGACGGCAATGGTCACCCCGCTGTAGTCGCGGTGGTCGCGGCGGGGCCCGGCCGCGGTCGGGCCCCGCACCGCTGCTCGAACGTGCGCTCGGGTGTCTTTCCGGCGCGCTGACGTCGCGCACGAGCTCACGTCCGACGGCTCACCCCGGATAACCCGCCGGTGTGGTCATGAGACGCTAGGGGCCGTGTATCCCCGCTCTGATCACGCCGAGTTGCCGGTCGCCGACGTGGGCCGGCTGTTGCTGCGGTGCCCGGACCGCCCCGGTCTGGTGGCGGCGGTCAGCGCCTTCCTCGCCGAGGCGGGCGCCAACATCATCTCGCTGGATCAACATTCCACCGAACAGACCGGTGGGATCTTCATGCAGCGCACCATCTTCCACCTGCCGGGTCTGCCGGCGGTGCGCGACACCCTGGAACGCGAGTTCGCCGAACGGGTCGCCGGCCGGTTCGGGATGGACTTCAAGCTGACCGAGGCGGCCAGACCCAAACGGGTGGCGATCATGGCGTCGCGGGAGGACCACTGCCTGCTGGACCTGCTGTGGCGCAACCGCCGCGGCGAGCTGAACATGACCGTGGTGATGGTGATCGCCAACCATCCGGAGCTGGCCGATCAGGTGCGTCCGTTCGATGTGCCGTTCATCCACGTGCCGGCCTCCAAGGAGATCCGGGAACAGGCCGAACAGCGTCAGCTGGAGTTGCTGCGGGGCAATGTCGACCTGGTGGTGCTGGCCCGCTACATGCAGATCCTCACCCCGCGTTTCCTCGACGAGGTCGGGGTGCCGCTGATCAACATCCACCACTCGTTCCTGCCGGCGTTCATCGGCGCCGCCCCGTACCAACAGGCCAAGGACCGGGGCGTCAAGCTCATCGGCGCCACCGCGCACTACGTCACCGAGGAGCTCGACGAGGGGCCGATCATCGAGCAGGACGTGGTGCGGGTCGACCACCGCGACACCGTCGACGATCTGCGCCGGATGGGCGCCGATGTCGAGCGGGTGGTGCTGTCCCGCGCAGTGCGCTGGCACTGCGAGGACCGGGTGATCCGGTACGGAAATCAGACCGTCGTGCTCTGATCCACCCCGTCGCGGTCCACGTCCTGGCCGTTCTCCCGGTGGGTGTCCTCGTGGGATTCGGCCGGGGTGCCCTTCAGTCCGCGCCAGAACAGGTTGATCAACAGTTCGGCGGCCTCGTCGACCTCGGCGTCACCGGCGCTGACCCGGGTGGCCACCGCCTCCCCGGCGCCCACCAGCGCGACGGCCATCATGTCGAAGTCGGTGTCCGGTTCGGGGTGGCGGGTGCCCGACCGCAGCAGCCGGGCCACCAGGTCGATGATGCGTTCGCGGCCTTCCCGCACGGTGTGGGCGAACGCCTGCGAGCTGGTGGCCTGGGTGTAGAGCACCAGCCAGGACGCCCGGTTGGTGTCGATGTAGGTCAGAAACGACCGCACCGCGTTGCGCAGCAGGTCCTTGGGGCTCTGGGAGAAGTCGATGTCGGCGCGCACCGTCTCGACGAAACGGGAGAGCTCACGCTTCAGGCAGGCGCCGAACAGCTCCTCCTTGGAGCCGTAGTACAGATACAGCATCGGCTTGGAGATCTCGGCCTGCGCCGCGATGGCGTCCATCGAGGTCTCGTGATAACCGTTCACCGAGAACATCTGCACCGCGGCGTCGAGCATCTGCTGCTCGCGGACAGCGCGCGGCAAACGTTTGGTTCCACCTGCCATTACTCCAGAGTAGGAGATGGCCGAACCTTCCTGCTCAACAGCGCGGGGTGTACCCCTTGGCGCCGGCGAGGCGCAGCACCGATTCGTCGACCCGGGCCTCGGACAACTCACCGGCGGCGACGGCCGCTTCCAGCCGGTCCAGCACCGCGGGCACCTCGGCGGTGGTCAGCCACAACGCGACGTCGGCACCGGCCTGCAGGCTGCGCAGCACCGCCTCGGCCACCCCGTACCGGTCGGTGATCGCCCGCATCCCGGACAGGTCGTCGGTGAACACCGGGCCGTGGTATCCCATCGACCGCAGCAGCCGGTAGGCGTCCGGGCTCAGGCTGGCCGGCTCACCGCCGGTCAGGCCGGGCACCTGCAGATGCCCGACCATCACCGCGACCTGCTCGCCGACGAGCGCGCGGTACGGGACCAGATCGGTGGCCTCCAGGTCGGCCAGCGGCGGGGTCACCACCCCGGACGCGTGGGAGTCACCAGAGGCCCGGCCGTGCCCCGGGAAATGTTTGAGCACCGGCATCACCCCGCCCTCGCGCAGCCCGCGGGCGTACGCCCCGGCGTAGGCGGTGACGGTCTCCGGGTCGGCGCCGAACGACCGGTCCCCGATCACCGAGTTGTCGGCGGCGTCGGTGACGTCGACCACCGGGGCGAAGTCGATGGTGATGCCGCGGCCGCGCATGGCCTGGCCGCGCTCCCGGGCGATCACCTGCACCTCTTCGGGGCTGCGGGTCCGGGCCAACGACCGCGGCGACGGCTGCGGTCCGATCAGCCCGGACAGTCGCGACACCCGGCCGCCCTCCTCGTCGACGCTGACGGCCAGCGGGAACGGGCCGGCCGAGGCGGCGATGTCGGCCACCGAACCGTCCGACAGCATCGACAGATCCGACCAGCTGCCGACGAAGATGCCGCCGACCCGATGGTCGTTGACCACCGCGCGGGCGTCGGCGGCGCCGTTCACGCCGACCATCAGCAGCTGGGCCAGCTTGTCCCGCAGCTCCATGGAGGCCAGCACCGATTGCGCGTCGCCGCAGCCGGCCGGCGGCGCGGCGGGCAGCGGGGTGCTCAGCGGGGTCGCGGCGGGTGTCGCGACGACCGCGGGCGGGTCGGGTTCGGGCTCGGCGGGTCGTTCGGCCGCCGGTGAGCAGGCGAGCGTCAACGCGGGCAACGCCGCGAGTGCGCACCACCGACGGGACCACAACCGACGGGACGGGGCCGTACCGGATCGGGCCATGGTGACCGAGCGTACTGGTTGACCCGGATCCGGGGCGACCGCCGCGCGGAACCGCCCCCGGGCTCCCCTAGGCTGATGACAAATCCATCCGGGAGGTGCCATGGCAAGCAGCGCGTCGTCCGTCATGGTCATCGCCTATGACGGCAGCCGGAACGCGCGGCGCGCCGTGCAGTACGCCGGGCACTTCTTCGCCGGTCGGCGCGCGGTGGTGTTGACGGTGTGGACCCCGCTGGAACGCGGGCCGGAACCGGTCCAGGTCGATCTGGACGGGCCGCCGGATCCCCCGGAACCCGACGAGGACATCAAGCTGGCCAGCGCGCGCCGGGTCAACAACGAGGGTGTGGAACTGGCCCGGACCGCCGGCCTGGCCGCCGAACCGCTGTGTATGCCGGAGTCCGGCACGGTGTGGAACACCATCATCGAGACGGCCGACGAGCTCGACGCCGACCTCATCGTCACCGGCACCCGCGGCACCACCGGGCTGCGTTCGCTGCTGCAGTCCAGCGTCGCCGACAATGTGTTGCGGCGAGGCCGCCGCCCGGTGCTGATCGTGCCGCCCGGGCCCCGGTAGCTCGCCATGCTAATTTGGCGGGCATGGATCGGTTCATCGTCCCTGCCGCAGCCAGCATCGTGGTCGGACTGCTGCTGGGCGCTGCCGCCATCTTCGGGGTGACGCTGATGGTGCAGCAGGACACCAGGCCGCCGCTGCAGGCCGGTGACCCGGCGTCCTCGGTGCTCAACCGGGTTGAATACGGCGACCGAAGTTAGTCCGGGGGTGGCCCCGAGACGAACCGGGCCCCCCGCCGCCGCCAACGACGTGCAGCCGCTGTCGCGGCGCTGGCTGTGGGTGGTCGCTGCCGCGGCGCTCCTGCTGACCTTTGCGCAGTCACCCGGTCAGATCTCCCCGGACACCAAGCTCGATCTCACCGCCAACCCGCTCGGCTTTCTGCACCGCGCCACGAATCTGTGGAGCAGTGACATGCCGTTCGGCCAGGTGCAGAACCAGGCGTACGGCTATCTGTTCCCGCACGGCACGTTCTTTTTGGCCGGTGATCTGCTGGGCCTGCCCGGCTGGGTGATCCAGCGGCTGTGGTGGGCGCTGCTGCTGGTCGTGGGGTTCTGGGGGGTGCTGCGGGTCGCCGAGGCACTCGGCATCGGCACCACCCCGTCACGGATCATCGCCGCGACCGCCTATGCGCTGTCGCCGCGGGCGCTGACCACGCTCGGCGCGATCTCCTCGGAGACGCTGCCGATGATGCTGGCGCCGTGGGTGCTGCTGCCGATCATCCTGGTGTTCTCCGGCGGGCCCGCAGGCACGGGAACCGCGTCCGGCCGGAAACCGGTGCGGCCGGCCGCCGCCCACTCGGCGGTGGCGGTGGCGCTGATGGGGGCGGTCAACGCGGTCGCGACGCTGGCCGGCTGTCTGGTCGCGGTGCTGTGGTGGGCGTGTCACCGGCCGAACCGGTTGTGGTGGCGGTTCACCGGCTGGTGGGCGCTGTGCCTGCTGCCGGCGACGCTGTGGTGGGCCACCGCGCTGGTGCTGCTCGGCCGGGTCAGCCCACCGTTCCTGGATTTCATCGAATCCTCCGGGGTGACCACGCAGTGGATGTCGCTGACCGAGATGCTGCGCGGCACCGGCAGCTGGACCCCGTTCGTGGCCCCGACCGCGACCGCCGGATCGTCGCTGGTCACCGGGTCGATGGCGGTGCTGGCCACCAGCCTGGTGGCCGCGGCGGGCCTGGCCGGGCTGGCGATGCGGACCATGCCGGCGCGGGGTCGGTTGATCACCGTTCTGGCCGTCGGTGTCGTGCTGCTCGGCGTCGGCTACGCAGGTGGTCTGGGCTCGCCGCTGGCCGAGCCGGTGCGGGCCTTCCTGGACGCCGACGGCACCCCGCTGCGCAACATCGCCAAACTCGACCCGGTCATCCGGTTGCCGATCGTGCTCGGCCTGGCCCATCTGCTGGGCCGTCTGCCGTTGCCGGGCAGTGTGCCCACCCCGGTGTGGCGGGAGGCGCTGGCCCATCCGGAACGCCACAAACCGGTCACGGTGGGCATCGTGGTGCTCGCCGCGCTGACCGCGGCCACCTCGCTGGCCTGGTCGGGCCGGCTGGCCGCGCCCGGGGCGTTCACCGCGATCCCGCAGTACTGGCATGACGCCGCCGCCTGGCTCGACGCGCACGACGACGGCGGCCGGGTGCTGGTGGTGCCGGGTGCGCCGTTCGCCACCCAGGTCTGGGGCAGCACCCACGACGAACCGCTGCAGGTGCTGGGCGCACGGGCCTGGGGGGTGCGCGACTCGATCCCGCTGACCCCGCCGGAGGCGATCCGGGCGATGGATTCGGTACAGCGGCTGCTGGCGGCCGGCCGGCCGTCCGCCGGGCTGGCCGACACCCTTGCCCGGCAAGGCATCTCGCATGTCGTGGTGCGCAACGACCTGGATCCGGACACCTCCCGTTCGGCCCGCCCGATCCTGGTGCACCGGGCCATCGACGGTTCCGGCGGGCTGACCAAGGTGGCCGAGTTCGGTGACCCGGTCGGGCCGGGTGAACTCGAGGGGTTCGTCACCGACAGCGATCTGCGCCCGCCGTATCCGGCGGTGGAGATCTACCGGGTGGACGGGGCGCAGCGGCCCGCCGAACCGTATGTGGTGGACGCCGCGGCGATGGCCCGGGTCAGCGGCGGGCCCGAGGCGCTGCTGCGGCTCGATGAGCGGCGCCGGCTGCAGGGCCGGCCGCCCCTGGGCCCGGCGCTGCTGACCCCCGACGCGCGGCAGGCCGGGCTGGCGGCCCCGCTGGTCACCGTCACCGACACCCCGGTGGCCCGGGAAACCGACTACGGCCGGGTCGACGACCACTCCTCGGCGGTCCGGGCCCCCGGTGACGAGAGGCACACCCACAACCGGGTGCCGGACTATCCGGTGCGCGGCGCGGATCTGGTCCACGGCCGGTGGAACGGCGGCCGGCTCACGGTGTCGAGTTCGTCGGCCGACTCCACCGCGCTGCCCAACGTCGCCCCGGCCACCGCGGCGACCGCCGCGATCGACAACGACACCGCCACCAGCTGGGTGTCCAACGCGCTGCAGACCGCCGTCGGGCAGTGGCTGCAGGTCGACTTCGACCATCCGGTCACCAACGCGACGCTCACCATCACCCCGAGCGCCACCGCGGTGGGCGCCCAGGTGCGCCGCCTGGAGATCTCCACCGTCAACGGCACCAGCACGGTGCGGTATGACGAGCCGGGGCGGCCGATCACCGTGGCGCTGCCGTACGGCGAGACACCGTGGGTGCGGATCACCGCGGTGGGCACCGATGACGGTTCCTCGGGGGTGCAGTTCGGCATCACCGAGCTCAGCGTCACCCAGTACGACGCCAACGGGTTCGCCCATCCGGTGCCGCTGCGGCACACCGTCGCCGTTCCCGCACCGCCCGCGGATTCGACTGTGGCGCAATGGGATCTTGGACAGGAGCTGTTGGGCCGGCCGGGTTGCGCGGAGGGTCCGGACGCGGTCCGGTGCGCCGCGACCATGGCGTTGTCCCCCGAGGAACCGGTGAACCTCAGCCGCACCCTGTCGGTTACGGAGCCGACCGCGGTCACCCCGACGGTGTGGGTGCGGGCCCGGCAGGGACCGCCGCTGGCCGATCTGGTGCACCAGCCCGGAACCGCGCGGGCGTTCGGCGACGCCGACGTGATCGATGTGCTCGGATCGGCCTACGCCGCCACCGACGGTGACCCGGCCACGTCGTGGACCGCACCGCAGCGGCTGGTGCAGCACCGCAGCGCACCCACCCTCACGGTGCGGCTGCCGGCGCCGCGGGAAGTGGCGGCGCTGCGGATCCACCCGCCGGCCGCGGATCTGCCGGCCCGGCCCACGATGGTGGCCGTCGACCTGGGCCGCGGCCCGCAGGCGCACCGCATCAGCCCGGACGCCGACAGTCAGACGCTGCAGTTGACGCCGCAGGTCACCGACACGATCACCCTGTCCGTCCTGGACTGGAACGATGTGATCGACCGCACCGCACTGGGTTTCGATCAGAACAAGCCGCCCGGCCTGGCCGAGGTGACCGTCCTGGACCCCGACGGCGCCCCGATCGCCGCCGCCGACCCGGACGTCAACCGGGCCCGGCCGATCACCCTGCCGTGCGGGGACGGGCCGGTGATCGCGGTGGCCGGACAGTTCGTGCAGACCACGGTCCGCACCACCGTCGGCGCCCTGCTCGACGGCGAGCCGGTGGCCGCCCGGCCCTGTCAGGACCGGCCGATCACCCTGCCCGCCGGGGAGCAGGAACTGCTGATCAGCCCGGGCGCCGCGTTCGTGGTGGACGGGGTCGTGCTGAACACCCCCGAAGCCGAGCGGATCGGTTCGGCCCCAACGGTTCCCGTGGCCACCGGGGCGTGGCGTGCCGACCACCGGGAGGTGGAGGTGCCGGCCGCGGACGCCGAGCGCGTGCTGGTGGTGCCGGAGAGCATCAACCCGGGCTGGATCGCCCGCACCGCCGACGGTGCGGCGCTGACCCCGATCCCGGTCAACGGATGGCAGCAGGGGTGGGTGCTGCCGGCCGGGACGGCCGGCCCCGTCACCCTGACGTTCACCACCAACACCGCCTACCGGATCGGCCTGTTCGGTGGTCTGGCGCTGCTTCCGGTGCTGTTCGCGCTGGCGCTGCTGCCGGCGCGGCGCGCCGCACCCGCGCTCGACCCGCCCCGGCCGTGGCGGCCCGGGCCGTGGGTGACGGGAGCGGCGGTGCTCACCGTCGGCGGCCTGCTCTCCGGTGTCGCGGGGGTCGCGGTGACCGGCGCGGCGCTCGGGGTGCGGTATCTGTTGCGGAATCGGCCGAAGTGGTCCGACCGGGTCGCGGTGTGGGCCGGCGCCGGCGGGCTGATCCTGGCCGGTGCGGTGCTCAGCCGCAATCCGTGGCGTTCGGTGGACGGATACGTCGGCCACTCCGGCTGGGTGCAACTGCTGGCGCTGATCTCGGTCGCGGCCGTGCTCGCCTCCGCCGTCGCCCTCGGGACTAGACGCCCCGGCGGGTGATTTCGTCGAAGTTGACCGCGATCAGATGCTCGACCAGCGGCGGCCCCTCGGCATACCGCCGCACCTCCTCCTCGACCCGCTGGTCGACGAGGGTCAGCCGGACGTGGTGCTGGCGCAGGTGTTCGTCCCACGACCGCACCAGGAACGCCTCGACGAAGGTGTGCTCCCGCTCGAGGTGACGGTACAGCCGCCACAGCGCCGCCCCGGTGCGCTGCCGGGACCGGGCCTGCCGCTGCATCGCGACGAGGAACGCCGGTTCGTCCTCGGGGGCGACCCGGTAGGTGCTCAGCACCAGCACCGGCCCGTCCCGCGGTTCGGGTTCGAACACCAGCGCCGGTTCCGGCCAGTGCGCCGACGGGCTGACATCCAGTTGTCCGGTCTGCGGGTGCAGCGGCCACCACCAGGCGGACAGCCCCGAGACCACCAGCAGGCCGGCGCTGATCAGCATCGCGACGACGGTGCTGGTGCTGCCGGCGACCAGCCCCCACATCGTCGACCCCAGCGCCTGCCCGCCCATGAAGATCAACAGGTAGACCGACAGCCCGCGGGCCCGCACCCAGGCCGGCAGGCTCAGTTGCATGGAGGCGTTGAGGGTGGCCAGCGCCAGCAGCCAGGACATGCCGCCGACGGTCAGCCCGATCAGCACCACCACCACATCAGGCACCAACGCGGCGACGGCGGTGGCGGCCGCGAACCCGACCGCCGCGAGGGCCAGCAGGGTGTTCTGCCGGAACGCGGACTGCCACGCCGACAACGTCAACGCCCCCAGCACCGCACCGGCCCCGAGCGCGCCCAGCATCAGCCCGTATCCGGAGGAGGACAGCCCCAACCCGCTGCTGGCGACCACCGGCAGCAGGCCCCACAGGGCGCTGGCGGGCAGGATGAACAGCGCGGCCCGGAACAGGATCCGGCGCACCACCGGCGAGCTGCGCACATAGCGGTGGCCGGCCTGCAGGGCGGCCAGCGGGCGTTCGGCGGCCAGCGTCTGCTCGGCGGATGAGCGTTTCCACAGCAGCAGCACCACCACGATGCCGGCGAACGACACCGCGTTGAGGGTGAAGACCAGGGTGGGGCCGGAGATCGCCACCAGCACCCCGGCCACCGCGGGTCCGACCGCCCGGGCGGCGTTGAGGCTCATGCTGGTCAACGCCGCGGCGGCCGGGATCTGTTCGCGCGGAACCAGTTCCGGTTGGATCGCCTGCCAGGCCGGTGCGGTGAACGCCTGCCCGCAGCCGATCAGGAACAGCAGGATGAGCAGCACTGTCGGGGTGGTCAACTGGGCGGCGGTCAACGCGGCCAGGATGGCGACCGCGGCCGCCATCATCGACTGGGTGGCGAGCAGCAGCCGGCGCCGGTCGACCAGGTCGGCGACCACCCCGGAGGGCAGCGACAGCAACATGATCGGCAGCGTGGTGGCAGTCTGCACCAGTGGCACCAGCACTTCCGCGGCCGGGGTGCTGACCAGCATCCACTGTGCGCCCACGGTCTGCATCCAGGTGCCGAGGTTGGACACGAACTGGGCGATCCACAACGCGCGGAAGATCGGTGAGGCGAACGGCGCCCACGGCGACGGGGCACGCTGTCTCCGGTTTCCGCCAGCCACCGGGTCAGCTTAGGTCGGCGGTGGCCGACATGCCCGGTCCCACCCGCAGGGAACACGAATCTCCCGCACACCGGGCCGGCCGGAACGTAGCATCCGGGAAGCATCGGGGAGTCGATCACCGACGGGAGCCAGACATGGGCCGGCGCACGGTCAACACCGCGGGCGGCAGCATCGACACCGCCGATCTGGGCGTCACGCTGATGCACGAGCACGTGTTCGTGCTGACCACCGAGATCGCGGTGAACTACCCGGAGCGGTGGGGCGACGGGGCGCGGCGGGAGGCCGACGCGGTGGCCCGGCTCGACGAACTGAAGTCACGCGGTGTGGACACCATCGTCGATCTGACCGTCATCGGGTTGGGCCGCGATCTGCCGCGGATCGTCCGGATCGCCGAGCAGACCGACCTCAACATCATGGTGGCCACCGGCCTGTACACCTACAACGACGTGCCGTTCTGTTTCTCGCTGCAGGGTCCGGGCACCGAACTCGACGGCCCGGAGACCATGACCGACATGTTCGTCCGGGACATCGAGCACGGGATCGCCGACACCGGCGTCAAGGCGGCCGTCCTCAAGTGCGCGACCGACAAGCCCGGCGTCACCGCGGGAGTGGACCGGGTGCTGCGGGCGGTGGCGCAGGCGCACCGGCGCACCGGGGTACCGATCTCCACCCACACCCATGCGGCGAGCCGGCGCGGCCTGGACCAGCAGCGCGTGTTCGCCGAGGAGGGGGTGGACCTGTCGCGGGTGGTGATCGGCCACTGTGGGGACACGACCGACATCGGCTACCTCGAGCAGCTGATCGCCAACGGGTCCTACATCGGCATGGACCGGTTCGGGGTGGACACCTTCCTGTCGTTCGAGGACCGGGTCAACACGGTGGCGAAGATGTGCGAGCTCGGGTACGCCGACCGGATGGTGCTGTCACACGACGCGCACTGCTACTTCGACTGGCTGCCCGAACAGCTCGTCGCGGCGGGCCTGCCGAACTGGCACTACCTGCACATCCACGACGACGTGATCCCCGCGCTCAAACAGCGCGGCGTCACCGACGAGCAGCTCACCACGATGCTGGTCGACAACCCGCGCCGGATCTTCGAAACCCAGGGCGGCTACTGATCGGGCCGGGCTAGGGTCGGAGGAGATGGCAGACACCACCGACGTACCGGGGACCCCGGTGCCCCCGATCGGAACCCGCTTCGCTGCGCTCGCCCAGACCGACCCGACCGCCCCCGCGGTCAGCTGCGCCGGGGTCACCCTGACCCGCCGGGAACTCGACGCCTCGACCAACCGGCTGGCCCGCGCCTTCGCCGAACTCGGTGTCGGCCAAGGCGATTACGTGACGATCAGCCTGTTCAACTCGATCGAGTGGCTGCAGGCGACGTTGGCGGTGTGGAAGCTGGGCGCCATCCCGCAGCCGTTGTCACCGCGGCTGCCCGATCCGGAGTTCGCCGAGTTGCTGGCGCTGCGCCGCCGCGCGCTGCTGGTCGGCCGCCCCGCCCCGGACGGCTCGATTCCTCATGTGCCCGCGGGTTTCACACCCGATCCGGCGCTGTCGGACGGACCGCTGCCGGAGGCGGTGTCACCGGTGCTGAAGTCGATGGCCTCCGGCGGTTCCACCGGCCGCCCCAAACTCATCGAATCCGGCGGCGACGCCCGGGTGCCACCGGTCATCGGCACCCCACTGGGCGCCGAACCCGGTGACGTGAACCTGATCTCGGTGCCGCTGAGCCACAACACCGGCTTCACCACCGCGGTCATCGGGCTGGTGCAGGGGCACCACCTGGTGTTGATGCCGCGGTTCGACGCGGCTGAATTCCTGCGCCTGGTCACCGATTTCCGGGTCACCTGGCTGACCACGGTGCCGACCATCATGCAGCGCCTGCTGCCGGTGTACCGGGCGGCCGCCGCGGCGGATCCGGGCCGATACGATCTGTCCTCGCTGCGGCGGTTCTGGCATGTCGGCGCGCCGTGCCCGCCGGCGGTCAAGGAGGCCTGGATCGAGATCCTCGGGCCGCAGGTGCTGTGGGAACTCTACGGCGGCACCGAACTGCAGGCGTTGACGTTCATCTCCGGCGAGCAGTGGCTGAGCCACCGCGGGTCGGTCGGGGTGGTGGTGTCCGGTGAGATGAAGGTGCTCGACGACGACGGCAACGAGTGCCCGCCCGTGGTGGTCGGGGAGATCTACATGCGGCCGTCGCCGGGCAGCGGACCGACCTACCGCTACGTCGGCGCGACGGCCAAGAGTCGCGACGGCTGGGATTCGCTGGGTGATCTGGGCTATTTCGACGAGGACGGGTTTCTGTACCTCAGTGACCGCAGGGTGGACATGTTCACCGTCGGCGGCCGCAACGTCTACCCCGCCGAGGTCGAGTCGGCGCTGGCCGAACATCCGGAGGTGTTGTCCGCGTTGGTCGTCGGCATTCCCGACGATGACCTCGGCCAGGTGCCGTATGCGATCGTGCACACCGCCGACGGGTCGGATCTCGACGAGGCCGCGGTGATCAGGTTCCTGCGGGAACGGATCGCCGGTTACAAGGTGCCGCGCCACGTGGAGTTCAGCGCCACCCCGGTGCGCGACGACGCCGGCAAGGCGCGGCGGTCGGCGGTGCGCGACGAGGTCATCGCGAGATCGGCGTCGCGACGCTCGTGACCGCCGAGTCCAGCGGCGGCGCCGGCGCGTCCGGGCGGGCCCGGCGCATCTCCCAGCGCCGGTAGGCGGCCCGGCACGGCTGCTCCACCAGCCCGTAGCTCACCGCGGCGATCGCGATGGTGAACAGCACCGTCAGCACCAGCACCACCGGCATGTTGCCGTTGAACGGGAACTCCCCGATCATCGGGAACACCATCGCCAGCGCGGCCAGATGCCACACGAAGATCCCGTACGACCAGCGGCCCAGCGTCACCATCGGCGCGCTGGCCAGGAACCGGTGCGGGGTGTCCGGCCGGTCCAGCACCAGCGGCGCCAGCAGGGCCGCCGCCAGCAGCGCCCCCATCACGGTCTTCAGGGTGACCTGCACGATCGAGCCCGGCGCCAGCCCCTCCAACCCGACCAGCGGTGACGCCGCCACCAGGAACGCCGCGAGCGCGAACATCCCCATCAGCACCCGGCGGCGGGCCAGCCGGTGGAACCAGCCGACCCGGGTCACGGTGAGTTCGGCCAGGATCATGCCGGCGGCGAACCAGGAGAAGAACGCCGGCGGCCAGTTCCACGGGTTGAGCCCGGAATCCGGGCCGAACGGGATCCGCACCCAGAATAGGCTCAGCACCGCGGTGGCCAGCAGCACCGGGATGCGGGCCCGCACCGGCACCTGCCGGGCCAGCAGCGCCAACAGCGGCAGCACCAGATAGAACGTCATCTCCACCGACAGGCTCCACATCTGGGTCAGCCCGGACGTCAGCGTCAGCGGCACGTAGATCTGGGTGAGGGTCAGGTTGGCCAGCCAGACGGTGAGGTCGGCGGTGGCGCCGGGCAGCAACAGCAGGATGACCACCACCGCGACCAGATAGCCGGGCATGATCCGCACCACCCGGGAGCGCAGGTAGCGGCCGGTCGCCGGGGTGGGCCGCAGCCCGCGGACCGCCGCGGCGTGCCCGCGCCACAGCAGGAACCCGGACAGCGCGAAGAACACCGCGACGGCCAGGTCGAAGCGGCCGAGCAGCCGGCCCACCGCGCCGCTGGTGTGGCCGGTCTGGAAGGCCACGTGGGTCACGATGACGCCCAGCGCCGCGCAGGCGCGCAGCCCCTCGACCGCGGGCAGAAAGCTGCGGGTGCCGCTGACCTCGTGCGAGAGGTCGCGCGGGCTGGCCCCGGAGGAGTCCCCCGGGTTTCCCGCCACCTGTTCAGCCGTCACCGCCATGGCGACCAGTGTGCCGGGCATCCGGCGATCGGGGAAAATGGGTCCACCGCGACATGCGCACCGGTACCGGAAAGTGGGACGGGTCGCGAACAGGTCCCTGTAGACGAGAGTGAGCAGAGTTTCGGCTGTTAGGGTCGAACAGGTTTGCCTCACCGACGTCGGGGCAGGTAGCGGCGGCATGGTCGCAGAACCGAAGGAGGAGCGGTTTGAACCGCGCAGTGGCGCTGCGGATTGCGGCATGCGGACTCATGGGGCTGGGCGCGGCCCTGCTGATCGCCGCACTGTTGTTATCCACCTACACCAAGAGCAAGATCGCCAAGATTCCGCTGGACCTGGACACCACGCTGGTCAGCGACGGCACCGCGGTCGCGTTCGACCCGGAGTCGCTGGCCGGTGAGCGGTTCGTCATCGACCCGGATGTGCCGGTGGTGCTGCAGGAGCAGGTCTCGGTGGAGGCGCCGGCCAACGCCGATGTGGTGACCTTGCAGGTGGGCAGCACGTTGCGGCGCACCGACAAACAGCAGGACACCGGTCTGCTGTTGGCGATGGTCGACACCGTCACGGTGAACCGGGAGACCGCCGAGGCGGTGTCCAGCGACACCAATCCGGGCGGTGCGGTGCAGAAGCCGCGGGCGATCGAGGCCACCCAGCCGCCGACCAACATCGCGCTGCCGCACGAGGGGTTGACCTACCGGTTCCCGTTCGACACCGAGAAGAAGACCTATCCGGTGTTCGACCCGATCGCGCAGCAGGCGTTCGACGCCAACTACTCCGGTGAGGAGGACGTCAACGGCCTGACCACCTACCGGTTCACCCAGAACGTCGGCTTCGACGCCGAGGGCGAGCTGGTGGACCCGGTGCGGTACTCCTCGCTGTACGACAACGACGAGGACGCCCAGGTCACCGCCCGCGCCGCGCAGTGGGGGGTGGAGGGTGAATCCGACGAGCCGATCACCATGACCCGCTACTACGCCGCCCAGCGCACGTTCTGGGTGGATCCGGTGACGGGCACGATCGTCAAGTCCGAGGAGCGCGCCCACCACTACTACGCGCGGGATGCGCTCGAACCCGAGGTGACCTTCGTCGACTACACCGTCACCTCGACCGAGGAGACCGTCGAGGAGCAGGTCGCCGCGGCCCGCGACGAACGCGACCGGCTGGGCCTGTGGGGCCGGGTGCTGCCGATCACGTTCACCGCGCTGGGCTTGGTCAGCCTGGTCGGCGGGGCGTTGTTGGGGTCGTTCAGCCTGCGCGCCGAGTCGGCGCTGATCGATCCGGGTCTGGATGACGCCGAACACGGATTCTTCGGTCCGGAGGGCCGGCCGGTGCCCGGTGCGGAGGCCCAGACCGAGAAGCTGCCGGCGCAGCGGCCGTCGGATCTACCGCCGGACCGCCCGATCTGATCGTCCGCGGTCGCGGCGCCGTCGCGGCGGGTGCGCTGGTGCCGCCGGCGTACTCGCTGCTGTTGGCGCTGTCGGTGACGGCGCCGCTGCTGGCACCGGGCTATCTGCTGCTGCGCGATGCGGTGTCCACCCCGCGCTCCCATCTGACCGATGCGGCACTGGGCCTGTCGGAGGCGGCGCCGCGCGCGCTGCCGCAGGATTTCGCGGTGGCGGTGCTGTCCGCGGTGATCGACGGCGGTGTGCTGGTCAAGGCGCTGCTGATCGCGGGCCTGTGGGCGGCCGGGTGGGGTGCGGCCCGATTGGCGGCGGTGCTGGTTCCCGAGGCCGGCCGGTCCGGACAACTGGTCGCCGCGACGCTGGCGATCTGGAATCCCTATGTCGCCGAACGGCTGCTGCAGGGCCACTGGAGCCTGCTGGTCGGTTACGGGGCGCTGCCCTGGGTCGCGGCGGCCATGGTGCGCCTGCGCACCGATTCAACACCAGTGCGCCTGCGCACCGATTCAACACCAGTGCGCCTACGCACCGGATCCGACGCGCGCGGATGGGCGCCGCTGGTGCTCGCCGTCGCGGTCGCCGGACTGACCCCAACCGGTCTGATGCTGGCGGCGACGGTCGCGCTGGTGTGTGTGGCGGTGCCGGGCGACGGCCTGCCGCGCCGGTGGTGCGCGACGGTCACACTGGGCACGGCGGTGCCGGTGGCGCTGCCGTGGCTGGTGGCGCCGGCGCTGGCCGGGTCGCTGTCGTCGTCTGAGGCCACCGGTGTCGCCGCGTTCGCGGCTCGCGCCGAGCCGGGATTGGGCACCCTGGGTGCGCTGGCCGGGCTGGGTGGGATCTGGAACGCCGACGCCGTGCCCGCGTCCCGGGCGTCGCTGTTCGCGGTGGTCGCGACCGTGGTGCTGCTGGCGGTGGTGGCGGCGGGGGTGCCGGTGCTGGCGCGCCGGCGGGTCGCCGTGCCGCTGCTGGTGCTGGCCGCGGCGGCGGTGCTGGTGCCGGCGGTGTTGGCGACCGGTCCCGGATTGGCGGTCGTCGAGGCGATGGTGCGGGCGCTGCCGGGACTCGGAGTCATCCGCGACGGGCAGAAGTGGGTGGCGTTGGCCGTCCCCGGCTACGCGGTGGCCGGGGCCGCGGCGGTGGTCACGGTGCGGCGGTGGCTGCCGGCCCCGGCGGCCGCGGCGGTGTGCTGCGCGGCGCTGGTGGCGGTGCTGCCCGATCTGGCCTGGGGGGTGGGCGGCCAACTCGGTTCGGTGCGGTATCCGCCCGCCTGGCCGGCCGCCGCGGCGATGATCAACGCCGATCCCCGGCCGGTGGCGGTGCTGCCGCCGGACGTCATGCGCACCTTCGCCTGGACCCGCCCCGGCCTGGGAGCCGATGCGGGGCCCGCCCCGGTACTGGACCCGCTGCCCCGGTGGGTGCGCGCCGAGGTGCTGGCCACCGGCGACCTCCGGGTCGGGGAGCGCACCGTGCCCGGTGAGGGCCGCCACGCCCGGAAGGTGCAGGACCTGCTGCTCTCCGGCGCCGACGCCGCCGCGCTCACCGCCGCCGGGGTGGGCTGGGTCGTCGTCGAGAATCCCGGGGATTCCCCCGATCTGGACCTGCCGGTGGCCTACCGGGACGCCGATCTGGCGGTGTACCGGGTCAGCGGTGACCGGCCCGGTTCCCCGTACCGGCCGGTGATGATCGCCGCCCACCTGGTGTGGGTCGGTGTGCTGCTCGGCGGGTTCGCGGCGATGGCGCGGTCGGTGTGGTCCCGCCGGGTGGCCGCGCGGCGGGACTGATATCCGCGCCTACGCGGGCGGGGGGATTGAATTCCCTCAGCGCGGGTATGGAACACATATCCCGACCATGCGGTCCGGGCACGGTGGTGGCGGCGCAAAGGGGACGCAGGTGATCGGTTCCGAACTCGACGCCGCCGGGGTGAGCGACCCGGCATTGCGCGAGGCGTACCGCCGCTGCCGGATGCTCAACGCCGCGCACGGCCGCACCTTCTTCCTCGCCACCCGGCTGCTGGCCCCGCATCAACGCCCGGCGGTGCACGCGCTGTACGGCTTCGCCCGGCAGGCCGACGACATCCTCGACGACTTCAACCCGGACCGCGGCGCCGTCGAACGGGCCGAACAGCTGCAACGGTTGGCGACCCGACTGTTCGACGCCCTGGTGCAGGGCACGGGCTGCGGAGCCGATCCGGCGCTGGCCGCGGTGGTGCACACCGCCCGCCGCTACGACATCTCCTGGAATCTGTTCGACGACTTCCTGGCGTCGATGCGGATGGATCTCACCGTCACCGACTATCCCGACCGGCCCGCGCTGGAGCACTACATGCACGGTTCGGCGGAGGTGATCGGCCTGCAGATGCTGCCGGTGCTCGGCACGGTGGTGCCCCGCGAGGAAGCCGCCCCCTACGCCGCCGCGCTGGGAAAAGCGTTTCAGCTGACCAACTTTCTGCGCGACGTCGACGAGGATCTGCAACGGGGCCGGGTGTATCTGCCGGCCGACGAGCTGGCCGCCCACGACGTCGACCGCGACGTGTTGATGTGGTGCCACACCCGCCACCGCACCGATCCGCGGGTGCGCCGGGCGCTGGCGGAGCAGCACGCCGTCACCCGCCGGGTGTACGACTACGCCCGCACCGGGATCGCCATGCTGGCACCGGGTTCCCGGCCGTGCATCAGTGCGGCGCTGACCCTGTACTCGGAGATCCTGGACCGCATCGAGAGCATCGACTACGCCATCTTCAGTCAGCGTGCCAGCGTCGGCACCGCCCGCCGGCTGCGGGTGGCCTGCGGTGGCCTGATCCGGGCCTGGCGCAGCCGTGGCGCCGAACCGGCCGGAGGACGGTAGGCATGGACCGTTGGCACTACCTGCTGGTGCTGGCCGGATGTCTGGCGATCACCGCACCGCTGGAGTTCTTCGGCGCCGGCGTCTACCGCCGGGCCGGCCGGGCCGCCCGGGCGATCCTGCCCGTCGCGGCGGTGTTTCTGATCTGGGACGGCATCGCGATCGCGTTCGGGGTGTGGACGTTCGATTCCCGGTATCTGACCGGGGTGATGCTGCCGGGCGGGTTCCCCGTCGAGGAGGTGCTGTTCTTCGTGGTGATCCCGCTGTGTGGGCTGCTCACCTACAACGCCGTGGACACCATCCTGGCGCGGATGCGGCGCAGCCGCGTCGAATCGGAGCCCCCGATACCGGGCCGGCGGCGATGACGGGGTTGGGCTACACGCTGCCCGCGGTGCTGGCCGTGCTGGCGGTGTGCGCGTGGGAGATGTGGGCGTTGCGCACCGGGTTGTTCCGGCGGCCCGGCTACTGGATCGCGATGGCCATCGTCCTCGGCTTCCAGATCCCCGTCGACGGGTGGCTGACCAAACTGTCCGCGCCGATCGTCATCTACGACGAGCGGCACACCACCGGCGTCCGGTTCCCGTGGGACATCCCGGTCGAGGACTTCCTGTTCGGCTTCGCATTGGTCACCGCGGTGCTGCTGCTGTGGGAGCGGTACCGGACACGGGACCGACAGAACCCCGACCCACAGAGCCCCGACCCACAGAGCCAGGAGGCTCCACGTTGACCGATCCGCGCCGGGTGCACCACCCCGCCCCACCCGGCCTGCCCGATGCGCGCGGCCTGGCCCGCCGTCCGCACGTCGTGGTGGTCGGCGCCGGCATCGCCGGGCTGGCCGCCGCGACCGGCCTGGCCGAACGGGGAGTCACCGTCGACGTGGTGGAACAGGCCGGGTATCTCGGCGGCCGGGTCGGCGGCTGGACCGAGGACATCGGACCGGACGTCCCCGGCGGCGCCGCGATGAACCGCGGATTCCACGCGTTCTTCCGGCAGTACTACAACCTGCGAACGTTGTTGCGGCGCATCGATCCCGGGCTGGGCATGCTGACCCCGGTCGACGACTATCCGCTGGTCGACGCGCACGGGCGCCGCGACACCTTCCGCGGCCTGCCGAAGACCCCGCCGTTCAACGCGATGGCGTTCGCGTTGCGCAGCCCCACCTTCCGGCTGCGCGATCTCATCCGGCTCAACGCCCGGGCCGCCGCGCCGTTGGCCGCGGTGGAACTGCCCGGCATCTACCGCCACCTCGACGACACCGACGCCGAATCGTTCCTGCGGGCGATCAACTTCCCGCCGGCGGCCCGCCACCTGGCCTTCGAGGTGTTCTCCCGCAGCTTCTTCGCGCAACCGTCGCAGCTGTCGGCCGCCGAACTGGCCACCATGTTCCACATCTACTTCCTCGGCTCCAGCGAGGGCCTGGTGTTCGACGTGGTCAACGCCAACTTCGATGTGGCGCTGTGGAATCCGCTGCGCGACCAGCTGGAGTCGCGCGGGGTGCGGTTCCACACCGGCGTCGGGGTGCGGGCCGTCGACGCCGGCGCGCGGTTCCGGGTCAGCTGCGACTCCGGGGACGAGTTGACCGCCGACGGCGTCGTGCTGGCCACCGACGTCACCGGTCTGCAACGCATCGTCGCCGCCTCCCCCGGCCTCGGCGATGCGGGCTGGCGGGACCGGATCGCCGGATTGCACACCGCGCCGCCGTTCGTCGTGCACCGGCTGTGGCTGGACCGGCCCGTCGCACCGTACCGGCCGCCGTTCCTGGGCACCGGGGGCTGGTCGCCGCTGGACAACGTCAGCGTGCTCGAGACCTACGAGCACCAGGCGCGTGACTGGGCCCGGTGCACCGGCGGCTCGGTGGTGGAACTGCACTCCTACGCGGTCACCGAACCGACCGACGGGCTGCGGGACGCGCTGCTGGACCGGCTGCACGCGCTGTACCCGGAGACCGCCGATGCCGGCATCGTCGCCGAGCGGGTGCTGTGCCGTCAGGACTGCCCGCGGTTCGCCCCCGGTGATCACGCCGGCCGTCCCGGGGTGGCCGGCCCGCACCCGGCGCTGGCCCTGGCCGGTGACGGCATCCGCATCGACCTGCCGGTGGCGTTGATGGAACGGGCCGCCACCACCGGCTGGTCCGCCGCCAACCGGTTGCTGACGCACTTCGGCCTGGCCGGGCATCCGCTGTACACGGTGCCCACCCGGGGCCGGTCCGCCGCGCTGCGCCGGCTGGCCCGCCGAGAGGTTCGGCAGGTCCGATGAGCATCGCGGCCAATCTGCGCTCCCGGTGGGCGAAAACCGTTCCGTTCCAGGTGCTTCCACCGTTACGCTGGGCTGCTCAACGGCCCACCTTCCGGGCCGCGGAACCGGCGGTCATCGCCGGTGCGCTGACCCGTTCCCAGCGCCGGCCCGGCGGCAACTGGTTCGCATTCGCCGCCGCCGACCGCATCGGCGACCGCCCGCTGGGCACCCGGGTGGGCGGGGTGGAGCTGGTCGCCTGGCGCGGCGCCGACGGCACCCTGCGGGTGGGGCCCGGCGCCTGCCCGCATCTGGGTGCGGACCTGTCCACCGGCCGGGTGGACCACGGAACCCTGGTGTGCCCGTGGCACGGTCTGCGGCTGGACGGCGGCTGCCGGGAGTTCGGCTGGAGCCCGTATCCGAGCCACGACGACGGGGTGCTGGCGTGGGTCCGGCTCGACCGGGTCGGCGGGGAGAACCCCACCGACCGTCCGGTGCCGGCGCCCCGGCCGGCCGGGGTTCGGTTGGCGGCGGTCACCCGCCTGGTGGGTCGCTGCGAACCGCACGACATCATCGCCAACCGGCTCGACCCCTGGCACGGCGCCTGGTTCCACCCGTATTCGTTCACCCGGCTGGAGGTGGTGTCCGCACCGCCGCCGGGCATCGAGGTGCCGCCCGAGGAGGATCGGTTCCTGGTCGCGGTGACGTTCCGGATGGGCCGGCTGGGGGTTCCGGTGATCGCCGAGTTCACCGCCCCCGGACCGCGCACCATCGTGATGCGCATCGTCGACGGCGAGGGGGCCGGCAGCGTCGTCGAAACCCATGCCACCCCCATCGGTCCCGGCGCGGACGGGGCACCGCGCACCGCGGTGCTGGAGGCCGTCGTCGCGCATTCGAACCGGCCCAACTTCGTCCATGCGCTGCGCGGCGCCGCGCTCATCAGACCGCTGATGCGCCGCGCCGCCACCCGGTTGTGGCGCGACGATCTGGCGTACGCCGAGCGGCTCTACCGGTTGCGCGCCGACCGCCGGGGCGGGGCGGCGGGGTCAGCCGACGGCGCCGGTGTCGTGCAGTAGCGGGATCTGGACGGCGGCCCACGGGCTGATCGACCACGGCAGCTCCGCGGCGGCGCGCAACTCCTGCCACCGCACCCACCGCCAATCCATCACCTCGTCGGCTGCCGGGCGGACCGGACCGTCGGCACGGGCCACGAACACCGGGCAGATCTCGTTCTCCGCGGTGCCGTCGGCGGCCACCGCGTGGTAGCGGAAGTCCGGCAGCACACACACCGGTTCCTCGATCCGCAGCCCCAGTTCGTGGTGGGCCCGGCGGCGCACCGCTTCCTCGATCGGTTCGCCGGGACCGGGATGGCCGCAACAGGAGTTGGTCCACACTCCCGGCCAGGTGCGTTTGACCAGGGCGCGCCGGGTGAGCAGGACCCTGCCGTCGCCGTCGAGGAGGTAGCAGGAGAAACCCAGGTGCAGCGGGGTGTCCTGGTGGTGGACCGATACTTTCGGGGCGGTGCCCACCTGTCGGCCCTGCTCGTCGAGCAGTACGACGAATTCTTCGGTGTCGACGACCGTCATCGGCAGCTCCTCCGCTCGGCGCCCGGGGTGCGGTTGCTCAGCAACGTCGTGCTGACGCCGTAGAGATACCCAGCCGGCATCCGATCATGCCGGGATCCGCCGACTTCGATCCGACACCGGCCACCGGTACGGCAGGTCGTCGGGCACGTCGGGGAAGAACTGCCGGTAATGCCGCGGGTCCTTACGGACCAGCGCGGACTGGTGGGCGCGGTGGAAATCGTGGTCGCCGAGCCACAGCGGCAGCTCCCCCGCGGCGGCGAGGTCGGCCTGGTCGCGGACCGTTCTCAGGCCGGTGCCCGCCCGCAGATCGCGCGCCAGGGTCGCGGCGCAGGTGTCGGCGCGGCCGGATCGCGACCAGACCGCGCAGATGTCCAGCCCGTAGCGCACCAGCGCCTCTTCGTACCCGGCCCACATCGCCGCGGCGGGATGGTGCCGCCAGCCGTAGCCGGGCACGGTCAGCGCCCGCACCACCTGGATGGTCTCCACCCGCTGCTTTCCGAGCCGGCGCGCGTCGAGCACCAGGGCGGTGTCGGTGAACCCGGGATAGGGCAAGAAGGTCTGCACGTCGCGCACATACCCGATTCCGGGCGCCGCTGAACCCGCGGTGCGGGCCGGAATCCTGCGAATGGTCACGCGATCACGCACCGCGAATCGACCCCAGCAAAATGACCCCTCGTTCAATTTGCGCGGACAAGCACCTATGCTTCAGACGGCGATCACAGAAGCGACGTTGCGACGGTGAGGACGGGATCGATGCAGACGGTGGAGGGCGCACCCGCGCCGACCGCCGCCCGGGCCGGCCGCCTGCTGCGCCGGATCCAGGGGGCAGTTCGACTGCCGCTCAGCGGATTGGCGAGCGTCACCCGTGTGCTGATCGCCGGCGCGGTGGTGGCCGCGCCCAGTGTCATCGTCGCGGTCCTCGACGATCCGGAGGTCCGGACCGCCGCCGCGGTGACCCCGCAGCCGGTGCTCCCACCGGGGTGGACCGCGGAGTCCCCGACGGACACGGCCGCGAACCCGCGGCTACTGACCGAGGCCGTCGGCCCGCCACCACCCGCCGCGGTCACCGAGCCGGGCCGGTTGCACATTCCCGCCGTCGCGCTCGCCGCCTACCGCAACGCCGACGGTGTCATGGCCCGCACCCATCCCGGCTGCCACGTCAGCTGGAACCTGCTCGCCGGCATCGGCTACATCGAGTCCCGGCACGCGTTCGGCGGGGCCGTCGACCACCGCGGCACCGCCGTCGACCCGATCTTCGGGCCGACCCTGGACGGCTCGCTGCCCGGCAACGAGATCATCGTCGCCGGTCAGGCCAACGGACGGACCGTGTATGCCCGTGCCATGGGTCCGATGCAGTTCCTACCCGGCACCTGGGAGCTGTTCGGGGTGGACGGCGACCACGACGGCCGGGCCGACCCGCAGAACCTGTTCGACGCCACCCTGGCCGCCGCCCATTATCTGTGCAGCGGCGGCGCCGACCTGCGTGATCGGTCGGCACTGGTCAGCGCGGTGCTGCGATACAACAACTCGATGGCCTACACCGAGAACGTGCTGGGCTGGGCGCAGGCCTACGCCACCGGGGAGCCACCCGGTTACCTGCCGCCGATCAATCCGCCGCCGGCACGGCGGGTACCGGTCCGCACGGTGGCCGCGCCGGCCGCCACCGCCCCGTCGGAGCAGTCGGGCACGCTGCCGGCGGAGTCGGGCCGCAACCGACCGCAGGTGCGCCGGGGCGGCGCGCAGTCCGGTGCCGCGGCCACCTCGCCGTCCTCCGGATCGGCCGGATCGGCCGGATCGGCTGGGTCGGGCGCACGCTCGGCCGGGTCGGGTCTCAGCACCCGTGGTTCGACGGCGGGTGCGGGCGGGCGCGGATCGTCGCCGACGGTCAAGATCGGCAACGGCCGCACCGGCAAGGCCCGCTGAGCCGGACTCCGGTGCGAAGACGATCGCGGTCAGATCAGACCGCTGACCCGCCGGCCGTCGTACACCGATTGCAGCACCGTGCGCATCGCCTCGGCGCTCTGCCGCCAGGAGAACTCCCGGCTGCGCGCCTGGGCCTTGGCGCCGAGTTCGGCGAGCAGCACCGGATCGGTCAGCAGCCGCTCCAGCGCCCCCACCAGCTCGGCCCGGTCGTCGACCAGCAGCCCGGTGACCCCGTCGACGATCGAATCGGTCAGCCCGCCCGATGACCGGTAACCGACCGTGGGCACCGCGTGCTGGCCGGCCTCGGTGACCGCCAGCCCCCAGCCCTCCTTGCGGGACGGCATGACGTGCACCCAGCTTTGTTGCAGCACACGGTGTTTGGTCTCGTCGTCGACGTGCCCGTGGAAGGTCACCGCGTCGGCGATGCCGAGTGACCGGGCATGGTCGACCAGCCGGTCGGCCCACCACCCGTCGCCGAGGACGTCCAGGTGCAACTCCGGGATCCGGGGCCGCAACCGGGCCACCGCCTCCAGCGCGTCCTCGATCTGCTTGTGCGGCACCAGCCGGGACAGCACCACCAGCCGCGGGGTGGCCGAGCGCGGCACGGCCAGCGTGTCCGGCGGGGCCTCGTCCAGCCCGTTGCGCACCACCGCGATGTGCCCGGGCGGCACCCCGAGATCCATCAGATCGCGCGCCGACGGCAGCGACACCGTGACGTACTGGTGGCCGCGGTGGGCGCGTGGGGAGATCGTCGACTCCACATACCAGCCCACCCGGCCCAGCACCGGTCCGGCCACCGGCCACAGCTCGCGGTGGCAGTGGTGCACCAGCACCGCCACCCGGCGGCCGAACACCAGCCGGGCCAGGAACGGCACCCCGTTCTGGGTGTCGACCACCACATCGGGGCGGACGTGCCGCAGCGGGCCCAGGCCGAGCCGGGCCGCGGCCATCGCGAGCAACGCCCGCGGATAGACGGTGTAGCGGCCGCCCGCGCGGTTGATGTGCACCCCGTCGGCGATCTCGCGGCGGGGCGCGCCGCGGTAGCGGGCGGTGCGCAGCGTCACCCGCATCCCGGACGCGGCCAGCTGGGCGCCGATGCGCTGCAGATAGGTCTCGCTGCCGCCACCCTGCGGATGGCCGGTGTCCCGCCAGCACAGCAGCAGCACCGAGCGGACCCGCGGACGCGAGCAGCCGGGGCGGGTTCGGCGGGCAGACATCCGGGCCAGCTTAACCGCTGCATAGGGTGGTCTGGATGGATGCTCCCCGGGCTGCCGCCCGTCGCGACGTCACCGAGCTGTTCGCCCGCCGGGCGACCCTGCGGCGGTCGGTGCGGCTGCTCAGCGAGTTCCGGTTCGAACAGTCCGATCCGGCCCGGTTCTACGGCGCCCTGGCCGACGACACCGCGGCCCTGGTCGCCGATCTGTGGCGGGCCGCCACCGGCTCCGACCCGGCCGGGCGCACGGTGCTCGACGTCGGCGGCGGGCCCGGCTACTTCGCGGCGGCCTTCGCCCGGGCCGGCATGCGCTACATCGGCGTCGAACCGGATCCCCGGGAGATCCACGCCGGCCCGGCCGTGGAGTGCCCGGAAGATGACCCCGCCGCCGGCACGTTCGTGCGGGCGTCCGGGATGGCGTTGCCGTTCGCCGACGCCAGCGTGGACATCTGCCTGTCGTCCAATGTCGCCGAACATGTGCCGCAGCCGTGGCTGCTGGGCCGCGAGATGCTGCGGGTCACCAGGCCGGGCGGGCTGGCGGTGCTGTCGTACACGGTGTGGCTCGGGCCGTTCGGCGGGCATGAGACCGGTCTGTGGCACTACCTGGGCGGGCGCCGCGCCGCCGACCGCTACGCCCGCAGGCACGGTCACCGGCCCAAGAACGACTACGGCTCGTCGCTGTTCGCGGTGTCGGCCGCCGACGGGTTGCGGTGGGCCGCCGCCACCGGCGCGCTGCTCGCCGCTTTCCCGCGCTACCACCCGAAATGGGGTTGGTGGCTGACCCGGGCCCCGGTGGTGCGGGAGTTCCTGGTGAGCAATCTGGTGCTGGTCTTGAGCCCGCCGGAGATCGTCAATTGAAACAGGTTCTCGTTTGGCGTTTCGCTAGGTAAGGTGAGCGCCATGACGCAGACCGCATACAAGACCGAATGGGACAAGCTCTTCATCGGCGGCAAGTGGGTCCAGCCGTCGTCGTCCGAGGTCATCGAAGTGCGCTCCCCAGCCACCGGCGAGTACGTCGGCAAGGTGCCGCTGGCCGCCAAGGCCGACGTCGACGCCGCGGTGGCGGCCGCACGCAAGGCGTTCGACGAGGGGCCGTGGCCGCGGATGTCACCGGAGGAGCGGCAGGCGGTACTCGCCAACGCGGTCAAGCTGATCGAGGACCGGGTCGACGAGTTCAAGCATCTGCTCAAGCTCGAAACCGGCCAGCCCACAACGATTATCGACATGATGCAGTACGGCGCCGCGCTGTCGTCGCTGCAGTGGTACGCCGCCGCGGCGGACAAGTTCCCGTGGCGCGACATCCGCGACGGCATCTACGGCCAGACCCTGGTGCTGCGCGAGCCGGTCGGCGTGGTCGGCGCGGTGGCGGCCTGGAATGTGCCGTTCTTCCTGGCGGCCAACAAGCTCGGCCCGGCGCTGCTGGCGGGGTGCACGGTGGTGCTCAAGCCGGCCGCCGAGACCCCGCTGACCGTCAACGCGCTGGCCGAGGTGTTCGCCGAGGCGGGCCTGCCCGAGGGGGTGCTGTCGGTGGTGCCCGGCGGCGCGGAGACCGGCCGGGCGCTGACGTCCAACAAGGACCTGGACAAGTACACGTTCACCGGCAGCTCGGCGGTGGGCAGGGAGATCGGCAAGATCGCCGCCGAGAATCTCAAGCCGTGCACGCTGGAACTCGGCGGCAAGTCCGCGGCGATCATCCTCGAGGACGCCGACCTGGACGCCACCCTGCCGATGCTGGTGTTCTCCGGGGTGATGAACTCCGGTCAGGCCTGTGTGGGGCAGACCCGCATCCTGGCGCCGCGGTCGCGTTATGACGAGGTGGTCGAGAAGGTCGCGAACTTCGTCGCCGCCATGCCGGTCGGGCTGCCCGACGACCCCAACACCGCGATCGGGCCGCTGATCAGCGAGAAGCAGCGGGAACGCGTCGAGGGCTACATCAAGAAGGGCATCGAGGAGGGTGCGCGGCTGGTGACCGGCGGCGGCCGGCCCGAGGGCCTGGACTCCGGCTGGTTCGTGCAGCCCACGGTGTTCGCCGACGTGGACAACTCGATGACCATCGCCCAGGAGGAGATCTTCGGGCCGGTGCTGTGCATCATCCCCTACGAGGACGAGGACGATGCGGTGCGCATCGCCAACGACTCGGTGTACGGGTTGGCGGGCAGCGTCTACACCCAGGACTACCCGAAGGCGTTGGAGATCGCGTCGAAGATCCGCACCGGCACCTATGCGGTGAACATGTACGCGTTCGATCCGGGTGCCCCGTTCGGCGGGTACAAGAACTCCGGCATCGGCCGGGAGAACGGGCCCGAGGGCATCGAGGCGTACTGCCAGCAGAAGAGTGTGCTGCTGCCGTTCGGGTACACCCCCGAGGACTGACGTCTGAGCTGGGGCGGAACCCGGGGCTGAACCAGGGGCGGCGGGCGCCATCGTGTCGGTGGTGCCCGCCGCCTCGTTTGTGTGCCCCCGGCGACTCGACTGTGCGTAGGTCGACTCGATTGTGCAGCAGGCGATCTGAGAGTGCGGCCACGGTGCGGTTTCGGCCGGATTCGCGCAACACGGTCACATTCGACTCAGTACACGCACACCCACCGCGGCAGCCGCACTTTCGGCGCAGTACACGCACACCCACCGCGACAGCCGCACATTCGGCGTATACCCGGGCCGCTCCCCCAGCTCGGCATGACCTCCGAACCCTCGCGGCGGCGCGCCGGCCCCGCCGATCGTGCACAAGCTGATTCTGCTCTGCACCGGCCGACTCGGTTGTGCACGGGCCGACTCGACAGTGCGACCAGCGAGCCGACAGTGCGGCCACGGTGCTGTTTCGGCCGAATCCGCGCAGCAGCCGCACTTTCGACGCCGTACACGCACACCCACCGCGACAGCCGCACACCCCCCGCGACAGCTGCACACCCACCGCGACAGCCACCCTCCGGCGCGGCTGGGGCAGGCTGAACATGTGACACCCGCCCTGGAACTGCTGCTCGGCCCGCAGGCCGCCGAGGTGCTGGCCGCCGCGATCGCGGAGTACCGCGGCGAACTCACCGCGCTCGCACCGGTCAACGTCCACGTCCAACCGAGCGGTGCGGTCGCGGTGCGCTACCGCGCCGAGGTGCACCGCGGCGACGGCCGCCGCAGCATGGAGATGCTGGTCGCCACCACGGCCGACCGGATTCCACCGGGCGCGACCGTGGTCGCCGGGGAGCACCGCGGTCAACCCGTCGAGGTGGGGGTCTGGCGCTGGCCGCAGGACCCCGCGCTGCCCGGCCTCGACTTCGTGCGGGATCCGGCACGGGCCGCGGCCGCGCTGCGGGACCACGGCCTGACCACCGCGCCGGCCGTGCGGATGACGGTGCGCGGCTACCGGCCCGGCCGGCGTGCGGTCATCGAACTCCGCGATGGGCAGCGCAGATGGTTCGTCAAGGTGGTGCGGCCCGCGGCGGCCCGGGCCCTGATCGACCGGCATGAGCTGCTCAGCGCCCACGTTCCGGTGCCGCCGGTGCTGCTGTCCACCGACGACGGCGTGCTCGTCCTCCCGGAAGCGCCCGGCACCCCGTTGCGCACCCTGATCGCCGACGACGCCGCACTGCCCACCCCCGACACCCTGGCGGCACTGCTCGACGCGCTGCCGACCGAGCTGTCGGAACTTCCGCGCCGGCGCACCCAGCTGCAGGGCGCCGCCGACAGCGCCGCGATCCTGCGCCAGACCACCGCGGGGCGAGACGACCTGCTCGGCATGGTCGACGAGGTGGCCGATCGGCTGCGGACGGCCCCGCCGCATTCGGCCCCGACGGTGCCGGTTCACGGGGACTTCTACGAGGGGCAACTCCTCGCCGACGGGGGCCGCGTCACCGGCCTGCTCGATGTGGACACCGCCGGCCCCGGCGAGCGCGCCGACGACTGGGCCACGCTCATCGGCCACCTGGTGGTCGCCGCCCACACATATCCGGCCGCCGACCGGTACGCCCAAGCGGTCCTCGACCACGCCGACCGCCGTCACGACGGCGCCGACCTGCGCCGACGCGTCGCCGCCGTGCTGCTGGGCCTGGCCACCGGCCCGTTTCGCACCCAGCATCCGCACTGGGCCGACGCCACCGCGACGCGGCTCGAGCTGGCGCGGCGCTGGCTGGCCCAGGCTGAATGACGCCGATGCGCTCGATGAGAAATCGCTCATCTTCGGCTCCCCGATCCCTCATCTGCGCGCGCGATGGTGGACAAGTCGGGGGGTAGACGGACGAGTGAAGGAGAGACACATGACGCGACCCGCAACGTGGAAGGTCGTCACGGTCGGGGCGGCGCTGACCGGCCTCGGCGTGCTGGGCGCCGGCGCCGCGCACGGCGCCACCGAGGCCGCCCCGGCGGCGGTCGGCCCCGCGGTGGAGGCTCCCGAGGTCGACTGGGCCACCGCGTTCGACGCCGACAGCCCGGATTCGTCCTACGTCGCGATGGACGACACCTGGTGGGACGATTCCTGGGATGACAGCTGGGACGACACCCCGTAGCCCCGGGACGGTCCGACGCCCGCCACCTTCCGGTGGCGGGCGTTTCGTTGGGTCCGGGGCTGGGCTCTCAGGGCAGCTCTTCGAGCCGGTACCCCATGCCGCGGACGGTCACGAACCGCTCCGCCCCCAGCTTGCGCCGCAGATACCGCACGTAGACGTCGACCACATTGGAGCCAGGGTCGAAGTCATAACCCCACACCCGGCTGAGCAGCTGTTCGCGCGACAGCACCTGGCCGGGGTGGCGCATGAACGTCTCCGCCAGCGCGAACTCCCGCGCGGACAGGTCCACGGTCTTGTCCCCCACCTTCGCGCGCCGGGTGCGTAGGTCCAATTGCATTCCGCCGCAGGTCAATACGGTCAGTTCGGCGGAGCGTTCGGTGGTCAACCGCAACCGGATGCGGGCCAGCAGTTCCTCGAACCGGAACGGTTTGGGCATGTAGTCGTCGGCGCCGCCCTCCAGCCCGGCGACGGTGTCCTCCACACTGTCGCGGGCGGTGAGCACGATCACCGGAATCTGGTTGCCGTCCTCACGCAGTTTGCGCAGCACGGTGAAACCGTCCATTGAGGGCAGGCCGATGTCGAGCACCATCAGGTCGAAACCGCCGGTCATCGCGTAGTCGTATCCGGTCGGCCCGTCGGTCACGGTGGTGGCGGTGAAACCGTTGGCGGACAACCCTTTCTCGATGAACGACGAGATGCGTGGCTCGTCTTCGACGATCAGGATGCGGGCCATGGCGCCTCCAGTACGGCCGGGATGGTGATGGTGAAGGTGGATCCGCGGCCGACGACGGTGTCCAGGTCGACGTGGCCGCCGTGCGCCCCGGCGATGGCGCGGACGATCGACAGGCCCAGGCCGGCGCCGTCGGACCGCTGACCGCCGGCGCTGCCGCGCGCGAACCGTTCGAAGATGCGGTCCCGGTCGGCGTCGCTCACCCCGGGTCCGGAATCCGACACCCAGAACCGCAACCAGCCGTCGTACAGGCCGGAGCCCACGGCGATCCAGTCGCCGTCGCGGGTGTAGCGGCAGGCGTTGTCGGCCAACGCGATCAGCGCCTGGGTGATGCGTTGGGCGTCGAGCACCGCGGTCACCTCGGCGACCGACTGCAGCTGATAGTCGCGGTCACCGAGTTGCACCACCTTGTCGAAGATGGCCCGGGTGAGCGCCCCGATGTCGGTGGGCTCGGGGGTGAGGAACGTCGGCTGCTCGGAGCGAGCCAGCAGCAGCAGATCGGTGACCATCCGGTTCATCCGCACCAGCTCGTCGTCGACCAGCGCGACCGTGGAGCGCACATCGTCGGGATCGTCGGGGTCGAGCACCTCGAGGTGGCCGCGCACGATGGTGATCGGGGTGCGCAGTTCGTGGCCGGCGTCGTCGATGAACCGGCGCTGCGCGGACACCCCGGCCTCGATCCGGTCCAGCATGCCGTTGATGGTGCGGACCAGCGAATCCATCTCGTCGCCCTCGCCGCGCGACGGGATGCGCCGCGACAGGTCGGTGTCGGTGATGGTGCGGGCGGTGTCGGCGACGTCGCGCAGCGGTTGCAGGATGCGGCCCGCCACCAGCCAGGCCGCGCCGATCGCGCCGAACAGCGTGGCGGCCCCGACCAGCAGCATCAACCGGGCGGCGTCGTCGGCGGCGGCGCGTTCGGCGTCCCCGAGGTAGGCGGCGACGATCACACCCTGCGCCGGGTCGCCGGCCATGGTCACCGGGATGGCCAGGTAGCGGACCTCACCGACCTCGGGGTGGTCGTAGCTGCCCTCGACCGGTTCGGTGACCGTGGCGACCCGTTCGGTGAACGCGTCGTCGCCGGCCAGGACCTCGGGAAACCCGGGCTCCTGGCGGCTCTGGGTGTGATATTCGCCGTCCACATAGCCGAGGAACTTCTCGTTCAGGCGGGCCAGGTTGTAGGCGATGGCCTCCCGGATCACCTCGGCGACGCCGGTGAAGGGCGCGCCGGTGCGCGGGTTGAGGCCGGAGGCGGTGAGCTCCTCGAACTCGTCGACCTCGATGTGCAGCGCCTCATCCATCCGGGCGTCGATCGAGCTGACCATCAACCGCCAGGTGGTGAGGGTGACCACCCCCAGCGCGACCATGACCAGCAGCAACACCCAGCCGATGATGCGGGTGCGGGCCGCCGACGGCAGCAGCCGCCGCCAGCGCGGGCGGCCGCTGGGAGACGGGGGCTCGGAGGTCATGTCGCGTCCTGGATACCCGCCGCCCGGTGCGGGCTCAAGCCGGGGCTCAGTCGTCGTCCCAGTCTCCCTCGTCCCAGTCTCCCTCGTCCCAGGTGTCGTCCCACGTGTCGTCCCAGGTGTCGTCGGCGGCGTCATCCGCCCATTCACCCTGCCAGCCGCCGGTCTGGTCGGGGCGGGGCTCGCTGATCGTGAACCCGGCACGTTCGTCGGGCCGCAACGCCGGCGGAGGGGCGGGGAGCGGATCGGCCGGCGGCACCGGGGTGGCGGAGTCGTCTGCGGATGACGACCCGGTGGCCTCGCGGGCACCCGGTGTCTCGACGACGATCGGGGTCAGCGGGTCCCGGTCCGGCGTCGAACCGGCCGACATCACGGTGGCCGTCACCACGCCGACGGCCACTCCACCCGCGGCCAACGCCGCCACCGCTGAGGCACGCATGTGTCCCAGGGTGGACGGCCGCGGTGGTGCCCGAATGAGAGGTGGATGAGAACGCTCTCATCCGGCCGGGCGGACACGCCCGGCACGCGTCAGAACGCCGCCTCGGGGAGTTCCATGATCGACCGGTCGACCGATTCGACCATGGTCCGCTCGGCCGACAGCCGCGGCAGCACGTTGCGGGCGAAGAACCTCGCCGCCGCCACCTTGCCGACATAGAAGTGCCGCTCGGCGTCGGCGACGTCACCGTCGAGCGCGGCGAGCGCGATCTCGGCGTGCCACAGCAGCAGCCAGCCGATCAGCAGATCGCCGGCGGCGAGCAGGAACCGCACCGATTCCAGCCCGATGCGGTACAGCTCCTCGGGCGTCTCCTGCGACTTCATCAGATATCCGGTCAGCGCGGCGACCATGGCCTGCGCGTCGGACAGCGCGGCGGCCAGCAGGGCGCGCTCATCGGCCAGTTCCGGCCGCGCGGTGTCGCTGTCGATGAAGGCCTGGATCTGGCCGACCACATGGGTCAGCGCCACCCCCTGGTCCCGGGCGATCTTGCGGAAGAAGAAGTCCTGCGCCTGGATGGCGGTGGTGCCCTCGTACAGCGAGTCGATCTTGGCGTCGCGGATGTACTGCTCGATCGGGTAATCCTGCAGATAACCCGAACCGCCCAGGGTCTGCAGGGACTCGGTCAGGCACTCGTAGGCGCGTTCGGAGCCGACCCCCTTGACGATCGGCAGCAGCAGGTCGTTGACCCGTTCGGCCAGATCGGCGTCGGCGCCGGAGACGATCGACGCCACGGTCGGATCCTGGTACGCCGCGGTGTACAGGTACAGCGCCCGCAGCCCCTCCGCGTAGGTCTTCTGCACCATCAGCGCACGACGCACGTCCGGATGGTGGATGATCGTGACCCGCGGCGCGGTCTTGTCGGTCATCTGGGTCATGTCCGCGCCCTGCACCCGGGTCTTGGCGTACTCCAACGCGTTCAGGTAGCCGGTGGACAGTGTGGCGATCGCCTTGGTGCCCACGAACATTCGCGCATACTCGATGACCTTGAACATCTGCCGGATGCCGTCGTGCACGTCACCGACCAGCCACCCCACCGCCGGCACCCCGTGCTGGCCGAAGGTGAGCTCGCAGGTGGCCGACGCCTTGAGCCCCATCTTGTGTTCCAGGCCGGTGACGAACACCCCGTTGCGTTCGCCGATCTCACCGGTGTCCGGGTCGAAGTGGTACTTCGGCACGTAGAACAGCGACAGCCCCTTGGTGCCGGGCCCGGCGCCCTCCGGGCGGGCCAGCACCAGGTGCTGGATGTTCTCGAACAGGTCGTCGGTGTCGCCGTTGGTGATGAACCGTTTGACCCCGTCGATGTGCCAGGTGCCGTCGGGCTGCTGGACCGCCTTGGTGCGGCCGGCGCCGACATCCGAACCCGCGTCAGGCTCGGTGAGCACCATGGTGGCGCCCCAGCCGCGCTCCACGGCCAACTGGGCCCAGTGCCGCTGCTGCTCGTTGCCGATGCCGTAGACGATGTTGGCCATGATCGGGCCGGCCATGTACATGAACACGGCGGGGTTGGCGCCCAGCACGAACTCGTTGATCGCCCAGGAGACCACCGCGGGGGCGGGCACACCGCCCACGTCCTCGCGCAGCCCCACCCGGAACCACTCGCCCTGCTGCCAGGCCCGCAGCGACTCCTTGAACGGCTCCGGCAGCTGCACGGTGTGGGCCTCCGGATCGAACGTGGGCGGATGGCGGTCGGCTTCGGCGAACGACTCGGCCACCGGGCCTTCGGCCAGGCGCGCCGCCTCGGACAGCATCTGCCGCACGGAGTCGCCGTCGAGGTCACCGAACTTGCCGGTGGCCAACGCCTTCTCCAGACTCAGCACCTCGAACAGGTTGAATTCGAGGTCACGCACATTGCTCTTGTAGTGGCCCATCGCTCGCATCCTTCGATCCGGCTATACCGAGCGTAGTTCTCGGCGGCGCTTCCGGTGCGTACTCTCCCACACACCGCACCGTTGCCGTGAAGGTCCGACGCTACGAGCCGGCCGACCTCGACCACCGGGCACACAGGAACTCCCCGTTCACCCCGCTGTCGACCAACGTCCATTCCGAACGCAGCGGCAGCACCGGCGCGCCGGCGCCCAGGGTGCAGGGGGCGTATCCGATGATGACGTCGTCGACCAGGCCGGCGGCCACGAACTGGGCGGCCACCTCCCCGCCGCCGACCACCCACACATCCTTGTCCCCGGCGGCCCGCACCAGTTCGGGGTGCAGTTCGGCGACGTCACCGCTGAAGGTCCGCACCGGGTGCGCTTCGGCGATGATCTGCGGGCGGTGGGTCAGCACCCAGGACGGTTGCTCATGCATCCACTCGCCGGGCTGGTTACGCAGCACCCATTCGTAGGTGGCGGCCCCCATCACCACCGCGCCGACCGAGTCCGCGAAGGCCCGGTATCCGAACGGTCCGTCCGGGTCGATGTCACGGGTGACCAGCCAGTCCAGGCTGTCATGGTCGTCGACGATGAAGCCGTCCAGGCTCGCCGCGGTGAAATACACAGTGGCCATGATCAATTGCTCCTCATCCAGGCCAGGGGGTCGCCGTGATGGGTGCGCACACCGTGGTGGGCCAGCATGGCGCGGGCCAGGCCGCGGCGCAGCGCGGAGAAGGTCAGTACGTGGGCGATGATGCCGTACAACGGAAACGATTCCGGTGGATCGCACAACGCGTCGATCACCGTGTCGCCCAACTTCCCTGCCGCCGAGCAGCTCTGCACCATCTCGATCCAGCGGGCACCGACGTCGCGGTGGTGGTCACGCAGCGCTGAAGGCGGAAGGTGTTGGCGGGTAGGAAAATCCGCTCCCTCAATGGTGGCCAGCCACACCTGTTTGGTCCACACGATCGCGCCCAGCACCGCTCCCACGCTGGGCTCCGGGCCGTCCCACGCGAGCACCTGCTGCCCGGGGGAGATCTCCTCCGCCCATTGCCGATCCGTTAGCGTGCAGGCGCATTCGAGCAGGTAGTCGGTGTCGGCGACGTCGTGGTCCACCAGCACGGCCGAGATCTCGGGCACCGAGCCGGCCGGGGCTCCTCGGCTGCCGGGGCCGTCCACCCACAACGCATGCGGTGGGTGGAAATGCACCCCGTTCGGGGCGGGTAACAGGTAATGCACCTCGGCGGCCCGCGACGGCGGCACCCCGAAGGCCCGCCGGAACGCCCGGGAGAACACCTCGGCCGACGACCATCCCTCCGCGGCGGCCACCGCCGACACCGACTCGCCGCGCTGCAACCGCCACGCCGCCCGTTCCAGCATCACCCGTCGGCGCATCGCCGCGGGTGGTTCGCCGGCCAGTCGGCGGACCTCGCGGGAGAAGTGGAACTCCGAGAAATGGCTGCTGCGCGCCATCGACTCGACATCGGTGTTGGCGGCGTCGACGACCGCGTCGAGCAGTTCACGCAACCGGTCCCGTCCGGTGAGGGCTTGCTCGCTCACGAGAACCGAGTATGGCGGTGCCGCCGGAGGCCGGCCATGACTTTTCCTGCGGGACCTCCCCTGCCGGCTGGCGGCCGGCCCACGGCCCAGGGATCACGGCCCACGGCTCCACGGCCCACGGCGCAACGCCAAAGATTGCGTCCAGGGCTGTGATCGGGCCGCAGCCACAGCCCTGACTGCAAAATCCCGCCCGGTGCACGGCCAGTTGCCGCCCGCGCAGGTTGATCCGGGCGTCATCGGTGACGATCGCGCGACAGCCCGCTGATGAACGTCGAGCCGGGATACGTCGACACGTACCAGCTGGCGACCAGCCGGCGACCTCGGTGTCGATCCGATGCCGGGGCGTGGCGGTGAACAGATGCAGCGGCTCCCACGTATCCCGGATGCGGGTCTCCAGCCGATGGCCGTCGGCGAGTCGCCCCAGCCGGTTCGGTTCGTGCCGGCTGGGCTGGGTGAGGCCGGGCTGCAGCCGCAGCGGCGCGGTGGTGATCCGGCCCCAGGTCATCGCGCGGGTGTCCGCCCGGTCAGGTCCCGGTCCAGTTCGGCGCGCGCTTCTCGGCGAATGCGATCGCGCCCTCCTTGGCGTCGTTGGAGCTGAACACCGGCGCCATCAACTTGCCCTGTTCGGCGAACATGGTGTCCGGGGTCCACTTCTTGGACTCGATGATGATCCGCTTGGTGGTCGCCACCGCCAGCGGTCCGTTGGCGGCGATCCGCTCGGCCAGCTCGATCGCGCCGTCCAGCGCAGCGCCCGGCTCGGTCAGCGCATTGACCAGGCCCAGGTCGTGGGCCCGTTCGGCGGGCAGGATGTCGCCGGTGAGCGCCAGCTCCATGGCGATCGAGTACGGGATGCGTTCCGGCAGCCGCAGCAGCCCGCCGCCACCGGCGACCAGGCCGCGCTTGACCTCCGGGATGCCGAACGCCGACTCCCGCGACGCCACGATCATGTCGGCGGCCAGCGCCAGTTCGGTGCCGCCGGCCAGCGCGTAGCCCTCCACCGCGGCGATCAGCGGCTTGGCCGGGGGCTTCTCGGTGTAGCCCAGTCCGCGGCCCTCGACCACCGGGAACTCGCCGCGGGCGAACGCCTTGAGGTCCATCCCGGCGGAGAACGAGCCACCGGCGCCGGTCACGATGCCGACCGACAGCCCCTTGTCGTCGTCGAGACGGTCCATCGCGGCGGCCAGACCCTGCGCGACCGCGAGGTTCACCGCGTTCTTGGCCTCCGGCCGGTTGATGGTGATGATCAGGATGCGGCCCCGTTGTTCGACGAGGACCGGGTTGTCGCTGCTGCCTTGTTCAGTCACGACGGTGATGCTAACCACCAGTCGGCCGGTCCGGGGGCGTCGCTGGGTAACATCGCAGACTGGAACACGTTGCAGAGCGCGGCGTGGCAGGTCCTAGGGGGACGCGTTGAGCCCGACCGACATCGAGCCGTCCGAGATCGCCAAGTGGGATCCTGACCTCACCGAACGCGTGATGGGTCTGCTGCGGCCGCTCATCAAGGGCTACCACCGCGCGGAGATCCGCGGCCTGGACACCTTTCCCCACGGCGGTGCGCTGGTGGTGTCGAACCATTCGGGCGGTCTGTTCCCGATGGACGTCCCGGTGTTCGCCACCGGGTTCTACGAGAGGTTCGGCTACGACCGGCCGGTGTACACGCTGTCGCACGACATCCTGCTCACCGGCCCCACCGCCGACTTCTTCATCCGCACCGGCTTCATCCGCGCCAACCACGACAACGCCGACGAGGCGCTGCGGTCCGGCGGGGTGGTGATCGTCTTCCCCGGTGGGGACTACGACGTGTACCGGCCCACGTTCGCCCAGCACAAGATCGACTTCGACGGGCGCACCGGTTATGTGCGGGCCGCGCTCAACGCCGGGGTGCCGATCGTGCCGACCGTCGCGGTCGGCGGTCAGGAGAGTCAGCTGTTCCTGTCCCGCGGTGAGTCGCTGGCGCGGCTGCTGCGGCTGGACAAGCTGATGCGGGTGAAGATCCTGCCGATCTCGTTCGGGTTTCCGTGGGGGTTGTCGGCCGTCGTCCCGGTCAATGTGCCGTTGCCGACGAAGATCGTCATGCAGGTGCTGCCGCCGATCGACATCGAGGCCGAGTTCGGCCCGGATCCCGACATCGACGAGGTCGATGCGCATGTCCGGCGCACGATGCAACGTGCGCTGGACGAGTTGGCCGCCGAACGTCGTCTCCCGGTGCTCGGCTGACCGTGGCCGTCCGCAAGCGCCGACCGCTGCTGCGCGCCGCCGCCGAGTTGGCCAACGCCGCCAACGGGGTGCGGCCGCTGGGCCGGGAGGGCTACATCACCATCCCGGCGTTCGCGTTCGGCTGGCCGACCAGCGAGGCGGCGCCGCTGTACCTGCTGGCCTCGGTACTGGATGCGCTGCGCCGCGGGCTGCGCGGCGACTTCTCCGGCGCCCGCGGCCGGATCGCGTTGCTGCTCACCGGGGTCACCTGGGCGCTGCTCGGGCTGTTGATGTACCGCAACGTGCGTTCGGAACGGTATTTCGAGGCCGGGTTGCGCGAGACCCTCGGCGACGACTACGAGACCGTCGCGGACCGGTCGCAGCCGGCCCGGCAACTGCGCCGCCGCGGCATCGTCGGCACGTCGCTGTCCCGCCGCCGGTATGTCCAGCGGCACAGCGTCGTCCGGTACGGCCCGCACGGCAACGCCAACCTGGCCGACATCTGGCGCCGCAGCGATCTGCCGCCCGATGCCAAAGCTCCTGTGCTGCTGCAGGTTCCGGGTGGCGCCTGGTCGATCGGGATGCGCCGGCCGCAGGCGTATCCGCTGTTGAGCCGGCTGGCCGAGCGGGGCTGGGTGTGCGTGTCGATCGCCTACCGGGTCAGCCCGCGGCACACCTGGCCGGACCACATCGTCGATGTCAAACGGGCGCTGGCGTGGATCAAGGAGAACATCGCCGACTACGGCGGTGATCCGGATCAGGTGTCGATCACCGGCGGGTCGGCCGGCGGCCATCTGACTGCGCTGGCCGCGTTGACCCAGAACGATCCGGTGTGGCAGCCCGGATTCGAGGACGCCGACACCTCGGTGGTCGCCGCGGTGCCGATCTACGGCCGTTACGACTGGTACAGCAGCACCGGGCCGGGCCGCCGCGAGTTCATCTACTTCCTGCAGCGGCTGGTGGTCAAGAAGCGGATCACCGAGAACCGGCAGATCTATCTCGACGCCTCCCCCATCCGGCACGTGCGTGCGGACGCGCCGCCGTTCTTCGTGCTGCACGGGGTGGACGATTCGATCATCCCGGTGGGTGAGGCGCGGGAGTTCGTCGAGGCGTTGCGGGCGGTGTCGACGGCGCCGGTGGCGTACGTCGAGGTGCCGCACGCCCAGCACGCGTTCGACTTCTTCGGCTCACCGCGCGGGCATTACACCGCCGAGGCGGTGGAGACCTTCCTGTCCTGGGTGCAGGCCACCCGGCGCTGAGGTACCGTGTGCGTCAACGCGCCATCGCGGTCTCGACGACCGTAAGCTCCCCGGGAAGCCCTGCGGCACCGCGGATCTCGATGAACTCACCGACCATCGCGTCGGTGACCTCGTGCGGGTCGTCGAAGGTGCTGCCGTCGGACAGCACCGAGATGTTGAGCTGGTCGACGTAACTCCACACGGTGATGTTCAGCCCGCTGGCGGCGGTCAGCGGCCCCACCGAGTAGATCTCGGTGACCAGCGCACCGCCGACCCGGCCACGTTCCTTGGGGCCCATCACATTCGACACGGTGAGATTCTGGATCTTGTTCTGCCCGTCGATGCGGGACAGCCAGCCGAACAACCGTTCCGCGGGCGCCGGTGGAAGGTACTGCGACCAGCGGCTGATCAGTTCCGGGCCGATGAGCTGGTGGCTCTCCTTGGCCAGCAGTGCCGCGTCGCGGGTGGCCCGGATCCGGTCGAGCGGTTCGGCGGTGTCGACGGGCAGCGCGACGAGCATGCCGGTGAAGTAGTTGCCGCAGATGCGGTCCGGGGAGAAGTCGAAGCTCACCGGCACCGACGCCAGCAACGGATGGTCGGCGTGACCGTCATAGCGCAGCAGCAGTTTCCGCAACGCCCCGGCCGACAGCGCCAACACCAGGTCGTTGATGGTGACGCCGAGGTGCCTGCTGGTGGCCTTGACGTCGGACAGCGCCAGGGTCGCGGTGGCGAAGGTGCGGGTGGCGTCGATCTTGTGGTTGAGGAATGTCGGCGGCGGGGTGAACGGCCGGGTCAGCTCGGGCGAGAGCTTGCGGGTGCTGCGGTGCACCCGGCGCAGTCCGTCATAGGTGTAGCGCATCACCGACGGGATCCGGCCGATCTGGCGCAGGTGGTCGACGAACGCCGTGCGCACCAGGTGCGAGCGTCCCGGCGGCGGATCGGTGCGGTAGAAGGTGTGGTCACGTTGCGGTCCGGGTTGCAGATCCATCCCACGGGCCATGAGGTTGCCCGATGCCACTCCGTCGGCCAGGGCGTGGTGGATCTTGCCGACCACCGCGACCCGGCCGTTCGCCAGCCCCTCGACAAAGTACATCTCCCACAACGGATATCGGCGATCCAACGGGGTGCTGGCGATCCGGCCCACCGCTTCGTCGAGTTCGCGGCGGCCGCCGGGCGGGTCCACCCGCATGCCCCGGATGTGGTGGTCGAGGTCCACCTCGCAGTTCTCCCGCCACATCGGATGGTGGAATTTGAACGGGATCTCGACCAGCTGGTAGCGGAACGGATCGAGTTTGTACAGCCGCGAGGCGATGACCTTGCGGAAGTCCTCGAGGCCGAACGGGTGGGTGACGTCGGACAGGTCGATCACCGCCACCTTCAGGGTGTGCATGTGCACATTCGGTGTCTCGCTGTACAGCAGGACCGCGTCCCAACCCTGAAGCCGTTTCACCGCTGAATCCTCCTCCCCGGTGGCCGGCCGAGCAGCATCATCCGACGGCGCGGCCGCGCACCCGGCTCCGGTTGCGCTGGACGTGGTCGAGGAACAGGCCGACGGCCGTCGCCGCCGAGCCGGTGCGGGCGCCGTCGAGCAGGTCGAATCCGTGCCCGGCGCCGGGCAGTTCGAGGTAGCTGACCGCCGATCGGGACACCGAGCGCAGCCGGTCGGCGAAGTCACGGGCCTGCCGGACCGGGATCACGGTGTCGGCGCTGCCGTGCACGAGGAGAAACGGCGGTGCATCGCCGTGCACCCGGTGCATCGGGGAGGCCCGGTGGAACACCTCCGGATGCCGGTCCAGCCGCTTGCGGACCACCACCCGTTCCAGGAAGTCGAGGAACCGCACCCGCTCGGCGGTGGACCGGTCCACCCAGTCGTACCGGCCGTAGACACCCACCACCGCGTCCACCGAGGTGTCCGACCCCTCCGGCAGCTCGGTCTGCATGTCCGGGTCGTTCTCGGTGAGACCGGCCAGCGCGGCGAGGTGGCCACCGGCCGAGCAGCCCGCCACCGCAACGAAATCGCGGTCGCCGCCGAACTTGTCGACGTTGGCGCGGGCCCATGCGATCGCGGTCTTGACATCGGTGAGGTGGGCCGGCCAGGGGTGTTGCGGGGCCACCCGGTAGTCGATCGACAGACACACCCAACCCTGTTCGGCGAGGTGCGACAACAGGGCGTAGCCCTGCAGCATCCGGCTGCCGTGCACCCAGGCGCCGCCCGGCACGAAGATCAGCACCGGAGCCGGTTGCGCCGGAAGGTCTTTGCGCCGCCACACATCGAGCACGTTCTCGGTGTGATCGCCGTAGCGCACCGCACCGCGGTACAGGTGGCGACGGTGCTGCAGCATCCGCCACAGCGGCGGGACACGGTCGGGTGCGGGCCAGTCCAGGGCAGAACCGGCCGAGCCGGACGAGACTTCTGAGGCGGCCGGGGCAGCTGGGTCCGCCGGGAGCAGCCCGCGCAGCGCCTGCCGCGACACCTCGTTGGTCATCTCGCGCTGCCGGCGACGCAGCTCGGCGCTGCCAGGAGCGAGCCACGACTTAACTGTCGCCCCAACGAAATCCGGAAGGTGCCGGAAACCCCAGAGGCTCATCGCGGCCGCCGACCCGAGCGGTTCGAGATGCCTGCCCACGATCGGCAGCGAGCCCGAGGCGGCGCTGAGGGCCAGCAGGTGGTCGGCCGGCCCGGCGCGCAGCAGCCGGCGGGCGCACAGCCACGCGGAGGAACCCCCGTCCGGACGTACCGTCATTGCGCGAATGTACCCCGTCCGGCGGTCCCCGAACCGCACATCCTCAAAGGTTTGCCGGACGCGCCGCAACCGGTGCGGCGATACTGAGCGGGTGGCCCGCTCCTCCAAACTCCCTCTCGACTTCCACCCCGACCTGCGCCGGCTCGCCCGGTTCATCCCCCGGCAGGCGGTGTCGCCGGTGACGTTGCCGTTGATGCGGCTGGCGACCCGGCCGATGACCCGTCGCGCACCCAGGGATATCGAGGTGCTGACATTGTCGTCCGGAATCGGGATCCGGTTGTTCCGGCCGCCCGGCGGCGGCACCGGTGCGGCGATGCTGTGGATCCATGGCGGCGGATACGTCATCGGGTGCGCCGCGCAGGACGACGCACTCTGCCGGCGCTACGCCCGGGAACTGGATGTCACCGTCGCGGCGGTGGACTACCGGCTCGCTCCGGAGAATCCGTATCCGATCCCCCTGGAGGACTGCTACGCAGCGCTGCTGTGGCTGACTCGGCTGCCGACGGTGGACCCGCAGCGGGTGGTGATCGCCGGCGGCAGTGCCGGCGGCGGGTTGGCAGCCGCGCTGGCGTTGCTGGCCCGCGACCGCGGTGAGGTCGCACCGGTCGCCCAGCTGCTGGTGTATCCGATGCTCGATGACCGCACGTTGCACCGCACCGACCTGGACCACCCGGGTCTGCGGCTGTGGAATCAGTCGAGCAACAGGTTCGGGTGGTCGGCTTATCTCGGCGACGCCGACCCGGAGGTCGCGGTGCCGGCGCGGCAGACGGATCTGGCCGGGTTGCCGCCGGCGTGGATCGGTGTGGGCACCTACGACCTGTTTCACGACGAGGACCTCGCGTACGCCGAGCGGCTCCGGGCGGCCGGGGTGCCGTGTGAGGTCGAGGTGGTTCCCGGGGCCTTCCACGGCTTCGATGCGATCGCCCCGCGGGCCGGGGTCTCCCGGCAGTTCTTCGACAGCCAGTGCGCCATGCTGCGGGGTCTGCTCCGGCCGGAGGCGGCCTGACCGGCGGGGTCCGCCGGTACCCGCGCTTGGAGTCACACCCGTCACGCGCCATACTTGACACGTGTCATATTCGGTAGCCGACGAACAGCGGGCGTTACGCGAAGCTGTCGCCGACCTCATGGAGAAGCGCTCGTCGGAGCAGCAGGTGCGGACGTTGATGGCGTCCGACACCGGCCACGATCCGGCGCTGTGGCAGGAGCTGGCCGGGATGGGTCTGCTCGGCCTGGTGATTCCCGAGGACCTCGGCGGATCGGGCGCGGGACCGGTCGAGCTGGGCATCGTCGCCGAGGAGATGGGCCGCGCGCTGCTGTGCGGGCCGTATCTGTCCAGCGCGGTCATGGTGCCGTACCTGCTCGACGAGCTCGGCGCCGGTGACGAACGGGCGGCGGTGCTGCCGAGGATCGCCGCCGGGGAGCTCATCGCCACCGTGGCCTATGCCGAGGGCACGTCCTCGGCGCTGATCCCCGACGTGCCGGCGACCACCGCCCGCGGCACGGGCGACGAGTGGCGGCTCACCGGCGAGAAGACGTTCGTGCTCGACGCGCCGACCGCGGCGGTGTTCTACGTGCTGGCCGCCACCGATGCGGGGTCCGCGGTGTTCGCGGTGGAGCGTGACGCGGCGGGCGTCACGATCGACCCCCTGACCACCGTCGACCTCACCCGCAAGATGGGCCGGGTCCGGTTCGCCGACACCCCGGCGCGCCCGGTCGGCGCCGCGGGCTCCGGGGCCGGCGCGCTCGGCGCCGCGCTCGACCGCTCCGCGGTCGCGCTGCTCGGCGATCAGGCCGGCGGCGCGCACCGCGCCATGCGGATGGCCGTCGACTACGCCAGGACCCGGTTCCAGTTCGGCCGGGCGATCGGCAGCTTCCAGGCGGTCAAGCACATGTGCGCCGACATGCTGCTGGAGGCCGAGTCCGCGGTGTCGGCGGCCCGGCACGTCGCCGCGGCCTTCGCCGACGAGGCGCCCAACCGGTTCGCCGATCTCGCGCTGGCCCAGGCGTATTGCTCGGACGCCTACGTCTACGTCGCCGCCACCAACATCCAGGTGCACGGCGGCATCGGCTTCACCTGGGAGCATCCGGCGCACCTGTATCTGCGGCGGGCCCGCACCGACGCGCAACTGTTCGGCGATCCGGCCTGGCACCGTGAGCGCTACCTGCAGCGGATTGGAGCCTGACATGAGCGAGTTGACCGACGATCAGGTCCGGACCGAGGTCCGCGAGTGGCTGGCCGCGAACTGGAAACCCGGGATGGACCGCGCCGAATGGGCCCGGCTGGTGTTCGAGGCCGGCTGGGCGGTTCCCAGCTGGGAGCCGCAGTGGTACGGCCGCGGCCTGACCGACCCCCAGTCCCGCGTCGTGGCAGCCGAATTCGCTGCGGTGGGCGCCCCCGGCACCGGCCACGACCGGGCCAACCTGTTCGCCTGCACCCTGCACGATCTGGGCACCGAGGAGCAGAAGCGGCGGCTGATCCCGCCGTCCATCCGCGGTGAGACCCGGTGGTGTCTGCTCTACAGCGAACCGGGCGCCGGATCGGACCTCGCGGGTCTGCGCACCCGGGCCGAACGGGACGGCGACGAGTGGGTGATCAACGGGCAGAAGGTGTGGACGTCGTTCGCCCAGACGGCCGACTACGGACTGCTGGTCGCCCGCACCGACTGGGATGTGCCCAAACACAAGGGCATCAGCTTCTTCATGCTGCCGATGAAGCAACCCGGCATCGAGGTGCGGCCGATCCACCAGATCACCGGGGAGTCGGAGTTCAACGAGGTGTTCATCACCGACGCCCGCTGCCCGGCGGAGAACATGGTCGGCCGGCCCGGCGAGGGCTGGTCGGTGCTGCAGGTCGCGCTCGGCTATGAGCGGCGGCTGATGGGTGATCTGGCCCGAACCTCGAAGGCCAGCCGCAAACCCAAGGACGACCCCGCCCAGCAGCGCAACGCGCTGGTCGAGATGGCCCGGGAGGCCGGCAGACTCGATGATCCCTACATCCGGCAGCGGATCGCCCGGATGGACGAGTTCGCGGCGGTCAACCGGTGGAACACCCAGCGGTCGAAGGCCACCCGCGACAAGGTGGAGTCGTTGACGTTGCAGGCGCTCGGCAAGATCGCGATGTCGCGGATCCTGCACGAGACCGCGCGGGTGCAGACCGAGATCGTCGGCGCCGAGTCGATGCTGGCCGGCCCGGACCATCCGATCGGTGACGGTGTGACGTTCCGCACGCTCAACGCGTATTTCACGTCGATCGGCGGTGGGACCGACCAGGTGCAGCGCAACATCGTCGGCGAACGGGTGCTGGGCCTGCCCAAGGAGCCGGATCCCTACCGGGATCAACCCTTCCGCGACCTCCCCCACTGAGTTCCGAACTGCCGCGAGCGTCCGTGTCTGTACGCGACACGCCGATGGCTGCCGTACTTTTGCGGACGCTCGCGGCCGTTTCCATTTCATCAGGCTGATCGAAAACGTATCGCCGCGCCCTCCCGCCCGGCGACCATGTCCCTCATCCACGGCGAAGGCCGTGACGCCCACATCAACCGAGCGTTTCGAGGGACACTTCATGACTGCCAGCCTTGACCACGCGCCTGCCGTAAACCCCTCGGCAGTGCCGTATTTCGACGAACAGCGGTATGAAGCTCTGGCCGCCGAGTTCCGGCCGGTCTTCGACCGCATCCGGGCGGGCGCGGTTCAGCGGGAACGGGACCGGGAGCTCCCGTTCGAGCAGATCGGCTGGCTGAAGGCGGCCGGCTTCGGTGCGGTGCGGCTGCCGGTGTCCGCCGGCGGCCGCGGCGCCACCATCCCCGAGCTGACCCGGCTGCTGATCGAGCTGTCGACCGCGGATTCCAACATCACCCAGGCCCTTCGCGGCCATTTCGCGTTCGCCGAGGACCGGCTGGTGGCCGCACCCGGCCCGGGGCGGGACCGCTGGTGGCAGCGGTTCGCCGCCGGGGATTTGGCCGGCAACGCCTGGACCGAGATCGGCGACGTCGTGCTCGGCGAGGCCAACACCAAGGTGGCCCCGAGCGGGGACCCGGGCACGTTCGTGGTCAACGGCCAGAAGTTCTACAGCACCGGCAGCATCTTCGCCGACTGGATCGACCTGTACGCGCAGCGCACCGACACCGGGGAGTTCGTCATCGCCGCGGTCGACGCACACGCCGACGGGGTGACCCACGCCGACGACTGGGACGGGTTCGGCCAGCGCACCACCGGGTCGGGCACCTCCACCTACCGCGACGTGCGGGTTCCGGCCGAGAACCTCATCCCGTTCGCCACCCGGTTCCGGTATCAGACCGCGTTCTACCAGTTGTTCCACCTCGCGACCCTGGCCGGCATCGCCCACGCCGCCACTGCCGAACTGGCCCAGCGGGTCCGGGGCCGCACCCGCACGTTCAGCCACGGCAACGCACCCCGGTACGCCGCCGACCCGCAGATTCAGCAGGTCGTCGGGGAGGTGACGGCGGCCGCGTTCGCCGCCGAGGCGATCGCCCTGCGGGCGGCCGAGGACGTCGAACGCGCCCACCGCGCCGCCCTGGCCCGGAACGCCGGCGCCGGCGACCCGGTCCGCGACAAGGAGGCCAATGTGGCCGCCGAACTCGCCACCGCCCGCGGGCAGGTGGTCGCGACCGATCTGGTGACCCGTGCCACCTCGAAGCTCTTCGACGCGCTCGGCGCCTCCGGTGTCCGCGACGAGTTCGCCCTGGACCGGTTCTGGCGCAACGCCCGCACCGTGTCCAGCCACAACCCGACGGTGTTCAAGGCCAAGGTCATCGGCGACCACGAGATCAACGGCACCGAACCGGTTTACGTCTGGGCGATCGGCACCGCGCCGCTGCCCAGGCCCTGACACCTCCCCGCCATCCCGAAAGGTCTCATCATGTCCACCGAACGCATCGCCGATCACGTCACGTTCGCCTACTGGGTGCCCAACGTCAGTGGCGGCCTGGTCACCAGCGACATCGAACAACGCACCGACTGGAACTACGACTACAACGCCGAACTCGCCCGGACCGCCGAGAACAACGGTTTCGAGTACGCGCTGACCCAGGTCCACTACGAGGCCAGCTACGGTGCCGAATACCAGCACGAGTCAACCAGTTTCAGCCTGGCGCTGCTGCTCGCCACCCAGCGGCTGAAGGTGATCGCCGCGGTGCATCCCGGGCTCTGGCAGCCGGGTGTGCTGGCCAAGCTCGGCGCGACCGCCGATCAACTCTCCGGCGGCCGGTTCGCCGTCAACGTGGTGTCCGGCTGGTTCAAGGACGAGTTCATCCACCTCGGCGAGCCGTGGCTGGAACACGACGAAAGGTACCGGCGCGCAGCGGAGTTCCAGCAGGTGCTGCGCAAGATCTGGACCGAGGACGACGTGGACTTCCGCGGCGACTTCTACCGCATCCACGACTTCACCCTCAAACCCAAGCCGGTCAACACCCCGCAGCGGCCGCATCCGGAGATCTTCCAGGGCGGCAACTCCACCGCCGCCCGCCGCAACGGCGGTTACTACGCCGACTGGTACTTCTCCAACGGCAAGGACTTCGACGGCGTCACCGAACAGGTGGTGGAGGTGCGCGAGCACGCCCGCGCCGCCGGTCGGGAGGTCAGGTTCGGTCTCAACGGGTTCATCATCGCCCGGGACTCGGAGAAGGAGGCCAAGGACACCCTCCGCGAGATCATCGCCAAGGCCAACCGGCCCGCGGTGGAGGGTTTCCGGGCCGCGGTGCAGCAGGCCGGCAACTCGACACCGGACAAGAAGGGGATGTGGGCCGACTCCACGTTCGAGGATCTGGTGCAGTACAACGACGGCTTCCGCACCGGGTTGATCGGCACCCCCGAACAGATCGCCGAACGCATCGCCGAGTACCGCAAACGCGGGGTGGACCTGATCCTGGGCGGCTTCCTGCACTTCCAGGAGGAGATCGAGTACTTCGGCGCGAAGGTGCTGCCGCTGGTCCGCGAGATCGAGAGCGCCGACTCCGCCGACCGGGAACTCGTCGGCATCCAGTGACCCGGAGGGTGATGACATCGTGACGATCAAACTGCACTGGTTCCTGCCCACCTACGGCGACAGCCGGCTCATCGTCGGCGGCGGCCACGGCACCCCGGCGGGCGCCGCCGGGGGCGACCGGGACGCGTCGATCGACTACCTGGCCTCGATCGTGCGGGCCGCGGAGACGTTCGGCTTCACCGGGGCGCTGATCCCGACCGGCGCCTGGTGCGAGGACGCGTTCATCACCGCGGCGCTGCTGGCCCGGGAGACCACCTCGCTGGGGTTCCTGGTGGCGTTTCGGCCCGGTCTGGTCAGCCCGACCCTGTCGGCGCAGATGGCGGCGACGTTCGCCCGGCACGCCCCGGGCCGGATCCTGCTCAACGTCGTCGTCGGCGGGGAATCGCACGAGCAGCGGGCTTTCGGCGACCATCTCGACAAGGATGAGCGTTACCGGCGGGCCGACGAGTTCCTCGAGGTGGTGCGCCGGTTGTGGGCCGGGGAGACCGTCACGCTCCACGGCCGGCACATCCGGGTGGAGGATGCGGCCCTGCCGACCCTGCCGGATCCGGTGCCGCCGTTGTATTTCGGTGGCAGCTCGACGGCCGCCGGCCCGGTGGCGGCCCGGCATGCCGACGTGTACCTCACCTGGGGTGAGCCGCCGGACGCGGTACGCGAGAAGATCGACTGGATCCGCACCCTGGCCGCTGCCGAGGGCCGGCGCGTGCGGTTCGGCATCCGGTTGCACACCATCTCCCGGGACACCGCCGACGAGGCGTGGGCGCAGGCGGACAAGCTGATCGGAGCGCTCGACGAGCACACCGTGCGGGCCGCGCAGGCCGGGCTGCGCCGCAGCGAATCCGAAGGGCAGCGCCGCATGCTGGCGCTGCATCAGGCCAACCGGGCCGACGGCAGCTGGCGGTCGGCGCGGTCGCTGGAGGTGGCGCCCAACCTGTGGGCCGGGGTCGGCCTGGTGCGCGGCGGCGCCGGCACCGCGCTGGTCGGCAGCCACGCCGAGGTCGCCGACCGCATCGCCGAATACGCGGCCGCCGGCATCGAGGAGTTCATCTTCTCCGGGTATCCGCACCTCGAGGAGCTGTTCTGGTTCGGCGAGGGGGTGGTGCCGATCCTGCGGTCCCGCAACCTGTTCGACGGTGCCGGCGACCGCAGCCCGGTGCCGGCGGCGATCCCGTTCGTGGGGGCCGCGCGGTGACCGAACCGCTGACCATGGCCCGGATCGTCGACACCGCCGAGGCCCTGGCGGTGGCCGCGCGGCTGTCGGGGTCGTTCGCCGCGGAGGCGAGCACCCGCGACGCCGAACGTCTGCTGCCCTATGAGCAGGTGTGCGAGTTGAAGCGGTCCGGGCTGTTGACGCTGAGCGTGCCGGCCGAACACGGCGGCCTCGACGTGCCGGCGACGGTGCTGGCCGAGGTGTTCCGGCTGCTGGCGCACGGTGATCCGTCGGTGGCGCAGATTCCGCACTCGCACTTCACGTTTCTGGAGGTGTTGCGGCTGCAGGGCACCGAACGGCAGCGCGGGTTCTTCTACGGTCTGGTCCTCGAGGGTGCGCTGTTCGCCAACGCCCAGTCCGAACGGGGGCCGCATCCGATCGACGTCGACACCACCGTGCTGTTGCGCCGCGGCGCCGGGGATTACCTGCTGACCGGACGCAAGTTCTATTCCACCGGTGCGCTGTTCGCCGACTGGATCGTGGTGCGGGCCTCGGTGCCGGCCGACGCGGCGGATGTGCCCACCGCCGCCACCCCCAAGGCGGTGGCATTCGTCCCGCGGCATGCGCCCGGCCTCACCGTGATCGACGACTGGGACGGGATGGGGCAGCGCACCACCGCGTCCGGGTCGGTGACGCTCGACGAGGTGCGGGTGCCGGCCGACCATGTGGTGCCGTTCACCCCGATCTTCCGCCGGCCGACCGTCTACGGCGCCCGCGCACAGCTGTGGCATGCCGCGCTGGACGTCGGGATCGCCACCGCAGCACTGGAAGAGGGGGTACGTCTGGCGGCCCGTGCCCGGCCGCATTTCGAATCCGGGGCGCCGGTGGCCACCGACGATCCGACGCTGATCCAGAGTGCCGGCGAGGTTGCCGTCACGGTGCGGGCCGCGCAGGCGTTGCTCGGCGAGGCGGCACGGGCGGTCGACGCCGCCACCGCCGATCTCACCGAGGACACCGCGGCCGCGGCGTCGATCGCGGTGGCGACGGCCAAGGTGGCCGCGGAGCGGGCGGCGCTGCGGGCCTCCACCGCGCTGTTCGAGCTGGGCGGTACCCGCAGCGCGACGGTGAGTGCGAACCTGTCCCGGTTCTGGCGTGATGCGCGCACCCACACCCTGCACGATCCGACCCGGTGGAAGCTGCACCACATCGGCCGGTACCTGCTGTCGGGGACCCGGCCGCCCCGGCACGGCCAGCTGTGATCACACCGGTTTCTGATACACCGGTTTCCCGTCGACGATCGTCGCGCTGACCAGTTCGGCGCTCAGCTCCCGCAGCACCCGGTCGGGCGGCGCGGACAGCACACACAGATCGGCCGGCTGACCGGGTTCGACGGTGCGCGGCCGGGTGGGACGGTCCGCGGTGCCGAAGAACATCCGCAGCGCGGTCCCGGCGTCGATGCGTTCGTCGGCGCCGAGCACCGCGCCGCTGCCGGTGGTGCGGTGCACAGCGGCGCGCATGGCGGCCCACGGGTCGGCGTCACCGAACGGGGCGTCGGTCGACAGTGCGGTCGGAATGCCGGCGTCCAGCAGTGATTTCAGCCGCCACAGCTCATGGTGCTCGTCGGCGGGCACGTCGGTGCGGTACTGATCACCGCGTTCGGCGATGAAATTCGGTTGGGTCACCACCGTCAGCCCGAGGGCGGCGATCTCCTCGAGGCTGTCGTCGGGCACCACCGCGGCGTGTTCGATGCGGTCCTGGGGATGGGTGCCGACGGCCCGCAGCGCGGTCAACGTCACCACCAGTTGGGCCGCGGTCACACAGTGGATCGCGACGGCCCCGCCGGCGGCGTGCCGGGTCGCGATCCACTCGGTCAGCTCGGTGAGGTCGAGCCGGTCGTCGTGCAGGATCCGTTTGCCGGGGGCCAGACAGTTCACCCGCTGGCTGAGGTTGCCCCGGCGGTTCATCCCCGTCAACCGGACCACGTCGCCCACATCCAGTCCCGGGGTGGCGTCGGTGACCCCGGTGACGCCGTAGCGGGTCAGCTCCGCGCTGAGGTCGGCGATTCGGGTTTCGCGGCGCTGCAACGAATTCGACCAGTCCGGGTCGGCGCTGCGCAGCCGGCCGTCGGGATGGTCGGGCATCCCGATGCGGGCCAGGCCCGCCGAGTTCAGCGTCCACAGCACGCCGCTGCGGTGCTGCACCCGCACCGGCACATCGGGTGCGATCTCGTCGAGGGCACGCCGATCCAGTGACCCCGCGACCGCCTCGTGATAGCCGATCGCCCGGATCCAGCCGTCGTCACCGGGTTTCGCGGCGGCGAGCACATCGGCCAGCTCCCGGCGGGACCGGACCTGCCCGGGCCCGACCCGAACCGAGTCGAGTGCCGCGGCGGCGGAGTAGACGTGCAGGTGGTGATCGTGCAGGCCGGGGATGACGGTGCCGAACCCGGCGTCGAACACCTCCTCGTCCGGCCGCGGCGCCAGCCCGGCGCCGACCTCGGCGATCCGCCCGGGATCGACGCGGATGTCGACGGTGCGGCCGTCGAGCAGGGTGGCGTGCCGGATCAGCATGGGCTGACCGATCTCTCGGCGATCAACTGGTTCACAACGGCGTTGTCGGCGCCGAGTGGCCGGGCCGGCGGCACCGGCGCCGGTGGCCTCAGCGCCGGCACCGGCCGGGGCGCCGGCGGCAACGCGGCGTAACCGGCGGCGGTGGCCGCCATCGACACCTCGATCAGCTCGCCGCCGCCGCGGTGCAGCGCCTCGACGGCGGCCAGGGCGGCGTGCAGCCCGGTCAACGGGTCGGCGATGGCGTCTCCGCAGAACCGCGGTCCGTCGGCGGTGGTGCCGACCAGACCGCCGGAGACCGCCGCGTCGTCGCCGAAGGCGACCCAGTCGGCGCGTTCCCCGCACGTGCCGTGACCGCTGATGCGCAGCCACACCCGGCCGGGCCGCGCGGGGATGTCGTCGGGGCCCAGGCCGCGCCGGATCAGAGCGGCCGGCCGTGACCCCTCGATCACCACATCGGCCGCCCCGAGCAGCGCCCGCAACGGTTCGGGCTCGTCGAATGTGGCGGCGTAGCTGAGCTTTCCGGTGTTCATCCAGTCGAAGAACACAGATGGTCCGGATCGGGTGCCGTCGGGGCGGGTGGGGCTCTCCCCCTTGACGACGGTCGCGCCGGCCCGCAGCAGCAGTTGGCCGCACAACGGCCCCGCCCACATCGAGGACAGGTCGGCGACCAGCAGACCGCGGGCGGACCGTGCCCCGGCCGGCAGCCCGAGCCGGCGCACGACCGGTGGCGCGGCAGCGGTTTCGCCGAGAACCGCGGCGGGCAGGCCGAGCAGCCGGGCGCGGGCGATGGCGTCGGCGGCGGGCTGCCGGGCGGTCCAGGCGGTGACCGCCGGCCACGGATCGTCGGGGTCGACATCGGATTCGTCCGCCTCGATCAGCGCGGGCACCGCGGCGATGTCGTCGGCACGGGACAGGGTGAGCGCGCACCAGCCGTCGGCGGCCTCCAACAGCCGGGTGGCCCCGCCGGCGGATCTCCCGCCGTCGGGGGCGATCCCGAGCAGCGCGGCCCGGCCGGTGAGCAGTTCCTCGGCGTCGACGGCGATGCCGGTGAGCTCCGCCAGCCGGCCGGCGATGCCCTGGGCGTGCGCCAACACCGCGGGTGGGATGTCGAGCGCACACATGCCCCCATTGTGGGTCACGGGCGCCGCCGGCTCAGCCACCCGGCTCAGAACAGCAGGGCGGTGAACCGCCAGTCGAGCACCTGACGGTCGGGATCGCCGACGGCGTGCACCAGCGAGCGCAGCCGCAGCACCCCGCCCCGGTCACCGGGGAGCGGTTCGGCGGCCTCGATGTGCAGTTCGCTGTAGAGGGTGTCGCCCTCGTACACCGGGCCGGTGTGGTCGCAGGACTCCCAGCCGAGCACGGTGACCAGGTTGGGCAGCAGGCGGGTGGCCTGCGCCAACGCCAGCCCGATGGTGTGCCCGCCGTAGACCAGCCGCTGCCCGCCGGCACGTGAATCATGGTGGGTGGCGGCGATGTTCAGGGTCAGCCGGGCGAGCTCCGGGGCGCTGCTGACCACGTCGGCGGTGCTGTGCAGCACCGTCCCGGCCAGACCCGGGTCGAAGTGCGGGCCCGGCACCTCGGCGCGGTACACCTCGGCGTTCCAGGACGCGGTCGGATCGTCGACCGGCAGCGGGTCTGTCCCGATCACCGACAGATCGTCGGCGTGTCCGGTCTCCCCGGCGTCGGGGCTCAGGGGCAGCATCGCGCACCGGTGGAAGTCCAGGATGAGCCGTCCGGCGTCGTCGACGGTGGTCATCCGCAGCGCCGCCAGCCCGGTGGGCGCCCGGCCCGGTCTGCGGGTGTTCTCCCGCAGACCCACCACCTCGGTGCGGGTGAACAGGGTGTCTCCGATGACCGGATAGCGGTGGAACCGCAGTCCCCGGTAGAACAGGTTGGCCTTGACCCGCTGGGTGACCAGGGTGGACTGCCCGATCGCCACATCGCACACCAGGGCGGGGTGGGCGAGCGGGCCGGCCGATCCGGTCACCGCGGCGGCGAGCTCGGCGTCGAGGGCGAGGCGCAGCCGGTCGCCGAGGATGGATTGGTGCACGGCCGCGGCGCCGGCCGTCAACGTCATCGACGGGGCCCAGTCGAAGACCTGACCGACGCGCAGATCGTCGAAATAGGGACCGCCCGGAGTTTGGCCGTACAAAGTCACGCGGTTGATGCTGCAATGGAGCCGCCGGTATGTCAATATGGCCGTACATTTTCGACGAGTAGGGGACGACGGTGACGGCACACCTCAACGATGAAGAGACCATGCTGGTCGAGACGGTGCGGGCGTTCATCGACCGCGACGTCAAGCCCACCGTGCGCGAGGTCGAACACGCCAACGAATATCCGCAGGCGTGGATCGAGCAGATGAAACGCATCGGCATCTACGGGCTGGCGATCCCGGAGTCCTACGGCGGCTCACCGGTGTCGATGCCGTGTTACGTCGAGGTGACCCAGGAGCTGTCGCGCGGCTGGATGAGCCTGGCCGGGGCGATGGGCGGGCACACCGTGGTGGCCAAACTGTTGACGCTGTTCGGCACCGAGGAACAGAAACAGCGCTACCTGCCGGCGATGGCCACCGGCGAGATCCGCGCGACCATGGCGCTCACCGAGCCCGGCGGCGGATCGGATCTGCAGAACATGACCACCACCGCGCTGCCCGGCCCCGGCGGCGGCCTGGTGATCAACGGCGCCAAGACCTGGATCAGCAACGCCCGGCGCTCCGGGCTGATCGCGTTGTTGTGCAAGACCGATCCCGACGCCACCCCGCGGCACCGGGGCATCTCGGTGGTGCTGGTGGAACAGGGCACCACCGGGCTGTCGGTGTCACGCGATCTGCCCAAACTCGGCTACAAGGGGGTGGAGTCCTGCGAGCTGGTCTTCGACGACTGCCGGGTGCCGGCCTCGGCGATCCTCGGCGGTGAGCCCGGCAAGGGCTTCACGCAGATGATGAAGGGCCTGGAGACCGGGCGCATCCAGGTCGCCGCCCGCGCGCTGGGAGTGGCCACCGCCGCCCTGGAGGACGCCCTGGCCTACGCCCAGCAGCGGGAGAGCTTCGGCCAACCGATCTGGAAGCATCAGGCCATCGGCCACTACCTGGCCGACATGGCCACCAAACTCACCGCCGCCCGCCAGCTCACCCGCTACGCCGCCGAACGCTACGACAGCGGCCAGCGCTGCGACATGGAGGCCGGCATGGCCAAACTGTTCGCCTCCGAGGTCGCCATGGAGATCGCGCTCAACGCCGTGCGCATCCACGGCGGCTACGGCTACTCCACCGAATTCGACGTGGAACGCTACTTCCGCGACGCCCCGCTGATGATCGTCGGCGAAGGCACCAACGAGATCCAGCGCAACGTCATCGTCAGCCAACTCGTGGCCCGGGGCGGGATCTGACCGGTGCGTCCCCGGCCTGCCTATCAGGTGCTGCGGGACCGGCTGCGCGACGATATCGCCGCCGGCCGGTACCGCGACGGTACTCGGTTGCCCACCGAGTCCGAACTCATGGCGCAGTACGGGGTCTCGCGGCAGACCGTGCGTCGCGCGTTCCAGGATCTGGTCGCCGAGGGCAGCGTGTACCGGGTGCCGGGGCGCGGCACCTACGCCGCCGACCGGTATCTGCGCCAGTTCGGGTCGATCGAGGATCTGATGGCCCTGTCCGACGACACCACGATGGAGGTGAGGTCGGGGCTGCGACGCCGGGTGGACGTGGACGCCGCCAGCCGGTTACGGCTCGACGACGACGTCGTCCACACCGTGGTGTTCCGCCGGTTGCACGCCGGGGCGCCGTTCGTGTCCACGGTGGTGCATCTGCCCGATCGGGCGGCCCACCACCTGCACGGCTGCGCGGAACTGAGGACCGGCGCGGTGAGCACCCACACCGTCATCGGGCTGCTGGAGCCGCATCTGGAGGAGCCGATCGACCAGGCGGCGCAGTCGATCACGGTCGCCCCGGCCGACGACGACACCGCCGACGCGGTCGGCGTCGAACCCGGTCATCCGATGCTGCGGATCGACCGGTTGTACAGCGACCGCACCGGCCGGCCCGTCGAATTGTCGGTGAGCCACTTCCTGCCCGAGCAGTACACCTACCGGGTGACGTTGCGCCGAGAGTGATTTCGGCGTGCTGACGATCGCTGAGCGAACATGAGCACGCCGAAATCACGAGGAGACGGCGTCGACCAGACCCCAGCGCAGCGCCGTGACGGCGTCGATGCGGCGGCCGGTGAGCACCAGATACGCCGTCCGCCAGCGGCCGATGCGGCGGGTGATGCTGACACACCCGCCGGCCCCCGGGATCAGCCCCAACTCCAACTCGGGCAGCCCGAACACGGCGTCCGGATGCGCGGTGACATGCCCGCAGAACGACGCCATCTCCAGCCCGCTGCCCAGCACCAGGCCGTGCACCTCGGCACGACACCGCGGCCCCAGCCGTTCGGTCAGCTCGGCGAGCACCAGCGCCGGGCTGTGGCGGGTGCGGGCCAGATGCGCGCCGGCCGGATCGTCGAACGACCCGAATTCGGCCAGATCCCCGCCGCTTCCGAACGACGGCCCGTTACCCGTCAGCACCACCTCGGTGACCGACGGGTCCAGCCGCGCCACCTCCAGCGCCTCGAGCAACGCGGCCCGGGCATCGGTGGAGAACGCGTTGTGCCGCTGCGGCCGGTTGAACACCACCCGCAGGGTGTCGCCGTCGCGGGTGGCCAGCACCGGGTCGGGCAGCTGCGGCACCGTCTTCGGCCCCCGCTCGGCCAGCCAGCGCGCGAACTCCGATCCGGACTGCAGCGTCGAGTAGGCCAGCGACTCGGTGATCACCCCGGACCGCGTCGGCCCGTCCGGATCGATCGAGCGCAGCACGTCGTCGCACACCGCCGCGGTCTGCGGCCACTTCCCGCAGCGTTCCCGCAGCAGGTCCAGCGTGTCCTGCACCGACTCGACGGTGACGGCGCGGCGGTCGTCGGTCGGTTTTTCGGTCAGGGTGAATGTCGCGTCGTCGACCGGCTCCCCGAGCCCGATCACCACACCGTCGGCCAGTTGCAGGATGCTCACGAATACTTCTTTATCAGCTCCTGTTTGTAGAGCTTGCCGGTGTCGGTGCGGGGCAGCTGCTCCTCGAAGGAGATCGACCGCGGGCACTTGTAGTGCGCCAGCCGGTCGCGCAGCCACTCGATCAGCTCGGCGGCCAGCTCATCGGACGCCTCCGACGGATCGACCAGCTGCACAACCGCTTTCACCCGCTCGCCCATCTCCTCGTCGGGCACCCCGAACACCGCGGCGTCCATCACCTTCGGATGGGTGACGAGCATGTTCTCGGCTTCCTGCGGGTAGATGTTCACCCCGCCGGAGATGATCATGTGGTGCCGGCGGTCGGTCAGGTACAGGTACCCGTCCTCGTCGACGTAGCCGACGTCGCCCACGGTGACCCAGCCCTTCGGATGCCGCGACGCCGCGGTCTTCTCCGGGTCGTTGAGGTATTCGAAGCTGTTGCCGCCCTCGAAGTAGATCTCGCCGGGCTGACCGGGCGGCAGCTCGTTGCCGTCCTCGTCGAGGATGTGCACCGCACCGAGCATCGGCTTGCCGACCGAGCCGGGGTGCTGCAGCCACTCCTCGGCGGAGATCAGCGTCGACCCGTGCGCCTCGGAGGACGCGTAGTACTCGTCGATGATCGGGCCCCACCAGTCGATCATCTGTTTCTTGATCTCGACCGGGCAGGGCGCGGCGGCGTGGATGACCCGCTTGAGGCTCGACACGTCGTAGGAGTTGCGCACCGATTCGGGCAGTTTCAGCATCCGGGTGAACATCACCGGCACGAACTGCCCGTGGGTCACCCGGTACTTCTGGATGGCCTCCAGGCAGCGTTCCGGGTCGAACTTCTCCAGCACCACGACGGTGACGCCGGCCGCCTGCGCGCTGATCGACCACATCGACGGTGCGGTGTGGTACAGCGGCGCCGGGCTCAGATACACCGAGTCGGGCGGCTGCATCCAGACGTTCACCAGCATCGACAGCATGCCGGGCGCCTCCGACGGCGGGACGTGCGGCAGTTCGCGTTTGATACCCTTGGGCCGGCCGGTGGTGCCGGACGAGTACTGCAGCAGGTCGCCCTCGAGTTCGTCGGCGATCGGCGTATCGGGCTGACCGGCAACGCATTCCGGGTAGCGCTGCCAGCCGGGCAGATCCGAGTCGGTGATCATCCGCAGCTCGGGCAGCCCGCCCGGGAGATGCTCCCCGAGATCGGCGAGGGTGTCACGCAGCGCGGCGGATCCGATGATCGCCTTGGCGGCGCTGTTGTCGATGATGTAGGCGGCCTCGGCGGCGGTCAGATGGGTGTTGATCGGCACGTAGTACAGGCCGCTGCGACGGGCCGCCCACATCGCGGTGAAGATGTGGTCGTTGTTCTCCATCAGGATCGCGACGGTGTCGCCTTCGCGCAGCCCGTTCTCGCGGAAGAAGTGCGCGAGCCGGTTGGCGCGGGCCTCGAGTTCGCCGAACGTCACGACCTTGTCGGACGGATACAGAATGACGGCGGGCTTGTCAGGCGTCGCTTCGGCATGCTCGCGGATCTGCATGCCATGACTTTACGATGCGTCACTTGACACCTGTCAACCGGTGCGGGATCACGCCGCCGACGCGTGATGACCGAAAGGATTGACGCCCAGGTGGGAACGGGTAGCCGTGGCCCGGAATGCACCCGACCCGAAAGCAGTCATGCCCGAGGAGTCCCAACTCACGTCCGCAACCGAACTCGCCGTCACCCTCGCCTGGGTGGCCGGCGCCGTCACCGCCGCCTATTTCCTGGGAATGGGCCTGTCCTGGGTGTTGCACCGGGTGGGCCGGCGCAGCGTCGTCCTCGCCGACATCGCGCTGCTGACCCGCCACCCCGTCCGGGTGATCCTGATGATCATCGCCGCCGGGATCGCGCTGCAACGCGCCGACACCGAAGCGCCGTGGCGCGGCGGGGCCGACCACCTGCTGCGCATCCTGCTCATCGGGGCGATCACCTGGATGATCGCCACGCTGGTACAGGTAGCCGAGCGGCGGGTGATCGCCCGCTTCGCCGGCGGTGACACCGGGTTGACCGATGCCGACCTGCACCGCCGCCGGGTCCGCACCCAGGTGACGGTGCTGCGCCGGCTGACGGTGGCGATCGTGGTGGTGCTCGGCACGGCCGCCGCGCTGATGACGTTCCCGTCGTTCGCCGACATCGGCACCACGCTGTTCGCCTCGGCCGGAGTGCTGTCGGTCGTCGCCGGTCTGGCCGCCCAGACCTCGCTGGGCGCGATGTTCGCCGGGCTGCAGATCGCCTTCTCCAACGCGATCCGGGTCGGCGATGTCGTTGTCATCGAGAAACAGTGGGGCCGTATCGAGGAAATCACGCTGACCTACGTGGTGGTCACCATCTGGGATGAACGCCGGCTGATCCTGCCGTGCACCTACTTCACCACCACCCCGTTCGAGAACTGGACCCGCAACGCCACCGAGGTGATGGGGCTGGTGGAACTCGACGTGGACTTCACCGTGCCGCTGGACGAGATGCGCGCCGAACTCGACCACATCCTGGCCGCGAACGACGATCTGTGGGACGGCCGGCTCGGCGTGCTGGAGGTCACCGACGCCACCGGCGGCCACGTACGGGTCTGGATCACCCTCAGCGCCCCGAATTCCAGCGCGCTGTGGGGTCTGCGCACGGCCGTGCGTGAGGCGATGGTCAAGTGGTTGCAGCGGCAGGGCACCGGGGCGCTGCCGCGCTGGCGGTTCGAGCCGGCCACGGCCGCCCCAGCGGGCGGGCCGCAGCAGGGGCTCGCCTATTCACGCCGTCCCAGCGGGGAGGGGCTGTTCTCCGGCAGCGCCGAGGCCCAGCAGCGGGCCCGCACGTTCGAAGGCCCCGCCGGATGACGGCCCCCGGGCGACGCCGGGGTGCGATCGTGTGACTGCTCGCGGAAAACCGGGGGTTACTGCGAACCCAGCCGCTGCTTGAGAGCCTCGAACTCGTCCTTGACGCCGGTGGGCAGCTTCTCGCCGACGAACTCGAACCACTCCTCGATCAGCGGCAGCTCCTCGCGCCACTCCTCGGCGTTGACCTCCAGCGCCGCCTCCACGTCGGCCGGGTCCACGTCCAGCCCGTCGAGGTCGAGATCCTCGGCGGTGGGGACGGTGCCGATCGGGGTGGTCTGCCCGGACGCGCGGCCCTCGACGCGTTCGATGATCCACTTGAGCACCCGGCTGTTCTCGCCGAACCCGGGCCACAGGAACCGGCCGTCGTCGCCGCGGCGGAACCAGTTGACGAAGAAGATCTTCGGCAGCTTGGTCTCGTCGGAGTTCTTGCCGATGTCGATCCAGTGCTGGAAGTAGTCCCCGACGTTGTAGCCGAGGAACGGCAGCATCGCCATCGGGTCACGGCGCACGGTGCCGACCTTGCCCTCGGCCGCGGCGGTCTGCTCGCTGCCCATGGTCGCGCCGATGAACACCCCGTGCTGCCAGTCGTTGGCCTGGGTCACCAGCGGCACCGTGGTCTTGCGGCGGGCGCCGAACAGGATCGCCGAGATCGGCACGCCCTGCGGGTCGTCCCATTCCGGCGCCAGCGACGGGCACTGCGACATCGGGGTGCAGTAGCGCGAGTTCGGGTGCGCCGCGTTCTCGTCGGAGTCGGGCGTCCAGTCGCGGCCCTTCCAGTCGATCAGGTGCTGCGGGTCGCCCTCCAGGCCCTCCCACCACACGTCACCGTCGTCGGTCAGCGCGACGTTGGTGAACACGGTGTTGCCGGCCTCGATGGTCTTCATCGCGTTCGGGTTGGACTTCCAGTTGGTGCCCGGCGCGACGCCGAAGAACCCGGCCTCGGGGTTGACCGCGTACAGTCGGCCGTCCTTGCCGAACCGCATCCAGGCGATGTCGTCGCCGAGGGTCTCGGCCCGCCAGCCCGGGATGGTCGGCTGGATCATCGCGAGGTTGGTCTTACCGCAGGCCGACGGGAACGCCGCGGCGATGTAGTAGGCCTTGTTCTCCGGGGAGATCAGTTTGAGGATCAGCATGTGCTCGGCGAGCCAGCCCTCGTCGTGGGCCATCGCCGAGGCGATCCGCAGCGCATAGCACTTCTTGCCCAGCAGCGCGTTGCCGCCGTAGCCGGAGCCGAAGCTCCAGATCTCCCGGGTCTCCGGGAAGTGGGTGATGTACTTGGTGTCGTTGCACGGCCACGGCACGTCCTTCTGGCCGGGTTCGAGCGGGGCTCCCACCGAGTGCAGGCATTTGACGAAGAAGCCGTCGTCACCCAGCTTCTCCAGTGCGGGCTTGCCCATCCGGGTCATGATCCGCATGGACAGCACCACGTACTCGGAGTCGGTGATCTCCACGCCGAGCTTGGGGTCCTCCGCGGCCAGCGGCCCCATGCAGAACGGCACCACGTACATGGTGCGGCCCCGCATACAGCCGCGGTAGAGGTCGGTCATGGTCCGGCGCATCTCGGTCGGATCCATCCAGTTGTTGGTCGGACCGGCGTCGATCTCCCGCTCGGAGCAGATGAACGTGCGCGACTCGACCCGCGCGACGTCGGAGGGGTCGGACAGCGCCAGGTAGGAGTTGGGCTTCTTGTCCTCGTTCAGTTTGGTGAAGGTGCCGGCCTTGACGAGTTGCTCGGTCAGCCGGGCCGCCTCTTCCTCGGAGCCGTCGGTGAACACCACGCGATCCGGTTGTGTCAGCTCTGCGACCTCCTGAACCCAGGCGAGCAGACCTTGATGCTTCGTCGGTGCGGTGTCCAAACCCGGAATGGTCGCGGTCATGTGGCTCTCCTGCGTTGTGTTCGTCGGAGGACGCGGGGCGCATGCCGCCCGGCCTGCCCCGAGGGGTGGAGTGCGGTTCGTCCCTTATTCAGTGAGGTTTATTCCTAGAGGTTAACGTGGCCGACACATTCTGGTGGCGTCGGGACTGCCTGAACGGCCCCGGCCCGGCCTCGACGGGTGTCAGACTTGTGTTTGCGGGCCGTTTTCCCGCTCCTCGGCGTCCGGTTCGGCGATGTCGGGCTCAGCGGGGGGTTCGGCCTCGCCGTCCCCGGTGCCCGCGTCGGTGACCTCGGTGACCCCCTCGGTGCCCTCCTCGGTGACCCCCTCGGTGACCCCGGTCTCATCGACCTCGGCAGGCCCGTCGGTCTCATCGACCTCGGCAGCCTCTCCAGGCTCGCCGGTCTCTTCAGGCTCTTCGGTCTCGGGTTCGCTACCGTCGGGCCCGTACAGTTCGGCCCGCACGGCGTCCAGCGCGGCCTGCAGGATCGGCACCCGGGAATCGCGGATCGCGGCGGCTCGGGCCCGGGCGGTGGCGTGTTCACGCAGTTCGGCGTCGATCTCGGCGATCTGCGCGGCCGCCGCCGCACCTTCCTCCTCCTCACGGTTCGCCAGCTCGGCGGTCAGCTCCCGTTCGGCGGCCAGCACCCGGGTGGCGACGAGCTCCTCCACCGTCGAACGCAGCGCGGCCGCCACCTCGCCGACCCAGCGGTCCAGCACCGCGCGTTCCTGCAGCACATTGCGCAGCCCGACCATCCACACCGTCACGGCCAGCGCGACCAGCCCGCCGACCACCATGCCGGCCGCCGTCAACGTCGGAGACAGCCCGCTGAACAGCCGGCTCGCCGCGGCGGCCACCCCGACACCGAAACCGGCGCCGAGCAGCATCATCAACCGGTTCTCCAGCTGCCGGGAGCGCAGCGGCGGACCGGGGAGCTCCGGGCCCGCCGGTTCCCCGGCCTCGGCGGGTGCGGGCAGGTCGAGCTCCCGCGCCATGTCCCGCAGGTGGGTGGTGATGCCGTCGTCGACCTCGTTGACCACCTCGCCGGCGCGGCTGCGCACGTAGAACTCGAACTCGATGAGCCGGCGCCGCCGGGCCGACGGCCACGGCAGGTGGTTGAACTCGGCGACGTCCTCCTGCCATTCGGCCCGCACCGAGGTGCAGCGGTTACGGGCGAAGTACGCCAACTGCACCCGGGCCTGCTGGAGCTGGCTGCGCAGGGCGATGGTGCGTTCGGATTTCGCCATCCGGCGTTCCCGCAGGATCTCGTCGCGTCGGGCGTGCAGCGCCTGCACCCGGGCCCGCCGGTCCTCCCCGGCGGCGTCGGCCTCATGCCGGGCGATCACCGCGCCGAGCCGGGCCTCCCAGGCGCGCAGCCGGTTCCGTCGCTGCACGTCCGGATCGGCGAGGCGCTCGCTGAGCAACTCGACGAGGTCGTCGAGGATCGGCTCGCCCAGGTCGGGGGCCGCCGCGACGCCCACCCACGCCATCCGCGCGAAGCGGGGTGACCGCCCGGCGACGGTGGCCCGGTTCGTCTCCAGCACCTCCCGCCAGTCCTGGTGGGCATCGATCTTCGACACCACCCCGATCACCAGATCGGTGTAGTGGGCAGCCAATTCGAGCAGGGCGCAATCGGATTCGGTGATCGGCGCGGCCGCCGACACGACGAACAGCACCGCCGACGGCGCTTCGGCGGCGGACAGCGCCTCGGCCTCGACGAAGGTGTGGTCCGGCAGCCGTTCCTGCAGCGCGGTCAGCACGCTGGTGGTGCCGGCCAGCCAGGGGCCGGTAACCAGCACGGCGTCCCGGATCTGCACCCCGGGTGGCTGCAACCCCGGCTCGACCGCCGCCACCACCGCGTCCGCCGCCGCGATCGGATCGGTCATGAGTCCGGGCTTCCGACACCGGCACGGGCACCGGCGAGGCGCAGCGATCCGCGGCAGATGTCCCGGGCGCAGGCGCGGTGCAGCGGACCGACCGGCCCCCTGCTGTAGCGGTGCCAGTGCACGGCCCGGCGCAGCCGGGCGGCCCGGTCGGCGCCGTCGGGCGTCGCCAGCCCGGCCGCCCGCATCACCTCCTCGGCGGCCCTCATCGTCGCCAGCACCACCGCGTCACCGGTGAGGAGCCGCGCCAACCGGGTGTCGTCGCGGCGCACCGCGGCGGCCTGCAGATCGGCGACGGCGGCCCGGATCCGCCGGTAGCGCACCGGGGCGGCCACCGTGTGCAGCCGGTGCAGCACCTCGTCGAGGCCGCTCACCCGGCGCAGCACCCCGGGCAGGGCGGCGGGGTCGGCGCCGCCGCTCAGTGCGAGCACGGCGCAGGCGATGCCGAACCGGTCCAGCGTGCGCAGCAGCCTGGCCCGGGTCTCGGCGGCCGGCGGATGCCCGCCGGTCAGGAACGCGTCGGTCGACGAGAAGGTCCGGATGTCGGACGTCTCCCGGGCCAACACCTGCAGCGCGGTGGTCAGCCCGGCGTCCAACCGCACCGCGGCGAGCAGTCCGACCAGCGGAACGGTCGGCACCCCGGTCAGGGTCTGCAGCTCGCCGGCCCGGCGGCGGGCCTGATCGATCGGCCCGGCGCCGCCCCACCCGGTGCGGTCGGCCTTGTTCAGCACCACCAGCGCGGGGCCGTCGAGGCCGGCGAGCACGGCGCGGTCCTCGGGTTTCAGTGTTTCGGCTGTCACCAGCACGGTGACGTCGGCGGCATCGGCGGTGACCGGCACCCCTGCCGCGGACAGCGCGCCGGCGACGGTGCGACGTCCCACCCCGGCCCGCCCCCGGACCGCCACGGTCACCGGGGCGGTGAGCCGGTCGATGATCGCCGGCACCGCGGCGTCACCGGTCCGCTCGGCGAACCGGATCAACTCGTCGACGAAATCATCCCGGACAGAAATGTGCGGCCTCTCTCCATCTCATGCAGGTGGTGACCAATGTCCTATCACTGATCCTCACATCTGCCCCAAAACCCCGAACACAGTTGTTCAGCACGGCGTCGCCGCCGGTCGGCAGTATTGACTCAAGACAACTGTTGGATATCAATCCGCACCGCGATGCGGGTACACCAGCTGCAATGAGACACCATGGACGGATGCATACGCGCAAAATCGAGGCTGCCGGCGTAACGGACTCCCCGGGCGTATCGCATCTGCACCGTCGTGTGACGAGTTTCCGCACCCGCCGGACGACGCTGTCCCGAGGCCAGCAGGAGACCTGGGAACGGCTGTGGCCGGTGCTGGGCCGCCAAGCGCGGGACGCCGACGGACGCCCGGCGCCGCGGCTGGACCTCGAGGAGTGGTTCGGCCGGTCCGCGCCGGTCGTGTTGGAGATCGGCTGCGGTTCGGGGGTGTCGACGCTGGCCATGGCCCAGCAGGAGCCGCATCTCGACTTCATCGCCGTCGAGGTCTACAAACGTGGCCTGGCGCAACTGCTCAGCGCGATCGACCGGGCCGGGGTGAGCAACATCCGGTTGATCCGCGGTGACGGGGTCGACGTGCTCGAGCACCTGCTCGGACCGGAGTCGCTGATCGGGGTGCGGGTGTTCTTCCCGGATCCGTGGCCCAAGGCCCGCCACCACAAGCGCCGGCTGTTGCAGCCGGCCACGGTGGCGTTGATCGCCGACCGGCTGAAACCCGGCGGTGTGCTGCACGTGGCGACCGACCACGCCGGCTACGCCGAGTTCATCGCCGAGACCGGGGACGCCGAACCACGGCTGGAGCGGGTGACCGGGGATCTGAGCGCGCTCCCCATCTCGGTGCGCCGGCCGGTCACCAAGTATGAAGGAAAAGCCCGGGAGGCCAACCGGGCCGTCGCCGACCTGCTGTGGAGCAGAAAGGCCTGACATGAGCGTGACCGACGACACCGAAGACATCGACGAGATCGGGGCCGAGTTCACCGCCGAGGTGGAGGCCCCCCACACCGAGCCGGCGACCGTGACGGTCCGGCGGGTGCTGCTGGTGTGGGATGCGCCGAACCTCGACATGGGACTGGGCTCGATCCTCGGTGGCCGCCCGACGGCCGCGCATCGGCCCCGGTTCGACGCGCTGGGCCGCTGGCTGCTGGCCCGCACCGCCGACCTGTCCCGGGAAGCGGGGCCTGACCAGGGCGTATCGCTGGAGCCGGAAGCCACCGTGTTCACCAACATCGCGCCCGGCAGCGCCGATGTGGTGCGGCCGTGGGTGGAGGCGTTGCGCAATGTCGGGTTCGCGGTGTTCGCCAAACCCAAGATCGACGAGGACAGCGACGTCGACGGCGACATGCTCCGGCACATCGAGCTCCGGCAACGGGAGGGGCTGGCCGGGTTGCTGGTCGCCTCGGCGGATGGTCAGGCGTTCCGCCGGCCGCTGGAGGAGATCGCCGACACCGGCATTCCGGTTTACGTTCTCGGATTTCGCGAACATGCCAGTTGGGCGTTAGCGTCGGATACCTTGGAATTTGTCGACCTGGAGGACATCCCTGGTGTCTTCCGGGAGCCGCTGCCACGGATCGGGCTCGATTCGCTGCCCGAAGAGGGTGCCTGGCTGCAGCCGTTCCGGCCGCTGTCCTCGCTCCTGACATCGCGCGTTTAGAAAAACTGCAGAGATGCGCGGGTTGCGAAGAACCAAGAGCAGTTAGGAGCTTACGTGTTCGCCTGGTGGGGTCGGATGGTGTACCGATACCGATACATCGTTATCGGTGTCATGGTCGCACTGTGCCTGGGTGGCGGCGTGTACGGGATCAGCCTGGGAGACCACGTCACCCAGAGCGGATTCTATGACGAGGGCAGCGAATCGGTGGCGGCGTCGGTGCTCGCCGACGAGGTGTACGGACGTGACCGGGCCAGCCATGTGGTGGCGATCCTCACCCCGCCGGAGGGCAAGAAGGTCAACGATCCGGAATGGATGGATCGGACCATCGAGGAGCTCGACGGCCTCGTCGAAGCCGAATCCGACCGGATCGTCGACTGGGTCGGCTGGCTCAAGGCCCCCGACGTCGACAACGAGGTCGTCCAGCGGATGCGCTCGGAGGACTACTCCCAGACCTTCATCAGCATCCCGCTCAAGGGTGACGACGACGACGAGATCCTGCTGAACTATCAGGCCATCGAGCCGGATCTGCGCTCGCTCAACGACGGCAACATCGAACTGGCCGGGCTCAACCCGCTGGCCAGCGAGCTGACCGGGACCATCGCGGTGGACCAGCGGCGCGCCGAGGTGGCCGCGATCCCGCTGGTCGCGGTGCTGCTGTTCTTCGTGTTCGGCGGTGTGGTCGCGGCGCTGCTGCCGGCGCTGATCGGCGGGCTGTCCATCGCCGGCGCGCTGGGCATCATGCGGCTGGTGGCCGAGTTCGGGCCGGTGCACTTCTTCGCCCAACCGGTGGTGACGCTGATCGGTCTGGGCATCGCGATCGACTACGGCCTGTTCATCGTCAGCCGGTTCCGGGAGGAGCTGGCCGAGGGCTATGACACCGAACAGGCGGTGCGCCGGTCGGTGATGACCTCGGGCCGGACGGTGATCTTCTCCGCGGTGATCATCGTGGCGTCGGCGCTGCCGCTGCTGCTGTTCCCGCAGGGCTTCCTGAAGTCGATCACCTACGCGATCATCGCGTCGGTCATGCTGTCGTCGATCCTGTCGATCACGGTGCTGGCCGCGATCCTGGGCATCCTGGGGCCCAATGTGGACGCGCTCGGGGTGCGGACGCTGTTGCGGGTGCCGTTCCTGCGGGACTGGCCGTTCTCCCGGCGCATCATCGACTGGTTCGCCGAGAAGACCCAGAAGACCAAGACCCGCGCAGAGGTGGAGCGGGGTTTCTGGGGCAAGCTTGTCAACGTCGTGATGAAGCGGCCGGTCACCTTCATGGTGCCGATCCTGATCCTGATGATCTTGATGATCATCCCGATCGGGCAGTTGTCCCTCGGCGGGATCAGCGAAAAGTATCTGCCGCCGAACAATTCGGTGCGCCAGGCACAGGAGCATTTCGACCGCGACTTCCCGACCTTCCGCACCGAACCGCTGACGCTGGTGATGCGCAGCACCAACGGTGAGCCGATCACCGATCAGCAGATCGCCGAGATGCGGGCCAAGGCGATGACGTTGTCCGGGTTCACCGTCGACGACAACGATCCGGCCAACATGTGGCAGGAACGCAGCGCCACCGAGGAGGGCAGCGGTGACCCGTCGGTGCGGGTGCTGCAGAACGGCCTGGTCGAACGCAACGACGCGGCGAAGAAGATCGACGAGCTGCGGGCGCTCACCCCGCCACACGGGGTGGAGGTGCTGGTCGGCGGCACCCCGGCGCTGGAGCAGGACAGCATCCGCAGCTTGTTCCACCGGCTGCCGTTGATGGTGGTGCTGCTGATCACCACCACCACGATCCTGATGTTCCTGGCGTTCGGCTCGCTGGTGCTGCCGATCAAGGCCGCGCTGATGAGCGCGCTGACGCTGGGCTCCACCATGGGCGTGCTGACGTTCATGTTCGTCGAGGGGCACGGCTCCGGGCTGCTGAACTTCACCCCGCAGCCCCTGATGGCGCCGATGATCGGGCTGATCATCGCGGTGATCTACGGTCTGTCCACCGACTACGAGGTGTTCCTGGTGGCCCGCATGGTCGAGGCCCGGGAGCGGGGCATGTCCACCGCGGAGGCGATCCGGATCGGCACCGCCACCACCGGGCGGTTGATCACCGCGGCCGCGCTGGTGCTGGCCGTGGTCGCGGGCGCGTTCGTGTTCTCCGACCTGGTGATGATGAAGTACCTGGCGTTCGGGCTGCTGATCGCGTTGTTGCTGGACGCGACGATCGTCCGGATGTTCCTGGTGCCGTCGGTGATGAAGCTGCTCGGCGACGACTGCTGGTGGGCGCCGCTGTGGATGAAGCGCATCCAGGACAAGCTCGGCCTGGGTGAGACCGAGCTGCCCGACGAGCGCAAGCGGCCCGCCTTCGCCGAGCCCGGTGACGAGCAGGCGCTGGTGGGCGCCGGCGCGCCGGTGCCCCCGCGGCCGCGCCCGCCACACGATCCGACCCATCCGCGGCCGGTGACGCCGGTGCGTCCGGGGCCGAGACGGATACCGCCGCAACGGGCCGGCGGCCCGTCGGTGGCCGGAACGACGCGGATGCCGACGCCGGGTGGTCCGCCGCCTCCGCAGCAGCAGCCGTCCGAACCGGCGACGACGCGGCTGTCCATGGCCAAGAACGCGGTCCGCAACGCGGTGAACAACGCCGCTGCGGCGACCGGGCGGATTCAGCGTGGCCGGTCGGGCGCCACCCCGCCGCCGTCGCATCCGCCGTCACCGGCACGGCCGCCGCAGAAGCCCCGCGAGGAACGGGAGATCGAGTCCTGGCTGGGCGAACTGCGTGGCGGCGCCGGGGGTTCGGCCGCAGGCCCGGCCGGGGGTCGTCAGCCGTCGGGTGGTCAGCCGTCGGCCGATGCCACCCGCGCGATGCGCCAGCAGGGGCCCCGCCCCGCGCCGCCGAGCGGTCCTCCCCCGGCGCAGCGGGCCGGGGACGACGCCCCCACGACGGCGATCCCGGCCGGTGGCCGGCCCGGCAGCTCTGATGTCGAGGACGCCACCACCGCGTTGTCCACCCCGCCGGCGGGCCGGTCCCCCGAGGGGCAGCAGCCGAAGTCCGACCAGCCGGGCGGCGATGAACGCACCGAGAAGCTCGACACCCCCGAGAAGCCGGAGAAGAACCGGCCGCGCCGCGGCGGCGGGCTGAGCGCGCAGGATCTGCTGCGCCGGGAGGGCCGGCTCTAGCCCGGTCGGCCCGGCTCCAGCCCGCGGGCGGGCGTCAGTCCCCGGCCCGCTCGGGCGGATCGGGTTCGGCATCCCCCGCCGGGGCCGGTTCGGCATCCCCCGCCGGGACCGGTTCGGCATCATCCACCGGGTCGGGTTCGGCGCCTATGAGCGGTCCCTCCTCGGCCTCCAGCTCGGCTTCCTCCCGTGCCGGATCGGGTGCCAGCAGCACCCGGCCCGCGCTGTTGACGAACGCCATGATCGGCACGGCCAGCAGCGCGCCGATGATCCCGGCCAGCACGCCACCGGCGCCGATGGCCAACACGATGGCCAGCGGATGGATGCGCACCGCGTAGCCCATGATCAGCGGTTGGAGCACATGGCCTTCCAACTGCTGCACCGCGACGATCAACCCCAGGGTGATCAGCGCGTAGATGAAGCCCTTCGCGATCAGGGCCACCACCACCGCGAGGAATCCGGTGACGAACGCCCCGATCAGCGGGATGAACGCGCCGAGGAACACCAACGAGGCCAACGGCAGCGCCAGCGGCACCCCCAGGATCGCCAGGCCGGCGCCGATGCCGATCGCGTCGACCAGGGCGACGGCGAAGGTGGCGCGCACGAAGCCGACCAGCGAGCAGAATCCGGCCCGGCCGGCATCGCGGACCCGCTCGCGCACCTCCGGCGGGAACGGCAGCGTGATGAACGCGAAGATGTTCCGGCCGCCGTGCAGCAGGAAGATCAGCGTGAACAGCGCCAGCACGGCGCCGGCCAGGATCTCGGTGATGGTGGTGGCGGTCGACAGCGCCCCGCTGGTCAACCGCTCCTGGTTGTTCCGGAGCGCCTCGATCGCGGCGGTGCCGGCCTGATCGATCTGATCGCGGCTCAGCTTGAACGGGCCCTCGATCAGCCAGTCCTGCACGCCGATGATGCTGCGCTCGACCTGCGCGGCGAGATCCGGGGCGCCGTTGATGAACTGGGCGATCACGAAGGTGAGCACACCGCCCACCACCGCGAGCCCGCTGAGCAGCACCAGCGCCACCGCGCCCGCGCGCGGCGCGCCGCGCCGGTGCAGGAAGTCGACCGCCGGCAGCAGCAGCGCCGCCAGGATGGTGGCCAGCAGCACCGGCACCACGATGAGTTGCAGGCGGGCGATCACCCACAGCAGGCCGACGCCGGCCGCCCCGATCACCAGCAGGCGCCACGCCCAGGCGGCTGTCTTGCGCACCAACGGTGCGACGGCTTCGTCATCGGCTGAGAGGACCGCAGGCATGCGGGTAAGCGTAAACCGCCCGCGGCCTGCGGACCGGACCCTGCACACGCTTCGGTAACGAGTTCGGCACGGGCCGCCGACGCGGCAATGTCCCTGGTAGGGCCGCGGCTACCCTGTAGGGCGTGTCGCATGACGCGCCGGCCACGGAGGCGCCCAGCCAGCTGGGACCGCAGCGGCGCGCCCGGGGCAGGTACTGGTGGTTGCGCTGGGCGGTGATCGCCGTCGCGGTCACCGTGCTCACCGTCGAGGTGGTGCTGGTCTGGGATCAGCTCGCCAAGGCGTGGCACAGCCTGACCGCCGCCAACTACTGGTGGGTGTTCGCCGCGGCGCTGGCCGCGTTGGCCTCCATCCACAGCTTCGCGCAGATCCAGCGCACCCTGCTGCGCTCCGCCGGCGTGAAGATCCGGCAATGGCGGTCCGAGGCCGCCTATTACGCGGGCAACGCGCTGTCGACGACGATGCCGGGCGGGCCGGTCATCGCGACCACATTCCTGTACCGGCAGCAGCGGATCTGGGGCGCCACCCCGCTGATCGCGTCCTGGCAGCTGGTGATGTCAGGGGTGTTGCAGGGGGTGGGCCTGGCGCTGCTCGGGCTGGGCGGCGCGGTGCTGCTGGGCGCCAGCAAGAATCCGCTGTCGCTGATCTTCACCCTGGGCGGGTTCCTGGCGCTGCTGGTGCTCGCCCAGGCGGTCGCGAGCCGGCCCGAACTGATCGACGGTATCGGGGTGCGGCTGTTGACCCGGTTCAACGCGCTGCGCGGGAAACCGGCGACCACCGGGCTGGACAAGTGGCGGGAGCTGCTCAGCCAGCTCAAGTCGGTGAACCTGGGCCGCCGCGACCTGTCCAACGCGTTCAGCTGGTCGCTGTTCAACTGGGTCGCCGATGTGGCCTGCCTGGCATTCGCCTGTTACGCCGCCGGCGGCAGCCCGTCCCTGGCCGGGGTCACCGTCGCCTACGCGGCCGCCCGCGCGGTCGGCACCATCCCGCTGATGCCGGGCGGGCTGCTGGTGGTGGAGGCGGTGCTGGTGCCGGGTCTGGTGTCGAGCGGGATGACGTTGGCCGGCGCCATCTCGGCGATGCTGGTCTACCGGCTGATCAGCTGGGTTTTCCTGGCCGCCATCGGCTGGGTGGTGTTCTTCTTCATGTTCCGCACCGAGAAGGACATCGACCCCGACGCGGGCATGGAATCCGAGCGGGTCGCGCCGGTGTTCAGCCCGGACCCCGAAGTCCGGCACGAACCCGACAGCTAGACTCAAATCCGGCTTACGGCAATGGGATTGGATGTGGGTAGGGCATGACTGTGGACAGTCGGCTGCCGGCGCGGGCGGCCGGCACGGCGTTGGCGGCCGATCTGGTGTGCGTGGTGGTGTTCGCGGCGCTCGGGCGGCGCAGCCACGCCGAGGGGCTCACCGCAACCGGAATCGCGACCACCGCCTGGCCGTTTCTGGTGGGCACGCTGGTGGGCTGGCTGCTGGTGCGGGCCTGGCGCCGGCCGCTGACCCTGGCGCCCACCGGGGTGGCGGTGTGGGCCGCCACCATCGTGGTCGGGATGCTGTTGCGGGCTGCGACCTCCCGCGGCATCGCACCGAGTTTCATCGTGGTGGCGTCGCTGGTGACCGGCGCGCTGCTGCTCGGCTGGCGCGGTGTCGCCGCCGTGGTGGCGCGGCGCCGAGGCGACGGCTGAGACTCGACCGGTCCGACCGGACCGGCGGTACGGGGAGATCAGCTTCGGCAGGCCGGACCCGCTGTCGGGCGCGCCCGACCTGCCGAACCGGGGTTCTGGTGGTTACGGAATGTCGTCGGTCGCCAGATCCGGACCGCCGCAACGGTTCTTGATGTCCACCAGCGGCTGGCGGATGTGCGTCAGCTCGGCCTTCACCTGGGGGTTGGCGTCCAGGTACTCGGCGACCGTGTCACGGACATCCGCACGATGCTGGCCCTCCAGGCCGGTGAAGAAGTCGTTCACCTCGGGATGGGTGAACAGGTACGCCGAGGTCGCAGCCGACACACCCGCCGCCACACCGGCCAGGTCCGCCGCGGTGCAGCCCGGCGGCTCGGGTTCGGGATCGGCGAACGCGAACGGGATCGAACTGAACAGCGTGGCACCGGCAATTGCGCCGGCTCCGATCGTGCCGGCTACCGCGCGTCGCACGGTACGGGCCGAGAGCACCATATGAAGCTCCTTCATCCGATATGGAAGACGGTAACCACCGGCGGTTACCCGCCACAGCCTAGCTAAGCAGAAGTTCGGGAGTTCTTCTCGCCGAAGAACCGGCCCCGGCGTAAAAAACCCCGGCAAATCCGTGACCGTTCGCCGGCCGAGGTCCGGGGCCGGATCGCGGGAGGCCCGTCAGCGGATGGCCCGCGGCGACGGCCCCGGCAGCGGTCCGGGGCCCGTCACCGGCACCGACACATTCTGCGCGCCCGGCAGGCCGCCCGGCAGCCCCGGGCCGGCCTGGCCCTGGGCGGCCTGCATGAGGCCCATCAACTGGGGCACCGTGATCGGCAGCTTGCACCGGGAGGACAGCGTCGCCAGCGGCTGCTGCAGCCGCTGCATGTCCTCGGCGACCTCCGGATTGGCGTCGAAGTACGCCTTGAGCGTGCCCAGCGACTGTGGTCCGGCCTGCTGTTTGGAGATCGTGGTCAGCGCCTGATTGGTCTCGGGGTTCTCCTCCAGGTACTGGCCGGTCGAGTTAGCGACCCTGCCGATGGTCTTGGCGACCTCGCTGGCGGCGCAGGGGTCCGGCGCGGCGGTGGCCGCGGGACCGGCGGTCAGTGCGAGGCCGATCACCGTCGCCGCTCCGGCAGTGGTGACGGCGAAGGCGGTGAACAGCCCGCGACGCAGAACAGTGGATTCCGGGCGGGTCGGCGGCATAGGTGCTCCTCACGGCTTGCGAGCCGCACCCCGGCCCGCGAGCATCTGCGATCAGTGACAGATTCCGGCTGTAGTTGATCCCCGACTCGCGCGGCCGTCCGGGACGACCACCGGGCCATAGTGCCATTCCCGTCGACCACAGGCCAGTTTCACCGGATCGGGGTAACGTCTGCGCCGGTCCGGGCGATCTGAGGGCCGGGAAGCCTACCTCATGCTGCGGTAGGCTCCGTAACGCAACGCCGGGCAGGACGGGAGTTCGCTATCCAGCAGTTCATGATGCGCCTGAGTGACGCCCTGCGGCGCTACCGCTGGGCGGTTTTCTCGGGATGGGTGCTGCTCCTGCTGCCCTCGATCTGGCTGGCGCTCAGCGGCACCGGACAGCTCACCGGCGGTGGCTTCGAGGTTGCCGGCTCCCAGTCGTTACGGGTCCAACACGAACTCGAGGACCACTTCCCCGACGAGGGCGCGTCCCCCCTGGCGCTGGTCGCCGCCCCGCGCGCCGACGCCACCTTCGAGGACATGAACGCCGCGGTGGCGTTTCTCGAGCAGGTCGCCGCCGAGGTGTCCGACGACGTCCGGATCAAACCGAATCCACAGCAACCGCCGCCGCGGCCGGACCGGCCGTATGTGCTGACCCTGCAGCTCGACTTCGACAACACCGGCGCGGTCGACGTCAGCAACCAATTGCGGGAGAAGGTCGGCATCGACGGCGACCGGCCGGGTGAGACCGACAACGGCCGGGTCCGGCTCTACGTCGTCGGCCAGGGCGCACTGGGCGCGGCCGCCTCCGAGGCGACCAAACACGACATCGCCCAGGCCGAACGGTGGAACCTGCCGATCGTGCTGATCATCCTGCTGGCGGTGTTTGGCTCGCTGGCCGCCGCGGCGGTGCCGCTGGTACTCGGTGTCTGCACCGTCGTGGTGACGATGGGCGTGGTCTATCTGCTATCGCTGGTGACCACCATGTCGGTGTTCGTCGCCTCGACGGTGTCGATGCTCGGTATCGCACTGGCCATCGACTACTCGCTGTTCATCCTGATGCGGTTCCGGGAGGAGCTGCGCGCCGGCCGCGACGTCGATCAGGCCGCCGACGCCGCCATGGCGACATCCGGCCTGGCGGTGGTGTTGTCCGGGCTGACCGTGATCGCATCGGTCACCGGGCTGTACCTGATCAACACCCCGGTGCTGCGGTCGATGGCCACCGGCGCGGTGCTGGCGGTGGCCGTCGCGGTGCTGGCGGCGACCACCCTCACCCCGGCGGTGCTGGCCACATTCGGCCGCGCGGCGGCCCGGCGGTCGTCGTACCTGCACTGGTCCCGCCGGCCGGAGACCACCCAGTCACCGTTCTGGACACGTTGGACCGGTCAGGTGATGCGCCGGCCGTGGGTGTCGGCCGCGGCCGCGTCCGCGGTGCTGTTGGTGATGGCCGCGCCGACGGTGGCGATGGAACTGGGCAACAGCATGCAGCGCCAGTTCGAGCCGACGCACGAGATCCGCGGCGGCGTCAACGCGGCCGCCGAGGCGCTGGGTCCGGGTGCGCTGGGACCGGTGCGGGTGATGGTGTCGTTCCCGGACGGTGCGGCGTCACAACCGGCCAACGCGGGCACGTTGGACGCCGTGCGGCAGGAGATCTCCCGGGCGCCGAACGTGGTGTCGGTGTCCCCGCCGGTGTTCGCCGACGACGACAGCAGCGCGCTGCTGTCCGCGGTGCTGTCCGTCGACCCCGAGGACATGCGGGCCCGCGACACCATCGACTGGCTGCGCGAACATCTGCCCGCGGCGGCCGGCGACGGCGCACGCACCGACGTCGGCGGCCCGACCGCGCTGATCAAGGACTTCGACGACGAGGTCGCCACCACCCAGCCACTGGTGTTCGTGTTCGTCGCGGTGATCGCGTTCGTGATGCTGCTCATCGCGATCCGCTCACCGGTGCTGGCGCTCAAGGGTGTGCTGATGACGGTGCTGTCGGTGGCCGCGGCCTACGGCAGCCTGGTGGCGGTGTTCCAGTGGGGCTGGCTGGCTCCGCTGGGCTTCGAACCGATCTCGTCGCTGGACAGCACGATCCCGCCGCTGGTGCTGGCGCTGACCTTCGGGCTGTCGATGGACTACGAGATCTTCCTGCTGACCCGGATACGGGAGCGGTTCCTGCAGACCCAGGACACCCGTGACGCGGTCGCCTACGGGGTGAGCACCAGCGCCCGCACCATCACCAGCGCCGCGCTGATCATGATCGCGGTGTTCACCGGGTTCGCGTTCGCCGGCATGCCGCTGGTCGCCCAGCTCGGGGTGGCGTGCGCGGTCGCGATCGCGGTGGACGCCACCGTGGTCCGGCTGGTGTTGGTGCCGGCGTTGATGGCGATGTTCGACAAGTGGAACTGGTGGCTGCCGCCGTGGCTGGACCGTCTGCTGCCGTCGGTGGATTTCGAGAAGCCGCTGCCCCACACCGACATCGGCGATCTGGTCATCATCCCCGACGACATCTCCGCGCTGATGCCGCCGGGCTCGCAGCTGCGGTCCGTCGTCAGATCCGCAGCAAAGCTGAAAAGCCTTGCCCCCGAAACGATCACGGTGGCCGACCCGTTGGCGTTCAGTGGGTGTGTGCGGTCGGGTGAACCGCTCGGCCCGCGGATCAAGGGCGGCGACGACGGCACCACCGTCCCGGTGCGCACCGGTGGCGGCGGCCGCAGGGCCGGCACCGCGGTGGCCACCAGGCCCGCGGTTCATCCGGTCACGCTGTGGCTGGACCGGTTGGAGGTCGCGCTCGACGCGCTGCACACCGCCGCCGACCTCGACGGCGCCCCGGTCGAACGGCGCAGCCCGATGGAGACCACCACGGTGCAGCTGCCCACCGGGGATCGGTTGCAGATCCCCACCGGCGCGGAGACGGTGCGGTTGATGGGCTATCTGATCATGTGCCGCAACAGCGCGCGGGACTACGCCGAGTTCGCCGATCTGGTCGAATGCATGGACGCCGAGACCGCGGCGGCCGTGTTGGCCCGGATGGACCGGTACTACTGTGGGCAGTACCCAAGACAACATTGGGTGGCCACCCAACTGGTGCGTCGCCTGGCCGATCCGCATCCATCCGATGTGGACGATGACGGCGAAACGGAATCGTCGGCAGTCGCCGACTGGGACGAAGTCAGGAAGCGCTGCCTGTCCGTGGCAGTAGCCATGCTCGAGGAGGCGAGGTGAGATGACCGCCGAACTGCACCGCGCCGCCGACCGCTACGGCCCCCGCCGCGAGTCCCGCGCACCCCGCCAACCCCGCAATGGTCAACTCCGCGCCCCTCAGGGCCGGGCCGGTGGCGCCGACCCGACCCGCGGGCCCAACCCGACCGGTGGGCCCAACAACCCGACCGGTGGGCCCGGTGAAGGACGCCCCGGTCAGGGTGCCGGCCAGACCCGGGCCGTGCCGGGGGGTCATGAAGGCCGGGCCGTGCCCGGTGGTGAAAGCCGGGTCGGTCAGGGTGGTCACGACCGGTCCGGTCAATCCGGCGAGGCGCGCCGCCGGCCCCACGACAACCGTCCGGTCGAGTTCTGGCCCACCTCGGAGATCCGTGCCGCGTTGGAGAACGACGACCTGCCGGTGTGGCGGCAGATCGCGGCCGCGATCAAGCGGGACCCCTACGGCAGAACCGCCCGCCAGGTCGAGGAAGTGATCGAAACGGCACAGCCATACGGCGTCTCCAAGGCGATCAACGAGGTGCTGGCCCGGGCGCGCGAGGCGCTGGAGCAGAGCGAACGGGCCGAGGTCGCCAAGCATGTGCGGCTGCTGTTGGACCGGTCCGGGCTGGCGGCCCGCGAATTCGCCTCCCGGATCGGTGCGACCGGCGAGGAGTTCGCCGCCTATCTGGACGGCAGTGTCAGCCCGCCGGCGTCGTTGATGATCCGGATGCGGCGGCTGTCCGACCGGTTCGCCAAGATGCGCGAACAGCGGTCCAAGCGGTCCGGCTGAGCCGACCCCGGACCGGGCCCGCTGTCGGCACGCCGTATCGTCGTTTTCGCCGACAGGGCTGTTCATTCGATCGCGGCACAACCCTGGACGCAAAATTCAACGAACGGCTCTGCGGAAGTCAATGATGACCGAAACCCAAGATTTGCAGCGGATTCTGCGGGACACCCGCACGGTGGCGATCGTCGGCGCCTCGGCCAACCCGGAACGGGCCAGCTACGAGGTGTGGCGATACCTCAAAGAGGCCAGCCACTTCGAGCTCTACCTGGTCAACCCGACCATCACCGAGGTGGACGGCACACCGGTGTATCCCAGCCTGTCGGCGCTGCCGGTGGTGCCGGACCTGGTCGACGTGTTCCGCCGCAGGGACCAGCTGCGCCCGGTGCTGGACGACACCATCGCGGTGGGCGCCAAGACGCTGTGGCTGCAGCTGGGGCTGGCCGATGAGCAGATCGCCCGCGAGGCGGCCGCGGCGGGTCTGCAGGTCGTGATGGACCGCTGCCTGAAGGTCGAATACGCCCGCTTGATGGGCTAGCGCCGGTCAGCGTGCGTTGATCGGGAGCACATCCTCGACCAGCCAGCGGCCGTCGGTCTTGACCAGCGCCACCCGCAGCGCCAGCACCGCATGGTCGGGTGGCCGGGCGGGCGCGTTCTGGGTGCCCCGCATGATCACCGCCACGCTGGCCACCTCCGGGCCGATCGCCTCCACCCCCGCCGAGACGGTCTGCGCCTGCCCGGAGATGTTCCGGTTGGTCAGGTCCTCTGCGACCGCGGTGAACTCCTGGCGGTAGGCCTCGGCGCGTTGCGGCGTCATCAACGCGGTGGCCTTCTCGATCTGGGCGTTGGGGTCGGCCGGGGTGAAGGTCGCCGACGCCTCGGCGACCCTGGTGGCGATGTCGAGCACCTCGGCCTTGTCGGCGCGCAGGTCACGATCGGCGGTGGTCCAGCGCGCATACCCGACGAGCACCGCGGCCACCAGCGTCGCCGTGGCCACCGCGACCACCGCCAGCCGCAGCCCCGGCCCGTCGTCGTCGGTGCCCATGGTCACGCCGTCGCGCCGGTACAGCACGTAGTTGACCACCATGCCCTGCACGATCAGCAGGCACAGCATCGAACACAGCGACACCCACCAGAGCGGCCAGCCGAGCACCACGCCGATCCCCACCAGGCCGGCGATCGCCGCGGCCGGCGCCGCGAGGTCGAACGCGAAGACCCGCCACAGATTTCTCATCGGATCGTCTCCAGCCGACTGATCAGTTTGCGGCCGTCGACGTCGGTCACGTCCAGGCGCAGATTCCACCGGACGGTCTGCGGCGGGGTGTCGCCGACGTTCTCGGTCATCGAGGTGGCCACCACGATCACGGTGTCGGTACGCGACGCGGCCTCCTCCAGTTCGGGCTGCGGCTCCCGTTGCCGCGGCGGCGGCGCGCCGGGCAGGGGCGGAAGCTGGCGGTGCACGGATTCGATGGCCACCGACTCGACCTGGCCGCGGGTGCGGGACCGCAGCTTCTGCACCAACTGGGTGTAGGGCTGCATCGCCGCTTCGAAGTCGGCGTTGAGCGCGCCGACGGTGCCCTCCTGCAACTGCCGCAGGCTGGTCTCGACGTTGTCGGTGTTCATGTTCACCAGCACCGTGGTCCAGTCGGCGGCGGCCGCCAGCGCCTCGGTCTGGTGCCGGCGCTCGTCGGCCTCGGTGGTGTGGCCGGACCAGATCATCACGCCCAGCACCACCGCCCCGACCGCGATCAGCGCCAGCAGCGTGGAGGCGATGCCGAACCCGGAGAGGACACGGTCCTCCTCGCGGTCGTCCTCCGGTTGCTCCGGGGCCGGTTCGGCAGTGGCTTCGTCGGACATGGCCGTGAGGTTACCTGGGCACTTGCCGGCTTCTGGCAGCATGTGGGAGTGACGGTTGAAGCGATTCGATCCGGCGTCGACCTGAGTTTCGTCGACCCCGCGGTGCGCCCCCAGGACGATCTGTTCGGTCATGTGAACGGCCGCTGGCTGGCCGAGCACGAGATTCCCGCCGACCGTGCGGCCGACGGTGCGTTCCGGGAACTCTACGATCGCGCCGAGCAGCAGATCCGCGACCTGATCGAGGAGGCCGCGCAGGCCGGCGCCCCGGCCGGCACCGATCAGCAGCGAATCGGCGACCTGTACGCGTCCTTCATGGACGAGCAGACGGTGAACCGGCTCGGGGTGCGACCGTTGCTCGACGAACTGGCCACGATCGACGCCGCGGCCGACCGCACCGAGCTGGCCGCCGTGCTGGGCGCGCTTCAGCGCACCGGTGTCGGCGGCGGGGCCGGCGCCTACGTCAACACCGACGCCAAGAATTCGAGCCGGTACCTGCTGTATCTCAATCAGTCCGGGTTGGGGCTGCCCGACGAGTCGTATTACCGCGACGAGGCGCACGCCGAGGTGCTCGCCGCCTATCCCGCCCACATCGCCCGGATGTTCGCGCTGGTGTACAGGGACGGGGACCACCGCGACACCGCCGAGCGGATCCTGGCGCTGGAGACCAAACTGGCCGGCGCGCACTGGGACGTCGTCAAGCGCCGCGACGCCGAACTGAGCTACAACCTGCGCACCTTCACCGCTCTGGTGGAGGAGGCGCCCGGTTTCAACTGGTCGGGCTGGGTTGGTGCGCTGGGTGCGGATGCGCAGCAGGCTGCCGAGTTGGTGGTGCGGCAACCGGACTATCTGACCGCGTTCGCCGAGCTGTGGGCATCGGAAGACCTGGAGGACTGGAAGGCGTGGCTGCGCTGGCGGGTCATCCACGCCCGCGCGTTCCTGCTCACCGACGAGCTGGTCGCCGAGGACTTCGAGTTCTACGGCCGTACCCTGAGCGGAACCGAGCAGATCCGCGACCGTTGGAAGCGGGGCGTGTCGCTGGTGGAGAACCTGATGGGGTTCGCGCTGGGCAAGCTGTATGTGGACCGGCATTTCCCGCCGGAGGCCAAGTCCCGGATGGACGAGTTGGTAGCCAACCTGCGCGAGGCGTACCGGGTCAGCATCAGCACGCTGGAGTGGATGACGCCGCAGACCCGGGAGAAGGCGCTGGCCAAGCTGGACAAGTTCACCCCGAAGATCGGCTACCCGGCCAAATGGCGGGACTACTCGGCGCTGGTCATCGACCGGGCAGATCTGTACGGCAACTACCGGCGCGGCTACGCCGCGGAGTACGACCGTGAGCTGGCCAAGCTCGGGCAGCCGGTGGACCACGACGAATGGTTCATGACCCCGCAGACCGTCAACGCCTACTACAACCCGGGCATGAACGAAATCGTGTTTCCGGCCGCGATTCTGCAGCCGCCGTTCTTCGACGCCGAAGCCGATGACGCCGCCAACTACGGCGGGATCGGCGCGGTGATCGGCCACGAGATCGGGCACGGGTTCGACGATCAGGGCTCCAAGTACGACGGTGACGGCAACCTGGTCGACTGGTGGACCGATGAGGACCGGACCGAGTTCGAGGCCCGGGACAAGGCGCTGATCGAACAGTACGACGCCTATACGCCCCGGGAATTGTCCGGCGAGCACCGGGTGAACGGGGCGTTCACCGTCGGGGAGAACATCGGCGACCTGGGTGGGCTGTCGATCGCGCTGCTGGCCTACCGGCTGTCGTTGGGCGACGGTGCGGCACCGGTGATCGACGGGCTGACCGGCGAACAGCGCGTGTTCTTCGGATGGGCTCAGGTGTGGCGCACCAAATACCGGGTGGCCGAGGCGATTCGGCGGCTCGCGGTGGACCCACACTCACCGCCGGAGTTCCGCTGCAATGGGGTGGTACGCAACATCGACGCGTTCTACGACGCGTTCGAGGTGAGCGAGTCCGACGAGCTGTACCTGGAACCCGAACGCCGGGTGCGGATCTGGAACTGATTAAAACCTCCCGGCAGGGGGAACGTTCACTCACCGCGACTCTCCAGGGATTTGACGAGGCGCAGTCCCGCTCGGAGGGCGATTCTCGTCGAATCGTTCATCCGAGCGGATTTCATGAGCTCATACCGAAAACGTTGGCGACCGCGACTGTCGACTGGCTACGGATCACGCACGCATATGCCAAATCAGCGGCGATTCATGCGTCTGGCACGGGCCCTGGACAGGAAAGGAATCACCCTTGACCCGACCGATGAAGCCTGTGGCGGACACACCCCTCGTCGGCAGATTCGTGTCCGCCACCGGGCAGTTCTTACTGGCCACCTACGGGCACTTCTCAGATCCGGCCCACGGGTGGGTTTCAGACATCTGTCGTCTGCCATGAGGATGGGACCAGTGTGACCTGATTTTTGCCAGGGTGATGGGACCACCTGGATTGCCAGTTATGGGACCACCGGCGCGTCGCGTCGGTGGTCTTTTCGTTTGTTCGTTCGATC